>Ga0190265_10000019_pt1 | contig 208348 bp, 133 predicted proteins | sample Popmic124T_FD_133135 | JGI IMG/M metagenome (GOLD analysis project Ga0190265, IMG submission 133135) | Populus adjacent soil microbial communities from riparian zone of Indian Creek, Utah, USA - 124 T | ecosystem: Environmental > Terrestrial > Soil > Riparian zone | place: USA: Utah...
AACGTTGCCGCCGCCTGCTCATTCACCACGATCGCTCGTCGAAGATCGCCGCATCGTGGATCTGGCTGGCACAAGCAGGGATCCTCTTGCGCAGACTCGCGTGATTTTGTCTACACCCTCTAAGAAGTTCTTCCTTCCCATGACAGGGAGGAGACTACAAGGAGCGGGCCGATGCGGATCAACCGTCCAGGCAGAGGCGGCGGGCCTCGACGATGAAGCCGAAGAGGTACTCGAAGAGTTCGACGTGGTTCAGGGCGGCGCCAGTGTCGGCTCCCCAGGCGGTCAGGCCGTGGTCGCGGATCAGGAATCCGGGCACTGCGGGAGGAGGGGCCTCGAACCGGGCCGCCAGTTCCTCGGCGATCCGAGGGACATGGAGATGGTTCGGCAGGACCGCCAGCGAGACGTCCGGGTCCTGCTCCCAGATCCCCAGGCCCTTGAGCATCTCGAGCGGCGGCAGGCGAAGGGTGTCCCCGTCCGCTAGGCGTGCGGCTAGGTTGCCCGGAATCGAATGGACGTGGAAACAGGCCCCAGCCTCCGGGAAGAGCCGGTAGATGGTCTGGTGAAGGCTTGTCTCGGCCGAGGGACGGTCGTCCGCCCGCCCCCACTCCAGCACCTCGCCGCCCGAACTGATCCGCAGGAAGTCCGAGAGGGTCAGCCGTCCCTTGGCCTTGCCGCTCGCCGTGATCCAAAAGGTGCCGTCCGGCAGGCGCAGGGAGAGATTCCCGGCGGTCCCCATCATCCAGCCCTGCCGGTAGAAATGGCTTGCCACGCCGATTAGAATCTCGCGGGGGTCGAGGGAAGCGTCCATCCTGTCGAGACTCTAGCAAAGAGGCATCGATACGGACAGGAGGCTGCTAAAATCCTTCATCCAGGACGCGCCCCGCGGCGCGGGGGAGACTGGACCTGATGGCGCGATGTTGAGAGGATGCTCTTGATGCGGAAGGCTGGGGCCGTGCTGACGGACATCGAGGGCACGACGACCTCGATGTCCTTCGTCTACGACGTCCTGTTTCCGTACGCCGCCGGCCGCCTGGACGAGTACTGTTCGCAGCCCGATCCCGGTCCCGAGCTGGCCGAAGCCCTTGAGCGCCTGCGCCGGGAGCACGCCGAGGAGTCGGCCCGCGATGCCTCCCTGCCTCCCTTCGGCAATGGAGCGGACTACGCTCGCCGCCTCATGGCCGAGGACCGCAAGTCGACCGGCCTCAAGCTGCTTCAGGGCGTGATCTGGGAGGAGGGGTACCGCACGGGGACGCTGCGCAGCCAGGTCTTCTCCGACGTGTCCCCGGCGCTCGCGGCCTGGCGGGAGGCGGGAATCCGCCTGCGGGTGTTCTCCTCCGGCAGCGTGCGGGCCCAGAAGCTCCTCTTCGCCTACACCCAGGCCGGCGACCTCACGCCTCTCTTCGAGGGCTTTCACGACACCACTACAGGACCCAAGCGCGAGGCGGCCTCCTATGCCGCCATCGCGGAGGCGTTCGGCCTGCCGGCTGGCGAGATCCTTTTCTTGAGCGACATGCGCGAGGAGCTGGACGCCGCGGCCGAGGCCGGGATGCGGACCGGGATGCTGGTGCGCCCCGGGAACCGGCCGGCGGACCCCGGCGGGCACCCCGTGTACAGGGACTTCGGGGAGATCTAGGAATCCACGGCGCCGCGGTGCCTCATCGCACCGCGATCGCCACGCCTGCCACCACCAGCAGCCCGCCGACGAAGATGCGGGCGGTGAACGGCTCGCCGAGCCAGAGGGTCAGGCTGACGCGGATCGCCGCCCAGGTGCTCCCCCAGATGAGCACCAGGGCGGCGAGGCCCACATAGGTGAGGAGAGTCCTACGCTTCAGCGCCACACTCTCTTACGGATGACAGGCGGGATCAGTGGTACCGTTCATGCTCTCGAACCTCTTGCAAAACAGGTGCTAAAATCCGAACAGCAGTACGCGCCCAGAGGCGCGAGGAGGAGCAATCATGGCCACATTGACGTTCCCCCAGGAAAGAAAGGTCGTCGAGGATCCGCAGGAGATCTCCCGCTTCCTCGCAGGAGTCGGCATCTGGTACTCGAGGTTCGAGGGCACGGACTCGTTGCCCGAAGATGCGAGCGATGCGGAGATCCTCGCCGCGTACAAGGAACCCATTCAGAAGCTCATGGCCGAGGGCGGTTATGTGACGGCGGACGTCATCAACGTCAAGTCCACGACGCCGGGGCTGGACGCCATGCTCAGCAGGTTCAGCAAGGAGCACTGGCACGACGAGGACGAGGTTCGCTTCATCGTCCACGGTCGCGGCCTGTTCCACATCCACCCGCCCGAAGGAAAGACGTTCAGCCTCGAGGTGGTCAAGGGCGACATGATCCGCTTGCCGCGGGGTACCCACCATTGGTTCGACCTGTGCTCGGACAGGACCATCCGGGCCATCCGCTTGTTCCAGGACCAGTCGGGCTGGACGCCCCACTACACGGAGTCGGGCGAGGACGCCAGGTTCCAGCCTCTCTGCTTCGGCCCTTCCTACATCCCGGCCCACGGCCTGTAGCCCCCGGTGGAGAGCGGCAGGACCGCGTTGTTGGCCCGAGTGCGGCTGGCCGGTGGGCTAGTCGATGGCGACACATCTGCGCATACCGAGCTGGTGCTGAAGGCGCGGGATATGGCCTTGGAGCAGCGACGGTCCGCGTGGGCACCTCCGTCGCCTGCGGCATGCGTTGCCGTGAGGCCGGGGTACGTCCGTCGGTGGGCTCGGTGGGCGACTGCTTTGACAACGCCCTATGCGACTTCTTTGCGACGCCGCCGGAGTGCGAGTTGCTCGATCGTCGACGTTTCAAGACCCAGGAGGCGCGCACGGCGGTCTGGCTCAAGTAGCCCAATGACGAGTGCCGACGGTGGAGGTTGTACCAGCCCTTGAGGAGGCCGAGTTCGAAAAGCAAGAGAGAGCCGCCTAGCCATGCGTCAAGTCGAGGCTCGCTACGCGTGCAGTAGCCCTTGGGGCTGGGGGGGTTGCCCCCAAGACCCCGCGAAAAGAATAAGCGAAGACCCAAACCCTAAACTGTCCACTGAACCGGGGTAGGCACGCCCCGGCCGCCGGAGGGCGGGTTTCGCCCCCTCGTGGTCTAGGAGGGCCGCGGCGCCGAAGGGGAGCCTTGATACCCGGCCCGGTTGACCGCGCTAGGGTTGCCGACGAGGGGGAAGTGGAGATGAAGAGGGCGGGAGGTGGGGATTGGAGGACCGTTGTGGGGTCCTCCGGCCTTCTCATTGCGTTAGGGATCGCAGCGTGCTGGACATCGCTCGGGGCGTTATGAGACCTGCCTCTCGCGGGGGGTCTGCCACTGCAGACACCCTCAGAGGCGTGGTCGCAGTTAGCCCCGGGTGAGGTCCTGCCGAGCGGAGAGCCCGGCCGCGCAGGGGAGCGGCAACGCTCTAGCCGTGAGTTGCTCATCGTCTTGGTCGAGCACCTGGTCAAACTGCTCCGGTGGAGGTGCCTGCTCGGGGAGAAGCTTGGATGGTCAGGTGTTTTGGGAAGGAGCACGCTTTGACTTGCGACGGGTCTCGCCGTCTTTCTCTCTGGCGCGTTGTTCGGGGCGGAGGGCCGAGTTTTCCGCTTCTCCACAGGCGAGAGCGCATCTGCTACTAGTTCCCATACCACCTAGATACAGGAAGCTATAGGAGCGAGCGTAGACCTATGAAACGGAACGTCTAAGGGGGCGTCGCCGTTGCCGTTTCATCGGTCCGCGTTACTGGACCATCGGCTTGGCCGTTACCGTTTCATCGAGCTGGCGGGGCGAAGCCGTTACCGTTTCATGTTGAAAAGTCCCCGTTTTCCACACTACCGATAAAAAAGCAGCGGTAAAGATGTTACCGAACCATCTGGCGAAAGAGGTGTGTCCAGGCAAGAGGGGATGGGTGCATGCACGGGTCGGATGGGCCGCTGCGGGGGGTGTTACCTTTTCATCGGTAGGTTGTGACCAGGGAAGATCCTCGGAACATGAGGGCCGTAAGGAAGCGGCTTGAGTCCTTCAGGCGTAGGCGCGAGTCGAGCGGCGGTATAGTGGCGGAGTACGGTTCGCAGGTGTTTGAGAACTTTGAACTTGAAGACCCGAAGATCGGCATAGTCAGAGCCAAACTGTAGGTGTGGGTCGCTCCAGGGGACGAGCTCCGGGCGCGCTATGCGGGAGGAGCGGATGGAGCGCCAGGTGATCCAGGTATAGAGGTCGATCTCGAGCGGGGAGCAACTGCTGGATTACGTTCACGTCGATCGGGACGGGCCGAGGGCAGAGCTTCCCTCCGGCATTCGGGCCGGGTGGAGTTCCGGAATATGGCGAGAAGCCGCCGGGGTTTTCGGACTTCTGAGACGGGTGGCGCAGTAAGGGCGAGAGGCCCCGATCCGCAATCAACTGCTCCCCTGGACCGGCAAACGTAAAGCGCGAGAGGCGCGGTAACACGGCGTCTGAAGTTCCGGGAGGGTGCTGTGCGCCACCCCGGGAACCAAGAATCCGTGGCTTTCGCGCCAGCCGCTACGCAGAGCAGGCGCGAGCCCCGCATCGAGAGGCGGCGCCCGAATGAACGCGCAGCAAGCTCAGCAGCACCTCCCCGAGAAGAGTAACTCCCGGGATGGTGAAGTCACCACCTACCTGTCGACCACCAAGCAGGCCGCGCAATACCTGTGTCTTGAGCCGCAGACGCTCGAAGTCTGGATGGGGCGAGGCAAGGGGCCTGCCTTTGTGAAGATCGGAGTCTTGGTCCGCTACGAGCGGCGGGAGCTCGACACCTTCATCGAGCGGAATCGACGGCGGAACACGTCGGACCGACCACCGACCAGCCCTGAGCGAACGTCTCGGCCAGAACTGGTGTCGTCTCACGGCGGCGGCAGGCGGGGCTACTTATCGCCTCAACTCGCCTACCGCTTTTACTCCAGTCTTGGTTTAGGCGTATGCGGGTGGCTATATGAGCGGGCGCTGCGGGTAAGGAGGAATCGGGATGGCCGGTCCCGACAAATAGGTCGGAGTTCCTGAGCCTTGCTTGAAGGGCAGGGCGGGAAACCTGTTGCCGTTCGGGGTGGCAGTCGTCGACGCTTGCTTCCAAGCACAGACGTCCAGCCGGTCGTCGGACTCGTGAGCTTCGAAGATCTCGACAGTCACAACCGCGACTTCGCCTGAGGCTTCGTCAATACGTTTAGCGGCACGGGACGCTTCGCTGCCAGCGAATGATCGCGATCCCCTCGATATACTGTTCGCTCATCGATCTCTCCCGGAGGCCCCTCGGCCTATGACGCCCTTGAGCCGCTCGGCCCGTTCGCGCGCCAAGCGCAGAGCCGCCTCGCGACGATCGGCACCCGTATCGGAAGGTGGCGGGGACATGGCGCTCATTTGAGTGCTGACGGCGTAAGCATTGTAACGATCGGATCCCACGTAGAGGTCATCCTGCTCAAGCGTGATCGTGAAACCGCGAGACTCGAGGTTTTGCTGGATCTCCACTAGACGCAGGCCAATGTCATGCACCTCGGCGGCTATCTGATCGATGCGGTACCAATCGAGCTCCGTGATACCCGCGAGCACCTGCGCCTCGCTCTTTTCCACATCCAACTTGAGCAGGTTGATGCGCTCAACGCCCTCTTCCCGTAGGATGTCGCTCAAGGTGCGCAGAGGGCAGTCGAAGGTCTCGCTACGCAAGCGTTCGGCGAAGAAATCCTCGGCGTGGTGCAGTAATTCCTCAATACCAAGTACGCCGGAGCGACGTCGGTTCTCGAGGATCGCGCCGAGGGCGGCGCGTTCCTCTCGCGCGTCCGCATGGAACGAGGACATCCCGGTGGTGTTCGGGTAATACGTCAGGGAGGCTGTTCCCGCACGGTCGGCGAGAGCGAAGGGGAAGAGCCTCACCTGAGCGCCGAAACTCTCGGTATTGGCCCGCAGGAGATCAAATAACGGTGGCGCTGGCTCGAAGGCGTAAACCCGCACCCTCGGGAAGCGGTGCAGGATAGAGAGACTGAACATGCCGATGTTTGCTCCTACGTCGAAGACACAATCTCCCGGGCGCAGGGTAATACCGTGGCGGATGTAGATTTGCTTCTCGAACATGTCCTCGTAGAACTGATCCAACTCGCCCTTGCTCTGGTACGCGACCGAGAGGCCATTGGGCAGCGTGGCCCAGCGCTTGGGCCGCGTCATCGCTTTGCCTCCGTCCTTCGGCAGCGCTCCGCCAGGAAGTCGTACTGTCGCTGCATCGTGCTCGCGCCTTGACGCACGGCATGGGCTCTAATGTCTGCTGGCCCGCAATCTTGCCATACTCTTGGGAGATTCTCAGACCACCACCCGTGACCACATTGGTAACCAACGTGGCGGTCGGGGTGTGGCGGGAGGTTCTCGAGGTTCGGTGAGATATCCGACTGCAGTTTCTCGATCTGCTTCATAGATAGTACGCCGCCACTTGAAGTTTGTCCTAGTAGAGTTCGCCGCCGAGTAGCCGTAGATTCATTTATTCCCGACCTCTTGAATTTGGTTGGCGCCACGGGCACCTCGACCGACGGGCTCCAGCCAGTCCTCGGGCAGAGCGTCCGGCAGCTCCGATTCGAGCCGGCGCAACCGCGGAAACCGGGAAAATGCCGCGACCGTCATTAGGACGAGAAAACCAAGAAGAATGAGCAGCAGGGCGATGCCACGCCCCTTCCCCACGCCGATCAGTCTTGCAACGCTCTCGGAGAGAGGACCGCCCGCTGCGAGCAGCGGTTCGAAAACCCAATCGGCCAGAGGTCCGGCCCACAAGATAGCTCACCGGCAGGGTCGACCAAGCAATCATCCTGCGCACCGCGAACACCCGGCCTTGCAGATCGGGCGGGATCTTGGACTGCTAGAGTGCTTGGTTGCAACCGAGAATGATGGGTGCGGCGAACAGAGGCGCTCGAAAAGGTATCCCACCACATGCGCCGAAGCGACGAGCACCGCCAGAGTCAATACCAGTCGCCCAATTTCTTCGGTCGTCATTCGGAGACGTCGAATCACTGCCTGAAGTTGGCGCCGATGGTGCTCTCCGGATCACCGGCATGCTGGTCTTCCTGCTAGTGCAAGGCATGACTCTTATGATCGGCGGGCTCTGGCCCAGCGCGCCGCTCCTCGGCGGGGTAGGGTTTGTGTTCCGAGGCGTGGTCCTCTCCAAGCTGGCTGGCTCTCGCCGCAGGCGTGCTGACCGTCTTCTGCGCTGTCCCGATCGCTTCAATGCGCTCGGCGATAGCAGCCACGGTCGGCCGGGCGAAGAAATCGACCGCCGGAAATCGAACTTTGAAGGCCTCCGAGATGGATGCGATCATCTGCGTCGCCATGAGGGAGTGCCCACCCAGGCGGAAGAAGTGGTCGTCGCGTCCCACCTCTTCGACTTTGAGAACCTCGGCGAAGAGTGTGGCCACGGTGGCCTCGGTGGGAGTGCGTGGTGCCGCAAAGGCAGCCGTCGCCGGGCGCTCGAGGCTGCTCGGCGCTGGGAGAGCCTCGCGGTCGATCTTCCCGTTTGGGTTGAGCGGCATCTCGCCCAGCCGGACGAAGAGATTCGGAATCATGTACGCCGGAAGCTTCTGCGCCAAAACCTCTCGCAGCTCCTCCTCCAACCTGTTCCCGGCCTCGGCGGCATCAGGCCCGGCGCAGGTGTAGTAGGCGGTCAGGCGCTGGTCACCCTGCACGTGCTCCGCGGCCACGGCAACGGCTTCTTTCACCCTGGGGTGCGCGCGCAACAGCGTCTCAATCTCTCCCAGTTCGATGCGAAGGCCGCGGATCTTCACCTGATGATCCATGCGGCCGAGAAATTCGAGGGTGCCATCGGCGAGATAACGGCCGAGGTCTCCCGTGCGGTAGAGTCGACCTCCCGTCTCGCCAGCGAAAGGATCGTCGAGGAATTTCCGGGCGGTCAGGGCGGGATCGTTGATATAGCCGCGGCCAACTCCGTCACCGGCCAGGCAGATCTCGCCCACGGCCCCGATCGGTACCAGGCGCAGACTCTCATCGAGGAGATAGACCCGGCTGTTGTCGATCGGCTTGCCGATGGGCACCGAGGTTCTGGCGTAGCGGGCGAAGTCGTGCAGTCGGTAGAACGAGGACACGTCGCTGCATTCCGCGGCACCGTAGACGTTAACGAGTTCGGTGGAGCAGTCGTTCGACAGGGCCCAGCTCATCAGTCGCGATGCGGAGATGGCTTCGCCTCCGAGGAACAGGCAGCGCAGCGAGCGTACGCTCGTGAAGCGGCCGGTCTCCGCGCTTTCGATTAGCGGATAGAAGGTGCTGGGAGCGCAGTTGAGCAGGGTGATCTGTTCCTCGCGGAGAATGCGTCGAATGAGGTTGGGGTCGTACCCGTCTGGCACCAGGTGGAGCTCTCCGCCGCTCGTCAGCGGCATGGCCATGCTGCGTTGGGTGATATCGAAGCTGATTGAGCTCATCACGAGGTTTTTGTCCAGTGGTGAGATCGAGAACTCGCGGAGGAACCAGCACAGTAGGTTGGTCCAGCCGCGGTGGTAAACCGCGGCGGACTTGGGGCGGCCTGTGGACCCGGAGGTGAAGATGATGTAGCACAGGTCGTCCGGCCCGGAGTGCCGCAGCGGCCGATCCGTGGGCTCCTGGGTGATCACCGGCCATTCGTTGTCAACGCACACGACCCGTGGCTTGCGCTTAGGGAGGCGCTCGAGAAGTGTCTGCCGGGTGAGAAGCACCTTGAGCTTGACATCTTCGAGCATGGCACTCATGCGCTCGGTGGGGTACGTCGGATCGTAGGGCACATAGGCGCCTCCCGCCTTGAGGACCGCGAGCACGGCGACCACCAGATCGGCCGAGCGATTCAGGCAGATGCCGACGGGGGCGTTGGCCGTGACGCCCATTCCCTGGAGGTAGTGCGCCAGCTGATTGGCGCGCTGGTCCAGCTCGCGGTAGCTCAATCGCAGGTTCCCATCCACCAGCGCGGTCTGCTCCGGGGCACGCTCGACCTGGGCCTCGAACAGCTCATGGACGCAGTGGTCCCGGGGGTAGTCTCGCGTGGTGTCGTTCCATTCGACCAGCAGGCGGCGGCGCTCCTCGTCGGGCAACATGTCCAACTCGTCCAGCGCCGCCCGAGGATCTTTGAGACCCGCATGGAGCAGGCGCACGAAATGTTGCCCGAAGCGCTCGATGGTGGCAGGCTCATACCGCTGGGGGTTGTAGGACGCCGTGCCCCGGAGGCCCCCGGGCTTACGCTCGAAGGTCAAGGCGATGTCGTTCCCGACGTCCTCCATCTCATGGTGCAGCTCCCGGTGCTCCAGGCTGACGTCGAAGAGCGGGCAGCCGTTCGATGAGGCCTGGAGGCCCAGGTCCACGAGCAACCGGGCGAACGGGTAGCGCTGGTGGGCGTGGGCATCGAGCAGCGTCTGACGGACTCCGAGGAGGAGCTGCCGGAAGGTCATCTGTCCGTCGACATTGTTGACGATCGCGACGACATTGTGGGTATCCGCGGCCTCACTCTCCGGCTTCATCGCCGGGCAGCCGATCGCGATCGGCGAAGCTTGGGTGTAACGGTAGAGGCAGCCGGTCAGGGTCGCCATCAGCGCTGCGTGCTCCAGGAAGGGCTCGCCGCCCGTGAGCCGGGAGAGCTGCTCGAACGTCTCTCCTTCGATCTGGAACGCCACCTTGGCGTTGCGCTCCCAACGGCCCTCGGGCCGGATGCGGTCTGGTCGCGGGCCCGACGGGCGCGGGCCACCGGTCAGCTTTTCGAGCCAGTACTGGCGCTCTTCGGCCAGAGTATCGGTGCCGGCGACGGCTGCTTCGGTAGAATTCATGGATCGAGCCTCCAGTCCGCAGCCAGCGGCCGTCAGAAATTGAACTGCAGGGAGCTCAGCGGGCGCCCGGAGATCTCGGCCAAGGGCACCGGCATCGCGAGTGGGATGTCACCCACGGGTACGTCCGGGTCTACGGCGGCTGCGCTCAGGATTTTGAGAAGCGCCGCGCCCAGGTCCGCGATGCGCTCTGGGGCCCAGACTCTGCGCGAGGACAGAAGGTGCAGCGCGGCGCCCTCCTCGCGCTCCTCGCGGGCGTCCAGCCGGAGGATCAGCGCCAACTCGCGGTAGTGTGGCGCGGCGAAGCGCAGAAGCCCGTCGTCCGAGGCCGACGTCGCCTCCAGATAGCCGAGATCGAAGGTGGGGGGGGCCTTCAAGTAGCCGGGCATACGACATACGCCGGAGAGAATGATCGGCGCGAAGCTCCGGTGGGGCGCGGCGACCGCCATCCTCCGCTCTGCCGCCCGCGCCAAGTCCCGGAAGATCGATCTCTCGGTGGCGGCGAGGCGCACGGGGAAGGGCGCCCCGCTGCCGACGGCGGCGACCACGGCCGTGTCGTCTCGTCCTTCGAGCCGCAGGAGAGCCACAGCAAGGGCTGCCAAAAGGACGCTGCTGCGCTCGGTCCCGCAAGCGTGTGCGAGGCTCTCGAGCTGCAGGCGTTCGAGAGGGAGCACGGGACCTGGAGTCAAGGCTTCGCCCGCATCCGAAGCGAGCCGCTCCTTGCCGCCCGCCTGCGGAGGACTGCCGGAGAGCTCGGAGAGCCAGAACTGTTCGGCGGCCGTGTACCGGTCGGCCGAAGCGATCTCGAAGACCTCGCGGTCGACCGCCGCCGGCCGGTCGAACTGGCAGGCGCGCCGCAGATTCTCGATCACACGGGGCGACGGCTCCGGGCGCACCGGCTCGAGCATCTTCTCCCGAACCACGGCGTTGAAGCTCCGCAGGAACGTTTCGATCTGGTCGAAAGACATGCCGCGGTTCTGCAGGAGGAACAGGGAGACGAAGTTGAAGCCGGGGTCGGGGACCCACAGGGGCGTGTCGAAGGTGAAGAAGCAGCGCTCGACCAGATCGCAGGCCGTGCTCACGTCCATCGTGTCGTGGGACCAGGAGAAGTGGTAGCCCTCGATCCCGTACCTGTCGCGCTCGTTCCAGATCGGGGTGACCGGGTCGCAGTACCAAACCAGGGGACGATAGAAGTCCGGCTGGGTCTCGGCCAGGAAGTCCATGGTCTCCTGTGCGGTCGCATGGGTCTCTCCGGGGAAGCCGAAGAACAGCGAGGCGAACACCTTGATCCCCGCTTTCTTGAACATCGGCACCACGCTCAGGTAGTGGTGCTTGCGTGGGGTCTTGTGCATGTTGATCAGCATCTGGTCGTTGGCCGATTCGAGGCCGAGGAAGACGCCCTGGCATCCGGCGCGCGCCATCAGGTCGACCAGCTCGGCGTCGCAGAAATCCGCGCGGAAGAAACAGTGCCACTTGAAGCCGTAGCCCTGGCGGATCATCATGCGCATCATCTCTTTGAAGGTCGTCAGCGGCACATTGGCCGTATCGTCGACGAAGAACAGGCCTGACACCGTGCCGACGTCGCGGATGGCGTTGAGTTCCCGCTCGATGTACTCCAGGCGCGACACGTCATATTTTTCGGTGCGCAGCGGGAAGGAGCAGAAGGAGCAGGTGAACGGGCAGCCCTTGGTGATGCGCACGTTGACGTAGCTGCCGACGTCCTCGCTGGGGAACAACGAGTAGTCGATGATGTTCTCGTACAGCGCGTTGTACTCGCGCTCGGTCGGCGTGAGCACGAACTGGCCGTTCTCCCGGTAGGCGAAGTTGGGGATGTTGGCGAAGCGCTGGGAACCTTTCAGAGCCTGCAGCAGGCGGACGAGGACCTGCTCGCCTTCCCGGCTGCGCACGTAGAAGTCAGCTCCGATGTATTTGAATACCGCCTTGAGGTCGCTCTCCTCCATGGTTTCCGAGCGCTTGGCCACGTAGGGCCCGCCGACGACGATGCGGGTCTCGGGGCTGTGCTCGCGGAGGAAGTCGACGACCTCGCGGATCGGGGTGTCGTAGTTGTAGATGGTCGTGGTGACCACCGCGGCAAGATACTTGCGCGTGCGCAGCTTCTCGAGCAGCTCGTCCTTCTGCTGCTGGAACAGGTTGATGTAGTCGAAACTGAAGCCCCGGTGCGCCAGATAGGTCCCCAGGTACATCACGACCATCCAGAGAACGTCGGTGTTGTGGAACTTCCGCCAGCGCTCCGCGTCCGGCCGGCCCTCGTAATGGAAGTGATCGAGGATGTCCATGGCCCGATAGGGCTTGCCCTGGTATTCGATGAAGTTGAGGTTGAGGTCGCGGTAGTCAGGATGATCGGTGCCCATCGAACGCATCATTTGAACCTCGCGTTCGAACTGCCCGTCGTTGTATCCGATGATCAGGCAATCGGTGACCATGCCATTCCTCCTGCCTCCTGCGGCGCTCCTCCGCCTCTGTGCGCGGATCGGTCCATTTGGGCAGGATGTGAGGTCCTGCGCTTCCGAAGCTCTCTATGGAACCGTGGCTACGATCTGGAACGAGACCGTCGGGTTCACACACTCGCCCGGCGTGACGGTGCGCGCGAAGGAGACCTCCCCGAAACCGTCGAACAGACGGCGGATCTCCTTTTCGTCCGCCAGCATGTGCCGCGTGTGGTGCCTGGCGAAACTCTGGAACAGCTTGAGCAGCTCATCACGGCGGCCGTTGAGGTGGTGCGGGAAGCTGCCGGCGTTGGCTTCGAGCAGATGCCGCGCGCGCTCGGCGTAGCCCTGCCGCAGCTCCGGAGTCGTGGGACCGCCGATCATGGCCGTCGTGACCAGGGTTCCACTAGGCTTGAGCAGCTCGCGCCAGCGCTTCACGATGAGCGGCTTGTCCGAAGACTTGATGACCGTCAAGAACTCGTCTGTGACGATCAGGTCGAAAGACGCCGGAGGGATATCGCAGGTGAGCAGGTTGTCGCAGGTACACTCGATGGAGAGCCTATGACTCTCTGCATACCACTGGCATGAGCGCAACGGTGTGTGGCAGATGTCATAGATGGCGATGCGAGGATCCGCCCCGGCCGCGCGGATCGCGTCGTGCAGAGTCGCCAGCATGCCATAGTCCGCGGCGGCGGAGATGAGCACCTCGGCCTTGGGGCGCCGGCGCAGCACGTTGCTGAGTGCATCCTGATAGAACTCGTACCAGGGAGGAACCGCAACCATGTTGAGCAGCCGGAGGTACTGCCAGGTACCGTGATACCAGTCGCACCTCTCGACCGGCTGTGCATTTTTGGTTTTGGCCCACTCTTCCATGCCCCCGGAATCCTTGCAGGCACAATCGTTCGTCGACCAGCTCTCCATCAGCGGAGCTGATTCGATCAACAGGTTGCGGGTGCGCTCGTCCAGTTTGTACATGGAATCAGCTGACAGCGTGGATAACGAATTCATCGTTGGGTCCTCCCTGGTCGAAACATTCTCTGTCCAGACTCTCCGACCACTAGGGCTTCGAAGAGCCGAAGATTAGCAGATTAAAATGAGTTGGTCAAGAGAAAATATTAAAACTTTTTAAAACTCAAATAGAGGAGTACACTTCGACGTGTCATCGGCCCGTGTTGATCCTCGTCGATGCGGCAAGGGGAAACTGATGCCTTCAGTGAATGCCGAAGCTTTCGTTCGGAAGTATGATCGTCCGAACGCCCGGGTACGACTTTTCTGCTTTACGTATGCGGCGTCGAGCGCCCAGATCTTTCATCGCTGGAACGATCACGCGCCCGAGTGGATCGAGATCAGCGGCTGCGAGCTGCCCGGGCATGGCGCCCGCTTGGCCGAGAAGCCCATCGGCACTCAAGATGCGGCAGCTGTGGAGATCGCCGACACCCTCGATCCGCTCCTGGATCGGCCCTATGCACTGTTCGGACACTGCCTGGGGGCTGCTCTGGCCTACGAAGCCACTCGCATTCTACGCAGCCGGGGAAAGGCGCAGCCCGTTCGCCTGTTCAGCTCCGGCGCGCGAGGTCCCCATCTCGGCATCCCGATCGCGGATGTCGAGAGCATGGAAGATGACGAGTTCATCGAGCATATGCATAAGGCCTACTCCGCCCCGATCGAGTTTCTGCGACACCCAGAGATGCGGCCGCTGTTCCTGCCGATGGTGCGGGCCGACGCCCGGCTGACGCAGAACTACCGCTATCAGCCGGGTCCGCCGGTGAGCTATCCGATCACCGCGGTGGCTGGAGAGACAGACCCCGACGTGCAGATGGAGCACCTGGAGGGCTGGCGCCGGCATACTGATGCGAGCGTGGCCACGCGGATCTATCCGGGGAATCACTTCTTTTTCCTGGAGAGCGCGCCACGGTTGCTGGCCGACTTCGTCAGCGAGCTGGAATCGAGCGGAGTGTGAAGCCATGCGTGCCGATCTCAGCCTCCAGGAACGCTACGCCCCGGACAACCACTGCTTCGGCTGCGGTCCGGCGAATGACCTGGGGCTGCGCATCAGGTCATTCGCCACCGAAGACGAGGTGGTAGCGGAATGGACCCCTGAGCGGCATCACGAGGCTTTCGAGGGAGTGGTCAACGGTGGCGTCATTGGAGCGCTGTTCGACTGCCACAGCAGTTGGACAGCGGCCTGGTACCTGATGAAGCGCGACGGGAGCTCCGAGCCGCCGTGCACCGTCACCGCCGACTACCAGGTGCACATGGTATGGCCTACGTCGTCCGCCGGTCCGCTGCGGGTACGTGCGTGGGTGGTCGAATCGCACGAGGACCGTGCTGTCGTCGAGGCGAGCCTCGAAGCCGGGGGCCGGACGACGGCTTACTGCCGTGGCACGTTTGTGGCCGTCCAGGAAGGACATCCGGCCTATCACCGCAGGTAACCCTAGGAGTTTTCTTCACCATGCGGCCCCATAGCCTGATCGAAGCCCTGCGAAGCCGCACCACGGAGCGCGCTGGCCGGCGTGCTTTTCTTTTCCTCGACAGCCACGGAAACGAAGCCGCGGAGTTGAGCGCTGGCGAGCTCGACCGGCGCGCACGGTCCGTGGCGGCCGCCCTTGACCGCCATGGGGCGCGCGGGGAACGGGCTCTCCTTCTCTTCCCTCCCGGGCTCGATTTCGTGGTCGCCTTTCTCGGCTGCCTGCGCGCCGGGGTGGTCGCGGTTCCGGCCTATCCGCCCCGGCCCCGCCGCAGCCAACCGCGCCTCCAGGCGATCGTCCGCGATGCCCGGGCCCGCTTCGTCCTGGCGCCCTCCACGATTGTCGAAGGCGCCGGTCAACTGTGCGCGAGCATCCCCGAGCTGGAAGGCAGCGTCTGGCTGGCGATCGAGGATATCTCCTCCGGCGGAGAGGCCTGGGAAGGTCCTGATCCCGAGCCGGACGCTCCGGCATTCCTCCAGTATACGTCGGGCTCGACCTCGGACCCTCGGGGCGTCGTCGTCACCCATGCCAACCTCATCCACAACGAGGAGGCGATCCGCCTCGGCTTTGGCCAGACTGAAGAGTCGGTCGTCGTGGGCTGGCTGCCGCTTTACCACGACATGGGTCTGATCGGAAACGTCCTGCAGCCGCTCTATGCGGGCGCGACCGCGGTCCTCCTGTCCCCCCTGGCCTTCCTTCAACGCCCGCGGCTCTGGTTGGAGACGATCGACCTTTACCATGGCACGACCAGCGGCGGCCCCAATTTCGCGTACGACCTCTGCGTCCGGAAGATCGGCGATGCGGATCGCGCCGGGCTGGACCTTTCCTCGTGGAGAGTCGCGTTCAACGGCGCCGAGCCGGTGCACGCCGAGACCCTGGAACGGTTCAGCTCCGCGTTCGCCCCCTGCGGTTTCCGCAGGGAGGCTTTCTTCCCCTGCTACGGACTCGCGGAGGCGACGCTCTTCGTTGCGGGAGGCGACCCCGCAGTTCCTCCGGTGGTGCGCGCCTTCCACGGCGAGGGCCTCGCGGGCCACAATGCCTTGGAGGCCAGTTCCGAACAGGCCGGCGCTCGCTTCCTGGTCGGCTGTGGCCGTCCGTCTTCCGGGCAGCGGATCGCGGTGGTAGATCCGGCGTCAGGAGCGCCCTGTGCACCCGGCCGGATCGGTGAGATCTGGATCGCCGGGCCGAGCGTGGCTGCGGGCTACTGGGGGTGGCCCGAGGACTGCGAGCGCCTGTTCCGCGCCCGGACTGCAGGGGGCGATGGGCCGTTCCTGCGCACCGGGGATCTCGGGTTCCTGGCGGCCGATGGCGAGTTGTTCGTCACCGGGCGCCTCAAGGACCTGATAATCCTGCGCGGACGCAACTACTACCCACAGGATATCGAGCGCACGGCCGCGCGGGTCGATCCTGCCCTGCGGCCGGACGGGGGAGCGGCCTTCTCGATCGAGCGCGACGGCACGGAGCGCTTGGTGGTGGCGCAGGAGGTAGAGCACGGCCGCGCGGGTGCTCCCGATCTGGCGGAGCTCGCCGAGGCGGTCCGGCGGGCGGTCGCCGACGAGCATGAGGTCGCCGTCGAGGAGGTCGTGCTTCTGCGCAGCGGGACCCTTCCCAAGACGACCAGCGGCAAGGTCCGGCGCCAGGCCTGCCGGGCGGAGTACCTCGAGGGGAAGCTGATCGTGGTCGGACGCAGCGGTCTCGCCGCGGACCGGGATGAGCAGAAAAGCACCGTGGGCATCGACGAGATCGGGAGTCTCGATCCGGCCGCAATTCGGGCGCTGGTCGCCGCGGAGGCCGCACGCGTCCTCCGGCTCGATCGCGGAAGGCTGGCGCCGGACCGTTCCCTCGCTGAGCTCGGGTTGGACTCACTGGCTGCGGTCGAGCTCAAGACGGGGCTGGAGGAGCGGGCCGGCGTCTCGCTCTCCCTCAGCTGGCTGCTCTCGGGGGCGAGCCTCGCGTCCGTCGCGGAGGAGGTGCTGGTGGGATGGGCGCCGCGCCCGGCGGCGGGGCCGGGCGTGGAGATCGGGGCTCCCCTCGGCGAGCATCCGCTCTCGGCCGGGCAGGAGGCGCTCTGGTTCTCCGACCGGCTGGCGCCGGAGGCCGCCGTCTACAACGTGGCGACGGCCGTCCGTGTCGAGGGCGGTCTCGATCCGGAAGCCCTGGGCCGCTCCCTCCAGGCTCTGGCCGACCGCCACCCGGCCCTGCGGACCACCTTCTCCTTCCGCTTGGGCGAGCCGCGCCAGACCGTTCACGAGCACCTCGCCGTGGACTTCCGGGTCGAGCCCTCGGCGGCGAAGGCGGCGGAGATCCCGATTGTGGCCGAGGCCTACTGGCCCTTCGACCTGGAGCGCGGGTCTCTGCTGCGGGCCCGCATCTGGCCCCTGGAGGGCGGCGGCTGGCTGCTCCTCCTCGCCGTGCACCATCTGGTGACCGACTTCTGGTCTCTCGGCGTCCTCGTCCGCGAGCTTACCGCGCTCTACGTCGAGGCGGTCGGCCAGGGATCGGCGCGGCTCGCGCCACTGCCGCTCGGCTACACCGACTATGTCCGTTGGCAGCGCAACCTCCTCGCCGGAGAGAGAGGGGAGCGGCTCTGGGCCTTCTGGTGCCAGAAGCTCGCGGGGGATCTCCCCGTGCTGGAGTTGACTACGGACCGTCCCCGTCCCGCCCTCCAGACCTACGCCGGCCTCTCCTGCGGTCTGCGCCTCGCGCCCGAGCTCACGGACCGGCTGCGCGGGCTCGGCCTGGCCTCGGGAACGACGCTCTTCGTGACCCTCCTTGCCGGGTTTCAGACCCTTCTCGCCCGTTGCTCCGGCCAGGACGAGGTGGTCATCGGCTCTCCGACGGCGGGGCGGGACGCCGCCCCCTTCCTGGGAGTGATGGGCTACTTCGTCAACCCGGTGGCGCTCCGCGTCTCCAGCGCGGGCGATCCCACCTGGCGCGACCTCCTGTCGTCCGTCAAGGCGGTCTGTCTCGCCGCGTTCGAGCACCAGGACCTCCCCTTCGCCGTGGTCGCCGAGCGGCTCCATCCCGAGCGGGACCCCGGACGTTCCCCGGTTTTCCAGACGCTCTTCGCGTTCCAGAAGTCGCAGCGGCCGGAGGAGAGGAGCCTGGCGGAGCTCGCCCTCGGGACGGGGGAGGCACGGATCGCCTTGGCGGACCTCGAGCTCATTGCGGTCCCCCTGGAGGAGTGCCGCGCTCCCTTCGACCTCACACTGATGGCGGCCGATGCCGAGGCGGGTCTCCCAATCGTCCTGCAGATCAACCGCGACCTATTCGATCCCACCACCGCGGAGCGCCTTCTGCAGGCTTTCGAGAATCTGCTGCGCACTCTGGCAGAGGACCCCGACGCCCGGGTCTCCGCGGCCGAGCTCCTCGGGGATGCGGAGCGCCGGCAGCTCGAAGCCTGGAACCGCACCACGGTCGAGCTGCCGCACGGCCTCTGCCTGCCGGACCTCTTCGCCGTCCAGGCGGAGCGCACTCCGGAGCGAGAGGCCCTCATCGCCGGCAGCGAGCGCCTCACCTACCGTGAGCTGAGCCGGCGGACCGAGGCTCTGGCGCGGCGACTCCGCGTCTTCGGGGTCGGACCGGAGAGCCGGGTCGGGGTCTCCGCCGGTCGATCGGCCGACCTCGTGGTGACGCTTCTCGCGGTCCTGCGGGCGGGCGGCGCCTACGTGCCGCTCGACCCCGTTCAGCCCGCCGAGCGGCTCGCCTGGATGCTGGACGACTCCGGGGCGGAGGTGCTGCTCGTCGACGAGCGCCACGCCCCGGGCCTGCTGGCGGCCGGGGTGCCCGCACGCTGCCGGGTCGTCTTCCTCGACCGCCTCGCGGAGCTCGTCAACGCCGAGGGTGGGATTTCGGGACGGGGAGAGCCCATCCAGCCCGAGAATCTCGCTTACCTGATCTACACCTCGGGATCGACAGGACGGCCGAAGGGTGTGGCGATCGAGCACCGGAGCGCGGTGACGTTCGTGCAGTGGGCGCGGCAGGTCTTCACGGACGCCGAGCTCTCCGGAGTCCTCGCCGCGACCTCGATCGGCTTCGACCTCTTCGTCTTCGAGCTCTTCGTGCCTCTCTCCTGGGGGGGCCGGGTGATCCTGGCCGAGAACGCCCTCGCCTTCCCCGGGCTGCCGGCGGCAGGAGAGGTGCAGCTGCTCAACACCGTGCCTTCGGTTCTCGCCGAGCTGATCCGCGGAGAGGACGGGCTGGAGCTGCCCGGCTCGGTCACCACGATCAATCTGGCCGGGGAGCCCTTACCGCGCTCCCTGGTGCGAGCCATCCACGAGAAACACCCGGCGGTCCAGGTGCTCAACCTCTACGGCCCGTCCGAGGATACGACCTACTCGACGTTTGCCGTGATCCCTCCTGGCGGAGAGCAGGCGCCGTCCATCGGCCGGCCGATCGCCAACACCCGGGCCCATGTGCTGGACCGGGGAATGCGCCAGGTGCCGGTCGGCACCCGCGGCGAGCTCTACTTGGGCGGGCAGGGACTGGCGCGTGGCTATCAGGGGCGGCCGGACCTCACCGCGGAGCGGTTTATCCCGGACCCGTTCGCGACGGGGGCGCGGCTCTACCGGACCGGCGACCTAGCGCGGTGGCGGCCGGACGGGGAGCTCGAGTTCCTCGGCCGCATCGATCATCAGGTCAAGATCCGCGGCGTCCGCATCGAGCCGGTCGAGATCGAAGCGGCGCTGCTCTCGCGGCCGGGGGTCCGCGAGGCCGTGGTCCTGCCGCAAGGGGAGAGGGGCGACCGGCGGCTCATCGCCTATGTCGTCGCCGAGGCCGGCGCGGAGGTGCAAGAGAGCGCGCTCCGCGAGGCGCTCCTCGGGCGCCTGCCGCGAGCCATGGTCCCGGCGGCGTTCGTGCTGTTGCCCGGGCTGCCGCTCACCCCGAACGGCAAGCTGGACCGCCGGGCCCTGGCCCGGCTCGCTCCCGAGCCCGCGGCAAGGGGGGGAGCGGAGCCCGCGGCACCCCGCTCGCCGGTGGAGGAGCTGCTCGCCGGCATCTGGGAGGAGGTCCTCGGCCTGGAGCAGGTGGGATCCGGGGACGATTTCTTCGCTCTCGGCGGGCACTCGCTGCTCGCTCTGCGCGTCCAGGCCCGTGTGCGCGAACGGCTCGGGGCCGAGCTGCCGCTCGCCGCATTTTTCCAGTACCCCACGCTGGGAGCGCAGGCGCGACGGCTCGCTGTGCGAAAAGTGGACGCCCGCCCACCCCTTAGTCCCTCGCCGCGGCAGCGAACCGTCTTCCCTCTCTCCTTCGCCCAGGAACGCCTCTGGTTTCTTGAGCGGCTCGAGTCAGGCACGGCGGTCTATCACATGGCTGGCGGCACCCGCCTGATGGGTCCACTCGATGTCGCAGCGCTCGGCCGAGCCGTATGCGAGGTGGCGCGGCGGCACGATGCCCTCCGCGCCCGATTCTGGGAGGAGGATGCGGTGCCGGTCCAGGAAATTGCGCCTGTGACGCTGAGTTCCCCAGAGTTGCCGGTCATCTGTCTTGCGGGACTGGACCCGGCGGCGCAGGAAACCGAGGCGGAGCGTCTCGCCAGGGCCCAAACCCGGCGCCCTTTCGACCTGGAGAACGAGCCGCCGTTGCGGCTCGTTCTCCTCCGCCGGGAGCCCTGTCTTCACGACCTCCTCGTCACTTTGCACCACATCGCTGCCGATGAGGAATCGTTGACCATCCTGGCGCGGGAGCTGGCGGCGCTCTACGACGCCTTCGTCACCGGCCGGCCCCTCAGGTTGCCAGAGTTGCCGCTCCGCTCCGTTGACTTCGCCCTCTGGCAGAGGGAATGGCTGGTTGGCGAGGTGCTGGAGAGGCGGCTCGCCTGGTGGCGGAAGCAGCTGGCCGATCTCCCCATCGTCGAGGTGACGACCGACCGCCCGCGTCCGGAGGCGCGGAGCTCGAAAGGGGACGTGGTCACGACCGTTCTCTCATCGACTCTCGTCAACACCCTCACCGGCCTAGGCCGTCAGGAGGGGGTCACCCTTTTCATGGTGCTCCTCGCAGGCTTCCAAGCCGTCCTGGAGCGGATCTCGGGCCAGCCCGAGGTACCGGTTGGCTGTCCGGTCTCCAGCCGTGACCGCGAGCTGCTCCTCCCGATGATCGGTTTCCTGGTCAACACTCTGGTCCTCCGCGCGAGCAGCACGGCAGCCCCAAGCTTTGGTGGGTTCCTGCGGCTGGTCCGGGAGGTCACGGTCGAGGCGTACGAGCACAGCGATGTACCATTCGAGCTGCTGGTCCAGGCACTACAGCCGGAACGGGCCCTTGGGCGAAATCCGCTCTTCGAGTCGGCGTTCGCGCTTCAGCGGCCACCGCGCGGATGGCGGCTCGGCGATCTCACCTTCGCGCCGCGGATCGTGCCGACCGGCACCGCCAAGTTCGACCTCACCCTGTTCGGTGTCGAAGAGGAGGGGAAGCTCTCGCTCGTCCTCGAGTACGCGATGGACCTCTTCGATCGGCCGACCCCGATGCGGCTGCTGGGGCACCTCGAGACGCTGCTCGCCGCGGGGGCCGCGGAGCCCACACGCCCACTCGCTGATCTCCCCTTTCTCACCCCGGCGGAGCGGCAGCAGGTTCTGGAGTGGAGCCTGGGGGAGATCCACACACGGCCCGAGCCCTCGGCGGACCAGGAGCCTGCCGACCCGGTCGAGCGGCTGATCGCCTGGCCTATCGGCCGACCCAGGGTAAATGTCGAGGCCCACGTGCTCGACCGCGACCTGCGGCCGGTGGGAGTGGGGACTCCCGGTGACCTCTATCTAGGCGGCTCCGGTTTGGCGCAGGAAGACCAGGAGCGGCCGGACCTCACCACCGAGCGGTTCCTGCCCGATCCGTCCGGCCGCCATCCCGGGGCACGGCTTTATCGCACGGGGGAGAGGGTGCGCTTCCGATCCGACGGCCGGATCGAACGGCTGGGCCGGAGCGACGAGGTCCCGATGACGGCCCGCGGCAACCGCCGACCCGTTCCGAGGCCCGGGGAGGGCATGCCGCGCGTCCTGGTAACTCCGCGGACGCCCACCGAGGAGATGCTGGCCGAGATCTGGGCCGGGGTGCTGGAGCACAGTCAGGTGTCGATCCATGACGACTTCTTTGGTCTCGGTGGCCATTCGTTCCTGGCCGCGCGGTTAATGGCGCGAATCCGCAAATCCCTGGGTGTCGAGCTGCCGCTCTCGGTCCTTTTCACCCGCCCGACCATCGCGCAGCTGGCCGCCGAGGTCGATCGCGCCCGCCGGCTCCTGGGTTCTGGCGAAATGGAGGCCCTACTGGGCGCACCGCCCCTCATTCCCCATGCGGATGACGGCAGCGCACCCCCGCTTTCCTTCGCCCAGGAGCAGCTCTGGTTCATCGACCGGCTAGAGCCGGGGAGCCCGGTCTACAACCTGCCCACCGCTGTTCGCCTCGACGGGGCCTTGGACTGCTCCGCCCTGCGCCGAGCCCTGACGAAGCTCATCGAGCGCCAAGCCGTGCTTCGTACTACTCTGGGTGCCGCCGACGGGAGGCCGATCCAGGTGGTGGCGCGGCACCTCGCCCCGGCCCTGCCCGAGATCGACTTTATGGCCCTCGTGCCTGCCCTGCGCGAGGCCGCAGCCACGCGTCAAGTGGCGGCCGAGGCACTCGTGCCCTTCGACCTCGCGGCCGGGCCTCTGTTCCGCACCACGTTGCTGCGGATGGACGAGGACTGGCATCTATTGCTCGTCACCTTCCATCACTCCATCACCGACGGCTGGTCGCTGCGCATCTTCTACGAGGAGCTGGGGGCGCTCTACGCGGCAGCGGTCACCGGTGAAGAGCCGGCCCTCCCGGCCCTGCCGGTCCAGTACACCGACTTCGCGTTCTGGCAACGCGAGCGGCTCCGCGGCGCGGTGCTTGATCGGCTGCTCGACTACTGGCGGCAGCGACTGGCGGGCGCCCCCGCGGCCCTGGACATGCCGTTCGACCGCCCGCGCCTGCCAGTCCAGACCTACGACGGCACCTCGCAGCTCCTAGAGATAGAAGGAGAGGTCGCGGAGATTCTCCGCACCTTTGCCCGCGACGAGAGCGCGACCCTCTTCATGACACTCATTGCCGCATACGCGACGCTCTTGCGTCGCTTGAGCGGAGAGCACGATGTGGTCGTGGGGACGCCGACAGCCAACCGCGCGCATCCCGAGCTCGAGCCGCTTATCGGTTTCTTCGCTAACACCATGCCACTGCGCGTCGAGCTCTCGGGAGATCCGACCTTCCGCGAGCTCGTGGGCCGGGTTCGAACCGCGGCGCTGGCCGATTACGTCCACGAGGAGATGCCTTTCGAGAAGATCGTCGAGGAGCTGAAGCCGGAGCGTGACCTCAGTCACCACCCAATCTACCAGGTGGTCTTCGCCCTTGAGACGTCGGCGCGGCCGGACCGCCTGAACCTCCCTGGCCTCCGAATGACTCCCCTGCCGGCCACGGAGGGGACGGCGAAGTTCGATCTCGCCCTCTACATGGAAGACCGTGGCGGTCGGCTCGCCGGCTTGTTGGAGACCAACCGCGACCTCATAGACCGCTCCACGGCCGAGCGCTGGCTCAGACATTTTGCGGCTCTCGCTGCCGCAGGGGCGAGAGATCCCGAGCGGCGCCTCTCGGAGCTTCCGTTCCTCGGGCTCATCGAGCGTCACCAGTTGCTCGTCGAGGTGCGCGATAACTGCATGCGGTCCGCTCGCGGACAGCGCCGGTGGATCGAGAGCACGCTGGCGAATCTGGCTCCGTGGGTGGATGCCGGCGAGCTCTACCTCCTCGACGATACGCTCGCGCCCGTGCCCCTCGGAGTGCCGGGCGAGATTCATCTCGGGGACGGCCTTCTCGACCGCATACACCCCGACCTTACCGTGGCCCCGGAGCAACTCGTGCCGAACCCCTTCTCGGCAGTGCCCGGAGCCCGTCTCTTCCGCGCCGGTGACTGCGCCCGTGCGTTACCGGGTAGCCACCTCGAGCTCCTCGGCCGTATCGACCAGCGGGTAAGGCTCCGCGGATATCGGGTCGATCTCTGGATCATCGAGGCCACTCTCGCCGAGCATCCGGCGGTCGATGCCGCGGTGGTCACCTTGCGTGCAGATCGGCCTGGGGAGGAGCGGCTGGTCGCCTATGTGACAGGGCGTCCGGACTGCTCGATCCCTGGGGGGGAGGAACTGCGCTCGTTCGTTGGCGAGCGCTTGCCCCAATACATGTTGCCCGGCGTGTTTGTCGCACTTGGTGATCTGCCGCAGACTGCCGCTGGCAAACTCGATCTGGACGCCCTACCCGCGCCGCAGGAGAGTGAGGACCTCGGCGCCGAACCCATGGCGCCGGTGGATGATGCAGGGAAGATTGTCGCCGAGATCTGGCAGGAGCTCCTGGGCGTCCAACAGATCGACCTCCGTGACAACTTCTTTGCTCTCGGCGGCCACTCGCTTCTTCTCCTCCCACTACAGGAGCGCGTGCAGGAGCGCTTCGGAATCCATCTGCCGGTCGTCGAGCTCTTCAAGTTCCCAACCGCCGGCGCCCTCGCGGCCCACTTGCGCAAGGCGCAGGCAGCCTCCCACCCGGTGGCGCCGGAGTCGCTGACGACAAAGATCCAAGAGCGCGCTGCCCGCTCCCGGGCTGGAGGGGGACGGGGCCGCTTCGTCGAGGCTCGCCGCCGAGTCCAAGCGGCCAGCAGACCTCCGGTCCCGGCCTCCGCGCCCATTCCGATTCGGGATCCCCTCGCCGAAGAAGAGAAGGCAGACTGAGCGACACGGTTCGATCCACAAGGGAGCTCAGCGATGGAGAGTACACCTAGCAGTACATCGAACGCTATTGCGATCATCGGTATGGCAGGCAGGTTCCCGGGCGCCGAGGATCTCGATGGTTTCTGGGAGAACCTCGCCGCGGGTGTCGAATCAATCACGTTTTTTTCGGAGCAGGAGCTGACAGCTGTCGGTATTGAGGCCGAGTTGCTGGCGGACCCGGCCTACGTCCGGGCGCGTTCCGTCGTCTATGGTGCGGAGATGTTCGACGCCGCCTTCTTCGACGTGAGCCCCCGTGAGGCCGAGGTGCTTGATCCCCAGCACCGGCTACTGCTGGAGTGCGCTTGGGAGGCGCTGGAGCGCGCCGGCTACGACCCACGCCGGTTCCCTGGCCCGATCAGTGTCTTCGCGGGGGCCAGCATCAACTCTTATATGCTATCCAATCTACAGCACAACCCGGACGTGATGAGAGCCGTCGGCTTGTTTCAAGCGATGGTGGGAAGTTGTGGTGACTTCCTGGCCACCCGTATCTCCTACAAGCTCGGGCTCCGGGGTCCGAGCTTGACTGTGCAGACGGCCTGCTCGACCTCGCTCGTTACGGTCCACTTGGCGGTCCAGAGCCTGCTCAATAGCGAGTGCGACATGGCGCTGGCCGGCGGCGTGCGGCTTCTGGTGCCGCGCAAGGGCGGCCACCTGTATCAGCCGGGCGGTATCTTCTCGCGCGATGGTCACTGCCGCGCCTTCGACGCGGCAGCGACCGGTATAACGGAAGGGGAAGGCTGCGGGCTCGTCGTCCTCAAGCGCTTGGCTGATGCCCTGGCCGACGGCGACCACATCCATGCCGTGATCCTTGGCTCCGCGATCAACAATGACGGCTCTGCCAAGATGGGCTATACGATGCCGAGCATCGAGGGGCAGGCCGAGGTCATTGCCATGGCCCAGGCGCTCGCCGGAATCGACCCGGGCACGATCGGTTTCATCGAGGCCCATGGGACAGGTACGCCGCTCGGCGATCCCGTTGAGGTCGCAGCCCTCTCACGAGTCTTCTCCACTGCCGCCGAGCCCCGCCATCCATGTGCCTTGGGCTCGCTCAAGAGCAACCTGGGTCATCTCGACACGGCAGCCGGCGTGGCCTCCCTAGTCAAGGCAACTCTGGCCATCGAGCACAATCTCATCCCTCCGACCCTTCACTTCGAACGGCCCAACCCGCAGATCGATTTTGCGTCCGAACAATTCTACGTACCCGTTCAGGCGACTCAATGGCCCGGGGACGGGCCTCGGCGCGCAGGTGTGAGCTCGTACGGCTTCGGCGGCACCAATGCCCACATCGTGCTTGAGGAGGCTCCAGAGGTTCCACCCGGCAGCGTATCACGGCCGCGCCAGCTTTTGATCCTGTCGGCCCCCACGCCCTCGGCCCTGGAGAAGATCACCCAGAACCTGGCCGAGCACTTGCGGCGGCACCCTGAGATCGACCTCGCGGACGTCGCCTACACCCTCCAGATGGGACGCGTCCCGTTCGACAATCGACGCATTGTGGTCTGTGAGGATATGACGGACGCCGTCGAGGTCCTCTCGGCGCTTGACCCGAAGCGAGTCCTGACTCGCGCTCGTGAGAGCGGGAACCCGCCCGTCTTTCTTTTTCCAGGCCAAGGCGCGCAATACCCCGGGATGAGCGCCGACCTGTACCGGAGCGAGCCGGTCTTCCGCGAAGAGGTGGACCGTTGCGCGGAGATCCTACATCCGTGGCTCGGCCTCGATCTGCGGCAGGTTCTCTACCCTCAGGGACGGGACCTGGAGGAGGCGGCTGAGCGGCTCGAACAGACTGCGCTGGCACAGCCGGCCTTGTTCGTGGTCGAGCACGCCCTGGCGCGGCTGTGGATGGCGTGGGGCGTCCGGCCGGAAGCGATGCTCGGCCACAGCATCGGCGAGTACGTGGCTGCCTGCCTGGCCGGGGTCTTCTCGCTAGAAGATGCGCTGCGACTGGTGGCCGAGCGCGGGCGCCTGATGCAGGATATGCCCAGCGGGTCGATGCTCGCGGTATCCCTGTCGGAGACGGAGGTGCGGCCGCTGCTCGGAGGACTCTCCCTGGCCGCGATCAACGGACCCTCGATGTGCGTCGTCTCGGGAGACTCCGTTGAGGTCGAGGATCTGGCTGCGCGCCTCGCGGGGCGCGGCCTCCAGGCTCGACGGCTGCATACGTCGCACGCCTTCCATTCGGCGGCCATGGAGCCGATGCTCGAGCGATTTGCGGCGGCTTTTAGGGGGCTCCGCCTTGCTCCACCCGAGATCCCGTTCCTCTCCAATGTGACGGGCACCTGGATCCGGCCCGAAGAGGCGATCGCGTCGCGCTACTGGGTGCGGCACCTGCGGGAGACGGTCCGGTTCTCGGACGCCTTGGAGGTGCTCTTCGCGCGGTTCTCCTCGGTGTTCTTGGAGATCGGCCCCGGGCAGGTGCTCACCTCGCTGGTTCGCCAACACCCGAAGCGCCCCGCAGCGCTGCCAGTGCTCGCGAGCCTGCCGGCAGCGGGCGACGGCAGGCCGGCCAATGTGACGGTCCTGCGCACTCTGGGTCAGCTCTGGATGTCCGGTTTCGAGATTGACTGGGCGGGTTTCCACTCCGGAGAGCGCCGCCTGCGCGTGCCCCTGCCGACCTATCCGTTCGAGCGCCAGCGCTACTGGGTCGAGGCGGCCCCGGGCAAGGAGCAGGTCCACGGGCGTGCCGCGAACGACGCAAAGGAGGTGGCAGACTGGTTCTGGGTGCCGCTCTGGCACCAAGAGCTCCCCCCGGAAGGTAGCGAGTTGCCGGACGGCGCAGTCGCGGGGACTTGGCTGGTCTTCACCGACGAGACCGGACTGGGAGACCGCTTGGCGGCGCGCCTCAGAGAGTGTGGCGGGGAGGTGGCTATCGTGCGTGCCGGGGAGAGCTTCCAGGAGGCTGGCCGGGGGGATTTCGTAATCCGTCCCGGACAGGAGGCGGACTACAGCGACCTGCTCGATCGACTCTCTCGTGAGGGGATGGCTCCGGCGCGGATTGTTCACCTCTGGAGCGTCGTCGGGCCCGTTGAGGGCGTCGGAGCCATCGAGGACGCCGAGCGCGATCAAGAACGGGGATTCTTCAGCCTGTTGTACCTGGCCCGGGCTCTGGGCGATCGGCACCCCGCGGAGGCACGCCATCCTCTCCATCTGGGGATCGTCTCGACCGGTGTGCATCGGATTACGGGAGCGGAGGATCTCGCTCCAGCCCGGGCCACCCTGCTCGGCCCAGCCACCACCCTGCCGCAGGAGTACCCCGGGGTGACCTGCGCGGCCATCGATATCACGCTTCTGCCGCCGGGAAGCCGGGGGGAGAGGCGGCTCGTCGACCTGCTCATCGCCGAACTGGCCAACTCCACAGCTAGCCCGGTCGTCGCCTACCGCGGCACCGACCGCTGGCTGCGGGCCTTCAAGCCACTGAGTCTGGCGAGCTCCCGAGGTCCGCTGCCCCTGCGGGACGCAGGGACCTACCTGATCACCGGAGGGTTGGGTGGAGTGGGTTTGGAGCTGGCAGGCTTCCTGGCCCGCTCCGCTAGGGTCCGGCTGGTGCTTGCCAGCCGTGCATTCTTTGCTGAGAGGGAGGAGTGGCCTGTGCTGGCGCAAGGCGAGGACCGCACGGCGCGGATCGCCCGGCGGCTCCTCGATCTCGAAGCCACCGGGGGGGATGTCTGGGTCGCCGCTGCTGATGTGACGGACGCCGCCTCGATGCGCCGGCTTTTCGAGGAGGCACGCCGGCGATTTGGGCGGTTCGACGGGGTGATCCATGCGGCAGGTCTCCCCGGCGGCGGGTTGATGCAGACGCGGTCGTTCACGGAGGCAGAGGCGGTGCTCGCACCCAAGATGCGGGGCACTTTGGTCCTGGAAGAGCTCCTGGCCGGGGACGCTCCCGATTTTCTGGTGCTCTGCTCCTCGCTCAACACCCTGGTCGGCGGCCCGGGTCAAGCCGACTCCGCGGCGGCCAATGCTTTCCTGGATGCATTCGCGCAATCTCGCGCAGGCGAGTTGCCGGTCTTCTCAATCAACTGGAGCCCGTGGAACAGACAGACCGAAGAGCGCGGCCATGGCCACCGCAGCGGCAAGACACCGGTGCTTCCCCGAATCGAGGAGATGCTGGAAGGCATGGACCCGGAGCAGGCTGTCGACGCCTTCCGCCGCATCCTGGCGGGTGGACATCTCCCGCAGATCGCGGTCTCGGTCCGGTCCCTGCCTGAGGTCATGGAACGGGCGCGGTCCATGACGGCCGAGTTCACGGCCGAGACGGTGAGCCTCAATCCCAGTAGCGGGCATGCCCGCCCTGATCTGAAGACTCCTTATGTGGCGCCACGGGGGGAGGTGGAGGAAAAGCTGGCCGTGATTTGGGGCGACGTGCTTGGCCTCGACCGCATCGGCACCGCGGATGATTTCTTCGAGCTCGGCGGACACTCCCTGCTCGGTACACGCTTGGTCTCCCGGGTTCGCGAGACGTTCGGCGTCGAAGTACCGCTCGGCCAGCTCTTCGAGGCAGCCACGGTAGCCGAGTTCGCCGCGTTCGTCGAGGAGAAGCTTTCCTTGGCCGGGGCTTCCGAGCTCGACGGGATCCCCCGATTTCCTCGCAGTGGTGAGCTCCCGCTCTCCTTTTCCCAGGAGCGGCTCTGGTTCCTGGACCAGCTCGAGCCAGACAGTGCCCTTTACAACATCCCTTACAGGTTGTGGATCGGCGGTCCCTTGGTGATCCCGGCTCTAGCCGTCGCCCTCTCCGGACTCGTGGAGAGGCACGAGTCGCTTCGCACCATCTTTCCTGCCGAGAACGGGCATCCCCGGCAGGTGGTACTGCCGGCCGTGCCACTGCCCCTACCATTGGTAGACCTGCAGTCCCTGCCTCTGGAGGTCCGAGAGGAGACGGCTCTCCAACTCGCCGTCGAGGAGTCCCGGCGCCCATTCGACCTTGTCCGCGGGCCTCTCCTGCGTGCCCTTCTGGCCAGGGTCGAACCGCGGCGGCATGCTCTCATTCTGCCTTTGCACCACATCATTGCGGACGGCTGGTCGACCGGGGTCCTGCTCCATGACCTCGGCGAACTCTACGGGGCGGCCGCAGCCGGCGTCCCTTCGCCGCTTCCCGAGCTTCCCGTCCAGTACGCGGATTATGCAGTGTGGCAGCGGAACTGGCTCCAGGGGGAGGTCCTCACTACGCAACTCGAGTATTGGAAGCGCCAGCTAGCCGGGGCACCGGCGGTGCTGGAGCTCCCCCTCGACCGACAGCGCCCGGCTGAGCAGAGCTACCGCGGCGCAAGTCGCCCCGTACCCCTCTCCTCCTTCCTCTCGGAGGCGATCAGGCGCCTGTGCCGCCAGCAGGGGGCGACCCCCTTCATGGTTTTGCTCGCCGCCTGGGCGGTCTTGCTGGGACGCCATGCGGGGCAGGACGATGTGCTGGTGGGGGCTCCGATTGCTGGGCGCAATCGGCGGGAGGTCGAAGCTTTGATCGGTTGCTTCATCAATACCCTGGTGCTGCGCTCGGATCTGTCCGGAAACCCGAGCTTTGGCGAGTTGCTGGGCCGGGTTCGCCGGACGGTCCTTGACGCTTTCGCTCACCAGGATATCCCCTTCGAGCGAATCGTCGAGGAGGTGGTGGTCGAGCGAAACTTGGCAGTCTCTCCGCTCTTTCAGGTCATTTTCAATCTACACAATGCCCCGACGGAAAACCCGGAGGTGGAGGGGTTGGTGTTCTCGCAGCTCGACGTGGACACCGGCCTTGCGAAATTCGATCTCTCCCTGATCCTGCAGGAGAGCTCGGCGGGCTTCGAGGGGAGCCTGGAGCACAATGCGGACCTGTTCGATGGCGACACAGTGGAGCGCCTGCTGGCCCGCTTCGCGGCCCTCCTGGAAGCCGCGGTGGAAGATCCTTCCCTGCCAGTGGCGGACCTGCCGATCCTCCTGCCCAGGGAGCGGCAACAGGTGCTGGTGGAGTGGAGCGGGCAGGCGACTTCCTACCCGCGGGAGACCACGATCCACGCTCTGTTCGCAGAGCAGGCTGCTCTCTCGCCGGCCGCAGTGGCGGTGGTCGGGGCAGGGGAGTCCCTATCGTACGCGGAATTGGAGCGTCGGGCGGCCTGCTGGGCACACCTGTTGCGCGCCTTGAAGGTGGGACCCGAGGTACGGGTTGGCATCTGCCTGGACCGCTCGCCGGCTCGTGTCGTGGCGACGCTTGCGGTCCTGATGGCGGGGGGCGCCTATGTACCGCTTGACCCTTCTTATCCGCGGGAGCGGCTGGCATTCCTGGTGCGCGACAGCGGCGCGTCGGTACTGATGACCGAGGAACGCTGGCTGCAGGCGCTGCCGAAGACCGAGGCCGCAGTCCTCTGCCTGGACCGCGACGAACGGTGGAAGGAAGCTTTCGTCGAGATTGGAGAGGCTCCTCAGGTCTCCGCCACAGGTCTCGCCTATGTTATGTACACCTCGGGTTCGACGGGAGAACCGAAAGGGGTCGCGGTCACGCACCGGTCGGTGGTGCGCTTGGTGCGGGAGACGAGCTATGCCCATTTCGGTCCGGACGAGGTCTGCCTGCAGATCGCACCTTATGCCTTTGACGCTTCGACGCTGGAGCTCTGGGGGGCCTTGCTTAACGGCGGCTGCCTGGCCATGCCGCCGGTGGGTGTGCTATCTCCGGCCGAGTTGGGAGATCTCCTGAAACGTCACGGAGTAACGACGTTGTGGTTGACGGCGGGGTTGTTCCATCAGATGGTAGACGAGAACCTGCAGGGGCTCGCGGGGGTGCGCCAGCTCCTGGCGGGAGGGGATGTCCTCTCGGTGCCGCATGCCCAGCGGGTGTTGGCCGAGCTTCCCGGAACGCAATTGATCAATGGGTATGGCCCGACGGAGAACACGACTTTCACCTGCTGCTACCCGGTAGCAGACTCTGCAAGTCTGGAGCCCTCGGTACCGCTGGGCCGACCGATCGCCAATACCTGGGTGTACGTGTTGGATCGGAACTTGGCTCCGGTGCCGGTCGGAGTGATCGGCGAGTTGTACACGGGTGGAGACGGGCTGGCCCGCGGGTACCTGGATCGGCCGGAGCGGACAGCGGAGCGTTTCCTGCCAGACCCTTTCGGGAGGGAGGCCGGAGGTCGCCTGTACCGGACGGGAGATCTCACCCGGTGGGGGCCGACGGGGGAGCTCAAGTACCTGGGCCGGATCGATGCTCAGGTCAAGGTGAGGGGTTTCCGGGTTGAGCTTGGTGAGATCGAGGTGGCTCTATCAGCTCACCCCCGGGTTCGGCAAGCGGTGGTACTGGCTGAGGGGGAGAGCGGGGCTGGCCCGCGCCTGGTGGCCTACGTAGCGGGGGAAGCAGGGGAGGTGCCGGAGACGGAGCTGCGGGGTTTCCTTCGGGAGCGGCTGCCGGAGTTCATGCTGCCAGCTGCCTACGTGCTCCTCTCGGAGCTGCCGCTGACTTCCAATGGCAAGGTGAACAGAAAGGCGCTCGCGAGGCTGCGCCCTGAACGGGTAGCCGCAACCACCGGAGAAGAACCACGCACGCCCGCCGAGGAGCTGCTTGCGGGGATCTTCGCCGAGGCGCTCCAGGTCGAGCGGATCGGGATGCACGAGAGCTTCTTCGAGCAGGGCGGTCATTCACTGCTGGCGACGCGGGTGATTTCACGGGTGCGGGAAGCCTTCGGTGTGGAGTTGCCGTTGCGGGCACTGTTCGAAGCTTCGACCGTGGCTGACTTGGCGGATCGGGTCCACCAAACGGTGCAAAGCGCGGAAGGGGTATTCCTGCCGCCGATTGAGCCGGTACGGCGTGAAGGCGATCTGCCGCTCTCCTTTGCGCAGGCCCGGTTGTGGTTCCTCGATCAGTTGCAGCCTGGGGGCTCGGCCTATAACATTCCGGCCGCTTTTTTGCTCTCCGGGTACATCGATGTACGGGTACTAGAAACAGCGGTCAACGAAATTTTGCGGCGCCATGAAGCGCTACGTACGACCTTCCCGGCGGTCGACGGACAGCCGGTGCAACGGATTTCACAACCGTCCGAGTTTTGTGTCCCGGTCGTGGACGTGACGGGACTCGCTACTGAACGCCGGAAGGCCGTAGCGGACACCTTGATGGCCGACGAGCTTCGGCGCATGTTTGATCTGGCGCGAGGCCCGCTTCTGCGATGCCTCCTGGTGCGGCTGGAGAAGCGCGAGCATCTGCTGCTGCTGAACATGCATCACATTGTCTCGGACGGCTGGTCTATGGGTGTGCTGGTGCGGGAAATTTGCACGTTGTACCCGGCGCTACGGGCCGGCCGGACCGCAGCGCTGGCGGAGTTGCCGATTCAGTATCCAGACTTCGCCGTCTGGCAGCGTGATTGGCTGCAAGGGGATGTTCTTGCCGCGCAGCTTGAGTATTGGAAGCGCCAACTCGCCGGGGCTCCGGCGGTGCTGGAACTCCCCCTCGACCGGCCACGGCCGGCCGAGCAAAGCTACCGCGGCGCGAGACGTCACGTGGCCCTTTTCTCCTCCCTCTCGGAGGCGATTGGACGCCTGTGTCGCCAGCAGGGGGTGACCCCGTTCATGGCCCTGCTCGCCGCCTGGGCGGTCCTGCTGGGACGCCATGCCGGACAGGACGATGTCCTTGTGGGCGCACCGATCGCGGGGCGCAACCGGCGCGAGATCGAAGGCCTGATCGGATTCTTCGTCAATACCCTGGTGTTGCGCTCGGATCTGTCCGGATCTCCGCGCTTCGGCGAGTTCCTGGGCCGGGTGCGCCGGACGGCTCTCGACGCCTTTACGCACCAGGACCTCCCCTTCGAGCGGATTGTCGAGGAGGTTGTGGTCGAGCGGAACCTGGCGGTCTCTCCGCTTTTCCAGGTGCTCTTCGCCCTACAGAACGCCCCGATGGAGGAGCTGGAGGTGCCAGGGTTGGTGTTCTCGCCGCTCGACGTGGACACAGGCCTTGCGAAATTCGACCTCTCCCTGACCCTGCAGGAGAGCCGGGCGGGCTTTGTGGGGATGCTGGAGCACAACTCGGACCTGTTCGACGGCAGCACGGTGGAGCGCCTGCTGGCCCGCTTCGCGGCCCTCCTGGAGGCCGCGGTCAAAGATCCTTCCCTGCCGGTGGCAGACCTGCCGATCCTCCTAACCGGTGAGCGGCAGCAGGCGCTTGTGGAGTGGAACGACACCGTGGTGGACTACCCAGGGAATCGCTGCCTGCACGAGATCTTGGCTGCCCAGGTTCGGCGCACTCCGGCAGCACTCGCCCTGGTGGCCGGAGAAGCAGGTGCTGAGCGCCTGACCTTCGCCACACTTGATGCCGCAGCCGAGCGTCTGGCAGCGCGGCTGCGGATCCTCGGGGTCGGGCCGGAGGTGGTGGTGGCGCTTTATCTCGAACGCTCAGCGGCACTAGGGGTTGCCGTCCTGGCCGTGCTGAAGGTGGGAGGCGCCTTTCTGCCGCTTGACCTCGCCAATCCCCGGGAGCGCCTCGCCTGGGTGCTGCAGGACGCCGCGCCATTGGTGGTGCTAACCGTGAGTGGACTCGCGCCGCGCCTGCCCACTGAATCGGACGACGTCGGTGGTCAGGGTCCGCGCGTGGTCTGCCTCGATCTGCCGGCAGGGCCGGAGGCAGCGGCTCATTTGACAGCGTGGCAGGTGACGCCGGACAACCTCGCCTACGTCATCTACACCTCGGGGTCGACCGGCCGGCCGAAAGGAACGATGATTCCGCACCGTGGCGTGGTGAATTATCTGAGCTGGGCGGTTGACGCCTACCACGTCGAAGCGGGCTGCGGCGCACCGGTCCACACCTCGCTCGCGTTCGATCTGACCCTTACCAGCCTGCTGGCACCCTGGCTGGCCGGACGCTGCGCGCTGCTGGTACCCGAGGCTGAGGGAGTGGCCGCCCTTGGTTCGGTGCTGACTGGCCCGATGCCGGCAGAGACCGGCTTCAGCTTGGTCAAGCTCACACCAGCCCACCTGCAGCTCCTGGCGGAGCAGCCTGGGGCCGTCGCGGCTGGCCGCACTCGAGCGCTGGTAGTCGGCGGTGAAGCCTTGTTCGGCGAGAGCCTGAAGGCCTGGCGCTCGACGGCGCCGGAGACCCGTGTTGTCAACGAGTATGGACCCACCGAGACGGTTGTCGGCTGCTGTGTCTATGAGGCGCCGGCCGGCGTGCTCGGCAATGGACCGGTGCCGATCGGCCGTCCGATCGCCAACAGCCGTCTCTACGTCGTTGACGACCAGTTGCGGCCGGTACCTCTGGGTACCCCCGGCGAGTTGCTGATCGGCGGCGTCGGCCTGGCGCGGGGCTACCTGCGCCGGCCCGAGCTCACCGCTGAGCGCTTCGTACCGGATGCGCTGGGCGAGGTGCAGGGCGGACGGCTCTATTGCACCGGGGATCGGGTGCGGCAACGTCCCGACGGCATTCTCGAGTACCTTGGCCGTCTCGATCATCAGGTCAAGATCCGTGGCTTCCGGATCGAGCCTGGAGAAATCGAGGCGGCTCTGGCCAGCCATCCTTCGGTGCGGGACTGCGCGATCCTCATGCGCGAGGATGCGCCGGGCTCACGCCTCCTCGTCGCCTACGTCGTCCTGAATCCAAAATTGGAAATTCAAGATCCGAGATCAAACCTCCGCAGCTTCCTGAGCGATCGGTTGCCCGAATACATGGTGCCATCTGCCATCATGGTGTTGGACGCTCTACCTCTGTCGCCCAATGGCAAGTTGGACCGGCGGGCTCTGCCGGCTCCACAGCATACCCATGCGATGGATGGGAGCTATACAGCGCCGTCCAACCCCGTCGAGGAGCTGCTGGCCGGGATCTGGGGCGAGGTGCTGGGGATCGAGCGAGTGGGGGTCCACGAGAGCTTCTTCGCTCTCGGAGGGCACTCTCTGCTGGCGACACGCCTGGTTTCGCGCCTGCGCGAGGTCTTCGGCCAGGAGTTGCCTCTCCGGCTGATCTTCGAATCGCCGACAGTTGCGGCACTGGCGGAAAGAGTCGCGTCGCTGCGCGAGGGGCCGTCTGTACCCCCGATTCGGCCGGTCCCCCGCACTGGCGATCTGCCGCTCTCCTTTGCTCAACAACGTCTCTGGTTTCTGGACCGTCTGGCTCCGGACAACCCGTTCTACAACATCTTCGGCGCGGTCCGGCTGACCGGCGCGCTCGACGTCGAGGCCCTGCGCCGGACGTTTCGGGAGATAGTCCGGCGCCATGAGGCCCTGCGCACGACCTTCCGTGTGGTGGACGGGCACCCCATTCAGGCGATCGCTCCAATGCTTGGCTTTGAGGTCCCCCTGATCAATCTGCATGGCTTCTTATCCGAACAGACTGCAACGGAGAGAGTGCGGGCCGAGCTCGCGCGGCTCTCGATCGAAGAGAGACTGCGCCCGTTCAACCTCGCTCGCGGCCCTCTGGTTCGTGCGTACCTGGTGCGCCTCGCGCCCCGGGAGCACACGCTGTTGCTGAACTTTCACCACATCATTTCGGACGGGTGGTCGATGGGCATCCTCTTCCGGGAGCTCGGAGCGCTCTACCGTGCGTTTTCCGAGGGCGTTCCCTCACCCCTGCTGGAGCTGCCGATCCAATATGCCGACTTTGCCGTCTGGCAGCGGCAGTGGCTGCAAGGAGACAGGCTCGAAGCCGAGCTCGATTACTGGCGGCAACAGCTTGCCGGAATTCCAGAGGTCTTGGAGCTCCCATACGACCATCCACGGGGGGCCATCGAATCGTTCCGCGGCAGCACACAGTCCTTCGAGTTGTCGGCGGTCTTGGTGCGCGAGCTGACCGCGCTGACCCGCCGCCACGGCGCCACCCTTTCCATGACGATGCTGGCAGGCTTCAAGGCGCTCCTCGCCCGCTACTCAGGACAAAAGGACATCGCTATCGGCGTCGCGATCGCCAACCGTACCCGACGCGAGATCGAGGGCCTGATCGGCTTCTTCGTCAATACACTTGTCTTCCGCAGCGATCTTGCGGACTCTCCCGGAATCGCGCGGCTGCTGACCCGGGTACGGGAGACCGCCCTCGAAGCCTACGCCCATCAGGATCTGCCCTTCGAGCGCTTAGTCGCGGAACTGCAGCCTGAGCGGAATCTGGGCCGCAATCCGCTCATCCAGATCATGTTCGGGTATCAGAATTTTCCGCGGTCGAACGTGGAGGTCCAAGGGCTCGTCCTCTCCCCTCCCGAGGAGGGCCAGGTGCCCGCCCGGACCGCGAAGTTCGATCTCACCCTTTTCCTCGTCGAGGAGGGCGATCGGCTCCAGGGGATTCTTGAATTCAACTGCGAGCTCTTTGATGCAACGACCATGCGGCGCCTGCTCGAGCACTTCGAGAACCTGCTGGCTGCGGCCGTGGCGCATCCCGAGACATCTGTGGCGCTCCTACCCCTCCTGACGGATGCAGAGAGCCATCAGCTCTTGCGGGAATGGAATGCCACTGGCTTGACCAGTCCTGTCGCGGTGAGCCTTCAGAAGTTGTTTGAAACTCAGGTACGCGAAGATCCCTATGCTCCCGCTCTGCTCTTCCGTGAGAACATCCTCTCCTACGGCGAGTTGAACCGGCGTGCTAACCATCTGGCCCACCGTCTGCTCAACTTGGGTGTCGGCCTGGAGAGCTCTGTGGGAGTCTGTCTGGAGCGCTCACCGGAGCTGATCGTGGCGCTGCTGGGAATCCTCAAGGCCGGGGGCGCCTACGTCCCTCTGGATCCGGAATACCCGCGCGAGCGCTTGGCTTTCATGGTGAAGGACTCCGGCCTGCAGGTGATGGTCGGTGATGAGCTAGCGTTGAAGCAGCTCCCCGACCACCTGATCGCCGCGGTGGATGTGGTTCTTCTTGGTGTCGATTCGGAGTGTGTCGGCGATGTCGATGACGATCCGCCGGTCATGACCTCCGGCGACAATCTGGCATATGTCATGTACACATCCGGCTCAACCGGCCGGCCTAAGGGGGTGGCGGTACCCCACCGCGCCGTGGCTCGGCTCGTCCGAGACACCGATTATATCCAACTCGGCTCCGAACAGGTTTTTCTGCAGTTTGCACCGATCTCCTTCGACGCTTCGACCCTGGAGATCTGGGGCGCTCTCCTCAACGGTGCACGTCTGGTGCTCCCGCCTCCACATGCTTTGTCATTGGAGGAGCTGGGGCCGGCGATTGAACTGTACGGGGTTACGACTCTGTGGTTGACGGCGGGGCTATTCCACCAGTTCGTGGATCAACATCTTGAGGTTCTCCGGCCGGTGCGGCAATTGCTAGCAGGTGGGGATGTGCTCTCGGTTGCCCATGTGCGAAGGGTGCTCGCGGAGCTTCCAGACACGCGGCTGATCAATGGCTACGGTCCCACCGAGAATACGACATTCACCTGCTGCCACCCGATGCAGGGGCCGCAGCTCCTCGAGTCTTCCGTGCCGATCGGACATGCGATCGCCCATACCACGGTTCACCTGCTCGATCCCCACGGCCGGCCCGTCCCGATCGGAGTGGTCGGGGAGCTCTGGACGGGCGGGGACGGCTTGGCGCGCGGCTATCTCGGGAGACCCGGGCTGACGGCGGAGCGGTTCCTTCCCGACCCCTTCGCCGGTGAATCCGGGCGGGAGCCCGGCAGCCGGCTCTACCGGACGGGAGATCTGGCGCGCCGCCTCGCCGACGGTAGCATCGAGTTCCTGGGGCGAATGGACCAGCAGGTGAAGGTCCGCGGCTTCCGCATTGAGCCCGCGGAGGTCGAGTCCCGCCTCGGTGAGCACCCCGCGGTGCTGCAGAGCGTCGTGCTCGCCCGCGAGGACGTCCCGGGCGACCGGCGCCTGGTCGCCTACGTCGTCCAGAACCCAGCTTACGAGGTGCTGGAGAGCGGCGCGCAGACGGAGCAGGTGTCGCACTGGAGCGATCTTTTCGATGACACCTACCGGCAGGGGGCCGCGGGCGCCGAACCGACCTTCAACATCATTGGCTGGAACAGCTCGTACACCGACCTCCCCCTTCTTAGGGCCGAGATGGAGGACTGGCTGGACGATGCGGTCGAGCGGATCGCCGCGCTCGGTCCGAAGCGCGTCCTGGAGATTGGCTGCGGCACCGGCCTGATCCTCTTCCGGATCGCCCCCCGCTGCGAGCTGTACGTGGGCACCGACATCTCCGGCCAGGGGCTGGACTATATCGAGCGCCAGCTTGGCCACTCGGAACGCCTGGGCATCGACCGCTCCCGGGTCCGGCTCCTGCGTCGCTCCGCGGAGCAGCTCGACGGGCTGGAGCCCGGCACCTTCGACACAGTGATCCTGAACTCGGTCGTGCAGTACTTCCCGAGCGCCGGCTACCTGTCCGAGGTGATCAAGCGGGCGCTGGAGCGGGTGCGCCCCGGCGGCTCGATCTTCCTCGGCGACCTGCGCAGCCTGCCGCTCCTAGAGGCGTTCCACACCTCGGTGGAGCTGTTCCAGGCCACGCCGGAGACGCCGCTGGCGCGCCTCCGCCAGAAGGTCCAGGCGCGGCGGCTGCAGGAGAACGAGCTGGTTGTCTCCCCCGCCTTCTTCGCCGATCTGGCGCGGCGCCTGCCGCGGATCGGCCGGGTGGAGGTCCATCCAAAGCACGGCGGGGCGCGCAACGAGCTGACCGGCTTCCGCTATCAGGTCGTGTTACGGGTCTGCGATCCGGGCGAGAAAGGGGAGACCGTTCCCTGGCTGGACTGGCGTGTGGAGGAGCTGACGGTCGAATCCCTGCGTCGGCGCCTGGAGCAGGAACGGCCCGGGATCCTGGGTCTGCGCAACGTGCCGAATGCGCGCGTGAGCGAGGCCGCCGCCGCCGCCCGGCTGCTCCGCTGGCCCGGCGGTGGCACGGAGGAGGGGATCGAGACCGCCGGGGATCTGCGCCGCCGGGCGACCGAAGCCGCCGCCGGAGCCGTCGAGCCTCAGGACCTCTGGGACCTCGGCGCGGAGCTGTCCTACGAGGTCGAGCTGAGCTGGGCCTCGCACGGTGCCGACGGCAGCTTCGAAGCCGTACTGTGGTGGCGGGACGGCGGGAGCGGGGAGACCGGGAGGCCGGCGGCGCTCTCCGCCCTGCTGCCGCTCCCACAGCCTCCGGAGGGGCCGTCCGGCCAGCTCGCCAACAACCCGCTCCAGGGGCGATTCGCGCGCCGCATAGCCCCGGAGCTGCGCGCGTTTCTCGGCGACCGGCTGCCCGACTACATGGTGCCCTCCTCCTTCGTGCTGCTCGACGCCCTGCCGCTCACGCCCAACGAGAAGGTCGACCGCCGGCAGCTGCCCGCGCCCGACTTCGTGGGGCTGGAGGCCGGAAGGGCTTTCGTGGCCCCCCGCAACCCCACCGAGGAGAGGCTGCTGGAGATCTGGCGCGAGCTGCTGAGGGGCGAAAGGATCGGCGTCGAGGACGACTTCTTCGCCCTGGGCGGCCACTCCTTGTTGGCGACCCAGGCCGTGTCGCGGGTGCGTAAGGAACTCGGCGTGGAGCTGCCGCTGCGCACCTTCTTCGAGTCGCCGACCGTGGCGGCCCTGGCGCGGGAGGTCGACGCGCTGCTCCGCGCGGGAGGGGAGACGGAGACGCCGCCGATCGTGCCCATCCGGCGCGAGGGGCCGCTGCCGCTCTCCTTCGCCCAGGAGCGACTCTGGTTTCTCCACCTCCTCGACCGCCGGGTGCTCGCCTACAACGAATCCTCCGCCTTCCGTCTCGACGGCCGGCTGGACGAGGCCGCCTTCCGGTGGAGCCTCGACGAGGTGGTCCGCCGCCACGAGAGCCTCCGCACCGTCTTCCCCGAGGTGGACGGCTGGGCGGTGCAGCGGATCCTGCCGCCGACCTCCCTCGACCTTCCGTCGATCGATCTGCGCGGGCTGCCGGCGTCCGCGCGCGAAGAGGAGGCCGCGCGCCTGGCGCTCGAGCAGGCGCGGCACCCTTTCGACCTGATGCGCGGACCACTGGCGCGCGGGCTGCTGATCCGGCTGGACGAGACCGACCATGCGGTCGTCTTCTTCTTCCACCACATCGTCTTCGACGGTTGGTCGACCGCGATCTTCGTGCGCGAGCTGTCCGCCCTGTACCGTACCCGGACTGCGGGCGAGCCCTCGCCCCTGCCTCCCCTGCCGATCCAGTATGGCGACTTCGCCGTTTGGCAGCGGCAGTGGCTCCAGTGGGAGGTCTTGGAGCGCCAGCTCGGCTACTGGCGGGAGCGGCTGACCGGCGTTGCGGTTCTCAACCTGCCGACCGATCGCCCGCGGCGGGCTCGGCCGGCGGCGGCCGGAGACTGGCGCCCCGTCGTCGTCGCGCCGGATCTGACGCGAAGGCTGCGGGAGCTCAGCCAGCGCCAGGGGGCGACGCTGTTCATGACGGTCCTCGCCGCATTCCAGGTCCTGCTCCACCGCACCGCGGGGCAGGAGGACGTCGCTGTCGGCACGCCGATCGCCAACCGCAACCGCGGCGAGCTGGAGGACCTGATCGGCTTCTTCGTGAACATGCTGGTGCTGCGTACCGACCTCTCCGGCTCCCCGACCTTCGCGGAAATGGTGGGCCGTGTGCGCGAGATCGCGCTCGGCGCCTACGCTCATCAGGACCTGCCGTTCGAGAAGCTGGTGGCCGAGCTGCAGCCCGACCGGGACCTGCTGCACAACCCCCTGTTCCAGGTCGGGTTCCAGCTCCTCAACCTCCCCGCGACGCAGCTGGAGATGCCGGGGCTCGCGCTCTCCCCGTTGCCCTTCGAGACCCGCTTCGCGAAGTTCGATCTCAACCTGTCGCTGATTGAAGAGGCGGAGCGGATCTCCGGCTTGATCGACTACGACTCCGGGCTCTTCGACGCGCCGACCGTCGTCCGTACCCTGCACCACTTCCAGGCCGTGCTGGCGGCGGTGGCCGTGGACCCGACGGTCGTCCTGTCCGAGATCCTGTTGCTGAGCCCCTGGGAGCGGCATCAGGTCCTCGCGGAGTGGGGAGGTGCGGGACGGGAACCCTCCGCGCGGACGCTGCACGGCCAGTTCGCGGAGCAGGCGCGGCGGACACCGGAAGCCCCGGCTGTGAGCTTCGCGGGCGAGGCGCTGAGCTACGGCGAACTGGCCCGCCGAGCCAACCAGCTCGCGCGGCGCCTGCGCGAGTTCGGCGTCGGCCCAGAGAGCCGGGTCGCCCTATGCCTGGAGCGCTCCCTAGACCTCGTGGTGGGGATCCTGGGAATCCTCGAGGCCGGAGGCGCCTACGTGCCACTCGATCCCGGCTACCCGCGCGAGCGCCTGGCCTTCATGGTCGAGGATTCCGGCGCGTGCGTGGTAGTCGGGAGCCTGGAATCCGTCGGCGTGTTGCCGGACATGCCCCACACGGTCCTCCTCGACGCCCACCGCGAGGCGCTGGCGGCGCTCCCCGCCGGCCATCTCGAACCGCTGGGAGACGGGGCGAGCCTGGCCTACGTGATCTACACCTCGGGCTCGACGGGGCATCCCAAGGGGGCCCTGGTGACCCACGGCAACGCCGTGCGTCTCTTCGACGCCACCTCGGCGTGGTTTGGTTTCGGCGAGCGTGACGTCTGGACTCTGTTCCACTCCTACGCCTTCGACTTCTCGGTCTGGGAGATCTGGGGAGCGCTGCTCTACGGCGGCCGGGTGGTGGTCGTGCCGTACGAGGTGAGCCGCTCGCCGGGGCTATTCCTGGACCTGCTGACCAGGGAGGGAGTCACGGTGCTCAACCAGACCCCCTCAGCCTTCAACGAACTAGCCAAGGTGGACGAGGAGCGCGGCGGCGTGGCCACGGACCTGCGCCTAGTGATCTTCGGGGGCGAGGCCCTGGACCTGCCTGGGCTGGCTCCCTGGTTCGAGCGCCACGGCGACGCGAGGCCCCGGCTGGTCAACATGTACGGGATCACGGAGACCACGGTGCACGTCACCTACCGGCCGCTGCGGGCGGTGGACGCCCGGGGCGAGCGGCGCAGCGCCATCGGCGTCCCGATCCCGGACCTGAGCCTGCATGTGCTGGACCCGTGGCTGCGGCCGGCGCCGGTCGGGGTGCCCGGAGAGCTGGTGGTCGGCGGCGCCGGGCTGGCGCGCGGCTACCTCAACCGCCCGGAGCTGACGGCCGAGCGCTTCGTCCCCGATCCCTTCAGCGACCGGCCGGGAACACGATTGTACCGGTCCGGGGACCTGAGCCGGTTCCTGGCCAGCGGCGACCTGGAATACCTGGGCCGGATCGATCATCAGGTCAAGATCCGGGGCTTCCGAATCGAGCTGGGAGAGATTCAAGCCGCGCTAGAGGAGCATCCCGCAGTACGGCAGGCCGTGGTGCTGCCGAAGGAGGAGCCGGGCGGCGAGCGCCGTCTCGTGGCATTCTTCGTGGCCCAGCGGGGGAGTGAGCCCTCGGTTGGAGAGTTGCGCGCCATGCTCGCCCGCCGCCTGCCGGATTACATGGTGCCGGCAGGGTTTTTGATCGTAGAGGACCTGCCGCTGACCCGAAACGGCAAGGTGGACCGCAAGGCACTTCTTTCAATGGCCGGTGTCGGCCGCGACGAGATGATTGCCTATGAGTCTCCGCGCAATCAGATTCAACAGGTGCTCGTGGAGGTCTGGCAGGAGGTGTTGGGGGTGGGTCGGATCGGCATCGACGACCGGTTCTTCTCCTTGGGCGGCGATTCGATCCTGAGCATCCGCGTCTGCGCCTTGGTCCAACAGAGGGGGCTCTCCCTGTCTCTGGACCAGATCTTCGAGCATCAGACGGTGCGCGAGCTGTCGGAACAGCTCTGGGGTGAAGCGGGGAGAATGGACGAGCCCGCGCCGACCGAGCCGTTCGAACTCTTGTCGGAGCAGGACCGTCTGGCTCTGCCCGATGGACTGGAGGACGCCTATCCGTTGGCCGCCCTGCAGACGGGCATGCTGTTCCACAGCGGGTACACCGCGAAATCAACGCTGTACCAAAACGTCACGAGCTTGCGGCTGGAAGCCCCATTCGACGGCGAGGCTCTGCGCGAGGCCATCCGGCAGCTCCTCGCCCGACATCCGGTGCTACGGACCTCCTTCGATACGAGTCGCTTCAGCGAGTCTCTCCAGCTAGTCCATTCTCGGGTCGAGCCCCCTTTGGAGGTGGAAGATCTCCGCGGCCTGTTACCCGAGGATCGGGAGCGTCGCGTGAGCGAGGTGATCGAAGAGGAGCGGCACCAGAAGCTCGATGAAGCCGTGCCCCCGCTCCTGCGCTTCCGGGTCCACCTTTTGGAGGAAGGTGTCTTTCAATTCACCTGGACGGAGCATCACGCGATCCTGGATGGCTGGAGCGTGGCAACTTTGACTGCTGAGCTGTTCCGGCTTTATCGGGAGCTGCGGCTTGGCCGGCCATCGCCTCCGCCTCCAGCTTCTCTTGTGTCATTCCGCGACTTCGTGGCGCTGGAGCGCCGGTCCTTGTCCTCGGACGGGGAGCGGAGCTTCTGGCTACGTAAGCTCGAGGAAGCGCCGCGTCTGCGTCTGCCGCGCCGGTCCGGATGGCAGGAGGGACAAGAGCCGCGCATGCGGTCGCTGGAAATTCCCCTGGAAGCCCGGCTCCCTGAGCGGTTGCAGCGGTTCGCCAGTTCCCTGGGGGTGCCGCTCAAGAACGTCCTCCTGGCGGCTCATTATCGGGTGCTGGGCGCGACCACCGGGCAGGCGGACCTGGTCAGCGGCCTGGTGGTCAACGGCCGGCCAGCGGTTGAGGGGGGCGACCGGATCCTCGGACTCTTCCTAAACACCGTTCCCCTGCGCCTGCGTCTGGCCGGCGGGACTTGGACGGAGCTGGTGCGCCAGACCTTCGAGGCCGAGCAGGAGCTGAGCCCCTTCCGCCGATATCCCATGGCGGACTTGCAGCACCGGCTCGGTAGCGGCGCGCTGTTCGAGACGGCGTTCAACTACGTTCACTTCCACGTCCTTCAGGGTCTGGGGAGCGACGACGAAGTGCGGGTCCTCGCGAACACAGTGCATGCAGAGACGAACCTGCCGTTCAACATCTCCTTCCTTCTGGCCGGCCCCTTGCTCAGCCTTGAAGTTGAGTACGACGAAACCCTATTTGACGCCGCGCAAGCGGAGGCAATCTCTGCCCGTTATCCACTGGCCCTGGAACTGATAACCGCCCACCCGGGGGAGCGCTACGACGCTCGGCCGCTGCTGTCGGATCCCGAGCGGCATCAGCTTCTCCACGAGTGGAACGACACCCATGACTTGTGTTCAGATCGCCCGATCCATGAATTGTTCGACCTCCGCGCCATCGCGGCTCCGGAGGCCATGGCTGTGGTGGGTGGCGAGATCTCTCTGACTTACGGAGAGCTGCGCGCCAAGGCTTGGCGTCTTGCCGGCCGCCTGCGCTCCTTCGGGGTTGGACCGGAGGTCCGGGTCGGGCTGCTCCTCGACCGTTCGGCCGACCTGATCGTGGGGCTCCTCGGCATTCTTCAGGCGGGAGGTGTCTGCCTTCCCTTGGATCCGGAGAATCCCGAGACCAGGCTTCGTCACATTTTGGAAGACTCCCGTACGTCGATCCTGGTGACCCGCTCGGATCTGGCGCGGAGCCTCCCGTCTCCAGGGCACTCGACCGTGCTGATCGATAGCGACGACGAGGAGCTCTGGCCAAGCGCCGAGGCTGGCCGCTCGGGCGACCTCGCCTACGTAATCTATACCTCCGGCTCGACCGGCGTCCCCAAGGGAGTGCTGGTCGGCCACGGCCCGTTGGCGAATGCAATCGGATTCAGCGTCCGGCGCTACGGCCTGATGCCAAGCGATCGGGTCCTCCAGTTCGCGTCGATCAGCTTCGATGCCAGTCTCGAGGAGATCTTCTCCGCCCTGGTCTCCGGCGCGACCGTGGTGCTCCGCGACGATGCCATGCTGGAGTCGCCACGGCACCTGCTCGAAGCCGCCATCGACCTCGGGATCACCATGCTATCGCTGCCAACCGCCTACTGGCACAAGATCGTAGCGGCGTTAGCGGTGGGAGAGGCGCGCTGGCCGTCTTCCATCCGGCTGGTTGCGATCGGCGGCGAAAGGGCTCATGCCGAATCTCTGGCGAGATGGCTGGCCCTTGGGTTGGATACCGTGGAGCTGATCAACGTCTACGGACCGACGGAGGCGACCATCGGCTGTACCCACGCCACTCTCCATGGTCTTGGTGCGGCCCCCGAGTCGGGTGAGGTGCCGATCGGACGTCCCTACGCCAATGCTCGGGTGTACCTGCTCGGCTCCGATCTGCAGCTGGTGCCGCCTGGTGCCATCGGCGAGCTTTATGTGGGCGGCGACGTCCTGGCCCGTGGCTACTTCGGTTTACCCGCCCTCACGGCCTGGAACTTCGTGCCGGATCCGTTTCACGAAACCCCGGGTGCGCGAATGTACCGGACCGGCGATCTCGCCGTGCACCGTCTGGACGGCCTCCTGGAGTTCCGCGGCCGGGTGGACACTCAGGTGAAGGTCAGGGGCTTCCGCATCGAACCCGGCGAGATCGAGGCGGCCTTGAGTCGGCACTCGGGCGTGCGGGAGGCGGTGGTCGTCGCCCTCGAGTACGAGGAAGAGACGGTTCTGGCCGGCTACGTCGTGCCTGGCGAGCCACGGCCTACGGCTGGCGAGCTCCACCGGTTCCTTCGTGAGCAGATCCCGGCCTACATGATCCCTCCGACGCTGGTGCTTCTCGATCAATTGACACTCACGGTCAACGGTAAGGTGGATACGGCGGCTTTGCCGGTCCCGGAGCACACCCAAAGGCCGGAGCGGGATTCCCTGGCCCCGCGGGACACACTGGAGCTGCAACTCGTCCGCCTCTGGGAGGATCTGCTGGGTATCCGGCCCATCGGGGTGCGGGAAGACTTTTTCGAGCTCGGCGGCCATTCACTGGTCGCGGTTCAACTGGTTGCCCGACTCCAAAAAAGCCTCGGAGTGAGTCTCACCATGGCGACCTTGCTCCGAAATTCGACGATCGAAAATTTGGCGGCGGCTCTGCGCGGTGGAGAGCCTGCGCGTAGTTTGCTGGTGGAACTGGCTCCCGGTGAGGGGAGGCCGTTTCTCTGTATCCATGCCATTGGCGGGGAGGTCTTCGGTTATATCCATCTGGCGCGCAGCCTCACAGGCCATCAGATCTACGGACTGCAAGCTGCGGAGCCCGAGATTTCGGAGGCCACTCTGGAGGAGATGGCGGCCCGCTATCTTCTTTGCCTGCGGGCAGTTCAGCCTGTGGGGCCCTACTCTCTCGGTGGCTGGTCGATGGGTGGGGTCATCGCGTTCGAGATGGCTCGTCAGCTCGAACAGCAAGGCGAGGTTGTGGACTTGCTCGTCCTCATCGACTCCTTCGCGCCGGATAAAGAGAGGCGCCCGCCGCAGACTGTGACCGACAGCGACATGGTGGCGCTCTTCGCCAACGATCTCGCACGTCTCTTCGGAATCGGTTTCCTCGATCTTCCCCCGAGCTTTGGGGATCTCACCGCCGGTGAAGCCCTCGCTTGGCTCTCTGCCGAGGCGCAGCGGTCGGGGCTCTTGCCTCCAGGTCTCGAAGGGAGCGAATGGGAGCGGCGCTTTGCGATTTTTAGGGCCAATTTCCGAGCCCTCGAGCGTTACGCAGGCGGATCTTGCGCTGCTCCTGCGCTCCTGTTCAAAGCGGCCACGCCTCCCGCCGCGACAAACCACTCGGAGCCGGATTCGGGCTGGGGACGTCTATTGACGAGGCCGATCGAAGTGCACGATCTGCCGGGAGATCACTACACGCTTCTCCAGCGTCCCCTGGTCGAGAACATCGCCGCTCTCTTGCGAGATAGACTCTATACGCCTCAGTTGAGGCGGAACAAGGAAGAAGGATCTGCCCTCGTGGCCTTGGCTGCCGGTCTGAGAATGGCGGGCAGCGAGAAAAGCGCAATGATACAGGGCACCGCGATGAAGACGAGCGGATCATAAGGGCTCACGTTGAACAACATGCTTGACATCGTGTTCGCGAGGATGAAGGCGAAGGCGAGCCCCGCGAGTAACCCGATGGCGAGGAGCGCTGTACCCTTCCAAATAAAATGCCTCAAGATATCGGACCGGTCGGCCCCAATTGCCATACGGATGCCAATTTCGAAACCTTGCTGACGCACTATGTAGGCGAGAATCGAGTAGATCCCGATAACCGCCAGGACGAGAGCCGAGGAGGCGAAGAAGATCAACAGGAAGGTGTTGAGCCGTACGGCGGCCTCCTCATCGCGCCGTCGTTCCTGGAGAGTTCTGATGTCGTAGACTGGTATATCTGGGGCAATCGCCTGCATCATCTCGTTCAACTGAACGCCGGCTTGGCTGTTCTCCTGGCGCGTGTGCAGGAGGATGGATGTGGTTCTCGACCGCATCTGGAACAAAGGAAAGTAAACGTCGCGCCGAAATTCATGATCCGGCAGGAGGCGCCCGCGCTGATCGACGTCCGCGACGACTCCGACCACTTCCGCCCAGACGTCATGTGGGGGGCCTGTCCAGAACCGCTTGCCAAGGGGGTCTTGGGAAGGCCAGATCGCCTCCGCCGCGGAGCGGCTGAGGATGGCTACGAGAGGGTGTTTCGCATCGTCGTGTTCGGTGAAGTCCCGTCCCTTGAGGAGGGTGATCCCCATTTCCTGGAGGAGATTTGGCGAAACCCGGTGTTCATAGACCTTGATCTTGTCTTCCGGCGCTTCGAGCGATCGCCCTTCCGCCACAATAAACCTGAGAAAAAAGCTGGTGCCGAGCATACTTGGGGCCCAGAGTCCCGCATTCTCCACATCCGGCAAAGTTCGTGCTTTCTCAATCACCTGTTTGTACAACAGGTATGCCGGCCCATCAGTTTGGTACTGGGACGCCGGCAACTCGAAGCGGGCACTCAAGACGTCATCCACTCGGAATCCTGGATCGCTCTGGATGAGTGCGGTCAAGCTCTTGATCATGAGGCCCGCCCCGATCAGGAGAACGACTGAGAAGAAAATCGCCGAGACGACAAGGAAGTTTCTGGTAAGGGCGGTGCCTGCCGATGGGCTGTGGCCTTTACCCTCGGACTGCAGTTCCTCCTGGAGATCCACTTTCAAGCTTTTCCTGGCCGGAACTATACCGATCAGCAGGCTGATCAAGATCGAGAGAGCCACTGCGGCCCCTAAGGAGCGCAGGTCTACCGAAAAGTCAATGAAGGCCGGCAGGTTATAGGCGCTGTTGCCGAACTTGGCAAGGAGCCTGACCGCAGAAAACGCCCATCCAACCCCGAGCACGGCACCTGCCAGACAGAGGATCGCACCTTCGAGAACGAAGTGGCGAACGAGTCGGAAGCGGGTGATCCCCAGGGCCAGTCGCAGGGCGAGCTCCTTGCGTCGCTCGACAGCCCTGATCAGGAGCAGGTTGGTGACGTTGGCGCAACCGATGAGCAGGACAAAAACCGCCCCGATGAGCAGGGTCAAGATGGACAGGCGCATGTTCTCGAAGTCGAACTGGTAGGTCCGCAACGGCTCGACTCTGACCGCATAGCCTTGGTTGCTGGCCGGGAACGTGGCGGCGAGTTGTTGCGCGATCGAGCTCATCTCCTGGTGGGCCTGCTCGATAGTGACTCCCGGACGTCGGCGTGCGAACACCTCCAACCAGCGCACGGCCCGATCCTGGATGTAACCATCCCGGTGCGTCAGCCGGGCCATGGTCACCGGCACATAGAGATCGATATCCGGGTAGACATCCCGAAAATCCTCCGGCAGGATGCCGAGGACCTGGAAGGTGAGGCCATGGACCTGGATGCTCTGGCCCACCAGCTCCGGAGTTCCGCCGAAGCGGCGCTGCCAGAATCCGTGGCTCAGCACCGCCACCGCCAACGGACTTTCGGGGTTCTCCTCCTCGGGCCGGAAGCTCCGGCCCAGCACGGGCTGTGACCCCAGGAGATCAAAATAGGAGGTGGAAACGAAGCTGACGTCGACGCGCTCGGCGCGGTCGCCCCCGGTCAGGTTGAGCTGCTGGCCGTTCGAGCTGGCGGAGATCAGCTCCAGGGTCCGGCTCTGCTCCTGCCAGGAGTCCACGTCCAGGTACGAGGCCGGGAAGTCGGACCCTTCCTTCTCGATCAACATCTTCACGACCACCAGGCGGTCTCCGTGCTCGTAGGGGATCTCGCTCAGCAGCACGGAGCTGGCGATGCTGAAGATCGTCGTGGTCGAGCCGATGCCCAAGGCTAAGATCATCAGGACGGCAATGGAGAGACCAGGCCTCCTCACCACGCCCTTGAGAGCATGGCGAAGATCGTACGTGATCATGGTCACCTCCTCGCTCCTGAGAATATCGCTCTTGATCAAGAAGATTCCGTCCCGCCACTGCTAGGCTGACGCCAGACGGGCCTTGATCCGTCCTGGCTTGGCTGCCTGACAGAACGAAGGGAGGACTGGAAACGGAGGCATGGATCCTTCTAGTAGATAGAGCGTTTCTTCTTCTGTAAGAGAATATCATATCTGGCATTCTCTCGCAACTGGCGTTACCCAGGTAGCAGACTTTTGCTACCCGCCGCTCCGCGGCCCGCAGGGCCCATCTCTAAGCGGTAGCACAAGCTAGGGTGTGCGGCTGAGAGAGGGCGGAAGGAGGTGCAGCAGGTCGAAGACTAGAAATGACGGTGGCCTCGGCGGGGAGAGGGTAGTTGACTACATGGGGAGGCGGAGCCATTCGATGGGTACTACGGGAGGTAACACGCCAGCACACGGCAAGCCGCCTCTGGTGGAGGTGTACCTATGTGGTACCTATACTCCCCCTCCGCCTGCGGTGTATCGGCGCGCAAGTGTTGGAAAAAAGGAAGTTAAAATGGAGCCGACGATCGGGATTGAACCGATGACCTGCTGATTACGAATTAGCGTCGCAAGCAAGGCCAGCCGGTAGTAGTCGTTGCGTTGGGTGAACTCGTTGCCCGTGGGCCGGCTGTGGGGGAGGGTGGCTACGATGAAGGCCCGGGCGAGGAACCCAACGGAAGGCTCCGTCTGTCCGTAGTCGGGGAACAGAGTGGCTTGGAGAACCTCGCGCACCGCCCTGGGTTGTTGAGGGCCTCTCTCAGCCGGCAGGCTCATGCCGACCTCCGGCGGGGTAGCTCGGGCTCCTCGTGAAGCCCGAGCTGCTCAACGCCGAGATTTACTGAGGTAGAGCTGTGGCCGGAGCGTCGGCGCCGAGGGCCGCCCAGGCGATGCTGGGATTCCAGGCCTCTCGGGCCAGCCGGGCTGCTATGAATCTGCCGTCCGATGGGCAGCGGAGATCAATGCTGGCGCAATCGTGTGCAGATAGACGGTGTCCGTCATGCGTTTTGCGGGTGTTCCGGCGGTTTCCCCAGACCAGCCCGTGCGGATCCTGGGCAGCGACTTTCCTGCCGGGGCGAGCCTCGAAATTTGGTGGACGAGCAAGCCCTCCGGGCGCAGGGCTCGAGTAAGGGCGGAGATTTAGGCGCCACTGGAACTCGGTGCGCACAGCATCGAGGTCCGGGAGGTGGCAAGAGAGAGGTCCTGGATGGCTCCCTGTTCCTCGTGGACATGGGCGAGTCACACCAGCAGTAGACGCCCCTGCCGCCGCAGACGATATCAGGCGCAAACGATGAAGTCGGCGTCGACGCGAGACGCTGTTTGCCGCCTGGATCTGAACAGACAAGGGTAGGGAAGGGGTCGGCCTCATAGGAGCCCGCGTCACGGGCGAGCGCCCGGATCTGCATCGGCGTGGAACCGAGCGAAAATTCCAAAAACGGCTTGGGGGCGGCGGGGCCTCTTGCGACGCCCCGTTGTTTTCCTCCAGTCGTGGCACCTGCGCGGGCAGTTCAACGACGCCAGGCACGCGGACGATACGTCGCCGCTACCGAGGACGATCCAGAGCAGGATGAACCCGACCGCGAGCTTCCGTTTGACTACGAACACCACGACGCCAGCCCCGGAGCTGCCTTGCTCCCGCGCCTGCCGAGATGCAGCTCTCCTCCCACAGTCAAGCCACAGCTCCCTCCCGACAAGACTTTCTTGGTTATTATCTGGTATACTAAATATGAACCGAGGAGGATTCTTCCCTACGTCTATAGGCGACCATCTTCTAGGAGGCTCTCATGCGAAACAGTGTAGCGCTGCTTGGACTCCTGCTGTTCCTTCCCTGTGCAAGCTCCGGGCAGGGTTGTGTTGCCATTCCAGAGTGTACGGAGACCGCCTGCCACGGCTCTCCTGCCTGTGATGGCAAGGAGGTGGGCGACAACTGCGGTAGTGGGAAATCGTGTAATCCAATTTTACAATGCGCAAATGGGCAGATATGCTGTGGTTGCTCGCCTATGAACCAGACTGCCCAAGTGCAGTGCACGACAAGCGGGCTAAATGCCTCCACGCTAAGCGTCCTAGTGCAGGCACCCCAATTCCCAGGCCTCCAATATCTCGAAGCGAGCACGGCCAGGAATCTAGCGGTCAGCATTCCCTCGTTCACCCTAGGAACGACCGATCCCGTTACGGTGATCGCCACGAAGATCGATCCGAACCTGAGTGGAAGGCTTGCCCTGAGCATCTGCGGCGAGTCCTGCCGGATCTGCGATCCTGTCATCACACTGGTAATGCGTCTCCGTGGTAGGCCGGAAACGCAAACGTTCACTGGCCTGCCGGAAGAGGAAAACAAGATCGTAATCGAAACGGCAATCCAGGGCTCAACAACATCCTTATCACGGTCAACGGCGCCGCCTTCAGAGCGCCGCATCTCGATGATGAGGAGGAGCAGACCATCGACATCTCTCCCGCGATGCTTCCTGGTAACGAGAACGTGATCTCCTTTACGGCGCTCGGCAAAATCGGAGCTACTGCAACGGTGGTAATCCGCGACTAGTCTTCGCAGGGGGTGAGCTGTCGGGGTGGCCCCCGCTGGCGGGCGAGAGTTTAGAGGAAAAGCTTGATCAACCACACCGGGAGCCGGGCGACGACGGCGAGCCAGAACGCGCCGTAACCCCGGGAGAGAGTGAATCGGGCCCGCACGAGGTCGCCCTCGGCGAGGGCCTCGCAGTACTCCGCTCAGAGATCATCGGGGATCGGTTCGAGACGTCGCGCAGGTCGTCTTCGAAAAGCAGAGCTGCGCCATTCGACGGAGTCGCCGCCGGGAGCCCGCATCACGGGCGAGCGGCAGAATCGGGGGTTATCCGCGGTGGGATCGAGCGACGGGTGCTCAGGTGCACCTAGGGCGGGGGCAGCCTTCAGGCGCGACATCGTGCGGCATCTCCTTATTAAGCAGCCCTGGTTTACGGTGACGTGCTCGTCCGGGTAGACATACCCCTCTCCCGTCCCGGGCTCATCATCCGCAGCTCATTTCTGAAACGCTGGTCCCGTTTACTCGGGCGCCTGTCAAGTGCTCGAAAGAACGGTGCCGATAATTGGCAGTTCTCCAATTGGTTCGGCGAAACTCTCGCCGCGGTCAATGTGGGAAAGATTGTTGTTCCGTTGGGGGTCGGCGACGGTTTGTGGGAACTCCTGCCGCCCTTGTTGATCGGGGAGCGGCGGGGCGGAACTGCGCAGAGATGCGGCCGACGAGGACATCGAAGAGTTCGTCGCGTCTCTCGCTGGCGCTCCCGCACTCGGGTCCGTACCGACGGCTAGGCCGGTTAACATCGAGGACCCGCAGAAAGGCCAGTGGGGCTCGCTAACCGAGCGGGACGGGCGGCGGCTCTCCGCCAAGGTGACGGATGCGGGGAACGGCTGGTTTGATGTCACTCTCACCGTGGAGTCAACCATCGCAACGTTGCTCGAAGGAACCGTCGAGTTCACGTACACCCCAGCTTCCTTTCTCTTATGATCATCGGCCCCAGTGCGCGACGGCCTCGCCGTCCTGCGTCAGCGTGACGAATTAGCGTGTCAGTGGTTCGTGCGGTGCAACCTTGACAATTAGAAGCCTTGGACGCTCGCCAGCGCTTGCTCTCCCAACTCCGCGCGGGGTTGTCGTTGCATCCGCCTGCTCAAGGGTGGCAACCCGGAAGAGTCGAGGACATGGTGGCATAAGGAGGAGCTTGAGGCCCTCGGGAGTAGGCTTGAGGATCGAACGCCAGCTGAGCCAAGAGGCACGATCCGATCGTTATAACGTCTATGCCGTCCGCACCCCGATGAGCGCGATGTATCCACCAGCGCACGCTCGGACGCTAAACGCCGCGAGACGGCTCTGCGCCTGCGGGCTCCCTGTCCCGACGGAGGTCAGCTTCGGAAGCGCGCGGAGGCTGGAGCTCTCCCGGAGCTGGGAAACCGACTTCGTACGGGCTGAGCTGAGAGGTGTACCTGGGAGCCATTGCCGCGCATCTCGCCAGAACGTTTCGTCTGGGGTTTCACTACCGGAACAAGCGACTCGATGCTGCCCCCCACATGCCGCCAACCCTGCCCGCCGAGGGGGTCTTCGACCCCTTCCTCAGCCCCAGCGGAGTCGTACCGCGGGCCGTTACCTTTTCATCGGTAGGTTGTGGCCGGGAAAAAGCCGCGGAACATGGGGGGCGTACGGGAGGAGCTTGAGGCCCTCGGGAGTAGGCTCGAGTCGAGCAGAGGGATAGTAGCGGATGACGGTCTTGAGGTGCTTGAGGACCTTGAACTTGAAGACCCGAAGGTCGGCATAGTCAGAGCCGAACTGCAGATGGAGGTCGTTCCAGGGGACGAGCTCAGGGCGCGCTATGCGGGAGGACCGGATGGAGCGCCAGGTGAGCCAGGTATAGAGGTCGATCTCGAGTGGTGCGCGCAACTGTTGAATGACGTTTATGTCGATCGGAACAGGCCGAGTGGCGAGCTCATTGAAGAAGTCGGTGTTGAGGAGGAACCAGGAAGGTTCATTCTTGGCGTGGTCCCACCAGAGCTGATGCTGGTAGCAGAGGTTGTAACCGGTGTGGCCCTTGCTTCCCCGGTCGGCCATATTGGGAGCCCCCGTGGTGTCCCAATGGCAGGACAAAGAGACGCTGAGCAGGCGGTGGACCTGCTCCCGGAGGCCAGAAAGGGTGCCACGGGGGCCGGTGGTCGGAGTGATGCCGAGGGACTGTGCGAATTTGGAGAAGGATGGTCCCAACTCCAGGTAGGGGGACTTGGTCTTGACGGCTCTGGTGGTCATCCAGGCGAGGGCGAGACGAGGGTAGCGGCCGTAGGGCAGCCCGATTTCCGTCGGCGCAAGCAAGGTCAGCCGGTAGTAGCCGTTGCGCCGGGTGAACTCGTTGCCAGATGGCCGGCTGTGAGGGAGGGTGGCTACGATGAAGGCCCGGGCGAGGAACCCAACGGAAGGCTTCGTCTGTCCGTAGTCGGGGAACAGAGTGGCTTGGAGAACCTCGCGCACCGCCCTGGGTTGTTGAGGGCCTCTCTCAGCTGGCAGGCTCATGCCGACCTCCGGCGGGGTAGCTCGGGCTCCTCGTGAAGCCCGAGCTGCTCAATGCCGAGATTTACTGAGGTAGAGCTGGGGCGGGAGCGTCGGCGCCGAGGGCCGCCCAGGTAACGCCGGGATTCCAGGACTCTCCGGCCAGCCGGGCTGCTATGAAATCGGCCGTCCGATGGGCAGCGGAGATCAATGCTGGTGCAATCGTGTGCAGATAGACAGTGTCCGTCATGCGCAAGCCGGCGTGACCCAGGAGCTGTTGGACGTGCTCCGGGCTCACTCCGGCCACTGGTGCCCAGGTCCTGAAGGTATGCCGCGTGCACTTCAGCGGGACTTGCTGGACTCCCGCCTCCTTGAGGACGGCATCGAAGGCCTTGTTGAGGCGCTGCAGGTGATCGCCAGGGATATCTCCGGGGAGGACGTGGACATCCCCAGGGACGCGAGGTATCGCTTTGACGAGCTGCGTAGCTCGGGAGGCTAGCCAGATGAAGCGGCCAGGCGCTCTTCTCTGCTTGCCGCGGTCGCCCTTGGCGCGCTGGACGTGGATCCGTGGGTAGGGGTCGTCCAGGATCGCATAAGGATCCAGACACCCTGAGGGAAGGTGGCGCTTGTCGATGTAAGCCTCGGTGAGCTCGCTCGGGCGTGCGCCAGTAAGGAAGAGCAGCCGAATTCCCGCGAGGGAGCGATAGGGGAGAGGAGGGCGTGGGCGGGCAGTAAGGACCTCCAGTCGCTCGAGTGCGGCGCCGATGGCTTCGAGCTCCTGGTCGGAAAACGAATAGCCGTCGGAGCGTTCCGCATAACGGACGATGATCTCCTCGGAGAAGGGATTGCCCGGAACCATCCCCATCCTGAAGGCGAACTTGAAAGCGGCCTGCAGCTGCTGCAGGGCCCGGTTGGTAACGACAGTGCCGCCTCGCTTGGCAAGGGGGTGGCGGGAGGTGACGACCTTGGGAAGCTGGAGCTTCACCTGCTGCGCGAGCTGGGGAGTGATGTCTTGAATGGTCATCTCGCCCAAAGTCCGCCCGGCGTCGAGGGCAAAGGGGAGGATGTGAGTGTCCCAGAGCTCGCGATAGCCGGCTTCGGTACGGGGGCTGCGGTGCTCGTCCCGAGCGCTGCGCCAGTCGGCCAGGTGCTGGTCCATCAGCCCGCGAAGAGTGATCTTGCGTTGAGCCGTGGGCTGTTCCTCCTCCAGCTCCGCAACCTTCGCCCGGACGAAACGGCGTGCCTCTAGCACCTCGTCGGGAGTCATGTCGGGGAGAGCCTTGGTGACCTTGACCCAGGTGCCGACCCTCGTCCCGAACCAAACCTCCGTCCGCAGGACTCGGACGAAGCAACCCGGAATCGAGTTCCTCCCGCCCCGTTCCTGGATATAGTAGGAACGCCCGGGAGGAGGAGGGTTGTCGTAGGCCTTCCTGAGGACTGCCGCCGTGATCTCCGGAACAATGTTCTTCGCTGAACGCCCCACTCTGCCCCCCTTTTTTTGGACCGTGTACAAACGCGTGTACGTATCGTGTACAAAACGTACCACGGCAAGGGGGTATATTGGAAGGCTTCGGCTCCAGTTGATCCGGTGCAAATCGTTGAAAACAGGGCAAGGGAAGGCTTGTCACGGCAGCCTCTCCATACCCGCTGACGAATGGGGTTCAGGGGGTCCCGAGTTCGAATCTCGGCGTCCCGACCAATTTATCCCTCCCAAATAGCTGATAATAAGGAGTTAGATGGCGAGAGCCTCTTTCGCGCAAGGGCGGAAATATGGCTCCGGATGAGGGGTCGAACAAAAATCGTACAAAATCAGCCGGCATTTTTGTGCCTCTGGATTGTCAAGGTCATGGTCGTCCTGTCGCGCCAGTCGAGATAGCCCGAGGAGTTCCATGCCGTGACCCCCAAGACGGCTCGCCACGCCTTCCGCTCGCAGCTACCATCCGCCGGCGTCGAGACATCGACCTGGTATCTCGTCCCAGTCCGAATGACTGGAGGACGCACATGTTGTGCGCAAATCTGGTGTAATCTAAAGAGCGGCAGCGAAGAGCGCTGAGAGAGCCTCTGGTCATGAATCTCTCGACGGCCGATCTCACCCATCTCGTTGCGGCCTTGATCCTCCTTCTCGCCGCCGCTCACGCGGGCGGCTGTCTCTTCCGCACCTTCCGTCAGCCGGCGGTCATCGGCGAGGTCCTGGGCGGCCTTCTCCTCGGGCCCACCGTGTTCGGACTGCTCCTGCCCGAATGGCAACGGTGGGTGTTCAGCGACAATGCCGCCACCGTCACCGCCCTCGGGGCGATCAACCATCTCGGGCTCCTGCTCCTCATGTTCAGCTCGGGCGCGGAGATCCGGACGCTGGTCCGCAAGGGCGAGGCCAGGACGGTGGCGCTCATCACCTTCACCGGGACCGCGCTGCCCTTCCTTTTCGGCCTCCTGCTCCTCAGGGTCCTCGACACTTCGTCCTTCCTCGGGCCCGCCCGCAGCCCGGCCGCATTCGGGCTCGTCTTCGCCATCGGGATCGCCATTACCTCGATCCCGGTCATCTCCCGCATCCTCTACGACCTCAAGATCCTCGAGACGTCTTTCGCCCGTCTCGTCCTCTGCGCCGCCGTGGTGGAAGACATCCTCCTCTACATCCTCGTCGCCATTGCCCTTGCGCAGGTCGGCCACGGCGGCGGGCAGGCTTTCGGCCTGCCCGGCATGCTGAACATGACCGGCACCTCCCACGCCAGCCTGGCCTACTACACGGGGGTGCCCCTGATCTTCCTGGTGCTCTCGTTCCTGATCGGACCGGTTGCCTTCCGCTGGGCGAGCTCTCTGCGCTGGAACTTCCTGCACCGGGGGAGCTCGATCGGCTACCTGCTCGTCATCCTGCTGGTGGTGGTCGGCGTGGCCGCGGTCCTCGGGGTACCCCCGATGTTCGGCGCTCTCATGGCCGGCATCGTGACCAGCCAGGCGATCGAGGAGCCGGACAGGCCCCGGCAGGCCATCGCGAGCTTTTCGTTCGCCTTCTTCATCCCCATCTACTTCGCGATCGTCGGCCTCAGGCTCGACCTGATCCGCTCCTTCCCGCTGGGGTTCTTCCTGGCCTTCCTGGTCTTCGCCTGCGTGGTGAAGGCGCTCTCGGTCTACCTTGGGGCCCGCCTTGCCCGCGAGCCGCGCTCCACCGCCTGGAACCTCGCCGTGGCGATGAACGCGCGCGGCGGACCGGGGATCGTCCTCGCCTCCCTGGCTCTCGAGGCGGGGATCGTCGACGAGAGCTTCTATGCCGTGCTCGTCATGCTCGCGCTGGTCACCTCGCTGATGGCCGGCTCCTGGCTCGACTTCATCGTCCGCCGAGGCCACCAGATCCGTTGATGCGCTCGGACGTCCTCGAAGAGGTCTACGCGTTTCCCGCGTCGTTTTCCCAGGAGCGGCTCTGGTTCCTGGCGCAGATTCAGCCCGCAAGCCCGGTCTATAACATCCCCGCCGTGACGCGGCTGGAGGGGGCGTTTGACCTGCCGACGCTGGAGCGCGCCCTGGCGGAAATCCTGCGCCGCCATGAAGTGTTGCGGACCCGCTTTGCCGCGCGGGACGGTCAGCCGCTGCAACTGGTCTCGCCGGACGGCGTGGTCCCGTTGCGCTTCGTGGATCTGAGGGACCGGTCGCGGAGCGCCGCCGCGGCCGAGGCCCGGCGCCTGCTCGAGCTGGAGGCGCGCCGCCCGTTCGACCTGTCACGGGGGCCGCTGGTGCGCGCCTGCGTCCTCCGGCTCGCGGAGGAGGAGACGGTGCTCGGCGTGGTGATGCACCACATCGTCTCGGACGGCTGGTCGATGCGGGTGTTCTTCCAGGAGCTGTCGGCGCTGGTCGAGGCGTTCGGCCGGGGCCGCCCCTCGCCGCTGCCAGAGCTGCCGATCCAATACGCCGACTATGCCTGCTGGCAGCGCGAGCAGCTCCAGGGCGAACGCCTGGAAGAGCTGCTGGGCTACTGGCGGTCCCGTCTCGGCGGAGCGCCCGAGCTGCTCGCCCTGCCGACGGATCGGCCGCGGCCAGCCGTGGAGAGACACCGCGGAGGGCTGGTGTTCTTCCGCCTGGACGCAGCCTTGACGGAAGCGCTCGAGGCGCTGGGGCGCGAGCGCGGAGCCACGCCGTTCATGACGCTGCTGGCGGGCTTCCTGGCGCTGCTTCACCGCTTCACCGCGGAGGACGACCTGGTGGTGGGCACGCCCGTGGCAAACCGCACGCGTCCCGAGGTGGAGGGGCTGGTCGGGTTCTTCGTCAATACGCTGGCTCTGCGCACCGACCTGTCGGGCCCGGTCCGGTTCGGCGGACTGGTGGAGCGCGTGCGCGATGAGGTTCTGGGCGCTCTCGCCCATCAGGATCTCCCGTTCGAGAAGCTGGTCGGGGAGCTCCAGTCCTCGCGCAGCCTCGGCCACAACCCTCTATTCCAGGTGATGTTCGCGCTGCAGACCGCGGAGGAGGCCGCGCCCGGCGCTGCCGCTGGGGCCGGCGAGCCGGAGTGGGGCACGGGGACGGCGAAGTTCGACCTCTCGCTGATCCTGGCCGAGGCGCCGGAGGGGATCGCGGGGGCTTGGGAATTCAGCGCTGACCTGTTCGATCCCGCCACCCTCGACCACCTGTCGCGCCGTTTCAGGCAGCTCCTCGCGGCGGTGGTGGAGGATCCGGAGCGGCCTCTCTCCGATCTCCAGCTTTTGACCCTCGAGGAGCGGCGGATGCTGGAGAGCTGGAGCACGCCAGCCCCGGCGCCCGCGCCGGACCGCTGCCTGCACGAGCTGTTCGCGGCGCAGGCGGAGCGGGTGCCGGAGCGCATCGCGGTGGTCCAGGGCGACCGCTCGGTTACCTACGGAGAGCTGGACCGGATGGCGAACGGGCTCGCCCACCGCCTGCGCAACCGGGGCGTGGGACCCGAAACCGGGGTCGTGCTGGCGATGGAGCGGTCCCCCGAGGCGGTCGCTGCGATGCTGGCCGCGCTCCAGGCCGGGGGCTTCTTCGTGCCGCTCGATCCGGGCGTGCCTGCCGGTCGCCTGCGGTACGTCCAGGAGGACGTGAAGGCAGCCGCGGTTGTGACGCGGGCTGATGTAGCCGATTCCTCAGATACCGGCCCGCGGGTGCCGGTGGATCTCTCTCATCCCGCCTACGCGATCTACACCTCGGGCTCTACGGGCCTTCCGAAGGGGGTGCTGGTCGAGCACGGCACCGTGGTTGGCCACCTCCTGACGGTGAGCGAGGCCTACGGCCTCTCGGAAGGCGACGTCGTGCTCCAGTTCGCCTCGCTCGGGTTCGATCCGGCCATCGAGCAGATCTTCGCGACCCTGCTCGCGGGTGCCCGGCTGGTGCTCCGCGACGAGCCGCTCTGGAGCCCGGCCGAGCTCCTGGACCGGATCGTGGCCCATGGGGTCAGCGTATTGAACCTCCCGCCTGCGTATTGGCTCGAGCTGGCGCACCTCTGGGCGCACGCGCCGGAGCGTGCGCGCGGCCACCGCCTGCGGCTGGTGCTGATCGGCGGCGAGGCCATGCCACCGGAAGGGGTGCGCCTCTGGCGGCGGACCCCGGCCGCCGCGGCGCGCCTCCTCAACGCCTATGGCCCGACCGAGGCGACGATCGACGCCACCCTGTTCGAGGTCATCAGGGATTTTGACGGCCGCGTCCCCATCGGCCGCTCTCTAGCAGGGCGCACGATGCACGTCCTCGACCGGTACGGCAACCCGGCTCCTCCGGGGGTGCCTGGCGAGCTGTGCCTCGGCGGCCGGGGCCTGGCGCGCGGCTACCTCGGCCGGCCGGACCTCACCGCCGAAAAGTTCGTCCCCGATCCCTTCGCCGCCGAGCCCGGGGCCCGCCTGTACCGGACGGGCGATCTGGCCCGTCTCCTCCCGGACGGCAACGCCGACGTTCTGGGCCGGATCGATAACCAGATCAAGCTGCGGGGATTCCGCGTCGAGCCGGGGGAGATTGAGGCCGCGCTAGCTCGCCACCCCGGCGTCCGGCATGCGCTGGTCGTGGCGGTCGCCGCCGAGGATGGCGGCGTGGAGCTCGCTGCTTATGTGGTGGCCGCAGCGGAGGCGCTTCCCGATCCGGATGAGCTGCGCCGGCTCGTGGCCTCGTCCTTGCCAGCGTACATGGTGCCGCGGGCGTTCGTCCGGCTGGACGCGATGCCGACGAAGAACGGCAAGGTCGACCGCCGCGCATTGCCATCAGTATCGCTGATAACGCCGATACGGTCAGACGAGGCGCCGGCGACCGGCACGGAGGAGCGGCTCGCCGCGCTCTGGTGCGAGGTGCTCGGCTGCGAGCGCGCGGACCGCCGCGCGGACCGCAATACCAGCTTCTTCGAAGCGGGTGGGCACTCGCTCTCGGCCCTGCGTCTCCTCGCGCGGATCGCCCGCGCGTTCGGCGCGGAGCTGCCGCTGCGGGCTCTCTTCGAGAATCCGACTCTCGCCGGGCTGGCCGCCGTCCTCGGCTCGGAGTTGCGGTCGCCGGCCTCCGACATGGGCGAGCCACCGCTCGTCCGGGTGCCGAGGACGGCGGATCTCCCCCTCTCCTTTGCCCAGGAGCGGCTCTGGTTCCTCTCCAGGCTCGAGCCGGCGAGCCCCCTCTACAACGTGCCCATGCTCCTCCCGCTGACCGAGCCCCTCGACTTGGCGGCGATCGAGGAGGGGCTGCGTGCCCTGGCGCGGCGCCATGAGGTGCTCCGCACGCGATTTATCGAGCGCGCCGGGCGGCCCGTGCTGGCCATCGACGCGGAATGGAACGGCACGCTCGACCTTATCGACCTCCCGCACCTCGCGTACCTCGCGGATGCCGAGCCGGTGGCGCGTGTTGCCGCCGAAGCGGCGCGTCCCTTCGACGTGGAGGTCGGACCGCTCTTCCGGGCCGTGCTCTTGCGCCCGGCGGGCCGCAGCCCGCAGCTCCTGCTCACCCTGCACCACGTGGTGACCGACGCCTGGTCGGCCGAGATCCTTGTCCGCGAGCTGGGGGAGCTGGTCGAGGCCGCGCGCACCGGGCGCTCGCCCCGGCTGCCGGATCTGCCGGTGCAGTACGCGGACTTCGCCGTCTGGCAGCGGGCGCTGCTCTCCGGCGAGCGCCTGGAGCGCCTCACCGGCTTCTGGAGCCGCGAGCTCGCCGGCGCACCGCAGGTCCTGGAGCTGCCGGCGGACCGGCCCCGCCCGGCCGTCCCCACCTACCGGGGCGGCGCGCTCTCCTTCCCGGTCGGCGACGCGGCCGCGCAGGGGGTCCGCGAGCTCGCCCGGGCCGGGGAGGCGACCGAGTTCATGGTGCTGCTCGCGATCTTCCAGGCGCTCCTGCTGCGCCTCACTGCGCAGGAGGACCTGGTGGTGGGCGTCCCCCTGGCCAACCGTCCCCGTGTCGAGCTGGAGGGGTTGATCGGCTTCTTCTCCAACACGCTGGTGCTGCGGACGAGCTTGGCGGGGTCGCCCTCCCTGCGCGAGCTGGTGGGACGGGTCCGCCGCACCGCCCTCGATGCCTTCGCGCACCAGGAGCTCCCCTTCGAGCGGCTCGTGGAAGAGCTGCAGCCAGAGCGCCGGTTGGGGATCAACCCGCTCTTCCAGGTGCTTTTCTCGCTGCAGAAGGGGGTGCTGTCCACAGGCAGCGCCACGGCATCGCCACCGGAGACGGGCACTGCCGCCGCGGGCACCGGCACGGCGAAGTTCGACCTGTCGCTGTTCCTGATCGATCACGGCCCGGCGCTGAGCGGCGCCGTCGAGTACGCGAGCGATCTCTTCGATGACGCCACGGTGCTGCGGCTCATCGGTCATTTCACCACGCTCCTCGAGGAGCTGGTGCGCGATCCGGACCGCGCAATCGACGGGGTTCCGCTCCTCACCGGGCCGGAGCGGCGCCAGCTCGTCGCCTGGAACCTGCGGCCCGTGCCGCCGCTCGAGGAGGCGGGGCTGGATGTGCTCTTCGCTCGCCAGGCCGCGGCGACCCCCGAAGCCGTGGCGCTGGTGGGGGCGGGCGGCGAGCGCCTCACCTACGATGAGCTCGCGCGCGCCTCCTCCTCGCTGGCCACAAGGCTGCGGCGGCTCGGGGTCGGGCCCGACGTGCGCGTGGGGATCTGCCTCGGGCGCTCACCACGGATGGCGGTCGCGGTCCTGGCGACGCTCCAGGCCGGCGGCGCCTGCGTGCCGCTCGACCCCTCCTTCCCGGCCGAGCGGCTGGCCTTCATGCTGGAGGACTCGGGTGCGGCCCTGGTGCTCGTGGAGCGGGCCACGGCCGGCCGCCTGCCGGAGGGCGGGCCGCGGCGGCTCGGGCTCGATGGGCTCGATGGGGAGACCTCTCCCGAGGACGGTACGGAGGTGGAGATGCCGGCGGCACTGCCCCTGGACCGCCTCGTCTACGTCCTCTACACCTCGGGGTCCACCGGCCGGCCCAAGGGCGTGGCGATGCCGCACCGTCCGGTGGCGAACCTGCTGACCTGGCAGCTCGGCGCGTCCGAGCCGGCAGGCCCGGCGGCGACCCTGCAGTTCTCCTCGCCGAGCTTCGACGTCTCCTACCAGGAGCTGTTCCTGACCTGGCTCTCCGGCGGGACGCTGGTGCTGCCGTCAGAGGAGGCTCGGCTCGATCCGGCCGCCCTGCTGCGGCTCCTCGCGGCCGAGCGGATCGAGCGGCTCTTCCTACCCTTCGTGGCGCTGCGCCAGCTTGCCGACGCGGCGGCCGGTCACACCGTGGAGGATCTGGCTCTGCGCGAGGTGATCACGGCTGGCGAGGCGCTCCAGATCACTCCGGCCGTGGCCGGCCTCTTCGCGCGTCTGCCCGGCTGCCGCCTGCGCAATCAGTACGGACCGACGGAAAACCACGTGGTCACCGATCTGACGCTCGCGGGCGACCCGGCCGGCTGGGACCCCCTGCCGACGATCGGCCGGCCGATCCCGGGGGCGCGGATCTGGGCCCTCGACGACCGCGGGGATCTCCTCCCCGTCGGCATTCCCGGCGGCCTCTATATCGGCGGCATCGCCCTGGCGCGCGGCTATCTCGGCCGCCCGGACCTCACCGCCGAGCGCTTCCTGCCGGACCCATGGAGCCCCGAGCCCGGCGCGCGCATGTACCAGACCGGCGATGTCGGACGCTATCTCCCCACGGGCGAGATCCAGTTCCTCGGGCGCTCGGACTTCCAGCTGAAGATCCGCGGCTACCGGGTGGAGGTGGGGGAGGTCGAGGCCGTCCTCTCGCGGGCTCCGGGTGTGGCGCAGGCCGTGGTGACGGCCGGGCGCGACGCCTCGGGCTCCGCGCGGCTCGTGGCCTACGTGGTCACGGCAGAGGGGGCGCCGCCGGACGCCGGAGTGCTGGAGCGGCACGCGCGGGAGCACCTGCCTGATTACATGGTGCCGTCCCGGTTCGTCCGGCTCGCCACCCTGCCGAAGACGGCCACGGGCAAGGTGGACCGCCGCGCGCTTCCCGAGCCCGCCGGGCCGGACGACTCCGGAGAGTGTCCGCACCCGCCTCCGCACCCAGGCACCGATCGCGAGCTGGCGAGGATCTTCGGAGAGGTGCTCGGCCGGACCGGGGTGGGCGCGGACGACGACTTCTTCCGGCTCGGCGGGCACTCGCTGTTGGCCACGCAGGCCGTCTCCCGCATCCGTGACGCCTTCGGCGTGGACCTCCCCCTGCGCACGCTTTTCGAGCTCCCCACGCCCGGGCGTCTGACCGCGGCCGTTGCCACGGCGCAGCTCGCCACGGCCGATCCCGCGCAGGTCGACGTCCTCCTAGGCGAGATCGAGGGCTTGGCGGACGAGGAGGCCGCGGAGCGGCTCGCCGCCCTGGACGAGGCTCACGCGGACCGGGCGGCCTGATCGGACAGATCCGCTGCTCGGACGCGAAACTCTTCGCGGGGGCGGCGCGGGATGGCCGCCCGATCCCTGGGAACCGGGACGAGTTGCTCGACGGCCGCGCAATAGGCGGTGAACTCGGGGTTCTCGAACAGCAGGCGCACCGGTACCTCGGCGCCCAGCGCCTCGCTCAGCCGGCTCGTCACCTGGGTCGCGAGGAGCGAGTGCCCTCCCATCTCGAAGAAATCGGCCGGGCCGCCGGCCTGCGGCACACGCAGCACGTCCTGCCAGATCCGTGCGACCACCGCGGCCGTCGTGGACGGCTTCAGGGCCGGCTCAGGTCCGGGATCGGGCAGGGCCTGCGGCGCTGGCAGCGCGCGGCGGTCGAGCTTGCCGTTGACCGTCAAAGGCAGCGCTTCGAGGACCACGCAGGCCGAGGGGACCATGTGCGACGGCAGGCGCTCGGCGGCATGGCGGCGGAGCGCCTCGGCACTCAGATGCCGGCCCTCCCCGGGAGCCGCGTAGGCCACGATCCGCTTGTCGCCCGGCCGGTCCTCGCGCACCACCACGGCGACCTGCGCGACCGCGGGGTGGGAGAGCAGGACGGCCTCGATCTCCCGCGGCTCGATGCGGAAGCCGCGCAGCTTCACCTGGTCGTCCAAGCGGCGGAGGTACTCTAGCCGGCCGTCAGAACGGTACCGTCCGAGGTCGCCCGTGCGGTAGAGGCGAGCTCCGGGCTCGCCCGACCACGGATCGGGGACGAAGCGCTCGGCGGTCAGCTCGGGCCGGCCCAGGTAGCCGCGGCCGACCGCCATCCCGCCGAGGGCGATCTCGCCCGGCTCGCCGGCCGGCACCACGTTGAGATGGAGGTCGAGAACGAAGGCGCGGGTGTTGGGGAGAGGCCTGCCGACGACCGGCGGACGCGCCGTGCCGCTGTAGTCGCAGAAGGTCGCCCACACGGTGGTCTCCGTCGGGCCGTAGCAGTTGACGAACCGGCGGCCGGGAGCCCAGCGCTCCACCAGGTCTGCCGGGCATGCCTCGCCGGCCACGAGGATGGTCCGCAGGCCGGGGCCGGGGTCTTCGGGCACCTGGGCCAGCACCGACGGCGGGAACATGCAGGCGGTGATCCGGCGCCCGCGAAGGAGCCGTACGAGCTCCGGCCCCGGCATCACGTCCTCGCGGGCCGCCAGGCAGAGCGCCGCGCCCGCGCCGTACGCCAGGGCCAGCTCGTACACCGAGGCGTCGAAGCTCAGCGTCGAGAGCTGCAGGACGCGGTCCTCCGGGGTGCACCGCACGATGTGCCGCTGGGCCGCGATCAGCACGGCCAGCCCACGGTGGGAGAGCATGGCCCCCTTGGGCCGTCCGGTCGAGCCCGAGGTGTAGATGATGTACGCGAGGTGGTCCGGCGCCAGCGGCACGTCCAGGCTTCCGCCGTCGCCTTCACCACCATCCGCGGCGGGATCGCTGCCCACGCACAGCACGTCGGCGCCATGGGCCGGGAGGCGCGGGAGGAGATGCTCCTGCGCCAGGACCACCCGGGTCTGCGAGTCGGAGAACAGGAAGGCGAGCCGCTCGGCCGGATAGGCCGGGTCGAGGGGAACATAGGCCGCTCCCGCCTTGAGGACCCCTAGCAACGAGGCGATCATCTCCGGCGAGCGCTCGAAGAAGAGGCCGACACGGGTCTCGAGCCCGACTCCCCCCGCGTGCAGCCGCCGCGCGATCCGGTTCGCCCAGCGGTTCAGCTCGGCATAGGTGAGCACCCGGCCGTCCATCTCCAGCGCCGGCGCCCCGGGGCGTTGCGCGGCGTGCAGCTCGAGCCACTGGTGGAGGGACTGATGGAGGAAGATGCCGCGATCGGCGAGCGCGCCTCCCTCGCTCCAGCCCAGGATCGTGGCCCGTTCGCCGTCAGACAGCGGGCGCAGCCGCGACACGGGCCGGTCGGGGTCCTCCAGGGCAGCCTCGGTCAAAGCGCGGAGCTGCGCCGCGAGCTGGCGCGCCGTCTCCTCGTCGAACAGGTCGGTATCGTGCTCCAGCCCCCCTTCCAGGCCGTCCGCCGTCTCGGTCAGGGCGACGGTCAGGTCAAACTTCGCCGTGCCCTGGATAGCGCCGACTGCGCCAGATGCCGGGGCTCCTCCCTGTTGCTGGAGACCCGCGGCGGCCGGCGTGTTCTGGAGCGCGAGCATGACCTGGACGAGCGGGTTGTAGCTCAGGCTCCTCTCCGGCTGCAGCTCTTCTACCAATTTCTCGAAGGGCAGCTCCTGGTGGGCGAAGGCGGCGAGCGTCACCTCGCGGACGTGCGCCACGAGGGCGCGGAAGCCCGGGTCGCCGGCGAGGTCGATCCGCAGCGGGAGCGTGTTGATGAAGCAGCCGATCAGTGGCTCGATCTCGGGCCGCGTCCGGCCGGCCACGGGCGTGCCCACGGCCAGGTCCTGCTGTCCCGAGCGGCGGGAGAGCAGGACGGCGAAGGCGGCGAGGAGGACCATGAAGAGCGTGGCCCCCTCGCCCGCGGCGAAGGCCCGCAGCGTCGCCGCCAGCTCCGGCGGGAAGGAGAAGGGGAGCGTGGCCCCGCGGAACGACTGCACCGGCGGCCGCGGCCGGTCGGTAGGCAGCTCGAGGAGCGGCGGAGCCCCGCGGAGCGCCTCCGTCCAGTAGCCGAGGAGGCGTTCCAGCCGCTCGCCGGCCAGGCTCGCCCTCTGCCAGAGGGCGAAGTCGGGGTACTGGATCGGCAGCGTCGGCAGGGCGGGTGCCCGCCCCTGGGAAAACGCGTCGTAGAGCGCGGCCAGCTCGCCCTGGAGGATGCCCAGGGACCAGCCGTCGGCGACGATGTGGTGCATGGAGAGCAGGAGCAGGTGGTCCGCGTCGCCGATCCGCAGGAGCGAAGCACGGAACAGGGGTCCGTGCGCCAGATGAAACGGCCGCCGGGCCTCCTGCTCGGCGCGCCAGGCGGCCTCGCTCTCGCGCCGCGAGCGGAGGAACGAGCGCAGGTCGATCTCCTCGACGGCGACGCGGCCGGCCGGCAGCACCGCCTGGACCGGCCGTCCTGCCAGGGTGGGGAAGACGGTCCGCAGCGCCTCGTGCCGGCGCACGAGCTCGTCGAGCGAGCGGTGCAGCGCCGTCAGGTCGAGTGGACCCGCGACGCGGAACGAGGAGCTGAGGTGATAGGCCGGAATGCCCGGTGAGAGGCGGTCGAGGATCCAGAGGCGCTCCTGGGCAAAAGAGAGGGGGAGGGGGCCGTCGCCGGCGGGACGCGGCGGGATGCGCTCCCGGGCGGGCGGCTCCCGGCTGCCCAGGAGGCTGCGGAGCAGCAGCTCCCGCTGCACCGGCGACAGTTTTTCCAGACGATCGGCCAGACGGGCGGATGGTTCCATGCCGCCCGTCAAGGCATCGACACGAGCAGGAGCGTCAGTCGCGGATCGACCCCGTAGGAGGGCAGCAGGTTCCAGTTCCCGATCGTGGACTCGGCCTGCTGCGACGCCGAGATCGCCGTCGCACCGAGCGCCGAGAGGCTGCGCGGATCGAGATCGGACGCAAGCTTGCCGAAAGCCTTTTTGAACGCTGCCGTGTGCGCGCGAAACGCCTCCTCATACCCGTGCTGCGACTCGTCCCAGGCCCGCTTGATCCCGGCGACGTAACGCTGCCAGGCTTCCTCCAGGCCCTTGGAATCGGATTTGCGGGCCGCCTCCTGGAGGTACCTGGTGTAGTCCTCGTTCTCGGCCGCGCAGGCCTCGGACGCCTTCGTCCAGATGTCGGAGAGATCCTGCAGGTAGGCCGCGTAGGCATCCGCGAACGGTTGCAGCGCGGCAAGCTCCGAGGGCAGGGTGGTCTCGGCCCCGTTGCCGGTCGCCGGTGCTTTCGACGTCTTCGCGGCCTGCTGCGGGTCTGGCTGATCGGCCATGGCTCCACCTCCTTTGTTACTCAGGTTCTTCATTATACTCGGGACGGGGGGATGGAATGATCACAATGATCACGGCAATCGATCATGGACAGATCCGGGAGCTGCGGCTCGACCGTCCGCCGGCGAACGCCCTGTCCCCGGAGCTGATGTCCGCGCTCGAGCAGGCGGTGGCGGCTGCGCCGGGCGAGGGGGTCCGTGCCCTGGTCCTTTCGGGCCGGCCCGGCATGTACTCCGCCGGCCTGGACGTGCCGCTGCTGCTCACTCTGGAGCCCCCGGCGCTCGCGGACGCCTGGCGCAACCTCTATACCCTGATGCGCGCTCTCGCCGTATCCACGGTCCCGATCGCCGCGGCGATCACCGGCCATGCCACGGCCGGGGGGGTGGTGCTCCCGCTGTTCTGCGACCGGCGGTTCGTGGCCGAGGGGAGCTGGAAGATCGGGCTCAACGAAGTGCAGGTCGGCCTGCCGCTGCCGCCGGTGATCCACGCCGCCCTCGTCCGCCAGGTGGGTCCCCGGGAGGCCGACCGGCTCGCGGTGGGGGGGCTCCTGATCCAGCCTGCGGAGGCGGCGGTGGTCGGCCTGGCCGACGAGCTGGTGCCGGCCGGGCGCGTGGTGGAGCGTGCCGTCGAGTGGTGCCGGAGCCTGCTGGCCCTGCCTCCGGTCGCCATGACCGCCACCCGGCGGCAGGGGCGCGCCGATCTGGTCCGCCTCTTCGACGGCGTCTTCGAGGGCGAGCTCGACCAGGTCGTGGCGAACTGGTGGCATCCCGAGACGCAGTCGGTGCTCCGCGCCCTGGTCGAGCGGCTCAAGAAAAAATAGAGAGGTGCTTGCCGCACCTCATCACCGATGTTATCCTTCGCGAAAGACCTGTAGAGGCACGTCATCCCGACGCAAATGGAGACGGAGCCCGCTGGCCGTTCTCCCGCCTCAGGTCCGGCGGACTCGCGCGTGACGAAGACACGGAGGAGCCCTGCGGCCGGTAATCGAGACACGGAGCGGGCCAGGGAGCGGGTGGTGGTCACCGGGATGGGCCTCGTCTCGCCGCTGGGCAACTCCCCCGAAGAGCTCTGGGAGGGGCTGATCGAAGGCCGCTCGGCCGTCCGTCCGGTCACCCGTTTCGATCCTGGCCGTTTCACCTGCCGTCTGGCTGCGGAAGTGGAGGCGTTCGAGCTGCCGGACCTGGCGGGGCCGCACGCCCACGAGGCGAGCCAGATGGACCGGTTCGTCCAGTACGCCCTGCGCGCCTCCTCGGACGCGTTCGCCGCGAGCCGTCTTCCTCCGGAGCGTCTCGCCTCCGAGAGCGGCGGGTTCTACCTCGGCGTGGCCATGGGGGGGCTCGAGACCCTGGAGAGCGGCTTCCGCCAGCAGGAGGCCGAGGGCCCGGAGAAGGTCAACCCGTACATGATCGCGGCCACGATCCCGAACATGGCTGCCGGCATGGTCGCCCTGATGTTCGGCTTCGACGGGCCGCAGTACACGATCGTGGGCGGTTGCTCGAGCGGCATCCAGGCGATCGGCCAGGCGGTCGAGGCGATCCGCAGCGGCCAGCAGTCCTGGGCGCTTGCGGGCGGCACCGAGGCGGTCATCACCCCCATCACGTTTTCGGGCTTTCAGGCGATGGGGATCCTCACCCAGGCTACGGGACCCAAGGCCACTCCGCGCCCGTTCGACCGCGACCGGGACGGCATGATCGTGGGCGAAGGCGCCGGCATGCTGGTGCTGGAGAACCGCGACGCCGCGCTGGCGCGCGGCGCGCCCATTCTCGCCGAGGTGACCGGCTACGCCACCTGCTCGGTGACCAGCCAGCCCTTCTTCCAGTGCAGCGAAGCCACGGCCCACTGCATGGAGCTGGTCTTCGAGGATGCCGGGATCGAGGCCGGGGAGCTCGATTGCGTCTACGCCCACGCCGGCGGCCTGGCCGGCGACACAAAGGAGCTCCAGGCGATCCGGAAGGTCTGCGATCACCAGGCCCTGCCGGCCATCACTTCGGTCAAGGGCCACATCGGCTACAGCTTTGCGGCGGCCGGCCCCCTCGACGTCATCGCCGCGGTGCTCGCCCTGCGCGGGCAGCGGCTCTCTCCGATCCTGCATTTCACCGCCCCCGAACCGGAGTACTCCGGGTTCGACATCGTCGACCGGCCGCGCGACCAGCACCTGAGCCATGGGCTGGTCAATTCCTTCGGCCTCGGCGGAGTCACCGCCTGTCTCCTGGTGACGGAGGCGGATCATAGGAGCTGAAACCATGACACAGCCACTCGTAGCGGAAGCGTCGTCCGAGCCGATCGATCTGTTGACTGCCGATGTCCTCGACGAGCCGTACCCCGCGTACCACGAGCTCCGCTCGCGGGCCCCGGTGCAGTGGAACCCCATCTTCGGCGGTGCGTGGCTGGTCACCCGCTACGAGGACGTGGTGCCGGCCCTGCGCAACCGGAGCCTGTCGTCGCGCCGGGGTGTCGCCTCGCTGGTCGGCCTGCCGGACCACGTCAGGGCGAAGTTCTCCCAGTTTGAGGCCTTCTACACGACCTCGATGCTGACCCAGGACCACCCCAAGCACACCCGCATCCGGGCGCTGGTGACCCGGGCGTTCACGCCCAGGTCGCTCGAAGAGCTGCGCCCCCTGGTGCGGCGGGTCGTCGAGGACCTCCTCGAGCCGTTCCGGGAGGCCCGCCAGATGGACCTGATCTATGACTTCGCCTACCCCCTGCCGGCGATCGTCATCGCCGAGATGATGGGCCTGCCCTGGGAGGACCGCGACCGGCTGAAGGTCTGGGGCGACGACCTGGCCATGTTCGTGGGCGGCGGCATGAACCCGCTCGACCTCGCCGAGGCGGGCCAGCAGAGCATGCTCGACATGGCCGACTACTTCCGGGAGTGGATCGCCCGCCGCCATGAGGAGCCGGGGGAGGACCTGATCAGCAAGCTGATCCAGGAGTACGATGGCGACCGTCTCACGGACGACGAGGTGTGGTCCCAGTGCCTGCTCCTGCTCACGGCCGGTCACCAGACGACGCGCGACCTGATCGGCAACGGCATCTGGGCCCTGCTGCACAATCCGGATCAGTACCGGCTCTACCTCGACGATCCGTCGCTGCGCGACTCCGCGGTCGAGGAGTTCCTGCGCTACGACAGCCCGGTGCAGATGGCCGGCCGCATGGTCACCGAGCGGATCCAGATCGGCGGGCAGTGGATCGAGCCCGGCAAGCGGGTCATCATGATCCTGGGAGCGGCCAACCGCGACCCCGAGCGGTTCCCCGATCCCGACCGGCTGCTGGTCGACCGCCAGGACAACAAGCACGTGGCGTTCGGCGCGGGACCGCACCACTGCATCGGCGCCTTCCTGGCCCGGCTCGAGGGGCAGGAGGCGTTCGACGTGCTGCTGCGGACCTGCCCCAACATTCAAGCCGAAATCAACGAGGTGGAGAGGCAGCGCAACGCCACGTTCCGCCGCATCAAGTACCTGCCGATCCACTGGGACTGAGGGAGAGGCTCGATGAGGCGATTCCTTTCGCGGCGCGTGCAGGGCCTGGCACAGTCCGACATCCGGCGCATGAGCCGGGAGTGCGAGACGGTCGGCGGCATCAACCTGGCCATGGGCTCCTGCGACCTGCCCACGCCGCCTTTCGTGCGCGACGCGGCGATCGCCGCCCTGCAGGCACAGAAGAGCTCGTACACCTTCCCCGAGGGGGCCGCGCCGCTGCGCGAGGCGATCGCGGCCAAGTTGGAGCGGGACAACGGCATCCGGGCGGACCCGGCCTCCGAGATCATCGTCACCGTCGGCTCGGCGGGAGCCTTCGCCGCCACCCTGGAGGCGCTGCTAGACCCCGGCGACGGCGTGCTGCTCCTGGAGCCGTATTACGGCTACCACCTGAACGTCCTCCTCACGGTCGGCCTGGAGCCGCACTACCTGACGCTCGACCCTCCCGACTTCACCGTGCGCGAGGAGGAGTTGCGCCGGGCAGTCCGTCCCAACACCCGGGCAATCGTCATCTGCACGCCGTCCAACCCCTCAGGCAAGATGTACGGCCCGGAGGAGCTGAGCGCGGTCGCCCGCGTGGCCCACGACCACGACCTGCTGGTCGTCACCGACGAGATCTACGAGTACATCCGGTACGACGGCCGGCCCCACATCTCGCCGGCCAGCGTCGACGGCCTGTGGGAGCGCACCGTGTCGATCATGGGCCTCTCCAAGACCTTCAGCGTGACCGGCTGGCGGCTCGGCTACGCGGTCGCCCGCGAGGAGCTGGCGCAACCGATCCGGCTGGTGAACGACCTCCACTACGTGTGCGCTCCCACGCCGCTGCAGCACGGGGTGATCCCGGGCGTGCAGGCGCCCCGGAGCTACTTCGATTCGCTCCAGGTCCTTTACCAGGGCAAGCGCGACCTGATCTGCGACGCCCTGACGCGGGCGGGCCTGAACCCGATCATCCCGCAGGGCGCCTTCTACGTGCTGGCGGACATCCGCCAGCACGGCTACGAGAGCTCGCACGAGGCGGCCATGGACCTGCTGCGGCAGACCCGGGTCGCGGCCGCGCCGGGCACGGACTTCCACCGGGGTGCCGCCGGCCACGGCGTCATGCGCTTCTGCTTCGCCAAGGACGACTCGGTGCTCGAGGAGGCCTGCCGCCGCATCCGGGAGTTCCGGCCGGCGGTGGCCACGGTGTAGTCAGACCGCGTCCTGGATCATCCCTGTCTCTGCCTGGGCCGCGGCCCGGGCGGCCAGGATCTCCAGGAAGATCTCCTTGGTCCGGACGCGGCGGATCTTTCCGCTGGTGGTCACCGGGATCGTCCCGGCCGGGACGATCTCCACATCGTAGACGAGCAGGCCGGTCTCCTCGCGCACGCGGCGGCGGATCGCCACGTCCAGCGGCTCGGCCCCGCTCCCTCCGGCGCGGCGCTCGGGCTCCGCCATGACGCAGAGCCGCTCCGTGCCGAGCTCCGGGTCCGGGATGCCGAAGGCGGCCACGCGGGTGGGGCGCACCCCCTCGACTCCGGCCACGGCCCACTCGATCTCGGCCGGATGGTGGTTCTCTCCCGAGATGATGATCACGTCCTTCCTGCGCCCGGTGATGAACAGGCCTCCCTGGTCGAGGAAGCCAAGGTCCCCGGTGCGGAACCCGGCGGCGAGCGACTCCCGGCTCGGCTCGGCGAGCCCGGCATAGCCCGGGAAGACCGAGGGGCCGCGCACCACGATCTCCCCCTCGCGCCCCTCCGGAAGCTCGCGGCCCGCCTCGTCGACGATGAAGACGTGCGTCCCTTCGAGCGGCCGGCCGCAGTCGACCAGCACCAGCTCGTCCTCCGGGCCTTCCGGGTCCGCGACCCGCGCCTCGGCGGACAGGGCGCGGCGGCTCACCGCCCGCGTGCGGTAGCGCTCGCCGTCCGGCTTGGCCGTGGCCGCGAGCGTCGTCTCCGCCATGCCGTAGCAGGGGGTGAGCGCCGTTTCCGCGAAACCGTAGGGCGCAAGGAGGCGGTCGAACTGCTCCAGGATGCCGGCGTGCACCGGCTCGGCGCCGATGAAGGCGATCCGCCAGCTCCCGAGGTCGAGCCCGGCGAGATCCCGCGCGGTCAGGCGGTCGACGATCTGGCGGAAGGCGAACACCGGAGCGGTCGAGTGGGTGCCGCGGTAGCGGTGGACCGCGTGCAGCCAGTGCGCCGGGCGGCGCAGGAAGCTGAACGGCGTGGAGAGCAGGAGGTCCTGCTGGTAGGTGAGCGGGAGGAGCACTCCGGCGATCAGCCCCATGTCGTGGAAGAGCGGCAGCCAGCTCACCGACACGTCCCCCGGCAGGAAACCCGACTGGATCGCCATCTGCCGCAGGTTCGCGCAGACTGTCCGGTGCGGCAGCACGACCCCCTTGGGCAGGGCCGTGGAGCCGGAGGTGAGCTGGAGGAAGGCCACATCGTCGGGCAGGGCCGCCACCTCGGGAGGTCCGGCCGCGGTGTCGCGGGGAGCCTGGAACAGGTCCGGGGTGAGCGCCAGGAAGCCGGGGCCGAGCTCCCGGGATGCCCCTTCGGCGATCTCCGGAAGGGCCAGCAGGCCGCGGATGTCCAGGGCCCGCGCGAGCTGCGCCAGGCGCGTCTCGAAGGCCGACAGCGACTGCGTGCCCAGGGGCGGGCTCAACGGACAAGGGACGATGCCCGCCAGCAGGCAGCCGAAGAAGGCGGCGAGGAAGTCCTGGCCTGTGGGGAGGATCAGGAACATCCGGTCCCCTGGACGCAGACCGGCCTCGAGCAGCGCCGCCGACGCCTGCCGGGCGAGCCAGAGCAGCTCGTCGTGGGGGATTGGACGGGCCTGAAGCTCCGAATCCACCAGGATCGTGGACCGAACGGGTCTGGCCGCCGCGGCGGCGACGAGGGCGTCCGCGAGCGTACGCGCGGCAGGATGGGACACGGCTGGCTCCTCCTCACTCGTGGACAATGTACGGTATCAAAAAATATACTCTTCTCGATATTGACGGCAGGAGGCGCCATGGACCCGAGAATCGCCGACGAAGTGAGGATGCGCTTCGGCCGCCTCATGAAGATCGATCCGCAGGGGGTCGACCTCCACGCCAGGCTCGACGACGTCTACCGGGTCAGCTCCTTCAACCACTTGCGCCTCATCAACGAGCTCGAGGTGGCGCTCGGCATCGATATCCCCGAGGCCGAGGGCAAGCGCGCCTGGACCCTGGCAGAGCTGATCGAGCTCTGCGAGAGGTCCGCGGCGTGATCCTGGCAGGGACCGTCGGCCGCGAGAAGAGCTGCATCGCCCTGTTCGAAACCTCCGGGGGAGATCTCCGGCTGCTGCGGTCGGCGACCGTGCAGAACGACGAGTTCCCCGGTCTCCGCCCGGTGCTCCGCCGCTTCGTGGCCCAGGACCTGGCCGCCCTCCGGGCCGGCTGCCTGAGCGTCGAGGGGGAGCCGCCCTGGCCGGTCCTCGATCGCGATCTGGCCGCCGCCCTGGGCCTGCCGGAGGTGGAGCTGATCGGTCCGGCGGTGGCCTGCGCGGAGTGGCTGCCCTTTCTCGATCCGGAGGATCTCGTCCCCCTCACCCCAGAGGCCAGCGCCCTGTCAGTGGAAGGGATCTGGATCGGCCTGGGCAGGGAGCCCGGCCTGGCCCGGGTGAGCCGCGCGGGCGCCGCGCCGCTCGAAGTGGGGGGCGACCTGCCGGGGATCTGCCAGGAGCTGCGGAACGGCTCCCTGGCTCCGCTCGCCGCTTGGCTCGGCGGGCTGGCGCGCTCGGCGGGGGATGCCAGCCTCTACCTGGGAGGCGAGCTCGCCCGGAGTACGTTCTCTTCCTCGGCCGGGGAGCTGCGCGAGCTGCTGCGGGCGGCCGTACCGCCCGCGGTGAGCGTCTGTCTCGTAGACCGGTCGCCGAACCCCCTCCAGGGAGCGGCCCGGCGCGCGGCCCGGCAGCGGGAAATCGCGAGGGCAATCTCGAGGGTAATCGCGGTGGAGGCTTGATGACCCTGGAAGAGCACCACCGGCAGCTCGAGCAGATGTATCACGGCGCTCCGTGCAACGAGTACTACGCCCCGCGGATCACCATCGGCGACGGCGTCTGCGACCTGGTGATCCCCGTCCATCCGAAGCTCTTCCACCCGGCAGGCGCGGTCCACGGCTCGGTCTACTTCAAGGCCCTGGACGACGCCTCCTTCTTCGCTGCCAACTCCCTGGTCGAGGGGGTGCTGCTCCTCACCGCGAGCTTCCACGTCACGATGATGCGCCCGGTCTCCTCGGGCGAGATCCGCGCCCACGGCCATGTGGTCCATGCTGCCAGCCAGTTGCTGTTCGCCGACGCCGAGGCCAGGGATTCCTCGGGGCGGGTGGTCGCGCGCGGGAGCGGCACCTTCGTCCGCAGCCGGATCGAGCTGACGCCCGGGCTCGGGTACCGTCTGCCCGGCTGACCGGGGCTTTCCCCGCGTATCCATATAATCTTAACCACCATTCATATGATACGGCGCAAATCTATATAGACTTGCCACGTAACCATATAAACGGGGAGAGAATTATATAACTGTGCTCTCTGTGTATATAATCAGCCGGGAATCTATATAGACAGTCTGTCTGTCCATATGAATGCGCCTCCGAACGGGGGACTGGCGGCCAGAACATATAATTCCAGGCTCAGAACATATGATTTCGGCCGTTCTTATATAGATAGGAAGGAAGTCTATATGATCAGGCCGTCCAACGGCCTCGTAGAGCGGGTGAGCTCGAGATCGGGCGGCTAACCGCCTGCCCTGGCTGCCGATTGCATCTCCAGGAAGATCTCTTTCGCGCGGGCTCGCCGGACCTTGCCGCTGGTGGTCACCGGGATCGTACCGGGAGAGACGAGCTCGACGTGGGAGACGACCAGACCGGTCTGCTCCCGGACGCGACGGCGGATCGCCGCCGCCGGCGTCTCTTCTTCCGTCTCACTCCGGCGGTCGAGCTCCGCCAGGATGCAGAGCTTCTCCGTGCCGAGGGCCGCATCCTCGATGCCGAAAGCCGCGATGCGGGGGGCGCGCCCATTGTTGCCGGCCCCGGCGGTGTTGCCGGCGGCGGCCCACTCGATCTCCGCCGGGTGATGATTCTCGCCGGAGAGGATGATCAGCTCCTTTCTCCGGCCGGTGATGAACAGCTCGCCCCCTTCGAGGAAGCCGAGGTCGCCGGTGCGGTATCCGCGGGCGATCTCCTCCGGGTCCGGGTCGGAGAGGCCGGCATAGCCGGAGAACAGCGACGGACCCTGGATCGCGATCTCGCCCAGCCTCCCAGAGGGCAGCTCGGCGCCGTCCTCGCCGAGGATCGCCACCCGCATCCCCTGCACGGGCCGGCCGGAGGAGACCAGCACCAGCTCGTCCCCGCCGCCGCCGGTCGCCGCGGGAGCCGCGATCCGCGACTCGCGTGCCAGGAGGCTCCGGCTGACCGGACGCAGCCGGTAGCGCTCTCCCATCGGCTTGACCGTGACCGCGAGGGTCGCCTCCGCCATGCCGTAGCAGGGGACCAGGGCGGTCGCGGCGAGGCCGTGCGGCCCGAAGCGGCGGTCGCAGCGCTCCAGCACGTCCGCGTGCACGGGCTCGGCGCCGATGAACGCCACCCTCCAGCTCCCGAGGTCGATCCCGGCGAGGTCCCGGTCCGTGGCCCGGTCGGCGAGCTGGCGGTAGGCGAAGACCGGGGCGGGCGAGTGCGTGCCGCGGTAGCGGTGGATGGCGTGCAGCCAGTGGGCGGGCCGGCGCAGGAAGGCGAACGGCGTCGACAGGCAGAGCTCCAGCCCGTAGGCCAGGGGGAGGAGCAGCCCGGCGACCAGCCCCATGTCGTGGAAGAGAGGCAGCCAGCTCACCATCACGTCGCCCGCCGACATCTCCGAGGCATGGGCGATCTGCCACAGGTTCTCGAGCACCGCGCGGTGGGTGACCATGACTCCCTTGGGCAGCGAGGTGGAGCCGGAGGTGAGCTGGAGGAAGGCGACGTCGTCCGGCGCCGGCGCGAGCTCCGCCAGGTCCGGGCCGGACCCCTGGAGGGGAGCGCGGAGGCGGTCCGGGGTGAGCGCCAGCACGCCTTCGAGTTCCTGCCCGGCCGGGTCGAGGAGCTCCGGGGAGGCCACCACGCCGCGGATGCCGAGGGTGCGCGTGAGCTGCGCCAGCCGCTCCAGGAACAGCGCCGGCGACTGGGAGCCCTGGGGCGGGCTGAACGGGCAGGGGACGATGCCGGCGAGGAGGCTGCCGAAGAACGCGGCGAGGAAGTCCGGCCCGGTCGGCAGCACGAGGAAGAGACGGTCGCCGGGGCGCATCCCCGCGTCGAGCAGGGCGGCCGCGCTCTGGCGGGCGAGCGCCAGCAGCTCGTCATGGCCCAGGGGACGAGGCTGCAGGTCCGATCCCAGGAGGATGACCGAGCGGAGGGGCGTGGCCGAGGCGGCCGCGAGGAGCGCCTCCTGGAGCGTGCGCGCGGGGGGGCGGATCACCGTTGTCGAATCAAACAACGACTTAAAGGTCTTGTCAACTCTCAAACTCAGGCGTACACTCAAAAACCATCACATTGCCTCGGAGGTAACACCTTATGCGAGGGCTCGGGATCGTCAGGCCGGATTCTCCTGTCTCCAAGCGGTCGAATGGCCACAAGCCTCGGGTCGCAATCCTCAACTCCTACAACATCCCGCCGGGGAAACCGGGCCGCGAGTCCAAGCGCGTGCAGAACTTCCTGCAGGCGATGGCCTCGCGAGGATGGATCGAAGACCGCGACTTCGAGCTCGTGCTCCTGGACATCGAAGAGCGCCCGGCCATGCACGCCGCAGCCCGCGAGGTGGTCAAGGAGGGGGTCGACGTGATGGCGGCCTTCGGCACTCCGAACGGAGTGGCCGCGGCCGCGGCGACCTCCGAGGTCCCGATCATCTACTGCGGCGCCCACCCCGAGGGGATCGGCCACGACACTCTCGGCGCCGATCACATCACCGGCAAGATCATGGCCCTGCCCTTCACCTCCAGCTACAAGAACTTCCGTTTCATCCGCACCTTCCTCCCGCACGTGAAGTCGGTCTGCACCGCCTTCTTCGAGGACACGGTGTTCGTGCGGCCGGAGATGCGCGAGCTCCACCGCGCGGCGCGCGACCGCGCCGGCCGGCGCGTCTGGCTCTCGGGCAACGAAGGGTCGGTGGGGTTCCGCACGCTCGCCGGGCTCGGCCAGATCGTCGGGATCGACTACCGCGAGCTGGTCTTCTCGGATGCCGGCGAGCTCGACCGCGCGATCCAGGAGATGGATCCCCGGACGAGCGCCTTCATGAACTACAACGAGCTCCTGCACTGCCCCGGAGCCTTCGACATCGTGCTCAGCCGGAGCGCCGAGATGGGCTTTCCGACGATCTTCAACAACAACGCCCAGGCGGTCACCCTGGGCCTTCTCGCGGGCATCGCCGCGGACTGGGCCAAGCTGGGCCAGCAGGCTGGAGAAATCGCGGCGAAGATCCTCGAAGGCGCGCACCCGCGCGACTTCCCCCGCGAGATCCACGCCGACCAGGTGGCCTGGATCAACCTCGACACTGCACGGCGCCTCGGGCTCGAATTCGACAATGAGGTGCTGGGTTATTTTGACCTTCCGATCACCGGAAAGGTCGACACGCTCTGCATGTGAGATCGCCCCGGCGGTCTCGCGAAGAGGAGGCACAATGGACCCGAGGATCGTGGAAGAGGTGAAGGAGAAGTTTAGCGGGATCATGGGCATCAGCCCGGAAGGGCTCGATTTCGATGCCCGGCTCGACGATGTCTACGGCGTGACCTCCGTCAACCAGATGCGGTTGATCTCAGAGCTCGAGATTTCCCTCGGCATCGAGATCCCCGAGGCCGACGGCAAGGGCGCCTGCAGCCTTGGCGAGATCGCGCGCCTGTGTGCCCAACACTCGATGCCGGACGTGCGAGTCGCCGGGAGGGCCTGACCCATGGGAGCCAAGAAGAAGATCCTGATGACGTCGGTCTTCCGGCCCTACGCGTCCAAGAACAGCAAGTACAACAAGGACGGCGACGAGGAGTGGCTCGACTACATGGCGTCGCGGATCTCCCGCGAGCCCGGGCCCTTCATCATGAGCTCGTACATGTCGGGGACCGCCCTCACCCTGATGGCGGCCAACCTCGACGCCGACGTCACGGTCATGGGCCATCCGAGCCTCGAGGAGTACGTGGCGGAGCTCAAGAAGCAGCCCGACTTCGTCGGCATCACCTTCCTGATCAAGGGGCTCGGCAAGCTGTTCCCGATGATCGCCCTGGCGCGCAAGCACGCGCCCAAGGCGAAGGTGGTCATCGGCGGCTTCGGCACCATGCTGCACAACCTCGGGAACCACGGCGCCGACTACCTCTGCAAGGGAGAGGGCATCTCCTTCTTCCGCAACCTGATCGGCCAGAACCCCGAAGACCCGGTGCGGCAGCCCGACGTCCTCGGCGACGTCACGCTCAAGTGCTTCCGCGACTATCCCTACCTGCCGCGCGCCCGCTACGCCGAGCTGACCCACGGCTTCGGCTGCCCGCACAAGTGTGAGTTCTGCACCACGTCGGCCTACTTCGGCTACGTGCACATCCCGTTCGCCCACGGCCGGGCCATGTACGACACCATGGTCGACATCCACGACCGCAAGGGCATCAGCTACTTCTACATCTATGAAGAGGACATGTGCCTCTACAAGAAGAGCCTGGATGCCTGGGGCGGAGCGATCCGGGACGATCCCGACCGCACCCTGTTCTGGCACTGCTTCTCGACGGTGAAGTCGCTGACCTCCTGGGACCTCGAGGAGCTGGTGGCGATGGGGCTCACCCATGTCTGGATCGGCATCGAGTCGATCAACTCGCCGTTCTCGAAGAGCGTCGGGCGCGACAACCTGAGCCTGTTCAACGACCTCCAGAGCCTGGGGATCACCACCAGCGGCTCGATCATGTTCGGCCAGGACCACCAGACGCCCGCGACCCTGCAGGACGAGCTCGACCACGCGGTCCAGCTCTATCCGTCGACGTTCCAGGCGAGCGTCCTGATCCCCTCCGACGGCACCCAGCTCCGGGCCCGCCTGGAGGCCGAGGGGCGGCTGCGCAAGGCGGACTACTGGGATTCGGATCTGTACTCGGAGGTCATCATCCACCCCGAGTTCAAGCCCGGACAGCTCCGGGACGCCGTCTTCTGGGCGTACGACGAGTTCTACAACCGGACGGGTCCGGCCATCCACCGCCTGGCGCGCCACTGGATCACCGGCGCGAAGCGGCTCAAGAAGAGCCCGAACGCCGGCCTCCGCCGCCGGGGCGACGTGCTCGCCGAACGCGCCCGTGTGGCGCGGACGATCCTGCTCGAGACCATGAGCTACCTGCCCAACAACGAGGTCCGGGAGACCGTGGGCGAGACGCTCGGCTGGATCAAGGACGAGGTCGGGGCGCCGACCTCGGCGGAAGAGGCGCAGAGCCGCCTGGTCAAGTCCATCTTCGACATGGAGATGGCCAAGCGGCAGGTCTATCCCATCGAGCCCATCGAGCCGGATCTCAAGTATCGCCGCTGGCTCTCGGGCGAAGAGGTGCCGACCCGCTTCGTGCACGCGGCCTAGACATCTTGAACCTCAACGAACCCATACGCCGGGTCGCGCGGGACCGTCCCGCCGACCCGGCCGTCGTCGACGGCGACCGGACCTACTCCTTCCGCGACCTCTGGTCGGCGGTGAGCCGGATGGCGGAAGCGCTGCGCGCGCGCGGGCTCCGGCCCGGCGACCGGGTGCTCCTGTGGATGCCCAACGGCGCCGGCTTCCTCGCCGCCCATTTCGGGGCCATGGCCGCCGGCCTCGTCTCCATTCCCGTCAAAGCCGAGAACGGGCCGGCCGAGCTCGAGTTCATCCTCGGCGACAGCCGTCCGCGCCTGATGATCGCCGACCGCGGGCTCCTCGCCCGGCTTCCCGCCGGACCCCCGCCGGACCTGGAGTGCCTCGTGCCCGACGAGGTCCTCCCCGGCGTGCCCCCCCTGCCCCCCCTGGACATCCCTCCCGAGGAGGTCCCGGACGATCATCCCGCGAGCGTCATCTACTCCTACGTGTTCGGCGAGGGCCGTCCCTACGGCGCCGTGCTGACCCACGCCAACCATTACTACATCGGCGTCTTCTGCGCGCCCTTCTTCAGGGTCGATCCGGGGGACCGCATCCTCATCGTGCTCCCCATGCTGCACGTGTTCCCCATGGGAATGGGGATCCTCCCGGCCTTCTACCAGGGGGGGACCATCTACTGCGGCGACGCGCTCCGTCCGCGCACGCTCCTCGAGACCATCTCGCGCGAGCGCATCACCCACATCCCCGCGGTGCCGCAGGTCTTCGACCAGCTCGCCCGGTCCCACCGGCCGGACCGCTACGACCTGGGCTCGATCAAGAACCTGACGAGCGGCGCCGACTTCCTGCCCGAGGAGATCCACCGCTCCATCCAGGAGACGCTCGGAGTGACGGTAATCCAGGGCTACGGCATGACCGAGACCTTCCCCTCGGTCTGCAACCCGCCTGACGAGCGCAACCGCCCGGGCACCCTCGGGGTCGGCGTCCATGCCGACATCCGCTACCGCATCCTCGACCGGGAGGGCCGGGAGCTGCCGCCGGGGCAGGTGGGGGAGATCGAGATGCAGACCCCGTGCGGCATGGCGGGCTACCTGGACGCGCCCGAGGCCTCGGCGCGCATGCTCCACGACGGCTGGGTGCGGTCGGGCGACCTCGGCTGGGTGGACGAGCAGGGCTACCTCCGCTTCGACCGCCTGATCAAGCCGATCATCAATCTCGCTGGCAACAAGGTCGATCCCCTGGAAGTCTCGCGGATCATCGAGCGCTGCCCGGGGGTGGCATCCGCGGCGGTCTCCGCGCTGGTGGCTCCGGTGAACGGCGGCCTGCCGAGCGTGGCCCTCAAGGCGGACGTCGAGCTCGAGCGGGGCGCCCAGCTCGAAGACCGCGACATCCGGGCCTATTGCCGAGCCTGGCTCGCCCCGTATAAAGTTCCCCAGAAGATCGAGCTGCGCCGCGCCTGAGCGGCGGGGAGAGGGCTCCCGGGCCGGTCTCCTCACCTTCCCTCTCCCGCTTCAATCGCTTAAACTGGAGACTTCGCACCGGATCGCCGCGCTCGATCCCCTGGAGATTTGACGTATGAAGAAGCGGATGATTTTGATGTTGATCGGAGTGGCAGTCTTCATCGCAGCGCTCGGTCTGGTGAAAGCCCGCCAGATCCAGTCGGCGAGCGCGCAGGGGGCCTCCTTCCAGCCGCCTCCCGAGGCCGTGACCACGGTCGTCGCCCGGCAGGAGGTCTGGCCGGCGACGCTCCGCGCCATCGGGACGGTGGTCGCGGCCCAGGGCGTCACCGTTAGCGCGGACCTGCCCGGCATCGTCGAGAGGATCACCTTCCAGTCCGGCAGGACGGTCCGCGCCGGCGAGGTGCTGGTGCAGTTGGACACCAGCCAGGAGCGGGCGCAACTGGCCGCCGCCGAGTCGCAGCGCGACCTCGCCCGTCTCAGCCTCGACCGGATACGCGGCCTGTCGGACCAGGGGATCATCTCGCGGGCCGACTACGACCGGGCCGCGGCCGAGGCCAGGCAGGGGGAGGCGAGAGTGGGCGAGATCCGCGCCACGATCGAGCGCAAGATCATCCGCGCGCCGTTCTCGGGGGTCCTCGGCATCCGGAAGGTCAATTTGGGCCAATATCTGGCGGGCGGGGATCCCATCGTGTCGCTGCAGTCCCTCCGCCCCGTCTACGTGAACTTCTCCGTGCCGCAGCAGGCGGTGGGCCGGCTGCTGCCCGGCACCGAGGTGCTCGTGACGGCCGAAGGCCTGCCGGCCCTCGAGCCGGGCAGGATCACCGCCATCGACGCCATCGTCGACGAGGCCACGCGCAACGTCCAGGTCCAGGCCACTTTCGCCAACCGGGACGGCCGGCTGCACCCGGGCATGTTCGTCGAGGCGCAGGCCAGCCAGGGGGAGAGCACCCCGGTGGTCGCGCTGCCCGCCTCCGCGATCAGCTACGCGCCGTACGGCGACTCCGTCTTCATCGTCGAGAACGTCAAGGGCCCGGACGGCAAGCCCTACCGCGGGGTGCGCCAGCAGTTCGTCAAGCTGGGCGGAGCGCGCGGCGACCAGGTCGCCGTGGTCTCCGGCATCAAGCCGGGAGAAGAGGTGGTCAGCTCGGGCGTGTTCAAGCTCAGGAACGGCGCCGCTGTCCAGGTCAACAACAAGGTCCAGCCGGCGAACAGCGCCGCGCCCCGGCCGGAGGACAGTTAAATGCCTGTCCAGAGGACAGCTAGATGAAAATCACAGACATCTTCATCCGGCGGCCCGTGCTGGCCGTGGTGGTCAACCTGCTCATCCTGATCGCCGGCCTGCAGTCCATCCGCTCGCTCAGCGTGCGCCAGTACCCGCGCAGCGACGTCGCGGTGATCAACGTGACGACCGCCTATGTCGGGGCCAACGCCGACCTCGTGCGCGGCTTCATCACCACGCCGCTGGAGCGGGTGATCGCCAGCTCCGACGGCATCGACTTCGTGGAGTCCTCGAGCACCCAGGGCCTGAGCACGATCGCGGTCCACCTGAAGCTCAACTACGACACCAACGCCGCCCTGACCCAGATCCAGTCGAAGGTGGCGCAGGTGCGCAACACGCTGCCGCCGGAAGCGGAGGCGCCGGTCATCAACCTCGCGACCGCGGACAGCGACTTCGCGGGCATGTACATCGGCTTCTCGTCGGCCGACCTCGATCCCAACCAGGTCACCGACTACCTCACGCGCGTGGTGCAGCCCAAGCTCACCGCCATCAGCGGCGTGCAGCGCGCCGATATCTTCCCGGAGCGCGTGTTCGCCATGCGGGTCTGGCTCAAGCCCGGGGAGATGGCGGCCCACGGCATCGCGCCCTCCGCGGTGCGCGACGTGCTGGCGGCGAACAACTACCTCGCCGCGCTGGGCAGCACCAAGGGATCGATGGTGTCGGTCAACCTGACGGCCAACACCGACCTGCAGACGGTGGAGGAATTCCGCCAGATCGTGGTCAAGGAAGAGGACGGCGTGGTCGTCCGGCTCGGCGAGATCGCGGACGTGGTGCTCGGCGCCGAAAACTACGACACCGACGTCCGCTTCAACGGCGAGGACGCCACCTTCATGGGCATCTTTGTGCTGCCCACGGCCAACACCCTGGACGTGATGAACCGCGTGCGCGAGGCCATCCCCGAGATCGAGGCGCAGCTCCCGGCGGGGATGAAGGTCGGCATCCCCTACGACTCGTCGGTGTACATCCGGGACTCCATCCGCGAGGTCCTGAAGACGCTCGGCGAGACGCTGCTCATCGTCATCGTGGTCATCTACCTCTTCCTGGGCTCGGTGCGGTCGGTGATCATCCCGGTCGTGGCCATCCCGATCTCGCTCGTCGGCGCGATCTTCCTGATGCTGGCCGCCGGCTTCACGATCAACCTCCTGACCCTCCTCGCCATCGTGCTCTCGGTCGGCCTGGTCGTGGACGACGCCATCGTCATGGTGGAGAATGTCGAGCGCCACCTGCACGAGGGCAAGACCCCCTTCCAGGCGGCGACCGACGCGGCGCGCGAGCTGGTGGGTCCGATCGTGGCCATGACCATCACCCTGGCGGCGGTCTACACCCCGGTGGCGATCCAGGGCGGCCTGACCGGCTCGCTCTTCCGCGAGTTCGCCTTCACGCTCGCCGGCGCGGTGCTCGTCTCCGGCGTGGTGGCGCTGACCCTCTCGCCGATGATGGGATCGAAGCTTCTGCGCGAGGGCGACACCGAGCGCGGCTTCGCCGGCTTCGTCAACCGGCGCTTCGAGTCCGTCCGCCGCGTCTACTCGCGCATGCTCGAGGGGACGCTGGCCTACCGGCCCGTCGTGCTCACCCTGTGGGCGATCGTCCTGCTGATGATCGTGCCGCTCTACCTGTTTTCCCAGAAGGAGCTGGCGCCGGCCGAGGACCAGGGCATCGTCTTCGGGATCATCCAGGCCTCCGCGAACTCGACCATCGACCAGACGCGGATGTTCACCAACGAGATCAACCAGGTCTTCGAATCCTTCCCGGAGACGGACAGCACCTTCCTGATCACGTTCCCGACGGGAGGCTTCGCGGGCATGGGGCTGAAGCCGTGGAGCGAGCGCGACAAGACGAGCATGGAGGTCCAGGTGGGGGTGTCGGCGGAGCTGTCGAAGATCGCGGGCGTGCGGATCATTCCGATCACGCCGCCGGCCCTCCCCGGCGGCGGCGGAGGGCTGCCGGTCGACTTCGTGATCGCCTCGACGGCCGAGCCCCAGCAGCTCATCGAGATCGGCAACCAGTTCGTGCAGAAGGCGTTCGCGAGCGGCCTCTTCATGTTCGCGGACGCCGACCTCAAGTTCGACCAGCCGCAGACGGAAGTGGTCTTCGATCACGACAAGGTGCGTTCGCAGGGAGTCGACCTGGCGCAGGCCGGCCGGGATCTCTCGACGCTGCTCGGCGGCAACTACGTGAACCGCTTCAGCATCCAGGGGCGGAGCTACAAGGTCATCCCGCAGATCAAGCGCAGCGAGCGCCTGACGCCGGACCAGCTCTCCGACATCTACGTCACGGGTCCCGAGGGCCGGCTGGTGCCGCTCTCCACCTTTGCCACGCTGCGGACCACGACCGAGCCGCGCGAGCTCAAGCGCTTCCAGCAGCTCAACTCCGTGCGCATCCAGGGCGTGATCCCGCCGGGGGTCTCGCTCGACCAGGCCCTGGTTTTCCTGGAGCAGGAGGCCCGGCGCAGCCTGCCCCAGGGCTTCACCTACGATTACGCTGGCGAGTCGCGGCAGCTCCGCACGGAGGGAGGGAAGTTCCTGGGGACCTTCCTGCTCTCGGCGATCCTGATCTACCTGGTGCTCGCGGCGCAGTTCGAGAGCTTCCGCGATCCGTTCATCATCCTGGCCGGGTCGGTGCCGCTGGCCCTGGCCGGGGCGCTGCTCTTCTCCTTCCTGGGCTTCACCACGCTGAACGTCTACAGCCAGGTGGGCCTGATCACACTGGTCGGCCTGGTGGCGAAAAACGGCATCCTGATCGTGCAGTTCGCCAACCAACTGCAGGAGACGGGGCTGGACAAGCTGCGGGCCGTCACCGAGGCGTCCACGACGCGGCTGCGGCCGATCCTGATGACGACCGCGGCCACGGTGGTCGGCCACATGCCGCTGGTCTTCGCGAGCGGGCCGGGAGCCGGAGCGCGCAACAGCATCGGCATCATGCTGGTGAGCGGCATGATCATCGGCACGGTCTTCACGCTCTTCGTGGTGCCCTCGATCTACGTCCTGGTGGCGCGGACGCACAGGGCCGAGCAGGCGGTGGAGGAGCAGGAGACGGAAGGCGATGTCGCCGGAGTGCCGGCGTAGGGTCCGGCGGAGGATTCCGGCATGATCCTGAAGACCCTTGCCTTCCTGCTGCTCGCCGCGAGCGGTGTCACTACGGAAGCGCCGGCCCCGCCCGTCGCAGCCGTCAAACCCTACGACGTGGTCTCGCCCCACGGCACGCGCAACGACCCCTATTACTGGCTGCGCGACGACACGCGCTCCAAGCCTGAAGTGCTCGACTACCTGAAAGCCGAGAACGCCTACTACGAGGCGATGAGCGCGCCGTACCGGGAGCTCACCGAAACTCTTTCCAAAGAGATCGTCGGGCGGCTCAAGGAGGACGACAGCACGGTCCCGTACAAGGACAAGGACTACCTCTACTTCGCGCGGTTCGAGGCCGGGAAGCAGCACCCGATCCACGTCCGGCGGTCGCTGGATTCGGACAAGGAACAGGTCCTGATCGATGGCAACCGCGAGGCCGAGGGAAAGGAGTACTACAGCCTCGGCGCCCGGGCCGTCAGCCCGCGGCAGGACCTGCTTGCCTTCACCGAGGACACCCGCGGCCGTTTCCAGTTCACACTGCGCTTCCGCGAGATCGCGACCGGCCGCGACCTGCCCGAGCGCATCACCGGGCTGAGCCGCCCGGTCGTCTGGGCAGGCGACAACCGGACCGTCTACTACGTCGAGAACGATCCGGTCACGCTGCTCTCGACGCGGGTCAGGAAGCACGTGCTCGGAACGGACCCGAAGTCCGATCCGGTCGTCTACGAGGAGAAGGACACGTCCTTCTATCTCAACGTCGGCAAGACCGGCGACGAGCGTTTCATTCTGATCCGCCTCGGGAGCACGGTGGCGAGCGAGCTCCGCTTCATCGAGGCGGGCGACCCGTCGGCGGCGATGCGCGTCCTTGCGCCCCGCGAGAACGGCGTGCTCTACGAGGCCGACCACGTGGGCGGACGCTGGGTGATCAAGACGGACTGGAAGGCGCCCAACTTCCGCCTGATGAAGGTAGCCGACGGCAACGTCGGCGGCGGCAAGGCGGAGTGGCAAGAGCTGATGCCCCACGACCCCAAGGTCTTCCTCGAAGATTTCGCTGTATTCGAGGACTACCTGGCGATCGGCGAGCGGAGCGACGGTCTGCTGCGCGTGCGCTACGCGCCATGGGCCGATCTCGGGCGCTGGACGTACGTCCCCTCCGAGGCGGCCTCCACGCAGTACTTCCAGGTCAACGCCGAGCAGGACACTCCGCTCCTGCGCTACGCCTACACCTCCCTCGCCACGCCCCATTCGGTCTACGAGCTCGACATGCGCACCGGGGTGCGCAAGCTGCTCAAGCGCGAGCCCGTGCCCGGCTACGATCCCGCCGGCTATGCCACCGAGCGCGTCTGGGCCACGGCGCGTGATGGCGCGCGGGTGCCGGTGTCGCTCGTCTACCGCAAGGGTTTCGCGAGGAACGGCACGGCTCCGTTGTACCAGCAAGGATACGGCTCCTACGGCGCCGCCATCGATCCGGCCTTCAACATGACGGTCGTCTCGCTCCTCGACCGCGGCTTCGTGTACGCGCTCGCCCACATCCGCGGCGGTCAGGAGCTGGGCCGCGCCTGGTACGACGACGGCCGCTTGCTCAAAAAGAAAAACACCTTCACCGATTTCATCGACGTCACCGATTTCCTGGTGCGCGAGAAGTACGCCGCGCCGGACAAGGTGTTCGCGAGCGGAGGCAGCGCCGGTGGCCTGCTCGTGGGCGCGGTGGCCAACATGGCCGGAGAGAAATACCGCGGCATCGCGGCGCACGTGCCCTACGTGGACGTGGTCACCACGATGCTCGACGAGACGATCCCGCTCGTGACCAACGAATTCGATGAGTGGGGCAATCCCAAACAGAAAGAATATTACGACTACATGCTGTCGTACTCGCCCTACGACAACGTGCGCGCCCAGCGCTACCCGGCCATGCTGGTGACGACCGGGCTCCACGACTCCCAGGTCCAGTACTACGAGCCGGCGAAGTGGGTCGCGCGGCTGCGCGCCATGAAGACCGATAAAAATCCGCTCCTGTTCAAGATCAACATGGGGGCCGGCCATGGCGGCCGCTCGGGCCGTTTCGAAAACCTGAGGGAAATCGCGGAGGAGTACGCGTTCTTCCTCCACCAGCTTGGGAATGAGGGCAAGCAGACGCTCCGGATCGACAACGCGCGCCTGGTCGACGGCACCGGAGCGCCGGCGCGCACGGGGAGCCTGCGCATTGCCGGCGACCGCATCGCTGCGGTCGGAGACGTGGAGCCGCTCCCGGGCGAGCCGGTCTTCGATGCCAAGGGCCTCGTCCTCGCGCCCGGGTTCATCGACACCCACTCGCACGCGGACTCGGACCTGCTCGAGATGCCGGACGCGCTCGGCGCGGTGAGCCAGGGGATCACCACCGTCGTCGGCGGACAGGATGGCGGATCGGCCTTCCCGCTGAGCGATCTCTTCGCGCGGCTGGAGCGCGCGCCGCCGGCAGTCAACGTGGCCTCGTACTCCGGGCACGGCACCCTCCGCGAAAAGGTGCTCGGCGGCGACTTCCGCCGCGCCGCAACCGCGAGCGAGCTGGCCGAGATGTCGCGCCTGCTCGAGAGCGACCTCGAGGCGGGAGCCCTCGGTCTCTCGACCGGGCTCGAATACGACCCCGGGATCTTTTCGACCCGCGACGAGCTGCTGGCCCTGGCCCGGGTCGCCGCGCGGCACCACGGCCGCTACATCAGCCACATCCGTAGCGAGGACCGGAGGTTCTGGGAGGCGATCGACGAGATCCTCGCGATCGGCCGGGAAGCGAAGCTCCCCGTGCAGATCTCACACATCAAGCTCGCGATGCGATCACTCTGGAACGAGGCTCCGCGCCTCCTCGCGCTCCTCGACGATGCAAGGTCGCAGGGGATCGACGTCACGGCCGACATCTACCCCTACCTCTACTGGCACTCGACACTCACGGTGCTCTTCCCGGAGCGCGACTTCGAGAACCTGGAGACCGCCCGGCAGGTGCTCGCCGAGATCGCGCCGGCCGACGGATTGCTGCTCGGCCGCTACCTTCCGAACCCAGCCTACGCGGGACGCACCGTGGCCGACATCGCCAAGGAGCGCGGCGAAGCGCCCGAGACGACGCTGCTCGCGCTCATCCGCGACGCCGAAGCGCACCGCCGCCAAGGGAAGGAGGGGGTGGAAAGCGTCATCGGCACGAGCATGGTCGAGAGCGACCTCGAAAAGCTCCTCGCCTGGCCGCACACCAACCTCTGCACCGATGGCGAGCTCGACGGCCGGCACCCGCGAGGGTTCGGCGCCTATCCCCGCGTCCTCGGACACTACGTGCGCGAGCGCGGCGTGCTCCGCCTCGAAGAGGCGGTGCGCAAGATGACCTCCCTCGCCGCCGACCACAGCGGGCTCGCGGACCGCGGCCGCCTCGTCCCCGGCGCCTACGCCGATCTCGTGCTCTTCGATCCGGCCGCTGTGACCGACCGCGCGACGACGAGCGATCCGCACGCACTCGCCACGGGCATCGAGCGTGTCTGGGTGAACGGCCGGACTGTCTTCGCAAGCGGCTCGGCAAGCGGGCTCAGGCCGGGACGGGTCCTCCGCAGGGGAGGAAAACCGGGAGACGGGCCCAAATCCCTGGGATCGGCGCGTTGAAATCAAAAACAACGCGCCAAATTAAAATTCAACGCGTACTCGCGCCAATTTGGCACGCCAGATTTTTTTTCAGCCGGTCTACCGGCAATTTGGCACGTTGATTTTTAAATCAGCGCGTCTACTGGCATTTTGGCGCGTTGATCTGGCGGTAGACGCGCCGATCGGCAAATTGGCACGTCAAATTTAAATCCAACGCGCTTGCAGGCAATTTGGCACGCTGAAAATCAGATCAGCGCGCCTACCGGCATGTTGGCGCGTTGCGGCCGAGCTCGACCCGATTTCCGTCCGCTGGCGAGTGTTAGAGTCGGGCCATGAGAGCGAGAACGCCTGAAGGCCGCGAGATCGACTTGAAGCAGGACACGCTGGCCGGGTTGAAGATGCGTCTCCAGGGGCCGGTGCTCGTGCCCGGCGAGCCCGGGTATGACGAGTCCCGAACCGTCTGGAACGCCATGATCGACAGGAGGCCCGCCGCTGTCGCACGGTGCCTCGGTGTCGCCGATGTGATTGCCTGCGTGCAGTTTGCGCGGGAAAACGAGCTTCTGCTCTGCATCAAAGGGGGCGGACACAACATTGCGGGCCTGGCCTTGGCCGACGGTGCGTTGATGCTCGACATGTCGCTCATGCGAGGTGTCTGGGTGGACCCACAGAGAAAGGTCGCCCACGCGCAGGCCGGCTGCCTGCTCGGCGACGTGGACCGCGAAACGCAGGTGCATGGGCTCGCTGCCGTCCTCGGTTTCGTCTCGCGCACTGGCATCGCAGGGCTCACCCTGGGCGGAGGGTTCGGCTACCTGACGAGGCGCTGGGGCTGGACATCGGACAACGTCGCCGGCATGGACCTCGTAACCGCCGAGGGACGGCTGGTGCGGGCGAGCAGCGACGAGAACGCGGACCTCTTCTGGGGGCTGCGGGGCGGTGGCGGGAACTTCGGCGTCGTGACCGGCATCGACTATGTGCTCCACCCCGTCGGTCCCGAGGTCGTCGGCGGCCTCGTAGCCTGGCCCGCAGGCGAGGCGTCAAAGGTGCTCGAACTGTACCGGACGCTCTCCGCGGAAGCTCCGCCCGAGCTCACGCTCGTCGCGCTCATGCGCCCGGCCCCCCCTGCACCCTGGCTGCCTAAGGAGATGCACGGGAAACCGATCGTGGCGCTGCTCGCCTGCTACAGCGGAAACCCGGAGGAGGGCGAGAAAGTCGTTGCCCCCATCAAGTCGCTTGGAAAACCGATCGGTGACGTCCTGGTGCGCCGGCCGTACGCGCAGATGCAGACCTTGCTGGACGCGACGCAGCCGAGCGGCCGCCGGTACTACTGGAAGAGCGAGTACCTCCCGCACATCGAGCCCGCCCTGTGCGAGAAGGTCATGGAGCACGCGGCGAGAATCCGGTCGCCCTTCTCGGCCGTGATCCTGTTCCAGATCGGAGACGCTCTGAGCCAGTTCGAGGACGGGCACTCTCCCGTCGGCAACCGAGATGCGCGCTACGTGCTGAACGTGACGGGCGCGTGGGAGAAGCCGGACGACGACAGCGCGAACATCGAATGGGCGCGCGAGGCGTGGAGCGACATGAAGTCGTTCTCGACCGGCGGGACGTACATCAACTTCCTCACGGAGGAGGAAGGTCCCGAGCGCACCCAGGCCGCGCTCGGCAAGGGGCTTCAGCGCCTCGCCGAGGTCAAGGCGAGATGGGATCCGCAGAACGTGTTCCGCACGAACAGGAACATCAGTCCGGGGTAATCGAGAATGCTGCAAAAGAACGACTCCGAACGGGAGCATGCCATGAGCCAGCCAGCCGTCGCGGCGCTCGCGTCCCTGCCCTTCGAGCTCGTCTTCGATGACGGGGAGCCTTTGGAGACCGAGTGGCATACCGTGCAGCTTCCCCTCCTGCGGAAGGTCATCCGCCAGCGCATGTTGGAGCGCGAGAGGAGGGACTTCTACGTCGGCGGGAACATGTTCGTCTACTACTCGGTAGAGCAGGCGCGGGACGTAGCCAAGGGGCGCCCGTATTTCATGGGGCCTGACGTCTTCTGGGTCGGAGGTGTCGAGCCCGACCGGAAACGGAAGGGCTGGGTGTCCTGGCAGGAGGGGGGCCGCCTTCCGGACGTCATCGTCGAGTTGCTGTCCCCGACCACTGCCGAGATCGACCGGACCATGAAGAAGGATCTCTACGCGCGGGTCTTTCGGACCTCGGAGTACTACCTGTACGACCCTGATGCTCGGACGCTGGAGGGGCTCCGTCTCGTGGATCGCTTTTATCAGCCCATGGCTCCCGACCCTCAGGGGCGGCTCTGGAGCGAGCAGCTCGGAGCCTTCCTCGGCCTCTGGCAGGGTCGCCGGGAAGGACTGGAGAGAACCTGGGTCCGGCTGTTCCGTCCGGATGGGAGCCTCGTTCCGACTGGGGAGGAGCGCGCTGTGGAGGCGGAAGCCGAGTTGGGGCGCCTGCGTGCTCAGCTTGAACGACGAGAGTAAGTCCGAAGTGTATGTTTCGGAAGTCCGGCAGCTCGCCAGCGACCCATTGCGGCAACTGGAGAAGGCCATTATAGGCAAGAAGGCTAACCGTTCATCCGTCGCCTTTACCTGTTCGCAGAATAAAGTGGGCTTTGCTGTCACGCCCCTTGCCGAACATCTCCCGGATCTTATGGTCAAGAATTCTCATCTCGACCAGCCGCATTAGTCGCTTCTTTGCCGTTTCCCAAGACAGGCCCGTCAGGTTCTGCATCTGGCTGACATTGATAGTGCCATGCTCTGCAGCGAAGTTGATTGCTCGACGATCGTTTTCCGAAAGTTCCGGCAGGATCGCGGCGCTAACAATATCCCTGACATCGGCATCAATCCAGACCCGGCGCTGTTTGATGTTATTCCTGAGTGTCACCGTGACATTTGCGCTGTCGCCCCGCTTCTGTTGAAAAACAGGGAGGGGGAGATTCATGGCTGCCATATTATCCCGCATTCTACGGGCCCCCTCGTGAGCACACTTGACAAAGTCGAGATAGAACAAAGCGGTCATGAGGCGTGGGTTGCGTGGCTGATGCGTTTCATAGATGTTCTCTGGCGTCACCAACGGAGGGAAGCCACCAGGACTCTCTACGACAAAACGATCGTCAAACATCTTGACAAAGATGGTCATGTTCTTGAGGCCGTAGGAGCGGTGAACGCAAGCATTCACAAGCGCTTCATACCACGCCTCTTTTGGGTACTCCGGTGCAGTATAGAACTTGCCGTCTGGGCCAAGTCTGGAGAACGTACGGAGCTGCGATTCAATAATCCCTTCTGCCGACTTAATGAGTCGCGGGATGGGTCCGTCATCGAGCCATTCATCCTTCGTGGCGTTCCAGTTCGGGCCCGTTCCCTCATACTCACCGTCGAATCGGAAAAAGCGTATTCGGCATCCAGGAAAATGCTTCGATGGCTGCTTCGCGAATAAAAGGGCGCAGGCAACATTGGGCAGGAAGCCATCCTTCGTACGTTCACCAAGGTGAGAGAGCTGGAGGATATCGAGGATGGTCTTGTCGGGCAATCGGCGCGCTGCTCGCCAACCGCGCGCGAAGTCATCGATTAGCTCAAGGTCGAAGTGCTCCGGGTACTTGAAGGACGCGGGCTCAAGCTCAAGATCGATCTCGCCTTTATCAATCTCAAGTTCCCGGATCATCTCGGGAGATAGCTTTAGCTTTCGGTCAGCAATACGGTGGAACGCTTCTCCCGCGGAGGTCTTCACGACCTTGTTCTTGTGGTAGTAGACGCGAAAGAGTAGGGCAAAGTCATTGTGCCCTTTGTCATTGACGATAGGTAGTCTCTTTGAAACAAAGCGCGCCTCCGGACAGTAGATGGGGCCGGTAGCCTCCAAGGTGTTCACGCGTCCTTGGTCCTCGCCCTCAAAGCCAAGCATCTCGCCACGGTCTCCGATACCGACAATAATAAGCCCCCCATCTGGGGACGTATTGGCCCACATAGAGAAGTAGTCTCCGAGAGCCCTGGGGTCGTACCTCGTAGGCTTACGCTCGATGCGTCGATCTTCTTTTAACTCAGCCACGAGACCGGTAGCCGACTCCCAGATCTCGTCCGGCGTCAGCAATGCCATAACAGACGGCTCGAAATTCAGGCTAAGTTGCTTGTCGACTGAATTCTGCATGACAGAGACTCTACAGTACCCTCGAGGCGCTATGCAACACCCTTTAGAATGAGTAAGATACAATACCGAAAATCCTCGAGGTGCCAAGGCACGAGAATCGAGCGGATTACAAAGAGAACCGCGCACCTGCTAACTCAGCGTTGCTGCAGAACTTTAACCAAGAGGCCCAAAGGAAGTACCCGCAGATCCCGCAACGGAAGGTTCCTGAACCGGTCATCCTGGCTGACGAACGCCTCGGCCCCAGCTTGCAGGGCCGTGGCGAGATGAATAGCGTCCGGCGTCCTCAGGTTCTGAGTCGCGCGCAGGTCTGAAGCGATCTCGGCGATACCTGTATCTACTGGAACCATGGAAAGGTGGGGGAAAGACTCGAACATCTCCCGATAGACCTGGCACAGGTCCTCCCTTCCTCTCCGCTTGGGTACCACGAGCACTTCCAAGAGGGAGATGACGGAGCAGACGAGCCGGCATCTTCCCTCTTCGGCGGCCTGCAGGAGGCGCCCGGCTGCCGGCCCGAACTCCTCGTTGCCTTCGAAGTGATAGACGAAGATCATGCTGTCCACCCCGTAGAGAGGGGCTCCCAGCTCCGGAGTCATTCCCAAGAGTCCCTCTCGCGCTCGATTGCCTCGGCCCCTCCCTCTTCCTTCCAGAGGTCCGCGCCGAGACCTCGCGTGGCCTCCGTCCAGCCTCCTCGGGCGCCGCGGAGAACGATCTTCTCTCCTTCCAAGGCCAGATAGATGACATCGCCGGCTCGCAGCCCGAGCCGCCTCCGGACCTCCCGCGGGATCGTGATCTGGTATTTGTCCGTCAGTTTGGCCGTCGAGTAGACCATGAGCACCTCCAGGCGCCTTACATTGTACCCCTGATGTAAGGATGCCGTGCGGATGTGAGTGAGGCCCTCCGGATGGTAGCCTTTAACTCGCCGGCCTCTCCAAGCCGATGGTGGAGAGCTGGCTCAAGGAAGCAGGAAAGCCCCTATGAAGAAGGTAGCCCTCTCTGACGTTACGGAAGACCTCCCCAAGTACCTGCGCATCGCGGAAGAGGAGGAAGTCGTCATTACGAGGGACGGCAAGCCCGCCGGCGTGCTGATCGGGTTCAGATCGGACGACGACTGGCTCGACTTCCAACTCGAAGAGGACCCGCGATTCCTCCAGCGGATCGAGGCCACCCGCCAGAGCCTCCGCGAGGGCAAGGGCGTGCGGCTAGAAGACGTCGAGGAGTAAGAATGGGGTAGAGTCGGCAGTGCGTCGGCGCGCGCCACTTGACAATGAGCGGGCAGGTCTACAACGTCGAGGAACCAACCATGAACGAGCTGATCTTCGTCGTAGAGGAGGCACCAGAGGGCGGCTATACCGCTCGCGCTCTCGGAGAGTCGATCTTCACGGAAGCGGATGACCTGGCAGAGCTTCAGGAGCAGGTGCGCGATGCCGTTCTCTGCCATTTTGACGACGAGGACGCTAGGCCGAAGCTGATCCGGCTCCACTTCGTGCGCGAGGAACTCATCGCTGTATGAGGTTACCTCGTGACGTCTCGGGCCAAGACTTGGCTCAGGCGCTCGCCACCCTGGGCTATCAGCTGACTCGCCAGACGGGAAGCCACCTTCGGCTCACCACGGTGGAGGCTGGACAGCACCACGTCACGATCCCGCGCCACGATCCTCTGCGGGTCGGAACTCTAGCCTCGATTCTCCAGGATGTGGCCCAGCATTTTGGCTGGACACGCCAGCAGGTCCAAGAACGGATCTTCCGTAAGTAGCGACCAAGGACTTGGTGCGCACCGGCCAGCACGGACCGCCCTGCAGTTGGCTGCCGATTGCTCGTCGTGGCTTATGGTATCTTCCCCCGCCAGGTGACCTGTTCTCATGTCCTCGAAAACAAATGACTTGGCGGTGGTGAGCGGCGGCGGGACCGGCATCGGCCGCGAGATCGCGCTGGAGCTGGGACGCCGGGGGTATGACCTCGCGTTGCTCGGGCGGCGCGAGGAGCCCCTCCGTCAGACCCTGGAGGAGTCCGGCGCCGACGGCATCGCCATCGTGTGCGACGTGCGCGACACCTCGTCGATCCAGCTTGCGGCGGAGCAGATCCATCTGCGCTGGACGGCCGCCGAGGTGATCGTCCCGGCCGCGGGGGTTGCCCACATCTCCCCTTTGGTGGACCTGACCCCCGAGGCCTTTGCCGAGACCGTGGACGTGAATCTCACCGGAACCGCTCTCCTGATCCGCGCCTTCCTCCCTCCCATGAAGGAGCGGGGGAGGGGATGGATCTTCCCGGTCCTCTCCGTGGCGGCTCGCCGGGGGTTCCCGGGATGGACCGCGTACTGCGCGAGCAAGTGGGGGCTGGACGGTTTCGTGGCGGCCCTGCGGGAGGAGCTTGCGGGGAGCGGCATCCGGATCACCGCGCTCCATCCGGGCGCCACGGATACCCCGATCTGGGACACGGCGCCGGGGAAGTGGGACCGCTCCAGAATGGTGCCGCCCCGGGAGGTGGCCCGCGCCGTGGGCTTCGCCCTGGACGCCGATCCCTCGACCCTGATGGAGGAGATCCACCTCGGTCCCGCGGGAGGCGCACTTTGAAAAAGGCCTGGTTGATCCTCCTCACGCTGTTCGCTCCGCTCCTGGTGCTGCTCCCGGGGGGCGGATGGGCTCTGGGGCTGCTTTCTCCTCTGACGCTCTATCCGTCCTTTGCCGAGCGGGTGCGGGCGCGGGACTATTGGGGTGCCTGGCGGCTCGGCATCCTGTGGGCCTTGCTTCTAAGCGCCGGGGTGATCCTCCTGGTCTTCCTGATGCCGGAGGCGGCCCGGGACGGCATCGTCGAGGGCGAGCGCTACCGCGCGGAGATGTTCGGCTGGATCGCTACCGGCGAGGGCAAGGAGAACGAGTGGCGGCAGTTCCTCCCCGAGCACCTGTGGCACCTGGGTGTCTTCATCCTGGTCACCTGGGCGAGCGGCGGCTATCTCGGGCTGGTTCTCGGTGCGATCCTGACGGCGTACATGAGCTACTTCGTGGGGAGCTATGCCGCGGCGAGCGGACACCCTCTTCTGGGATCGATCGCCGCCTGGGTCCCGTGGTCGGTGATCCGGGTGTTTGCGTTCGTCCTCTTCGGCGCGGTCTTCGCCCGTCCTCTTCTGATCCGCAAGGCTTGGCCGTTCGACCGGCTGGAGCACAGACTGATGGCCGTGGCCGCGGCCGGGATTGCGGCGGACCTCCTTATCAAGATCTTCTTTGCCCGTCCCTACGGGCTCTTCCTGCGGCAGATGGCGCGGAGCGCCATGGCCATGCTGCCGCTCTGAGGACATCATGAGCGAGATCCAGGAAATCCAGGGTTCGTTGAACGCGGCCGGCCGGCGGTTCGCGATCGTGGCGTCGCGCTTCAACTCCCGCGTCGTGGAGCAGCTCGTCTCCGGCGCGGTCGACTGCCTGCGCCGGCACGGCGCCGACGACATCGTGATCGTGCGGGTGCCCGGCGCCTGGGAGATCCCCCAGGCGGCCGAGGAGCTGGCCGATCCGGTCGAGGGACGGCCGAAGCTCGATGCCATCGTCGCCCTCGGCGTTGTCATCCGCGGCGAGACTCCGCATTTCGACTACATCTGCTCTTCGTGCAGCCGCGGCTTGTCCTCCCTGTCCAAGCGCCACCACATCCCGGTCGGGTTCGGCGTGCTGACCTGCGACACGTCGCAGCAGGCCGAGGAGCGGGCCGGGGGCAAGGCCGGCAACAAGGGGTGGGAGGCGGCCCTCGCCGCCCTGGAGATGGCCGACCTCTTCGCCCAACTGCATTCCTCCTAGCGGAGCGCTCCCGGGACGGCTATGATTGCCGGGCGTCCGGGCTGTTGGAGCGGCCTGGACGTCCCCCCGATCAGCATCGATTGCGTGTGGTCGTCGGTGGGAGATCCCCGTCCCCGGGGGGTTCTTTTTCGAGGCGAGGCAATGATTCCGGTAAGACGGCGCATAGCCAGGGAGATGGCGATCCAGATGCTCTACCAGAGCGACCTGGGCGGCAGCGCCCTGCCCCAGATCTTCAATTCGTTCGACCTGACCGAGTACATGGCGCGCGAGGAGATGCACGAGAAGAAGAAGGACGGGCAGGAGCCGCGGAGCCGCGAGGAGGAGCGGGCCGAGTACCTGCGGCGCAGGAAGTCCGCCGAGGAGGCCTTCGCCTATGCCCAGGGGCTGGTCCAGGGAACCCTCGACAACCGCGAGCAGGTCGACGCCCTGATCCGCGAGCAGGCCGACAACTGGCGCCTGGAGCGCATGCCCGCGGTGGACCGCAACGTCCTGCGCCTGGCCGTGTTCGAGATGCTCTATGAGACAGACACCCCCAAGCTGGTGGTCGTGGACGAGGCCATCGAGCTGGCCAAGAAGTTCGGCTCCGAGCAGTCGGGGCGGTTCGTCAACGGCCTCCTGGACGGGCTCCTCAAGCAGCACACCTTTCCCGGCAGCCTGAAGTGACAGGCCCGGCGCCCTGGCGCCATCCTTCCCGAGAGCGAGACAGCGCGATGAGCCAGTACGATCACAAGGCCGTCGAGGCCAAATGGCAGGACCGTTGGGAGAAGCAGCGGACGGCCGAGGTGGACCTCCGCAACGCCCGCGAGAAGTACTACATGCTCATGATGTTCCCGTACCCTTCCGGGGACCGCCTCCACGTCGGGCACGGGCGCAACTACATCCTCGGCGATGCCCTCTACCGCTACCTGCGCATGAACGGCAAGCGGGCCTTCAACCCCATGGGCTGGGACGCCTTCGGCCTGCCCGCCGAGAACGCCGCCATCCAGCGCGGCATCCATCCCAGGGACTGGACCCTCGGCAACGTCAAGGTCATGAAGGAGCAGTTCAAGCGCTGGGGGATCCTCTACGACTGGAGCAAGGAGATCGCCTCCTGCAACCCCGACTACTACCGCTGGAACCAGTGGCTCTTCCTGCGCATGCTGGAGAAGGGGCTCGCCTACAAGAAGAAGGCCCCGGTCAACTGGTGCCCGGGCTGCCGCACCGTGCTCGCCAACGAGCAGGTAGTCGAGGGCGCCTGCGAGCGCTGCGGCACTCCGGTCGTCCAGCGCGACCTGGAGCAGTGGTTCTTCCGCATCACGGACTTCGCCGAGCGCCTGCTCGAAGGCCTCGACGGCCTGGAGGGGTGGCCCGAGAAGGTCAAGGTGATGCAGCGCAACTGGATCGGCCGCTCCGAAGGGGCCGAGATCGACTTCCCGGTATCGGCGGGGGTGGGCTTGAAGAAGGCCCGCATCACGGTCTTCACCACCCGGCCGGACACGATCCACGGCGCCACCTTCCTTGTCCTCGCGCCCGAGCACCCGCTGGTCCCGAAGCTGATCGAGAAGCATCCCGATCGCCAGGAGCTGGAGGAGTGGATCGAGACGATCCGCAACACGCCGCGTATCCAGAGGGAAGGGGAGGGGACCCCCAAGGAGGGGAGGGACACCGGCCGCAAGGCGGTGAACCCGGCCACCGGCGAGCCGGTCCCGGTCTGGATCGTCAACTACGTCGTGCCCGACTACGGCACCGGCGCGGTCATGGGCGTGCCTGCCCACGATGCCCGGGACTTCGAGTTCGCCCGGCAGGAGGGGCTCGCCATCCGCGCGGTTTACGTGGAGGGTGGACCTCTGGAGGAGATACCGGAGCTGACGGAGGCCAACCCGCACCGGGGCGTGATCCGCAACGCGGCCCCCTTCGACGGGCTGGAGTCCTCGCCCGGGACGGTCCGCAAGTTCATCGACTGGATCGCGGAGAAGGGCTTCGGCCGGCCCAAGGTGACCTACCGCCTCCGCGACTGGCTCATCTCCCGCCAGCGCTACTGGGGGACGCCGATCCCGGTGGTCTACTGCGACAAGTGCGGGATCGTGCCCGTGCCGGACGACCAGCTCCCGGTGGAGCTGCCGTACGACGTCGAATTCACCGGCCGCGAGGGCAACCCGCTCTCCCGCCACAAGGGGTTCGTCGAGACCTCCTGCCCGAAGTGCAAGAAGCCGGCGCGGCGGGAGACGGACACGATGGATACCTTCGTGGACAGCTCCTGGTATTACCTGCGCTTCCTCTCGGCTCGGGACCCGAACCGCATCTTCGACCCGGAGGTGGCGAACAAGTGGATGCCGGTGGACCAATATATCGGCGGCATCGAGCACGCCATCCTCCACCTGCTCTACGCCCGCTTCCTCTGCCGGGTGCTCCACGACATGGGCCTGGTGGGGTTCGAGGAGCCGTTCAAGGACCTGTTCAACCAGGGGATGATCACGCGCTTCTCGGAGAAGTCGGGGCGGATCGAGAAGATGTCGAAGTCGCGGGGGAACACGGTCTCGCCGGACGAGCTGATCGAGGAGATGGGCGCGGACACGGAGCGCGTCTACACCCTGTTCATCGGCCCGCCGGAGAAGGAGGCCGAGTGGAGCGACGAGGCGGTCGCCGGCGCCTGGCGCTTCCTCCAGCGGGTCTGGAGGATCGCGGAGAAGATCGGCGGCGCGCCGCCTTTCGGAGCGTCCGATGCCGCGCTCGAGCGCGAGCGCCACGCCACGATCCAGAGGGTGTCGCACAGCTTCGAGCGGTTCTCTTTCAATACGGCGGTCGCCGCGCTGATGGAGCTGTCCAACTCCCTGAACCGGGCTCTCGAAGAGCGGACCGCCTCGCGCCTCCAGTGCGACGCGACCTTTGACACGCTGCTCCAGCTCCTGCATCCCATGGCCCCGCACATCACCGAGGAGATCTGGGAGCGCCTGGACCATGTCGAGGGGCTCCTCGACACGTCCTGGCCGGAGTACGATGAGGAGAAGCTCCGGCGCGCCCGCATCGAGCTCGTCGTGCAGGTGGACGGCAAGCTCCGCGACCGTGTCGAGGTGGACGCCGCCGCGGGGGACCGGGAGGTGAAGGAGGCCGCCCTGGCGAGCGCCAAGGTGCGGGAGCATCTGGCCGGCCGCGAGCTGGCCAAGGCCGTGGTCGTCCCCGGCCGGCTGATCAACCTGGTGACCCGGAGGTCCGCATGATTTTTAAGCGTCCGGCCGTTCTCGGCCTTCTCCTTAGTCTCTCCCTTCTGAGCCTCACCGGCTGCGGCTATGCCCTCGTGGGCCGGGGAACCAGCAACATCCCGGCCGACGTGAGGGAGGTCTACGTCCGTCCGCTGGAGAACCGCACCCAGCGCACGCAGGTGGAGCAGGCCCTGACCCGCGCCATCGCCGACGAGATGGTGACGCGCAACCGCTTCGCCGTGGTCGGGGGAACCGAGGGCGCTGACGCCGAGCTCTCGGGAGCGGTGGTCGGCTTCGACGTCCGTCCGGTGACCTTCGACCCCGCGGGCCGCGCCACGCAGTACGAGATCGTGGTCATTGCCGAGATCGCCTTCAAGCGCCTGGGGACGGACGAGGTGATCTGGAGCAACGACCGCTACATCTTCCGCGAAAGCTACGAGATCGAGGCCACGGAGACCGCCTACTTCGACCGCGAGGACGAAGCCATCGAAGAGGCCGCGGAGAGGTTCGCGGAGACGATGGTGAGCGATCTGCTGGAGGGGTTCTAGGGGAGGGGAGCACGGACACACGGACGATCACGGACAGGCACGGACGCACACGGACACTACAAGCGCCACGCGCCTGTCCGTGAGAGTCCGTGTTCGTCTGTGTTGGTCCGTGTTCTTCCTAGGCCTGCTTCAGCTCGGCGACGCGCTTGGCGAGGCGGGACTTGTAGCGCGAGGCGGCGTTCGCGTGGATGACCTTCTTCTGGGCGATCTTGTCGATCACGCTGAAGGTCGGGGGCAGCAGGGCCTCGGCTGCCGCGGCGTCACCGCTCGTCATGGCGGCGCGGAGGTTCTTGATCGCGGTGCGCAGGCGCGAGCGATAGGCCCGGTTGCGCGACCGCTGCTGCAGGTTCTGACGGTGCCGCTTCTCGGCAGACTTCGTGTTCGCCATAGTTCCTCGATGCTGTTCGGTTGAAAAAGCGAAGTCGCACCTCGCAAAGGTGCGACGGGCGTTTATACCACCGGAGACTAGGTAGCGTCAACCCCGATTTCGCGCAGGCGCTGGCGGGCCAGGTTCGCCTCGTCGCTGGTCGGGTACTGCCGGATCACGTGCCGGAGCTGGACCACACCCTGGGAGCGCTCGCCCAGCTCGAGGTGGGCGTAGCCCTTCTTGAGCGTGGCCGCCGCCACCTTGTCGCTGCGCGGAAAGCGCTCCAGCACGGCGTCGAACTGATCGACCGCCTGCCGGAAACGGCGCTGGCGGTAGTAGCACTCGCCGATCCAGTAGGTCGCGTTGTCCGCCAGGTCGGTCCCCGCAAAGTTATTCAGGTACTCCTGGAACTCCCGCAGGGCGAGGTCGTAGTTGCCCTTCAGGTAGTCGTTGTAGGCCGCATTGTAGAGCGCCGTGGGATCGGCCCCCGAGCCGCCGCCTCCGGGGTTCTGCTGCGGCGGCGATCCTCCTCCTTGGGGCGGCTGCTGCGGGTCCCCTCCCTCCGGCCCCCCGGGGACACTGGCCGGAGGCAGGGGGCGGAAGGTCTTCAGCTCCTGGTTCGTGGCCGCGATCTGCTGAGAGAGCTGCGCCAGGCGGTAGTTCGTGTCCTCGAGCTTGGCCTGGAGCTCGTCGATCTGGCTCGACAGGTCCTGCAGCTTCACCTGCATGTCGGCCTCGGTCTTGAGGAGGGACTCCATCTGCCGGCCCATGTTGGTCCCCAGGGTCGACATCTGGCTGGAGACCTCCTCTTTACTGGGGGCCTGCTTCTGGATCTGCAGGACCTGGCGCTGAATGTCGGCGAGCTGCGACTGCAGGCCCTCGATGTCCTGCGGCGTGACGCACCCCGTGGCGGAGAGGACCGCCAAGAGGCAAACGGCTGGTAGCAGGGTGCGGCGCAGCATGTTCCGGCTCAACCGACGTTGGCCCGCCCGGTGATGATCATGTGGGCGCGGCGGTTCTGGGACCAGCAGCTCTCCGCGGACTCGGTGCAGACCGGGCGCTCCTCGCCGTAGGTGATGATGCGCAGCCGGCCGCCGTCCACCCCGAGCGAGCCCAGGTAGTCGCGGACCGAGTTGGCGCGCCGCTCGCCGAGGGCCAGGTTGTACTCGTTGGTGCCGCGCTCGTCGGCGTGGCCCTCGATCGTCACCTGGAACGAGGGCTGGGCCTTGAGCAGCTCGGCGTTGCGCGCCAGCCGCTCGCGGGTCTCGTCGGAGAGCGAGATCTCGTCGTACTCGAAGTAGACGTCGGGGCTGAAGCCGCGGCGCCGCAGCTCGTCGTTGACGATCTGCAGGTCGGCCGAGAGGAGCGGGTCCTCGGTCTCGTCCTCGGCCGGCGGCGGGGGCGTGTCCACCACGTCCTGGGTCGGAGCCGGGGGCGGGGTGTCCACCGGCTGGGTCTCCACGTCGAGGTCAGTCGGCGGCGTGGCCGGCTTCTTCTTCGGGCAGCCGTACAGGAACGTCAACAGAACGGGGACCACCATCCATATCATCCACTTGCGGTTCATGCTCTTTTTCCTCTCCATATCAAAAAGCTCGGTCCGGACGGCTTTAGAGCTTTCCACTGTATCACGGCTCCGCCGGGATTCTCGACCAGTCGGGCATGTCGTTGTTGCCTTCCTGGGTGAGCTGGCGCACGTTTCTGCCGTCCACGTCCATGACGTAGATCTGCTTGCGCCCGCTGCGCTTCGAGACGTAGGCGATCTTGCGCCCGTCCGGCGAGAAGGTCGGCGACTCGTTCTCGCCCCCTCCGGAGGTCAGGACGCGGGTGGCCAGGGTGACGACGTTGGTCACGGCGACCTGGAAGCGGCCGCCTCGCCGGCTGGTGTAGGCGATCAGGTCCCCCTCGGGGCTCCAGGAGGCGCCGTCGTTGTAATCGCCGTCGAAAGTCAGGCGCCGCTGGTTCGCCCCCTCGGAATCCATCAGGTAGAGATGGGGGTTGCCCCCCCGTCCGGAGGTGAAGGCGATCTCGCCCCCGCGCGGGCTCCAGGACGGGTTCGTGTCGATGGCGTTCGAGTGGGTCAGCCGCCGCAGGCTGCTGCCGCGCCGGTCGGTGGAGAAGATCTCCACGTTCCCCTCCACCGAGCGGGCGAAGGCCACGCGGTTGCCGTCCGGCGAGAAGGTGGGGGTCGTGTTCATCGAGCCGGAGGTCACCACCGGCTGCTTGCGGTTGGTCGCCATGTCGGCCAGGTAGATCGACGGCGGACCGTCGAAGAAGGAAGTATAAGCCAGGACGTCGCCGTTCGGGCTCCAGGCCGGCGACATCGAGGTCGACCGGTGGCCGGTGATCCGGCGCTGGTTCTGCCCGTCGTAATCCATGACCCAGATCTCCTTGTGGCCGCTGCGGTCGCTGGTGAAGGCGAGGCTCGACTGGGAGATCCCGGGCTTGCCGATCAGGTAGCGGATGACCTCGTCGGCGAACGTGTGGCCGATGCGCCGGGAGGTGGTGAAGGTGCCGCGGTAGCGCTTGGCCAGGATGGGCTGGCACTGGAGATGTCGAACAGCCGGCCCTCGAACACGATGCGGTCGGCCTCGGCGCGGACGTCGCCGACGAGCAGGGTCTCGGCGCCCAGGGCGCGGAACTGCTCCACGTCGCGCTGGATGTCGTTGGTCCAGGTCACCCGGCCGATCCGGTCCGGGCCGAGGATCTCGAAATAGCCCGAGCTCTCCAGGTCCCGGCGCACGGTCTCCTCCATCTCGCGCGCCGCGCCGGCCGCCGCTCCGGAGAGGGTCTGGGTGCCGCGGAACGGCGGGATGGCCAGCTTCATGGGCGGGCGCTGGCCGCGGCTCAGCTCCACGGTGACCTCGGAGTCCTGCTCCGGCGGCACGGGAGGAGGGGGCTCCTGGGCGAAGATCATGGGCAGGGAGAGGCCTGCCGCGAACAGGACGGCGGAAGTGGTCAGAGCTAGGGCTTTGGATCTCATCATTCCCTTGACTGTCAGCGCACGATCAGGTTGACGCCGAGGTCCTCGTGCCTGTAGGCCCGCGGCAGGGGGGGAAACGGGGCGGCGTTCTGCACAGCGCGGAGGGCCGCCAGGTCGAAGGAATTGTACCCGGAAGACTGCTCGACCCGCAGGTCGGTCATGCTGCCGTCGCGGTGGATGCGGAAGAAGATGACCGCCTTGACCCCGCTCCCCATGGCCGGACGCGCCCACTGGGCGTCGATGAGCGACAGCATCCGGTCCAGGTAGTAGCCGTAGGTGAAGTCCGGGTTGTCCAGGCCGCCGACCTCGGAGCCGAAGGCCGTGGTGCCCAGCGGGTTGCCCCGCGGTCCGCCCCGGCGGCCGAGCTGGTCCCCGGTCTCTCCCGGAGCGGTGCCGGACGGCCCCTCCTGGGAGCTGCCCGGGGTGGTGGTGCGGGAGGTCTCCTCCGGTTTCGCCGATTTTGCGGAATTGCGCTCCGTGGGCTGGGGAGGCCTGGGCTTCGGCTCCTCCGGCTTCTTCCGGGTGCTCTCCGGGTCCGGGAGAGAGGGTACTTCGGGCTCCGGCTCCGGTTCAGGCTCCGGGGGAGCGGCTGCCGGAGCTGGTTCCTCGGGCGCGGGCGTCTCGGGCGCGGGGGCCGGCGGCGTCCGCTGCCGGGGGGGAGCCGGGCGGCGGACGCCGAGCGCCTGGGCCGGGATGATCTGCACCGGCACGAACTCCAGCGGAGGCGGGGGAGACTGCATGCGGGGCAGGAGCAGGACCAGGGCGAGCAGCAGCCCGTGCAACGCCATGGCGCCGAGGAAGCTCTTCGCCTCGGCGTTGCGCCCGCCCCTCCGGGAGCGCTCGGCCAGGACCCTGTCGACCTCGCGGCTCACGTCAGCTCCGTCCCTCCCGCGGCGGACGCTCCGTGATCATCCCCACATGGACGATCCCTCCGCGGTGCAGGATGTCGAGCACCTCGATGACGCGGCCGTACGGCACCTCCCGGTCCCCCTTCAGGAACACGCTGTCCTCCCCGCGGGCCTTGATCTGATCCGCGACGCGGTCCACCAGGTCCTCGGGCGCGACCTGCGCCTCCTGGAGATAGACGTTGCCGTCCCGGTCCACGGAAACCACGAGCGGGTCCTCGACCCGCATCGGCAGGTTGGCGGCGTCGGCGCGGGGGAGGGCCACCTCGACCCCCTGGTGGAGCATGGGGGCCGCGATCATGAAGATGATGAGGAGCACCAGCATCACGTCCACGAGAGGGGTGACGTTGATGTCCGCCAGGACCGGATCGTCGTCATCTCCGCCCATATCGCCGGTATTGAAGGCCATGCCCGTCTCCTCCTAGGTGAAGTTCCGCTCGGCCAGGTTGAGGAACTCCAGGACGAAGTCCTCGAGGCGTCCCCGCAGCACGCGGATCTGGTGGGAGAAGTAGTTGTAGCCGATCAGGGCGGGGATGGCGGCGGCCAGCCCCGCGGCGGTGTTGATGAGCGCCTCGGCGATGCCTGGAGCCACGGCCACGATGGACGTCGAGCCGGTCAGGCCGATGCTGTTGAAGGCGGTCATGATGCCCCAGACCGTGCCGAACAGGCCGATGAACGGTGTGGCGGCGGCGGTCGTGGCGAGGAACGTGATCCAGCGGGAGATGTTCTGCAGCTCCACGTGGGCCGACCGGCCGAGGGTGCGCTGCAGGGCGGGGATCGACGTGATGCGGTACACCTTGCGCTCGCCCTCGGGGGCCTGGGCCTTGATCTGGCTGTCGATCTCGGCGTAACCGGCCTGGAAGATGCCGACCAGCGGCGAGGCGCGGAGCTTGCCCGCCTGGGCGTTGACCTCGCTGAAACGCTGGCTGCGGTGGAAGGCCTCCAGGAACTTCTCGCTCTGCTGGTCGGCGCGGCGGAGCTGGATCAGCTTGCCGATCATGACCGCCCACGAGCCGATGGAAAAGAGGAGCAGGACGGCGAGGACGAACTTCGCCATCGGTCCCGCTTCCCAGAAGCGGCCGAGCAGGCTCGGACCCTGCTCGGGGCCGAGCTGAAACATCAGGAATCCGATCAGACCCATTCACACTCCCTTCGGTATACGGAGCCGGACCTCTCCGTATCTAGTTCTTCTTCGCAACCGTGCCTCACGTCTGGAGCGGCTCTCCGTCCGCCGGCTCGTCGACCGGGGGGAGGATGACCTTGTGGCGGCGGAGGAAGTCGTCCCGGGCGGCCTCGACCGCGGCGAGGGCCTCTTCGAGCGTATCCACCCAGACTGCCACGTCGAGCTCCGGGGCCGAGGCATAGCCGCGGGCGACGATCTCCTGCTCGATGAAGCTGCGCAGCCCGCGCCACATGGGCCCGACGAAGATGAGGGGCCGGTCCTTGAGCATCTTCACCTGGAGGAGCTGGAACACCATCAGGGACTCCAGGGTGGTGCCGATGCCGCCGTCCACGACGATGTAGGCGTGGGACAGGCGGATGAACTGGTGGAGGCGGGAGAAGAACGTGTTGTGGTGGGCGACCTCGTCGAGGAACGGGTTGGGCTGCTCCTCCATGGGGAGGAGGATGGTGAGGCCGAACGACCGGGTCTTGTAGCGGTAGGCGCCGGCGCGCGCTCCCTCGTTGGCGGCGCGCATGAGCCCGGGTCCGCCGCCGGTGACGATGTCGCACCCCATGTAGGAGAGGCGCCGGGCGAGCTCCTTGACCTCGGCGTAGCTGGCGTCGCTCTCCTGGATGCGGCTCGACCCGAAGATGGCGACGCGGAAGTAGCGGCGCTCCATGGGAGCCTTGCGGTCCAGCCAGTTGATGATCCGGTAGCCCGCGAGGATGGCCCGGTCGAACCAGCGCAGCACATAGGTCCGGCGCTTGCGGCTCCACCTCTGAGCCTGGGTCTCGCCCTGGGGGGCGGCCGGCTGAGGGTAGGCGAGGGGGCGTCGCTGGGGCGGAGGCTTGGGCGGCTGCTGCATCGGTATCGGCAATCGCCTCAGCGGGACGGGATCCAGATCTTCTGCGCCGCCACGACTTCGGCGCCTTCCGGGAGGTCCAGGGGCTTCGGGGAGTTGGTGAAGAAGGCGAGCCCCTTGTAGCTGGTCAGATACTCATGCCCGCCGGAGAGGAACCCGCCGGGAGCCGACACGACCAGGGGCTCCGCGCTCCGCGCGAGAATCTTGAGGAAATCCTCCGGCTCGACCCGCACGATCGCTCCCGACGCCTTGATCGCCTGTGCGGTCGCATACGCCGCCGCCACCGCCGCTTCTGCACCCATGCCCCGTTCTCCTTTCATGCCCGGCCCCGACACCGGACCGTCCCGGGTATCTTATTGGATTTGTTGGATGAGTGCAGGGGGGGCGGGTAGACGGATGGCATAGTATGGCTGCCCATGCCCACTCCCGAGCCGGAGGCGCCGCGCACCGGGGCGATCCTGGCGGCACTGTTCGCGGTCGTGGTCTGGGGCGGCTCGTTCATTGCGACCAAGATCTCGGTGGGGGAGGCCGCGCCGATCACAGTCGTCTGGCTGCGCTTCGGCATGGGCGTGGCCGTGATGGGGGCGGTGGTGCTCGCCCGGCGGCAGCTCTCACTCCCCGCGAAGGGGGATCTCGCCTACTTCGCCCTGCTCGGTTTCCTGGGGATCGCTTTCCATCAATGGCTGCAGTCCAACGGGCTGGTGACGTCCCAGGCGACCACCACGTCCTGGATCGTGGCTTCGACTCCCATCTTCATGGCCCTGCTCGGCTGGATGATCCTGGGGGAGCGGGTGCGTCCCCTGGCCGCCCTGGGGATCGCGGTGGCGGCGGCCGGCGTGCTGGTGGTGGCGACCCGGGGTGATCTCTCCTCCCTGGCGGCGGGCCGTCTCGGCGCTCCGGGCGACTGGCTGATCCTCGCGAGCGCTCCCAACTGGGCGATCTTCTCAGTGCTGTCACGCCGCGGGCTCAGGCGCTACCCCTCGGCGGCCATGATGTTCTGGGTCATGACGTTCGGATGGCTCCTGAGCGGAGTCCTCTTCCTCGCCGGTCCGGGGATCTCGGACGTCTCGCGCCTGTCCGCCCGCGGCTGGATGGCCGTGGTCTTCCTCGGAGTCTTCTGCTCGGGTCTAGCCTATGTCTTCTGGTACGACGCGCTCCGCCGGCTGCCATCCTCCCAGGTCGGGACCTTCCTCTACATCGAGCCGCTAGTCACGGTGGTGATCGCCGCGATGATGCTGGGGGAGAGGCTGACCATCCCCACCCTGGCCGGCGGCGTGGCGATCCTGGTCGGTGTATGGATGGTGAGTCTGCGAAAGCCCGGTTAGAATGGAAGGCGGGAAGGAGCTGAGATGAACGCCCTCAAGATCCAGATCGAGCTGCCCTGCGACTTGGTGGCAGCCTTGAGAGATACTCGGAATGTCGAAAGCTCGCTTCCTCGATCTCCTGGACTTGAGGAAGCTGCCCTACCTCGACGCCAGCCCCGGGGAATTGGCCAGCGATCTCGCAGCCGCCGAGGCTGCCGTCAAGCCGCGCCAAGGATGACGTGCGGATCGTCGTCAACTCCGGTCCCTTGATCTCTCTGGCGCGGATCGATCACCTCGACCTCTTCGCGCCCCTATGAGGAGGCCCGCCGCAGCACGGGCGAGGCCTAGCTTCCGGAATGACGATCCGCGAGCGGAGGAGCCTCGATTCGCCACGAACAGGCTGAAAATCTCACGGACAGGCTTTCAACGCCGTGGATAGTCTCTAAATCTCACGGATAGACTGAAAATCTCACGGATAGTCTTGAATTCCCGTGGAGAGTCTGTCAGTCGGCCGTAGAGGCTGAATTTCCCACAGATAGTCTCGAAATCTGGCGGAGAGACTGAATCTGCCACAGATCGACTGTTCGCGGCGCGAAGAGACGATCCGGCACTATTACTCACATCCCCACAGGTTGGTGAGCCGTCCCCGCCGGGTACAGGGCTCCCGCGGAGGCACGAGACCTACTCGAAGTAGCCTGAGACGTCGATGGCCACGTCGACCGTACCGCCGGCTGCGACTTCGGGATAGATGTTCAGGGTGCCAGCGCCATCAGTCGCCAGGACGGCGATGGCGTTGTTGGCCCTCACTTTGCCCGCCGAGAAGCTCAACGTGTTCACCAGCGGCGTCGGCAGGTCCCCCGGGTAGAGGCGCAGATGGCCGGTCCCGGACGGGAATATCGCCGTGACGTTGACTGTCACGGCGACGGCCGTGTCCGGGACTCCACAGCCCCCGTGAAGGAGCACGGACCGGACCACGCCCGAGGTCAGCGGTCCCTCCGGAGCCGTCCGGGTGTCCAGGATGCGGCAGGGAGCGAGGGTGAAGAAGCCGCCGGTTCTCGTGTCCCTGACCTCGGTCTCTTCCAGAGCCGTGTCGTTGCCGGGGGAGGGATCGGAGGTCGTGGAGGTGACCTCGACGGCGAGCTCCGCCGTGCCCTCGGCAACGGGGGCTTCCACCTCGATCGTCAAGACTGGGGCGGTTCCAGGATCAAGACTCGGACGCGAGCAGGAGACCGTACCGCCCGAGCTTGCGCATGCCCAGCCCATACCGTCGGCGCTGCGGAGCGTTGCTCCCGCCGGCAAGGACACCTCCACCACGATATCGGAAGCCTCGCCGGGACCGCCGTTCGTCACCGTGACCATGTAGGTCAGGACGTCCCCCGCCTCAACCGGGTCGGGTGAATCCACCACGGCGACCCCGAGGTCGGCCCCCATTTGCGGACTCGCCGTGGTGTAGACGAAGGCGTCCATCTTGCCGTTGAAGTCCCTCTCCACCAGGTCCGTGGCCCGGCTGGAGAAAGCGACGGTGAGCCCGTCACCGCTCACGGCCGGTCCTTCCGAAATGCCATTGGCGGCGGTGGACGGATCGCCAAGGCTCCGGCTCACCAGCTCGGTGACGCCCGTGGCGAGGTCGTGGAGGAAGAGGTCCGGCGTGCTGCCGGCCTCCACCTGTCCCTCCACCAGGTTCGTGGACTCGCTCCGGAACGCCACCCGCAGCCCTTGTTGTCCGACGACCACCTGATCGGTGACAGCGTTACCTGCGGTGGTGGGCGAGGCGGCGACGTGGCTCACCAGGGAGACGGCGCCGGTGGCCGTGCCGTATGCGAAGGCATCCAGGCTGCCGTTGGAATCGGCGACACCGGCAACGAGATCGATGGCGGCGCTCAGGAAGACCACGGTGGCGCCGTCTCCGCTCACGTAGGGGGACGACGACGCGCCATTGCCAGTGGCCGCGGGGGAGCCAGGCGCGTGGCTTGCCAGCGCGGTCTCCCCGGTGTTCCGGTCGTGGAGGAAGACATCGTCCACCCCGTTTGAATCAGCCTGCCCCGTCACGAGGTCCGTGGCTGCGCTCGAGAACGCCACCTGCCGCCCGTCGGCGCTGAGGGAGGGGGAGCCTGAGGGACCATTGGCGGCGGCAACAGCCGAGCCGCTTCGATGGCTTACCAGGGAGACGAACGCAGTGGCCCGGTCCCAGGCGAAGACGTCCATCGACTCTGGGATGTCGGACTGCCCGGCCACCAGGTTGCCGGCGGTGCTGGTGAAGGCCACGGAGCTGCCATCGGCTGCCAGGAACGGAGCGTTCGAGATGCCATCGGCTGCCGTGAGGGGGCTCCCCGCGACGTGGGAGAGGAGAGTGGTGGTGCCGCTGACGTGGTCGTACAGGAAGACGTCGAAACGGATCGCAGGGTCCACCTGTCCCGGTACCAGGTCGTTGGCGAGGCTGCGGTATGCGAGATAGCGGCCGTCGGCGCTGAGGACGGGGCTGTCGGAGCCGGCGCTGGCGGTCACCAGGGGCGAGCTGACGCTGTGGCTCACGAGAGTCGTGGAGCCCATGTCCCGGTCGAAGAGAAAGATGTCGGAGGCGTGGCCGTTGACGTCTGCGACTCCCGAAACCACGTCCAGGGCGGTACTGGCGAACGCAACCCAGCGGCCGTCGGCGCTCAGGGTGGCGGCCGTGGACTCCGAGTCCGCGGTGCGCGTGGCCGAGCCGTTGGATCGGCTCACGAGCGTCGTCGTCCCCAGGAGCCGGTCCCGGAGGAAGACGTCCTTGCCCGTCCCGTTGGCATCATCCTGGCCCACCACCAGGTTTCGGGATGAGCTGAGGAGCACCACCCAGCGGCCGTCGGCGCTCAGAGGCAACGGCCGCGGCACGGCATGGCTGTCGCCCTCAGGCGTGGAGGAGGGCAGGTCGGCTGCCCGGCGCGACACCAGGGTGCTGGTCTCGGCGGAGCGTTCGTAGAGGAATACGTCCGCGGAGGCGTTCGTGTCGACGACGCCGTCCACCAGGTCGGAGGCCGGGCTGGCGAACGCGATCCAGGCGCCGTCGTCGCTCAGGAACGGGCTGAAGCTCTCGTCGTCGGCGGTCTCCAGGGTGCCGGCCCGGGCGCTCATCAGAGTGTTGGTGCCCAGGATCCGGTTGTGCAGGAAGAGATCTTCTTCCCCGTTCATATCGGTCTGGCTGGGCACCAGGTCGGTAGCCTCGCTCAAGTAGACGATGAAGGCACCGTCGGCGCTCATCTCAGGGAATCTCGACCTGCCGTTGCCCGTGGTATTGGAGGACACAGTGTTGCGGCTCAGCAGGGTGACCGTCCCCGTCGTGCGTTCATAGAGGAATACGTCGGAGCCGGAGTTGCCATCGCTTTGGCCGCCGACCAGGTTCGTGGCTAGGCTCGTGAAGAGGACGAAACGGCCGTCGGAGCTCAGCCGGACGTCCAGAGAGTCGTCGTTGGCGGTTGTGGTGGCCGAGGCCGGAATGTGGCTCGCCAGCTTGATGCTCCCGTTCGTCCGGTCCCAGAGGAAGACGTCGCGGTCGAAGTTGGTGTCGGTCTGGCCGGTCACCAGGTTGGTAGCCTCGCTGGAAAACGCGACGTACCGTCCATCGGCACTGATCCCTCCGGGGGAGGAGGAGCTGTTGGCCGTGGTGTTGGCCGAGGAGGAGCTGCGGCTGACGAGGACGTTGGCGCCGGTGGTGCGGTCGTGGAGGAAGACGTCGTCGCTGTTGTTGCCTTCAGTCTGTCCCGCGACGACGTTGGTCCCCTGACAACCGAACGCGATATAACGTCCTTCGGAGCTCAAACGGAATGAAAAGGAGACCCCGTTGGCCGTATCCATGGCCAGGTTCGAGGCGTGGCTGACCAGGGTGGTCGTGGCGGTGTCCCGGTCATAGAGGAAGACGTCCCAGCCGCTGTTGAAGTTCCTCTGTCCCATCACGAGGTTCCGGGCGTCGCTGAGGTAGGCAACCCAGCGGCCGTCGGCGCTGATCTGGGGGAGGGCCGAAGGGCCATTGGAGCCCTGGGTGGCGGAGGCTGGGGTGCGGCTCACCAGTCGGGTGAGGCCGGTGTCGCGGTCGAAGAGAAAGATATCGATGCCAGAGCCTCTCACCATTCCGGGGACCAGATCCTGAGCGGAGCTTCGGAAGGCGACCCACCGACCATCGGCGCTGATCGCCGGATTGGACGAGCTGCCGTTGGCCGCGGTCGTCTCGGTGCCGGCGGCCCGGCTCACCAGGAGGGTTTCGCCGCTGTCGCGGTCGTACAGGAAGACGTCGGTCGTGACGAGGGGGTCCACCTGACCGGAGATCAGATTGGGGGCTCCACTGCTGAAGGCCACCCACCGTCCGTCCGCGCTCACAATTCGACCGGAGGATTCGACGATGCTCTCCCCGCTGCCGGAGTCGGGGATGCGGCCTGGGCCGGTGGGCGAGACGAGCTCCACCCGGGGCTGGGCCGCCAAGGCCGCGGCGGACAGGAGAACGGTGAGCGAGACAGTGGTCAATCCAGGATGCAGCATTCCCTCACCCCTCCGTGAAGCGTTTCAAGTACATCGCAAATGTTCCGGCATGTAAACACCCGCCAGCGGATGTGTCGGACGGAGGAGAAGTGTTTCAGCCTGCGAGGGCCGGCCGCGCCGGAAAAGCGGCGCGTTCCCCAAGTTGCGGCGCGTCTCGCCCCAGAAACGGCGCGGTCTCCCGAAATTTCGGCGAGCGCTCCCGAAAAAACGGCGGCACGCGCCGAAAAGATCTGCACAGCCCCTGAAATGCTTTGGGCAGGACGGTCACACGGGTGCCTTGTTGTGAAGAGGGCTTGTGCGGCGCTGGTCCGGCGGGGATCATGTTGGCCATGACCGGATCCGAGCCGCGCTGGCTGGTCCTGGGCTTCGACGCCCGCGAGTCGCCACGGCGGCTCGCGGGCTCCTGGCCCCCGGAGCGGAGGGAGGGATATCTCTACAGGCCCGATGTGGAGAGCCCTCTCTCCGCGGACCGGACGGTCTGGCCTTCCGTGTTCGAGCGGATGCCGGACCGGCTGCCTGCCTGGACCGGCCGGGTCCAGGGCCTTTGGGAGGATCTGTCGCAGCTCCGGCAGGCTGCGAGCGGAGTGGACGACTGCTGGCTCGTGGCCTTCGCGGTGGACCTCGCGAGCTGCTCGGAGCGGGCGGAACGGGAGCTGGAGGAGTACCTGAGCGGCTTCACGCCCGGCGGGCAGCCCGGTCCGCGCCCCGGCCCGCAAGAGATTGCTTCGCCTCATGCTCTCGACAGCGGCTGGGAGTGGCTGGGGTGCGACGTCTCGGATTTCTTCGGCACGAGCGGCCTGAGCAACACCGGGTTCCCGGACATAGGGACCCTGCGCCCGGAGTGGGGACCCCGCCTCAACTGCCACCACCTCTTCGACGATCCTCGCGACGCCCGCGGCTTTCAGGCCATGGCGGACGAAAGGGCGAGCGAACACTCGCCGTTCTTCGTGATGGGGCTCTGGCGGATCGGCTGAAGCAGCCTCCAGCCCTTCAGTGTTATGTTAGGGCAAGAAATCCGGAGACCGGCTCTGCCATGGCGACCATCCGCTACAAGATCGCGTGCGAGACGTCCGAGCTCGAACAGATCCACCGGCTCAACCACGCAACTTTCGCCGAAGAGATCCCGCAGCACCCCCGCAGCGAGGAGGGCATCCTCGTCGACAGGTTCCACGACCAGAACACCTACGTGATCGCCCTCGACGGCGATCGGGTGGTCGGCCAGCTCGCGGTGCGTACGGACCGCCCGTTCTCGCTCGACTCGAAGCTTGAGAACCTCGACAGCTACCTGCCCACGGGCCGGTCCATGTGCGAGATCCGGCTCCTCGCCGTCAGGAGTGAGCGCCGGAGGGGGATCGTACTCCGCGGGCTGCTGCGCCTCGTGACGCAGCACTGCCTGAGCCTGGGCTTCGACACGGCCCTGATCTCCGGCACGGTGCGCCAGCTCAAGCTGTATGACCACATGGGCTTCAAGCCGTTCGGTCCTCTGGTGGGCACGCCAGAGGCGCAGTACCAGCCGATGTATCTGACGCTCGAGGACGCGCGGGAGCGCTGGCGGGCCTTCGCGCCCGGAAAGGCGCGGCTCCTGCCCGGTCCGGTGAGCCTCCATCCCGACGTCCGGCGGGCTCTCGCGGCGCCTCCCGTCTCGCACCGGGGCGGCGACTTTGCCGAGACCCTGCGGGATGCGCGAGCGCGCCTGTGCGAGCTGGCCGGGGCGGAGCGGGTGAGCCTGCTCTTCGGCAGCGGCACGCTCGCGAACGACGCCGTCGCCGCCCAGATCTCCATGGAGGGCGGCACCGGCCTCATCCTGAGCAACGGCGAGTTCGGCGAGCGGCTGTGCGACCATGCCAGCCGCTTCGGGCTCGCGTACACGGCCCTCCGGACGGAATGGGGCGGCGTGCTCGACTATGACCTCGTGCAGGACCTCGCGGCGGAGTGTGATTGGGTCTGGGCCGTCCACTGCGAGACGTCGACGGGAGTCCTCAACGACCTCGACGCGCTGAAAGGTATCTGCCTGTCCCGCGGCAAGAGGCTGTACCTGGACTGCATCAGCTCGATCGGCACGGTGCCCGTGGACCTTGCCGGAGTCCGTCTCGCCTCGGGCGTGAGCGGCAAGGGCCTCGGTTCCTTCGCCGGGGTATCCATGGTGTTCCACGACCACGCGATCGAGCCCTCGTCCCGTCTGCCCCGGTATCTGGACCTCGGCTGCTACGCCCGGGAGGACGCGGTCCCATACACGTTCTGCTCGAACCTTGTGATCGCGCTGCGGGCGGCGCTCGAGCGCCAGCGCTTCGAGGAGCGGTTCTCCCACATCGCGAGCCTCGCGTCCTGGCTCCGGGCCCGCCTTCGGGGCCGCGGGTTGACCATCCTGGCTCCGGACGCCCACGCCTCCCCGGCCGTGACCACGATCGCGCTTCCGCCGGAGGCACCGTCCCACGAGGTCGGACGGGAGATGGAGGAGAGGGGCTACGAGCTGAGCTACCTCAGCTCCTACCTCCGCGACCGAAACTGGATCCAGGTCTGCCTGATGGGCGAGCACGCGCGCGAAGAGCTCGCGCCCCTGCCCCGCCTGCTGAGCGACGCGGTCAGTTCCCTTTCCAGCCCTTCCACCCCGGTCCGCGCACGACCCGGCCCGGAGTCGCGCCCGTGTGCTCCCCTTCCTTGAGGACCTGAACGCCGTTCACCCAGACGTGGCGGACACCCGTCGAGTACTGGTGCGGCTTTTCGAAGGTGGCGTGATCCGCCACCTTGGCGGGATCGAAGACCACCACGTCCGCGAAGAAGCCCTCCTTGAGCGCGCCGCGCTCGCGGATCTTGAGGTTTTCGGCAGGCAGGGAGGTTAGCTTGCGCACCGCCTCTTCGAGCGGGATGACCTTCTCGTCGCGGACGTACTTGCCCAGGACGCGCGCGAAGTTGCCGTAGGCGCGCGGGTGCGGGTTCGACTTGAGGAACGGCCCCTCGGGCGCCAGCGCCTCGGCGTCCGATCCGAAGCTCATGTAGGGGAGCTTGATCTGGCGCTTGACGTTCTCCTCCGACATGAGGAAGTAGATGGTGCCGACCCGGCTGTCGTCCTCGATGACGAGGTCCATCGCGGTCTCCTCGGGCGACTTGCCGCGCATCTTCGCCACTTCCGCTAACGACTTGCCGGTGAGGGGCTTGAGCTTGTCGTTCTTGAAGGCCACCAGGAGGGTGTTGTCCGGACCCGCGGCGAGATAGAGATTCTCCCACTCGTTGGTCGGGGTGGACATCTCCTTCTTCAGGCGCTCGCGGACGGCCGGGTCCTTCATGCGCTCCTTCCAGGCCTTGAGGCCCCCCTCCTGGACCCAGGGCGGCATGGCAGCGTCGAGGCCCGTGGCCCCGGCCGTGTAGGTGTACATGTCCGTGGTGATGCGGAGCCCTTCGGCCCGGGCCTTGTCGATCTTCTGGAGGACCTGGTCGAGCTTGCCCCAGTTGGTCCGGCCCGCGGCCTTGAGGTGGTAGATCTCGGCCGGGATCTTCGCGCGGCGGGAGATGGCGAGGAGCTCGTCGACCGCTTCGAGGAACCGGTTGCCCTCGCTGCGCAGGTGGGAGATGTACATGCCGCCGAACGGGGCGGCCTCCTCACAGAGGGCCACGAGCTCGTCGGTGCCGGCGTAGAAGGCGGGCGCGTAGATGAGGGAGGAGCCCACGCCGAGCGCCCCCTCTTCCATGGCCCGCCGCACCAGGGCGCGCATGCGCTGCAGCTCCTCGGGCTTCGGGGGCCGGTTCTCGTAGCCGAGCTCGTGGACGCGCACGGTCGTGGCTCCCACGAAGGAGGCCACGTTCGGCGCGATGCCGCGCTTCTCCAGGTGCTCCAGGTACTCGCCCAGGGTGGTCCAGGTGATGTCGTACTTGATGTCGCCCTGCTGCTCAACCGCCTCTTTCTTCATGGCGTCGTTGAGCGGTCCCATGGACCAGCCTTCGCCCATGACCTCCAGGGTCACGCCCTGGCGGATGTCGCTCTGGCCGCGGCCGTCATGGATCAGGGAGTCGGTGGCCCAGCTCAGCATGTTGATGAAGCCGGGCGCCACGGCCATGCCCTTGGCGTCCACCTCGGTCTTGCCACGACTATCGCCGAGCTTGCCGACCTTGACGATGCGGTCCCCCCGGATAGCGATGTCGCCCGCGTAGGGCTTGCCGCCGCTGCCGTCGTAGATCGTGCCGCCGCGGAGGATCACGTCGTACTCCTGGGCGGAGAGGGGAAGGGCGAGCAGGACCAGGGGCAGGAACAGCGAAAGGCGAAGGGTCATGAAAGGCTCCTTGTGGTCGGGGGATTCTAACCGAGACCTCACCCCCTGTCCCAGGGGGTCCCCTCCACCCACCCCGTGCACCCGGGCACGCCGCTCGTCCCCGGTGGCACGGCCCTCGTGCCCCATGGCACGGCCGCTCTGCACCCGGGCACTGCCGGCTTGCACCCCGGCACAGGCGCCCCGCCCCAGGGCACAGGCGCCGTGCCCCAAGGCGCAGCCGCCGTGCACCCTGGCATGGGCGCCGTGCCACAGGGCACGAGCGGCGTGCCCGGGGCCTCCTGTCCCCCTTCCATCTCCCAACCACCCTTCCCCGGGAGAGGGGGACAGGGGGTGAGGTCCTACCACTCCCCGGCGAAGGTAATCCGCCCCGCCGCGGGCGATCCGAACTGGACCTCCCAATCGGCGGGACCCTGGTCAAAGGCGCTCTTGAGGAGGAAGACGGAGGTGGCGGGGATGTAGAGGCCGACGCCGTCCTTGCCGTCGCCGTCCCAGTCTCCGGCCAGGGGGACCCATCCGGCGTTGGGGACTCCGAAGCGGAGGAAGATGTCCGCTTCTCCTCCCTCGAGACCGTTCTTCAGGCGGAAGACGCCCCGGTCCGGGTCGTAGAAGCCGACGCCGTCCTTGCCGTCGCCGTCCCAGTCTCCGGCGATGGGGACCCAGCGGTTGCGCGGCGGGCCGAAGCGGAGGGAGTGCTTCTTCAGCTTGAAGGTGGAGGTGCTGCGGTCGTAGAAGCCCAGGGTGTCGAGGCCGTCGCCGTCCCAGTCTCCCGCCAGGGGCACGGCACCCTTGAGCTTCTTGGGATCGAAAAGGTTGACCGTGGTGCGTCCGTCGCCGTCCCAGTCGCCGGCCAGCGGGATCAGGCCGTGACCCTTGTTCCCCAGGCGGACGGTGCGGTCCTCGGGGCCGGAGAGGTGGAGGTCCTTGAGGAGGAGGCGCGCGGAGGCGGGCTCGTAGAGCGCCACCGTGTCCACCGGATTGGGCGCGGCGAGACGGAGGAGGCGGCCGGCCAGGGTGGTGAGGAGGACCTCGCCGTGGCGGTCCTCGCCGAAGGAGGTCACGTAGAGCGCCCGGGACGGCAGCTCGTGCACCTTCCACGCGTTCCCCTTGCGCTCGGCGGCCCAGAGCTGGCCGTTGCACGTGTCCCCGAAGAGGTAGGCGCCGTGGAGGTGGGGGAGGGCGGTGCCGCGGTAGACCACGCCGCCGGTCACGGAGCAGCGGTCGTCCTCGTGGCCGTATTCGAGGATCGGCGGGGTGTAGGCCGGGGAGCCGCAGGGCGGGGTGTCCGCGGGGCAGGCCGCGGTGGAGAAGCAGGCGGTGCCCTCCATGACCTTCCAGCCGTAGTTGCGCCCCCCGGGGCTGCCCGCGGGCTCAAAGTCGATCTCCTCGCGCAGGGCCTCACCCACGTCGCCGATGTAGAGGTCGCCGGTCCGGCGGTCGAAGGAGAAGCGCCAGGGGTTGCGCAGCCCGAGCGCCCAGACCTCTTCCGGCATCCGGGAGCTGCCGCGGAAGGGGTTGTCGGCCGGGATGGCGTAGAGCTTCCCGCCGTCCTGGCGGTCCACGTCGAGGCGGAGGATCTTGCCGAAGAGCGTCGTCCCCTGTTGCGTCACGCACTCCGGGTCGCCGCCCACGTGCCCCGGGCTGCCGCCGTCCCCGACACTGACGTAGAGATAGCCATCCGGCCCGAACTGGATCTGGCCGCCGTTGTGCTCCTCGAACTTCTTGGGGATCCGGAGCACGACCTCGCCGCTCGCGGGATCGGCCCGGTCCGGATCGGCGGACACCCGGTAGCGCGCGACGGCCAGCGCGTTTTCGAGGTCCGTGTAGGCGACAAAGAGGAGGCCGTTGTGGACGTAATCGGGATGGAAGGCGAGGCTCAGGAGCCCGCGCTCGCCCCCGGTGCTGACCACGTTCTGGAGGTCCAGGAACGGCTCGGGACGGACCGATCCCCCGGCGAAGACGTGGACCAGGCCGCCCTGCTGCGTGAGGAAGAGGCGGTCGTCTCCCGCACTTGTGACCGAGGTGAGGCGGAAGAGGTCCACGCCCAGGTCCCGCAGCTCGACCGGGCGCGGCGGGGCCGCGGGCTGGAAGACCCCGGCCGAAGCCGTAAGAGACAGGAGGAAGAGAAGCCCCGATGTTCGCAGCACCATCCTGGTGCGATCTTATAAGTAAGAAGTGCGACTACTCAAGGTGAGCGCCTACGCCGTTCTTCAAGGTGTGGTATCTCTAGACACAAAGAGCTCATGCACTGAGGTTTGGAACATGCCAGATCGCTTCGCCTATGACGTCTTCCTGAGCCACAACTCCAAGGACAAGCCTCGGGTACGTGCGCTGGCAGAGAAGCTGCGCGGCGAGGGGTTGCGGGTGGCCATCGAGCGCGGGCTCGAGGCGGCGCGAGCCCAGGTTTTGTGCTTGTCGCCGGCGGCGCTGGGGTCGGACTGGGTAACGCTCGAACGCAGCACCGTGCTCTTCCGCGATCCGTCCAATGCCGGTCGGCGCTTCATCCCGTTGTTGCTGGCCGATTGCGAGCTCCCGGACGCATTGCGGCGCTACAAGTACGTGGACTACCGTCGGAAAACCAAGGCGGCTTTCGAAGAGTTGCTGGCCGCCTGCAGGGCCGAGACCGAATCGGCGCCGCCCGCGCAAAAGGTTAAACCCGCCAAGAAGCCCGCGCAGCCGCCGGAGCAGGCCCAGCGGCTGACTGTGCTCGAACGCAAGCTCACCGGGCACAAGAACAGGGTCTGTAGCGTGGCCGTCAGCCCTGATGGGACATGGGCGGCGTCCGCCTCGTGGGACGAGACGGTCAGGATTTGGGATCTGGAGAGCGGTGCATGCGTGACGACGCTGGAAGGGCATACGGGCAATGTATATTCCGTCGCGATCACACCGGATGGGAAGCGGGTTCTGTCCGCGTCGGCCGATACATCCGTTCGCGTTTGGGACGCAAGCTCGGGCCTGCAATTGGCGAAGCTGGACGGCCACACGAACGAAGTTTGGTCGGTGGTCGCGTTGCCAGACAACGCTCGCGCGCTTTCCGGGGGTTGGGACAACACGCTCAGGCTCTGGGAGCTTGCACCTGACAAGTGCCTGAAGACGATCCGAGTTGGTGAGGAATCGACGTTAGATTCACCTGATGACGTGTTCAGCATCGCCGTCAATCCGGCGGGGACTCGGGCGCTCTCGGGCCATCGTGATGGGCGAGCCCATCTGTGGGATCTCGAAACGGATCAGCGTTTGGCAATGCTGAAGGGCCATTCGGATGTCGTGAGATCGGTTCAGATCACGCCTGACGGGCGGCTTGCCGTTTCCGGCTCGGATGACCGGACTGTCAAAATTTGGGATCTGGAAGCAGGAAGCTGCATTGGCACCTTAGAGGGTTTCGAGTTTTACGTAATGTCCGTTGCCGTGGCGTTCGACGCCTCGTTGCTAGCGACTGCCGACCACCGAAACCAAGTGATTCTTTGGGACGTGAAATCAGGGAGCCGACTGGAAACAATCCGGTTAGAGGCCAACGGGTGGGACGCGTCCTTTTCCGTTGCTTTTGCCGAAACAAAAAACCGCTTGCTTGTAGGCGCTGACAAGGGCCTCTACATATTCAAGTTAGAGCGAGTTACCACCAAGTGGGCCCCTGAAAGGACGCGCCGCTACGTAAACGCCAAGGTCGTGTTGATCGGTGAAGGGACGGTGGGCAAGACATCGCTGGCGCATCGCTTGATCGAAGACTGCTATGTCGTCCACGACCGCACGCACGGGATGAACGTGTGGCCGCTGGATCTACCGCTCCCGCCCGACGCCACGCTGGAGCGTGAGGCCCTGCTCTGGGATTTGGCCGGACAGGAGGATTACCGGCTGATCCACCGGCTCTTTCTCGAAGAAACCGCATTGGCTCTGCTGTTGATCAATCCGCAGAAGGACGATCCCTTTGCTGAGGCGGGCGACTGGCTCAAAGCCTTAGATACCACCGCGAGTAGAGACGAGGCGAAACCGCGCGTGCCCAGGCTGCTGATCTTCTCCCAGATCGACGTGGGCGGGATAAAGATCGGCAACGCCAAGATCGAGCGGTTTCGTGAGCAACATGGCTTTGCCGGCTGGCTGGCCACCAGCGCCAAAACGGGCGAGCATTGCTCGGACGCGGAGAACCGCGGCGAGCCCTCGAAGCTGAAGCAGATGATCGCCGAGCACATCCCGTGGGCGTTGCTGCCGTGGACCGCCACGCCGCGCCTGCTCGCTGAGTTGAAGACCGCGGTGATGACGATGCGCGACAATACGGACATCCGCCTGCTGCGCTTCGCCGAACTGGCGCAGCGGCTGGAGCAGGCCCTGCCGGGTGAGCGATTCGGCGAGTCCGACGTGCGCACGGCGGTCACCTTGCTGGCCAATCACGGCTTGGTCCGTCCCTTGAAGTTCGGCGACCTGGTGCTGCTGCGGCCCGACCTGCTGAACGGCTACGCCGGGGCGATCATCCGCGCGGCCCGCGCTCACAAGGACGAGATCGGCAGCGTGAGCGAGGCGGACATCTACGGTCCGGACTTCGACTTCACCGGCGTCGACCGGCTGAAGCACCCTCCGGACGAGGAGCTGCTGCTGCGGGCCATGGTTCAGACCTTCCTCGATCATTCGCTGTGCATCGCCGAAGACACACCCTGGGGGCGGCATCTGGTGTTTCCATCCCAGTACCGGAGGGAGAAGGACATCCCCTGGGAGCCCGATGTCTTCGTCTCCTACACCTTCAGCGGCGAGTGGCAAACGGTCTGGACCACGCTGGTGGTGCGCCTGTGGTACAGCCAGGAGTTCGAGCACAAGGAGCTGTGGCGCAACGCGGCGGAATTCGAGTCCAGCAAGAAACATCTGCTGGGTCTGAAGATCGACAACCGGCAGGGCGAAGGCCAGGCGACGATCAGTCTCTTCTTCGACGTGAAGACGCCGGACGAGCTCAAGGTGATTTTCATCGAGTACGTTCACCGGCACCTGGCCAGGTATGCCAGCGGCGTGACGCGAGACCGGCGGTACGTGTGCGCGGAGTGCGGACAGCCGGTGATTAATCTCGAAGCGGTGCGCAGGCGTCTGGAGGCTGGGAAGGATTTCATCACCTGCCAGGAATGCGACGAACGGGTGCCCTTGATCGATTTCATCGAGCAGCGGCTCAAGAGCGATCCGGTGGCGCGCAAGATCCTGGCGATGGAAGAGACGACGACGCGGGAGCTGGACACGCAGGCCCTGGAGCAGATCCTGATCGGTCACATGATGGCCGTCTGCGGCGAGGCCAACCAGATCTTCCGCCCGGTGACGATGTTCGACCAAGGCATCGATGGGGAGGTGGAGTTCAAGGACAACAACGGCAGGGCCAGCGGCAAGAAGATCTACGTGCAGCTCAAGAGCGGCAATTCCTATCTACGGACACGCCGTCGCGATGGCAGCGAAGTCTTCGACCTGAAGGACCCGCGGCATCTGGACTACTGGGTCAGCCAGCCCGTGGACGTGTACCTCGTTATCCGCCAGGCGGACGAGCGGAGCGGCGAAACGATCCGCTGGATGAACGTGACGCGCTATCTCAAGGACCGGAAGGATAAGGAAAGACGCCAGATCGTCTTCGAGGGCGAGCGGCTGGACATGCAGGCCGTATGGAAGCTGCGCGACCGGTTCTGCCCGCCGCCTGGCCGTCCCACGTCCGGTCGGTAGAGACGCCCCAGTCCTCTGGCACGAACCTGCCGGGTGTACAGGGTCGGGGCGTCTCCCCTATACCACGATCCTGCCAGGTGGTCGGGGCGTCTCCCCACGGCAGGTTGATCCCCCCAGCCCGCGCTGGTGCCACAGGTGTGAAAACCCGGACCGGGGTTTTACGACGTGCTGCCGGCGTTGGTGGTGACTGGGGCCATGAGACGCCCCGACCCTGTACACCCGGCAGGGTCGTGCCCGCGGACTGGGGCGTCTCTACCCAACCCTACCCAACGGACGCGGCGGCGGCGGTGGTCTGCCTAATCCTTCTCCGCGCTCCAGGGGAACCGTCCGAACGCCTTGGCCTCGGGCCACAGCTCGTCGAGGGTGTCCGCGTCGTAGAGCCGGCCTCCCTTCATGACCCAGCGCAGGCTCGTGGTGTTGCGGATGTCCTCCAGGGGGTTCTTCTCCAGGACGAGCAGGTCGGCGAGCTTGCCCACGGCGAGGGTGCCGAGGTCGCGTTCCATGCCGAGGAAGCGCGCGCCCTGGAGGCTGGCGAGCTCCAGGGCTCCGTGCGGGCCGAGAGCGGAGGCGGCCATCCAGATCTCCCAGTGGGAGGCGAGGCCGTGCAGCTCGCCGTGGGAGCCGATGGCGCCGCCTCCTCCCGCCGCGATCACGTCGGCCATCCCTTCGGCCATCATGGGGAAGCCGTAGGCCGCTTCCGGCCGGACCTCCGGCTTTTTGAGCTGCGCCAAGAGGTAGGACGGCGGCAGCCAGCGGTGGAGCTTGCGCTCGTCCTCCGGCCCGAGGCGCGAGAGGAAGAGCTCCTTGTTGGCCGTCCCCGGGCCGCTGACGCCGAGGGTCGGCGAGTAGAAGTAGGCGGCCTGGCCGAGGAAGCGGCCCACGTCTCCGTACTGCGGCGCGAACCCGAACCCGTGCTCGACGCCGGTGCCGCCGTCCATCACGCGGGTGAGGACGTCCTCGTAGCTCGTGCCTTCGCTGGTGACCCGCACGCCGGCCTCGCGGGCCGCCTCCATCAGCCACTGCCTCTGCTCGCGCCAGCGCAGCATGTACTCCTTGATCGTCGGCGCGCCCCACCCGGCGAGCCTCTGCACGCGGCTCCGCGCGTCGGCACGGTTTTTGACCTCCAGCCAGTTGGGACCGTCGTCGTAGAAGACCGGGTCGCCGCTGGTGAAGATTCGCGGCCCGATCATCCCTCCGGACTCGATCGTCTCGGAGGAGGAGAACGTGTTCTGCGAGCCGGAGTCCGGATCGAAGGTGGTCGTCACTCCGTAGGCGAGGTACGTTGCCGCCTCGTAGTTGTGCCAGGGGATGATCTCGGCCTGTCCTTCGTTGTGATGGGCGTGCACGTCGACGAAGCCCGGGATCACGGTCGTTCCGGCGGCGTCGAGAACGCGGTCCACCCCTCGGACGTCGCAGTCTCCGAGGCAGGCGATGCGCCCGCCGCGCACCACCACGGTCCCTTTCTCGATGATCTTGCGGCCCTCCAGGGTGACGAGCCGCGCGCCGGTGAGGGCGATGCTTCCCCCGGCGCGGGCGCGCGGGCGCTCCAGCCTCACCTCCCGCGCCTCCAGCTTGCAGTCCGGAGGGTTCCTGCAGAGGTAGAACCGGTCGCCGTCGCCGATCCCGAGGGTGGCGGCGTCGAGCCAGCGCGGGGCGAGGCCGCCGTCGGCGGTGAGCCGCCGGCCGGCGAAGCCCTCGGCCTCGTAGTCGAGGAACGGCGGCTTGCCGTCCGGTCCCGGGGGCTGCGGGAAGGGGTGCACGAACACCTCGTCCCCCTCTTCCCAGGCGAGCCAGCGGCCGTCGGGCGAAGGGGTGACCTCGTCGGCGTTGCGGAAGGTCGCATGGACCCGCCGGTCGACGCCATTGCGGTCGACCGATACCAGGTCGGTGACGAACCAGCCCTCCTCTTCGCGGGGCTCGGGGAAGTAGATCCTTCCTTCGGGACCGAACGAGGGGTGGACGATCTCGCGCCGGTGGCTGTAGGGCTCGTAAACGAACCGCGGCCGGGTGACCCGGGTCACCGTCCTCAGCTCACCTCCTCCGACAGGGAGCAGGGCGATCTCATAGCCGGTGTTGTCCGCCCACGTGAAGGCGGAGGCTTCCCGCGCTTCCCGAATACCACGCACGATCAACAGCTCGAGGCCGTCGGGGGTCCAGACCGGGTGCAGGTACTCGCCGGCCGTCCCGGTGAGGCGTACCGGCTCGCCGCCCTCCGCCGGGACCTTCCAGACGTGCCCGCGATCCCGCTGGTCCCAGGTCGTGAAGGCGATCCAGCGGCCGTCGGGCGACCAGGATGGGGTCCATTCCGGAGCCGTGAAGCCCTCCGGGGTGAGGCGGCGTGGTCCACCGTCCGCCCCCGTGACCCAGATCTTGTTCAGGGCCTGGAAGGCCAGCCGGCGCCCGTCCGGTGAGGCGGAGTGCCAGCGCAGCATGCGCACCCGGAGCGGGCCGTCGTCGAGCCTGTGGGAGGCTTCCGCCTGCTGCGAGATCGTGCGCCGGACGCGGGCGGTGAAGGGCACGGTCTCGACGTGGCCGTCGCTCACGCGCAGCCGGCGGATCTGACCTCCCTGGGTGAGGAGGATCGACGAGCCGTCCGCGCTCCATGCGTAGCCCGGCATCTCGCGCATCCGCCGGTTGTCGAAGATCGTGGAGAGGTCGGTCTCGGCGGGTTCGAGGACCACCCGCTCGTCTCCCGTCTCCAGTTCGCGCACCCGGAGGGCGGTGCGGGCGGCGTAGGTGTGGCCGCGCCAGTTGGTGGTGCCGCCCGGCACCCGGCGCACGAAGGCGAGCCGGCGGCCGTCGGGGGAGATCTCGGGAGCGATGGCACCGCCGGGGAGCGCCGCCACCGCAACGTCCTCGGCCTTGCCGGTGGCGAGCTCCAGGCGGCGGAGCCTCCGGCCGTCCAGCAGGCCGCCGCGGATCTCGTTGGCGTCCTCGAGCGGAGTCAGTGCCTGGTAGTACAGATAGCGGCCGTCGCGGGAAGGGGAGGGCCACTCTGCCGGGGCTTCCACCAGCATCTCCTCTTTGCCCTCCAGGGAGATCCGGTAAAGGCCGTCCCAGCGCAGCGCGAACAGGTGCTTGCCGTCGGCGCTCCAGGCGGGCTGCAGGAGCCGGAACCTGGGATCGGTGGGGACCGGCCGGGGGTCCGAGCCGTCCGCGTTCATGATCCAGAGGTGGGGATGGCCGCCGCGGTCGGAGACGAAGGCGATGCGCTTGCCGTCCGGGGAGAAGCGGGGGTGGATGTTCAGCGCCACACCGCTCGACTGGGTCAGGCACTCGGCCTCGCCCCCTTCGGCGGGCAGCCTGTAGACGTGGCCCAGGAGGTCGAAGACGATCCACTTCCCGTCGGGGGAGAGGTCGAGGGACATCCAGGTCCCTTCGCGGGTGGTGAAGTCGATCTCCCGGACCTTGCCGCGGGGCTGGGATACATCCCAGGGGGTCTCAGCCGTTCCGGGGACGGCGAGCAAAGATCATCAGGGCCAAGGCTTTCAAGTTCATCTGCTAGAGTCCCCCGTCGATGAGAAAGATCGTCCTGATCGTTCTCGGAATCTTGGTCGCCTTCCTCCTGATACGTATGCTCGACGCGTTCGTTCGTCAATCCGTCTATCCCGCCCCTCCGTTCAGGGTGCCCCCGGCCCCCAAGCCGCTGGAGGAGGTGGGTCTCGAGATCCCCACGGGCGAGCGGATCGTGGCCTGGGCTCACTCCGACCCGGCGCTGCCGCCCGGGAGGCCGGCCGTGGCCTTCTTCCATGGCAACGGGGAGAACCTGGCGACCATGCAGATGGCCGGGCTCTTCGACGACCTCCGCCGGCTCGGGATCGCCTGGATCGCCGTGGACTATCCGGGCTACGGCCGCAGCTCGGGCCAGCCTTCGGAGGAGGGATTGATGGCCACGGCCGACGCGGCCGTTGTCTGGCTGCGGGAGCGCCATCCGGACCGGCCCCTGGTCCTCTGCGGCTGGTCGCTTGGCGCGGCCACGGCCATCGGCACGGCGGCCCGGTATCCGGAGAAGGTCCGCGGCCTGATCGCGCTCAGCCCGTGGACCTCGCTGCCGGACGTGGCCCGCATCCACTTCCCCGGATTCATGGTCAAGTCGATGCTGAAGGAGAAGTACGACTCCCTGGCCGCGGCGAAAAAGGTCCGGGTGCCCGCGCTGGTGATCCATGGCGAGCAGGACAACCTCATCCCGGCGGGGCAGGGCAAGGAGGTCGCTGCCGCCCTGGCCGGGCAGGCGCGCTGGCTCCCGATCTCCTCCGCGGGCCACAACGATCTGCTGGCCCAGGACGAGGTGTGGAAGGAGATGGGGCGGTTCCTGGACGAGATGGCGGAGTAGCCCTCACCCCCGACCCCTCTCCCGCCTCCCCGCCCCCCTCGCCGGGAGAGGGGCGCCCCCTCACACCCGAATTCCGGTTCCCCCCTCTCCCAGGGAGGGGGGCGGGGAGGTGGGAGAGGGGGGTTAGGGGGGTGAGGGCTTCAAGCCACCCGCAGCCCCGCCTGCACGTACCCCCGCACCCGCTCCAAATCCAGCCGGTCCTCCTCATCCCGCAACCGGCTCTCCGCGTCGAAGCTCAGGTCGGGAAACTCAGCAAGAAGCGGCTCCAGGAGATGGAGGCTCGAGGCGCACAGGCCGCCGGCTACGCCGAGCCCGAGGCCCGTGTCCTTCAGCTCACGCAGGAAGGGGAGGACGGTGTCGGGATCGAGAGGGCGGCCCTGTCCCGCGCTTTTATCCAGGAGGAGGTCGTCCACCTCCCGCGCTGCCTCTTCCGGAGAGCCGATCTGGAGGACGATCCGCAACCCGGGCCAGGCCGACCGGACCTCGCCCAGGTCTGCGCGGGTGGGCCGGACTCCGTTGATCTGGAAACCGTGGAGGTTCGGTCCGCACCGCCCGGCCAGCTCGGCGAGCTGGCGGCCGAGCGTGGCGGGCTCGTCGGTGAAGTAGTGGACGAGGTTCAAGGCCCGGGGATGATCGGGGAAGATCCCGGCGATCGTTTCCACCGGAGGGACCCGAGCCGGGTTCTCCGGCCGGCAGGTCGAATTGCACGCGAGGATGCCGATCATGAGGAGACGGTTCGGGGAGGGAGGAAGGAGGCCCAGGGCGTGGCGCGCCTCGGCCGCGGTGGTGAAGCCCGTAATTCCGAGGTAGGGACCCTTCCTCATGAGCCGCCGCCGAAGCGCACCCCGAGCTTCTTGAGGAAGTCGAACGGGGGGACGCCGCCGGCGAAGACGAACACCCAGTCGTTGGGGACCTCGACCTCCTCGTCCTTGACCTTGAGGCGGACGCGGTCGGGGCCGATCTCGACCGGTTGGGAGGCGAAGAGCGGCTTGACCTTGCCGCTGGCGAGAAGCGCGTCGAGCGCGTCCTGGTTCTTCTTCTTGAGCCGCACGAGCTTGTCCCTCCGGTAGGAGAGGGTCACCACGTTGCCGGACTGGCAGCTCAGGCCGATGGCCGCTTCCGCGGCGCTGTCCCCGCCTCCGACCACCAGGATCTTCTGGTCCCGGTAGCCTTCGGCATCCATCAGACGATACATCACCTTGGACAGCTCCTCGCCCGTTACCCCGAGCTTGCGCGGCGTGCCGCGGCGGCCCAGGGCGAGCACGACCGCCCGCGTCCTGATCTCCTCCCCCTTCGCCGTGCGCAGGGTGAAGGTGCAGTCCTCCTCCCTCCGAACCTCAATAACCGCCTCGCCGAAGCGCACGTCGAGAGTGTGATCCCGGACCAGCCCTTCGAAGAGATCGAGGAGGACCTCCTTGGAGTACTCCTCGCGGTCCAGCGATCCCCAGGGGGGCAGCTCGACGCGTTGCGTGAGGACCATCTTGCGCCGCGGGTAGTGGAGGAGGCTGCCGCCCAGGGTCTCCTCCCGCTCGAAGACCGCGTAGGAGAGGCCGGAGGTGGCGGCGGTGAGGCCCGCGCTCAAGCCCGCCGGTCCTGCTCCGACGATGGCCACATCCAGGACTCCCGGCGTGCTCTCCATCCGGGGCAGGTGCTCGATGACCCGGCGTCCCTGGAACGCGGCGTTGCGGACCAGGGAGAGCCCGCCGAGCTCGCCCACGATGTAGATGCCGGGGACGGTGGTCTGATAATGATCGTCGAGGAGAGGGACGTCCTCCCGCGACTTGAGATCGCCGAGGCCGACCTGGATCGCGCCGACCGGGCAGGCCTCCTCGCAGCGGCCGTGCCCCACACACTTCAGGCCGTTGACCACCACGGCCGTGCCGCCCACGACACCGAGCACGTCCCCTTCGGGGCAGGCCTTCACGCAGGCGCCGCAGCCGATGCAGCGGCTCGGGTCGATGTAGGGGAACTGGGCCGCGGGCTTGTCGATGCCCAGGGCCGCGGCCTCCTCCTTGCGCTCCCGGTCCAGCTTCACCCTCCGGCGGAACCGGAGGAGGTAGGGGAGGACGATCAGGCCCGCGATCAGGAGGGCCGCGCCCCAGACGAGGACCGGCTCGGACATCAGAAGCGGTACCCGAGGCCGAGGCTCAGGCGCTGACCCTCGATCTCGTCGCCGGTCAGGACTTCGAGCTCGGCCTGGCCGAAGAGGTCCAGGGGCAGCTCCAGCCAGAGCGAAGCTCTCGCCCATTGCGTGGTGGTCTCCTCGTCGACCAGGAGCGGCTGCCGGGAGAGGGTGCCGCCCAGGGTGAAGCTCAGCTCGTGGCCCGGGTTGAAGCGCCGGCCCAACCGGGCGTTGACGAGGATGCCGTCGGTGGTCGGATTGGTGAAGCCCAGCACGTCGGCGCCTACGAAGAGCTTGAGGCCGGACAGCTCGGGATGCCAGGCGCCGAGGCCCAGGGAGTAGCTCGTGTCGGACTCCAGTCCTTCGATATCCTCATCGGGGGCATCCGCGAAGTGGGCGCCGCCGGTCACCGAGAAATTCAGCCCGCGCGGCGGTCCCGCCTGCCAGCTCACCCTCAGCCCCTGGCGCGTCAGGTCGTCGAACAGCTCAGTGGGGAGGAAGCGGGTCTCCTCGGTGAAGTAGCGCTCGTAGCGGTCGTAGGAGATCACCACCCGGCTACGGTCCGAGACCCGGCCGATGGCGGTGAGCGCGAGCTGGGAGAGCTGCGAGGTGCTGCCCGCGGCCTCTTCGCGCCAGCCGGTGTTGAGGTCCAGCTCGGCGTGCTGGTGGAAGCTCCAGCGCTCGCCCGCGTCGTACCGGGTCTCGACGGCCACGTACTCGCGGCTGATGTCCGTGTCGCCCTCCTCGCGGATGCCCGCGACGAGGAACTCGACCGCGTTCGACTCCGGGGCAATCCTGGCGAAGAGGCCGTACTTGGAGCCGGAGCCATCGAAGCCCAGCTCCTCGACGTTCGGCCGCCGGCCGTAGAAACCGCCCAGCTCCAGCGGTCCCACGACCCGCATCTTGCCGAGGCCGCCGTCGAGATAGCCGATCCCCAGGAACGGGCTGGTGCCGAGCCGGCCGAGACGGAAGCCGTAGCGGGCGTCGTCGGGCTCGTAGATCACGGCCAGCTCATAGAGGCGGTCGCGGCTCGTGGATTCGGGGATGCCGCCGGTCAGCCGCCGCTCGCGCTCCTCGTTCAGGGACCTCATCCGCAGGCGGACCTGGAGCGGAGTGCCGGCGATGTCCCGCACCCGGAGATTGAGCCGGGCCGCGGTGCGGTTGAAGTCGCGGCGGTCCTCGGTCCCGTCGGAGAAGGTCTCCGTATCGAGGGAGACCGCGCCGGTCACGCGGGTCCGGGAGGGACGGTAGCTCTCCCGGTTTCCGAACAAGGATCGCCGCGGCTCTTCCGGCTGCGGGGCCGGGGCAGGTGCGGGAGTTTCCTGAGGGGATGGAGCCGGTGTCGTCTCGCCGATCCGCCGCACCCGGTCCGCCGGCTGGACCGGCTTGCGCTCGCTCAGGACGCGGCAGGAGGCCGAGTGCTCGGCCGTGAAGATCACCTCGATCTCGGCAATGACTTCACTCCCTCGCACGACCTCCAGGCGGTCCCCGACCTCCAGCCCCGCGGCTCGTCCGGCGGTGAGATAGATGGTGTCCGCGGATCGATAGCGCACCGCCAGGGGGTTCTGGGCGAGCAGCGGCCCGGCAATCAGCAGACAGAGTAAGTAAATGTAGGGGCGGGTCTTGTGCCCGCCCGGGCGGGGGAAACTTCCGGGAACGAGATGCGGCGGGATCGTGGAGCGGGATCTCCGCCCACCCGGGCGGGCACAAGACCCGCCCCTACAGAAGAAGGACTGGTTCATCTCTACTCCCTCCCCTGCGGATGGCAGGACAGGCACGCGTTGCTCTCATAGCGGTAGGCACGGACGTCGTCGTGCTCGTCGTCCATCTCGCTCCGCCGGTGCTCGTGGCAGGTCAGGCAGGTGAAGTTCTGGAAGTTCCCCTGGTTGACCGAGGTGTGGCAGCTCGAGCAGCTATCCCAGACCCCCCGATGCACACCCGAGAAGATGGGGAAGAACCGCGCGTCGTGCGCCCGGAAGTCCGCGTCCGAGAAGTCCGAGGTGGTGTGGCAGGTCTCGCACTGCGTCGGGAACCCGGAGCGGACATGGTCGGGCTGGGCGCGGCGGTAGTCTTCGGCGTGGCAGGAGAAGCAGTCCCTCGGCGTGCCGCGGAACTCGTTCGGCGGGCTCCCCCGGTGGCACGACCCGCAGTCCAGGGCCGTGTGCGCCCCGGTCAACGGGAACAGGCTCGCGTTGTGGATCTCGAAGACCTGGCGCCGGCTGTCCCAGCCGTGGGGCGAGTGGCAGCTCTCGCAGGAGAGCCCCAGCTCTCCCCGGTGGGGATCGCGATGGCAGTCCACGCATGCCGTGGCCACGCGCTGGAACCGGAGGTCCTGGTGGCAGCCGAGGCACGCGACCTCCCGGTGGCTCTTGACCAGGGGGAACCCGGTCTCCTTGCCGTGGTCGAAGGGCAGGGGTTTGCGCAGCGGGCGCCACCCCTCGGGGGAGTGGCAGGTCTCGCATCCCACGCGGAGAGGGCCGTGGGGATTGCCTCCAGTCTCCTGGCCCTGAGCCGTCCCTGCGATGATCGCGATCAGGAAGCCGGCGGCCAGCAGGAGTTGGAGGAGAAGCGGCTTCGTCATGAGGTCCTCCCTCGCGCAGTGGGGGTCGCGTGGCACCCCTCGCAGGTGACCGGCAGAGGCTTGAAGCGGACGACGGTCTTTCCGCCCCGGCTCTCTGAACGGTGGCACGCGCTACAGGCGAGGCGGCTGTGGGCCCCCACCAGCTTGAAGCGCGAGTGCCGATCGTGGTCGAACGTGACGCGGGACCAGGCCTGCACCGAGTGGCAGGACTGGCAACCTGCCTGGACGAGTTGCCCTTCATGGGGATCGCCATGGCAGGCGTTGCAGGCTTTCGGGGTGCCCTTGAAGCTGACCGTACCGTCTTTGCCCGGCTTGTGGCATCCGCCGCAGGACACCCGCTGGTGCCCGCCATCCAGGGGGAATCCGGTCCGGGAGTGATCAAAGGCTGCCAGGTGGGACCAGGAGTTGATCGAGTGGCACGTCCGGCACCCCTGCGGACCCTGGACGCGAGTCATCTCCCCCTTGTGGGGATCGCCATGGCAGGCCTGGCACTCGGTCGACTCCCAGCGGAAGCGGATCACCCCGGCCGCATTCTTCTTGTGGCAGGCGATGCAGGGCACGGCGAGGTGCGCTCCCTGGAGGGGATAGTCGGTCTTCTCCTGGTGCCGCTCCAGGGTGAAGGTCGAGGGGGAGAAGCCCCCGACCGTGTGGCAGCTCTCGCACGTGGAGCTGGCGATCTGGCCCGCGTGGACGTTCTTGTGACAGTCCGCGCATGCCTGGAACTTTGCGAAGCGCAGGCCCCGGCCGGAGGTGTGGCACTTCTGGCAGTCCACCTTCTCGTGCCGGCCGCGCAGGGGGAAGCGGGTCCGGTCGTGGTCGAACTTCGCGCGGCTCCCCGAGGCCCATCCCGCGGTCGAGTGGCACTGCTGGCAGGTCGTGCCGAGCCGCCCCTGGTGCGGATCCTTGTGGCAGTCGGTGCACCGCTGGTGCGCCAGCTTCGTGAAGCTTCCGGACTTGTGGCAGCTCGCGCAGGCCACGGCCTTGTGCCGCCCGGTGAGCGGGAAGCCGGTGCGGTCATGATTGAAGTTGGCCATGGCGCCCGTCTTCCATCCGGCGGTGGAGTGGCACTGCTGGCAGGTGGCGCCGAACCGTCCCTGGTGCGGGTCCTTGTGGCAGTTGGAGCAGCTCTGGTGCGCGACCCCCTTCAAGGCAAGGAACTCGCCCCTCGCGTCGCTCTTCTTCGGATGGCAGCTCGCGCAGGCCACGGCCTGGTGCTGGCCGGTGAGCGGGAAGGCGGTCTTCGCGTGGTTGAACTTCGCGGGCGGTTTCCAAGCCGTCAGGGTGTGGCAGGCGACGCAGGACTGCTGGGCGAACTGGCCGCGGTGCTCGTCCTGGTGGCAGGAGCGGCAGGTGCGCTCGAGCCCGAGGAAGGTCTTCTTCTCGTTGCGGTGGCAGGAGCCGCACGCCTGCTTGGCGTGGGCTCCTTCCAGGGGCCATCCGGTCAGGCGGTGGTCGAATCCGGCCTTTCCCTTCTTCCCCCAGTCGATGAGCTGGAACTCCCGCCCGTGGTGCTCGATGTGGCAGGTCTGGCAGGCCTGGTAGCCCGGGCGGGCGTGAAGGCCGCGGCCGGCGGTGATCCGGCTCTTCAGCGCGGTGTGGCAGTCGAGGCACCGCGCGGGAGCCACCCCCTGCGCCGCCTGGTGGCACTTGAGGCAGTTGGTGCTCCCCTCCAGCTTGGCGTGCGGCTGGCTGAGCTTGCCGGGAGAGAGCTGGGCCGCGAGGGGGGCCGAGGCGAGGAGCAGCGCCAGGACGATCCCCTTTCGCATCCTATTGCCAGGCGTAGCCGGTCAGGACCGCGACCACGATGTGGACGATCATGAAGACGTACATCACGACCGCGAAGGGTTTGTGGAGGACGTGCCAGTGGTGGAACAGCTCCTGGAGGCGGCTCCAGAGGAGCAGCCGGCGCTGGAGGAGCGCCTTCTGGCGGATCGTCCGGAGCAGCTCGGTGGACCCTCCATGCCGCCGATACCTCCTCCGGAAAGAGCGCAGCCGCCAGCGCAGGCGGACCCCTTCGACCGGCATGCGCAGGAGGAGGGGCAGGAGCGGCGTCCCGGGCTTCAGGCTGCCGGCCGCGAGGGCCTCCAGCTCCTGGAGGGGCGCTTCGCCGAGCTCCTCGCGCAGCCGCCGGGTGAGGTCCGCGTTCAGCTCCTCGACCTCCGCGAGGCTGAGCTGGTCGCCCGCCCGCGTGCGCGGGATCTGGAGATAGAGATAGCGCCCCAATACCCCGGAGAGCGCCACCACCACCATGGACCAGAAGCTGAGCGCTACCAGCCCGTGCACCTTGAACGAGCTGTGGAGCACCACCAGCAGCGGCCCGATCACGCCGCAGAAGATGTGGAAGTCGAGCCAGTCCCGGAGCTTGCCCGCGCCGCGCAACGCCTTGGTCCGCTTGCGCACCGAGTAGACCAGCATCACGACCATCAGCGAAGAGCCCGCGATGCCAAGAGCGTGCCCGCGCGAGCCGCCGGGCTTGAGCGTCCAGTAATCCTCGTGCCGCGGGCGCTCGATCAGGGGGGTCGAGTAATACGAGCTGCCCTCCCACGCGTAGAGGACGATGACCGCCAGCGCGGTTGCGTAGAGCGTGGTCAGGACGAGCTTGCGGACCGGTAGCCTCATGTCAAAAGACATGAGACAGGGGCGGGGGGCGGTTTGGAACAGACCCTCACCCCCCGGCCCCCTCTCCCGCTCCTCCCAAGCACACCCGCCCCGGGAGAGGGGACGGGGGTGAGGGCCTACTTAGGCGCCCATTTGTGGAAGAAGGTCGCGATCTCGGCCACGGATAGCAGCGAGTTGGCGTTGCGGAACTCGCCGTCGGTCTGGGCTTTGATCAGGGTGCCGTCGGGCTCCAGGATGGCGATGGCGGGGATGCCCCTCACCACGTCCATGCCGTAGTCGGCCATGAGGTCGAGGTTCTGGTTGCGGTTGCCCACCGTGACCTTCACGACCACGTAGCTGGGCTCCAGGATCGGCTCCACGAGCCGGTGGGTGAGCGCCTTCTCCAGGGCGTAGCAGTCCGGGCACCAGTTGGCGCCGAAGACGACGGCCACCCGCTTGCCCTCCCGGGCTGCCTGCTCCCGGGCGGCGTCGATGGCGGCATGGGCGTCGGTTACGTAGGTTGCGTCGTTCATCTGCGTCTCCCTCAATCATTTACGTCAAACGATCGGATGGTGGCCAGGGTCAGCCGCCCGGCCCAGTCCAGCGTCTCCGGCGTGATCTTCTCCGGAGTGTCCAAGGGGGAATGATAGGACGGCTCCACGCCGGTCCAAAGCCAGGCCGTCTCCACCCCCCGGCTCGCGAAGGGCACGGAGTCCGAGACCTGGGGCGTCAGGTGCTCCTTCGCCGGCACCCCCAGCCGGCCGGCGATGCCGAGCATCCGCTGGTGGACCCCGCGCTTCATGTTGATCCTCAGGGTCGGGAGCAGCGCGTCCCCGCGGCCGACCATGTCCAGGTTGATCATGGCCGCGAGGTGGCGCGCTTCTTCCGGGGACATCCCGCGGGCGTAATGCTGCGAGCCGCCCAGAGACTGATGGTGGGGGCCCGCCCGCCCCTCCTCGGCGCCGAAGGCCACGAGCACCACCGGCAACTTGGCGGGACGGGTTCCGAGAGCCCGCGCCACTTCCAGAAGGACGGCGACGCCCGAGGCGTTGTCGTTGGCCCCCGGGCTCCCCGCGACCGTGTCGTAGTGTGCCCCCGTGAGGAGGTGGCGGTCCTCCGCCGGGTCGAAGTCCGGGTCTGAAGGGAGCGCGATGACGTTGGCCGACTCCCCGCCGCCGGGCAGGGGGACGGGCTGGCGCTCGACCCGGTAGCCATACGACGCCAGCTCTTTCTCCAGGTACGCCGCGGCGCGGGCCTCCGCGGCCGAGCCGGTCGGCCGCGGGCTCTCCGCCAGCTTCCGGAGGTGGGCCATGGCCCGCGCCACGTCGATCCCCTCTCCCAGAAGATGGACCGCGGGCCGGGGAGTCGGAGCCGGAGGCGGCGCCTCCGTTTCACCGCGGCAGGCGGCGAGGAACGCCAGAAGGACAGCGGTCCGTCGGAGGGTGGGATGCATTCAGGGCAGTCTACCCGACGGACCCCTCACCCCCTGGCCCCCTCTCCCATCCCCTCCCTTCCACCGGGAGAGGGGGAAAAGAGAGGAGGCATAAGAAAGGTTCCCCCTCTCCCGGGAGGGCGGGAGTGCGATGGGAGAGGGGGCCAGGGGGTGAGGGATCCGAACTTCCCGGAGATCTCCTCGTAAACTACCCCTGATGAAGATCCGCACCCAGCTCGTCGTCGCCTTCCTCCTGCTCTCCGTGGTGCCGCTGACCGGAATCGTCCTCTACTCCTATGCGTCATCCCAGCGGGCCGTGCGCCAGGCGGTGGAGGCCGAGGCCGCGGAGCTGACGCAGGAGATGAACGGCCGGATGTCCACGATCCGGGCGGAGCTCGGGCGCAGCCTCGAGAGGGTGGGCGAGATCCCGCTCTCCACCCTGCTGGAGCGGCAGGTCGAGGAGGAGCTGGAGGCGGAGATGCCCGAAGTGCTCCGGGCCATGGGCGAATCCGCGCCCTTCGTGGACTCGCTGGAGTTCACCCCGGCCGCGCCCCCTATAGATCCCGTCTCCGGCGAGCTCCCGGTCCCTCCCGCGGAAGCTCCCCCCGCCCCCGAGCCGGCTCCTGAAGGCTCCGCAGGCTTCCCCGCTCCCCCGGCGCCGCCCGCGCCTCCGATCGTCATCGACGTCCGCGAGATCATGGAAGAGGTCCGCAAGGCTCAGCAGCACGCCAGGGCGCAAGGAGCGGAGATTCCGGAATACGTGGAAAGCGCCACGGCGATCGCGGCCGAGGAGATCGCGGACATGAACCTGACCGGCGTGCCCGGCGACGAGGGCAAGGTCGTCATCGTCCATCCCGGCGCGCCCGATCCGGAGAAGCTGGAGGAGGTGGAGCGCAAGATGCGCGAGGCCGAGGCGCGCCGCCGGGAGGTGGAGGCCCGGCTCGAGCAGCGGCGCAAGGAGACCCGGCTCCTCCTCGGCAAGGAGATCGAGGCGCCGGTGAAGGACCAGGGCCGGGTGGTCGGCTGGGTCCGCGCCCGGGTCCGTCCCGACCAGGTCCTCAGCCGCGTCCTCGGCAGGGCACGCCGGGAGCGCGGCGAGATCCCCTTCGCAGTCGACGCCGAGGGCAAGTTCCACGCCGCGAGCGACGAGGACCTGAAGAAGGTGCAGGGGCTGCCGATCGACCTCGGAAACGACAGCTCCTCCTCGCAGCACATCCTCGAAGGCTGGGTGGTCGTCACCTCGAAGGACCCGGACAGCGGTTTGACCCTGGGCGTGGCGCGGCCGATCCGCCAATCCCTGGAAGAGGTCAAGCGCACCGCGGCGCGCAACTTCGGCTGGGGCCTCGCCCTGATCGGACTGGCCCTGGTGGGCATCCTGCCGCTGTCCAACCGGATGACCCGCGACGTCAGCGTCCTGAAGCAAGGGGCGGAGAAGATCGCCGGGGGGGACCTGGGCACCCGGGTCTCGGTGCGCTCGCGCAACGAGATCGGCGCCCTGGCCGCGGCGTTCAACCGGATGGCGGGCGACCTGCGCGAGAACCAGGAGAGGCTCGTGGAGCAGGAGACCGAGCAGCGGCTCCTGCGCCGCGAGTACGAGCGCAAGACCCGGGAGCTGGAGGAGGCCCGCGCCTTCCAGCTCTCCCTCCTGCCCAAGACCCTGCCCGACCATCCCGGCTTCGAGATCGCCGTGTCCATGCAGACCGCGACCGAGGTCGGGGGCGACTACTACGACTTCCACCTGTCGGAGGAGGGCGTCCTGACCGCAACCGTGGGCGATGCCACGGGGCACGGCGCCCGGGCCGGGACCATGGTGACGGTGGTGAAGAGCCTGTTCTCAGCCGACTCCGGAAGGTCCGCGCCCCGGGAGTTCCTGACCGAAGCCGCAGGCGCCGTGAAGCGCATGGAGCTGGGCCGGATGGCCATGGGCCTGACCCTCGTCCGCGTGGACGGGAAGACCCTTACCATCGCCGCGGCCGGCATGCCTCCGGCCCTACTCTTCCGCGCCGCCGCCGGGGAGGTGGAGGAGATCGCCCTGGAGGGGATGCCCCTGGGCGGGCTCGCGTCTGATTACCAGGAGGCCAGCTTCGCCATCGCCGCCGGAGACATGCTGCTCCTGATGAGCGACGGTCTGCCCGAACTGCAGGACGACCGCGGGGAGCCCTTCGGCTATCCCCGGGTGAGGCAGCGCTTCCAGGAGCTGGGAGCCCGAAGCCCCGAAGAGGTCATCGCCGGCCTCGGCGAATCCGCCCGCTCCTGGACCGGCGGCAAGCCCCCCAACGATGACGTCACCTTCGTAGCGGTGCGGGTCCGGACGGCGTAGGTTCCGTGTTACGATGTTCTCATCGAGTGGCGGGCGCGCTTCGGGAGAACATTGATTCCATGACCGACCAAGAGCTCAGAGACCTGATGGCTTCGCTGGCAGTCAAGCATGCCGAGCTGACTGAGTCCCAGCGGGAGACCGAGCGAGTGCTTCGTGAGGCCGCGCAGGAGTACGCTCGGCTGGCACGGGAGGAGACGCGGGAGCTGAAGCGGCAGATCGGCGGCCTGAGCGACAAGTTCGGCAGCTTCACGGAAGGCCTGGCTCTCCCATCCATGGCCAAGATCCTGAGCCAGCGCTTCGGCATGGAAGTGATCGCTCCCAGCGTCCGGGTCAAGCGCAACGGCCACTCCATGGAGGTTGACGTGCTCGCCTTCTCCAACTTCAGCGACGACATGTTCGTCGTCGAGGTCAAGAGCCACCTCCGCGAAGAGGCTCTCGACCAGATGAACAGGATTCTCCAGGAGTTCCGCGACTTCTTCCCCATCTACAAGGACAAGAAGGTCTACGGAATCATCGCCGCGGTGCACGCGCCTGGCAAGCTGCAGGAGAAGGTGCTCCAGGAAGGCTTCTACTTCGCCCGGATCCACGACGACCAGTTCCAGCTCGATGTACCCGAGAGCTTCCAGCCTCGCGTCTTCTAGGCTCTACAGGCAATAACTCCTCTCCGGTCGCCGGATGTCCTCATGCGGAGGCGCTCGCCCTTCCGGGGCGGCCGTCGCCTTCAAAGGGCGGATGCCATCCCTCAAAGGGCGGGCATCGCCCCTCGAAGGGCGGAGACCGTCCCTCGAAGGGCGGACACTGTCCCTCGAAGGGCGGAGACCGTCCCTCGAAGGGCGGACACTGTCCCTCGAAGGGCGGACACTGTCCCTCGAAGGGCGGAGACCGTCCCTCGAAGGGCGGAGACCGTCCCTCGAAGGGCGGACATCGTCCCTCAAAGGGCGAAGGCTGCCCCTCAGAGGGCGGGCATCGTCCCTCAAAGGGCGAGCATCGTCCCTCAGAGGGCGGACACCGCCCTTTAAAGGGCGGAAGCCGCCCTCTCAGGGCGTGCGCCGCGCGCCTGCCGCTCACAATCTCTCGCGCCACCGGCAGTACTCCTCCGGGCTCCCTCTCCCGCGCAGCGGGGGAGGGCAGGGGAGGGGGTCCGCACATCTGCGCGTGATATCTTGAGAGAAACCTCCGACGAGCCGAATCCATGCCCTCCGACCCCGACGCGCCGAGCCGTTCCCAGAGCGCGAGCCTCTCCGGGGAGCAGAACGTCAACGTGCAGATCCAGGGCGACAACAACGTCGTCCTCCTCGGTAGGTCCCGTCTCGACCTCACGCTCTACCGGGGCCGCCGGAGGGAAGCCCTCTCTTCCCCCGTTGAGGCAGGCGAGGCCGCCGAGATCCTCAGCCCCTACGCCATGGCGGTCCCCCTCGTGGGACGGGAGCGGGAGCTTGCCGACCTCTGGTCCTGGATGGATGGTGATCCGGACCTGTCCATCCGCGTGGTCACGGCGCCTGGAGGAGGCGGCAAGACACGCCTCGCCCTGGAGCTCTGCGAGGAGGCAGTCCTACGGGGATGGAGCGCCGGTTTCGTGAAGGCCACCCCGTCCCTGGAATCCGTCACGGCCAGCCTGCCGCGCCCCACCCTCGCCGTAGTGGACTACGCGGCTGCCCGACTCCCCTGGCTGCGGGATTGGCTGGACGACCTCGCCAGCTCACCGCCGGCTGGCGGCAAGCTCCGTATCCTGCTCCTCGAGCGGTACGCCGATCCCAAAGGCGGCTGGTGGGCGGAAGCCTTCCAGAGCGGAGGGTGGGGCGATACCGCCGTCCAGCGCAAGCTCGATCCTGCCGATGGCCCTTACGTGCTCTCTCCTCTCGCGCCTGTCGAGGACCGGCGCAACATCCTCGAAGAGGTATTCAGTAAGGCGGGGAGCGATCTGAGGCTGCCGGAGGAGGGCCGTGGGTTCGACCGCGACCTGGCAAAACTGGAGTGGGGCGGCGAGCCGCTTTTCCTTTTGATGGCCGGCTTGATTGCGGCAAGGGAGGGCTTCGCGCACGTCCTCACCTTGAATAGGTCCGACCTAGCCTTCGAGGTCGCCCGGCGGCACGAGCTGAACCGGATCGGGCGGATCGGCGAGAGCCGCCTGCAACACTCACGGTCCCTGGTCTGCCACATGGCGGCGTATGCGACCCTCTGCCAGGGGCTCACGCGCGATCAGGCGGAAGAAGCCATCGAGGTCGAGGCGAGAGCGTTGCGCTACGTTAGAGTCGGTGATCCTCCAGAGATCTACAAGATCCTGCACGCGGTGCTCCCCAGGGCAGGGGCGGACGTCGCACCAATCCTTCCGGACATCGTAGGGGAGGCCGCAATCCTCCTCGCCCTCGGCGACGGCGATCCCGGCAAGGCCAGGGAGTCGGTCGCCCGCGCGGCCGCCATCGCGCCGGAGCGCATCACCGCAGTGGTCATCCGGATGGCCCAGGACTTCGGCGGCGTGGATGGGAGGCCCGCGGAATGGCTCGATTGCCTGGCGGAAAGAGTCGGAGACACGCAAGCTCTGTTGAGGCTGGTCAATCAGCTCCCGGAGAAGACACTGGTCTTGCGCGAGGTCGCCGCAAGGCTCACGGCAGCGGTGGTGGAAAGGCTCCGGGTGGAAGGTGACAAGGAAGAGCTGGCCGGGTTCATCAACAACCTGTCCATCCGTCTGAACGCTCTTGGCCGTAGCGAAGAGGCTCTGCATTTGGCGCAGGAGGCGGTGGATGCAAATCGCGAGCTTCCGCAGGACACGTCTCGTCCGCACTTGGCGCTTTCGCTAATTACCCTGTCCAACCGTCTGAGCGGTTTCGGCCGTCACAAAGAGGCCTTGGAGGCTGTTCAGGAGTCGGTGGCCATCTTGCGCGAGCTTGCACAGTCCCGCCCAGACGCATTCCTTCCGGATCTTGGGAAGTCGCTCATCAACCTGTCTAGCTGTCTGGGTGATCTTAGGCGTTATAAAGAGGCGCTGGAGGCAGTGCAGGCGGCGGTGGATGTATGTCGTGAGCTTTCGCAGTCCTCTCCCGGCGTATTTCGTTTGCAGCTTGCGGCATCGCTCAGCAATCTGGCTCTCTGGCTGCGCCTTCTTGACCATCATAAAGAGGCTCTCAAGGCAGTGCAGGAGGCGGTGGATGTATATCGCGAGCTTTCGCAGTCTCATCCGGACGCGTTCCGTCCGGACCTTGGAAAGTCGCTCACCATCCTGTCAGGCATTCTGAGCGATCTTGGCCGTCGCGAAGAGGCACTAGAGGTGGCGGCAGAGGCAGTGGATGTATTTCGTGATCTCTCGCAAACTGGCCTGGAAGAGTTCAGGCTGAGTCTTGCCTTCTCTCTTTACAATTTAGCCTGTTGCCTACAGGAGTTCGGTGATTTTGGTAAGGCGCTGCAGTTTTCGGAGGAGGCTGTCCGAATGCATCTGCATTTTTTCTTAGCCCGCCCGGCGACTTTGCAGGAAGGAATGGCGAAGATGACCTCCTTGTATCTAAGACTCTCGGAGCAGAACGATCGGCAACCCGATTCCGAGCTGATCGAGGCAATCGACTCTACCTTTCAGAAGATCCAACCGCCCGAATCGCCGTAGCCTTTCGAACCTTCTCCTGACCCAGGGAGCCCCTCATGATCGATCCTGCGACCGTCGCAACAGCCGTCGTAACCTTACTATCCCCCTATCTCGTCGAAGCTGCCAAGGCCGGTGCGAAGAAGATCGGGGAGGCGACCGTCGGGGGAGCCGGCAAGCTGTATCAGACACTCAAGCAGCGTTTCACCGGACCCGCCGAGGAGAAGGCCCTGACCAAGCTGGAGGCCGCGCCGGAGAAGCCGGATGCCCAGGCGGCCGTGCGCCTGTTCCTGGAGGAGCGGCTCGCGGCGGATCCCGACCTTCTCACCGAGTTGGCTCGCCTCGTGGAAGAGGTCCGGCCGGGGGTCTCGATCCAGCAGACGGCGAACATCACCGGGGACGGCAACACGAACGTCCAGATTGCGGGGAGCGGGAACCGGGTGGGGAACGGGTAGAAGACCCCCTCCTCTATCCTCCCCCGCTTCGCGGGAGAGGAAGCCCCCGCCCGCGCGGCTTCGGAGTCAGGGTGTCTGGGTTTCTCCTCCGCAGTACTCTCTGCCGTGAAGATCTTCTCGATCCACACAGTCGTTCCCGGCGGCACCACGTACTCGCTCTGTCCTTTAGGATGGAGGACATCCCCCAGTCAAAGGTGTAGCCGAGCGCTGCCAGGTGAGATGGTCACGTCGCGTGATAGGATGTCACTGCGGGTGTGCTTTGGGAGAACATTGATTCCGTGACCGACCAAGAGCTCAGGTCTGGTGCTAGACAGGCTCGCTTGACTCAAGCTCAGGGACCTCTTACTTTGGAAGCCATGTCGAACGAAGAGCTTACCCAGAAGGTGCTGGCGCTACCGCTGTCAGATCGGATTGACTTGGCGCAAGCGCTCTGGCAGAGCATCGATGAAGAGCCTGGAGTTGGCGGCGGCGCTGAGGAGCGAGAAGCCGTCGATCAGGCTAAGAGGCGGGATCGAGAGCTGGCTACGGGGGCGGTCGAGGGCCGGTCTCACGAGCAGGTCATGGAGGCTGCGCGCCGAGCTCTCCGATGAAGCTGACCTACCATCCGGACGCTGAGGGAGAGTTGGTTGAGGCCGTCCGGTTCTACGAAGGCCGGGAGCCAGGGCTCGGCAGTCGCTTCCTGCGCGATTTCGACGCTGCCATTGCTGCGATCCTGGCCGCCCCCTATCGCTGGCGGGTCGTCGAGGATGATGTGCGACGCTTGGTGATGCGGCGTTTTCCTTATGGCATCTACTACCGCCAGGAAGGCGACGACATACGCATCCTAGTGGTCAAGCACCACAGCCGCCATCCAGACTATTGGAAGTATCGCCTCGGATCTTAGAAGCACTACCGGCAGTACTCCTCCGCCGTGAAGATCTTCTTGTCGATCCACACCGTCGTTCCCGGCGGCACCACATACTCGCTCTGGCCCCAGGGGTGGAGGAGGTCCCCCCAGTCGAAGGTGTAGCCGAGAGCGGTCCACGGATAGCTGGTCATCGGGTCCCCGGTGTAGGTGCTCTTCCAGTTGCCGCACATCCAGTCGAGGTGGCTGTCCGAGACGCGGACGAAGGCGCCGGAGACTTGATCGGCGGACCACGGACAATCGCCGGTCCGGTCGGCCGGCCCACCGTCGAGATAAACCTGGCACTCCTGGTCGGTGATCTCGGGATCGGAGCAGGGACGGAAGAACGTGCGGGGATCGACCCACATCTGGACGAAGGCGTCGTTGCCTCCCTCGGACGGCGGCGGCAGGCCCAGCGACTGGGCAATGCGGAGGGGAAGCTTCTCGGCAGGAAGGCCCCAGCCGCGGCAGTCCTCCTGGAGATAGGGCACGGCGGTCAGCCAGACGGTGACGCCTTTGGGAAGCGTGTAGGGCTGGCCGACCTTGCCCTCGTAGTACTTCTTCTTCGTCCAGGTGGCCATCAGGACACGCCCCTGGTCCCAACGCAGCTCCGGATTGGTGCGGAGGATCGGCACCAGATCGCGGGAGATGTGGTCCTGGACGGGGTATTGCGCCGTCCGCACTGCCGCGGCGTAGACTGCCCAGAGGTCTTCGGTGCCAGGAGCAGGCAGAGCCGCGGGCTTCGGAGGCGGGGGAGCGGTCGCGCAACCGGCGGCCAGCACGAAGGCCAATACCCAACGGAATCGGGTCATATCCTTCTCCTCAGGAGGTTGGCACAATCCTACCTGAAACCCGACCGCCCGCCACCCGTAATGGCTGGAGGAGGAAGCCACCATGAAGCAGCATCGCGAGGTCCGCCCTTGAGCATCCGCCGCCTCTGGCTCGTCACGCAGCTCGATCTCCAGGAGTCCCTGCGCCGCCCGTTCTTCTGGTTCTGGGTGATCTTCATGGCCTGGAACGCCCGGATGGTGTCCCAGGGGGAGTGGCTCGTGCGCTCGAACAGCACGTCCATGGGGGGCAACCTGGCCTACGTGAACTCCGAGTTCCAGATCGCCTACGTGGCGGCGATCATGGGCTTCTTCGTCCTCTCCTTCTTCGTGGCCATCGCCGCCGGCACGCCGCTGATCCGCGACGCCGAGAACAAAGTCGGCGAGATCCTGCACTCGACGCCGCTGTCTCCCGGCGAGTACGTCTGGGGCAAGTTCCTGGGCGCGGTCGGGAGCACTCTGGGCGTCCTCGCGCTGTTCGTCCTGATGATCATCGTGTTCACCCATGGTATGCCGAACCCGGAGCGGCCCGAGGCCTACGGACCGTTCGCGCTGCGCATCTACGTGGTCCCGATCCTGGTGATCCTGGTGCCGACGGCTCTATTCGTCGCCGGGGCCGCCTTCGCCCTCGGCCGCTTCACTGGAAAGCCGGTCCTGGTCTTCTTCCTGCCGGTGGCCGCATTCCTCTTCTTCTGGGGGTTCTTCTGGAGCTGGAACCCGATGGACATCAGCCAGACCACCCGGTTCTGGGTCCAGATGCTCGACCCCTCGGGCTTCAAGTGGCTGCGGCAGACCTATCTAACGGTGGACCGGGGGATCGCTTACTACAACACGCAGCCGATCGCCTGGTCGGCGCCGTACCTGCTGAGCCGCCTCGGGGTCGCGGCGGTGGGGCTGCTCCTGGTGGACCTTTCCCGGCGGCATTTCGCGGGACGGCTCAAGACGGCGCGGAAGGCTCCCCGCTGGGAGCGCTGGCGGCGCAAGGCTGAAGAGGCTGCGGTCACGGTGCCGACTTCGGAGCCTCTCGGCGTCCTGGGCATGACTTCCCGCGCGCGGGGGACGCTATCCGGCCTTCTCACGGTGGCCCGGTTCGAGATCAAGGAGCTGTTCTCCCATCCGGCCCTGTACATCCTCGTCTTCATCGTCCTGAACCTGGTCGCGCTCTTCTTCGTAAACCAGTTCGAGAACGAGTTCCAGTCGAACATCTATCTCACCCCCGGCACCGCGGCGGTGAGCTCGTTCAACATCCTGACCGCCGGCCTGCTCCTCCTTCTGCTCTTCTACACGGTGGAATCCCTGCGCCGGGAGCTCGCCACGGGCGCGGCGGCGGTGATCTACACTACCCCGGTCCGGACGGCGTCCCTGCTCCTGGGCAAGACCCTCGCCAACGGCGCGATCGTCCTCGCCGTCCTGCTGGCGGCGCTGTTCACGGCGGCGATAGTCATGCGCAACCAGGGCGGCGTCGTGGACATGGACCTTGGACCCTTCCTCCTGGTCTGGGGGCTGCTGCTCATCCCCACCGTGATCCTCTGGGTCTCCTTCCTCCTGGCCGTGTTCGCTCTCACTCGAAGCCAGTTCGGCACCTACGGGGTCGGTTTCATGGCGCTCATCCTGACCGTCTGGGCCCTGGTGGAGAACAACATGACTTGGGCGGGGAACTGGGCGCTCTTCGGAGCCCTCAATTGGACGGACATGGGGACCTTCCCCATGGACCGGGCGGCCCTGCTCCTCAACCGGCTGATGGTGCTCGGTCTCGCGGCCCTGTTCCTCTACCTGGCCTTCCGGCTCTTCGCGCGCCAGGACCGCGACCCGCTCCACCCGCTCTTCGGCCGGCAGCCGGGCCAGCGGAAGAGGACGCTCCTAACCGCCGCGGCGCTCGCGCTCGTCCCCCTCGCGTTCGGCTTCGCCCTCTGGTCCCAGGTGAACCGGGGCTACGAAGGGGGAGCGGTCCGCAAGTGGCGTGAGGACTACTGGCGGTTCAACCACTCGACCTGGCTGAACCAGCCGGGGCCGTACATCGCCAACGTGGAGATGGACCTGGACCTGGAGCCCGATACCCGGAGCTTCCAGGTGAACGGCTTCTACGATCTGCGCAACGAGCACCCGCAGGAGCTGCCCTGGTTCTCGGTCACGGTGGGGAAGGCGTGGAAGGGGCTTTCGTGGACTCTGAACGGCAAGCCGGTGAAGCCGGAAGACAGCCACGGTCTCCAGATCTTCCGGCTGTCGCTGCGTCCGGGTGGCACGGTCCGGCTGGGCTTCCGCTACGAGGGGGCGCTGCTCCCCGGCATCTCGCTCAAGGGCGGGCCCGTGACTCAGGGCGAGTTCATCACCCCGGCCGGGGGTCTCGTCACCGGGCGCAACCCCGACTTCGTGCCAATAATCGGGTACCAGCCCGAGATCGGCGCGGATCCGCAGGTCCAGCACGAGAACGAGGAGCGGGGGCACCAGCCCCGGACCTTCCCTCCCGGCTGGCACCGCGGGATCACCCAGGCGGAGCTCGACCGCTCGGCCTTCACCCACCGCCTGCGGGTGACGCTGCCCGCGGAGTACATGCTGACCTCCACCGGAGCCCTGGAGAGCAATGAGGTCCGGGACGGCCGCCGCACCGTGGTCTGGATCACCGATTACCCGGTGCGGGTCTTCAACATCGCCTTCGGCCGCTGGGCCGAGAAGCGCGGGAAGAACGGCACGGTCATCTACCATCACCCCGAGCACACGTACAACCTGGACAGCATGCTGGAGGCGATGGACGGCGCCCGGCAGCACTTCTCGGAGTGGTTCCATCCCTACCCGTGGCGCGAGCTGCGGCTCAACGAGTTCCCGAACCTGGTGCAGTACGGCCGGGGCAATGCCACGAACATCTTCTTTTCCGAGGGGATCGGCTTCCTCACGCGCCGCATGCCCGACATCGACGCGGCCTTCTTGATCGCCGCCCACGAGGCCGCCCACTCCTGGTGGGGGCACGTCGTGCAGGATGGCGAGGGTCCGGGGGGCGTGGTGATGTCCGAGGGCACCGCCCATTTCGCCACGCGGCTGCTCACCGAGGAGCTGCGGGGCTTGCAGCCGAGCATCGGCTTCGCCATCCGGTCCGAGACCTTTTACGCCGAGTTCCGCCAGCCGAGCGACGAGAAGCCGCTCGCCGAGACCTACCGTTTCCGGCCGGGGGATACGGCGGTCATCTACGACAAGGGCATGTGGGTTACGTGGATGCTGATGCACCTTATGGGCCGGGAGGCTTTCTTCGAAGGGACGCGGGACTACTTCCGGATCTATCACAACAACCCGGACCACCCGGTGGTCCACGACTTCGTGGCCGCGATGCGCCGCCACGCACCGGACAAAACCGCCTACGACGAGTTCGCCCGGCAGTGGTTCTTCGGCATCGTGATCCCCGAGTACCAGCTCTCGGACGCGAAGAAGGAGCAGCGGGGAGGGGAGTGGGAGGTGACCGTGAGGGTAAAGAACGCCGGCACCGGCCGCATGCCCGTCGAGGTCGCCGCCGCGGCCGGCTGGCGCTGGGGTGAGGACGGCCGGGTCTCTCCCGATTACAAGGAGTCGCGCGTCACGCTGGTCCTCGGGGCGGGGGAGGAGAAGGTGGCGAAGATCCGCTGCCCGTTCGAGCCCGAGCAGGTGGTGGTGGATCCCGACGCCAAGGTCATGCAGCTCGAGCGGCAGGCGGCGGCGGCGCGGTTTTAAGAGACCTCACCCCCTGTCCCCCTCTCCCATCTCCCGCCCTACCCTCCCCGGGAGAGGGGGGACGTATCTGTGGCAGTCGTGCCTGAGCGAAGGCAAGATGGCCTCAGCCACGTTCCCCCTCTCCCGGCGGGGGCCGGGTGGGAGATGGGAGAGGGGGACAGGGGGTGAGGTCCGCCCTCGCGATATCCTCCCGCCCATGAAAACCGTCCTCCTCCTGCTCGCCGCCCTGGCCGCCCCCGCCCAGGCCACGACCTTCCAGGACGCCTACCTGGAGCGCTACTTCGACATGTACCCGACCAAGGCGACCGCGGCCGGGCGCCATGACCTGGACCGCCGCCTGGAGGACCTTTCAGAGGCGCGCCGCCGGTCCTGGCTCAACTTCAACCGCGGGGCCGCGGACGGCTTCCGCCGGCTCATGACAGCCCCTTCGACCTCCTTTGAGGATCGTCTCGATGCCGAGCTCCTCCTGCGGCAGGCCGAGCTGGAGGTCTTCGAGCACGGCACCCAGGCTCGGCCGCAGACGGACCCGCTGTTCTGGACCGGCATCGTGGGCGACGCCACGGTCTTCCTCCTGGTCCGCGACGACCTGCCCAAGGCCGAGCGGCTGTCGCGGGCCGCTGCGCGGGCTGCGCAGCTCCCCCGGCTCGCGGCCCAGGCGCGGGAGGCGCTTGCCGATCCGTCCCGGATCTCTCCTGAGATCTGTGGCATCGCGGCCAACATCCTGCGTGGCTCGGCGAAGTTCTACCGCGAGGGTTTCCCGCAGATTGCGGATACCCCGGAGGCGAAGGCAGCAGGGCGGCAGGCCGCAGCCGCTCTCGATGATCTGGCCACGTTCCTGGACGGTCTGCAGAAGAAGGCCACCGGCTCTCCCCGCCTGGGAAAGGACTACGCTGCTCGCTTCCGGCTGGTGACCGGAGTGGAGGAGCCGGTGGAGCGCGTGCTCGCCGGGGCCGAGGCCGCCCTGGCTGCCCGGAGGACCGAGGCCGCTGCGTATGGACGGAGCGTGTGGAAGGACTTGATGACCGGAGAAGCTCCCGCGGACGACCGCGAGCTGCTCCGCCGCCTGTTCGAGCGCGTGGCCGCCGACCACGCCAAGGACATGGACGAGTTCGTGGCCGACTACCGCAAGTTGGTCCCCGAGGCGCTGGAGTTCGTGCGCAGCAAGGGCCTCATGACCCTGCCCGAGCCCACGACGCTCCACATCGACCGCTCGCCGTCCTTCTTCATCGGCCAGGCCGTGGGCGGGGTCTATCCCGCGGGTCCCTTCGCCCCGGATGCGGACACCCTCTTCTACCTGCCCACGGTCCCGGACAGCGCCACGCCCGAGCAGAAGGCGGCGTTCTTCCGCGACTTCAACAGCCACTTCAACCGCATGATCACGCCGCACGAAATGGTTCCGGGCCACTACGTGCAGCTCAAGTGGGCCGCGCGCCACCCGCGCAAGGTGCGGGCGCTCTTCTCGGACGGCGTCTACGTGGAGGGATGGGGGACCTTCTCGGAGCGGCTGCTCCTCGACCTCGGCTGGGGCGGCCCGCTGGACCGCCTGGCTCACCTCAAGAAGCAGCTCGAGAACATCGCCCGCACCGTGGTGGACATTCGCGTCCACACCCGGAACATGAGCCGCGACGAGGTCCTGCGCTACGTCCGGGAGGAGGCCCTCCAGGACGATCAGTTCGCCAACAACATGTGGGTCCGCGCCATCACTTCGTCGCCACAGCTCACCTTCTACTACCTGGGCGACCGCGAGGCGCAGGGGCTCTACGACGAGGTCCGCAAGACGAAGGGCGAATCCTTCCAGCTCAAGGCGTTCCTGGACGGGATGATGGAGCTGGGGCCGGTGCCCATCCCGCACTACTGGCAGAAGATGCGGCCGGCGTCCGCCTGCTCCCGCCCAGCCCTCACCGGAACCGCACCACCACCACCACAGCCCCCCCGGTGGCCACGGAGCCGGTGAGCACGGCCTCGTTCCGGCCGTCGGCGTCGAGGTCGGCGATCCGTAGGCTCCTCGCGCCGCCGTCCTCTCCTTTCCCGAGATTGAGCGGGATCTCCAGCGGCTTCCGCTCCAGGAGCGCGCGCCGGGGGTCCTTGGTGCCGGGAAAGACGAGCAGCCTCCAGCGGTCGGCCAGGGCTAGATCGGCGATGCCGTCGCCGGTCAGGTCCTTGCCGTAGCACCAGTCCCGGGTCTCCAGGTCCCACTTCTGACGGCGGCCGGGGGTCTCGAAACGGCCGTCGCCCCGGCCGAAGAAGGTCTCGGCGATGACCTCTCCGCCACCCATGCCGTCGAGCTGGAGCACCACGAGATCGTCCTTGCCGTCGCGGTCCAGGTCCATGACCACGGGATCGACCGGAAGCCAGCGGTGGCTCGTGGTCTGGGTCGCCAGCACGGGGCGCCGGCCCGCGCTGGCGCGGTCGGCCACCAGGGGGAAGACCCGCAGCCGCTTGCTGTCGAAGATCCCGATCTTGTCCGCGGCCGTGCTCGTGACGATCAGCGAGGGCATGCCGTCGATCTTCACGTACCAGGCGGTGTCCACCTCTTCGGGAGAGGGGAGGATGGACCAGATTGCCGTGGTGGAGTCCGCGCCGATCAGGAGGCTGCGGAGGCGCTGCTTGCCCTCGGCCTCGGGACCGGCGGCGAGGAGCTGGCTGTCCCCGCGCACCGTCCGCACCCGGGGGCTCGTGAGACGGATGCCCCAGCGCTCGCGCGTGGCCCGGGACGGCAGCTCGCGCTCGACGGATGGCGCCAGTCCGTTGCCGTTCGGCAGATAAACGCGGGCCTTACCCAAGCCGCCTGCCAGGACGCCGGGCATCTCCTCGTTCCGCCAGCGGGAAGGGAAGCTCAGGTCTCCGGAAAGGTCCAGCACCGTCCGCGGAGCCGACGGCTTGTGGGCCGGACCGAGCGAGCGGAGACCATCCTTCGTCGACAGGAGGACCTCCTCGGCGCCGTCGCCGTCCAGATCCAGGGCGCCCAGCGTGCCAGGTGGGACTTCCTGGAGCAGCGGCCGGAGAGCGCCCTGGCCCGCGAGGTCGAGACGGTGGAGAGAGCGCGGCGCCTTGTCGGCGTCCTCCGGGTCGGCGGAACGATCGCCGTCCCGCTCCCGCCGCCTCAGGTCCTCAGGGTCCGGTTCCTTCTCGTTCAGGAGGAGGACGACGTCCAGCTTCCCATCCGCCTGCCGGGGGAGCTCGACTTCCTCGAGGTAGCCGGGCAGCACGGCGCGGACGACCTCCGCGTTGCCGCTCCGCGTGACGGTCACACCGACCGGCGGGGGAGGGGCGGCGGCCTTCTTCGCTCCGGCCAGGAGGAGCAGCAGGACCAGGCTCGTCAGCGTCCGTTTCATCCTGCACCCCGGCTCAGATAGAGGTCGAGCCGCACGGGCGGAGTCACGTTCGCCTCCTTGACCGTCTGTGGCTGGATGACCAGGAGGTCGGCGAGCGCGTCGCCGTCCAGATCCCTCACCTGGACGAGCATGAGGTCCCGCGGCGCCTCCCGGAGCTCGACGGCGAGGTCCGGCTGCGCGGGGTATGAGCAGTCCGGCCGGCCGCGATGGATCGTCACCGTCTTGCCGCGGCCCATCTGCGTGAAGTCGGCCCGGCCGTCGCCGTCGAAGTCGCCCGCGAACTGCGAGGTCTGGCCGAGCTTCAGGTTGTTCAGATTGAGGTTGATCTTGCCCGACAGGTCGAGACCCCGGACCGGCGCGAACTTCCCTCCCGCGCCCTGGCACTGGATGTGGAAGTCGAGCCCGATGCCGATCCGCTGCACGGTGAGGACCTTGACCGCCTGCAGCATGGAGAAGTCCAGGGTCAGCGCGATCATGTCCATCCGTCCGTCGCCGTTCAGGTCCTGCATGCCGCTGCCCGGCATCCGGATGAAAACGCCGTCTTCCCCTTCGTCCCCGCCGCCTTCGAAGGCGTAGCCCTCGGCTTCGAATTCCTGGAAGGGCTTGGGCTCCATGCCCAGGTCGGGGCGCGAGCGGTGGAGGCGGAAGCGGAACTTCGGCCGCTTCGCGTGCTTCATCTCTTGGCGCATCGAGGCGTCGTCGCCCGGCCCCTTCTCCTCCTCGGTCACGTACTCGGCCCGTCCGTCGCCGTCCAGGTCGCCGAAGTAGGTCACCCGGGGGCCTTCGAGCTTCTTTGGCATGGGTGATACAGCTTCGGAGAAGCGCCCGCCGCCCTGGTTGCGCAGCACCCGGAAGCCGGTCCATCCGCCACCCGCGGGCCGCAGCACAAGGTCGGGGAGGCGGTTGCCGTCCACGTCCCGCACCTCGGGGAGCGGATGGAATCGGGAGAGGCTGCCGCGCCCGGCGCTCTGGAGGTCGTCCAGGGGGAAGCGCAGGCGGGACGCGGGCTCGGGCCGGAGCCCGTCCGGCCCGCTCAGGTAGACCGAGGCGCCCTCCGCAGTGGGGAGGAGCACGTCGGCCCGGCCGTCGCCGTCCAGGTCCTTCACCAGCCCGAGGTTGGGGAGGAACGTGCCCGTGCCGGCGAGCACCGGACGTTCTCTCACCAGCGGCTCCAGGACGAGATCGGAGCCGCGGAGCCGAAGCGCGGAGAGCCCCTCGTCCGTGAGCGCCAGGACCGGAGCGCCCGGAGGACCCTCTTCCAGAGACAGCACCGAGGGACCGATCGCCATCGACCGGGCCGCGGGGTCGAACCCGCCACCGGGCCGGCCCAGGAAGAGCCGCAGCTCGCGGCGGTCCACCAGGGAGGGGATGACCGTGAGGACCTCGACCAGCCCCTCGACGTCGTCCATCTCGACCGACTCCTCGATACCGATCTCCCCCCAGCGGGTAAAGGCGAGGACGACCGTGAGGTCGCGCAGGCCGTCGCCGTTGACGTCCGCGGCCACCACGGCCGAGGGGGCGCCGGGCAGCTCCAGGCTGTCGGCGCGCAGGGCAAGCTTCTCGCGGCGGGCCAGGGCCGGGGCCGCAAGGAGGAGGAACAGGACCAGGATTTTGGCGTAGCGAGTCATGTCTTATCAGAACGCTACAGCGCTGCGGATGTTACCCGGAGAGCCGTGGCACACCCATTGCAAAATCCCAGATCGCAGTTTTGCGGAGACCGGAGAACCGATGATCGCTCTGAAGACCTATCATCTGAAACGGTACAAGGACATCGCCGCGCTGCTGATCAAGCACGGGCGGGCCGATCTTGCGCAGGCCATCCAGATGGATGAGAACCTGCCGCAGGATGACAGCGCGTCCTCGGAAGCGGTCTCCGGCGATCCCGAGCAGCTCGCCCGCGACCTGGAGAAGCTGGGGCCGACCTTCATCAAGCTCGGGCAGCTCCTCTCGACCCGCTCCGACCTCCTGCCGCAGCCCTACCTGGACGCCCTCGCCCGGTTGCAGGACAACATCGAGCCCTTCCCCTTCGCGGACGTCGAGCAGATCGTCTCCTCCGAGCTGGGAGTGCGGCTCTCGAAGGCCTTCGCGGACTTCGACAATGTGCCGCTGGCCGCGGCCTCCCTGGGCCAGGTCCACCGGGCGCGGCTGCGCACGGGGCGCGAGGTCGTGGTCAAGGTGCAGCGCCCGGGCATCCAGCAGATCATCCTGGAGGACCTCGAGGCCTTCCACGAGATGGCGGGCTTCATCGACAAGCACACCGAGGTCGGCCGCCGCTTCGCCTTCCAGGACATGCTGGAGGAGTTCCGCAAGACCCTGCTGCGCGAGCTCGACTACCGCCGCGAGGCGCTGAACCTGGTGACCCTGGGCTCCAACCTGCGGCGCTACGAGCGGATCGTCGTGCCCCAGCCGGTGGACGATTACACGACTTCCCGCATCCTGACCATGGACTACATCCCGGGCACCAAGATCACCGAGATGTCGCCGCTCTCCCGCATCGACTTCGACGGCCGCGCCCTGGCGGACGATCTCTGCCGGGCCTACCTCGATCAGATCCTGGTGGACGGCTTCTTCCACGCGGACCCGCACCCGGGCAACCTCCTGATCACCCGCGACGGCCGGCTGGCGCTCCTGGACCTCGGGATGGTGTCGCGGATCGATCCCCAGATGCAGGAGAAGCTGCTCAAGCTGATCCTGGCGGTGACCGACGGCCGCGGCAATCAGGCCGCGGAGATCGTGGTGCAGATCGGCACCCGGATGGAGGGCGCGGACGACACCCGCTTCCAGCGCGAGATCTCCGACCTGGTGGGCGCGGCCCAGGACGCCTCGGCCGAGCAGATCAAGGTCGGCCGGATCGTGATGGCGCTGTCGCGCAAGGCCGCGGAGAACGGCATCCGGCCGGCGCCGGAGCTGACCATTCTCGGCCGGGCCCTGCTCCACATGGACGACGTCTCCCGGAGCCTGGACCCCGGGTTCAACCCGACGGAGAGCGTGCGCCGGCACAGCGACTCGATCATGCGGCGGCACATGATGAAGCGGCTGTCGCCGTCGAACCTGTTCTCCTCGACCCTGGAAATGTACGAGCTGGTGCACCAGCTCCCGGGACGGCTGAACACGCTCCTCGACTCGCTGACCGGGAACCGCCTGGAGGTCAAGGTCAACGCCTTCGACGAGAGCCGGTTGATGGACAACCTGCAGAAGATCGCGAACCGGATCGCCTCGGGGTTGGTGCTGGCCGCCCTGATCGTGGGCGCCGCGCTGCTGATGCAGGTGAGGACCACCTTCACCCTGTTCGGCTATCCGGGTCTCGCGATGATCCTCTTCCTGCTCGCCGCCTTCTGCGGCTTCGCCCTGGTGCTGAGCATCCTCTTCAACGACGACTGGAGGGTGTGGCGGAACAGGCCGCCGCGGTAGCAGCCCTCACCCCCGTCCCCTCTCCCGCCTCCCCGACCACCCTCGCCGGGAGAGGGGCGCCCCCGCGCACCCTCTCTTGAGGCGAGAAAGCTGCTATTCAGTCTCCCCCTCTCCCGGGGAGGGAGATGGGGAGGCGGGAGAGGGGGCCGGGGGGTGAGGGCTCTTCCGCAGCCCGGGCTGCAGCAGGTCCACCTCGCCGATGGGGATCGTCTCCGCTTTTCCGAAGCGCTTCTCGACGTCCGCGGCGAAGGCCTTGGCGTTGCCCACCAGGACGACCAGCATCCGGTCCGGCTGGAGCCTGCGCCCGGCGAAGCTCTTCACCTGCTCGGCAGTCACCGCGCCCAGCTTGTCGCGGTAGCTCTCCAGGTACTCGCGGCCATAGCCGAACTTCATGGCCTCCAGCACCTTGCCTGCGATGCCGTCCGGCGTCTCGATCTCCAGGGGGAACGCGCCGGTCAGGTAGGTCTTGCGCGTCTCCAGCTCCTCGGCCGGGACAGGCGTCTTGCCCATGCCTTCGAGCACCTCCAGCACCAGCCCCAGGGCCTCGGCCGTGGACTCGGTCTTCGTGAACGTGTTCGCCAGGAACCAGCCCGGCTCGGATGGCAGCCGGAGGTCCGTAAAGGCCCCGTAAGACAAACCCCGCTTGCGCCGGACCTCCTCATACAGGCGCGAGTTGGAGCTCGATCCCACCACGGAATCGTAGACCTGCGCGGCGAAGTGGTCGGGGTCGCGGTAGCCGATCGCGATCTGGCCGACGCGGATCTGCGTCTGCACGGCGTCGGGCTTGTCGATGATGACGATCCGGCGCTGCGCCTGCGCTGGCTTGACCGCGGGGATGCGCGACTCCTCGCCCCGCTTCCAGGCGCCGAAGAAGCGCTCCGCCTTGGCGAATGCGTCGGCCGCCTTGACGTCGCCGACGATCGCCAGGATCGACTCGTTGGGCACGTACTGCCGGCGGTGGAAGGCGGCGAGGTCGTCCCGCGTCAGGCCCTGGACCGACTCCGGCGTGCCCGTGGCCGGCTGCCCGTAGGGGTGGCCGCCGTAGACGGCCTGCACGAAGGCCGCGTCCGCGATGTACTCGGGGTCCGTCTGCTGGATCTGGAGGCCGCTCAGCGTCTGGTTGCGCCAGCGCTCCAGCTCCTCGGCCGGGAAGCTCGGGCGCAGGATCACGTCCGAGAGGAGGTCGAGCGCCAGGTCGAGCTGGTCCGAGGTCACGCGCACCCCGGCGAAGCCCGACTCCAGGCTCGCGCCCGTGGTCAGCACACCGCCCACCGAATCGATGGTCTGGGCGATCTGCTGCGCCGAGCGCGCCGTGGTCCCTTCCCGGACCAGAGCGGCGGTGGCGTCGGCCAGACCCGCCTTGCCGGCGGGAGCGTGGACCTTGCCGCCCGGGAAGAGCAGCTGCGCGGAGAGCGACGGCGTCTCGTGCTGCTCGATGACCACCAGGCGCAGCCCGTTGGCGAGCGTCTTCTCTTCAAAGGCAGGGAAGCGGATCTCCTTGGCCGGCTTGGGCGGGGGAGGGGTCTGCTTCGGTTTGGCCTCCTGCGCGGAGGCCGCGCCCGTCAGCAGGGCCAGGGCGGTTATCGAGAGGGCAAATCGCGAGAGGACAAATCGGGTGATCTTCATGGCTGCTCCTCCGTCTTTCCCTCGGGCTTCCCTTCGGGCTGACCCTGTCCCGGCTTCATGGCCGCGGGCAGCATGTGGACGACGGTGCGGTTCTCCGGCCGGAAGTAGGTCCGGGCCACCCGCTGCACGTCCGCGGCCGTGACCTTCTGGAACTCGGCGAGGTCCTTGTCGACCCGCGATACGTCGCCCAGGATCACGCTGGCGTAGCCGATGGCCACGCCCTTGTCCTGCACGGTCTGGCGCTCGAAGACCTGCCCGGCAACGATCTGGCTCTTGGCCTTCTCCAGCTCCTCCTGGGGCGCCGGCTCGTTGCGCAGCCGCTCCGCCTCCTCGGCGAGCGCCTTCTCGGCCTCCTCGACCGTCTTGCCGGCCTGCAGGATCGCGAAGAAGAAGAAGACCCCGGGGTCCTCCAGGATGATCGTCTGACCGCCGGCTTCCAGCGCGATCTGCTGGTCGTAGACCATCTTGCGGTAGAGCCGCGAGCTCTGGCCGTTGGAGAGGACATTGGCGGCCACCTGCAGCGCGTAGAGGTCGGGGTGCCCGGCCTCGGGCATGTGGTACGTGAAGATCACCGCGGGGAGCGGCGTGTTCGCGTCGTACTCGACTGTCCGGCGCTCGGCCGTCTGCGCCGGCTCCTTCGGGACGTTGCGCGGGATCGCCTGCCCCTTGGGGATCGAGCCGAAGTGCTTCTCGATCCAGCCCAGCGTCTCGTCTGACTGGAAGTCGCCGGAGATCACGAGCGTGGCATTGTTGGGCACGTAGTAGGTGCGGTGGAACTCCCGCACGTCCTCGATCGTGGCGGCCTCCAGGTCGGCCATGCTGCCGATGGGGAGGATGCGGTACGGATGGGCGGTGAAGGTCTTGTCGAGCACCACCTCGAAGAGCCGGCCGAAGGGCGGGGTCTCGATCCGGAGCCGCCGCTCCTCCTTGACCACGTCGCGCTCGGAGAGGAAGTTCTCCTCCGACACGTCCAGCGAGCGCATGCGGTCGGCCTCCATCCAGAGCATCCGCTCCAGGTACTGGCTGGGGAAGGTCTGGAAGTAGAGCGTGCGGTCGAAGTCCGTGGTCGCGTTGAAGCGCCCGCCGATGGAGCTGATGAAGTTGATGTGCTCCTCGGGCTCCACGTTGGCCGAGCCCTTGAACATGATGTGCTCGAACAGGTGCGCGAAGCCGCTCCGCCCCTGGCGCTCGTCCTTCGAGCCGACGTGGTACCAGACCTGGACGTTGGCGACCGGGACCGAGCGGTCCTCGTGGAGGACGATCTTCAGCCCGTTGGCGAGCTGGTGCTGCCGGATCTTCAGCTCTGGCGGCGTCACCTTGAGGGTCGCCGCGGCGAGCCCCTGAGTCCCGGTCATCAGGGCCAAGGCCAGTGTGAGAACCGGCGGCAGTTTTCGTGTGTACATCCGTAGACCTCCCATTTCGCTTGGGATGTTATACGCGTCAGGGCGTGGAAGGGTTCGGTGCCGGTATCGTCACCGGAAGGGGAGGCCGGGGGAGCTTCTCCGGCCGCGTGGCGGCGTTGTAGAGGAACGAGGCCACCACGACCGACGCCTGCACCAGGGCGTCCCGGTCCAGATGGTCGAAGGCGTCCAGGTTCGAGTGGTGGGTGCGCGCCGAGTAGTCGAGCCTGTCCTGCACGAACTGGAACCCGGGCAGGCCGACGTCCAGGAACGCCTCGTGATCCGTGCCGCCCGTCGCGCGCAGGGTCACGGTGTCGGCTCCGATGTCATGGAAGGGGGCGAGCCAGGACTCGAAGATCGGCCGGACCGCCGCGTTCCCCTCGGCATAGATGCCGCGGATGCGGCCGGCGCCGTTGTCCATGTTGAAGTAGGCCGAGAGCTTCTCGTGCCCGGGGCGCAGGGCGAGCTTGCCCTCGCCCCGCCAGTTGTCGCGGCGGATCCACTTCTTCTCTTCGGGGTCCTCGGGACCGCTCCAGGCGGCAAAGTGCTCGGCCACGTAGTCGACCGAGCCCATGAGCCCCTGCTCCTCGCCGCTCCACAGGGCGATGCGGATCGTGCGCCGCGGCTTGACCCCGATCGCCTTGAGGATGCGCACGGCCTCCATGACCACGGCGCAGCCGGCGGCGTTGTCCGTAGCGCCGGTGCTGCCGTGCCAGGAGTCGAGGTGCGCCCCCACCATGACGATCTCCCCCTTGCGGTCCGTACCCGGGATCTCGGCGATGGTGTTGTAGGCCATCTCGTCCTCGTCGTGGTAGCGCGCCTCGACCTCGACTTCCAACTCGACCTCGGTGCCCGCGGAGATGAGCCGGTGCAGGCGGTTGTAGTGCTCAGCGGCCATGACCACGGTCGGCACGCCCACGCTCAGGCCGGGCTCGAAGCTCCCGCCGCGGGTGACCCGCACCACGCCCCAGGGCCGGTTGCTGACGTTGATTACGGCCAGGGTCTTCTCCTCCGCGAGGAAGCGGTTGAGGGCATCCCGGAATTTGGCGCGCTCCACCCCTCTCTTCTTGAGCTCCGCCCGGTCCCGGTCCGGGGGGATCTCGAACCGGCCGAGCTCGAGCAGCTTCTCGGCGGTGTACTCGCGGGGATCGACCTCGTCGGGGTTGGCGAAGTCGAAGGGGTCCTCGAAGAGGACGACCTTGCCCGCCAGCTTGCCGCGCCAGGCGTCGAAGTCCGACTCCTTCTCAAACTTGGCGATCAGGGTCGTGCCGCGGACGGGACCGGCGGTGCCCGGCGTGTAGGCCCGCGGCAGGGCGTGGAGCGGTCCCTGCTGAGGCTTGGTCATGTGGACGGCCGCCCGGCTGAACGACCAACCCCGGCCGAAGGGGTAGTCCTCCAGGTGAGCCTTCTCCAGGCCCCACTCCTCAAGCCGCTGCCGGGTCCAGTCGTTGGCCGCCTTCATCCCGGGCGAGCCGGTGAGGCGGGAGCCGATGACGTCGGTCAGGTGGCGGGCGGTCTCCAGGACCTGGGAGTGCCGGAAGCCCTCCTCACGGATGCGGGTGACCATTTCGAGGTCCACCGGCTCCGCGAAGGCCGAGGCGGGGATGCTCAGGAACGCAACGGTGGCGAGGACAGGAAGAGTGCGGGCCAAGGGACCTCCTTCATGGGATCGCCTTCGATTCGTGCGGGGGATTGTACCTTTCCGCGACCGGGAGGGAAGAGCCGGGCGGAACCAGCTAGAATGTCCTCCGGCCGGAGTGGCGGAATGGCAGACGCAGGAGACTTAAAATCTCTCGCCGCAAGGCGTGCGGGTTCGAGTCCCGCCTCCGGCATCAAGCAATAACTCCCCTAAACACAGCTACTTAGCTCGCCAGAGATCCTGGTCTCCCCGCCGGCGTCCCGAAAATCAGGACGCCTACAGGACGCGCTCGCTTAAGCCTCGACTAGTCAGGCGACTAGCGGAGAATAATTACATCCTGCTAAACTACTTGGATCTACCATTTCTGATGAGGAGGATTTCAATGAATCGTTTTCGACTCTCCCTCGGTGCCCTCGCCACCATCGCCCTGAGCCTGCTCGCGGCCTATGAGCTCGCGAATCCGCGCGAGGCGCAGGCGATCTGTTACTGCGACAACACCCTGTACAGCACGCCGACGTTCATGGCCAAGGGTTACTCCTGCGCCGAGGCCGAGGCCAAGCTGCAGGACAAGGCGCTCCCCTACGTGAACTGCAACACGTATGAGGTCTGCTTTCAATCCCTCGTGATCACCAGCGCCTGTACTTGGGATCACCTCGACCTCGGCTACAAGGTGCAGGGCTTCATCCGCTATCGCTGCGAAGCCGGCACCTGCCTCTGAGCGCAAGGCATTTCGGACGGCTCGGAATGAATTCGGGCGCGCTCGAATCGATTCGGTCCGGTCCGAACGGTTCAGGACGCAACCGGGATCTCGCGGAGCGGCAGGAGGCCGGAGGGGCAGCCAGGCGTCGCTTCAGGCGCGTCAGAGTCATTTCGGACGCATAAACAGCCCGCGGAACGCGCCAGAACCCATTCGGATGGATACGAATGACTTTTTATCCATAATAATGGAGAAGATCGCGCTCGGCGGGATCTTTATGCGTTCGAGTCCAATCTGATGGACCCGATTTCATTTTCGATCCATAGGAATGGAGATTAAGGCTTCGACGGCGTTTTTATGGGATGGGATCCATTCGTATGGATCGGAAATGAAATCGGGTACATAGTAATGGAGACGAGCGCGTTCGATGAGATTTTTATGCGCTGGATTCCATTCCGAAGCGATCGAAGGCAATTTCGATCCAAAATAATGGAGCCCGGGGCTTACCGGTAGCCATCTGCCCCCCTTCACGCCCTCGATCGCCGTGACGCGCTACTTACGAAGCGAAGAAGCGATACAGGCCGCGGCGAGGAACAGGACGAAGAGGACAAGCTCGAGTCCGTCTCCAAACCGGAGCCAGGCGAGCCGCGCCGGATCGGGTTGCGGAGTATCGGCTTCCGCCTCGGTTTCTGCGATCTGCCTCAGGATCTCCCTGGCACGCCCGGCTTGCTCGTCCGGCACCTCCAGGCTTACTCCCGCGGTGGAGCCGCCTGCTACCGGGAGCCCGGCATTGTGATCCTCGTGAATGGACACGGAGACCTGCTCGGCCTCCAGGCGGCCCTGGAGGAGGTGGGCTTCTTCGGGCGTGAGGCGGGCGATGGTGGCCATGAGGATCATACGGAAGCCTATACCCAAATACTGTCCAGTTAAGAATCCACCCCATAGGAAGCCGTGTGGCGTGCGGTCCGCCCGTCGACCTTCGCCATAGCCCCCTTCACGCTCCACTCAGCCCTCCATCACTCCCTGAACACGACCTGCGTGCCCGGCTTGACGTGGCGCGCCAGGAACAGCGCGTCCCAGTTCGTCAGCCGGATGCAGCCGTGGCTGGAAGTGTAGCCGATCGTCTCCGGGGTGGCCGTGCCGTGGATGCCGTGGTGGGGCTTGGAGAGGTCGAGCCACACCAGGCCGACCGGGGAGTTCGGCCCCGGAGGGAGATGAGCCTCCGGCTTGTCGTCGGACACGTCGGCGAAGAGCTTCGGCTGGTAGTGGAAGTCGGGCTCGGGGTAGATGCCGGTGAGCTGGAGCGTGCCGCTCGCCGAGGGGTCGTACTTTGACCCGAGCGTGGTGGGGAAGTGGTAGAGGATATGCCCCTGGGCGTCCACGGCCTGCAGGTAGAAGCCCCTCTTGGAGATCAGGAGCCGGGCTATCTGTCCTCCCTCGGCCTGTCCTCCTTCAGCGGGGGGCCGGTTGGCGGCCGGAGTTGCCTTGGCTCCACTCTGAGAAGGGACATCCTCCGGCCGGGTCTGCGGGACGTTCGGCAGCGCGATCTCGGTGCCCGCCTGAAGGCTGGCGAAGTCGACCTGTGGATTCAGCTTCTGGACCAGCTCGGGCGTGGCGTGGCCGCGCTCGGCAAAGAGCTCCAGGGGGGAGCTGTAGCAGAGGCATTCGAGCTTCGCCTGCTCGTAGGGATCGTCGGGCAGGGGATCGACGAAGGGACCTTTCAGGTCCTCCTGCGTCACCTGGACCCGGGCGAGGGGCTCGCCAGGTCCTGCGGTGCGGACGAGCGCGTCCCAGGTGCCCTGGTCCACCTCGCCGGTGGTGTTCAGGCCCTGGGCGAACTGGAACCAGTAGACCGCCTTCTCGGTGTTCTTTCCCCAGTTGCCGTCGATGACGCCGGGCGAGAAGCGGGCACGGTCCAGGAGGATCTGGGCGCGGAGCACGCTGGGGCCGCCGCCGTCCTGCCCCAGGGGCAGAGCGGGGTTGCCGCTCAGCGCGTCCGGCGAGATCTGCTCGAAGGTCTCTCCGGAGCGCCGGCCCGGAGGCAAAGCTCCCGCCGTCGATCCGCCCTCGGCTCCCGGCGGGGGAGGGGGCTCCATACCCGGGGTCAGTGGGGACTGGGCCGTGCCCTGGGGAGCCGGAGCCGTCCCGAGCCTCTCCGCGCGGTCGCGCTCGGCGTACTGCCTCCAGGCTGGGTCGCGGCGCCCCTGCTCCAGCGCGGCCGGGTCGTACTCGGCAGCGCCGATCGGCACGGAGTACCGGGGGGCCTGGGACTGCTGCTGGGCGGCCGGGGTCTCGCTCGGCTGTTCGTCGGTAGCATCCTCGTAGGTGCAGGCTCCGAGCAGCAGGGGGAGGATCAGGATGGGGATTCTTGTGCGCATGTTCCGCCTCCGGGCCGGGAGTTGAGCCGGCCGCGCCCGGGGCGGTGCAACTTCCGTTCCTCCGCGATCTCCCTCTCCCCCAGCATGGGGGAGAGGGCTGGGGAGAGGGGGAATGGGATCAAGGAAAAGTAGCGAGCCTGCGCGCCAGTCCGGTCATGAGAGCCAGATGGTGGTCGTCGTGCTCGGCCACGAAGAAGGCCATGTCGATGACCCGCATGGGCTGCTTGAGGCGGGGATGAATGGCGGACTGGCCGGCGCGCCCGGGGTCCCAGGTCTCCAGCCGCTCGACGAAGCTCTCGCGCTCGCGGCGGAACTGCTGAACCAGGTATTCGGCTGCCCGCAGGTTGTGGTTGGCCTGCCAGGTCTTGCGGTTCTCCATGTCCGCGGGGCGGAGCACCTCGGCGCCGGCCAGGTAGTCGTCCAGCCGGCCCAGGTGCAGCTCGTCGAGGTCGAGCAGGTGGCCGATGTGCTCCTGGATCGACCAGGCGTCGCCGTCCCTCCGGGTGAGGACCCCGGGAGGGATCCCCCGCACCTTGTCCTCGATGCGGGGGATCGCGCCGCGCAGGCGCTCAATCACGACGGGGAGCATCTCGACCGGCAGGTCGAAGCGGAACGTCCGTTCGGTCCAGCGCATGGACGGGATCTTACGGCAGGAAACCGTTCCTGTCGAAGAACCCGGGCAGGTCGCTGCTGGTCGGGCCGGCGCCCGGGAGCAGGTAGTACTTCGTTACTCCCGTGCTGATCTGCTGGATCCAGACCTCGGTCTGGGTGGTGTTGAGCTTGACCACCGTAGGCCAGAGGAAGCCGTTGGGCCTCGGACCGATCACGCGGATCAGGATCTCGGTACGGGTCGGGATCGCGCCGCTGATGCACAGTGTCTCGTCGAGGCAGTCGTCCTCGTCCTGCTTGGCGCCAGCCCGGTCGCCGATCCTGACCTTGAAGCGGAAGCCGGGGATCTCCGGAGTGGTCAGGAAAGGGCCGGCCGGCAGCGCCGGGGTGGAGCACTGGAGGGTGATGGTATAGCTGCCCGTCTCCTTGGCCTCGGCCGAGGTGGCGGCGATGCGCCAGAGCCCGGTCTCGTCGAGGGCGTGGTTGACCGTCAGGGTCGAGCCGCTGGCGTCCTGCTGCAGCGCCAGGTTGTGCGGGTCGAAGAGGAGGATCGAGGGGGTGAACACGGTCGAGGTCATGGTGATGGTGACCGACTGCCCGGCCGGGCCGGCGAACGTGAAGAAGTCGGCCCAGGACTCCTCGTCGATGAAGCACTCGGACGCGTCGAGCGAGGTCTGCCGGGTCTCCCCGCACTGGATCGTCTGGGGGAAGCAGCGATGGGCGGCGTCGGCAGGGGTAGCGAGAGCGAGCAGGGAGGTGCAGAGCAGCAGCGGGCTCAGGCGGTTCATGCGGGGGAGCGCTCCTTTCTGATGGACATCCGGACGGCAGACAACAATGCTTGAAGGAGAAGCAAAAAGCCCGCCAGGACGGCGGGCTCAATCGAGAGACACAGGAACGGATAAAACGACTAAGCCGTCGCCCGCTGCTCCTCGGGCTGGACTTCCTCCATCTGGACGGAGACCAGCTTCGAGACTCCCTTCTCTTCCATGGTCACGCCGTAGAGCGTGCCCGCGACCTCCATGGTCAGCTTGTTGTGGGTGATGACGATGAACTGGGTGCTTCCCGACATCTCCCGCAGGACGTCCACGAAACGGGTGGTGTTCACGTCGTCGAGCGGCGCGTCCACCTCGTCCAGGATGCAGAAGGGCGACGGCTTCGTCTTGAACAGGGCGAAGAGCAGGGCGATCGCGGTCAGCGCCTTCTCGCCTCCGGACATCAGCATCAGGTTCTGCAGGCGCTTGCCCGGCGGGCGGGCCAGGATCTCGATGCCGCTCTCCAGCATGTCCTCCTCGTCCAGGAGGCGCATCTCGGCTTCGCCGCCGCGGAACAGTCTCGCGAAGGTCTCTCCGAAGTGCTTGTTGACCTCCTGGAAGGTGGTCTGGAAGCGCTCGCCCGAGGCTTCGTTGATCTCCTTGATCGTCTTGCGCAGGCTGTCCACCGAGTTCGCCACGTCGGCGCGCTGGGTGGTCAGGAACTGGAAGCGCTCCTCCTGCTCGTCGTGCTCCTGCACGGCCAGCAGGTTTACCGGCCCGAGCCGCTCCAGCGCGGCCTTGGTGCGCGCCAGCTCCGCCTCCAGCTCGGCGAGGTCGGCCGGCGGCTCTTCCGGAAGCTCTTCCGACGGTGGGAGGGGCTTCTCGAAGTGCTCGTGGTAGGTCACGGACAGGTGCTCGGCGTCCTGGCGGAGAGCGGCGTGGGCGACGCGGTGCTCCTCGACCTCGGTCCGCACGGCGTCGCGCCGGTCGCGGGTCTCGTGGATGCGCTCGTCCAGTCCCTGGATCTCTTCGCGCCGCTCGTCGAGCCGCTGCTGCTGTTCCAGGACTCCCTCTTCCGCGGAGGCCCGCCGCTCCAGGGCACTTTGCAGGTCCTGTTCGGCCTTGACGATGGCTGCCTCCAGGTCCTGCCGCCGGGCCGCGAGCTTGTTGGCGTCCTCGCGCCAGAGGGCGACCTGCCGCCGGCCGCGATCCACCTCGGAGCGGAGGCGCGACTCCTCGCGGTCGTGCGACTCCAGGCGCTCGTCGAGCAGCTCCAGGCGGCCGCGCCGGCCGGCGCTCGCGGTGCGCAGGGCCTCGCGGGATGCCTTGGACGCGTCGAGCTCTGCCTGGGCGCGGTCGAACGCTTCCTGGAGCGAGGCGTTGCGCTGCTCGGAGGCGGTCAGCTCGTCCTGGAGCTGCTGGCGGCGCTGGGTCACGCGCTCGATCTCGCGGGCGATCTCCTGCTGCTCTCCCGTGAGAGTTTCCTGCTCGGAGGTGAGGCGCCGGTGGCGGGTCGCGGCGTCCTCCTGGCGGGCGCGGTGGACGGCCAGCTCCTGCCGGAGCTGCGCGACTTCTCCTTGCAGCCGGTTCGACTCCCTCGCCAGGTTCGCCCGCTCCGCCACCAGCCGCTCCAGCTCCGTGGTGGACTCCCGAAGCTGGCGCTCCAGGTCGGGGATCGACTTGCCCAACGCGGCCAGCTCGCTCTCGCGCTCCAGCACGCCCGGCGTCGCCACCTCGCCCTCGACGTGGAAGGTGCCGGCCTGCACCCAGACACCCTCGCGGCTCAGGAAGGCGAAGCCCGGATGGAGCCGCGCCAGCCGCTCGGCGTCAGCCGCGGTGCGCACCAGGAAAGCGGGCGGCAGGGCCACGGCCAGCTCTTCGGGGAGGGCCAGGGCCTCTCCCAGGGAGAGGACCACGGCTGGATCGTCCACGATCGCGACGTGCTCGTCCTCCGAGGGGGGGCGGCGCTCGACGAGCACCGCGGCCGAGCGTCCGGCCAGGGCCTGGGCCAGGTCGCGGGCCGAGGCGCCCGGCGCCAGGACCACCGCATCGGCCAGGCTGCCGAGATAGACGTCCAGGCTCCGCTCCCAGCCCTCCAGGGCCTTGGCCTGGCCGGCGAGCCAGGCGGGCTCGGCGAGGCCGGCGGCGGCGAGGGCTTTTTCCAGGGCGGCCCGGCGCTGGGCGTGGGCACGGGATAGCTCGGCCAGGATGCGCTGCCTCTGGCGTGAGCCGGAGAGCTGGTCCTCCAGGCCCCGCTTGCGCTCGGAGGCTTCGGCCTCGCGGCGCAGGGTCACTTCCAGGGCGGAGGCGACGCGCTCCTGGTCGGCGCTCTTGCCGGTCAGGGCGGTGTCGGAGGCCTTCACTTTCTCCTGAGCGAGGGCCAGGGCCTCGGCGGCCTGCTTGAGCTCGTGCGCGTGCTGGGTCAGCTCCTGGTCCAGGTGATGGCGCCGGAAGTTGCCGCGCTCCAGTTCGATCTGCGACTGCTGGACCCGCTGCCGGAACGCGTTGATCTCGTTGACGGCGGCCGCGAGCTGGCCGCGCACGGCTTCGACCCGGGCGGCCACCTGCTGCAGGTCGCGCTCGGCCGAGGCGATCTGGCGTTCGTCGGCCTCGACGGCCTGGGCGGCCAGGTCGCGCTCGGCCGCGAGCTCGAGGCGCCGCTCCTCCAGGGCTTCGAGGGCGTCCACGTGGGCCTGGATCTCGGCTTCCCGGCGCTCGGCCATGCCGCGGTCCTGCTCGGCCCGCTCGCCGATCTCCTTGACGGTCTGGCGGTTGGCCTTGAGGAACTCCTGGCGTCCTTCGATCGTGGCCGCGAGCTCGGCCACCTTCTGGTGCCGCTCGGCCATGGCTCGCGCCAGCTCGTCGAGCCGCTGCCGCCCCTCGGCAAGAGCGGCCTCGTCGCGATGCAGGTCGGCGGCGAGCCCGGCTTCCCGGGTGGTGGCCTCCTCGATCTTCGAGCGCAGCTCGCGCAGACGGGCGGAGAGGGCGGCCCAGCGGCCGGAGAGGACCTTCTCCAGCAGCTCGCGGTACTCGACTTCCTTTTCCTGGTAGCGCCGCGCCGCGCTCGCCTGGCGCTTGAGGGAGCGCAGGGCGCGCTCGACCTCGGAGATCACGTCGTCCAGCCGGAGCAGGTTGGCCGTGGCCTCCTGGAGCTTGACCTCGGCCACGGTCTTGCGCGCCTTGTAGCGCGTGATGCCCGCGGCCTCCTCGATCAGCTTGCGCCGCTCCTGCGGCTTGCCGGAGAGGATCATCCCGATCTTGCCCTGCTCGATCACCGAGTAGGCGCGGATGCCCAGGCCGGTGTCCATCAGGATGTCCTTGATCTCCTTCATGCGCACGACCCGGCCGTTGAGCCGGTACTGGCTTTCGCCGCCCCGGAAGACCCGGCGGCCGATGGTCATCCAGCCGCCGTCCGCGCCCTGGAAGGAGGAGTCGGTCTCCAGCGTCAGGGTGCACTCGGCCATGCCGAGGGGCTTCCTTTGCTCGGAGCCGTTGAAGATGACGTCCTCCATCGTGCCGCCGCGCAGGGACTTGGCGCTCTGCTCGCCAAGCACCCAGGTCATGGCTTCCGACAGGTTGCTCTTGCCGCACCCGTTGGGACCGACGATGGCCGTGATCCCGCCCGCGAACTCGACGCGCACAGGATCGACGAACGATTTGAATCCGGAAATCTCGAGGCGTTTGACTTTCAGCATGTGTGATGTGCCCTGGCGGTTTCGACCGTGCGGGGCAGGATATCAGACGGCCGGACCGTCCTACAAGCTGTGGGCGAGTCTGGAAGATGACCACAAGATGTGGTAGGGGAGTGGAGACCTCACCCCCTGTCCCCCTCTCCCGTCTCCCGCCGGCCCGACCCCGGGAGAGGGGGGACGTGACTGAGGCTGTCGTGCCTCGCGTTCGGTCACGGCGGCCCCAGATACGTTCCCCCTCTCCCGGCGGGGGAGGGGTGGGAGACGGGAGAGGGGGACAGGGGGTGAGGTTCCGGGTGCTAGACTTTCCACCCCATGGACCACGGCGTCTGGATCGCCACCCTCGCCGGACTGCTCGCCGGGCTCACTCACGCCCTCGCGGGGCCGGACCATCTTTCGGCTGTCGCGCCCCTCGTGGTGGGGGAGCGGCGCAGCGGATGGGGCACGGGCTTGCTTTGGGGCCTGGGGCACAGCGGCGGGGTCTGGCTGATCGGTCTCCTGGCTCTCGGATTGCGGGATGTGCTGCCCCTGGAGCGGGTCTCCTCGTGGAGCGAGCGGCTGGTCGGAGCGGTGCTGATCGCGGTGGGGCTCTGGGGACTGCGCAAGGCGTTCGGACCGCGGCTGACCGAGGAGGCGGAAGCCCACGCGCACCCGCGGAGCGGCTTGGCGGCGCTCTGGATCGGTGGGATCCACGGCCTGGCCGGCAGCTCGCACATCCTCGGGCTTTTTCCGGCCCTGGCCCTCCCCTCGCGGTCGGCGTCGCTGGCCTACATGGGCGGTTTCGGTCTCGGTGCGATCATGGCCATGGTGGCGTTCGCCTCGGTCCTGGGGCTCGCGGCCGTCCGGCTGGCGGCTTTCGGAAGCCGGGGCTACCAGGCCCTCCTCGGAGGCACCTCGGCGGCCTCGATCATGCTCGGGGGCTTCTGGCTCATCTCATGAGGGGATGGAAATGACTCGGCGCGAGCTGCTCTCCATGGCGTTCCTGGGCCTTGCGGCGGCGCGCCAGCTGTCCGCGCAGAACGCGCAGAACGCGAAGAAGAAGGGGGATGCCTTGCCATCGACAGCCACCGAAGCGCGGCTCGTGGCCCGCCCCGGGGCTCCCATGGAAGAGGCGAAGCCGGGGCTGCACGAGCTCGGGCTGGGCGGACGGCGCGACGGCGTCCTCTACGTGCCCAAGGGCTACAAGGCGGACCGTCCCGCCCCGCTCGCCGTGATGCTGCACGGCGCGGGAGGGAGCGCCCGCCGCGCCCTGGGACCCTTCCAGAACCTGGCGGACGAGGCCGGGCTGATCCTCCTGGCCACGGACTCCCGGGGGCAGACCTGGGACGTCCTCGAAGGGGGCTACGGTCCGGACATCGCCTTCCTCGACCGCGCCCTGGAGCACACCTTCGCCCGCTGCGCCGTGGACCCGAAGCGCATCGCGGCCGAGGGCTTCTCGGACGGCGCCTCCTACGCGCTCTCGATCGGGATCACCAACGGCGACCTCTTCAGCCACGTGATCGCCCTCTCGCCCGGCTTCATGGTGCCGAAGGACCAGCGGGGGAAGCCGAAGATCTACGTTTCCCACGGCACGGGTGACCAGGTGCTCTCTATCGACCGCTGCAGCCGCAAGCTGGTCCCGCAGCTCAAGAACGCGGGCTACGATGTCCTCTACCGGGAGTTCGACGGCCCGCACACGGTGCCTCCGGACATTGCTAAGGAGGCGGTGAAGTGGTTCGCGGGGTGAGGGCCTGAATCCTCGGGCAGCCACCCGAGTGCCTCCGGCATTTACGACTCAGGCAGCAGGCTCCCGCTGCTAAAGGCAGATGCGTTTACAATTGTAGTTGTAACGGAGGGCTTGGCCGTGCATGCTCATAAGCTGAAGGTGACGATCCAAGAAGACCATCGAGTCGAGGTTCGGCTCCCGGACGATTTTCCGGAGGGGCCTGCCGAAGTTATTGTCCTCACGCATCGGCCGGCAGGTGACGCACAACTGAGCCCAGCAGCTCATCTCTCTGCCCAGCAACGGACGCTTGCTGCGCTGGCCGAGTTGCGCTCCGTGCAGCTCACGCCTGAGGAGGAAGAGGTCCTTGGCGCATTCGAGACCTTTCGGGACGAGCATCCGATCCGCTTCGCAAGCCTGACAGAAGAGGACTGATGAGCGTCCTTCTCCTCGATACGAATACGCTCAGCTACATCCTGAAGAACGTTCCCCCAGTGCCTGCGAAGTTGGATGAGGCCGTGCGGCAGGGGAAGTCGTTCCTCCTCGCTTCCGTTGCGCACTACGAGCTGACCCGCTACCTCCATTTGAAAGGGGCATACCGGCTCCTCCGGCTCTACGAGCAGTTGACGGCCACGTGGCAGCGTTGCGAGCCCTCGTTCGAGGATTGGGATAAGGCGGCCCGGTTTTGGGCGGAGCGGCACCGGTCTGGCCAAGGGATTTCCGATCCCGATCTCCTGCTCGCCGCACTGGCCCGGAAGTGGAACGCTACGCTTGTGACGAACAACACCCGGCACTTCACGGGCCTTGGAATAGCCCTCGAAGACTGGACCTCCCAGTCGTAGCACGCGGCGCCGTCGAACGAGTCTGGGAACTCGATGAAAGACTTCTTCGTCAGCTTCAATAGTGCCGACAAGGCGTGGGCCGATTGGATCGCCTGGATGCTCGAAGAGGCGGGCTATCAGGTGGTCTATCAGCCGTGGGACTTCCGGCCTGGTGGCAACTTCGTCCTGGAGATGCAGAAGGCGGCCGGCGAGACACGCAAGACGGTGGTGGTCCTGACCGACAACTACCTCAAGGCCGACTACACCCAGCCGGAATGGGCTGCTGCCTTCGCGCAGGATCCCCGTGGCGAGGACCGCAAATTGATCCCTCTGCGGGTTGCGCCGTGCTCACCCACCGGACTGCTCAAGCCGTTGATCTATGCCGATCTGGTGGGGCTGCCTGCCGACGTGGCCAAGGCGGCCGTGCTCACCGCGGTCTCTGACGACCGACCCAAGCCGGCGCAGCAACCCGTTTTTCCCGGCCCAACGGCGTCCTCCACGAGCCCGGCGCCCCCCTACCCGGGTCCCCTCCTCGACACCGGCCGTCTACCCATCCCCGGCTCGAAGTTCGTCGGCCGGGAGGCAGAGATCGCCCGGCTGGATGCAGCCTGGGAGAACCCAACCATCCACGTCCTCACCCTGGTGGCCTTCGGGGGCGTCGGCAAGTCGGCGCTGGTCGCCCGCTGGATGGACCGCATGGCGGCCGAGGGCTGGCGCGGGGCCGTGCGGGTGCTGGACTGGTCGTTCTACAGCCAGGGGAGCAAAGACCAGAACACCTCCGCCGAGCGTTCATCGACCACGCCCTCCGTTTCTTCGGTGATCCCGACCCCAAGGCCGTCTCCCTTCACGACCGCGGCGCCCGCCTCGCAGGACTCATCAGGAAGGAGCGCTCTCTGCTCGTCCTCGACGGTGTCGAGCCCCTGCAATACCCGCCGGGCCGGCCGGAGATCGAGGGCCGCCTCAAGGACCCCGGCCTCTCCGCCCTCCTCAAGAGTCTTGCCGCGGGCAACCCGGGCCTCTGCGTGGTTACCACCCGGGAACGGATCGCCGACCTCTCCGGCTCCCCAAGCACGGCATCGCAGATCCCCCTGGAGGAACTAGAGCTTGGCGCTGCGGTGGATCTTCTTCGCCAACTCGGCGTGAATGGCCGGGAGAGCGAGCTACGCGCCGCAGCCGAGGACTTCAAGCGACACGCCCTCACCCTGACCCTTCTCGGCAACTTCCTTCGCCGGGCCCACGGCGGCGACATCCGCAAGCGGCGGGAGATCGATCTCCACCGGGCCGACGAGAAACAGGGCGGCCGCGCCTTCCATGTGATCGCCACCTACGCCCACTGGCTGGGAGAGGGTCCAGAGCTCGCGATCCTCCGTCTCCTCGGCCTCTTCGACCGGCCCGCGGAGGCCGACGTCCTGAAGGCCCTGCGTGCCGTGCCGCCGATCCCAGGGCTTACGGAGCCCCTGGTGGGCCTCTCGGACGAAGACTGGCGGCTCGCCATCGCCACCCTGCGGGATCACGGTCTGCTGGCGGCGGCCGACGCGCGCGAGCCGGAGACCCTCGATGCTCATCCCCTGGTGCGCGCCTGCTTCGCGGAGGAACTCGAGAGCCACCGCTCCGACGCTTGGCAGGAAGGCAACCGGCGCCTCTACGAGCACCTGCGCCAGGCAGCACCGGACCTTCCTGACACCCTAGAAGCGATGCAACCCCTCTACGCCGCTATCATCCACGGCTGTCGGGCGGGGCGGCTGCAGGAGGCAATGGACGAAGTCTACTGGCGGCGGATCCTGCGGGGGAACGAGCACTTCAGTTTGAGGAAGCTCGGAGCCTTCGGCTCGGGGCTGACGGCGCTGGCGGGCTTCTTCGATCGCCCCTGGTCCCAGCCCTCCGCCCACGTTACCGCAGCGGATCAGGCGTTCATCCTGAACGAGGCCGCCATCGTCCTCCGCGCCCTGGGCCGCTTGGCGGAGGCGATAGAGCCGATGAAGGTGAGTCTGGAGGCGCGCATCGCTCAGGAGAAGTGGAAGAACGCCGCGATCATCGGCAGCAACCTCAGCGAGCTGACCTTGACCCTAGGGGACGTGCCGCGCGCCATGTCATTCGGCGAGCAGAGCGTCGAGTTGGCCGACCGTAGCGGCGATGCCTTTCAGCGGATTGTCAATCGGACGACCTGGGCCGACGCCCTGAACCAAGCGGGCCGGTGGGAGGAGAGCGCGGCGGCCTTCCGCGAGGCCGAGGCGATGCATGCGGAGCGGCAGCCGGAGTACCCCCCGCTCGCTTCGCAAGGGGGTTTTCGGTACTGCGATCTGCTGCTGGGCCGGTCGGAGCCGGAGGTCGGAGCCGGTCTGGATGGGCTCGCCGGGGTGGGCTCCCGCTTGGAGGAGGTGGAGCGGTTCCGACAGGCCTGCCGGGAGGTGCTGGAGCGGGCGAGGCAGACGCTGAAGTATGGAAAAAGCTGGTACTCGCTCCTCAGCACTGCCCTCGACGACCTTACCCTGGGCCGCGCCCACCTCGGCTTGGCTCTGACAGCCCCTCAGCCGGCAGCCACTGGGGAAGACCGCGCCGCCGGGCTCGCTCAAGCCGCCGAGCAACTGGACCAGGCGGTAGACGGCCTGCGGCGGGCCAGCCAGGAGGACGATCTGCCCCGCGGCTTCCTGGCTCGCGCCACCCTCCGGCGCTTTTGCTCTGACTTTGCCGGCGCCGCCGCTGACCTCAACGAAGCCCTGGAAATCGCCGAGCGCGGCCCGATGCGCCTGTACGAGTGCGACGCGCACCTCGAGTGGGCGCGCCTCTGCCGGGACCAGGGGGATCTCGCCGAAGCGCGGCGGCATGTGGCGCGGGCGCGGGAGCTGGTGAACGAGACCGGGTATGGACGGCGGGAGCGGGAGGTGCGGTGGTTGGAGGGGGCGGTGGGGTAGGGCCCTCACCCCCGTCCCCTCTCCCGGTCCCCCGAGCACGCCCGCCCCGGGCGAGGGGCGCCACCGCCCGCCCAGGAAACAGCTCATCGGAAGCGCTCTTTTCCCTGGGAGCGCCGGCATCCTGCCGGCCATACTCGTTGGGGAACGCCTCCCCATCGGGGGAACGGGCCGTAACCTTCGGGGGCGAAGCGTACGCGCCGGGTAGGAAGCCCTACCCTTCGCGTACGAGGCGTAACCTGCGCGGGCGAGCCGTATCCTGCGGGTACGAGGCCCTACCCGTCGGATACGAGTCGTCCCCTTCGCGTGTGGGCCGTGCGCGCCGGGTACGGGTCGTACCCGTTGCGTACAGCTCAGCCGCGGCGATTGCGCGTTGTACGACTGGGAGCCGGGCCATAGCCGGCGTTTGGAAGGGAAAAGATGCCGGCAGGATGCCGGCGCTCCCGGGGAGAAGCCTACGGCCGGATTTCCACGGCCGTCCCCACCTCGACCGCCGCCCAGATCTCCTCGATCTCCTCGTTGGTGACGGCGACGCAGCCCAGCGTCCAGTCCGTGGCGCGATGGAGCTTTCCGAGGTGGGCGAAGCTTTTGCCCAGGCCGTGGATCATGATGTCGCCTCCGGGGGAGCAGCCTCGCTTCCTGGCCTCGGCCCGGTCCGTGGCGTCGGGATAGGAGACCCGCAGGGAGAGGTGGAAGCGGGAGGCCTTGTTCTTGAGCTCGATCCGATAGGTCCCTTCGGGCGTCCGCTGGTCCCCCTGGCACTGCTTGTCCCCGACCGGGGCGCCGCCGAGTGCCACGAGGTAGGTCTTCAGGGGACTGCCTTCACGGTAGAGCGTGAGCTTGCGCTCGGACTTCAGGATCAGGATGCGGTCGGCCTTCCCGAGGCTGGCGGGCTCGCCCTGGGCAAACGCGAGCACCCCCAGAAGCGTAGAAAGGACGAACCGGCGCGAGAGCTTGGCGTTCACTGCTCTACAATACGTCGGCAAGGCGTCCTTGTTTTCAGTTGGAGGTTCCCATGCGCGATGCCGTGCGACAGCTCTCGACCGCCTTCCGGTCGCTCTCCCGCCAGCCGGCCGTGATGCTGCCGGCCGTGCTCACGCTGGCGCTCGGCATCGGGGCCAACACAGCCCTGTTCGCCTACCTGGCGGCGCTCCTCTGGCCGACGATCGATGCTCCCCACCCCGAGCGTGTCGTCTCGGTCTACTCCGGGACCGAGGAGGAGCCGCGCAGGGCCATCTCCTACCTCGAGTACCAGGATTTCCTGAAGAGCCAGACAGCCGTCGTGGACCTCGTCGGCACGTCCCGCTTCGGCGCCTCCATCTCCGAGGGCGAGCGGACCTCGTTCGCCTGGGGCGGGCTGGTGACGGGCAATTTCTTCGGGTTCTTCAACACCCGTCCAACGATGGGCAGGCTCATTCAGCCCGCGGACGACCGGCCGGACGCACCGCCCGTGGTGGTCCTCAGCCACCGCTTCTGGCAGGGCACTCTGGGCGGGAGCCCCGACGTCGTGGGACGCGAGCTGCGCATCAACGGCGTGGCCGTGATGGTGGTCGGCGTCGCCGCCGAGGGCTTCCAGGGAGCGAACCTGGCTTCGGCGATCTACGTGCCGGCGAACCTGACGGACCGGATGACCGCGACGTCGCGGCTCCACGAGCGCGACGCCCAGTGGCTGAACCTCACCGGCCGCCTCGCTCCGGGGGTGAGCCGGGAGAAGGCGCAGGCCGCGCTGGACGTGCTCGGCCGGTCGCTCGACGCCGCGGTGCCGCTTCCCGACGCCAAGCCGCGCCGGATGGACGTGGTCCTGTTTGGCGAGTACGACCCCGGGTGGGGGGACCCGGAGTGGCTCGACCGGACGCGCATGCTCATGGGCGTGGCCTCCGCCTTCCTGCTCCTGGCGTGCGTGAGCATCGCCAACCTGCTGCTGGCGCGGGCCATCGCGAAGCAGCGGGAGTGGGGGATCCGGGCGTCGCTCGGCGCCAGCCGGGCCTGGCTGCTCTCCGGTGTGATGGCCGAGAGCTTGGTGCTCTGCCTGGTGGGCGGGGTGCTGGGCCTGGGCGTGGCCGCCGTCCTCGGGCAGAGGATCGAGTCCTACGTGATGACCTCGCCAAGCGGCCTGGGCGACTGGGCCGCGGGGACTCGGCTGTTGCAGGTCGACGGCCGCATCGCCGCCTTCGCCGCGCTCACCACGGTGCTCTGCGCCTTCCTCGGCGCGTTCGGCCCGGCCTTGCGGGTGATGCGCGGGGATCTCCTCGGCCCCCTCAAGAGCGACGCCGCGGCGAGCGGCTCCGGAGGAGGTCACAGCGGCCTCGCGCCGCGCAAGGTCCTCGTGGTGGCCCAGGTCGCCCTGTCGGTCCTCCTCCTCCTGACCGGCAGCCTGCTGGTCCGCACCTTGGGACAGGCGCAGGGGGTGAACCCTGGCTTCGACCCTGACGGACTGCTCCTGGTCACGGTCAACATCCCGCGCAACGTCATGGAGGGGGAGGGCGGCGCCAACATCTATCAGAGGGTGCTGGACGAGGCGAGGGAGACCCCCGGCGTGGCCTCCGCGAGCCTGGCCCACGTCCTGCCGGTCGCGGGGTGGACGCGGACCTTGCTGGCCGCGAGCCTGGACCGCCAGGACGAGCAGACCGAGGTCGCCTTCAACTCGGTGGCGCCGGCCTACTTCGAGACCGTGGGCATCCCGATCCTGGCCGGACGGGCCCTGGACGAGCGGGACCGCGAGGACGCGCCGCGGGCGGTGGTGGTGAGCCGCGGCATGGCGCAGAAGCTCTGGGGAGAGAAGCCCGCCGTCGGCCGCCTCCTGCGCCTGGTCGACCTGGCCGCCCCGGAGGTCGCGGAGAAGCCCTTCGAGGTGGTGGGAGTGGCGAAGGACGTCCGCACGAAGCTGATGGAGGAGCCGGAGCCGGTGATCTACCTCTCCAGCGGGCAGCGCAACCACCCGCGCATGACGCTACTGGTGCGCTCGGCCGCGCCCGCGGCCACCCTGACCCCGGCGCTGCGGCGGGCGCTCCTGGAAGCCAATCCGGACCTGGCCGTCGTGAGCCTGGTGAGCTGCCGCGAGCACATGGCGAATGGCCTGGCCGAGCAGCGGATGTACGCCGAGGTCGCCGGCCTCTTCGCGCTGCTCGGGCTGGGCGTGGCGGTGGTGGGCCTGTTCGGCCTCCTGAGCTACTCGGTGAGCCTGCGCGGGCGGGAGTTCGGCATCCGCATGGCGATCGGCGCCCGCCCGCAGGACGTGCAGCGGCTCGTGGTGCGCCAGGGCATGGCGCTTGTGGCCTGGGGGGTGATTGCGGGGGTGGCGGGCGCGCTGGCCCTGACCCGCACCGTCGCCGGCATGCTCTACGGGGTGGAGGCGACCGATCCGCTCAGCTTCGTGGCCGTGCCCGTGATCCTGGCCCTGGTCTCCCTGATCGCCTGCTATCTCCCGGCCCGCCGGGCGGCGCGGCTCAATCCCACGGTGGCGCTCAAGGGGGCGTAGCGGCTGTCGCGAAGTTGAATGACTTGCATGTTTATCTATATCTGCTAAGATGTGGCCTCCTGGAGCCTGCCGCCCGATTCCTCCGCGGCAGGGAACGGCGCGTCCGGCTCTGTGATCGTCCTCAACACAGGAAGGAGACTCACATGAACAAGGACGAGATCATCCGTGCCTGGCGTGACGCGGACTACTTCTTCAACCTCTCCGAGGAGCAGCGGACCGTGCTGCCGGGCAACCCGGTCGGCATGGTCGAGCTGAGCCAGGACGCTCTCCGGAACGTCCTCGGCGCCTCTCACTCGACCTGCTTCGAATCCTGTCACCGCACCATCGATCCGTGCTGTAACGACACCTGCTTCAGCGGCGGCACCATCTGCTGCTGCTAGAAGGTGTCGGGGGCGCCGCGGGCCCCGAACGATGAGCTTCGGCGGCGGTCTTCCGGCCTGTCCGGAGGCCGCCGCCGGTCCCCAAGGGATAGCAAGGAGGCAGCCCCGTGACGATTCCATCCGAGCTTTCGGGTGCGCTCACCCTGGAAGAGCGCGCCACGCTTCCCGGTCGGCCGGCGAAGCCCGCCGACCGCCAGACCGCCACCCAGCGCCTGCAGCGCTGGCGCAGCCAGATCCCCTTCGACGAGGACGGCTTCTTCGCCCGGCGCCTCGACAGGACCGGACTCGACGAGGACCGCCTCCTCGCCCTGCTCGGCGAGCCGAGCGAGTCGCTGGCCACCCGCCTTCCGGAGAAGCCGGAATGGGTCCGCGAAATGGAGAAGGCGTACAGCGCCATCGATCCCGGCTACGTCCTGCCGTTCTCTCCGGAGCGTCTGGCGAACCCCGAGACCCGCTTTCTCTGGCTCGCCGCCCCCCTGATCCGCGACGCCGAGCAGAGGATCGCGGCCGCGGCGGCCGAGTTGAACGGCCCCTTCGACCCGGGCGCGGCCGCGCCGCTCCTCCTGGCCAGCCTGCCGGAGCAGCTCCTCTGGACGATCTCCCGCGTCTGCGTGCTGGAGCTCAACATCGCCCGCCTGGAGGAGCGCATCGCGGGCGAGACTCCCGAAGAGCGCTTCGACGCCTTCATCGCCCTGCTGCGCAATCCGGGGACGGCTCTGGAGATCCTGGAGCGCTACCCGGTCCTGGCCCGCCAGCTCGTCGTGCGCATCCGCCACTGGGGGAATGCCGCTGTCGAGCTGCTCCAGCGGCTCGCCGCGGACTGGAACGAGGTCCGGCCCGCGGAGGACCCCGGCCTCCTGTCCGCCGCGCGCATCGGCGCGGGCGACCGCCACCGGGGCAACCGGACCGTGAGCCTGCTGACCTTCGAGTCGGGCTGGCGGCTGGCCTACAAGCCGCGGCCCCAGGCGATCGCGGTCCACTTCCAGGAGCTGCTCGCCTGGATGAACGAGGGCGGCTTCGAGCCCGCGTTCCGGCTCCTGCGCGTCGTCGATCGGGGGCCGTACGGGTGGATGGAGTTCGCCCATCCCGCTCCCTGCTCGAACCCCGGCGAGGTCGGGCGTTTCTATCGGAGGATCGGAGGTTATCTCGCTCTTCTTTACGCCCTGGACGCGGGCGACTTCCATCACGAGAACCTGATCGCGGCGGGGGAGCACCCGCTGCTGATCGACCTGGAGTCGATCGTCGAGCCGCGCCCGCCGTTCGCCACCCGGTCCGGCGCCAGCTCGGTGGCCGAGGACCAGCTCGCCCGCTCGGTGCTGCGCATCGGGCTCCTCCCGCAGCGGGCCGTGGGCGGCGCCGGCGAAGGGGTGGACATCTCGGCGCTCGGCATGGCGCCGGGCCAGACCACCCACGACGGCATCCCCTTCTGGGAAGGGCGAGGCACGGACTCCATGCGCCTGGAGCGCAAGCCCATGGAGATGATCGCGAGGGAGCACCGGCCGTCGATCGGCGGCACCCTGACCGACGTCTCGGACTACGCCGACGAGCTGGCGGAGGGCTTCGAGCGCGCCTACCGCCTGATCGCCTCGCGCAAGGACGAGCTGGACCGCTTCCTCGACCGCATGGCCGGCGACGAGGCGCGGGTGATCCTGCGCCCCACACGCACCTACGGCACCCTGCTCCAGGAGAGCTTCCACCCCTTCCTCCTGCGCGAGGCGCTGGAGCGCGACCGCCACTTCGACCATCTCTGGCAAGGGATCGTCGAGTCCCCTCTCATCGAGACCGTGGTCGACGCGGAGCGCGAGGAGCTGCTCCAGGGCGACATCCCTCTGTTCTCCGCGCGGCTCGACTCCCGCGACCTGCACGGAGCCGGCGGCCGCGTCTGGACGGGCTTCCTGGAGCGCTCGGGGCTGGAGATGGTCCGCAGCCGGCTCGCGGACCTGAACGAAAGCGATACTGGCGATATTGGCGACATGGGCCGGCAGCTCTGGTTTCTCCGCGCCGCGGTGGCCACGCACCAGATCAACGTCTTCGGCCTGGAGAGCGGACTCGAAACCCGGACGCTCGCGGCCGAGGGCGAGGCGGAGCCCGGCCAGATCCTGGAGGCCGCCCTGTCCATCGGCGCCCGGCTCGAAGCCCTGGCCCTGCGGAGCAACGGCGACGCCACCTGGATCGGCGTACACTCGCGCCAGGGGAGGGACTTCCGGCTCACGCCGCTGGGGCACGACCTCTATTCCGGGCTGCCGGGCGTGGCCGTGTTCCTCGCCTACCTCGCGGAGGTCACGGGCGAGGACCGCTGGCGCAATCTGGCCCGGGCCGGCTGGCACACGATCTGGAACCAGCGCGACACGGCGCGGGCCCTGGTCACCTCGGTCGGCGGGTTCGAGGGCTGGGGCGGCACCATCTGGACCCTGGCCCATCTGGCGCGGCTCTGGGACGACCCGGCCCTCCTGGAAGAGGCCCGCTCGATCGTCGAGCTGCTGCCCGGCCTGATCGAGAAGGATGCGGCCCTCGATGTCCTCGCCGGCACGGCCGGCTGCATCCCCTCGCTGCTGGCGCTCCACCGGGTGGACCCCTCGGACCGCCTTCTCGACGCGGCCCGGCTCTGCGGAGAGCACCTGCTGGCGACCGTGAGTCCCATGGAGCGCGGCGCCTCCTGGCTGTCGCCGGACCTGCGGCGGATCGCCTCCGGTCCGCTCACCGGCTTCGGACACGGCGCGGCCGGCTTCGCCTGGGCGCTCCTGGAGCTGGCCGGGGCGACGGGTGACGACCGCTTCCGGCGCGCGGCCCTGGACGCCATCGAGTACGAGCGCGGCCACTTCCAGCCCGAGCTGGGCACCTGGGAGGAGCTGCGGACCATCCCGCAGGCCAACGTCGGGCTTCAGAGCGGGGACGATATCTATCTGATCGCTTGGTGCCACGGCGCTCCGGGGGTCGGTCTCGGACGCCTGCGCGCCCGGCGGCACGTGGACGATCCGGAGATGGAGAAGGAGATCGAGGTCGCCCTCGAATCGACGTTGACCAAGGGGTTCGACCGCAGCCATTGCCTCTGCCACGGCGACCTCGGCAACGCCGAGATCTTCCTGGAGGCGGGGGGCCGGTGGAGGAGAGAGGCCAACCGGGCCGCGGCGCGCATCCTCCAGGGCGCGGCCGAGGGGGGCTGGCGCTCCGGCATCCCCCGGGGCGTGGAGGTCCCCGGCCTGATGACCGGCCTGGCCGGCATGGGCTATGGTCTCCTGAGGCTGGCGATGCCGGAGCGCGTCCCCTCGGTGCTGCTCCTCGATCCGCCGGTGCCGTCATGAGCAGCGACGAGCTGGTCTATCGTCCCCGCGCTCTGGAGCATCGGGCGCGCGTTCCCGAAGCAGAGCCCCTGGAGCTGCCCACGGCCTGGGTGCGCTGGACCTGGCCGGCGGTTCTCCTGGTCCTGGGTGCAGCCGGCGCCTTCGCCGCTTTCCTCCTTGGAGGATCGTGATGCGCCCGATCCCGCTCGTGCAGCAGACCACGGAGGCGGATTGCGGCGCGGCCTGCCTGGCCATGATCCTCGCTTGGCATGGCCGCCGGGTCCGTCTCGAAGAGGTCCGGGAGGCCGCGGGCGTCACCCGCTACGGCGCGTCCGCCGCGGCCCTGGTCGAGGCGGCGAAGCGCTACGGCCTGCGCTCCCGCGGAGTGCGCATCGACGACCTGGACAACCTCGGCCAGCTCCCCCGGGGCTCGGTCCTCCACTGGTGCTTCACCCATTTCGTGGTCTTCGACCGTGCGGACGGCAAGGGGGGCGCGTGGATCCTCGACCCCGCGCTCGGCCGGCGGCGGGTGGACCGGGAGGAGCTGGACCGCAGCTTCACGGGCGTGGCCCTCATCCTGGAGAGGGGAGAGGGCTTCGTGCCCGGCGAGCCGGAGCGCCGGCCCCCGGGTGTGCGGCGCTACCTCCGGGTCATCGCCCGCTCGGGAATCCTTTCGAAGATCCTGGCCACCTCGGTCCTGGTCCGGCTCCTGGCCCTGGCCGTGCCGATCCTCCTGGCCGTGCTCGTGGACCGGGTGATCCCCCGGTCCGACTACCACCTCCTGGCCGTGGCGGCCGCGGGCATGGCGGCCCTGGTGGGCTCCCACTTCCTGATCTCCCTGGTCCGCTCCCACCTGCTGCTGCACCTGCGCACCGTGGTGGACTCCCGGCTGGCGACCGACTTCCTGGAGCACCTCCTGGCCCTGCCGTTCTCCGTGTTCCAGACCCGCCCCGTGGGCGACCTCCTGATGCGGCTCAACAGCAACGCGACCGTGCGCGAGACCCTCACCACGGGCGTGCTCTCCGGCGTGCTGGACGGAGCGCTGGTCGTGATCTACCTGTCACTGATCCTGCTGGCGGACTGGCGGCTGGGGCTGGTCGTCCTGATCCTGGGACTGGCGCGGATCGGGCTGTTCCTGCTCAACCGGCGGCGCTACCGGGACCTGATGGACGGGTCGCTGCGGGCCGAGTCCGACGCGAACGCCTTCCAGGTCCAGCTCCTGGGCGGCATCGAGATCTTCAAGGCCATCGGCGCCGAGTCGCGGGCCCTGAGCCACTGGTCCGGCCTGTTCACGCGGGTGCTCAACGCCTCGCTGCGCCGCGGCCGGCTGTCGGCCTGGGTGGACTCGGCCCTGGGAGCCCTCAGCCTGGGCTCGCCCCTCCTGGTCCTGGCCCTCGGCGCCTGGCTGGTCCTGCGGGGGGAGCTCACCCTGGGCACCATGCTGGCGCTCAACGCCCTGGCCGTCGGCTTCCTCGAGCCCCTCACGCAACTGGTCCAGACCGCCTTCCAGCTCCAGGTCCTGGGCGGCTATCTGGACCGGCTCGACGACATCCTGGAGCTGCCCCGCGAGCAGGAGCCCGGAAGCGCGCCCGAGCCCGGCCGGCTCCAGGGCCGCATCACCCTGGACGGCGTCAGCTTCCAATACTCCCCCCTGGATCCTCCGGTCCTGCGGGACGTCTCGCTGGACATCCCGGAGGGCTCGTTCGTGGCCCTGGTGGGGGCCTCCGGAGCCGGCAAGACCACCCTGGCCTGGCTGCTCCTGGGGCTCCAGCGTCCCACCCGGGGGACCATCCTCTATGACGGGATGGACCTGGCCGCGCTCGACCTGCGATCGGTGCGGCGGCAGATCGGCATCGTGCCCCAGAGCCCGCACCTGATGGCAGGGAGCGTGCGGAGCAACATCGCCCTGGCGGACCCGGCGCTGCCCCTCGACCAGGTCATGGAGGCGGCCCGGAAGGCCCATCTCCACGACGAGATCGTGGCCATGCCCATGGGCTACGACATGCCGGTGGGGGAGGCGGGCTCCGCGCTCTCGGGGGGCCAGCGCCAGCGCCTGGCCCTCGCCCGCGCCCTGGTGCAGAGGCCGCGCATCCTCCTCCTGGACGAGGCGACCAGCTCCCTGGACGCCCTCACCGAGGCGAAGATCCAGCGCGAGCTGGAGGGCCTGGACTGTACCCGCATCGTCATCGCCCACCGCCTGAGCACCATCAAGAACGCCGACCTGATCCTGGTCCTCGCCGGGGGCCGCATTGCGGAGCAGGGCAGCCACGATGACCTGGTTGCCCGGGGCGGCCTCTACGCCGAGCTGGTGGGAGGGCAGATGGTGGAGCGTCCCATGCTATCCTTTCCTGGAGGAGGAAAAGGGAGATCCGTTCCCTCTTCCGTTTTGCGGTGAGGACGAATAAAGTTTCGCCCGCGAACGACTCCGACGGGAGATCTGCCATGAGCCAGCCAGCCTTCTCGGCGCTCGAGCCCCTTCCCTTCGAGCTCGTCTTCGATGACGGGGAGCCGATGGAGAACAATGCTCACGCTGTGCAGTTGCAGCTTCTGATCGACGTGACGCACCGGGCCATGTGGGAGAGCGGCCGGACCGAGTTCCATGCCGGCGGAAACAACTTCGTCTACTACTCCATGGAGCAGGCCTGGGAGGTGGCGTCGGGACGGCTCTACTTCCGCGGTCCGGACTTCTTCTTCGTGGACCAGGTCCCGCGGCGCCCGCGCAAGGGCTGGGTGTCCTGGGAAGAGGGCGGACGGCTGCCCGATCTCATCCTGGAGATGCTGTCCCCGACCACGGAGAAGGTCGACCGCACGACCAAGATGGACCTCTACGCCCGGGTCTTCCGCACTCGGGAGTACTTCCTCTGGGACTTCGACCGGCTGCTCCTCGAAGGCTACCGTCTGGAGGGCGACCGCTACCAACCCATGCAGCCCGACAGCCAAGGCCGGCTCCGCAGCGAGGTGCTCGGCTTCGACCTCGGCGCCTGGCATGGGCCGGCTTGGATCGTCTACCCGCACGAGAGCTGGGACAGTGATTGGGTGCGGCTCTTCGATTCGGATGGCCGCCTGATCCCGCAAGGGGCGCTGGCCCATGCCGAGGAGGCGCAGGCAGAGCTGAAGCGCCTGCGTTCCCTGCTCGGTGAGCGGGGCGAGTAGAGCCAGTTCCGTGGGGTGAGGTAAATCACCTCCCGGTTCCGTCTTCTGGAAGGAACGCGCCTGTTCGCGCAGTCCTTCAAGGAGACGACATGCAACCTCTTCCGGCTGTTCCGGTCGCCATCCCCCGCTCGTATCCAGGCAAAGTCGTCAAGCGTGGACACAAGGTCAAAGAAGACGTGCTCGCCGTGCAGGCCCGCCTGAACGAACTGGGCTGCGGCCCGGTCGACGAGGACGGAGACTTCGGCAAGCAGACCCACGATGCAGTGCGCTTGTTCCAGGCCCGTTTCACAGACACGGACGGCCTGCCGCTCAAGATCGACGGCGAGATCGGCTCCCTCACCTGGGCCGCTCTTTTCGGCGAGCAGTCGGTCACGGTCCGGCACGAGACGTCGTCCGACCTCCTCGGCGCGGTGCTGGAGTTCGCAACCACGCAGATCGGAGTCATGGAAACCTCCCCCAACCGCGGACCGGAGGTCGACGAATACGTGAAGTCGGTCGGGCTCAATCCCGCGGGCCAGTTCGCCTGGTGCGTCGCGTTCGTCTACTTCTGCTTCGACAAGGCGGCAAGGAAGCTGGGCCGGACCAATCCCATGGTCAAGACCGCGGGGGTGCTGGACCACTGGAACCGAGCGGAGACGAAGGGCGCGACCCGCATCACCCTGGTCCGGGCCAGGAACAACCCGGCCCTGATCAAGCCCGGCCACATCTTCGTGATCGACACCGGTCCGGCGGGAGGCGCCGGCCATACCGGGCTGGTGGAGCGGGTCCTGGGCGGCAAGCTCGTGACGATCGAGGGGAACACGAACGAGGGAGGCTCGCGGGAGGGGGTCGGCGTGTTCCGGCGCACGCAGCGCACCATCGCCTCGATTAATAAGGGGTTCATCGACTACGGCAGCATCTAGCAGCTCCAACGCCCCCGGTCAGCGGCGAGAAAAGCGAGCTCGCCGCACCTCTGAGCTGGGCGACGGCGGGGGCTGAACGAGTCGACCCGAGCTGCGCTCTTTCTCTTGGAGGTACTCGACCAGAGCTTTCGGGTCATTGCCAAACTCCCGAAACAGCTTCTCACGGTGGCGATGTAACTCTTCGACAATGGGGTCATGGATCATGGGAGTCTCCTTGCAGTTCCTCGGGAGTACAAACGAACGGCATGTTGAAGCCAGCCTCCTCGACCAGGATCGTCACGTGAGGCAAAAGCTCGGCGTTGGCAATGTGAGAGCAATTCCAGGTGAGCAGGTATTCGACCGCATGAACCGATGCGATATGGAGTGCGTCCGGTAACTGACTACCGAGGTTTCCAGTTAAAGGCGCACCATCTCTGGTCGAGCCTATCACGCGGAATATCCTCCTCCCCCCGTCTGCTAGACTCTCCCGCTCATGACTGAACCCGTACGCCGCCCCCGCGTGGGCATGATCAGCCTCGGCTGCCCGAAGAACCTCGTTGACAGCGAGGTCATGCTCGGAGAGCTGGCGCGCCGCGGCTATGAGGTCGTCAACGACCTCGACAGCGCCGACACCGTGGTCGTCAACACCTGCGCCTTCATCGAGGAGGCCCAGCAGGAGTCGATCGACACGATCCTGGAGGTCGTTGGCCGGAAGGGGAAGGGCGTCGAGAAGGTCCTGGTCGCCGGGTGCATGGTCAACCGGTTCGGCAAGGAGCTGGCCCGGGAGATCCCGGAGATCGACGGCTTTGTCGGTCTCGATCAGCTCCGGGACGTGGGCGAGGTCGTGCAGCTCGGCGGCGGTCCGCCCCTGCCGGCTCCCTCCCACATGGTCTTCGACCACACCGCTCCTCGCCTGCTCACCACCCGCGGCTTCGCCTATCTGAAGGTCGCCGAGGGGTGCAACAATCCCTGCACCTTCTGCGCGATCCCGATCTGGCGCGGCCGGTTCCGCAGCCGCACCGTCGAGAGCCTGGTGGAGGAGGCCCGGCGCCTGGAGCAGGAGTCGGGAATCGTGGAGCTGAACCTGATCGCCCAGGACACGACCCGCTACGGCGAGGACCTGGGGCTCGGACGCCATGGCCTGGCCCGGCTGGTCGAGGAGCTGCTAAGCAAGACCTCGATCCCCTGGATCCGGTTCCTGTACGCCTATCCGACCACGCTGGACGAGGATCTGCTCCGCCTCATGGGGAGCGAGAAGCGCCTCTGCTCCTACATGGACATCCCCCTCCAGCACAGCCACGGGGACGTGCTCTCGGCCATGCGGCGGGGTGGGGACGCAAAACGCTACCTGCGACTCCTGGAGCGCGCCCGCGAGCTCGCGCCCGACATCTTCCTGCGCTCGACGTTCATCGTCGGCTTCCCGGGCGAGACCGAGGAGCACTTCCAGGACCTCGTCGGGTTTATCGAGAAGGCCCGCTTCGACCACCTGGGCGCGTTCGCCTACAGCCCCGAGAACGACACTCCGGGCGCGGCGCTCCCGAACCGGGTCCCCAGGCACGTGGCCCGCCGGCGCCTGCGCCAGCTCCTGGAGGCCCAGAAGCCGATCGCCCTGGAGCGCCGGCAGCGGCTGGTGGGCAGGCGGCTGGAGGTGATCGTCGAGGGTCCCTGCGAGGAGACCGAGCACCTGCTCCAGGGGCGCCACTACGGCATGGCCCCGGAGATCGACGGCCGCCTGCTGATCAACGACGGCTCGGCCCCGGCCGGCGCCCTCGTGGAGGTGGAGGTCACCGAGGCCTACGCCAACGATCTCGTCGGGCACATCGTGGGTCCCGAGGGGCGCGCGGGTGTCCAGATCTCTGATATCGCCAGCCTCGCTCCAGCCTGATACGATCCCGCTCCGATGATCGTCATCAAGGACGCTTTCAACGCGAGCGACCTGCCGCGCGGCGGTGTGGGCACCATCGGCAACTTCGACGGCGTCCACCGCGGACAGCGGGCCGCGCTCGAACTCCTGGTGGCCCGCGCCGAGGAGCTTGGCGTCCCGTCCGTGGTGGTGACGTTCGACCCTCATCCCGTGGCGGTCCTGCGGCCGGACCAGGCGCCGCCGCTCCTCACGACCCTGCCCCAGAAGGAGAAGCTCCTGGAGGAGGCGGGGGTCTCGGTGGTCCTCGTGGTCCGCTTCACCCCCGAGTTCTCGAAGGTCCCGGCGCGCCGGTTCGTGCGCGAGTTCCTCCACGAGAAGCTCGACCTCAAGGAGGTCTACGTGGGGGCGAGCTTCGTCTTCGGCCACGGGAGAGAGGGAGATCTCTCGCTGCTGCGGGAGATGGGGGAGAGCCTGGGCTTCCACGCCTTCGGCGTGGACGAGGTCAGCGTCGGAGGAGACCGGATCTCCAGCACCCGCATCCGGCGGGCGATCTCGGAAGGCCGGGTCGCCGAGGCCATCGACATGCTCGGCCGGCCGTACTCGATCTCCGGGATCATCGCCCGCGGTGACCGCATGGGCAAGCGCCTGGGCTGGCCGACCATCAACCTGATGCCCGAGAACAAGCTGCTGCCCCTGGACGGGGTCTACGCCAGCCGGGTCTTCTTCCCCACCTTCCCGGCCTCGTTCGACTCCGTGACCAACGTCGGCACGCGGCCGACCGTATACGAGAACTACCAGCGGGTGGTGGAGAGCCATATCCTCGAGTTCAAGTCGGACGTCTACGGCGAGCGGGTGGAGCTATCCTTCTACAAGCGGCTGCGCGAGGAGCGGATCTTCCCCACGGTGATGGACCTCTCCGCCCAGATCGGCCGGGACGTGGAAGCCGCGCGCGAGTTCTTTTCCCGCCGGCGGATGGAACAAGAGGCGCCCGCCGCGGAGTTGTAGAGGTGGGTGCCGAGAGAACGGCGCCCCTGTGATTTCAGAAAAGAGAGGACTGAGATGGCTAGCGACAACGTCGTGACGGTTAGCGAGGACAACTGGGAGCAGGAGGTTCTCAAGTCGGATACGCCCGTGCTGGTGGACTTCTGGGCGCAGTGGTGCGGTCCGTGTCGCATGGTGGCGCCGGTCCTCGAGCAGCTCGCCGACGAGATGAACGGCAAGGTCCGCATCGCCAAGCTGGACGTGGACGCGAACCAGCAGATCGCCTACAAGTTCCAGGTGCAGAGCATCCCGACCTTCATCCTGTTCAAGGACGGACAGATGGCGGACCGGATGATGGGCGCCATGCCCAAGTCGGCCTTCGAGAACTTCATCAACCGCAACCTCTAAGAGGGTTGACCCCATCCCCCCTCTCCCCATCCCTCTCCCCCTGCAGGGGGAGAGGGGGCCTGAGCGCCGCCTCGCGGAGCTGAGAGCCGGGCTGGAGGAGCGGGGCTGCGAGGCCCTGCTCGTCCTCGCCCGGTCGTCGCAGGACACCGACCTCGCCCCGTTCGTCGGAGACGTCCACCTGGGCGACTCCCAGCTCGTCATCCCGCGAGAGGGGCCGGCCTGCCTCGCCTACGTCACGGACATGGAGCGGGACGAGGCGGCGGCGACCGGCTTCCGCCTGATCACCCCTGAGCATCTCGAAGTGACCCGGTGGGCCAACGAGGCCGCCGAGCCCGGCCGGTTCATGGCCTGGGTGGCGGAGCGTTCCCTGGAAGCAGCCGGCATCTCCCCGGGCCGGGTCGCCCTGGCCGGCCACGGACAGGCCGGGATCATCCAGGCCGCGTGCGCGGAGCTGTCCCGCAAGGGATGGACCTGGGTCCCGGGCAACCCGCTGGTCCTCGCCGTGCGGAAGCGCAAGACTGCCTCTGAATTGACCGCGATCCGCGCCGCGGCAGACGGGGTCCGGGACGCCTTCCGCCGGGTGGCGGCCCGGCTGGCCGCGGCCGTGCCCAGGGAGAATGGCGAGCTCTGGCTGGCCGAGGAGCGGCTCACCGTCGACCGCCTGCGCTCGGAGGCCGGGCTGGCCCTCTCGGCCCGCGGGCTGGAGCAGCCCAAGGGGAACATCGTGGCCCCGGCGGAGGAGGGGGGCGTGCCTCACTCGGCCGGCACTCCGGACCGGGTGCTCCGCGCGGGGGAGTCGATCGTGGTGGATCTCTATCCCCGGGGCGTCCTTTTCGCGGACTGCACCCGGACCTTCTGCGTAGGCGAGCCGCCCACAGACCTCCGCCGTGCCCACGACCTGGTGCTGACCGCTCTCGAACGGGCGCACCTGAGGGCGCGGCCGGGTGTGCGGGGCTGGGATCTCCAGGAAGAGGTCTGCGCCTTCTTCGAGTCCGAGGGGTTCCCCACCCCGATCTCCGAGCCCGGCACAACCCGCGGCTACGTCCACAACCTCGGCCACGGCGTCGGCTTCGACCTCCACGAGCAGCCCGTCTTCCGCAAGATCTCGGGAGCCGAAGGGGTCCTCCGCGAGGGGGACGTCTTCACCCTGGAGCCCGGCCTCTACGATCCCGCCGAAGGGTATGGCGTGCGGCTGGAGGACCTGGTCTACCTGGGGCCGGAGGGGCCGGAAGATTTAACGCCTCTTCCGTACGACTTAGACCCCCGCGCTTGGTAGGATCGCGCCATGGCAGAAGATCTGGCGGCCTACGAAAAGCTCGGGGCGTTCTACCTGGGACGCCCCTACGACCTGGAGCGCGGAGAGGCGTCGCTCGAGCCTCTCCTCTACGACTCCCGCGACCTGCTCACCCACGCGGTCTGCATCGGCATGACCGGCAGCGGCAAGACCGGGCTCCTGATCTCCCTGATCGAAGAGGCCGCGATCGACCGCATCCCGGCGCTCGTCATCGATCCCAAGGGGGATCTGGCCAACCTCCTCCTGACCTTCCCGGAGCTGCGGCCCGCGGACTTCGCGCCCTGGATCGATGCGGACGCCGCGGCCCGCGCCGGGCTCACTCCCGAGGCGTTCGCGGCTAAGGAGGCCGAGACCTGGCGCGAAGGGCTCGCCCGCTGGGGGCAGAGCGGCGAGCGCATCGCCCGCCTCAGGGACGCGGCGGAGCTCACCGTCTACACCCCGGGGAGCGAAGCCGGGCTGCCGGTCTCCATCCTCTCCTCCCTGGAGGCGCCGCCTCCGGAGATCCTGGCGGACGGCGACCTCCTGCGCGAGCGGGTCACCACGCTGGTGGCGAGCCTGCTCTCGCTCCTTGGGCTGGAGGCCGACCCGGTCCGCGGCCGGGAGTCGATCCTCCTCGCCACGATCTTCGACGCGGCCTGGCGGCAGGGGAAGGGCCTCGACCTCGCAGCCCTCATCCAGCAGATCCAGAAGCCGCCGGTGGAGCGGATCGGGGTCATGGACCTGGAGTCCTTCTACCCGGCCAAGGAGCGCTTCGAGCTGGCCATGGCGGTGAACAACCTCCTGGGCTCGCCCGGCTTCGGGGCCTGGCTCCACGGCGAGCCGCTGGACGTCAATGGCTTGCTCTACACCCCGTCGGGCAAGCCGCGGGTCTCGATCTTCTCGATCGCCCACCTCTCCGACCGGGAGCGGATGTTCTTCGTCTCGCTGCTGCTCAACCAGGTCCTGGGCTGGGCGAGGAGCCGTCCCGGGACGAGCAGCCTGCGCGCGCTCCTCTGCATGGACGAGGTCTTCGGCTACATGCCGCCGGTGGCCGAGCCGCCGTCGAAGAGGCCGCTGCTGACCCTCCTCAAGCAGGCCCGCGCCTTCGGCCTGGGCCTCGTGCTCGCCTCCCAGAACCCGGTGGATCTCGACTACAAGGGGCTCGGCAACGTCGGCACCTGGTTCCTGGGCCGCCTGCAGACCGAGCGCGACAAGCAGCGGCTCCTGGACGGCCTGGAGGGGGCGGCTGGCGGCGGCTTCGACCGCGCGCGGATCGGCGAGATCCTTTCCGGGCTCGGCAACCGGGTCTTCCTGCTTCACAACGTGCACGAGGAGGGGCCGGTCGTCTTTCAGACGCGCTGGGCCATGTCGTACCTGCGCGGACCGCTCACGCGGCCCGAGCTCAAGCGTCTGATGGACCCCCGCAAGCAGGCTCCGCCCGCGGCGCGGGTGACCGCCCAGGGTCCCACCGCGGGCGTCACACCCCAGGCCGCCGCGGCCTCGACCGCCCCAGCCGCGGCCGCGGTCGCTCCGGCGGTCTCGCGCCCCTCGGATGGAGTCGCGGAGCTTCCTCCGGTCCTGCCGCCGGATATCCCCCAGAGCTTCCTGCCGGTGAGGTCGCGGCCGGACAGCGTGGTCTACGAGCCCCATCTCTATGCCGCGGCCACCGTGCACTACGTGGAGCCGAAGGCCGGGATCGACCACGCCGAGGACCTGTTCCTGCTGGCGACTCTCCAGGGAGCGGGGGAGACGGACTGGTACGCGGCCGAGTCCGTGGAGGTGGAGAAGGAGTCGCTGGAGCCCGACCCGGTCGACGGAGCCCGTTTCTGTCCGCTGCCCGCTCCGGCGGCGAGGGCGCGCAGCTACGACGGCTGGCGCAAGGGGCTGGAGGACTGTCTCTACCGCACCCGCCGGCTGGAAGTCTTCCGCAGCGCCAACTTCGGGGCGCTGTCGCAGCCGGGGGAGACCGAGCGCGACTTCCGCATCCGGCTGGGCGACCAGGCGCGGGAGCGGCGGGACGAGCAGATCGAGGCGCTGCGCCGCAAGCACGGTCCCAAGGTCGCTCAGTTCCAGGACCGCATCCGCCGGGCCGAGCAGTCGCGGGAGAAGCAGGAGGCCCAGGCCTCCAGCCAGACCTGGCACACGGTGATCTCCGCCGGCACCGCGGTGATGGGAGCGCTCTTCGGCCGCAAGACGTTCAGCTACGGCAACGTGAACCGGGCGGGCAGCGCCATGCGCAGCGTGGGGCGGACCTTCCAGGAGCGCAAGGACGTGGCGCACGCCGAGGAGAACATCGAGTCCCTGAAGAAGCAGCTCGCCGACCTCAACACCGAGCTGGAGACGGAGGTCGACCGCCTGGAGGAGCGCCTGGACCCCGAGGCCGAGGAGCTGGAGATCCTGGGCCTGAAGCCCCGGCGCAAGGACATCGAGGTGCGCATTCTCACCCTGGCCTGGGCGCCGAAGCGGGATGGGGAGCCGGTCTGGTAGGGGCTGGTAGGGAAGGCTCAGCCCCGCCTTTGCGTTATCCTTGATCAAACGGATGGCCCAACCCGCCACCCGCTGACGAAAGGAGCCGCCATGGAGACTCTCTTCAGCATTCTTCTCGGTCTCGGCCTGGCTGCGGCCTGCGGCTTCCGGGTCTTCGTGCCTCTCCTCATCATGAGCATCGCCTCCCGCGCCGGAGCCGGCTATCTGGAGCTTGGCGACGGCTTCGCCTGGATCGGGTCGACCGCGGCGCTGGTCACCTTCTCGATCGCCACCGCGCTGGAGATCGCCGGCTACTACATTCCCTGGATCGACAACCTTCTCGACGCCGTGGCCACGCCGACCGCCATCGTGGCCGGCGTGGTCGTGACCGCCTCCTCGGTGACTGAGGTTGACCCGTTCCTGCGCTGGACGCTCGCCATCCTGGGAGGCGGCGGCACCGCGGCGGTCTTCCAGGGCATCACCGCCACCGCGCGGCAGGTCTCGTCGTTCACCACCGGCGGCCTTGGCAATCCGGTGATCGCCACCCTGGAGGCCGGCGGCTCGGCCCTGCTGGCGGTGATGTCGATCGTGGTCCCGATCCTGGCGATGCTGGTCATCGTCGCGCTCCTGTACTTCGGGGTGAAGCGGCTGCTCTTCCGGCGGCCCGCGCGGGCTACCTGAGCCGGACCTCCGGATGAGGACCGACGAGGAGAGGCCATGTTCATTCGCCGACACCTTCCTCTGCATACCGCCGCGGTCTTGCTCGCCGGAGTGCTCGCCGGTGGGCTCGCCGCCGGCTGCGCCTCGACGAGCGCGGGGAACCTCGACGCGGCACAGGTCGCCCGCGAGCTGCGCGACCGCGGGCTCGATCCCGCTGCCGTCGTCATCCCCTACGAGCTGACGGACGAGATGCGGGAGTGGGCCCGCAGCGTGGTGCCCGAGGATACGGATCCGGAGAAGCGCCTGGAGGTCCTGCTCGCCGGCCTGGTCGACGCCGACAAGCTGAAGGTCGCGTACGAGCCGCGCTACACCGCCACGGCCCAGGAGGTCTTCCAGACCCGGCGGGCCAACTGCCTGGCCTTCACCAGCCTGTTCGTGGGCATGGCGCGGGAGGTCGGGATTCCCGCCTTCTTCCTGGACGTGGACGATGTCGAGCGGTTCGAGAAGGAAGGGGACCTTGTGGTGGTCTCCGGGCACGTGAGCGCCGGCTACGGCACCGGCCCCGTGATCAAGATCCTCGACTTCTCGGCCTCGCCGGAGGCCAACTACCGCCGGGTGCACCGCATCTCCGACCTGACCGCCATCGCCCTGTTCCACTCCAACCGCGGCGGCGAGCTGCTGCGGCTCGGCAAGCACGACGAGGCCCTCCCCTGGCTGCACAAGGCCGTGATGATCGACCCCGAGCTCCCGGGCGCCTGGATCAACTATGGCGTGGCCCGGCGCCGGAGCGGAGATTTCGTCGGGGCGGAGGAGGCCTACCGCAAGGCTCTGGAGGTGGACCCCCACGCGGTCTCTGCCTACCAGAACCTTGCCGCGCTTCTGCGCCGCCAGGGCAAGCAGCAGGAGGCTGAGGACCTCATGGCCCTCTCGGGCACGCTGGGCAGCCGCAACCCCTTCATCTATCTCTCCCTGGGAGACCTGAGCCTCGCCCATGGCCGGTTCGAGGAGGCGCGGCGCTTCTACAAGCGGGCCATGCGTCTCCACCGCGACAGCGCCGAGCCGTACGCGGCCATGGGCATCGCCGCCCTGGCCTCGGGCGACCCCGGGGAGGCCATGCGCTGGATGCGCAAGGCGGTCTCCATCGACCAGGAGAACCAGCGAGTCAAGCTCCTGGTCGCGCGGCTCGGCGGTAAGCGTGGGTAGCCGGGGATGAATCGGGGATGAAGTCCCTGACCCGGCATCTCACGATGCACGTCCCGGCGCGGATGGACTTCGTCAACATCACGCCGGACGTGGAGCGGGCCGTGAGCGAGAGCGGCATCCAGGAGGGGCTCTGCCTGGTCAATGCCATGCACATCACGGCGAGCGTCTTCATCAACGACGACGAGCCCGGCCTGCACCAGGACTACAAGCGCTGGCTGGAGGAGCTGGCGCCCTTCGACCCCAGTCCCGCCCGCTACCGCCACAACGCCACCGGCGAGGACAACGCGGACGCCCACCACAAGCGCCAGATCATGGGCCGCGAGGTCGTGGTGGCCGTCACCAAGGGCCGCCTGGATTTCGGACCGTGGGAGCAGATCTTCTACGGCGAGTTCGACGGGCATCGGGACAAGCGCGTCCTGATCAAGATCATCGGGGAGTGACCTCCTGACCGGGACGGCCTGGCGGATCTGGATTGACACCGGCGGCACCTTCACCGACTGCCTGGCCGTCGATCCCGGGGGGCGCCTGCACCGGGCCAAGGTGCTCTCGACGAGCGCCCTGCGCGGCCGCGTCGCCGGGCGCGAAGGGCCGGCCGCGCTGCGCACCGAGGCCGGGTGGAGCGTGCCGGACGACTTCTTCCGCGGTTTTACTCTTAGGCTCCTTGGTGGGTCTGAGGGGCCTCCTCGGAGGGTCGCCGGCCAGAAAGGGACGCTCCTGGAACTGGACGGTCCAGTCTCAGGGGAGGCGGGCTCGGCCTTCGAGCTGCGCTCTCCCGAAGAGGCGCCCGTCCTCGCCGCCCGGCTGGTCACGGGCACTCCGCTGGACCGGCCGCTGCCGGAGATCGCCATGCGACTCGCCACCACCCGGGGCACCAACGCCCTGCTGGAGCGCAAGGGGGCGCGCACCGCGCTCTTCATCACCCGCGGCTTCGGCGACCTCCTGCTCATCGGTACGCAGCAACGCCCCGACCTCTTCGCCCTGAACATCGAGAAGCCCCGGCCGCTCTATTCCGATGTCTTCGAGGTGACCGAGCGCCTCGCCGCGGACGGCTCCGTGCTCATCCCGCTCGACGTCCGGGAGCTGGCGAGGATGGCGCTCCTCATGCGCGCCGATGGGATCGAGTCGGCCGCGGTCGCCCTGATGCACTCCTACCGCAACCCTTGCCACGAGCAGGCGGTGGGCGCGGTCCTGCGCGAGGCCGGCTTCCGCCACGTCTCCCTCTCCTCGGACCTGGCGCCGCTGATCAAGCTGCTTCCCAGGGCGGAGACCGCGGTCGTGGACGCCTACCTGTCGCCGGTCCTGGAGGACTATCTCATCGAGGTGGGTGCCGCGCTGGCGAAGGGCACTCTGCACGTGATGACCAGCGCGGGCGGCCTGGTGCGGGCCGGCTCCTTCCACGCCAAGGACAGTCTCCTCTCCGGGCCGGCCGGCGGAGTGGTGGGAGCCGCGCTCTCGGGCCGGCGCTCCGGCTTCTCCCGGGTCATCGCCTTCGACATGGGAGGGACGAGCACGGATGTGGCCCGCTACGACGGGGACTTCGAGTACCTCTTCGAGCATCGGGTGGGGGATGCCAGCCTCGTGGCCCCGGCGCTGGCCGTCGAGAGCGTGGCGGCCGGGGGCGGGTCGATCTGCGGCTTCGACGGCGAGCGGCTCCATGTGGGGCCCGAGAGCGCCGGAGCCTGGCCCGGCCCCGCCTGCTACGGTGCCGGCGGGCCGCTCACCCTCACGGACGTGAACCTGGTGCTCGGCCGCCTGGACCCCTCGCGCTTCGAGATCCCGCTCGAGGCCGGAGCGGCGGAGCGTGCCCTGGAGGAGCTTGGAGAGCGGATGGGAGCGGACGCTCCCACCCAGGAGGCGCTGCTGGAGGGATTCCTCCAGATCGCCAACGAACGCATGGCCGAGGCCATCCGGAGCATCTCGCTGCGCCGGGGCTACGACCCCGCCGAGTACGCCCTGGTCGCCTTCGGTGGCGCCGGCGCCCAGCACGCCTGCGCCCTGGCCGGGCTGCTGGGGATCGGGCACGTGGTCGTGCCGCGGGACGCGGGTCTCCTCTCCGCGCTCGGGCTGGGAGCGGCCGTGGTCGAGCGCTTCGCCCACCGCCAGGTGCTGGAGCCGCTGGCCGGGGTGGCCGGCCGGCTCCCCGGCTGGCTCGACGAGCTGAGCCGCAAGGCCGCGGAAGCGGTGGCCGCGGAGGGCATCCCCGGGGACCGGATCGTGGTGCGGAGGCGCATCCTCAACCTCCGCTTCACAGGACAGGACGAGGCGCTTCCGATTGAGGCCGAGCCCGTCGAGGAGGCCTTCGCCGCCGCCTACCGGGAGATCTACGGCTATGCCCCGGAGGGGAGGGCCGTCGAGCTGGAGTCGATCCGGGTGGTAGCCTCCTCCATAGAGGAGGATTCGGGGCTCATCGCCCCGGAGATGGCCGACGACCGTGAGGCGACAGCGGCAGGGGCGAGCCGGTGCTGGATCGAGGGGTCCTGGAGCGAGGTCCCGGTCTTCGATCGGAGCGCCCTGGAGCCAGGGGATCGCTTTCGGGGACCGGCCCTAGTCTTCGAGAGCCACAGCGCGACCGTGGTAGCCGATGGATGGCAGGGGAGGGTGGACGGCGCCGGAAATCTGGTGCTCTCGATCACCCCGGTGTAGATTCCCTATGACGATGGATCCTTCCGGCCGCGAGCGCTACCTGGTCGATCGGTTACGCCGGCTGCGCACCGCGTGCATCGTCCTCGCCGCGACCGTCCTTCTCTATGCAATCGTGGGCTGGTTCCTGATCGAAGGGTTTCAGCTTCGCCCCTTCGGAAAGGTCCCGGAGGCGCTGCCGCTCTCCATGACCTTCTTCGCGGCGGTGCTGATCCTCCTGGCCTCCCGTCTCCGCTCGGGTATCCTCAGGGGGGGGCTGCCTTCTATCCGGGGCATCCCGACCGATCTCGGGAATCTGGTCTCGGCCTACCAGAGGGCGACGCTGGTCAGCTTCGCGATCCTCGAATTCGCCGCGCTGATTGGGCTCCTGGTCGCGCTGCTCTCGGGCTCGTCCTTCTATGGAGTGGTGCTCTGCGTGGCCAGCTTCCTCTCGATGCTCCTGCGCTGGCCCAACGCCCGCGAAGTCGACCGCCTGGCACGCGGCCGCCTGTCTCCCTGAGAAAAGTCACCCGGCTGGCACGAGCAGCGTGGCCTTGCGGTCGGTCTTCTTCCCGTACGCCGCGACGATGCGCTCGCCGATCTGGCGGCCGGTGCCGGCGCGGGCCACGGCCACGATGGAGCCTCCGAAGCCTCCGCCGGTGATGCGGGCGCCGTAGACGTCCGGCTCTCGGCTGGCCAGATCCACGAGGAGGTCGATCTCGGGGATCGAAACCTCGTAGTCGTCCCGCAGGGACTGGTGGGAAAGGTAGAGGAGCTTGCCGAGGCGCTCCAGGTCCCCGTCGCGCATGGCCGCGACGGCGGAGCGGACGCGGGCGTTCTCCGTAATGACGTGCCGCGCGCGGCGGTCGAGCGGCTCGGGGAGCGCGACCAGCCGCCAGAGGTCCTGGATGTCCAGGTCCCGGAGCTGCCCGAAGCCCAGGAGCTCGGCCGCCTGCTCGCACTCCTGCCGGCGGACGCGGTACTCGCCTCCGGCATGGTGGTGCGAGACTCCCGAGTTGACGACCACCAGCTCCGCGGCAGCGGGCAGAGGCACCCGCTCGAAACGCAGGTTCCGGGTGTCCAGGAAGAGTGCCTTGCCCTCGTCGGCGAGGCTCGCGGCCATCTGGTCCATGATCCCCACGGGCGCGCCCACGAAGTCGTTCTCCGCCTTCTGGCCGGCGCGGGCGATCTCGATGTCGTCGATCTCCAGTCCGAAGGCCTCCCGCAGCCCGCGCAGCAAGGAGACCTCCAGCGCCGCGCTGGATGAGAGGCCGCTGCCCAGGGGCACGTCCGAGTCGATCCGCAGATCGAAGCCCCGCAACCGGTGCCCCGCCTGCTGCAGCACCTGGGTCACCCCCTGCACGTAGTCGAGCCAGCCGCGGCCGGGCATCTCCTCGCCCAGGCGGTACTCCTCGATCTTCGGCTCCCGCAGGTCGGCGCTCCAGGCGCGGACCAAGGTCCCGATTCGCGTCCCGATCTCGGCGCGCGTGCGCTGCGGGATCGCCATGGGCAGCACATAGCCGCCGCTGTAGTCCGTGTGCTCGCCGATCAGGTTCACCCGCCCGGGCGCGTCCGTGCTGACCGTGGGCTCGCGGCCGAACAGCTCCTCGAAGCCCGGCAGGTCCGTCTGGTGCTCCACTTCCGTCTCCTGCACCTCACTCAAGAGTCACCTCCACGGCCTGCAGCTCGGCCACTTTTTCTTCAGGGAGTGTATCCGCAGTGAAGACTCCTGCACCGATCTCGCTGCCCGCCAGGTACTTCAGGCGCCCCGGCATGCGATAGGCGGGGTAGATCTCGATGTGCAGGTGCGCTTCGGGATGGGGCTGGCCGTCGGTCGGCGCCTGGTGGAACAGCAGGATGTAGGGGAACGGCTTGTCCCACAGCTTGTCGTACTTGAGGAGCACCGTCTTGAGCGCCCGGGCGAGGTCGGCGCGCTCCTCCGCGTCGAGGTCCGCCACCGATGGTACCGGCCGCCGCGGCGCCACCCAGACCTCATAGGAGTAGCGCGCGCAGACCGGCATCCAAGCGAGCGCCCGCTCGCCTGTGTAGAGCGTGCGCCGGCCGTCCTCCAGCTCGCCGCGGATCAGATCCTCGAGCAGGCCGCTCCCATGCCGCTCCAGCCAGGCGCGCTGCTGCTCGAGCTCCCGCGCCGGGATCGGCGGGATGAAGGGATAGGCGTAGATCTGCCCGTGCGGATGGTGGAGCGTCACCCCGACCTCGACCCCGCGGTTCTCGAACGGGAAGACGTACTGCACCTCCGGCCTCGCCCCGAGCTCGCGATGGCGGTCGGCCCAGACCTCGAAGATCAGCTCCAGGCGGTCCAGGGGGAGCGCGCCCAGGGAGGCCTTCGGGTCCTGCGTGAAGACGACCACCTCGCAGACCCCCTTGCCCGGGTGGGTGTCCACGATCGCCTCCGGCGCGGGCTCCTCGGCCTGGAGAGTGAGGGTGGGGAAGCGGTTCTCGAACACTGCCACCTCCCAGTTGCCGGCCGGCACCTCGGTGGGGTGCTCCGGGTCCACCGTGGGTGCCAGGGGGTTGTACTCGGGCGGAGGGAGGAAGGTGCGGTTCTGCCGGTGGTTGGCGTAGGCCACCCACTCGCCGCGCAGGGGATGCCAGCGCAGATGAGACTTCGTGCCGGGGGGAGTGACGCTGGGGCTCGGCGCTTCGGTACCTTCCGGGAGCTCCTCCAGAGGGTGGCGGGCGTAGAGGACCAGCGAGCGGCCGTCCGGCTTGGTGAGAGCATGCTTGTGCATCAGTCGTCTTCGAAGAGGGGCACCTCCGGCTCGTGCCGGGTGCCCGATCCGCTGACTCCCTCCGTCGCCGTCTGCCGCCGGAGCTTGGTCTCGCCCCGGGTGGCGGCGGCGATCTGCTCCAGCGGGAACTTGGGCGTCCGGTCGGCGCGCAGCAGTCCGTTCGCCTCCTGGTACGTATCCGTGAATTGGGTGTAGCAGAAACCGGCGAAGAGCGGGAGCGAGACGACCACGTAGAGGAGCTCGGTGTAGAGCCCGGCCAGCTCCTCGCCGGAGTCGGCGCGGGAGTAGCCCCAGGTCCCGGGCGCGTCCGAGGCGGCGATGCCGCCGAACTCGGTGAGCACCAGGGGCTGGCCGTTGTGGGCGGTCTCCTCCAGCACCAGCAGCCTCCCTCCGGGACGCTCCCGCTGCAGCAGCCGGGGGAGCAGGTCCTCGGAGTGGTAGCGCTTGGCGATCCGCTCCGGGTCGGCATCGTAGTCGTGGATGCCGGTGATGTCCGTGGCCACGCTCTCCCAGCCGTCGTTGCCGACGACCGGCCGCGTGGAGTCCAGCGTCTTGGTGAGGTGGTAGAGGGCGCGCACGTAGTGGCGCTCGGCCTGGCTGTCCGGGAGGTTGGGCACGCCCCAGGACTCGTTGAAGGGCACCCAGGCGATGATGCAGGGGTGGCTGTAGTCGCGGCGGATGACCTCCATCCACTCGCGGGTGAGCCGCTCGACCGAGCGCTTGGTGAAGCGGTAGGCGCTCGGCATCTCCTCCCAAACCAGCAGGCCGAGCACGTCCGCCCAGTAGAGGAAGCGCGGGTCCTCGATCTTCTGGTGCTTGCGCACGCCGTTGAAGCCCATGGCCTTGGCAAGCTCGACGTCGAGACGGAGGGCGTCGTCGTCCGGCGCGGTGAGACCGGTCTGGGGCCAGTAGCCCTGGTCCAGGACCATCCGCAGGAAGTAGGGTCGGCCGTTGAGCACGACGCGGTCCCCCTGGATGCCGATGGAGCGCAGGGCGGTGTAGCTTTCCACCTCGTCCAGGAGCTCGCCGCGGTCGGCCCAGAGCTGGACCTGGGCATGGATCAGGGTCGGAGTCCCCGGGCTCCAGAGCAGCTCGTTGCGGAAGTCGTCGATGCCCGGGTCGGACAGGGCGATGCGGCGGTGGACCTCGCCCGCCACCACGGTGTAGGTGTCGTCGGCGAGGATCTGGCTGCCGGCGCGGAGCTTCACGCCGAGACGCAGCCGATCCCGGGGCTCGCCCCCGAGCCAGGCCTCGAAGCCGATCTCCCAACCCGCGATGTTGGGAGTCCAGCGGAGATTGTCGATCCAGGTGGTGGGGACCTTCTCGATCCAGACGGTCTGCCAGATACCGGTGGTCCGCGGATACCAGATGGAGTGGGGCGAGAGCTGCCAGTCCTGCTTGCCCCGCGGCTTGGTCAAGTCGGCCGGATCGTCGTCGGCGCGGACGACCACCGTCTGCTCTCCCCCTGGGATGAGCGCGTGGGTGACGTCCGTGTAGAACGGGGTGTACCCCCCTTCGTGGCGGGCGACGAGCGTGCCGTTGACCCAGACCGTCGCCGACCAGTCCACGGCGCCGAAGTGGAGGAGGAGGCGCTCGCCGTCCGCCATCGGCGGGGCCTGGAAGGCCCGGCGGTACCAGCAGCGGCGGTAAAAACCGGTGTTCCCGATCCCGCTCGCCCTCGTCTCGGGGGAGTAGGGGACGACGATGCTCGCCTTCCAGGTGACCGCGCCGGGGATGTCCCACCGCTGATCGGGGTCGATTGCGAACTCCCAGGGTCCGTTCAGGGAAGTCCAGCCCTCCCGCTGGAGGAGAGGGCGGGGATATCCGTGCTTCAGGGCAAGGGAGGCAAAGCTCTTGAGAGGGGTTGATCGTCTCGGCATAGTCAAACCCCCTCCCGGCTGCAAGTAGGATGCCGGAGCGTGGTAGCGTTCTACGAGTATGCCACCTGAAGCGGTCCAACTGGAGCTGTTCACCCATCGCTTCGCGGCGGTGGCGCGGCAGATGGGGGAGCGGCTCCGGCGCACGGCCGTGTCGACCAACGTCAAGGAGCGGCTCGACTTCTCGTGCGCGCTGCTCGATACGGCCGGCGAGCTGGTGGTCAACGCGCCCCACATCCCCGTGCACCTCGGCGCTCTCGGGCTCTGCGTGCGGCGGCTGCGCGAGGTCATCGCCATGGAGCCCGGGGACGTGGTGGTCACGAACCATCCTGGGTTCGGCGGCTCCCACCTGCCGGATGTGACGGTGGTCACGCCCGTGTTCGAAGGCGGCCACCTGCTGGGCTACGTGGCCAGCCGTGCCCATCACGCGGAGATCGGGGGCATCCGCCCCGGGTCCATGCCGCCCACGGCCACTCGCCTGGTGGAGGAGGGGGTGGTCATCTCCCCGATGCATCTGGTCCGGGCCGGGGAGCCGAGATGGGAGGAGCTGCGCCGCGTCCTGCTGGAGGCACCCCATCCCACCCGGGCCGTGGAGGAGAACCTGGCCGACCTGCGCGCCGCCGTGGCCGCGAACCACCGCGGAGCGGAGGCCCTGACCGCCCTCGCTCAAGAGCATGGCCGGGAGACCGTGGCCTTCTACATGGAGGCCCTCAAGGCGCGCGCCGAGGCACGGCTGCGCGAGGCCCTGGCCCGCCTCCCCGCGAGGACGTACAAGGCGGAAGAGCAACTGGACGACGGCTCCGCTCTCGCGGTCCACATCCGTATCCTGAAGGACAAGGCGGTCGTCGACTTCCAGGGATCGGCCGGCGTCCATCCCGGCAACCTCAACGCGCCGCCGGCCGTGGTGCGGAGCGCGGTCCTCTACGTCCTGCGCCTGCTCATCGCCGAGCCCCTGCCGCTCAACGAAGGCATCCTGCGTCCGGTGGAGATCCGCATCCCGCCCGGGATGCTGAACCCTCCGTTTCCGGACGATCCAGCTGAAGCTCCGGCCGTGGTCGGAGGGAACGTCGAGACCAGCCAGCGTCTGGTCGATACTCTCCTCAAGGCCCTGGGCCTGGCCGCCTGCAGCCAGGGGACGATGAACAACCTGCTCTTCGGCAACGACCGCTTCGGCTACTACGAGACAGTCTGCGGCGGCGCAGGTGCCGGGCCGGGGTTCGACGGCGCGAGCGCGGTTCACACCCACATGACCAACACGCGGATCACCGACCCCGAGCTGGTGGAACACCGCTACCCGGTGCACGTCGAGCGCTTCGAGATCCGCGGCGAGTCGGGCGGTCCCGGGCGCTGGACTGGCGGCGACGGCGTCGTGCGGGAGATCGTGTTCCTGGAGAGGATGTCGGTCTCGCTCCTGACCCAGCACCGGGTGGAGCGTCCCTATGGTATGGAGGAAGGATTGCCCGGCCAGGCGGGACAGCAGCGGCTCGTCCGGGCCGGCGGCTCGCTTGTGGAGCTGAAGCCGGTCGACGGATGCGAGGCCGGTCCCGGGGACCGGCTTATCCTGGAGACTCCCGGAGGGGGAGGGTGGGGCAGCCCGGTCCTCGACGCTGCCGAAGCACTTCGTAAGCGGCCAGCGCCACGGCGGTGGAGAGGTTGAGCGAGCGGATCTCCCGGTCCAGCACCGGGATCGTCACCAGCCGGTCCCCGTAGCGCTCCCGAATCTCCGGGGAGAGCCCGACGCTCTCCCGCCCGAAGACCAGGACGGTCCGCTCTGGATAGGAAACGCTCCAAAGGTCCCGCTTCGCCTCGGCGCTGAAGAAGTAGGGCTCGCCCAACTCCCGCATCCGCTCCTCGAAAGCTTCCCAGGACGGCCAGATCCGGGGATCGACCCGCGGCCAGTAGTCGAGGCCCGCACGGCGCACCTCGCGCTCGTCGAGGGAGAAGCCGAGAGGCTCCACGAGATGGAGGCGGGCGCCGGCCGCCAGGCAGGTGCGGCCAGCATTCCCCGTGTTCCAGTGGATCTCGGGTTCCACCAGAACGACGTGGAGATCCGTCACTCCAGCCGGACCTCGGCCTCGCCGACGCCGCAGTCGACGGAGACCTCGGCCTTGCCCTTGGTCCAGCTCAGCTCCTTGGCGATGAAGCCGGAGCCCTCCCAGTGGCGGCCGTCTGCGAAGAGATCGGCCTCGCCGACACCTGTGTCCACGTGGACCTCGGAGACGGCCGACGCGGCCATGACCACCGAGACCTCGCCCACACCAAGATCGGCGTCGAGGTCGGACTCCATGCCGGAGATCCGCATCTCGCCCACACCCAACTCGGCGGTCAGGGGCAGATCGCGGGGCACGGTGACCCTGAGCTTGGCCTCCAGCCCGCGGTTCCCGGCCTTGGGCCAGCCCTTCAGCTCCACGTGGAGACTGTCGCCGGAGGTGGCGACCAGCTCGATCTTCTTGGCGGCCTCAATGCAGCGGCTCGTCCGCATGGAATCGCACTCCAACTCCACGTGGACCCCCACGGCGCGGACGGCTCCCGCCTCCACGTGGACCTCCCCGACGGGGAAATCGAGATGGATGCGGGATGCCTCGGCGGCGGGGAACTGGCGGTCGAGCGAGCGAACGACTTCATCTGCGGCCAGCGGCAGGGAACCCAGCAGCGCGGCGGCGACGAGCAGAACAGTCTTTCTCATGGGATTCATGGGATTCTCCTCCCTACAGGGAATGCCGCCTCTGCGGCGGACCTGAGACCCACTACGGGGAGACCGGAGAAAAAGTTCCAGGACGGGCATTGATCTTGCCTTTCCTTCCTGAGGAGGCCTTTATGGAGACGCAGGCGCCCCCCTTCCAGGAAGCCCATCTCTTCTCGCGCCCGATCCGCGACCTCGGGCTCCGCATCCCGGGCACGCAGCTCGAGCCGGTCCTGGCCGAGTTCGAGGAGGAGCTTGCCCGCGCCGGCATCCTGAGGGTCCGCCCGCGTTTCTACCTGTCCAGCGAGTGGGGCGTCCCTTTCGGCACGGTGGCGATCGCGATCCCGTTCTACCTGTCCAGCCGCGAGCTCACGGAGGTCCACGCCGAGCGCACCGGGCACGTGGAGGGGCTCGGCCGGGCCGACCTCCTGCGCTATCTGCGCCACGAGATGGGGCACGTGGTCAACTACGCCTACAAGCTGTACGAGGACGAGGAGTGGGTCAAGCTCTTCGGCGCCATGACCCAGCCCTACCGGGAGGAGTACCGGCCCGAGCCGTTCAGCCGCCGCTTCGTGCGCCACCTGCCCGGCTGGTATGCCCAGAAGCATCCGGACGAGGACTGGGCCGAGACGTTCGCGGTCTGGATGACCCCGGGCTACGACTGGCGCGCCGAGTACACGGGCTGGCCCGCGGTGCTGGCCAAGCTGGAGTACTGCGACCACGTCATGACCCTGCTCCGGGACCGGGACCCGCTCGTGGTCGACGAGGAGTTGGACGAGGACGTGGGGGAGATCCAGTACTCCCTGGAGCAGTACTACGGCGGGTTCACATCGAGCGAGAGGGACCTGCCCCCGGGCCTGGACGGCGCCCTGCGCTCCATCTTCGAGGATCTGGGCTACTGGGAGGACCTCTCGACGGACGCGCCCCGACGGCCCGCGGCCGACCTGATCCGCAAGCTGATCCGGGACCTGCCCGCGGACGTCTACCGCTGGACCGGCCACTTCCCGGAGCACACCCGCCATCTCCTGGAGCAGCTCGCTCTCCGCGCCGAGGATCTCCAGCAGGTCTACCCCGCGGACCGGGAGATCCCCATGGCCATCGCGTTGACCACACTGGTCACGGCGTTGGCCATGAATCACGTGCACACAGGACGGTATATTCCCTGAGACCTCACCCCCTGTCCCCCTCTCCCATCTCCCGCCCGCCCATCCCCGGGAGAGGGGGAACGTAACTCAGGCCATTTTGCCTCCGTCAGGCACGGCTGCCCCAGAAACGTCCCCCCTCTCCGGCGGGGGGTGGAAGGGAGATGGGAGAGGGGGACAGGGGGGGACAGGGGGTGAGGTCTCAGGAATGCACCGCCGCCGGGGCCTCCTTGTCCTCGGTCAGAGGAGGCGTCTCCTCCGCCGACTGGCCGGTTGCCGCGTACCGCTCCACCGCCAGCTCCACGATGCGCTGGATCAGCTCGGGGAACTCGATCCCCTGGGCCGCGGCGGCCACCGCGAACTCGCTCCCTTTCTCCAGGTAGCAGTTGGCATTGACCTCGATGACGTAGATGTCACCCGTGTCCGCTAGGCGGAGGTCGACGCGGCCGTAGTCGCGGACCCGGAGGGCGCGGGCGGCGTCGAGGGCGGTCTTCTGGAGGCGCGCCCGCATCTCGTCGGGCAGGTCGGCCAGGATTGACTTCGTCCCCTTGTACTCGACGCTTTCCGGCGACCATTTCGCCTTCGAGCCCAGCACGCGGGGGACCCCCTCGGGGAGGCCGGAAAAGTCCATCTCGATCGGGGGCAGCGCCACGGTCTCGCGGTTGCCGAGCACGCCCACGTAGAACTCCCGCCCCTCGATGTACTCCTCGACCAGCGCCGAGTCCTTCACCTTCTCGTGGATGTCGAGCACCCGCCGCATCAGCGCGGTGGAGTCCCGGACCAGGGAGTCGCCGTCGATGCCGATGGAGGCGTCGGCGCAGAGCGGCTTGACGAAGAGCGGCATGCGGAGCTGGCCGAATGTCTCCAGGTTCGCGTCCTGGGTGAACACCGCGAAGTGAGGGTAGGGGATGCCGTCGAACGCGAGAGCCTTCTTGGCCAGGGCCTTGTCCTGACGGAGATAGAGCTCGCCGGGTCCGCCGCCGGTGTAGTGCAGGCCCAGCAGGTTGAGCAGGCCGGCCACAGACACGTCGGCGCTCGTGTCGTCCCCGAAGCTCTCCAGCAGGTTGAAGACGAGGTCGGGTTTGCGCGAGCTCAGCCCTTCCACCAGGTCGCCCACGCTCTTGTATACCGCGAAGATCGAGACCTGGTGACCGTGCTCCCGCAGCGCGGACGCGACCTGGTCTACAACCGGATCGTAAGAACCGGGGTTGTCGCTTTCGAGCCCCGTCAAGACGGTGATGTTCATTTCCATTGTCCTCCGCAGGGCCGCGGCATGCAAGGGCCGCGCCGCTCGCAACGCCCGGCACTGCTCTTGCACTCCCCATGAGATGTTGCCGGCTTGCGCCGGTGGCGCTTCGATCTAGGAGGTTGTGCCATGAGATGGCTTGAAGAGAGATGGAAGACAACGATGATCGCCCTCACCGTCGTCGCGCTCACTGCGGCGAGCTGCTCGACCAACCCTGCGACAGGCAAGCGCCAGCTCGCCCTGGTTGGCGAGGGGCAGGAGATCGCCATGGGACGCGAGGCCGATCAGCAGATCGTGCAGTCCCTCGGTCTCTACGAAGATCAGGATGTCCAGGCCTACGTCGACCGGCTCGGCAAGCAGCTCGCCGCCGAGTCCGAGCGCCCGGACCTCCCCTGGACCTTCCGGGTGGTGGACGACCCCGTCGTGAACGCATTCGCCCTGCCCGGCGGCTATATCTATGTGACCCGCGGGCTGATGACCCACCTCACCTCGGAGGCCGAGCTGGCGTCGGTGATCGGCCATGAGATCGGCCACGTCACCGGCCGCCACAGCGTGGAGCAGATGAGCAAGGCGCAGCTCGCCCAGATCGGCCTGATCGCGGGCATGGTCCTGAGCCCGGAGCTCGCCGAGTTCGGCAACCTGGCGCAGACCGGCCTGAGCCTCCTGTTCCTCAAGTACGGTCGCGACCACGAGCGCGAGGCCGACGACCTCGGCCTGCGCTACATGGCCCGCAAGCAGTATGACGCCCGCGAGATGGTCGGGGTCTTCGAGGTGCTGAAGCGGGTGAGCGAGGCCCAGGGCCAGGGGCGCGTCCCCGGCTGGCTCTCGACCCATCCCGCCCCGGAGAACCGCGTGGCCCGGATGTCGGAGCAGGTCGCCAAGCTCGGGGTCGACTTCTCCAACGCCCGGGTAGGCCGCGAGGCCTACTTGCAGGAGCTGGATGGCATGCCGTTCGGCCAGAACCCCCGCGAGGGCTACTTCCTCGGCAACCGGTTCATCCAGCCCGATCTCGGGTTCGAGATCCGCTTCCCCGAGGGGTGGAAGACCAACAACCAGAAGGCCGCGGTGGGCGCCATCAGCCCGCAGGAGGATGCGCTGGTCGTCCTGACCCTGTCGCAGCAGGGCTCCCCGCGGGAGGCAGCGGCGCAGTTCTTCAATCAGCAGGGCGTGGTCCAGGGGCAGGCGCTCAACGCCAACCTCGGCGGCCTGCCGTCCGTGGCCCACGTCTTCGGCGTGCAGCGCGGCCAGGCGGGAGACCTCCAGGGCGTCGCGGCATTCGTGGAGCACGACGGCCGTGTCTACCAGCTCCTCGGCTACACCCTGGCCAATCGCTGGAACGGCTATGACGACCTCCTGGCCGGAGCGCTCGGCACGTTCGAGCGGGTGACCGACCGGCGGCTGCTCAACGTCCAGCCGAGCCGGGTCGACGTGGTGAGCATCCCCAGCGCCATGACGCTGGAGGAGTTCGCGCGGCGCTACCCCTCGACCGTGGACCTGAGGACGCTGGCCATCATCAACCAGGCGGACAACAACACGCGGTTCGCGGCGGGCACGGAGCTCAAGCGGATCGTGGGCGGCGAGCTGCCGAGCTGAGGCGTCCGGGGGTGGCCAGCCCTCACCCCCGTCCCCTCTCCCGGCCGCACACCCGGCCCCCCGGGAGAGGGGGGCGTGACTGCCCGAAATCTTCCCCACAAGTGGCTCCGCCGCTCTGAGCCCCCGGAGGGGGCGACAGCATGTAGCCCGGGGCGTGAGCCCCGGGTAAGGAGATCCAAAAATCCCTGAGCCCCGGCAGATCCAGACATATGTCCGACCGCTAGGTAGTTGAGTCGATCGTCAGGCGTTGCAAGAGCGACTAGCAGAGCGATGAGCTCAATCATTGGTGGGCTCCTCCATCTCGCGGTCGA
>Ga0190265_10000020_pt1 | contig 200112 bp, 203 predicted proteins | sample Popmic124T_FD_133135 | JGI IMG/M metagenome (GOLD analysis project Ga0190265, IMG submission 133135) | Populus adjacent soil microbial communities from riparian zone of Indian Creek, Utah, USA - 124 T | ecosystem: Environmental > Terrestrial > Soil > Riparian zone | place: USA: Utah...
CGCCCCGGCCGGGGCGGCGATCCCGCCCACGGTGATGCAGGCGAGCGCCCCGAGGGCGCCCGCCGAGCGCTGCCGGGCACTGTGCGAGCGCCGTCTCATCGACCGTGGAGCATAGAGCGCCGTCCCGGCCGGTCCGCGATGGGCGGGCCGGGGCGGTACTGGCACTGGCCATCACTTGACGAGCGGGATCACGCAGCGGTAGCGGTTGGTTTCGGTAGAGAGCGCCGAGCTCACGCCTCCTGCGGGCGAAACTGTGACGACGGCATAGGCAGTCAGACCCGACACCACGGGGATGTCCCCCGACCACTCGTCCCCTTCATCCAAATTCACCCCTGGCTGTTTGGCGAAGGCGGCGAGCTGCAGGGCGTCGGGCAAAGTGCCGCCCCGGGTGGCGCATTCGGCTGCCGCGAGGGGGGCGGTGGCGGCGAGGTTCGGCGAGCTCTGCCAGCAGGCGCCGGCGAAGAGCCGCGTGGTGGGCAGGCAGCCGGCGCCGTAACCGTTGACGGTCTGGGCGTCGACGGCGTTGACCGCGTTGAGGGCCGTCTGCGCGTCGCCGGCGCTCTGCGCGAAGTCGGCCCGTTCGGCGTAGGTCGCACTCGGCACCTGGCCCAGGGTCAGCTCATTGATGTCGGCACCGGTCAGGGGGCCGGCCACGCCGGCGCCGCGCAGCACCCCCGGCTTCAACCGGTTCGCCGGCACCGAACGCGGCTTCAGCCGGTTGCCGGGCAGCGACTTCGCCCTGATCGCCTTCCCGTTCAGCTTCGCCTTCTTCGCCGCATAGACCGTTCCCCCGAGTGCCACGAACAGCGCGATCAGCGAGACGACCAGCGCCGGCGAGTTCCACCGCATCCCCTGCCTCATGCTCCCCTCCCATAAACAGTTTGGTCCCCTGAAGCGGTGCGAGCCTAAGCGGGTCCTGCGCACGAGGCCAAGATCGTTGGACGAAAATTCAGAGCGCGCCAATGCCGCGATTCGGCCAGAGCAGAGGCGCCGCGCTCGCCTCCGCTCAGCCTGGATAGACTCGCCGCACATACGGTCGGTGGTCAAGGGAAGTCCGGTGAGAAACCGGCGCGGTCCCGCCACTGTGACCGGGTCAAGGAAGTCGCGGGCGCTTTGCGCCAGCCACTGGGGGTGACACGGAGTCCCCGGGAAGGCGCGGCCGACTATCCCGGGAGCCAGGAGACCTGTCCCCGACCAGCCATGACAACCCTCGAGGAAAGGGTGGCTTCAATGCCAAGATTCATTCCATTCCGGCTGGCCGCCGCGTGCGCGCTGGCTCTCGTCCTGTCCCTGTCGCTTGCGGCTGTCGCCGTCGCCAAGGGCCCGGTCGCCGACCTGCGGGTCGTCGACACCGGTGGCACCATCCTCGCCGAAGACTCCTTCGGCGCCGGCACCGCGTCGGTCAAGACCAGCCCCAAAGCGAACTGCTTCGGCGCCGGCACGGGCGGCAGCGGCAAGACGGTGACCGTGCAGGGGCCGACCGCGCTCGGCATGCTGATCCAGGCGGCCCGCTTCACCGAAAAGCTGAAGCCGCTGCTGATCACCGACGCGTTCGACTTCGGTCTCGGGCTCTGCGGGGTCGGCGGCAACGTCGTCAGCGGCAAGGGCTCTTGGTACCTGAAGGTCAACCACAAGGGCGCGACGGTCGGCGGCGACTCGCTGAAAGTGCGCGCCGGCGACGAAGTGCTCTGGTACCTGGCGCCGGGCTTCCCGTACCCGGACGAGCTGTGGCTGCAGGCGCCACGGCGGACGATGGCGGGCGAGCCGTTCTCGGTCCGCGTCTTCTCCTACGACGAAAAGGGCAAGCGCAAGCCGGCGGCGGGCGTCACCGTGAGCGGCGCCGAGACGCCGACCGGAGCCGACGGCCGCACCACCGTCGTCCTCAGCAAGCCGCGGCGGTTGATCGCCCGGCACGGCGACGAGATCCCGTCCAACCGGGTCGCCGTCTGCGTCGGCGGGAAGTGCCCGCAGGGTTGATGGCATGAGCCCGAGCCGCGGCACGGCGGTCGCGATCGCGCTGCTTTCGGCGGCGCTCGCGATCGCCGGCTGCGGCCTCGGCCCCGGCGCGGGGGTCGGCGAGGTCTCGCTGACCGTGACGCGGGACTACGGGGCGGAGCCGGTGCTGGCTCGCTCGACCGAGGAGGTCACCGAGTCGGACACGGTGATGCGACTGCTCGACCGCAGGGCGGAGATTTCGACCCGCTACAGCGGCGATTTCGTCGAGGGGATCGAAGGGCTCGACGCCGATCGCGACGGGGGGCGCTCCTGGGACTGGCTCTACTACGTCAACGGCGTCGAGGCGAGCGTCGGAGCCGCCGACTACGAGCTGCGCGGCGGCGAGGCGATCTGGTGGGACTACCGCGACTGGTCGGCGGCGCTGCGGGTGCCGGCCGTGGTCGGCTCCTGGCCGCAGCCGTTCCGCGACGGCTACGAAGGCCGACCGCGGCCGACCGCGGTCGCCTGTCTCGGCGGCGGGTCTGCCTGCGCCGCGGTGCGCAGTCGACTGGAGAGCGCCGGTGCGTCGCTCGTCGACGGTTCGACCGACGGGGCGATCCGGGTGCTGGTCGGGCCCTGGGCGCGAGTCAGGTGGGACCGGACCGCCGCGCAGCTGGAGGACGGCCCCCAGGAAAGCGGGGTCTTCGCCGACTTCGAGCCGCGGAGCGGGGGGTACCGGCTGGTCGGGCTCGACGAAGGCGGGGGGGAAGCGCGCGAGTTCGGCCCCGGTGCCGGTCTGGTCGCGGCGACGCGCCGTTTCGGCGCGGCCCCGATCTGGATCGTCAGCGGGGCTCGTCCAGCGGGGGTCCGGGCCGCCGCCCGCCTGCTCGGCGCCGCCGCGCTGCACGATCGCTACGCCATCGCGACCGAGGGCGGCGAGAAGACGCCGCTGCCGATCCGATGAGGTCGCCGTTCGCCTACACGCCGCGCCCCGGGCCACTGCAGACGGCGTCGCCTGGCGCCGCCGTCGCCTACCTGGGCGCCTTCGTCGTGGTCTCCTTCCTCTATTCGAGCCCGGTGGTGCTCGCGGCGGTGGGAGCCGGCGTGCTTCTGGCCGGCACGAGCGCCGGCGCCCGCGCGGCGCTGGGGGCGGCGCTGCGGATGGGCCTGACCCTGGCGCTGCTGATCGTCGCCGTCAACGCGCTGGTCGTCGACCGCGGTGAGACGGTGCTGGCCCGGCTCGGCGAGTGGCCGCTGCTCGGGCGGGTCGACGTGACCGGCGAGGCGATCGCGGCCGGCGCCACGATCGGTCTGCGGGCGACCGTCGCGATGGTCGCCTTCGCCGTCTACTCGGCCTGCGTCGATCCCGACCGGGTGCTGCGTGCCCTGCGTCCTCTCGCTGGCCGCTCCGCATTGACCGCGACGCTGATCTCCCGCCTCGTCCCGGTCGCCGCCGCCGACGCGGCGCGCCTCCGCGACGCCGGGCGGCTGCGCGGTCCGGGCGCCGCCCCGCTGGGCCGCGCGACGCTGGCCCGCCGCCTCCTCGCCGGGTCGCTGGATCGCGCGGTGGACGTCGCGGCGACTTTGGAGCTGCGGGGGTATGGACTGGAACCGTCGACCTCGAGCTTGGGAAGCTCGCGCTCTACCAGCGATTCGCCCGGTGGCTGCGTCGATTGCCGCTCCCGCTACGACACGCGCTTCTACGCAGTCGCCACGACGATCCTCGTCGCCGCGGTCGCCGGCAAGCTGCTCGGCGCCGACGGCTTCAGCACCTACCCCACGGTGGAGATGGCTGTCACGTCCACGACGGTGGCCGTTTCGGCTGTGGCGATCCTCGCCGGGATTGCTCCGTGGCGGCGCCAGCCACAACGCGCGACTCGCCCCCACCAAGCCGCCGGCGCCGCGCCCCCGGAGGCGCCGAATGCCTGAACTCGCCAGCCCGGCCCGCGCCGTTCCCGCGCTGACGATCGAGGACCTCACCTACAGCTATCCGAACACGACCCGCCCGGCCCTGAGCGACGTCTCGCTGACCCTAGGTGCCGGCGAGTTCGCCCTCCTCGCCGGCCGTTCGGCCTGTGGCAAGTCGACCCTCCTACGCGCGGCCTGCGGCCTCGTCCCGCACTTCCACGGCGGTGAGATAGAGGGCAGCGTCAACGTCGCCGGCATCGATGCGATAGCTACCGGCCCTGGCGAGCTTGCCGCTGTGGTCGGCTACGTCGCCCAGGACCCGGAGACCCAGATCGTCTCGACCACCGTCGCGGCTGAGATCGCACTGCCTTTGGAGTTACGAGGGGAATCGCCCACCTCTCGAGCCCGAGCAGTGGAGGAGGTTGCCCTCGCCCTCGCGATTCCACACTTGCTCGACCGCACCGTGGACACGCTCTCGGGCGGAGAGCTCCAGCGCGTCGCCCTTGCAGCGGCCCTCGTTACCCGGCCCCAGCTCGTGCTTCTCGACGAGCCCACTTCGCAGCTCGACCCCGTGGCGGGCGACGAGTTGATCTGGTTGCTCCGGCGATTGAACGAGGAGTGGGGGGTGACCGTCCTTCTCGCCGAGCATCGCTTGGAGCGCTGTCTCGCCGCTGCCGACCGTGTCGTCGCCGTGGAATCGGGTTCCATCGCCTTTGATGGCGCTCCTCGCGACTTTCTGACCTGGGCTCAGGACGCCGACCCCGCTTTGGAGACCCCGGCCGCGCGCATGTTCTCGATGGCTGGGATCGAACCCCTGCCCACGGGCGTTCGCGACGCGCGACGCACCCTCGCGTCAACCGATCCTCTGACAGAGGGGAGGCGGACACCCTCCGAACGGCTTGTACTTTTTGGCCCGACCGCGTCCCAGAGAGACGCCCCGCTGCCCGCCAAAAAGTTGAGAGAGGAGGGTGTCCGCCTCCCCTCGACCCCAACCCTTTCGGTCAACGACCTCTGGGTGGAGCTGGGTCAGGGAGACACACCGCGCGATGTCATCCGGGGAATCGATCTACGGATTGAGGACGGCGAGCGGGTGGCCCTAATGGGACGCAACGGAGCGGGCAAGAGCACTGTGTTGCGCACGATCGCGGGCCTCGTCGAGCCGGTGCGGGGCAAGGTGGAAGTACCAGGCGGCATCGCGCTGTTGAGTCAGAACCCCGGCGATTACCTAGTTAGGGAGCGGGTCGGCGATGAGCTGCTCGGTGAGCTGGGGATCGCCGCACTCCGGATCGTCGGCATGGAGCAAGCGATCGACAGGGATCCACGCGACCTATCGGGTGGCGAGCGGCAGAGACTCGCCTTGGCGATCGCGCTGGCCGGCAGGATGGACGGGGACGAGCTTCCCGGCCTAGTGGCGTTGGACGAGCCGACCCGCGGGATGGATCGGGCGCGCAAGCAGGATCTGACCGAGCTGGTGGCCGAGCTGGCCGAGCGGGGCGCCGGTGTCGTCGTCGCCACCCACGACGTCGAGTTCGCGGCAGCCTTTGCGGAGCGAGTCGTGCTCCTCGGAGACGGCGTCGTGATTGCGGACGGGGCGGCGGCCGAGGTCCTCTCCGGCGGCTGGTACTTCGCCACGGAGGTTGCGCGCATCCTCGACCTACCGGGCATCGTCACCCCCGAGCAGGGTGCCGCGGCGCTGGAGACGGACAGCGGATGAGCTGGGAGCTGGCCAGCTTTCTGATCCTGGGCGCGGTCCTCGTCGGCGGCTTCGCCTGGTACGAGCGCAGCCGGCCGACCTCGCAGGTCGTGGCGCTGGTCGCCGCCCTGGCGGCCCTCGCGGTCGCCGGCCGCCTCGCCTTCGCGGCGATCCCCAATGTCGTCGCCACCACCGACATCGTCCTCTTCGCCGGCTACGCGCTCGGCCCCGCCCCCGGTTTCGCGGTCGGGGCGCTGGCCGGGCTGGTCTCCAACTTCTGGCTCGGGCAGGGGCCGTGGACGCCGTGGCAGATGGCGGGATGGGGGATGTGCGGGATATTCGGCGCCGCGCTGGCGCTCGGAGTGCGCAACGCCGGACGCCTGACTTTGGCCGCGGCGTGCGGCCTGGCTGCCGTTGCATACGGCGCTCTGCTGAACTTCTCTTTGATGGCGACCTATGGAGGCGAGCTTTCGCTGGAGCGGTTCCTGGCGCTCGAGGCGCGCGCGATCCCCTTCGACCTGGCCCACGCGATCGGCAATGTCGTCCTCGCCCTGATCGCCGGGCCGGCGATGGTGCGAATGCTGACCCGCTTCCGGCAGCGTTTCGAGTGGCGGGCTCCGGCGGTCGCCTCGGTGCTGCTCCTCGTGCTTGCCTGCGCCACGATCCTGCCCGCCCGGGCAGAGGCCGCCGACACGAGCCGCACCGTCGCCTGGCTCACCGCGGCGCAGAATGCTGACGGCGGCTGGGGGCCTTCGAACGACCGCGACTCGAGCCCCGAGACGACCGCCTGGGTGATGCTCGGGCTCGAGGCCGGGGGCGGCAACCCGCTCGACGTCGCGCGGCTCGGGCGCACCCCGGTCGACTTCCTGCGCGCCAACGTCGAGGCGTTGGGCAGCAGCGGCGACTTCGCCCGCACGATCCTCGCCCTGGAGGGAGCCGGCGTCGACCCACGCTCCTTCGGCGGGCACAACCTCGTGTCCGCGCTGTTGAACCAGCGGCACGCCAACGGCTCATACGGCTCACAGGGTGGTTGGCCGGGCTCGACCGCCTTCGCGGCGATCGCCCTGCGGGCCGCCGGCGCCACCGGCAGCCTCGACCGCACGCTCTCATGGCTGGCCAAAGTCCAGAATCGCGACGGGGGCTGGGGCGACGTGCCCGGCTCGCCCAGCACCGCCGACGGGACCGGCGCGGTGATGCAGGCGATGCCCCATACGAAGCCGGCCGTCGACGCGCTGGCTTACCTGCGCAAGGCGCAGCGACCGAACGGCGGCTTCGTCACCGGCGGGTCGGGTGCCGTGAACGCCCAGTCGACGGCTTGGGCGGTGCAGGGGATGCTCGCCGTCGGTGCTGACCCCGCCTCGATCCGAGAGGGCGGCGACAGCGCCCTCGACTACCTCGCGGCGCGCCGCGCCGACGACGGCCACTACGACTACTCGGCGACGAGCGACCAGACCCCGGTCTGGGTCACCGGCCAGGTCCTGACCGCGGTCGCCGGCGAGGCCTTCCCGCTGCCGGCGGTGGAGCGCGAGCTGCAACCGTCTGCCGAGGAACCTCCCACCACGGAGGTCTCGCCGGGATCGCTCGCGCCGCCGCCGTCGAGCGGGGTCGGCTCGTTCCCGGCCGTGCCCGAATCGCCCGGCAGCGGCTCCGTCGCCCCCGGCGGGACGGGGCCCTCGACGGAAGCGCCTCCTGCCGGTGGCGTTGCGCCCCCGCCCGGTGTTCCGGGGTCGCCGGGGCTGGAGGGCGCGGCCCCCGAACCGGCCGAGGCCGCGCCCGTCGCGCCGCCCTTCCAGGCGAGCGAGATGTCCGATCCGGAGCCCTGGGCCCCACTCGGGATCGGCATCGGCACCGGCGGCCTAGCCCTCGGCGGTGTCCTCTTCCTCGGCCGCCGTTTCGGCTGGTAGCCGATCTTCCCCCCGTTGTGCATCCCAGAGATGCAAAAGGGAGGGCGCTTGGGTCGGAGGCTATGTTCCCCCGCATGGATCTCGAGACCGCGATCCGCACTCGCCGCACCCACAAGGCGTTCGGCTCAGAGCCGCTCGCCCGCGAGGAGATCGAGGAGCTGCTCGAGCTGGCGCGCTGGGCGCCGAACCACAACCTGACCGCGCCCTGGCGCTTCCGCGTGGTTGGGCCCGAGGCTTTGGCGCAGCTGAAGAATGTGGCCGGGCCGGAGGGAGCCGCCAAGCTCGACCGCGCCCCGACCCTGATCGTCGTCTCCTGCGCGCTCGGCGGCGACCCGGTGCAGGACGAGGAGGATCTGCACGCCACCGCCGTCGCCTCATACATAGTCCTGCTCGCCGCGCACGGCCGCGGGTTGGCCGGCTACTGGCGGACGCCCGACGTCCTGCGCACCGACGAGGGCCGGGCGGCGGTCGGCCTCCCCGACGACGAGCGCTTCGTCGGCCTCCTGCACCTCGGCCGGCCGCGCCAGGAGAAGCAGCCACCGCCGCGACCGCCGGTGGAGCAGACGACCGTCTTCCTCGCCTGATGCTCTCCCGCGCCGCAGCCCTGGAGGCGATCGCCGGGCAGCGCTTCGAGGTGGTCGTGATCGGCGGCGGGATCACCGGCGCCGGCGTCGCCCTCGACGCCGCCTCGCGCGGCTACTCGGTGGCGCTGCTGGAGCGCGACGACTACGCGTCCGGCACCTCCAGCCGCTCTTCGAAGATGGTCCACGGCGGCCTGCGCTACCTGCAGAACTTCGATCTCGGCCTGGTCCGCGAGGCGCTGCTGGAGCGCCAGCTGATGGTGCAGCTGGCGCCGCACCTCGTCTATCCGACGCCGTTCCTCGTCCCCTCGTTCGCCGAGGAGCGCCGCGACCGGATGCTCGGGATCGGGCTCAACATGTACGACGTGATGGCGACGACGCGGGTGGGCCGCAGCCGCCGCGAGATGCGCTCCTCCAGGCAGGAGGACGATGACTTCTACTGGTCGCCGAATCGCCATCGCACGATCGACCGCGAGGAGCTGCTGGAGCTGGTCCCCTCGCTGGAGCCGCGCGACCCGAAGGCCGCCTACCTCTTCTACGACTGCCAGACCGACGACGTGCGCCTCGTCCTCACCGTCCTCGGCGAGGCGCACCGCTTCGGCGCGGTGACCCTGAACGGCGCCGAGGTGACCGAGCTGCTGACGAATGACGGCGTCGCCTCCGGCGTCGCCTTCGTCGAGGCCGACTCCGGCGAGCGCTTCGAGGTCGAGGCCGACCACGTCGTCAACGCGACCGGCGTCTGGGCCGACCGCATCCGCGCCGAGGTGGTCGAGGAGGAGGACGTGCCGCGGATCGCCCCCAGCCGCGGCACCCATCTGCTGCTCGACCGGGCCGACCTCTCGACCGGCAGCGCCGCCTGCGTCGTTCCCGCGGGCGAGGGCCGGGCGATCTTCGCCCTGCCCTGGTACGGGCGGACGCTGGTCGGCACCACCGACAACGACTTCGACGGCGACATCGATCGCCCGCGTCCCGGCGACGACGACGTCGAGTACCTGCTCGAGGCGGTCAACGCCTTCTTCGGGACCTCGCTGGAGCGCTCGGACCTGGTCGGTGCCTACGCCGGGGTGCGGCCGCTGATCTCCAGCGGCGACCCGAAGAAGTCGGTCGACATCTCACGCAAAGCGGAGCTGTACGAGACCTCGTCGGGGATGCTGACGATCACCGGCGGCAAGCTGACCACCTGGCGGCGAATGGCGAAGCAGACGGTCGACCGGATGGTCGAGCGCGAGGGCCGCGAGGCGCCCTGTCACACCGCCGAGATCCCGCTCGGGATGGAGGCCCGCCGCGAAGATCTGGAGGGACCGGCGGGGGTGGGGGAGGAGGCGGTCGCGCAGCTTGCCTTCCGCTACGGCCACGCGACGCGAGCGGTCCTCGACCTGGCCTGGAAGGACCCCAGGATGGCGAAGCCGATTGTCGCCGGCCGCCCCGACCTGGTCGCCGAGGCGGCGGTCGCCGCCCGGCTCGAGCAGGCCCGCAGCGTCGCCGACGTGCTGCTGCGCCGCACCCGGCTCGGGATCCTCGCCGCGCCGCAGCTGCGAAGCGCCGGCGCGGCCCGGCCGGTCGCCGAGGCGATGGGGAGGGAGCTGGGCTGGTCGCGGCGGCGCGTCAAGCGCGAGACGGAGGCATGGCCCGCGGCGGCCGCGGAGGCCGGCATCGACCCAGCCGCGGCGCCGACCGGAATCAACCGGGCCGCATAACGCATCCGACATCCACCCCACTGGGGTGTGGTCGATGTCGGATGCGCCTGCCCGTCCACTAACCTGGCGCGCATGAGACTTTTCATCGATACCGGAAACGTCGCCGAGGTCGAGGAGATCGCCGACTGGGGCGTCCTCGCCGGCGCCACCACGAACCCGTCGCTTCTCGCCAAGGAGGAGGGCGACCCGGGCGAGAGCATCAAGCGGATCTGCGACCTGGTCGGCGGGCCGACCTCGGCCGAGGTCGTCTCGGAGGACGTCGGCGGCATGCTCGACGAGGGCCGGGCGCTGCGCGAGCTGCACGAGCACATCGTCGTCAAGGTCCCATTCAACGAGCAGGGCCTGGAGGTCACGAGGGCGCTGACCGGCGAAGGCATCCCGGTCAACATGACCCTCGTCTTCTCGCCGACCCAGGCGCTGCTGGCGGCCTCGGCCGGCGCCACCTACGTCTCCTGCTTCATGGGACGGCTCGACGACATCTCGGTCGACTCGACCGCAGTGGTGGAGGAGATCGCCGACTCGCTGCGAGCCGGCGGCATGACCTCCGAGATCATCGCGGCCTCGATTCGCCACCCCGAGCACGTCGTCACGGCGGCGCGGCTCGGCTGCGAGATCGCGACGATCCCGGCCAAGGTGCTGCGACAGATGCTGAGCCACCCGCTGACCGACGCGGGCGCCGAGAAGTTCCGGGCCGACTGGCGGAGCCGCCCCGAGTTCGGCGAGTGGCTGGGCGAGCTGACGCGGAAGCGCCTCGCGACCGCCGGTTGAATAGCCTGCCGCCCGTGAACCTTTGTTCCTCCGAAAACTCCCTGCGCACGTCTGACGGCGGCGAACCGGCGCGATGCGGCGTCCTCGGTCGGCCGAATAGCGCTGCTATTCGGCCTCCCTGCGTCCTTGCCTCGCTTGGTTCGGCGCTCGCCAGCCGCACACACGGAGTTTCCGAATGAACAAGACCGAACTGGAGTCGAAGCACCTGGGCGAGCTGCACTCGCTCGCCGCCGAGGCGGGCGTGGAGCGCTACCGGATGCTGCCGCGCGCCGAGCTGATCGAGAAGCTGGCCGATGGGTCACAGGGCGAGTCGAAGTCAAGGCCCGAGCGCCGCAGCGGCTCGCCGCGGCGCTCGCGGGGAGGCCGCGATGAGAAACCGCGCGGGGGCCGTCAGCGGAAACCACGGGCGCCGCGCGACGAGAAATCGCGCGGGCCGCGGCGTGACGGGCGGCAAGCCGAGCCAGAGGCCGAGTCCAGGCCGCAGCCCGAGCGCCCGATCGCTCCGGCCACGACCCCAGCGACGACGCCCCCGCCGCCGAGCGGGCGACCGAAACGTAAACGACGACGCCGCTGGGGTCGCCGCGGCCGCAGCAAGTCGGTGCGCCTTCAGGACCTGCTTTTGCCCGCCGCCCCCGGACGGCAGGCGATCGTCTACGCCGAGAGCCGCGAGGGCTGCACGACGCTGCTGCGCGGGCTCGCCGCCGAGCTCTCCGGAGCCTCCGACGGCCCCGACCCGATCGCGCTGCTGATCGACCCGACACCTGAGGAGTTGGCAGATTGGCGACGCGACGCACCGCAGGCCGAGATCGTCGCCGCGGGCCAGGCCCGTCACGCCGATGACGCCCTCGCCCAGGCAGCACGCCGCGCCGGCAGCGGCGAGGACGTGATCCTCCTCATCGACTCCCTCAGCCGCTTCGCCGAGAGCTACGGCGACACCGACGGTGCCAAGCAGCTCTTCGACGCGGGCCGCGAAGCGGCTAGCGCCGGCGGCGGCTCGCTCACGGTCGTCGCCGCCATAGAGCGGTCCTGAGCGGGTCGGACCAAGCAGATCAAGGACGCAGGCCGCGTGGCGTGCTCCGCACGTGAGCGGCCGAGGACGTCCGCACGCGAGCGGCCGAGGAACTCACGCTTCGCGCTCGCACCGCTCCCTGCGGTCGCTGGATGCGCCGATCCGAGCCGCTCAGCGCCGGTAGGCGATGCGGCGCCAGGAGGGCTCGCGGGAGAGCTCGATCAGCTCGTTGCTGCGCTCGGGCTGGACGTAGCCGAAGGTCTGGGTTCGATCGTCGAAGATGACGTCGAGCTCGCCCTCCTTGACGCGCTGGTCGAGCCAGGCGCCGCGGAAGACGAGGCGGCGCAGCCAGTGGACGAGGCTGCGGTTGGAGGGACCGACCAGTTCCTCCCAGTTCTCGTTGATGTGCTCGCCGAGGTGGGAGCTGGGCTCGGAGATCTCGCCGTTGACGGCGAGGTCGAGCAGGTCGTCGAGCTCGGCCCCGCTGAGTCCCTGCTGGACGAAGCCCAGTTTCACCGCGGCCTGCTCGACGCGCTGGCCGAAGTCCTCCTCGTTGAAGGCGAAGCGGAGCTCGCCGTACTCGAGCACGTAATCGGAGCCCGACTCGTAATTCCCTCTGCGGGTGGTCTTCTTGTTCATTGAGTTGAAGCCGATCCGCCTCCGCAAGCCCAGCGGGGGCAGGTGCTGGATCATGCCTGTCATCGTAGCCCCGTGCTTTGGGCGGGCCACCCCTGAAAGAGGTGTTGCGCTCTGATCGACCTCCACTGCCACATCCTTCCCGGCGTTGACGACGGTGCGCTTGACGTCCGCGACAGCGTCGGGATGGCGCGGCAGGCGGCCGTCGACGGGATCGAGGCGATCTGCGCCACTCCTCACATCCGGCACGATCACGACGTCCGCATCCACGAGCTGGACGACCGGGTCGAGGCGGTCAACCGGCGACTGCGTGAGGAGGACGTCTCCGTCTCTGTCCTGATGGGAGGCGAGGTCGCGGCGACCGCGGCCGAAGGCCTGTCGGACGAGGAGCTGGCGCAGGTCTCGCTCGGCACCGGGAGCTGGGTGCTGCTGGAGCCGGCCCCGGGGCCGCTCGACGAGCGCCTGTCCCGCTGCGTAGCCCACCTGTCCGAACGCGGCCACCGAGCCCTGATCGCCCACCCCGAGCGACACCTCTCCGCCGACATGTTCGACCGGATAGCCGGCCTGATCGGCGATGGCGCCCTGGTCCAGGCGACGGCCGACTTCTTCCTGCGCGAGCGGACCGCGGCGGGCATGCGATCGCTGGCCGAGGCGGGCCTCATCCATGTGCTCAGCAGCGATGCCCACTCCTCCCACGGCGGCCGTCCCGTCCATCTCGCGGCGGCCTTCGAGAAGCTATCTGAGATCGATTCGCTGCGACCGCATCTGAGGTGGATGGCGGAGACGGCGCCGCGCGCGATCGTGGCCGGGGAAGAGCTCGAGGTGCCGTTCGACCCGACGTTCTGATGGGGTGTGGCGACTTCCCGTCCTATAGGTCCGGAAAGTCGCCACACCTCTCTCTAGAGAGATCGCAGCTCCACCCGGCGGGCGAGCTTCTCGACCGTTGCCCGGTCGGCGCTGCCGAGCCCGTTGCGGAGGAAGTTGGCGGCGCCCGCGGCGGCGCCGATCCGCAGCGTCTCCTCCCAATCGAGACCCTGCGCCATGCAGGTGGTGAGCGCGCCCATCATCGCGTCGCCGCAGCCCTCGCGAGCGCCGCGCTCGAAGCGGGGCGGGATCAGGTTCCAGGCTTCGTTGCCGCGCAGGACCAGACCCGGCTCCTCGGCGCGGGTGACGATCGCCGCTTCGGCGCCGGCCTCGAGCAGGCGCTCGGCGGCGGCCCGTAGCCGGGCGTCGCCGTCGACTGGCCCCGAGATGAAGGAGGCGAGCTGCCAGTCGTTGATCTTGACCAGCGCCGGCTCGCCCTCGAGGGCGCTGTCGAGGCGGGGGGAGGAGAGGTCGACGACGCTCGGCGTCCCGTTCGCCTTCACGTCGGCGACGAGTTTGCCGTAGATCTCCAGCGGCAGCGCCGCGTCGGGGTAGGGTCCGCAGACGGCGAGCACGTCGGCGTCGAGCGCCGCCGCGCAGGCGACCGAGAATAGGTCGTCGACCTCGTGCCGCGAGGCCGGCATCGCGGCGCTCTGGGCGAGCGGCACCCGCTCGCCGCTGCGCCGGTCGTGCAGGTAGCAACCGCTCGCCTCGGCGGTTTCGACCAGGGACAGCTCGATCGGCAGCTCCTCCAGCAGCGGTCGCAGGACAGCCCCGGCCTCGCCGCCGATGAAGCCGCAGAGGGCGGCCTCGGCGCCTAGCTCGGCCGCCATGCGGGCCACCCAGACGCCCTGGCCGGCGGCGTGGAGGTGGATGTCGTCGCCGCCCTCGGCGGTCAGCGCCTCGATCGTGATCGAGAGCATCGGGTTGGGCCCGAAGACCGCGACCTTGCCGCTCGGCGCCATCGGGCCAGGCTAGTCGCTCGGTGCCGTACGGCGGGTGGCGCGGATCGCCTTGGGGGTGAGATCGGAGGGCTGGGCCCTTCACATCCGTATGTCCCACCGACCCGAAGCCCTCAGGCTGCGGCGCCTGGCCACCGTCACGGTGCTCGGCCAGGAGGTCGCGGTCGCGGTCGGCTTCCGGGTACGCCTGCTGGGCCTTTCCCGTCTCGACCGGGAGGAGGTCGGCGGCGGTCTGTTGATCCCGCGCTGCTCCAGCGTCCACACCTTCGGCATGCGATTCGCGCTCGATCTCGTCTTTCTCGACGGCGCCAGTAGGCCGATCTCGGTGCGATCCGGGGTGTCGCCACGCCGCTTCGTCTCCGATCGGCGGGCCTCCGCCGTCCTCGAGCTTCCATCGCTGCAAGGTCCAGCGGTCGGGGGGAGAGTTTTGGCGCCCCGTCCCTTAGGAGGGTGATGCTGCCCCAGAGACGAGAGATCGCCAGCGTCGTCGTCTGCGAGGACGACACCACCACGCTGGAGCTGCTCTGCGACCACCTGGTCGCCGACCGCTTCGGGGTGCTGCCGGCGCCCAGCGCCTCCGACGCTCTGCGGCTCTGCCGTTACAAGCAGCCGGACCTGATGCTGCTCGACCTGACGCTTCCGGACGCGTCGGGTCTCGACGTGCTGCAGGAGATCCGCGCCGCCGATGGGGTCGTCTCGCGCTTCGATCCGCGTCTGCCGGTGATCGTCCTGACCGGGCGCGGCGCCGACCACGATCGCGTGCGCGGCCTCGAGTTCGGAGCTGACGACTATCTCGTCAAGCCCTTCCACTATCCGGAGCTGCGGGCTCGGATCGGCGCCGTGCTGCGACGCGGGCTCGAGCGGCGCGACGGACCGTCCAGGGTGGGCGAGCTGGTGGTCGACCCTGCCCGCCGCATGGCCTGGGTGGGGCAGCGGGAGCTGAAGCTCTCCAATAAGGAGTTCTCCCTCCTGCGCGTGCTCGCCTCCGATCCCCATCGCGTCTTCTCCAAGCGCGAGCTGCTTGGCGACGTCTGGGGCTACCGGACGCCGGCCAAGACTCGCACGCTCGACTCCCACGCAAGCCGGCTTCGCCGCAAACTCGACCCGGAGCGGGGACGCTACGTCGTCAACTGCTGGGGCGTCGGCTACCGGCTCCTCGACGGATGACCGAGCTGGTCGAGGTCGTCGCCGGCTGGCCGCTCGCCGCCTCGATCGCGGCGGCGGTCACGGTCAGGGAATTGCGCGCCGGCCGCCGCCGCACGGCGCTCAACGAAGGGCTGCACGAGCTGCGGCGGCCGCTGCAGTCGATCGTCCTGGCGGCCGGGTCGGGAGCCGCGCCCCGGGTCGTGGAGGGCTCCGCGCAGCTGGCGGCCGCGGCGCTGGAGCGGCTCGACCGCGAGATCAACGGTGTGGCGCCGAGACCGTCGAGGGAGGTCGTCGCGGTTCGACCGCTGCTCGAATCGGCCGTGGGCCGCTGGCGGGGAAGGGCCAGCCTCGGCGGCGGCACGTTGGCGCTGCGCTGGCAAGCCGGCGAGCCGTTGGTCGAGGTCGATCGGCATGACGTCGCGCAGGCACTCGACAATCTGATCGTCAACGCGATCGAGCATGGCGGTCCCGAAATCGTTGTCGAAGCGAGATTGCGAGCCGACCGCCTGCGCATGACCGTCGCCGACTCGGGTCGTGCCTCGCGTCCCGAGTCGCGCCGCGAGACGCCGGCCGAGCTCCTTGCACGACTCTCGGGCCGCCGCCGCCGTGGCCACGGGCTGGCGGTGGTGAGGCGAGCGGCCGCCGCCCACCGGGGACGCTTCGCGCTGCAGTGCTCGGAGCGTGGCTCGCTCGCCGTGTTGGAGCTGCCGCTGGCCGTCGACGGGGTCAAGCCGGCCGCATGAGCGGGCGCGGACGGGCGCTCGGCTTCCTTTTGCTCGCCCTGGCGGCCGCCGTCGCGGCGGCCGCCATCGCAGACGGGTACGGGGCCAGGGTCGCGCAGGGTTACGGGCCGCTGCGGCCCGTCGTGGTGCTCGATGCCGGCCTGCGTGCCGGCGCCCGGATCGGTTCGCGCGAGGTCGGCAAGGTGCTGACGATGCGGCGAGTTCCCGGACGGTTCGTCCCGCCCGGCGCGCTTGCGTCGCCGGCCGAAGCGCTGGGCCTCGTGGTCAGAACCGCACTGCCGGCCGGCTCGTACCTGATCGCGGCGCAGCTCGGCCCACCGCCGCGAAGCGGCACCCGCGCCACCGGTCTTGCCGGCGACCGGCGGCCGGTCGAGATCTCGGTCAGCGGAGCCGGGGCGCTGCTCGCGGCCGGGCCGGCCTCGGCCGGGGCGAAGGTCGACGTGGTGGTGACGAGCGAACCGGACGGGCCCGGTCCGGGGCGGACCTACGTCGCCGCTGCCGGCGTCCCGCTGCTGGCGCTGAGGTCCGGGCCGGAAGGCCCTGGACCCGGCGATACGGCGGCGGCGGCCCTGGGGCTGACGCGAAGGCAGGCACTGCACCTGATCGCCGCCGAGAGCTTCGCCCGCCGGGTCACGGTCCTGCCCGGCGGGTGAGCACGATGGTGGGGAGGCTGCGACATCTGGAGGAGCTGGCCGGCACGTTGGGGACCCGGCTGATCGAGCGCCGGCGAGGCGGTGCCGCCGCCGGAACGCCGCCCGCCACTGAGCTGCCCGAGGAGGTGCGGGAGCTGGTCGACGCGGAGGCGGCCCTGCTCGGGGCAGAGGACCGCGACGCGCTGGTGGCCCGAATCCTTCGTGACACCGTCGGACTCGGTCCTCTGGAGGATCTCCTCGCCGACCCAGCGGTGGAGGAGGTGATGGTCAACGGCCCCGATCGCGTCTACGTGGAGCGGCGTGGACGAATCGAGCCGGCTGGCGTCGTCTTTGCCGGAGAGGATGAGCTGCGCAACGCGATCGAGCGCATTCTGGCGCCGCTCGGCCGCCGGGTCGACGAGCTGAGCCCGATGGCCGACGCCCGGCTCGCCGACGGCTCCCGGGTCAACGTGGTGATCCCACCGCTGGCGATCGACGGGCCGGCGCTCTCGATCCGCCGCTTTGGAGCACTCCGACCGGGGCCGCACGAGCTGGTCGAGCTGGGGACGCTCGACGAGCCGCAGCGTGCCCTGTTGGAGCGAGCCGTCGCCGGGCGACGCAGCGTCCTCGTCAGCGGTGGCACCGGCTCGGGCAAGACGACTCTGCTCAATGCTCTTTCCAGCTACATCTCCGTCGGCGAGCGGGTGGTGACGATCGAGGACGCGGCGGAGCTGCGCCTCCAGCAGCGGCACGTCGTGCGGCTGGAGAGCCGGCCGCCGAGCGTCGAGGGCAGGGGAGAGGTGACGATCCGGGACCTGCTCCGGAACGCGCTGCGGATGCGGCCCGACCGGATCGTGATCGGCGAGGTGCGCGGCACCGAGGCGCTCGACCTGCTGACCGCTCTCAATACCGGGCACGACGGGGCGCTCTCCACGGTCCACGCGAACTCTCCGGCCGACGCACTGAGCAGGCTCGAGACCCTTGCCCTGATGGCTGGAGTCGGCCTCCCGCACGAGGCGATCGCCGACCAGGTGCGGCGGGGAGTCGATCTCGTCGTCCATCTCGAACGGTGCGCCGACGGGTCGCGGCGCGTCGTCGAGATCGCCGAGGTGGGGGACGCGAGATGAGGGGGGAGGATCTCCTATGAGCAGCGGGGGCGAACCGCTCCTCGCCCTGCTTGGCGCTGCCGCCGGCGGCTTGGCGGCGCTCGCGGCCAGGGAGGCGCTGCTCGCAAGCCCCGCCGCGGCCCGCTGGCTGCGGTTGGCACTGGAGCCGCTGCGACGGGCCGGCGTCGAGGGCTATGTGCTTTCGACCGTCGAGCGTCGCCGGCTCGCTGCGGTCGGCGCCGGCGCGGCGCTGCTCGCCGGCTGGCTGCTGGGCGGCGCATGGGTCGCGCTGCCGCTTGCCGTTGCCGGTCCTGCGCTCGCCGCGTCGGCGGTCTCGCGGCGCCGTGGGCGCTACCGGTCGGCCGTCGAGCGCGCCCTGCCGGAGGTCGCCGCCGCGATCGCCGACTCGCTCGGCGCCGGACGCTCGCTGCGCGCCTCGTTGCCGGCCGCGGCCGGCTCGCTCGATGGTCCCGCCGCGGTCGAGCTGGCGAGGCTCGGGGCCGAGCTCGAGCTGGGTGCGCCGACGGCTGACGCCGTCGAAGGATGGCGACGGCGGATGCGATCGACACGGGTTGACGCCTTCGCCGCGGCTCTGCTCAGCCAGCGGCTCGCCGGGGGCGACCTCGCGGGTCTACTGCGTCGCTTCGCCGCGGGGGCGGCGGAGCGCGACCGAGCGGTCGAGGACGCCAAGTCGGCCACGGCGCAAGCCCGCTTTACGGGCTTGCTGGTCGTGGCGATGCCGAGCGGCGGTGCCCTCTTCGCCGAGCTGATCCAGCCCGGCTTTCTCGCCAGGCTGCTCGGGGCGCCGCCCGCGGCCGTCCTCCTCGCCCTCGCGGCTGCCCTGCAGCTCGCCGGCTTCGTCGCGATTCGCCGTCTCTCGAAGGTGGTCGAGTGAGTCCCGCCGTTCCACTCGCCGCAGTCGCCGCCCTCCTTGCCTCGGCCGCCGTTCGCGAGCTGCTCGTCGTTCGGACGGGGCCCTCCGATGGCGAACCGCTCCGGCCACCTCCCGAATTCCCCGGGCGAGCGCGCATCCTGCTCGCCGCCCTGAGACTGGGGCTGCCCGAACGGCTCGCCCGCTCCGGCCTCCAGTCGCGGTTTCCGTTGCCCGCCGTACTGCTGGCGAAGCTGGCCGGGGCGGTCGCGGGCGGCATGGCCGCCTGGTCGGTAGCAGCGGCGGCGCCGGGACGGATGACGCTGCTGGTCGCGATCGGGTTGCCGGCCGCCGGGTTCCTCGCTCCCGACGCCCTGCTCGAGCGCGAGGGTCGCCGCCGCCATCGGCGCCTCGTCGCCGCCTTGCCCGACGCCCTCGACCTGCTCGCGGTCAGCTCCAGCTCTGGCCGCAGCCCGGCGACCGGGCTTGCTGAGATCGCCAGGGCGGGCGACGGGCCTCTGGCCGCGGAGCTGCGGATCCTCGGTGCCGAGCTGAGCTGCGGCCGGCCGCTGGCGGAGGCGCTGCGGTCACTTCGAGCACGCGTGGCGGGCAATGAGGTCGCGACCCTGTGCGCGGCGATCGAGCGCTCGCGCCGCTTCGGTTCGCCGCTCGCCGATCAGCTTCGTCGCCAGGCCACCGCCCTGCGCCGCGACCAGCGTCGCGCCGTCGAGGAGCGGGCCGCACGCGCCGCTCCCAAGATCCAGCTCGTCGTCGCCCTGGTGCTCGTGCCTTCGGTCCTGCTGATGATCGCCGCCGGCCTGATCGCCAACGCCGATCTCTTGCTCAGCGGCTTCTAGCCTGCAACCGGGCTTGCAAGGGGGCACCAGTTTTGCCTTGTGTTGCAAAGTGGGGGGAAGTGGGTTATTGTGGCCGACGAGTTGAAGCCCAGGACCGGGGTGGTGAGGCTCCTCCCACCTCATCACTCCGGTCCTAACTCTTATTCAGGCCGCAGAAAGGAACCCACGGGATGGCATTTCGGGGTCTCTACGAGCACAGTCTCGACTCCAAGGACCGCCTCACGGTTCCCTCCCGGTTTCGCGCCGCCCTCTCCGACGGGATTGTTCTGTCCAAGGGCTTCGACCCCTGCGTCTGGGTGCACACGACCGAGGAGTTCGAGCAGCTCTCCGATCGCTTCCTCTCGCCGCACAGCCCCTTCGGCGGCGATGCCCGCCGCCTGCGCCGCCGCTTCCACGGCGGCTCCTTCGACGAGAAGCTCGATTCGGCCGGCCGCATCCGCGTCCCCAAGCCGCTGATCGAGCACGCCGGCCTCGCCGGGCCCTGCGTCGTGATCGGGGCGGGGGAGTACCTGGAGATCTGGAATGCCGAGGCCTGGGCGAAGCAGGAGGAGGAGCTGGATGCCTCCGCCCCCGAGATCGCCGAGGGCCTGGCCGCCAGCGGAGCGAATGCGTGAGATGCGAGCCGGAGCCGCTTCGACCTTCCCCTTCGAGCGCCTTGCAGCGAATGCGGGCGAAAGCGCGCCCCAACGCGCAACCATCTTCTCCATGCCGACCGAACACGAACCAGTCCTAGCCGCCGAGCTGACCGACCTGCTGGCTCCCCAGCCGGGTCAGACGGCTATCGACTGCACCTTCGGCGGCGGCGGCCACGCCCGCCGGATCGCGGCCGAGCTCGGCCCTGAGGGAACGCTGATCTGCATCGACCGCGACCCCGCGGCAGAGGCCCGTTTCGAGGAGTTCGCCGCCGAGGCGCCCTGCCGGGCCCTGTTCCTCGGCGCCGACTTAGCGGCAGGGCTTCGCACCCTGCGCGGCGAAGGCATCCACCCAGACATGGCCTACATGGACCTCGGGATGTCCTCGATGCAGGTCGACGCCAGCGAGCGCGGCTTCTCCTATTCGTATGAGGCGCCGCTCGACATGCGGATGGACACGCGACAGCAGCTGAGCGCTGCCGACTTGGTCAACGAGTGGCCCGAGTCGCGGATCGCCCAGGTGCTGCGCCGCTTCGGCGAGGAGCGCTATGCCGGGGGGATCGCCCGCGAGATCGTGCGGCGCCGGCCCCTGCAGACCACCTCGGAGCTGGTCGCCGCGGTCAAGGCGGGGATGCCGGCCTCTGCTCGCTTCGGCGGCGGTCATCCTGCCAAGCGCACCTTCCAGGCGATCCGGATCGCCGTCAACGGCGAGCTGGACTCGCTCGACGACGCCCTGCCGACGGCCTGGGGGATGCTCCCCGTCGGCGGCCGCCTCGCCGCGATCTCCTTCCACTCGCTGGAGGACCGTCGCGTCAAGCGCTTCCTGGCCGGGCGGGCGCGCGGCTGCACCTGCCCGCCCGAGCTGCCCGTCTGCGTCTGCGGGCGCGAGCCTGAAGCGGAGCTGCTGACCCGCCGGGCGGTGGCGCCCGGGGCTGAGGAGATCGCCACCAATCCACGCTCCAAGTCGGCCCACCTGCGCGCCGCCGTAAAGGTCGCCGAGAATGCCGCCGCGGGAGGCGAGGGCTGATGGCCACCGCCGCTCCCGCACGCAAGGCCGCCTCGGCTCGCGCCCCGCGCAAGCGACCCGCGCTGGCAGTTGCGCCGGCTCCCGCGGCTCCATCGCGAGCTCCGACCCGCAAGGCCCCCGTTCGAGCTCCGACCCGCAAGGCCCCCGCGCGGGGTCCAGCCCGCAGGCCCGCCCCGGCCCGCCGTACCCCCGCGCGGCACGCCGGCCGGCAGCTGATCCCGATCGCGGTCGGTACCGCCGCCGCCGTCCGCAACCTGCCGGATTCCGGCCTGATCGTCAGGCTGACCCGCGGTCGCGCCTGGATCGGCCTGCTGGGAATGCTGCTCGCGGGGATCGTCGCCCTCAACGTGATCACCCTCAGCCTCGCCGCCACGGCGGGTCAGGTCGACCAGAACATTCAAGCCCTCGACCAGGAGAACTCGATCCTCCGCAACCTTGACGCGCGGAAGTCGGGGGTGGCGCGGGTCCGTCACGACGCGGCGTACCTGGGGTTGAGCGGGGCGACCCTCGAGGAGGTCGGCTACGTGAACGCGACCTCCGATGACGTGGCGACCGCCGCGCAGCGCCTCGCCGCCGCCGGATCGGCCTACTGAGGGACATGCCCTGGTGAGGACGATCGAGCGAAGGATCGGCCTTCTCTTCGCCGGCTTTCTCCTCTGCTTCCTGGTTGTCACCGCGCGCGCCGTCTGGCTGCAGGGCGTTCAGGGGGCGAGGCTCGCCTCCGAAGCGACCTACCAGCAGACGGAGGAGATCTCGGTGCCGGGATTGCGCGGCGGCCTGCTCGACCGCTACGGCAACCCGCTGGCGGTCTCCGAAGACGCGGCGACGATCTACGCGACGCCCTACCAGGTCAAGAACCCGTCCCAGACGGCGACGACGCTGGCGCGCGTCCTCGAGGCGGACCACGACGAGGTGCTCGACAGCCTCACCGACGATTCCGGCTTCTCCTACGTCGCCCAGAAGGTCGACGTGTCGACCGCGGCGCGGATCGCGCGGCTCGAGCTGGCCGGCATCGGCCAGCTACCCGACAGCAGACGCACCTATCCGCAGGGCGAGCTGGCGGCGCAGGCGCTCGGCGCGGTCGGGGCGGAAAACGAGGGCCTCACCGGGCTTGAGGCCGGTGAGGAAGCGGTGCTCGGCGGGACCGACGGGGAGCGGCGAATCGTCAAGGACGCGCTCGGCGAGCCGATCCGCATGGACACCGTCACCGACGCCAGCGACGGCGAGGACATTCGCCTCACCCTCGACCCGGCGATCCAGAAGGAGACCGAGGCGGCCCTCGCCGAAGTCGGCGAAACCTACGCGCCGCAGGGCGCCACCGCGATCGTCATGGACCCGCGTGACTCCGACGTGCTGGCGATGGCGAACTGGCCGCCGGTCGATCCGACCGACCTCTCGGACACCGACTCCGAGGATCTGCTCAATCGCGCGACCGGGTTCACCTACGAGCCCGGCTCGACCTTCAAGGCGTTCACGGTCGCGGCCGCGCTGGAGGAGAAGATGGTGACGCCGGGATCCTTCTTCACGCTACCGCCGACGATCCAGGTCGCAGACCGGACGATCGAGGAGTCGCACGCACGCGGGACGGCGACGATGTCGGTCGCCGAAATCCTCGCCCATTCCTCCAACGTGGGGGCGGTGACGATCGGTCTGCAGCTCGGCAGTGAGCGGTTCAGCCGCTGGATCGGGCGCTTCGGCTTCGGCCGTCCGACCGGCGTCCGCTTCCCCGGCGAGGAGCGGGGGATAGTGCCGGCGCTGGAGGAGTACTCCGGCTCGACGATGGGCAACCTGCCGCTCGGCCAGGGGCTCTCGGTGACCCCGATGCAGATGATGGCCGGGTACGCCGCGATCGCGAACGGCGGCATCATGCGGCCGCCGCGGCTGATCGAGTCGATTGGCGACGAGGCCGTGGAAGCCGAGAAGGGACGCCGCGTGATCGGCGCGGACGTCGCCGCGGAGGTGCGGACGATGCTCGAGGGGGTGCTCGCCGCGGGCGGGACCGCCTCGGAGGTCAGCGTCCCCGGCTACACCCTGGCGGGGAAGACGGGAACCGCGGAGGTGGCCGAAAACGGCACCTACTCCGAGACCAAATACGTCGCCTCCTTCATCGGCTTTGCGCCGGCGCAGGATCCGCGGCTGCTGGTCGCGGTGGTCGTCGACCAGCCGCAGGGTGAAATCTATGGCGGGACCGTTGCGGCGCCGGCGTTTGGTGAGATCGCGGAGTTTGCTCTTCCCTATCTCGGGGTTCCTCCTCAGTAGGGACGCTTCGTCGTGCCCGCGGGTCCTGTCGCGGCGGCCCTCCCCCACGGTGCTCGGCGCTGACGCGCCTCCGCGCCGCGGGGGACCCCCGCCACCGCGCCACCCGCGGGAGATGCGGCTGAGCCCAGACTTAGAATCGCTCACGTGAGACTGGATGAGCTCGTTGCGGGAGTTGAGGGCGCGCGGATCGTTGGTGATGGCTCCGTGGAGATCGCCGGGCTGGCCTACGACAGTCGTAAGGTCGAGCCTGGGACGTTGTTCTTTTGCGTGCCGGGGGAGAAGGTCGATGGGCACGAGTTCGCTGCTGCGGCGGTTGAGGCCGGAGCTGCCGGGTTGGTGGTCGAGCGGGAGCTGGAGCTGGACGTGGTACAGGTCGTGGTCGGGGATGCGCGGGTGGCCATGGCGCCCGTTGCCGCTCGGTTTTGGGGGGAGCCGACGGAGGAGTTGAAGGTCGTTGGGGTGACGGGGACGAATGGGAAGACGACGACCGCTTTCCTGATTCGTGAGATCCTCGAGGCGGCGGGGATGCAGTGCGGGCTGCTGGGGACGGTGAAGCAGGTGGTCGGAGGGGTGGAGGAGGAGGTCGAGCGGACGACGCCTGAGGCGATCGAGCTGCAGGCGACGTTCAGGCGGATGCTCGACGGCGGCGACCGTGCCTGCGTGATGGAGGTCTCCTCCCATGCCCTCGCCCTGCACCGGGCCGATGCGATCGACTTCGACGTCGCCCTCTTCACCAACCTCAGCCGCGACCATCTCGACTTCCACGCCGACATGGGGGACTACTTCCAGTCGAAGCGGCGGCTGTTCGCAGCGGGCCCGGAAACCGCGATCGTCAACGTCGACGACGAGTACGGAGACCGCCTCGCGACGGAATTCGAATGCCTCGGTTTCTCCGCCGAGGGATGGGACGCCGATTTCGTCGCCCGCGACGTCTCCTTCGACGGGGGAGGCTCCAGCTTCACGGCAGCCCTGCCGCCGACGGGCCTAAAAGTCAACTCGGAGTTGACTCTTGGGCCCGTCGGCGGGGAGGTGCGGGTGCGGACGAGGCTGCCGGGGGATTTCAACGTCTCGAATGCGCTTGCGGCATTCGCGGCCGCTGTCGTGCTCGGCGTCGATCCGAAGGGCGCGGCCGCCGCCCTGGCCGCCGCCGCACCGCCGCCCGGCCGCTTCGAGCCGATCGACGAGGGGCAACCGTTCGCTGTCCTAGTCGACTACGCCCATACGCCGAACTCGCTGGAGAACGTGTTGCGGGCGGCGCGGCGGCTGACCGAGGGCCGACTGATCTCGGTCTTCGGGGCAGGTGGGGACCGCGACCGCGGCAAGCGGCCGCAGATGGGGCAAGCCGGCGCCGAGCTGTCGGACCTGGCGATCGTCACCTCCGACAACCCGCGCTCCGAGCGACCGGAGGCGATCGTCGAGGAGGTTCTCTCCGGCGTCGAGGACCGCGGCGGGGTCGAGGTCGAGCCGGATCGCCGCGCCGCGATCGAGCTGGCCCTTGCCCGGGCGCGCCGCGGCGACACGGTGGTGATTGCCGGCAAGGGGCACGAGCAAGGCCAGGAGTTCGAGGACGGACGCAAGGTGCCTTTCGACGATCGCGAGGTCGCCCGGGACGGGCTGAAGAAGCTGAGCAGCGCCCGGTGAACCTCGACGCCGAGCAGATCGCGGCCGCGATCGGCGCCGAGATCGTCGCCATGGGAAGCGCTGGGGCGCCCGGGCGCGCGGCGACCGACTCGCGCGTCGCGCACGTCGGCGACCTCTTCTTTGGTCTTCCCGGTGAGCGGACGGACGGCGGCCGCTTCGCCTCCGCCGCCCTCGAGGCGGGCGTTTGGGGAGTGGTGGTGGAGCGGGCTGCCGCGCGTTCGCTGTTCGTCGGGCCAGGAGCGACAAAGGACGAACGCACTCCTCCGGCCGGCTGGGTCTTCGCCGTCGACAATCCGCTGGCAGCCTTGCAGTCGCTGGCCCGGGCCTGGCATCGTGCGCTCGGGGCGCGGACGGTCGGGATCACCGGCTCGGTCGGCAAGACCTCGGTCAAGGACATCGCCCGGGCTCTGCTTCCCGGCCGCGTGCACGCCAATCGGGAGAACCTCAATACCGAGATTGGATTGCCGCTCACCGTGCTGGAAGCGCCCGCCGACACCCAGGTGCTGGTGCTGGAGATGGCGATGCGCGGGCCGGGGCAGATCGCCGAATTGGCCGCAATGGCCGAGCCCGAGGTGGCGGTGATCACCAACGTCGGCCCGGTCCACGTCGAGCTGTTGGGATCGGTCGAGGCGGTCGCAGCGGCGAAGGCAGAGATCCTGGCGGCACTGCCAGATGATGGCGCAGCGATCGTGCCGGCTGATGCGCGTGAGCTGGAGCCACATCTCGACCAGGCGCCGCGCCTGCTTCGCTTCGGTCCTGGCGGCGACGTCGAGGCCGTCAACACACGAGTCGAGGACGGCATCAGCGAAGCGCTGGTCTCCACCCCGGCGGGGCGTCAGACCTTTCACCTCCCCTTCGCAGAGGGCCACAACCTGACCAATGCGCTGGCGGCGATAGCGGTGGGTGTCGCCCTCGGGGCACCGCTCGCCGAGATGGCCGACCGCACTGCGAACATTGGTTTCTCCCGGTTCCGGGGCGAGCGCCTCGAGCTAGGCGACGGGATCGTCCTGGTGAACGACTGCTACAACGCCAACCCGGTTTCGATGCGAGCGGCGCTTGACCATCTCGCCTCCTTCGACGGAGGGCGGCGTGTCGCCGTCCTCGGGGAGATGGCAGAGCTGGGCCGGGGGGCATCCGGCTATCACCGTGAGGTCGGCGACCACGCTCGCGCCCACGGCGTCGATCTGCTGGTCGGTGTGGGGGAGCCGGCTCGCTACTACGAGCCTGACGAGCTGGTTGCCACGCCCGCGGAGGCGGCCGAGCTGCTGGCGGCACAGCTGGAGCCGGGCGACACGGTCCTGGTCAAGGGCTCGCGCTCAGTCGGGCTCGAGGCGGTCGCCGAGGCTCTGGAGGGGTTGCTCGATGGGTGAGGTGCTGATCGCGGGTATGGCGGCGATGCTGATCTGCATCTTCCTCGGGCCGAAGTTCATCGAGTACCTGCGCGTGAAGGAGTTCGGCCAGCACATTCGCGAGGATGGCCCGCAGGAGCACCACGCCAAGGCCGGGACGCCGACGATGGGCGGGTTGATCGTCTTCGCCGCGATTTGCGTGCCCTACCTGGTGCTCTCCGAGCGCGACGCCCAGAGCCTTGCGGTCTTTGGGGTGGCGATGGGCTGCGCGACGCTGGGCTTCGCCGACGACTTCACCAAGATCGTCAAACGCCGCTCACTCGGTCTTTCGGCCCGCTCCAAGCTGACCGTCCAGCTGTTGATGGCGCTCGCCCTCTGGTGGGTGGCGCGTCACGAGGTCGGGCTGGAGCCGACCCTGTTCTTCCGCATCGGCGACGCCAGCCTCGACCTTGGGCCGGTCCTCTACTTCGTCCTCGTCTTCCTCGTGATCGCCGGCACCTCCAATGGGGTGAACCTCACCGACGGCCTCGACGGCCTCGCCGCTGGCGCCTGCGCGATCGTCCTGCTCGCCTACACGGCAATCGCTTTCGTCTCCAACGAGCAGCAGAACCTGGCTCTGCTCTCCGCCTGCCTGGTCGGAGCCTGCGTCGGCTTCCTCTGGTTCAATGCCTTTCCCGCCTCGATCTTCATGGGAGACACCGGTTCGCTCGGCCTGGGCGGGGCGATCGGCGCCCTCGCGGTGATGACCCAGACCGAGGTGCTGCTGATCATCATCGGCGGCATATTCGTGATCGAGGCGCTCTCGGTCGCGGTGCAGGTCTTTTCGTTCAAAGCCTTCCGTCGCCGCGTCCTGCTGATGGCGCCGCTGCACCACCACTTCGAGATGATGGCATGGTCGGAGACCAAGATCATGCTCCGCTTCTGGATCATCGCCGCGGTCTGCTCTGGGATTGGGTTCACCCTGTACCAGCAGAGCATCGGACGGTAGGCGCGGCGGTCCTGTCGCCGATCTGGTTCCACCACCCCTGCGGGGGCGGCTGCGCCGCCTCCTCGGGGCGGTCCCCCAGATCGACGCCACCCGCCGCGAGTAGCGTCCCTATCGAGCGAGAGTGGCATCACCGGTGCCAGGTGCGCCCGACGCCACCCGCGGAGGAGCGTTTTGCAGAGGGTCGACTGGCGCTAGCGCGAAGCTATGCCTGAGATGAGTGCGCCGCCGCCCAGGAAGTCTCGCCCCGAGCTGCCGGAGGGTCCTTACCTGGTCGTGGGGCTGGTTCGGTCGGGTCAGGCGGTGGCGCGGATGCTGGCCGGGCGGGGGGAGGTCGTGCGGGGGATCGATTCCGGGCATCCGGAGGGGGCGGCAGGGCTGGCGGGGGTGGGCGTCGAAGTCGTCCTGGATACGGATGGATTGGCTCTTCTGGAGGGAACGCGGACCGTCGTCAAGAGCCCGGGCGTGCCCCGGGAGGCGCCGGTGATCGCCGCCGCTCTGGAGCGAGGGATCGAGGTCGTCGGCGAGCTGGAGCTGGCCTGGCGGGCAATACCGAATCGCTTTGTCGCGGTGACCGGGACGAATGGGAAGACGACTACGGTCGAGCTGCTGGGACATCTCTACCGGACCGCCGGCGAGCCGGTAGCCGTGGCCGGCAACGTCGGCACGCCTCTCTCCTCGCTCGTCGGTGTGGTCGATCCCAGCGCGACGGTGGTCTGCGAGGCATCGAGCTTTCAGCTCGAGGACTCAGACGCCTTCGCTCCTGAGTGCGCCGTCTTCCTCAACCTCGCCCCCGACCACCTTGACCGCCACGCCGACCTGGAGTCCTACCTGGCGGCGAAGCTGCGCCTCTTCGCCAACCAGGGAAACGACGACGTCGCCGTCTACAACGCCGACGAGCCGGCGCTGGCCGGGGTCGACCTCGGCGGCTGCGCTCGCCGCGTCGCCTTTTGCCACGGCGCCGCGCCGGACTGCGAGGTTTCGCTGGCCGGCCGGACGCTGTTCCACGACGGCGAGCCGCTGCTGGACGTCGACGAGCTCGACCTGTTCGGCGAGCACAACGTCGCCAACGCGATGGCTGCCGCCACCGCCGTGCTCTCGATGGGACTGGACCGCGACGCGGTGCGGGAGGGCCTGAGCAGCTTCGCCGGTGTGCCGCACCGGCTCGAGCAGGTCGCCGAGATCGGCGGCGTCCGTTTCGTCAACGACTCCAAGGCGACCAACGCCGCCGCGGCGACTGTTGGCCTGCGCGCCTTCGACGGCGGCGTGCACGCGATCCTCGGCGGCAGCGAGAAGGACGAGCCCTTCGCGCTGCTGGCCGACCCGGTGCGCGAGACCTGCTCGGCCTGCTATCTGATCGGCGCCTCGGCCAACCGGCTCGCCGCCGAGCTGGCAGCGGTCGTCGAGGCGGGGGTCGAGCTGCGCCGCTGCGCGGATCTCGAGGACGCGGTGCGGACGGCCGCCGCCGCCGCCCGCGCCGGTGAGGTCGTCCTGCTCTCGCCCGCCTGCGCCAGCTTCGACGCCTTCGAGAACTATGAAAAGCGTGGCGAGCGCTTCCGCGAGATCGTCGAGGGGCTGCGGTGAGCGCCCGGGCTCTGACCCTGCCCTGGCGGGGAAAGTCGCGAAAGGCCAGGCGCAAGCCCTCGCGCGCCGCCAGCTTGCCGGCCGAGTACAACCTCCTGCTCACCGCCACCCTCTGCCTGCTCGCCTTCGGCGCCGTGATGGTCTTCTCGGCCAGCTCGACCACCCGCGTCCTCAGCGACGGCGGCCTCTCCGACAGCGCCTTCTACCTGAAGCGCACTCTGCTCTTCGGCGCGCTCGGCCTGGTGGTGATGCACCTGACGGCGCGCCGCGGGCTGCAGGCCATCCGCCGCCTCACGCCGGCGATCCTCGGCCTCTCGCTCTTTCTGCTGGTCGCCGTGCTCGCGGCCGGCACGACGGTGAACGGCTCGACCCGCTGGATCGGTTCCGGCTTCCTGCAGATCCAGCCCTCCGAGCTGGCCAAGCTGGCGCTGATCCTCTACGGCGCCGACATGCTGGCGCGGAAACCGAAGCTGGTGCGGTCGCTGTCGGGCCTGATGCCCTACCTGCTCGTCGTCGCTCTCGCCGCGCTGCTGATCGTCGCCGAGCCCGACCTCGGCACGACGCTGGTCCTCGCCTTCGCGGTCTGCGCGACCCTGATCGCAGCCGGCGCACGGATCCGCGACCTCGCCCTGATCGGCCTCGTGCTCGTCTGCTTCGCGCTGCTGATGACTGTGATCGAGCCTTACCGGATGGCCCGCCTCACCGGCTTCCTCAATCCGGGCGCCGACGCGGCCGGGGCGGGGTTCCAGGCGGCCCAGGCGAAGATCGCGCTCGGCTCGGGCGGTCTCTTCGGCGTCGGCATCGGCAACGGGGTGCAGAAGGCCTTCTACCTGCCGGAGGCGCACACCGACATGATCTCCGCCGTGATCGGCGAGGAGCTGGGCCTGGTCGGGATCGTTGGCGTCGTCGGCCTCTTCTCGCTGTTCGGCTACGCCGGGCTCCAGGTGGCAAAGAAATCGAAGGACCGCTACGGGAAGATCCTCGTGGCCGGGCTCACCTCGCTGATCCTGGTGCAGGCGACGATCAACCTCTTCGCGGTGATGGGGCTGGCGCCGCTGACCGGCGTCCCCCTGCCCTTCGTCTCCTACGGGAACAGCTCCCTCCTGGTGTCGTTGTTCGCGGTGGGGCTGATTCTCAACGTCGCCCGCGGGGGGACCGCCCGCGCTGGCAAACTGCGCGTCGTCGAGGGCGGGCGATCGCCCGCGCGTGGAAGGAGCCGATCGAGCGGTGCCAGGAGTCGTAAGAGCGGTGGTGGCAGCCGGGGGAACGGCAGGTCACGTCGTGCCGGCCATGGCGGTCGCCGACGAGCTTCGGGCTAGCGGTGCCGAGGTCTCCTTCCTCGGAACCCGCGAGCGGATCGAGGCCGAGCTGGTCCCGGCGGCCGGCTACGAAATCGATTTCGTCGAGGTGAGGGGGATCGACCGTCGCAACCCGCTGCGGGCGGCCCGCGCCGCGGCGGAGGCCGTCGGGGCGACGGGTGCAGCCCTGCGGGCGATCCGCCGCCGCCGTGCCGACGTGGTGCTGGGCGGCGGCGGCTTCGTCGCCGGGCCGGCTGGCCTGGCCGCCGCACTGGCTCGCATCCCCCTCGTCCTCACCGAGGCCGACAGTCATCTCGGCCTCGCCAACCGGTTGCTGGCCGGGCGGGCCCGGCGGGTCTGCCTCGCCTTCCCGATCGCCGGCCGGGAGGGAGGCCGCTACGTGGTCACCGGGCGACCGGTGCCGGCGGCGGTCCTCGCCGCCGATCGGGCCGCGGCGCGGCAGCGGTTCGGCATCGCGTCGAATGCGCGCTGCCTGCTCGTGATGGGGGGAAGCCAAGGGGCGCGCTCGATCAACGAGTGCGCGATCGCGGCCCTGGCCGAGCGGAGCGGACGCGACTTCGGCGTCGTCCACGTCAGCGGCCGGCGCGACTTCGAGCGGCTGGAGGAGCGCCTCGCCGCCGCCCCCCACGGCGAGCGCTACACGCTGCTCGCCTACGAGCCCGACCTCGGCGACTCTCTCGCGGCCTGCGACCTGGTGCTGGGGCGCTCCGGGGGCTCGATCTTCGAGCTGACTGCGACCGGCCGGCCGGCGATCCTCGTGCCCTATCCGCACGCCGCCGCCGGCCACCAGAGCGCCAACGCGGCCTGGATGGTCGAGGCGGGCGCCGCGGTCGCGATAGGCGACGAGGAGCTGAGCGCGGACCGCCTCGCCGCCGAGGTCCGCCGGCTGTTCGGCGACGGCGAGCGCCTCACCGCGATGGCCGCCGCGTCCGCGGCTCTCGCCAAGCCGGACGCGGCGCGCCGCATCGCCGACGAGGTGTTGGAGGCAGCGCTATGAGCTTCCGGTGTTCGTTTTGTTCGCTGTACAGCCATAAAGAACACTGGAAGGGCGAGTGACGTCCATGAAGCGCGATTGGGCCGCCCGCCGCCTCCACTTCGTCGGGATCGGAGGCGCCGGGATGAGCGGCCTGGCCCTGGTCTGCCGGCAGCTCGGCGCGACTGTCACCGGCAGCGATCGTGCCGAGTCCTCTTATATGGAGCGACTGCGCGCGGCCGGCCTCGAACCGGCGATCGGGCACGACGCCGCCAACCTGCCCGATGGCGCCGAGGTCGTCGTCTCCACCGCGATCGCCGCCGGTAACCCGGAGCTGGCGCTGGCCCGCGAGCGCGGCTTCACAGTCCTCCACCGTGGGGAGCTGTTGGCCGAGCTCTGTGCCGAGAAGCGGCTGATCGCCGTTGCCGGCACGCATGGCAAGACGACGACGGCGGCGATGCTGGCCTGGGCGCTGCGGGCGCTCGGCGCCGATCCGGCCTTTTTCGTCGGCGGCGAGGTGCCCGGGCTGGGGCCGGGGGGAGCCACTGCCAACGCCGGCTGGGGGGAGGGGGAGTGGGTGGTCGCAGAGGCGGACGAGAGCGATGCGAGCTTCCTCGAGCTGAAGCCGGAGATCGCTTTGGTGACGAACGTCGAGATGGACCATCACGCCCGCTGGGGGTCGCTCGCCGAGTTGAGCGCCGCCTTCGCGCAGTTCGCCGGGCGTGCCAAGGCCGTCGCGTGGCCAGCGGGCGACGAGGCTTACGTTGAGCCTCCTCTGGGGGTCGAACTTGCCTCTCGTGTCGTGTTCGACGACTGCTCTCCCGGCCCCGCCGGGCTCTCACTTGCCGTTCCGGGCGCCCACAACGTCCTCAACTCCCGTGCCGCCCTGGCCGCGATCGAGCTCGCCGGCCTCGACGTCGCGGCAGCTGCGCAAGAGCTCGGCGACTTTCCCGGCGTGCACCGTCGTCTCGAGCTGAAGGGCGAGCGCGGCGGAGCCCGCGTCTACGACGACTACGCCCACCATCCGACCGAGGTTCGTGCGGCACTCTCGGCGCTGCGCGAGCTCGGGCCTGCCCGACTGATCGCGGTCTTTCAGCCACACCTCTACTCCCGGACCAAGGCGTTCGCCGAGCAGTTCGGCGCCGCCCTGGCGCTCGCCGACGAGGTGGCGGTACTCGACGTCTATCCGGCTCGAGAGGAACCTGTCGGCGAGCTGGCGGGGGTGAGCGGTCTCGACGTTGCGCGCGCCGCCGCCGACCAGATCGGCGGCAGGCGCGTCCTCTGGACGCCGTCGTTGGAGGCAGCGCGGATGGCGCTCGCGCCGCGGCTCGGCCCAGGCGACGTCCTGGTCACGATCGGGGCCGGCGACGTCTTCATGGTGGCCGAGGCGCTGGTCGGCGAAGGGGGCTCACGGTGAGCGCTCCGCCCGAGGGCGTCGAGAAAGGCTTTTCCCTCGCCCGGTTGACCACGATTCGCACCGGCGGCAGTGCTGATTGGTTCGCTCGACCGGCAAATGCGGAGCACTTGGCTCGGCTGCTCGGCTGGGCGGACGCCGAGGGACTTTCGGTCGGGGTGCTCGGGTCGGGCTCTAACCTGCTGGTCGCCGACGACGGGTTCCGCGGCCTGGCGCTGAAGCTCGACGGCGAGCTGGCTGCGGTCGCCAGGGAGGGCGGGCAACTGCTTTGCGGAGGTGGCGCCCGCCTCCCATCGGCCGCCGCGAAGGCCGCGGGTTGGGGCCTTTCCGGCCTCGAGTTCGGCGTCAACATCCCCGGCACGGTCGGCGGGGCGGTGAAGATGAACGCCAACGCCTACGGCGGCCAGCTCGCCCAGGTGCTGGAGTGGGTCGACGTCGTCACGCCCACCGGAACCGACCGCCGCCGGCCGGAGCAGCTCGACTTCGCCTACCGCCGCTCCAACCTTGGTGGGCGCGAGGTGGTCGCGCGAGCGTCGTTCGGCCTGGAGGCGGGCGACCCGGAGGCGATCAAGGCGACGATGGCCGCGATGCGCGAGCGTCGTCACGAAGCCCAGCCCTCCGGGATCAAGACCTTCGGCTCGACCTTCAAGAACCCGGAGGATGAGTGGGCACAGGGGCGGTCGGCGGGCCAGCTTCTCGAGGCGGCCGGCTGCCGCGGGCTGCAGGTCGGCGGCGCCCGTTTCTCCCCGAAACACGCCAACTTCGTCGAGAACGCCGGCGCGGCGACCACCGCCGACGTGCTCGAGCTGATGGCGGCGGGACGGCGCCGCGTCCACGAGCGGTTCGGAGTCGCGCTGGAGCCCGAGGTGCAGCTGCTGGGGGAGGTGCGGTGGCCGGACGGCTGGGACCTGTGAGGCGGGCGCTGCTCGCGCCGCTGATGCTCGCCGTCCTGGGCGGAGTCGCCTACGAGCTTTTCCTACGCGAGTCCATCGTCGCGCCGCGAATCAGCCTGCCGACGGCGACGGCGACGATCGGCAGCGGATCCGAAGCGGTGGCGGTAGGCGCCAACGGCGCCATCCTCGAGTGGTTGCCGCTGTCGGAGGAGCAGCAGCTGCCCCGGCTGCCGTTGTCGGCACCGCCGAGCAAGGGGCGCCTGGGTGGGCCGTTGCTGGAACAGGCACGCGTCCTCGGGGCGGCCCCGGCGGCGCTGCGCCCTTACCTCGAAAGCAGCTATTACGGCGAGAGCGGGGTGGACGTGGAGCTGCGCTCGGGGATCGAACTGCGCTTTGGCGAGGCGTCACGGCTGGTGGAGAAGTGGCGGGCCGCCGCGGCCGTCCTCGCCGATCCGTCGATCGAAGCGCTTGATTATGTAAACCTGCATGCCCCACGACACCTGGCGGTAGGTGGCTCTGGGCATATGCTTCCGGCCGTTCCCTGAACCCTCGACCACAGGGTTAGAATGGGTAAAGCCTCAAGTATGACTTGAGACATGGCAGTTGCAGGATGCCTCCCGGCGGTTTGACAGAGGGCCGAGAATGCCCTACGTTGAGCGCAATTTCCGTGCTTCATCGGCGGCTGCGAACCCTGAAGCCTCGCTGAAGCCTCGGACGGAACGAAGGCTCAACTCATATCCAGTCCTCGCGGACTGGGCAGATTCCAGCCCACGAGGGCTGGGCTTGGAGAAATCGGGAGATGGAATCCACTTACCTGGCGGTGATCAAGGTCGTCGGAGCCGGCGGCGGCGGAACCAATGCGGTCAGCCGCATGGTCGACGCCGGCATCCGCGGCGTCGAGTTCGTCGCCGTCAACACGGACGCGCAGGCGCTGCAGGCCTGCGACGCCGACATCAAGCTCTCGATCGGACAGGAGCTCACCCGCGGCCTCGGAGCCGGCGGCAACCCGGAGGTCGGGGCGGGCGCTGCCGCTGAGAGCCGCGACGAGATCAAGGAGGCCCTGAAGGGGGCCGACATGGTCTTCGTCACCGCCGGTGAGGGCGGTGGCACCGGCACGGGCTCGGCGCCTGTCATCGCCGAGATCGCCAAGGAGGAGATCGGCGCCCTTACCGTCGGCGCCGTCACCAAGCCGTTCGAGTTCGAGGGGAAGCGGCGGATGCAGCAGGCGCTCGAGGGCATCGAGAAGCTGCGCAACAACGTCGACACCCTGATCATCGTTCCCAACGAGAAGCTGCTGCAGGCCGTGGAGCGGCGCACCAGCGTGCTCGAGGCGTTCCGCCAGGCCGACGACATCCTGCGCCAGGGCGTCCAGGGGATCACCGACCTGATCACGATCCCCGGCTTGATCAACCTCGACTTCGCCGACGTGCGCACGATCATGCGCGACGCCGGCTCGGCACTGATGGGGGTCGGCTCGGCCTCCGGCGAGTCGCGCGCCGTCGACGCCGCCAAGGCCGCGGTCACCTCGCCGCTGATCGAGGAGTCGATCAAGGGCGCGACCGGGATGCTGCTCAACATCACCGGCCCCGAGGACCTCGGCCTCTTCGAGGTCAACGAGGCGGCGCAGCTGGTCCAGGCCGAAGCCGACGAGAACGCAAACATCATCTTCGGCTCGGTCGTCGACCAGTCGATGCGCGACGAGGTGCGGGTAACCGTCATCGCGACCGGCTTCGAGGGCTTCGAGCTGCTCGCCCGCTCACCGCAGCGGGTGCGCCGCCGCTACGAGAGCCGCCCGCGGATCTCGGCCGAGGACACTGATATCCGCAAACTTCGCGTCAGCGACGACGACATCGACGTTCCGGGGTTCTTGAAGGATTAGAGCGAGCGGAGCCGGTAGGGCCTGCTCGCTCGCAACTCGTCGATTGAGAGGTGGTGGCTGTCGCCTCTTGGGTTGCGCTCCTCCCGCGCAAAACGCTCGCAGGCCCTACCGGCCCCGCTCGATTCGCACGCCACGCCTTCAATACGCTGCCGGGCGTGAGCACCGCGCAGCTTCAACGCACGCCCCTCTACCAGCGGCACGAGGAGCTTGGCGCCAAGATCATTCCGTTCGCCGGCTGGGAGATGCCGGTCGCCTACGAGGGGATTCGCGAGGAGCACTCGGCAGTGCGAACACATGCCGGGATGTTCGACGTCTCCCACATGGGCGAGGTAGAGGTCGAGGGGCCGGGTGCGCTCGCCTTCCTGCAGCGGGTCCTCTCCAACGACGTCGCCGCGATCGATCCCGGCGGCGCCCAGTACTCCTGCCTCTGCAACGAGGAGGGCGGCGTTCTCGACGACCTCTTCGCCTACCGGCTAGGGAGCGACCGCTACCTGCTCGTCACCAACTCGGCCAACCATGAAGCCGATCTGGCCTGGCTCGGTCGTTGGAGCCGCGAGTTCGACGTCTCCGTCCGCAACGTCGCCGATCGCTACGCGATGCTCGCGGTGCAGGGACCGCACGCGCGCGAAATCATCGCCCGTGCGCTCGGGATCGAGCCGGCGGCCCGGATGCGGGTCGCGGCGGCGCGAATCGGCGGCCGGCCGGCGCTTGCCTGCGGCACCGGCTACACGGGCGAGGACGGGGTCGAGCTGCTGATCGATCCCGACATTGCCACGGCGATCTGGGCCGAGCTGCTCGACGCCGGCGTCGTTCCCTGCGGCCTCGGCGCCCGCGACACGCTGCGGCTGGAGGTCTGCTTCCCTCTGCACGGCAACGACCTCGGGCCCGATCGCAACCCGATCGAAGCTGGGCTCGGCTGGTGCTGCCGCGAGGAGGCTGGGTTCGTCGGGGCGGAGGCGGTGGCGCGGGCACGCACCGAGGGCACCCCCGAGAGGCTGGCGCCCTTCCGGATCGAGGGGCCCGGCATCCCGCGCCAGGGAAACCAGGTGCTCGCCGACGAGGAACCGGTCGGCGTCGTCACCAGCGGCAGCTTCTCGCCCTCGCTCGAGGTCGGGATCGGGATGGCCTACCTGCGCTCCGATTTCGCCGAGCCGGGGACCGGCGTGGAGATCAATGTGCGGGGCAAGCGCCGCGCCGCCCGGGTAGCTTCCAAGCCCCTCTACGAGAAGGAGAGATGACGTGGCCGAGGCGAACTATCCCGACGATCTGCTCTACCACGACCAGCACGACTGGGCTCGGCTGGAGGGCGATGACCACGCCGTCTTCGGGATCACCTGGTACGCCCAGGACAGCCTCGGCGAGGTCGTCTTCTACGACCCACCGGAGGTCGGCGCGACGGTCGACAAAGACTCCTCCTACGCCGAGGTCGAGTCGGTGAAGGCGGTCTCCGACGTGATCGCGCCGATGTCCGGCGAGGTCATCGAGGTCAACGACGCGCTCACCGATACGCCGGAAAAGATCAACGAGGATCCCTACGGCGGTGGCTGGCTCATAAAGGTGAAGTTGGCCCAGCCGAGCGAGGCCGAGGCCCTGCACGACGCCGCCGAATACCGCAAGCTGCTGGAAAACGACTGAGGCGCGCCCGCTCCTCGCTCACGTAGCCTTAGCTGCGTGAGCCGCTACACGTCAGCCACCCCCGCAGACCGGGCCGAGATGCTGGCGACGATCGGCGTCGATTCGGTCGCCGACCTGTTCGAGCAGGTCCCCGAGCCGCTGCGGCTGAACCGTCCGCTGGCGCTCGAGCAGGGCCTCGGCGAGGCCGAGGTCTACGAGCGGCTGGCGGCGCTCGCCGAGCGCAACTCCGACGCCGAAGAGCAGGTCTGCTTCCTCGGCGCCGGGATGTACGACCACTACGTGCCGGCGATCGTCGACGCGATCACCCAGCGCTCCGAGTTCCTGACGCCGTACACGCCCTACCAGCCGGAGATCTCCCAAGGCGGCCTGCAGGCGATGTTCGAGTTTCAGACGATGATGTCGGAGCTGACCGCGCTGCCGGTATCGACCGCAGGGCTCTATGAGGGGCCGTCCTCGGTCGCCTCGGCCGGCTACTTGGCGATCGGTGCGACCGGGCGACGGCGCTTCGTCGTCTCGCGCGGCCTCCACCCGCACAGCCGCGAGACCCTCACGACCTACTCACAGGGCTACGACGCCGAGATCGCCGAGGTCGGGCTGGAGGATGGGGCGACCGATGCGACGGCGCTGGCCGCTGCAGTCGATGACGACACCGCAGCCGTCTTCCTGCAGAGCCCCAACTTCCTCGGCGCGGTCGAGGACGTCGAGGCGCTCGGCGCCGCCGCCAAGGAGCACGGCGCGCTGCTCATCGTCGCGGTCGACGCGATGACGCTCGGGGTGCTGCGGCCGCCGGGCGAGTGCGGCGCCGACGTCGCCCTGGGCGAGGGGCAGCCGCTCGGCAATCGCCTGGATTTCGGTGGCCCCTCGTTTGGTTTTTTCTGCGGGACCGAGGAGCTGATGCGGAAGATGCCGGGACGGATCGCCGGGGAGACCGACGACGTCGACGGCCGCCGCGGCTTCGTCCTCGCGCTGCAGACCCGCGAGCAGCACATCCGTCGCGAGAAGGCGACGCACAACATCTGCACGGCGCAGGCGCTCAACGCACTGGCGGCGACCGTGCACCTCGCCTGGCTGGGGCGGGAGGGCTTCCGCGAGCTGGGCGAGCTGCTCGTGCGCCGGACGGCCTACGCGCGCGAGCGGCTGGCGGCGCTCGACGGGATCGAGCCGCTGCACGGGGCGCCGGTCGTGCGCGAGTTCGCCGTCCGCCTCGACGCGCCGGTCGACCGCGTGCTGGAGCGCTGTGCGGAGCGAGGGATCGCCGCCGGCTACCCGCTCGGCCGCGACTATTCCGAGTACGAGGACGGGCTGCTGATCGCGATCACCGAGCGGCGCAGCCGCGAGCAGGTCGATGCGTTGGCGGAGGCTCTCGGCGCCGCGGTCGCGGCGGAGTGTGGCGACTTTCCGATCCATAACAGCGGAAAGTCGCCACAGACCAAGCCGCAGCCGCCCCAAACCCAGGAGATTGGCTGATGGCGCTCTCGGAGACCCCGATGCAGCGCGAACGGGCGCGGACGATCTTCGAGAAATCGAAGGCCGGCCGGCGCGCCGCCGTATTGCCGGAGGCGGGGGTCCCTGAGCCGCCGCTGGAAGAGCTGATCCCGGCGAAGCTGCTGCGCGACGAGCCGCCGCGGCTGCCCGAGATCGCCGAGCCGGAGATCGTCCGCCACTACAACCGCCTCTCGCGCCGCAACTTCGACCTCGACAGCGGCTTCTACCCGCTCGGCTCCTGCACGATGAAGCACAACCCGCGGCTCAACGAGCGGGTGGCGGCGCTGCCCGGCCACGCCCGCCTGCACCCGGCGCAGGACCCGCGCCGCGCCCAGGGGGCGCTGGAGCTGATGTGGCTGCTGCAGGAGTCGCTGGCCGAGATCTGCGGTCTGCCGCACGTCAGCCTGCAGCCCTCCGCCGGCTCCCACGGCGAGCTTGCCGGGCTGCTGCTGACCCGCGCCTTCCATGCCGACCGCGGCGAAGAGCGGACCAAGGTGCTGGCGCCGGACACGGCGCACGGCACCAACCCGGCCTCGGTGACGATGGCCGGCTACGAGGCGGTCAAGGTGGCGACCAACGAGCGGGGCGGAGTGGAGATGGACGACCTGCGCGCCAAAGTCTCCGGCGAGGTCGCCTGCCTGATGCTGACCAACCCCAACACGCTCGGTCTCTTCGACGAGAACATCGCCGAGATCGCCGCCCTGATCCACGAGGTCGGGGGCACCCTCTACTACGACGGGGCGAACCTGAACGCGGTGATGGGCAAGTCGCGGCCCGGCGACATGGGCTTCGACATCGTCCACGTCAACCTGCACAAGTCGTTCAGCCAGCCGCACGGCGGCGGCGGGCCCGGGGCGGGGCCGATCGCGGTCTCGGAGCGGATCGAGCCCTTCCTGCCCCGGCCCCAGGTCGTGCGGCCAACAGGCGAGAACGGTGGCGGCCCTTTCTACGACCTCGACCACGACCGACCGAAGTCGATCGGGCGTCTGCGCGGCTTCCAGGGCAACTTCGGGGTCTTCGTCCGCTCCTACGCCTACATCCTCAGCCTCGGCGCCGACGGCCTCGCCGAGGCCTCGGAGACCGCGGTCCTCAACGCCAACTACCTGAAGGCGCGTTTGGCGCAGGGTCGCTCCGGCAAGCACCTGCCCGTCGCCTTCGACCGCCACTGCATGCACGAGTTCGTCCTCTCCGGCAAGCCGATGAAGCGGGAGCTCGGCGTCGCGACGCTGGACCTCGCCAAGCGGCTGCTCGACTTCGGCTTCCACCCGCCGACCGTCTACTTCCCGCTGCTGGTGGAGGAGGCGCTGATGGTCGAGCCGACCGAGACCGAGACCAAGGAGAGCCTCGACGCCTTCGCCGACGCGATCGAGGAGATCCTCGCCGAGGCCGAAGACGACCCCGGCATCGCCAAGCAGGCTCCCTACACGACCCCGGTCCGCCGCCTCGACGAGGTCAAGGCAACCCGCAGGCCGGTCGTCCGCCAGCCACTCGACTGAGGTGGCGATGCGGACGATCGGGGTGGCTGCGCTGGTCGCAGCCGCGAGCTCGCTCGCGACCTGTGGGTCGTCCTCGCAAGAGCCGCCCGCCGACCGGAGCATGCGTCCACAGAGCCACGCTGGGATCCCGCCCGGGTGTAGTGCGAAGAGCGTGGCCACGCAGTTCGGCGGTTTCCTGGAAGCGGTCAGCGAGCGTCGGCAAGACGTGGCGCTGCACCGTCTCGCCCCCAGACCGGACTTCCTCGTCGTCACCCTCTACAAGGGGGCGCGACCGGGGGAGGGCAGGGTCGACGCCGAGACCCCGAAGGCGGTGTTTCGCAACTTTGCCGCGACGATCCCCGCTGGCGAGCCGACGGCCCTGCTCGTAGTCGCCGTTGGGAAAGTCGCCCCCTTCGCCAGCGCCTACGAGGAGAAGACCGGGCCGGGGCGGCGGACGGCCGGCGCCGAAATCGTCGCGAGGCTGGGCCGCGGCGGGGTGCTGTCAGGGAAGGTCGGGATCGATTGCGAGGCCAGCCGGATGTACCTGGGTGCCATGCAGGTCACGCGCGGGTTGAGGCAGCAAAGGCACTGCGGCGAGCTGGTCCGCCTCGGGGCGCGCCGGCCCGTGCTCTGCGTCATCTAAAGCTCCGGCAGCTCCTGCTTCAGCTCCAGCACCGGGGCGAAGAGGTCGCCGTGCTCCTCTATCCGCTCCAGGACATCGCCGGCCTCGAAAACGAGGCAGTCGCGGTCTTCTCGGTCGAGCGCTCCTTCGACCTCCTCCCAAGAGACAGGGGTCGAGACGGTCGGCCGCTCTCGGGCTCGCAGCGAGTAGACGGCGATCGTCGTCTTGCGGGCGTGGTTCTGCGACCAGTCGACGAAGACCTTCCCTTTGCGATCGACCTTCTTCATCTTCGAGACGACCTCTTTGGGGGTCTGCTTCTCGAGCAGCTGGGCAATCGCCCGGGCGAGCGGTTTCGTCTCGTCGTAGCTGGTCTCGGTATTGAGCGGCACGTACACCTGCAGCCCCTTCGAGCCCGAGGTCTTCGGCAGGCACTCGACGCCGAAGTGGCCGAACAGCTCGCGCAGCCGCACGGCGATCCTGCAGCAGTCGATGACGTCGGCCGGCGGTCCCGGGTCGAGGTCGAAGACGAGCACGGTCGGCCGGTCGAGCCGCTCGGCCAGCGAGAGCGACGGGTGCAGCTCGATCGCCGCCAGCTGTGCCATCCAGACCAGGGTCGGCCGGTCTTCGCAGACGCAGAAGTCGATTTCCCCGGTCTCGGCCGACACCCGTGCCGTCTTCACCCAGTCGGGGCGGTGCTTGGGGCAGCGCTTCTCGAAGAAGGCCGCCTCGGTGTCGTCGACGCCCTCCGGGAAGCGGCGCAGGGTCAGCGGTCGGCCCTTCAGGTGGGGGACGATCGCTGCCGCCACCTTGGCGTAGTAGTCGACGACCTCGCCCTTGGTGAAACCGGCCTTCGGGTAGAGGACCTTGCCGAGGTTGGTGAGTTTCAGCTCACGGCCGTCGACCTCGACCGTTCGCCCCGAGGCCACCGGCTATTTCGAGGACTTTGCTTTGGACCTGGAGGACTTCGACCGCGAGGCAGCTTTTTTGGGAGCCGTTTTGCTCCTTTTCTTGGAGGCAGACTTGACGGCCGGCCTTGCCGCCTTGCCGTCGCCCTTGCCCTTCACCGCGGCGATGCTCTCCTCGAGCGCGCTCATCAGGTCCGGAGCCTTGGTTGGTTCCTTCTCTTGCTGTGGCGCCGCGACGATGTCCTTGCCTTCGGCCTTCTGTTCGATCAGCCCCAGGAGCTGCTCGCGGTACTCGTCGCGGTAGGCGCTCGGATCGAACTCGCTGGTCAGCGAGTCGATCAGCTGCTCGGCCATCTCAACCTCTTTTTTGCCGACCTTCGGATTTTCGGAAGGCAGCACGTCGTCGAGTTCCGACGGCGGCACCACCTCGTCGGCGAAGCGCATCGTGGTCAGGGTGAGGACGCCGTTGCTGGGGCGGAGCGCCGCCAGGTGCTCCTTGTTGCGGAAGACGAAGCGGGCGATCGCCACCTTGCCCGACTCTTCCATCGCCTGGGCCAGCAGCGAATAGGCTTTCTCGGCGCCCTCGGCCGGCCCCAGGTAGTAGGGGCTGCCGAAGTAGATCGGGTCGATCTCCTCGAGGTCGACGAAGTCCTGGACCTCGATCGCGCGGGTCTTCTCCGGCGCCAGCGCCGACATCTCATCTTTGCTCAGCGGCACGTAGCGATCGGGGGCGAGCTCGAAGGCCTTGACGATCTCCTCGTAGGGAACCTCCTCGTCGGTGCCTTCGGCGACGCGGCGGTGGCGGATGCGGGCGCCGTCGGAGCCGCGGATCTCGCGCAGCGAGATGCCGCGGCGCGCCACCGCGCTGTAGAGCTTGACGGGCACGTTGAGGAGCCCGAAGCTGATCGTCCCACTCCAAATAGCTCTTGCCATCAGCAAATCACCTACCCGGATTCTCGCAGCCGCGCACCGCCCGCATCTGCGGGCCCGGCCGCCCGGGATGCATCTTGCGGGCGGTGCGGGATCATGGCCGGCGTGCTGTTCGAGCTTCGCGAGATCGGCCTCAGCCGCGGCGGGCGCCCCGTCCTCGAATCGGTCAGCGCCGAGTTCCCGGAGGGGGCGACCGCCGTGGTCGGCCCCTCGGGAAGTGGCAAGTCCACTCTGCTTCGCCTCCTCAACCGCCTCGTCGATCCCGGCCGCGGCACGATCTCCTACCGCGGCCGCTCGCTGCTCGAGTACGACCCGCTGGCGCTGCGGCGCGAGGTCGCCCTGGTGCCGCAGCTGCCGGCGCTGCTCGACGGGACGGTCGAATCCAACCTGCGCTACGCCGCCGGGCTGGCCGGCAGGGAGCTCGACGCACAGCGCTGCCTCAGCCTTGCCGGCCTCGGGCCCGCCTTTGCCGAACGCGACGTCGGCGAGCTCTCGGTCGGCGAGCGGCAGCGGGCGATGCTGGCCCGGGCGCTCAGCCAGGAGCCTCGCGTCCTGCTCCTCGACGAGCCGACCTCGGCGCTGGACCAAGCAGCCCGTGACGAGGTCGAGGCGACCCTGGCGCGGCTGCGCCGCGAGCTGGAGATCTCGCTGGTCGTCGTCAGCCACGACCCCGAGCAGGCACGGCGGCTGGCCGACCGCGCGCTGCGGCTGGAGGGGGGACAGGTGGTCGCGAGCGGCTCGCTCGAGGAGGCGCTGGCATGAACGCGTCGATCGACGTCTCGCTGGGGCAGGTCGCGGCGGCACTCGCCCTGGTCGCACTCGCCGCGGCGATCTCCTTTTGGCGGCGCGCCGACCTGGAGCGCGACATCGCCGAGGCCGCGATCCGCTCCTTCGTCCAGCTGACCGCGATCGGCTACGCGATCGAGCTGATCTTCGAGGCGGACACGATCTGGCTGGTCCTGGTCCTGCTCGCCACGATGGTCCTCTTCGGCGCGATCACCGCCCGTGGCCGGGCCCGGCGAGTCCCGGGCGCCTTCTGGCCGCTGCTGGTCGCCTTGACCGCGGCGGGGGCCACCACGCTCGGGCTCGTCGTCGCCCTTGACATCTTCGAGCCGACCCCGCGCTACCTGGTCCCGGTCGGCGGCATGGTGATCGGCAACGCGATGACCGCCGCCGCGGTGGCGCTCAACCGGCTCGGCGACGAGGTCGCCGACTCGCGGGCGCGGATCGAGGGGACCCTGGCGCTCGGGGCGACCGCACGCGAGGCGGCGGCCCCGACCGTCCGCCGCGCCCTGCGCTCGGGGACCATCGCGCTGATCGACTCGACCAAGACCACCGGCTTGATCTTCTTCCCCGGGACGATGGTCGGCATGCTCCTCGCCGGAGCCGAACCGGCCGACGCGGTGCGCCTCCAACTGATCCTCCTCTACGCCCTGCTCGGAAGCGTCTCGATCGCCGCCCTGGTCGCGACCGGTCTCGCCTACCGCAACTTCTTCACCCCGGCGCAGCAGCTGCGGGAGCTCGACGTACACTGAGCCGGTGAGCCGGCAGCAGCGCCTGACGCTGGTCGCGACGATCCTCGGCTCGACGGTCGTCTTCCTCGACTCGACCGTGGTCAACGTGGCGCTGCCGGCGATCGCCGGCGATCTCGACGCCGGGCTCGCCGGCCAGCAGTGGGTGGTCGAGGCGTACATGCTGACGCTCGTCTCGCTGCTCCTGGTCGGCGGCTCGCTCGGCGACCAGTTCGGGCGACGGCGGATGTTCGTCTTGGGCCTGATCGCCTTCGGCGCCACCTCGATCCTCTGCGCGCTGGCGCCGTCGGTCGAGTTCCTGATCGGCGCCCGGGCCCTGCAGGGGATCGCCGGAGCGCTGCTGGTCCCGGGCTCGCTGGCGATCGTCGCCGCCAGCTTCGAGGGCGCGGCGCGCGGCAAGGCGGTCGGCACCTGGACCGCCTGGACCGGGATCGCGACCGTTTTCGGCCCGGCCGGAGGCGGGGCGCTGATCGAGGCACTCTCCTGGCGAGCGATCTTCTGGGTCAACATCCCGCTGATCGCGCTCACCGTGGCGCTGACGCTCCACTCGGTGCGCGAGAGCCGCGACCCCGAGGCGTTTCGCGGCATCGACTGGGCCGGGATCGCGCTCTCCGCCGCCGGCCTGGGCGGCCCTGTATTCGCGCTGATCGAACAGCCGAGTCACGGCTGGGGCGACCCCTTGGTCTGGGTGCCGATGGTCGCCGGCATCGTCTGCTTTGCGCTGTTCGTCCTGCGCGAGGCCCGCGCCCGCCACCCGATGCTCGACCTCGGCCTGTTCCGGATCCGCAACTTCCGGGTCGCCAACCTGACCACCCTCAGCGCCTACGCAGGGCTGATCGGCGGCCTCTTCTTCGTCACCCTCTTCCTCCAGCAGGTCGCCGGCTACTCGCCGATCGAGGCGGGCCTGGCGACGACGCCGATCTCGCTGATCCTCTTCGTGCTCTCGCCTCGCTTCGGCAGGATCGCTTCCGGTGTCGGCCCCCGGGCACCGATGTGCGCCGGCCCGATCGTCGGCGGGATCGGGCTTCTCCTCCTCCTGCAAGTCGACGCCTCCCCCGACTACCTCGCCGAGGTGCTGCCGGCGATCGTCGTCTTCGGTCTCGGTCTGGCGGCGACCGTGGCGCCGCTCACGGCGACCGTCCTCGATTCCGTCGAGGAGCGCCATGTCGGCATCGCCTCGGGGGTCAACAACGGGGTCTCGCGAGTCGCCGGTCTGCTGGCGATCGCCGTGCTCGGCGCGGTGATCTCGGCCAGCTTCGGATCCACCCTCGACGACGAGCTCGGAGACCGACCGCTGGGACCGGCGGCCGCAAGTGCGGTCTCGGAGGCCAAGAAGCAGCCTCTTGCGGTGCCTTCCACCAGGCAGCTTCCGCCCGCCTCGGCGGCGCGCGTCCAAGCGGCCGCGGCCGACGCCTCGACCTCCGCATTCCATCTCGGCATCCTGATCGCCGGCCTCTTGATGATCGCCGGCGGCATCGTCGCCGGCCTGGGGATCGAGAACCCGCGCCGCCGGATCGAGGCCGTCCCGACCCGCGGCTCTGCCCAAGCGGGCGAGTGCGGTCACGGCACCGAGGCCGACAGCGCCGAGCCCAAGCCGCTTCCCGCGGGGGGTGAGGCGACCGCAGCCGAACCCGCCTGACACCTGGGATGGTGTGCCTCTCGAACGGGCGGATACTCAAAGGGCCGCCCTAAATTAGGGCGGCCCTTGTCCGGGCGAGAGGCACACCATCCCAGGTGCCCCTGAAATAGGCTGCGCCCGTGAGCGCCCCAGTCATCTTCTCCGGCATCCAGCCGACCGGCCGCAAGCACCTCGGCAACTACATCGGGGCGATCCGCCAGTACGTTGAGGGGCAGGAGCGCGGCGATCCGGCGATCTTCTGCATCGTCGACCTGCACGCGATCTCGGTCGCCTTCGACCCCGTTGAGCTGCGCGAGCGCCTCTACGACACGACTGCGATCCTGCTCGCCGCCGGCCTCGACCCGGAGCGCTGCGTCCTCTTCCGCCAGTCCGACGTCCAGGAGCACACCGAGCTGACCTGGCTGCTCTCGGCCGTCACCGCCCACGGCGACCTCAACCGCATGCACCAGTTCAAGGACAAGTCCGCCAAACAGCGTGAACTGGTCTCGGCGGCGCTCTTCTTCTACCCGGTGCTGATGGCCGCCGACGTGCTCGCCTACCGGGCGACCGAGGTGCCGGTCGGCGACGACCAGCGCCAGCACGTCGAGCTGACGCGGGAGATCGCCCGTCGCTTCAACGAGCGCTTCGGCGAGACGCTGGTCGAGCCCGAGCACCGCATCCCCGAGGTCGGCGCCCGGATCATGGACCTGCAGGAGCCGGAGCGGAAGATGTCGACGACCGGGGCGACGGAGGCGGGGACGCTCTACGTCCTCGACGAGCCCGCCGCGATTCGCAGGAAGCTCGGCAGCGCGGTCACCGACTCCGGGCGCGAGGTCGTCCGCTCGCCCGACAAGCCGGGCGTGGCCAACCTGATCGACGTTCTCGCCGTGGCGCGAGGGGTCGACCCGTCCGCGGTCGAGAGCGAGTTCGAGGGCGCCGGCTACGGCGACTTCAAGCAGGCCGTCGGCGAGGCCGTGGTGGGGCTGCTGGCGCCGGTCCGCGAGCGCTACACCGAGTTGCGTGCCGACCAGGAGGCGCTCGAGGCGGCCCTCGACACCGGTGCCGAGAAGGCGCGAGCGATAGCCGCCTCGACCCTTGCCGAGGTTCGCGAGCGTATGGGCATCGGCCCTTCAAGCAAATAGCCGAGAAGGGGGAGCTATTGCTGCCGGTGCGCCTGGCACTCTAGGACGCGTGACATCGACGAAAGTCGACGAGCAGCCCAGGCCCAGGCCCTCGGCCCTGCTTCTCCCTGCTCGAAGCAGAATCCTGATCGTCCGGGATCAGCAAGTGATGCTCGACGCCGATCTGGCCGATCTGTACGGCGTAGAAACGCGGACGCTGCTGCAGCAAGTCAGGCGCAATGCCCGTCGGTTCCCCAACGGCTTCATGTTCCAGCTGTCTGCGACTGAGCTGGAGGCTTTGAGATCACAATTTGTGATGTCAAACAACCAGGGTCGCGGCGGCCGCAGAACTCGACCGTACGCGTTTACCGAGCAGGGTGTTGCAATGCTCTCCAGCGTCCTACGCAGTGAGCGAGCGGTCGCGGTCAACATCGAGATCATGCGCGCCTTCGTCGAGACGCGTCAGACGGCATCGAGTTACGCGAAGCTGGCGATGCGTATGGACGAACTAGAACGGACGACAGCCGGCAAGCTCGGTGAGCACGAGCAGCACCTCGCTGCCATCTTCAAGGCTCTGAAGCAGTTGATGGCGCCGCCACCCAAGCGCAGACGTCCGGCCGGTTTCAGGCCGCCGGACGAGGACTAGGCTTAGTCGATGAGCGTCGCTGAACTCGAGCTCGAGCTCGATGTCTTCGCCGGGCCGTTCGACCTGCTGCTGGCGGTGCTGCTGCGCGAGGAGGTCGACCTGCTGGAGGTGCAGCTGGCCGAGGTCGTGGTCGCCTATGTGGAGCACCTGGAGCGGGAGGGCGAGCTGGAGCTCGAGGTGGCGACCGAGTTCCTCGTCCTGATCGCCGCGCTGCTGGAGCTGAAGTCGCGCCTGATGCTGCCCGGCGCCGACGGGGACATGGAGGAGCTGGCGCCCGAGGAGGCGGTCGAGGAGCTGCTGGCCCGGCTGCTCGAGTACCGCCGCTACCGCGACGCCGCGGCGATGCTGGGGGAGCGCTTCGAGGCGGCGCGGGGCTACCTGTATCGCTCCGCGCCCCTGCCCTCGCGGCTGCGTCAGGTGGCGCTCGAGGCGGCGACGGCCGCCTACGACCCCGAGCGCCTGGGCACCGCGCTGGGCGATCTGCTGACGACGCCACCGCCGCTCGACATCGGCCACATCCGACCGACGGTCTCCCTGGAGCGGCGGCTGCGTGCCCTGCGCGACGCGCTGGCGGGGCGTCCCAGTATCGACTTCGACGAGCAATTCGGCGGCGAGGACCGGCTCACCCAGGCGGTGACCCTGTTCGCGCTGCTCGAGCTTTACCGGAAGGGCGAGGTGACCTGGAGGCAGGGCGAGCCGCTCGGCCCGATCGAGATCCGCAAGGCCGAGGGGGCGGGATGAGCGATCTGCCCCGCACGATCGAGGCGCTGCTCTTCCTCTCGCCGCAGCCGGTCGGCGTCGCCGACCTCGCCGAGGCGACCGAGTCGACCGAAGGCCAGGTGGCGGAGGCGATCGATCTGCTGCGCGAAGACCTCGCCGAGGGCAAGCGGGGAGTGGTTCTGCGCGAGGTGGCCGGGGGCTTCGCTCTGGCCAGCGACCCGGCCAGCGAGGGCGCGGCACGGCGGTTGCTCGCCAAGCCGCGGACGCCGCCGCTGACCCAGGCGCAGGCGGAGACGCTGGCCATCATCGCCTACCTGCAGCCCGTCTCGCGGCCGGAGGTGGCACGGATCCGTGGCGTCTCCTCGGAGTCGGCCGCCCAGACGCTGACCGAGCGCGGCCTGATCGAGGAGTCGGGACGCTCGCAGTTCGGTGCCGCCCTGTTCAGGACGACGGAGCTGTTCGAAAAGCTTTTCGGGCTCGCCGGGCTCGATCGGCTGCCCGATCCGTCGAAGTTCGATCCCAGTCCCGAGGACGAGCGGGAGCTTCGGGAGAGGTTGCTCAAGGCGGGCGAGCAGCGGGCTGAGCCTTGATGCGGAGGAGGGGCGGGGGTCGGTCCCGGCGGTTGGTGGGAGAGAGGCGCGAGGGACGACTCCGGCTACGCCTAAATCCCGCCTCCGGCGGGATTGATCTCGAGCGCCCTGCGGGCGCAGAAAGCACTCCGCGGTGCCGGTGGGAGGCTAGGCCGGAGTCGTCCCTCGCGCCTCTCTCACCAGCCCCAGCCGCGACTCGTTTGCCGGCCACTCCTTTCGCAATTGCGGCTCGTTAAGTACCTCGCGCACGGAGGCGTCGCCTCGCGCCGTGCCGTGGAGCGAATCGTTGCCGCGGGTCGAGTGACCGTGGACGGCGAGGTGGTGACCGATCCGGCGCGGGACGTGGGGGAGGGAGATGAGGTGCGGGTCGATGGGTCGCTTGTTTCGGCTGAGGCGCGGGAGGTCTGGGCGGTCAACAAGCCAGCCGGGGTTGTCTCGACGGCCCGTGAGCCGGGGGACCGGCTGGCTGTGGTCGAGCTTGTCCGCTCCGAGGCGCGTCTGTACCCGGTCGGCCGGCTCGACGCCGACTCGACCGGACTGCTGCTGCTCGCCAACGACGGCGAGCTCGCCAACCGGCTCACCCACCCGCGCTACGAAGTGCCGAAGGCCTATCTGGTCGAGCTGCGGCGGCCGCCGTCGGCCGAGGACCTACGGCGGCTGGGGGACGGGGTCGAGCTGGAGGACGGCCCGACCGCGCCGGCCGAGGTGCGGTGGCTCGGCGAGCGCGAGATCGAGATCGTCCTGCGCGAGGGCCGCAATCGCCAGGTGCGGCGCATGGTCGAGACGGTGGGCAACAGGGTCGTGGCGCTGCGCCGCGTCCGCTTCGGCCCGATCGAGCTCGGCGGCCTCGCCGAGGGCGCCGCCCGCCGCCTCTCCACCGACGAGATCGCGCTTTTATATGAGGCGCCCTCCGGACGTGCCGCAGATTAGAGGACCATATGGGTATCCAAGCTGCGGCACGTCCACCTGAGAAGATGCGCGGGATGGACGAGCAGAGACTCTTCGCGGTGCGGGGCGCCGTGCAGGCGGAGGCGAACGAAGCCGATGCGATCGTCGAGGCGACGACCGAGCTGATGCAGGAGCTGCTCGGCCGCAACGCGCTCGAGTCCGCGGCGCTGGTCAGCTGCCTCTTCACCACAACCGTGGACCTCGACGCCGAGTTCCCGGCCGTGGCGGCCCGCGGCGCCGGGCTCGACGCCGTGCCATTGCTTTGTTGCCAGGAGATCCCCGTACCGGGCGCGATGCCGCGCGTGATCCGGGCGATGGTCCACTATTACGCGCCGGTCTCCCACTCGCCGGCGCACGTCTACTTGGGTTCAACCCAGGAGCTGCGGACGGACCTGCACGCCGCCCAGTAGCCCCCCGGACGGCGCTGTAGCCCCGGGTGCTCGCCTGCCGTACGCCCTGGTTTCGGGCAAACTCCGTCCCGATGACCGTCACCTTCGCGGAGAAGCTCGCCCGCATGCCGGGCTACCAGGCCGGCGTGCCGGCCGGCAAGGCGCCCGAGGCGATCGCCGCCGGCGGGATCGCCCAGCTGGCCTCGAACGAGTCGCCCTTCCCGCCGCACCCGAAGGTGGTGGAGGCGATCCGCGCCGCGGCAACGGCGATGAATCGTTACCCCGACCCGGGCGCGACGGCGCTACGCCGCCGGATCGCCGAGCGCTACGAGACCGAGCCGGGCCGCGTCGCGGTCGGCAACGGCTCCTGCGAGATCCTGCTCGCCGCCGCCGAGGCGCTCTGCGAGCCCGGCGCCGAGATCCTCTACGCCTGGCCCTCCTTCTCGATCTATCCGCACCTGGCGGCGCTGACCGGGGCGCGTGAGGTTCGCGTGCCGCTCGGTGAGGGCGACGTCCACGACCTCGACGCGATGGCGGCCGAAGTGACGGCTGCCACCCAGCTCGTCCTCGTCTGCAATCCCAACAACCCGACCGGCACCCACCTGCCCGCTGCGCGGATCGCCGACTTCTGCGAAGGCCTCCCGAGCCACGTGACGATCGCCCTCGACGAGGCCTACGCCGAGTTCCAGACCGACGATGATCCCGACGCGACCATCGACCTGCTCGCCGACTTCCCCAACCTGGTCGTGCTGCGGACCTTCAGCAAGGTCTACGGCCTGGCCGGGCTGCGGGCCGGCTTCGCGATCGGCTCGACCAAGTTCCGCGCCGCGGTCGACGCCGTCCGCCAGCCGTTCAGCGTCAACGCGCTGGCCCAGGCGGCGGCAGCCGAGGCGATCCTCCACCAGGACGATGTCGAGCGCCGGGTCGAGCAGACGATCGTCGAGCGGATCCGGGGCGAGGAGGCGCTGCGCGAGATCGGACTCACCACCGCCGAGACGCAGACCAACTTCTCCTGGATCGACCTCGGCGAAGCCGACGAGGCGGAGATCGTCGCCGGCCTCGCCGAGCGCCAGATCGCCGTTCGACCCGGCACCGCGCTCGGCGGACCCGGCCACATCCGGGTCAGCTACGGCACCACGGCCGAGAACGGCCGCTTCCTCGCCGCCCTCGGCGAGCTCCTCGACTGAACACTTGCCCCACCGGGCTCGGTCTAGGTGGAAAGTAAAGTCTTCGATGTGGAGAAAGGCGGCGGCAAGATGATGGTCGGAATGGGGGAGACGCGCGACAGGGTCCGCGACCAGCGGATCGAGCGGGTCGTGGAGCTGGTCTCGCCGGAGGCGCTGATCGGCGACTTGCCGCTCGGCGAGGAGCGCGAGAGCGCGGTCGTGCGCGGCCGCGGCGAAGTCGGCAACGTCCTCGACCGCAGCGACGACCGGCTCCTCGTCGTGGTCGGGCCGTGCAGCGTGCACGACGTCGACGCCGCGCTCGACTACGCAGGCAGGCTCGCCGGGACGGCGGCGGAGCTGCGCGACGACCTGCTGGTGGCGATGCGCGTCTACTTCGAGAAGCCACGGACCACGACCGGCTGGAAGGGGTTGATCAACGATCCCTACCTGGACGGCTCCTGCGACGTCAACGCCGGCCTGCGCATGGCCCGCAAGCTGCTGCTCCAGGTGCTCGATCTCGGCCTGCCGATCGGTTGCGAGTTCCTGGACCCGATCACGCCGCAGTACATCTCCGACACGGTCGCCTGGGGGGCGATCGGCGCCCGCACCACCGAGAGCCAGATCCACCGCCAGCTCGGCTCTGGCCTCTCGATGCCGATCGGCTTCAAGAACCGCACCGACGGCAACGTCCAGGTCGCGGTCGACGCGGTCCGCGCCGCGGCGGCGTCGCACGCCTTCGCTGGCATCGACGACGCCGGCAAGCCGGCGATCCACCACACGGCTGGCAACCCCGACGGCCACGTGATCCTGCGCGGCGGCAGGGGCGCCCCGAACTGCGATTCCGAGGGTGTCGGCGCGGCGCTCGAGATGCTGGGCAAGGCCGGCCTCGCAGAGCGGCTGGTGATCGACGCCTCGCACGACAACAGCGAAAAGGACCCCGCCAAGCAGCTTGAAGCGGCAGCCCGGATCGCCGACCAGGTGGCTGACGGCAACGCGGCGATCGTCGGCGTGATGCTGGAGTCGTTCCTGGTCGAGGGCAACCAGGACCTCGGTGACGGCTCCTCCCTCACCTACGGCCAGTCGATCACCGACGCCTGCATCGACTGGGACGAGACGGTCACGGTGCTGGAGCGCCTGGCGACGGCGGCCAGGGCGCGGCGCGGTCGATGAGAATCGCCGTTCTCGGGGTGGGCCTGATCGGGGGCTCGATCGGCCTCGCCGCGAAGCAGCGGCTCGGCTGCGAGGTGGTCGGGTGGGGCCCCAACCGGCCGACGCTGGACCGCGCGGTCGAGCTGGAAGCCATCGACCGCCCGGCCGATTCCGTCGACGAGGCATGCGCCGGCGCCGAGCTCGTCTTCTGCTCCGCGCCGGTGTCGGTTTTGCCGGAACTGGTCGCGGTCGCGCTCGACTCAAGCGGCTCCGACACGGTCGTCACCGACGCCGGCTCGACCAAGCGCCAGATCGTCGCCGCCGCGGGCGACGATGAGCGCTTCGTCGGCGGCCACCCGCTGGCCGGTGCGGAGACCGCCGGCGTGCAGAACGCCCGCACCGATCTCTTCGAGGGAGCGCGCTGGTACCTGACCCCGACCGAGCGCTCCAGCGGCATCCTCTACGACCGCCTGCAGCGGACGATCGCCGGGTTCGGCGGCCGTCCGCAGGCGATCGACGCCGAGGCGCACGACCGGCTGATGGCGGCGGTCAGCCACCTGCCTCACGTGCTCGCGGACGTGTTGGTCGCCCAGGCGGCGGCAGAGCTGACACGCGACTCCGAGCGCCTGCCCGAGGTCGGCCCGAGCTTCCGCGACGCGACCCGGGTGGCCGGCTCGAACCCCTCGATCTGGGCGGACATCTTCGCCGCCAACGGGGAGGCGATCGCGGCGGCGATCGACGACGTCGTCGCACGCCTGAACGAGGCGAAGGCGTTGATCAGTGCCGATGAGCCCGAAGCGCTCGCCGCCTGGCACGCCGCCGCCGGCAGCGATCGCCGCCTCCTGCTCGAGGCCGATCTCGCCGCAGCCCCGCTGCGGGAGGTCCGAGTCGTCGTCGCCAACCGCCCCGGCACCGTCGCCGAGCTGGCCCTGGCCCTCGGCGAAGCGGGGGTCAACATCGAGGACATGGCGCTGCACCCCTCGGCCGACATGCAGTCGGGGGCGATCTCGTTCTGGGTGGCCGGCGACGAGCAGGCCGAGCGCGCCGCCGCCCTCGTCCGCGAGCTCGGCCACACGGCAAGCGCCCTCGACGACGGGAGGTAGCCGGTGCGCAGGCGCTTCGAGCCCGCCGGCCCCCTGCGCGGCACGCTGCGCCCGCCGCCCGACAAGTCGGTCTCCCATCGTGCGGCGCTGATCGCCGCTATGGCCGAGGGCGAGACGGCGATCGAGGGCTACCTCGACTCGGCCGACACGCGCTCGACCCTAATGGCGGTCGAGGCGCTCGGCGCCGAGGTGGAGGGGCGGGGCGGCGACTCTCTCGAGCCGGTCCTGCGGGTGCGCGGCGTCGGCCTACGCGGAGCGCGCGAGGCGGGGATCGATGTAGGCAACGCCGGCACCCTGCTCCGCCTCCTGCCGGGTTGGCTGGCCGGACAGGAGACCGGCGCCTGGACCCTGGACGGCGACGACTCGATCCGCCGCAGACCTGTCGACCGGATCGCGGTGCCGCTGATCGAGATGGGGGGGGACATCGAGTGCGCGGACAGTGTCTTCCCGCCGCTGCGCATCGAGGCGGCCCCGCTGCACGGCATCGAGTATGAGCTGCCGGTGGCGAGCGCCCAGGTCAAGTCCTGCCTGCTGTTCGCGGGCCTGCTCGCCGAGGGCGAGACGCGCATCGTCGAGCCGCTGCCGAGCCGCGACCACAGCGAGCGGATGCTCGTCGCGGCCGGCGCCGAGATCGACCGCGACGACGGCGCCGTCTCGGTGCGCGCTGCGGTGCGGCTCGAGCCCGGCGAGATCGCGGTACCCGCCGACTTTTCCTCGGCTGCCTTCTTCCTCGTCGCGGCGCTACTCGTCGCCGGCAGCGACGTCAGGCTCGAGGGGGTGGGGCTCAACCCGACCCGGACCGGACTGCTCTCGATCCTGGCGCGGATGGGCGCCCAGATCGAAGTCGAGCCCGAAGGAGAACGGGGGGGCGAGCCCAGTGGGCGGATCCGCATCCGGCCCGCGCCCTTGCGCGGCGCCGATGTCGGCGGCCCCGACGTGCCGTTGGCGATCGACGAGCTGCCGCTGGTCGCGCTCGCGGCCTGCTTCGCCGAGGGCGAGACGACGATTCGCGACGCCGCCGAGCTGCGGCGCAAGGAGAGCGACCGGATCGCCACCGTCGCCGAGGCGCTGACCGCGCTCGGCGCCGAGGTGGAGACGAGCGCGGACGGGATGCGGATCGTAGGCGGCGCCAGCCTGCGCGGTGGCATGATCGACTCGCACGGTGACCACCGCATCGCGATGCTCGGCGCGGTCGCGGGGCTGACCTCGCGGGACGGCGTCGAGGTCGAGGGAATGGACTCCGCCGCGGTCAGCTATCCGGGCTTCGAGTCCGACCTCGCCTCGCTTTCGGGTCGCTGACCGTACTCTGCCGCCCATGGTGATCGCGATCGATGGGCCCGCTGGGGCCGGCAAGTCCACGGTCGCCCGCGCGGTCGCGGCGGCGCTCGGCTTCACCTACCTCGACTCCGGGGCGATGTACCGGTGCGTGGCGCTGGCCGCGCTCGAGCTGGGGGTCAACCTCGACGACGACGGGGTGATGACGACGCTGGCGCGGTCGCTACAGATCGAACTCGACGGCGACCGGGTCTGTCTCGACGGGTGTGACGTCGGGGCCAAAATCCGCGCACCGAAGGTCACCGAGGCCGCCTCGAAGGTCTCCGTTCACGCCGGGGTCCGTGAGGCGATGGTGGCACGCCAGCGGCAGCTGATCGATGCGGGCCGCTACGTCGCCGAGGGCCGCGACATCGGCACCGTGGTCAGTCCCGACGCTCCGCTCAAGGTCTTCCTCACTGCATCGCCACCTGAGCGGGCCCGCCGCCGCGCCGTCCAGACGAGCGAGGACGAGGCGGCGGTGCTCGAGGCGCAGCAGGAACGCGACGAGCGCGACGAGACCCGCAAGCACAGCGCCCTGCGCGCCGCCCCCGACGCGGTCGAGATCGACACGACGGGGTTGACGATCGACGATGTCGTCGACGAAGTCATCGCCCTGGCCCACGAGCGGGGCTTGGCATGAAGGCGGATGGCGCCTTTGTCGGAATATTTACGACAAAGGCGCCACAAGGGCCCGTGTCGCGATGAGCCGTCTTCCCACGGTCGCCGTCGTCGGCTTTCCCAACGTCGGCAAGAGCACCCTGGTCAACCGATTGGCCGGTGGCCGCGAGGCAGTGACCCATGCCGAGCCGGGGGTCACCCGCGACCGCAAGCGGGTGCGCTGCGAGTGGAACGGCCTCGCCTTCGAGCTGCTCGACACCGGCGGCATCGACCTCGCCGACCCCGGGGAGCTCGCCGAGGACGTGCAGCGCCAGGCGCGGATCGGCATCGCTGAGGCCGACGTCGTCCTGATGGTGGTCGACGGCCGGGCCGGCCTGCGGGCCGGCGACGCCGAGCTGGCGAGGACGCTGCGCGGCGGCGATGTTCCGGTCGTCGTCGTCGTCAACAAAGTCGACCGTCCGGGCGACGAGCACCTGACGGCAGAGTTCCACCAGCTCGGCCTCGGCGACCCGATTGCCGTCTCCGCCGCCCACGGGCTGGCCAGCGGCGACCTGCTCGACTGGGTGGTCGACCAACTCGGCGAGCTGCCGCCTCCCGTCGTCGGCGAGGAGCCGACCCGGGTCGCCGTGATCGGCCGGCCCAACGTCGGCAAGTCCTCCCTCGTCAATGCCTTCCTCGGCGCCGAGCGGGTGATCGTCTCCGAGCGGGCGGGTACCACCCGCGACGCGATCGACACCGAGCTGGAGGTCGACGGACGCGACGTCCTCCTCGTCGACACGGCTGGGCTGCGGCGCCGCGCCAAGGTCGCCGGCACCGTCGACCACTACGCGCAGCTGCGCTCCGAGCTGGCCGTGGAGCGCGCCGACGTGGCGATCGTCGTCTGCGACGCCGCCGACGGGGTCACCGCCGAGGACCTGCGGATCGCCGAGCTGGCGATGCGGGCCGGCTGCGCGACGCTGCTGGCGATGAACAAGTGGGACGCGACGGAGACCGACATCGACGATGCTCGCGCCAGGGCGGAGCGCAAGCTGCGCCTGCGGCCGGCGATCGTCACCTGCTCGGCGCTGCGCGGCCGCAACGTCGACAAGCTGCTGCCGAAGGCGCTCGAGCTGGCCGACCGGACGGCGGAGCGGATCCCGACTCCGGAGCTGAACCGCTTCGTCGCCGACGTCGTCGCCACGACGCCGCCCCCGTCTCGGCGCGGCCGCCGGCTGCGCCTCTACTACACGGCCCAGGTGGGTGAGAGCCCGCCGCGAATCGCGATCCAGGTCAATGACCGCCGCCTGATCGTCCGCGACTGGGCCTATCACTTGGAGAACCGGCTACGGGAGACCTACGGGCTGGAGGGAGTGCCGCTCATCATCGATTTCGTTCCCCATACCGGTCGTCGGCGTTGAGGATCGTCGTCTAGGCTTCCCTCCATGTCCGACGCAAATCCACTCAACGACGGGGAGTACCTCTTCACCTCCGAGTCGGTGACCGAGGGTCATCCTGACAAGGTCTGCGACCAGATCTCCGATGCGGTGCTCGACGCCGTGATGGCGGGCGACCCCGAGGGCCGCGTCGCCTGTGAGAGCCTCGTCAACACCGGGATGGCGGTCGTCTCCGGCGAGATCTCCACCGACGTCCACCTCAACGTGCCCGAGATCGTCCGCGAGACGGTCCGCGACATCGGCTACGACCACGGCGACTACGGCTATCACTGCGACCACATCTCGGTCATCGTCTCCCTCGACGAGCAGTCGGCGGACATCGCCCAGGGCGTCGACCAGGCGCTGGAGTCGAGGATCGACCCCTCAGACGACGACGAGCTCGACGTCGCCGGCGCCGGGGACCAGGGAATGATGTTCGGCTACGCGACCGACGAGACCGAGGCGCTGATGCCGATGCCGGTCCACATCGCGCACCGGCTCGCGGAACGGCTCGCGGCGGTCCGCAAGGACGGCACGCTCGGCTACCTCGGCCCCGACGGCAAGACCCAGGTCACCGTCCGCTACGCGGACGGTCGCCCGGTCCGGGTCGAAAAGCTGCTGATCTCGACCCAGCACGCAGCGGAGGTCGAGTCGCAGAAGAGGGTCAAGTCGGACCTCTGGGAGCACGTCGTGCTGCCGGTCCTCGGCAGCGAGGTCCCGGGCATGTATGAGGATGCCGAGCTGCACGGAAACTTCCTCGTCAACCCAACGGGCAAGTTCGTGATCGGCGGTCCGGTCGGCGACGCCGGCCTCACCGGCCGCAAGATCATCGTCGACACCTACGGCGGCATGGCCCGCCACGGCGGCGGCGCCTTCTCCGGCAAGGACCCTTCCAAGGTCGATCGCTCGGCCGCCTACGCCGCCCGTCACGTCGCCAAGAACGTCGTCGCGGCCGGGCTGGCGCAGCGCTGCGAGGTGCAGGTCGCCTACGCGATCGGCGTCGCCCACCCGATCTCCCTGATGGTCGAGACCTTCGGCACCGGCAGACTTCCCGATGCCGAGATCTCCCGCCTGGTCGAAGCGGAGTTCGACCTCCGTCCCGGCGCCTTCCGCCGCTACCTCGACTTACATCGCCCGATCTTCCAAAAGACGGCTGCATATGGCCACTTCGGACGTGAGGACCCGGACTTCACGTGGGAGCGAACCGACCGGGCCGACGCGCTCCGCCAGGCGGCCGGCCAGACTGAGGCGACCCCCGTCTAGAGCCCATCCCGGTAGGGGTGGAACGTCTTGTACTTTTTCCGGGGCGACGTTGGTGGACAGCCGCACGCTGTCTTCGGAAAAAGTTAAGTGGAACCCCTGCCGGGATGGGCTCTTAACGCGGCGGCTGCGGCTCGCCCAGTCCGTGTATTCCTGACGCCGATGCTCCCGTCGCTTGGTCGACGCGGTGGACGACCTCCTCGGGGTTGGCTACCCCCGCGAAGACGAAGTTGTAGTCGTCGGTTGCAGCGGTGTCGAAGTCGACGTCGCCGATCTGCATCACCCGCTGGTAGACGGACTGGCGGTAGTTGACGTTCTGCACCCGCTCCAGCCGCGTCTCCTGAACCTCCCGGGAGACGATCCCGCGCTTTATGTTGAGGCGGCGGTCGGTGATCGTGTAGGTGGTGGCGACGCGTTTGACGAAGCCGGCCAGGACGGTGAGGCCGACCACTGCCAGGACGATGAGGAAGACGGTGCCGTCGTCGGCGCCGAACAGCTTGGCGAGCAGGCCGGCGAGGGCGGCGACCGCGATCCCCTTCAGGTAGAAGCCGAGGATCGCCCGCCACGAAGGGTGACCTTGGAAGATCACCTGCTCACCCGGACTGAGGTTGAGGGCCATCGCCGGGCAGGATATCCCGCCGTCCGCCTTCCTCCATACCGTCGCCAAGATGACGATCGCCAAGGTCGAGCCCCTCACCACCGCCCGCGCCCTGCGTGGTCCCTTCGACTACCGCCTGCCCGCGGCGATGGCCGAGCTCGAGGTGGGCAGCGTGGTCCGGGTGCCGTTCGGGCGCCGCCGCGCCCTGGGCGTCGTCGTCGAGTTGGCCGAGACGTCGGCGCTGCCGCCGGAGCGCCTCGCCGAGCCGCTCGAAGCGCTCGAGGCCGGGGTCCCGCCCGAGCTGGTCCGGCTCGGGCTATGGGTCGCCGCCGAGTACTGCTCGACCCCGGCCCGCGGCCTACAGCTGGTGCTGCCGCCGGGAACCGGTTCGGGCGGGCAGCGGGTGCGGACGCGGACAGAGTTGCGGGCCGAGCTGGCGGCGGGCGGCGAGGAGGCCCTGGCGGGGGGCGGGCGGCTTGGCGCCCGCCAGCGAGCCGTGCTCGAGGCGCTGCGCTCCGGCGAGATGTCGGCCGGCGAGCTGGCCGACGCGGTCGGGGCGGATCGCCAGGTGCTGCGCCGGCTCGAGCAGCGAGGCCTGGTCGCCACCCGCAGCGCCGGCGTGCGGCGGCGGCCCGCCGAGGTCGAGGTGGGGGCCGCACGGGGCCGCCCCGAGCTGCTCGCCGAGCAGGAGCGCGCGGTGGGCGAGATCGTCGCCGCGCTCGACGGCGAGGCCGGCAAGCCGCGCGAGCTGCTCCTTCACGGCGTCACCGGCTCGGGCAAGACGGAGGTTTACCTGGCCGCGGTCCAGGCGGCGCTGGCGCGGGGGAGAGGGGCGATCGTCCTCGTGCCGGAGATCGGGCTCGCGCCGCAGGCGGTTGCCCGCTTCCGGGCGCGTCTGGGCGACCGCGTCGCGGTGCTGCACTCGGCGCTCTCGCCGGGCGAGCGCTATGACGAGTGGCGGCGCCTGCGCAGCGGCGAGGCGAGGGTCTGCGTCGGTCCCCGCTCCGCCGTCTTCGCCCCGGTCGGCGACCTCGGCCTGATCGCGATCGACGAGGAGCACGATTCTTCCTACAAGCAGGAGGGGGATCCCTGCTACGACGCGCGTACGGTGGCGAGGCGACGGGCCGAGGAATGCGGCGCCGTGCTCGTCGCCGGCACGGCGACGCCGCGTCCGGAGTCATGGCTGGAGTTGCCGCGGATCGAGCTGCCGCGCCGCGTCGACGGGGGTCGCATGCCGCCCGTAGAGGTCCTCGACATGCGCGAGGCCGACCCGCGCTCGGGGCCGCTGCACCCGGCCACCTGGGAGGCGCTCGAGGAAGTGCGTCGCCGTGGCGCCAAGGCGATCGTGATGGTCAACCGGCGCGGCTTCGCCCCCTGGCTCACCTGCCGGTCCTGCGGTCGGCACTGGGGCTGTCCCAACTGCGACGTCTCGCTGATCGTCCACCGCCACGCAGGCCGTCTCGTCTGCCACCACTGCGCCCATTCAGAGCCCATGCCCGCCGCCTGCCCCGAGTGCCGCTCGACGACGCTGTCGCGGTCGGGGGTTGGGAGCGAGCAGCTCGAGGCGCTGCTGACCGAGCGCCTCGAGCCGATGCCGGTCTTCCGGCTCGACTCCGACGTCGCCACCGGGCGCGGCGCCCACGCCCGCATCCTGGCGGGGTTCGGAGAGGCCGAGAGCGGCGTCCTCGTCGGCACTCAGATGGTGGCCAAGGGCCACGACTTTCCGGAGGTGACGCTGAGCGCCATCGTCGACGCCGACGCGACCCTGCGCTTCCCGGACTTCCGGGCCGGGGAGCGCACCTTTGCGATGGTTACGCAGCTGGCCGGGCGCAGCGGTCGCGGGCAGGCCGGGGGAGACGTGATGGTCCAGACCCTGGCGCCGCAGGCGCCGAGCATCGTCCATGCCGCCCGCCACGACGCCGCCGGCTTCCTCGCGGAGGAGGTCGAGCGTCGGCGCCTGCTCCGTTACCCACCCTTCTCGAGCCTGGTCAGGATCGTTCTCAAGGCGGAGGCGGAGCCGCGCCTCGACGAGACCGCCGCCCGCCTCGCCGCGGCACTCGTCGATTCCCTGCCGCCCCGGACCGACCTGCTCGGGCCGGCGCCGATGTTCCGCGTCCGCAATCGCCACCGGCGCCGCCTGCTGCTCAAGACCGCGGATCGCGGGGGAACCGTCGCCGCGGTTCGCGACGCGGTCGAGCGCTTTGCCACTGACCGCTCCCTCCGCGCCATCTCGATCGGTGTTGACGTCGATCCCCAGTAGGCGTCGGCGCCGCCTGCGATCCATACAATCGAGCCGATGAGCGACGAGGGGGCCGCGACGGCCGAGACGGAGCGCGACGAACGCGAAGCGGAGCTGCTGGAGCGCCGCGAAGCGGCGCTTGCGCAGGTCGTCAAGTTCGGCGACCCGGTGCTGAAGAGCAGGGCCTCACCGGTCCGCGAGTTCGGTCCGCGGCTGCGGGCCGAGGTCGAGCGGATGATCGCGATCATGCGCGACGGCATGGGGGTGGGCCTGGCCGCGACCCAGCTCGGCGTGCTGCGCCGGGTGCTCGTCTTCCAGGCGGGCCCGGACAGCGAGCCGGCCGCGCTCGTCAACCCCTCGTTGGAGTGGCTTTCCAAAGAGGCGACGGTCGTCGAAGAGGGCTGCCTCAGTCTCCCCCGCGTGGCGATGGACGTCGAGCGGCCCCTGCACGCCCGGATCGGCGGCCTCGACGTCGAGGGCGAGCCGGTGACGATCGAGGCGTCCGGGCTCGAGGCGCGGGTGCTCCAACACGAGATCGACCACCTCGACGGGGTGCTGATCCTCGACCGCGCGCCGCGCGAGCAGCGCAAGGGCGCTCTGCGTGCGCTGCGCGAAGGCGAGAGCTACGCGCCGCCGGCCGAGGATGTCGACGACGAGGACGCCGTCGTGGAGCATCGCGAGCCACTCGCCGACGCGTGAAAACCGTCTACCTCGGAACGTCGGACTTCGCCGCCGCGATCCTTCGCCGGCTGGCCGGCACGCGCCACAGCCCCCGCCTGGTCGTGACGCCGCCCGACCGCCCCAAGGGGCGGGGACGCAGGAGCGGCCCACCGCCGGTCGCGACGACTGCGGCCGAGCTGGAGATCGACCTGCTGCAGATCGAGAACGTCAACGAGGAGGCGGCGCTGGAGCGGATCCGCGCCGCCGCGCCCGAAGCCGCGGCGATCTGCGCCTTCGGTCAGCTGATCCGTGAGCCGCTGCTCTCCGAGCTGCCGTTCCTCAACGTCCATCCCTCGCTGCTGCCGCGCTGGCGCGGCGCCGCCCCGATCGAGCGGGCGATCATGGTTGGCGACGCGCGCACCGGGGTCAGCATCATGCGGCTCGCCGAGGGGCTCGACTCCGGGCCGGTTGCGCTGTGCGAGGAGCTGCCGATCGGCCCGGAGGACGATTTCGCGACCGTTTCCGAGAGGCTCGCGGCGTGCGGCGGCGAGCTGCTCGTGCGGGCGCTGGACCTGCAGGAGGAGGGCTCGCTCGAGTTCGCCGAGCAGGACGAGGACGAGGTGACCTACGCGGAGAAGATCGGCGCCGCGGAGCGTCGCCTCGATCCGACCAGGCCGGCGGCGGAGCTGGCGCGCACGGTGCGCGCCCTCACTCCGCACATCGGCGCCTACCTGGAAGGCGGCGACGGCAACCGGCTTGGGGTGCGACGGGCGCGCGCGGTCGACGTTGGGGTCAGGACAGGAGAGGTCCGCGCCGAGTGGGGGGCACTGCTTCTCGGTTGTGCTCGGGGGGCGCTGCGGCTGGAGGTCGTCCAGCCGCCGGGCGGCAGGCCGATGGCCGCCGACGCCTACCTGCGCGGCCATTCCGTGCCTGCATTGTGATTGCAGCCCCCGTCTCGGCGCCCCGCGAGCTCGCCTTCGAGACGATCCGGGCGACCTTCGAGGACGGCGTCCACACCGAGCGGGCATTTCGCGCCGTGGCCGACGAGCGCGGGTTGACGGGGCGCGACCGTGCCCAGGCCCAGCGCCTCGCCTACGGCGCGGTGCAGCGCCGCGGAACCGCCGACGCGGCGATCGAGCGACTCGCGGAGCGCGACCTGCGGCTCCTGGACCCGCCGTTGCTCGCCGCCCTGCGCCTCGGCCTCTACGAGCTGCTGTTCGCCGATGCGACGCCCGATCACGCGGCGGTCGGCCAGGCGGTCGAGCTGGTCAAGGGGGCCGGGGCCGCCCACGCCGCCGGCCTCGTCAACGCGGTGTTGCGGCGCGCCGCCCGTGAGCGCGCCGAGCTCGTCGCGGCGCTGCTCGCTGACGACTCGACCCCGGAGCGGGCAGCCGTCGCCCACTCGGCGCCGCTCTGGCTGACCCGGATGTGGTGGGAGGAGCTTGGGCCGGAGGCCGCGCGCTCGCTGCTGGCCGCCTGCAACGAGCCGGCCGAGATCGCGCTCCGGGTCAACACCCTGCGCACCGATCGCAGCGCCGCTCTGGCGGCGCTGCGGGCCGCCGGCGTCGAGGCGGCGGCGGCGGAGGGGCCGTGGCCGCTGGCGGCTCCGGACGAGATCGTCGTCGCCGGCAGGACCGGCGCCACGGTGCCCGACCTGGTCGCGGCCGGGGAGCTGACCCCGCAGAGCCGCGGTTCCGCCGCCGTGCTCGAGGTGCTCGATCCGCAGCCGGACGAGCACGTCCTCGACCTCTGCGCCGGGCCGGGGATCAAGACGGGCCAGATCGCCGCCCGGACGGGCGACCGCGGCGAGACGATCTCGGTCGAGCTCGATCCCGCCAGGGCCGTCGAGGCGGCGGCCCAGGCACAGCGGCTCGGGCTGCGCAGCGTCACCGTGGTCGAGGCCGACGCGGCCGAGGTCGAGATGGCGTCCGGCTTCGACCGCGTCCTCGTCGACGCGCCCTGCTCGGCCCTCGGCACGCTCGCCTCGCGTCCGGACGCCCGCTGGCGCAAATCGCCGCGCGCGATCGAGCGCCTCGCCGACCTGCAGGGGCGCATGCTCGCCAAGGGCCTCGCGGCGCTGCGTCCGGGCGGCACCCTCGTCTACTCGGTCTGCACGATCTCCCGCCGCGAGGGCGAGGAGCGCGTCGCGGCGCTGCTTGACGCGGCCGCGGCGGGAGAGGCGCCGGCGCTCACGGTGGAGGATCTCGGCACCCGTGCCCCGGGCCTGGCTTCGCCCCACGACGGCCGCTGCCTGCAGTTGCGCCCGGACCGCGATCGCACCACCGGTTTCTTCATCTGCCGGTTGAGAAGGGATGATTGAGGCAGATGGGCAAAGCAGGGGAGCGATAGAGCGGTGCTGCGGCGAGCCAAGTGCCCCGGCTGCGAAGAGCCGTGGTTGCGCCCGACCCAGCTCCCGGGCCGCTTCCGCTGCGTGTACTGTCTGCGCCGCTTCGAGCTGGTCTCGCAATGCCCGAACTGTGGCGAGCACCAGACGATCGCCCGGATGAGCACCAGCGAGGACATGACCTGCCAGACCTGCGGCGACTCCATGCTGAAACACGTATGAGCGATCGAATGGCGGAACTGCTCGGCGAGCGTCGGGTCGCCCCGTCGATCCTCTCGGCCGACTTCGCGCGGCTTGGCTCCCAGGTCGACGAGGTGATGGCGGCCGGAGCGCGGGTGATCCACGTCGACGTCATGGACGGGCATTTCGTGCCCCCGATCACGATCGGCCCCCTGGTCGCCGCCTCGATCGCCGACCGGGTCCACGCCGCCGGCGGCGCCGTCGACGTCCACCTGATGATCGAGGCCCCCGAGCGGCATATCGAGGCCTTCGCCGAGGCCGGCGCTGACGCGATCACCTTCCACGAGGAGGCGTCCGCGCACGCCAACCGCACCCTCGCGGCGATCCGCGAGCTTGGCTGCCTGGCGGGGGTGGCGCTCAATCCGGGCACGTCGGTCGGGGCGGTGGCTGAGCTGCGGGGCCGCGCCGACATCGTCCTCTGCATGACCGTCAACCCGGGCTGGGGCGGGCAGGCGTTCATCGAGGGCTCGCCCGACAAGGTCTCCCGCCTCGTTCCGCTCGCCGGCGAGGCGGCGATCGAGGTCGACGGGGGCATCGACGCGAGCACGGCCGGCCCGATCGCCGCCGCCGGTGCCTCGCTCTTCGTTGCAGGCTCGGCGGTGTTCGGGAGCGACGACCCCGCAGCGGCCTACACCGAGATAGCCAAGGCCGCCGAAGCCAGGTGACGCCTGGCCTATTCGTGTCTCAGCGGTGCCGCCTCGGCGCCGCGGGCACGAGGAGCGCGCCGGCGATCTCCTGCAGCCAGGCGCGCTCGGCCGGGTCGTCGGCGTCGCCGCGCTCGGCCCGCTGCTCGCACCAGCGGGCCAGGACCTGGCGCCCTCCGATCGCGACGATCTCCTCGCTCGTCACCGCGTAGCGACCGTCCGCCAGCGCCGCCAGGGCGCTAGGGCGATCGCGGCGACTCCGCACGACCGCCGCCACCGGCACTCCGTCGACCTCGGTCGGGGCAGACGGATCCTCGATGTCGCCGCCTGGGCGGGAGGAGAAGACCAGGGAGGCGCCGCGCCGGGGCAGCGCCGGCGGCGGCGGGCTGCCGACCGGCCCCCGGTGCCAGCGCTTCGTCAGCGCCTCGACCTCGTCGCGAAGCTCGCCGCGGACGAGGATGTGCAGCTCGTCGCCCTCGCGCAGCTCGGTCGAGCCACGCGGTGGGATCGCGCTGTTCTCGCGGACGATCACGTTGACCAACGCCTCGCGCGGCAGTCCCAACTCGCGGACGAGGTGACCGGCGGCGGCCGATCCGGGGCGCAGGCGATAGGCGACCACGTCGCCGCCCATGCGCCGGATCCGCCCCGACTCCAGCAGGCGGCGCGGCAGCGCCGGCTCGTCGGTGGTCAGGCCGAGGCGCCGGGCCAGCGGCTCGAAGCTCGCCCCCTGGACCAGGGTGGAAGTGACGACGACGAAGAAGACGATCGAGAAGAGCAGGCCGCCGGCGTCGACGCCGGCGACGACCGGGAAGGTGGCGAGCCAGATCGGCGTCGCGCCGCGCAGCCCCGCCCAGCCGAGCATTGCCCGCTCGCGCAGGCCGAAGGGCGAAAACAGGGTTGCGAGAAAAGCCGCGAGGGGCCGGGCGACCAGGATCAGAACCGCCGAAAGGGCGAGCCCCTCGAGCGCGACGCCGTCGAGCGTGCTGGGGAAGATCAGCAGGCCGAGCAGGATGAAAAGCCCGATCTGAGCGACCCAGCCGACTCCCTCGTGGAAGGCGACGATCGTGCGCCGGGCCGGGACCCGTCCCGAGCCGAGCGCCAGGCCGGTCAGGTAGACGGCCAGGAAGCCGGAACCGTGCGCGACCTCCGCCACCCCGAAGGCCAAGCCGGCTATCGCGATCGTCGCCACGGGGTAGATGCCGTCGGTCGGCAGCCGCACCCGGCTCAACGCGAGCAGCGCCACCCGTCCGATCGCGACGCCGATCGCCGCGCCGATCGCCAGTTTGAGGACGAGCAGGAGCGCCATGTCGGGGAGCCCGTAGCCGGGCTCCTGGATCCATTCGATGAACCCGATCACGAGCAGCAGGGCGACCGGGTCGTTCATCCCTGACTCTCCCTCGAGCGAGCGGGCCAGCCGTTTTTCCAGGGTGGAGCGGCGCAGGACGGCGAAAATGGCGGCGGAATCGGTCGCGGCAATCGCCGCCCCGACCAGCATCCCTTCCAGCGTGTCGAGGTCGAAGATGAAGGTCGCCGCCAGCCCGGCGGTGATGGCGGTGACGATCGTGCCCACCGTCGCCAGAGAGGCCGCGGTGCCCAGCACCGGCCGGATCTCCGACCAGCCGGCGGTCAGCCCGCCCTCGAAGAGGATCAGGACGAGGGCGATGGTGCCGAGGGTCCGCGCCAGCTCGGCGTCGTCGAACTCGATCCCGCCGATCCCCTCCGAGCCGGCCAGCATGCCGAGCCCGAGGAAGAGCAGCAGACCGGGGATGCGTACCCGGTCCGCCAGCAGGGCCCCGAAGATGCCGGCGGCGAGCAGGGCGCCGACGATCAGGATCAGCTCGGCGTCCTGCCCGCCCATCCTCGACCCCTAAGCGCCCTCGTCGGCGGCGGCGAGCTGCGTCTCGAGCTCCTGGCCCGAACCGGCGGCCGGGATGTCCTCGAGCCGCTCGTGCGGCCGACGGTAGATCGCGAAGAGCAGGAAGAGGAGGAGGGCGGCGGCGAGCGCGAAGCCGATCTCGACCCGGCGGAACTCTTCGCCGATCGGCGCCAGGAAGCACCAGGCGACGAACAGCGCCGCGCAGGCGATCCAGCGGGCCGAGGCGCGCCGCACCTGGCCCTGGGCGATGCAGGCCTGGTTGATGGTGACCGAGGCCAGGTACAGGCCCATCCCGGCGCTCACCAGCAGCAGCCCGCCTCGGTCGTAGCTGAACTTGTCGCTGAAGGCGAGCTGCATCAGCTGCGGGCCGGCGACCAATACGACCAGCGCGAGGAAGGCGGTGAAGGCGGCGATTGCCAGCAGCACCATCCGCACCGAGCGGTGGAACTCGGTCTTGCCCTCGGGGTCGGTGCTGCTATGGAGCGCGGTCAGGTGGGGAAGGATGCTGGTCGAGACCGCCTGGAAGAGCTGCAGTGGCGCCCGCGCGATCATCAGCACGTTGAAGATGAAGCCGGCAGCCGCGGCTCCCTCCAGGCCCCGCACGATCAGCGGGCCGGCGTTGAGGAATGCCTGCTCGCTGAACATGATCAGCAGCACCGCTGCGGCGAAGCCGGTGCCGTGCGTCAGCGTGAACTCGTCACTCTGGCGCTCCGGCGCGCGGGTCCTGTCGCGGCGGCCCTCCCCCATGTGCTCGGACGCCGCTTCGCGGCGCCCTCCGCTATGGGGGACCCCCGCCACCGCGCCACCCGCGCGAGTACGGTCTAGGTCGGATGGCGTGTCGCGTTGGCTTCTGCGGGCACGAAGCGCGAAGGCGGCCGGGACCACGAGCAGGCTGAGGGACGGTGCGGCGACGATCCCGATCGCCACCGCCGACTGGCCGCTGAGCAGACCGACCGCGACGAGCACGGCGAACAGGGTCCGGAAGACCGACTCGGAGAGGATCATCGCCGTGAAGAGGCCAAAGCGGCGGTGGCCCGCCAGATACCCGCGGGCGAAGTAGCTTGCCGCGTAGAAGAGAACCGCGCCGAGGAAGACCCAGTAGAGGGTCTCGTTGCCGTCGAGCAGCCCGTCCTCGATCGGGCCGCGCAAGGCAAGGGTGACGAGGGCGAAGGCTGCGGCGAGGCAGAGCTGGATCTTGGTCGCGACCAGGGTCGGCTCGCGGATCGGCTCGCCTTTCGCCAGACGCTCGGAGATGTGGCGGGAGAGCAGCTGGTCGACCGGGCGGTAGAGGGTGGAGACGGTGATGAACACCGCCGACCAGACCACCGTGATCTCCCCGTAGTCGGGCTTGGAAAGCACGTGCGAAGCGATGAAGAAGTAGACGTAGGTGATGACGCCGGTCATGCCGACCCCAACCGCCAGGAAGCTCGCGGTCTTGCCGTAGTCGGCGGTCGCCGAACCACCTCCGGCCGGCGCCCGTCCGGAGCCCGGCAGCCTCGCTCGCAGTCCCATCAGCGCTCTCGCGCGCCGCGCTCGTAGTGGGACGGCTCGACGCCGAGCACCAGCTCGACCCGGCGCACCCGCTCGAAGACCCGCTGCGTCATCACCCGCTGCCCGGCGAGCAGGTCGCCGATCACGCCGAGCGCCAGCAGCTGCAAGGAGGCGATGAAGAGGACGGCGCCGAGGATCAGTGACTGGACGTGGCCGCTGCTGTCGCCGTTGAGGATCCAGTCGAGCAGGAAAGGCATCCAGGCGGCGAGCGCCAGCAGGCCGACGATGACTCCCGCCGAGACGAACACCCGCAGCGGCTCGTAGCGGGCGTAGATGCGGAGGATCGAGAGGGCGTTGCGGCGCACGTAGGCGCCGGTGGTGCGGAAGAGGCGCGACTCGCGGGTCTGCGCATTGACGCCGATGTCGGCCTGCCCGACCGCGACCAGCATCTTGCCGGCCTGGATCAGGCTCTCCAGCGTGTAGGTGAAGTTGTCGACGACGAGCAGGCCCAGCGCCGCCTCGCGGTTGTAGGCGCGGAAGCCCGAGGTGGTGTCGGCGATCGCCGTCCCCGAGAGTTTGCGCACGACCCAGCTGCCGACCCGCTGCAGCGCCTTCTTGGAACCGGAGAAGTGCTCGATCCCGGCGACGTGGCGGTCGCCGACCACGATGTCGGCCTCGCCGGCCAGGATCGGTGCGACCAGCTTCGGCACGTCGGCGCCGCGGTACTGGTTGTCGGCGTCGGTGTTGACGACGATGTCGGCGCCTAGCTTCAGGCAGGCGTCGAGCCCGGCCTGGAAGGCCGCCGCGAGGCCCTTGTTGTTGGTCAGCCGGACGACGTGCTCGACCCCCTGCTCGCGCGCGACCTCGATCGTGTGGTCGGTCGAGCCGTCGTCGATCACCAGCAGCTCGACCTCGTCGATGCCCTCGATGGTGCGCGGGAGGTCGGCGATCGTCGCCGCCAGCGTCGTTTCCTCATTTAGGCAGGGGATCTGGATGATCAGCTTCATCGGGCGGGGTCAGGGTATCCGGGGTCCCGGCCCGATAGCGCCTGGCGTGTGGGTCTTGTCGTGGGGGAAGGAGCCGGGGGGTGTCCGGCTGCGTGCTGGGTTTTTCGCGCGGGCGTCGGTGTCTCTCTGGAGTACTGGGCGAAAAACAGGACGCCGCACGCAGCCGGACACCCCCCGGCTCCTTCCCTCTGAGCGCAGGCCTGATCCGAGCACCAAGCCCCAATCGCGACCCCCGAGCATCCAGGGGCCCGATCCGCGAGCAAGGTCACATCCGCTGCGAAGCACCAGATACATCCCACGCCGCGAGGACCAGTCAAAACTCCTGGTCAGCGGGGGAGTAAGCTTTGTTGATTGACCAGTCAATCGGTCGTATGGATACGCAGCTGACAGGCACGGATCGGGCTCATTTGAAGCGAGCTCTGGAGCTTGCCGAGGGCGGGCGGGGGAAGGTCAGCCCGAATCCGCTGGTTGGCGCCGTGATCGTGCGTGACGGTGGGACGATCGGCGAGGGGTTTCATGCCGAGCTGGGCGGGTTGCACGCCGAGCGGGCGGCGCTGGAGGATTGCCGCAGCCGTGGCGAGGATCCGACCAGGGCGACTATGTACGTGAGTCTGGAGCCATGTGCGCATCAGGGGCGGCAGCCGCCGTGCACGGAAGCGATCCTCGAGGCCGGAATCGGGCGGGTCGTGGTCGGCTCCGACGATCCGTCGGAGAAGGCCACCGGTCGCGGACCGGGGATCCTCCGCGACGGCGGCGTCGAGGTCGAGTTCGCCCCCGGCGAGGAGGCGACGGCGGCGCGGCTGCTCAACCAGCCCTTCCGCAAGCACGCTCGCACCGGCTTGCCGCTGGTCACGCTGAAGCTTGCGATCTCGCTTGACGGGCGCACGAGGACGGCCCCGGGCGATTCGCCCTGGATCAGCGGCGAGGGCAGCAGAGAACTGGTCCACCGCTGGCGCGCCGAATCCGACGCGATCGCGGTCGGCATCGGCACCGTCCTCGCCGACGACCCGCTGCTCACGGCTCGCGACACGGAGCTTCCCCGTCAACCGGCCCGCGTCATCTTCGACTCCCAAGCTCGCCTACCCCTGGAGTCCCAATTGCTGGGGACGCTCGATCAATCGCCGATCCTCGCCGTCGTCTCGCAGGAAGCCGACCCGTCCCGGCTCGCGGCCCTCCGCGACGCTGGTGCCGAGATCGTGGTCGCCGACCGTATCGACGCGGCCCTCGCCGACCTCGGGCAGTGCAACATCACCAGTCTCTTCCTCGAGGGCGGCGCGACCCTCGCCAGCGCCTTCGTCGACGCCGATGCAATCGACGAGGCCCGCAGTTTCGTCGCGCCGGTCCTGATCGGTAACCCCGGGAGCAAAAGGTCGGCAGAGGGGGAGGGTGGGGGTGTCCGGTCGGGCGCTGGGTTTTTCGCCTCGCGAGCGGAGCCTCTCGCCGAGGTGGCGCGGCGAAAAACAGGACGCCGCGCCCGACCGGACACCCCCACCCTCCCTCGGCACCGCACCGTAGAGACGGTAGGCGAGGATGTGCTGATTACGGTGCGATTGAAGGAGTGGTGAAGTGTTCACGGGGCTGATCCAGGATGTAGGCGAGGTCGAATCGGTTGACAATGGCGGCGATGGTGCACGGCTGCGAATAGCGACCAGGCTGGGCCGCGAGGTCGGTTTGGGCGACTCGGTTGCGGTCGACGGGATATGCCTCACCGCGACCGCTGCAAATGCGAACGGCTTCGAGACCGAGGCGATGAACCAAACGTTGGAAGTGACCGCACTGGGTGGCTTGGAAGCCGGTAGCAAGGTCAACCTGGAGCTGGCAGTGAAGGCTTCGGATCGGTTGGGCGGCCACATCGTGCAAGGGCACGTCGACGGCGTTGGGGAGGTCGCCTCTGTCGTGGAGGACGGCTTCGCCAAGCGGCTGCGAGTGTCGCTGGAGCCCGAGCTGTTGCGCTACGTGGTCGAGAAGGGATCGATCACCTTGGATGGTGTGAGCCTGACCGTTGCAGCGCTTGGTGAGGGCTGGGCCGAGGTCTCGCTGATCCCCGAGACGCTGGAACGGACGACGCTGGGGAAGGCAGAGCCCGGGCGCAAGCTGAATGTCGAGTGCGACCTGGTGGCCAAGTACGTGGAGCGGATCATGGGACCATTGGCCGGAAAGGAGCAGGCGTGAGCCATATGACCAAGACTGCGAAGTCAGAGCAGGTAGACCGGGCGGCGGAGGCGAGCCCGTTCGCGACGATCGAGGAGGCGATCGAGGAAATCCGCCGCGGCCGCATGGTCGTCGTCTGCGATGGTGAGGACCGCGAGAACGAGGGCGACCTGGTGATGGCGGCGCAGTTCGCCACGCCCGAGGCGGTCAACTTCATGGCCAAGGAGGCGCGCGGGCTGATCTGTTTAGCGCTGACCGCCGAACGCTGCGAGCGGCTCGGCCTCAATCTGATGGCCGCCAAGAACGAGGCGCCGCTGCAGACCGCCTTCACGGTCACGATCGAGGCGGCCGGCGGAGTCAGCACTGGCATCTCCGCCCACGATCGCGCCCACACGATCCAGGTCGCGATCGATCCGAACTCGGGCCCGCGCGACATCGTCGTCCCGGGCCACATGTTTCCGCTGCGCGCCAAGGACGGCGGCGTCCTGGAGCGGACCGGTCACACCGAGGCCAGCATCGACCTGGCGCGGCTGGCCGGCCTGACCCCGGCGGGTGTGATCTGCGAGGTGATGAACGACGACGGCACGATGGCCCGCGTCCCCGACCTGGTCCCCTACTGCGAGAAGCACGGCTTGAAGATGGTCACGGTCGCCGACCTGATCGCCTACCGGCGCCGCACCGAGAAGCTGGTCGAGCGCGTCGTCGCGACCGCCCTACCGACCGTCTTCGGCGACTTCTCCGCCGTCGGATACCGCTCGCTGGTCGACGACAAACACCACGTCGCGATGGTCAAGGGCGAGGTCGACGGGGCCGCGGACGTGTTGGTCCGCGTGCACAGCGAGTGCCTCACCGGCGACGTATTCCACAGCATGCGCTGCGACTGCGGCGAGCAGCTCGAAGCCGCCCTCTCGATGATCGAGCGGGAGGGGTGCGGTGTCCTCCTCTACCTCTCGCAGGAGGGCCGCGGGATCGGCCTGCTCAACAAGCTGAAGGCGTACAAGCTGCAGGAGGAGGGGGCCGATACGGTCGAGGCCAACCTGAAGCTGGGCCTGCCCGCCGACCTGCGCGACTACGGGATCGGCGCCCAGATCCTCGGCGACCTCGGCTTGACGAGCATCCGCATCCTCACCAACAATCCGAAAAAGATCGTCGGCCTAGAGGGCTACGGGCTCTCGGTCACCGAGCAGGTCCCGATCGAGGCCCCACCCAACACGCATAACGAGGAGTACCTGCGGGCGAAGCGCGACAAGCTCGGCCACATCCTCCACCACCAAGGCCTTGCCCTCGACGAGGAGATGATCCACGACGAGGAGGAGCGCGACGCGGAGACCAAGGGTGGCTGAGGACGGCGCCTTCCTCGAAGCGTTCGACGAGGGCGAGCGGGCGATCCTCTCCTCGCTGCGCTTCGCAGTCTGTGTCGGCCGCTTCTACGAGGACCTGGCGCAGCGGCTCGTGAGGGGCGCCGAGGAGGGCTTCGAGCTTGCCGGTGTTCCCGCCGTCTCGGTCAGCCATGCCTCGGTCCCAGGCGCCTACGAGCTGCCTTTCGCGGCGAAGCTGCACGCGCAGAGTGGCGACTTCGCCGGCGTCGCCTGCCTCGGTGTGGTGATCCGCGGCGAGACCGACCACTACGACTTCGTCTGCGCCGAGGCGGCTCGCGGCATCCAGGACGTGCAGCTCGAGACAGGTGTGCCGTGCTCCTTCGGCGTGATCACCTGCGACACGATGGAGCAGGCGCTCGCCCGCGCCGGCGGCGGCAAGCGCGACCAGGGCCGCAACGCCGCCCTGACCGTCGCCCGCATGGCGCTGCTGCAGCGGCGGTTGGCTTAGATCGCGGGAAAAAGCGCGACCGGGTAGTCCCGCAACTTGCGATCGGCGGTGACGATCGTCAGTCCGTCGACCTGAGCTTGGGCGACGAGCATCCGGTCAAACGGGTCGCGGTGGTAGTGCGGCATCGACTCGACCGCCGCCGCGTGACGCAGCAGGACAGGAAGGAGATCGAATCGCTTCTGCCCCAGCTGCGACTCGAGGTCGTCCGGGACTCGCAGCCTGCCACGCGACTTCGCGATCGCCATCTCCCAGGGACTGACGACACTGACGAACACTTCGGCGTCTTCCGCACCGATTGCGGTGCGTGCCCGTGCGGAGAGGCGTTCCGGCTCTTCTAGAGCCCAGATCAGAGCATGGGTGTCGAGCAGCAGCCTCAATCGCCCCTCCAGAGCTCGTCCTCACGCGGAAAGATCTCGCTTTCCTCGAACATCTGCTCGATTTCCTCGTCCATCTTCTTCCACTCCTCGTCTGAAGGCATTTGCATCTTCCCCTCCCAGCCGCCGAGTTTGCGGGGGCCGAGCTTCTTGGGCACCGGCACCAGCTTCGCCGCGGGCTTGCCGGCACGGCTGATTACGATCTCCTCGCCGCCTTCGACGCGCTCGACCAGCTTCGAGAGATGGGTCTTCGCCTCGTGCATGTTCACGCTCGCTAAGTCCTGAGCCGCCATTTCTCCCCCTTTCATCGGGACGCTCGGCGCCGGCTGAGTGTTAGTCCACTTAGCTAGCTGGAGATCAAGCTACCATGCACGCCCCGATGGCCAAGGTTTGCCACAGCTGCGGCAAGGGACCGGCGTTCGGCCAGTCCCGCAGCCACTCGATGGTCGCCACCAAGCGGCGCTTCGACCCGAATCTGCAGAAGGTGCGGATCGAGGAGAAGGGTCGCAAGTTGCGCACCTACGTCTGCACCCGCTGTCTCAAGGCGAACAAGGTAGTCAAGGCCGCCTGATTTACAGCGGTCGCCCGCGGGGAGCCGGTGGTGCTCTGGGCGAATTGACGGCGCACGCGCTTCGCGCTTAGCGCCGAATCTCCAGCGCGGCTGACGCCGCGCGATTTTCAGATTGCATTTCGCGGCCTTCGGCCACATTCGCCCAGAGCACCACCGGCTCCCCTCCAGCCAGCGCTGGCGGTAGAGCGCGTAGCTCTCAGTCCTGGGCGCTCAGATCGACCGGTGAGCGCGGCGTCGGGTACGTGAGGAGGGGACGGCGACTCCCTCCCCGTGAATGTCGCGAAGCGGCGATATGCAATCTGTCATCTGCGCGGCGCAGCCGCGCTCCTACTCCGTCGCTAAGCGCGAAGCGCGTGCGACATCAATTCACGGGGAGGGAGTTGCCGTCCCCTCACCCGCAGTCGCGCTCTTGGCGGGGCTGCCCAGCATCCGTGGACGGTGGCTAGATTCCCTTACCGATGCCCGACCCCTCCATCGTCCGCTTCCGGCGTGTCGTCACGTCCGCCTACGCCTATCTGGAGGAGCGCCGCGAGGAGGTCAACGACCTCAACGTCTTTCCGGTCGCCGACGGCGACACCGGCGACAACATGGCGATGACGATGCGAGCCGTGATGGAGGAGCTGGACCGGCTCGACGGGCTGGAGGTCGACGAGATCGGCCGCACGCAGCTCGTGCAGGCGCTGGCGCGGGCGGCGCTGCTGGGGGCACGCGGGAACTCCGGCGTCATCCTCAGCCAGATCGTTCGTGGCGCCGCCGAGGAGCTGGCCAGCCGCCCCGGTGAGCTGATCGACCCGGTCCTCGTCGCCTCCGCCTTTGCCAGCGCCGCCGACGCCGCTTATGCCTCCGTGCGGGAGCCCGCCGAGGGGACCATGCTGACCGTCTTCCGCGAGATGGCGCACTCGATCGCCCGCCAGCTCGCCCACCTCGAGGCCGAGAAGCAGCGACTCGACCGCGGCGTCAGCGACGAGCAGCAGGACGCCGTCCTCGCCGAGGTGCTCGAGCGCGCGATCGCCGACGGGCAAAAGGCGGTGGAGCGGACGCCCGAGCAGCTCGAGGTTTTGCGCCAGTCGGGTGTCGTCGACGCCGGCGGCTACGGGCTGGTCCTGATCCTGGCCGGAGTCGTCGCCGGCCTGCGGGGTGGCGACGGCGACTCGCCGCAGGTGTCCCACCAGGAGCCGCCGCCGGTCAGCCGGCCGCACCACGAGGACAGCCGCTACCGCTACTGCACGAACTTCATCGTTTCCGGCACGGGCCTGCAGGCGCGCGACTTTTTGCCCCGGCTGGAGGGCCTGGGCGACTCGGTGCTGGTGGTCGGCGACGAGGTGACGCTCAAGGTCCACGTCCACACCGACGAGCCGGAGGCGGCGGTTGCCCTGTTCGAGGACGACGGCGAGGTGACCAACCTCGACGTCGCCGACATGCGTGAGCAGGTCGCTGCGCGCCGGGCGCGGCTGGAGAGCGGCCGGACGGGTGTGTTGGCCGTGGCCGCAGGGGACGGCTTGGCACGGCTGTTTGGCGGGCTGGGCGCCCACGTCGTAGACGGAGGGGAGACGCTCAATCCATCGACTTACGAGCTGCTCGCGGGCATCCACGAGGTGTCGGCGGAGGAGGTCCTGGTGTTGCCCAGCTCCTCGAACGTGATCATGGCCGCCGAGCGCGCCTGCGAGCTCTCCGAGAAGCCGGCCCGGGTGGTGCGGGCGACATCGCAGCAGGCCGGCCTCCTGGCGCTGGTCGAACTCGACGCCGGCGCTTCCCTGGCGGAGAATGCCGAGCGGCTCGAGGGGGCGCTGGCCGGGATCGCCTGCGGTGGGGTGGCCCCGGCCGCCCGCGACGATGCCCAGGGACGCTTCCGCAAGGGCGACGCGGTCGGCTTCGTGGGCGAGGAGATCGTCGCTTGGGGCGGTGCCGGCACGACCCTGGCAGCGACCCTCGAACGCCTGGCCGAGGGGGCGGAGATAGTCACCGTGCTGGCCGGCGCCGAGGCTCCGATCCCACTGTCGGACATCGACACCCACGTCCCCGACGGGGTCGAGGTCGAGACCCACGAGGGCGGTCAGCCGAGCTGGTGGTGGCTGCTCGCCGCCCAGTAGTGCGCTCGTTCGGGGGGACCTCCGACTTGACCCGCATCCAGCTGCGCGATGCACCCGTTCACTGGCCACGCCCAAGCGTTCTGGACGCATCGCTGAAGGTCCTGAAGGGCGTGGGACCGAGTCTCGCCGAGACGGCCGCCGACGCGGGCATCTCCACGATTGGAAACCTTCTCCTCCGCGTCCCCCACAGCCACCGCGACCGCAAGGTTGTCCCGCTTGCGAGCCTGGAGCCCGGCAAGCAGGCCACGATCCGGGTCGAGGTGCAGGGCAGCCAGCCGCGCCCGTTCCGCCGCCGTGGCTTGAGCATCCTCTCGATCAAAGTCGGCGACGACTCGGGCTCCGTGCGAGCCACTTGGTTCAACCAACCGTGGGTCGCACAGAAGCTCCCGAAAGGCACTCGGCTATTGCTAACGGGCTCCCGGGACAAGCGTGGATTCCGGGTCTCGGAATACGAAGTAGTGGGGGAGGGTGAGGGTGCCCCTCCCGCGCAGCGGCGTCCTGTTTCTCGCCCCCCTGGCGATGGCGGACAGCCGCCCGACTCTCCGGGCGAGAAACCCAGCGAGCGGGAGGGGCACCCTCACCCTCCCCCTCGGTTCGTGCCCGTCCACCCGGCGACCGAGCAGCTGAAAGCCCAGCGGATACGCCAGTGGGTGGAGCAGGCGATCGCGTGGGCGCCGAATGTGATCGAGCCACTGCCAGCCGAGCTGCGAGCGCGACGGAGCTTGGCGAAAGGCGCAGATGCACTGAAGGCAGTTCACTTCCCAGAGAGCGAGTCGGACGTGGAGCAGGCGCGGAAGCGGCTCGTCTTCGAAGAGCTGTTCCTCTACCAGGCGATCCTGGCGACGCGGAAGCGAGCGCATCGCGCGGCGCGGCCGGCGCCGCGGATGGGAAATCCGGGGGAGGCGGTGGGGCGGTGGTTGGAGTCGCTGCCGTTCGAGCCGACGGGGGACCAGCTGAAGGCATTGGATGAGATCGATGCGGATCTCGACTCGGGGGAGCCGATGCAGCGGCTGCTGATGGGGGAGGTTGGATCCGGGAAGACGGTGGTGGCGCTGTACTCGATGCTGCGGGCATTGGAAGCCGGCTTCCAGGCGGTGCTGATGGCGCCGACCGAGACTTTGGCCGAGCAACACGCGGCGACGCTGGGAAAGCTGCTGGCGGAGGAGGCGACTCCATTTGCGCTGCTGACCGGCGCCACGCCTGCGGCGCGGCGCCGGGAGGCGCTGGAGCGACTGACGACTGGCGAGCTCGGCCTCGTCGTCGGAACGCACGCGCTGATCGAGCCCACTGTCGAGTTCGCGCGCCTTGGGGTCTGCGTGGTAGACGAGCAGCATCGCTTCGGTGTCGAGCAGCGGCGGGCGCTGGACGCGAAGGGGGTGGAGGGGATGGCCCCACACGTCCTCCACATGACGGCGACCCCGATCCCGCGCACCCTTTCGCTTACGACCTATGGCGATCTCGATACGACGGCCCTGCACGAGCTTCCCGCGGGGCGGCAGCCGGTCGAGACGCGGCTGGTCGAGGAGGACGATCGCGACGCCGCCTACGTTTTCGTTCGCGAGCAGCTGCGGGCCGGGCGCCAGGCCTACGTGGTCTGCCCGCTGGTCAGCGAGTCGGAGAAATTGCAGGGTAAGGCGGCCGAGGAGGAGGCGGCGCGGCTGGCGGACGGCGAGCTGCGCGGCTTCGAGCTCGGGGTTCTCCACGGTCAGTTGCCCTCCGCTCGCAAGACGGAGGCGATGGACGCCTTCGCCCGAGGTGACCTTGACGTACTGGTCGCAACCACGGTGATCGAGGTCGGGATCGACGTCCCCAACGCGACCGTGATGCTGATCGAGGGGGCAGAGCGCTACGGCGTCTCGCAGCTGCACCAGCTGCGCGGCCGAGTCGGCCGCGGCGAGCACCGCTCGCACTGCCTGCTCTTCCCCGAAGACGCCGGCGGGATGGCGCGGCGTCGGCTGAAGGCGGTAGACCGGGAGAGCGACGGCTTCCAGCTTGCTGAGGTCGACCTCGCTCTGCGCGGCGAGGGTGAGGTGCTCGGCACCCGCCAGCATGGGCTGCCGCGCTTTGCGGTCGCGGAGCTGCCCGATGATGCCCCGGCGCTGTTCGGCGCCCGCGACGAGGTGCTGCGACTGCTGCGGCGCCACGGTTCCCTGGATGCCCCGGAGCTGGGTCCACTGCTAGAGGCGGCGCGGCGCCGCTTTGGCGTCGCCGATGCCGACCCGATACCCCTTTGAGGCCGAGTCCGAGAGGGTTGCGTGTGAGTTTAGGGTCCCTATGGAACCCGAACCTCACACACAACTACGGAGGAGGCGCGATGCGCGTGATCGCCGGCGAGTTCAAGGGGCGGAAGCTCGTCGTCCCGCGGGGGTGGCAGGTGCGGCCCACCTCCGACCGCGTCCGCGAGGCGACCTTTTCGGCGCTGGGCGAGGTCGGCGGCACTCGCGTCCTCGACCTCTACTGCGGCACCGGGGCGCTGGCGATCGAGGCCCTCTCGCGCGGCGCCGCCGGCGCCGCGCTGGTCGACCGCGACACGCGCCCGGCGCTCGGCAACGTCGAGCGACTCGGGCTGCGGGAGCGTGTCGAGCTGGTCCGCGCCGACGTTTCGCGCTGGCTCGCCGGCCATGCCACAGGTCCGAAGGCGCCCCGTTTCGACCTGGTCTTCGTCGACGCCCCATATAGACTCGCCGAGCGCGTGGGGCAGGAACTGGATACACATCTGCCGCGTCTCCTCGCCGAGGGGGGACGGGCGGTCATCGAGAGCGCCGCCCGCCGGCCGCTGCAGCTCCAGTCCCTCGAGCGGCTGCGCCAGCGCCGCTACGGCGCCGCCGACGTCAGCTTTTACGCGGAGCGCTCCTGATGGCCGACAGCGACGGCACCGTCGTCTGCCCGGGCAGCTACGACCCGGTCACCAACGGGCACCTCGACATCATCACCCGCACCTCGGCTGCCTTCGAGCGGGTGATCGTCGGCGTCGTCAACAACCCGATCCGCAAGGAGAAGACCCTCTTCACGGCAGAGGAGCGACAGGATCTGATCCGCGAGGCGACGGCCAAGCTCGACAACGTCGAGGTGAGGATCTTCTCGAACCTGCTGGTCGAGTTCGCGCGCGAAATGGGGGCGAAGGCGATCGTCAAGGGCCTGCGGGCGATCTCCGACTTCGAGTACGAGTTCGAGATGGCCCAGCTCAACCGCAAGCTAGATCCCGGAATCGAGAGCATCTACATGATCTCCTCTCCCCATTACAGCTTCCTCTCCTCGACCGGCGTCAAGGAAATGGCCACCTTCGGCGGCGACGTCTCCGACCTCGTACCGGCACCCGTGGCCGCCGCGATGGCGGGACGCCTGGGCGAGCGATAGGCTTTCGCGAGCCTGTGCGGCTGGGCGAGAGCTTGCAAAAACCCGAGGAAATAAACGGTTCTTCACCGAACATGCCCCCGACACGTAGGCTTACGACCTGCTGATGGACGTCCTGGTCCTAATAGACAAGCTGGATGACGTTGTCCACAACGCCCGGCCCGTGCCACTCACGGACCAGGTGCGCGTGGACCGCGAGGAGATCTACGACCTCCTCGACCAGATGCGCGCCACGATCCCCGAGGAGATCAAGCAGGCGCGCTGGATCGTCAAGGAGCGCCAGGAGATGCTCGCCGAGGCCAAACGCGAGGCGGAGCGCATCGTCCGCGAGGCGCGCGAGCAGCAGGCCCGCCTGATCTCCGACGAGGAGGTCACCAAGCAGGCCGAGCGGGCCGCCGACGAGATCGTCGAGGACGCTCGCACGAGGGAGCGCGAGATCCGGCTCGGCGCCGAGGACTACGCCGACGAGATCCTCAACACGCTCGAGGTCAACCTTCAGAAGTTCCTCGCGGCCGTGCAGCGGGGGCGCGACCGGCTTGCGGGGCGGGACGAAGAGCCGGTCGCCGAGCTGGACGAGCAGGCTTAGTTGTTGGGGGAGGGGTCTGGGTGCCCCTCACGCTCAACTTTTTCTGAAGACAGGTTTCGGCTGTCCGCGGGCGGTCCTTCAGAAAAAGTACAAGCCGCTTAGAGGGGCACCCAGACCCCTCCAGACGATTGCGCCTGCTAGTCGAGCTTTAGCTCGTTGAGCTTGGACCAGCGCGGGTCGGTGCCGGTGTCGTGTTCGTGGTCAGAGGGGTCGGCTTCATTTAGGGGCTCGCCGCAGACTGGGCATAGGCCGGCGCAGTCGGGGCGGCAGAGGATTCGGGTTGGGACGGCCAGGACTGCGGCGTCGTGGGTCCAGCGACCGAGGTCGAGCTGCTCGTCGATGACGTAGGGGCTGCGCAGCTCTTCGTCGTCGGTGCCGGATTGGTCGATCTCGCGCGCGTCCACGTCGGCCTCGACGAAGGCCGGCTCGAGACAGCGCATGCAGGGGCCGTCGACGCGAAGCGGAAAGCGGAGGCGAAAGGCGTAGCCGTTGCTCGGACGGGACACGTCGAGCCGGGAGTCGACCGACTCACGCGTCGGCGCGTAGGTCTGTCCCCCGAGCTCCAGCGGATCGATGTGGACGGCGAGGTCGAGCCGTGCTCCCTCCCCGTGCGAGAGCGAGAGTCGTCCCAGGTCGATGATCGTCGTGGTGGGCAGGTCCGCCATAGGGAATCCTCCGCTCGGGCCGGGACTACGATGGCACTCCCGACGAGGTTACGAAATGGGCCACTTCGACTGGACACCCGACGAGTATCTGGAGCGCATCCGCGCCAAGCTCCCCCGCTACGACGAGCTGCAAGAGCAGGCGGTCGCAGCGATCCCCTTCCCTCCCGAGCGCGTACTCGAGCTCGGCATGGGCACCGGTGAGACGACCCGGCGGCTTCTGGAGGCTTACCCGGACGCATGGGTCGTCGGCCTCGACGCCAGTCCCGACATGGTCTTCCGGGCTCGACAGACCTACGACGACGTGCAGCTGGCCCGCATGGAGGACCCCCTTCCCGACGGTCCCTGGGACCTCGTCATCTCAGTCCTCTCGGTAAACGACCTGACTGACGAGCAGAAGCAGTCTCTCTTCCGCCGCGTCAAGGACCACTCCCGCTCGCTCGTGATCGGCGACGTCTTCGAGAACGATCAGCTGGAGAACCTGATTGCGTGGTCCGAAGGTGAGCTCACCTGGCAAGCGGACGGTCTTGCGGTCGTGCGAGCTGTGTACTGAGGTCGGGGGGAGGGGTCGGGTGCCCCTCACGCTCAACTTTTTCTGAAGATAGGTTCCGGCTGTCCGCTGGCGGTCCTTCAGAAAAAGTACAAGCCGCTCAGAGGGGCACCCGACCCCTCCCTCGACAGCGTGCTCTACCATTCCGCGACCGATGGCCGTCCCGAAGAAGAGAACTTCAAGCGCGCGACGCGACAAGCGGCGCGCCACTCACAAGGCGGGTAAGGCGCGGCTCAACAGCTGCCCTAAATGCCATAGCCCCCGGCTTCCGCATCGGGTTTGCCCGACGTGCGGCACGTATGCCGGGCGCGAGGTGGTCAAACAGCAGTCGCTTGTCGAGCCGTCCGCGCCCGTCGACACGGAGTAGGGATGCCCGCCGATGGCGGGATCACGGTCGCCCTTGACGGCTTCGGTGCCGAGCAGGGGTTCGACGCACTGGCTGAGGGCGCTCGGCTGGCGGCAACGGATGGCATCCGGCTGCGGGTATTCGGGCCGGCGGACGAGCTGAGACTCGAGGGCGTGCCGGGAATCGAGGTCGTGCCTACCTTGGAGTGGATCTCCAATGAGGAGGATCCGGTCCCCGCCGTGCGGGCCAAGAAGGAGGCCTCGGTGGTGCGGGCGTCGCGCGAGGTCTTCGAGGGTCGTGCCGATGCGATGGTCAGCCATGGCTCGACCGGAGCGACGATGGCGGCCGCCACCTTTGGCCTGCACCGTCTGCGCGGTGTACAGCGGCCGGCGCTGGCGGTGCGGCTGCCGGTGCCCGGCAAGCCCGTGCTCTTCCTCGACGTCGGCGCCAACGTCGAGGTGCGCGCCCAGCACCTGGTCCAGTTCGCCTTCCTGGGGGCCGCCTTCAGCGAGGCCGTGCTCGGCGTCGAGCGCCCCCGGGTGGGGCTGCTCACGGTCGGCGAGGAGTCCGGAAAGGGGCGGGAGGAGGTGGTCGCCGCCCACGCACTGCTGGCCGCGGCCGCGGCCATCGAGTTCGCCGGCAACGTCGAGGGAGGCGATCTGCCGGCCGGTCGAGCCGACGTCGTCGTCACCGACGGCTTCACCGGCAACGTCGCGCTGAAGCTGATGGAGGGAACGGCTCGCACGGTCGCCGCGGCGGTTGGGGACGCCGCCCGCTCCAACCCCCTGACCGCGTTCGGCGGCCTGCTGATGCGCCCTGCCCTCGCCGGACTGCGCCGCGAGCTGCGACCGGACGCGACGGGTGGCGCGATCCTGCTCGGCCTGCGCAGCGTCGCCGTCGTCGGCCACGGCAGCGCCGGGGCTGAGGGGATCGCCAACGCGGTGCGGTTTGCGGCGCGCTGCGTCGAGGCTGACTCGGTGGACCGCACGGCGACCCTGCTCCGCGAGGGCGCGGCGACGCGAGGCACGCTCGCCACCGAGCCGGCAGACGGTGTCGGCGCATGATGGGAAGATGGGCGCAGCGATGAGCCGCGACGAAGTTCTCAGCCTGGTCCGCGACCATCTCGCCGAGGAGCTGGAAGTCGACGCCGCCTCGATCGGAGAGGGGATGCGCTTCAAGGACGACCTCGATGCCGACTCGCTCGACCTCTACGAGCTGGTGATGGAGCTGGAAGACCGCTACGGCATCTCGGTCTCCGAGCAGCAAGCGGCCCGGATCGAGACGGTAGGCGACGCGGTGTCCTTCGTTCTGGAGCACGCCCCGGCGTGAGGGTCGAGGCTCTCGCGGAGCTTGTCGGGGAGCTTCCCGACAAGCTGCGGCGCCAGGCGCTGACCCACTCCTCCTGGGCCGAGCAGTCGGCCTCCTACGAGCGTCTCGCCTACCTCGGCGACAGCGTCCTCGCCCTCGCCGTGGCGGCGGAGCTCTACGAGCGCTTCCCGGAGATCGACGCCGGGGGCCTGACGAAGATCCACAATCACGCCGTCAGCGGCGTCTCCTGCGCCGCGGTCGGGCGCGACTTGGGCGTCCCGAAGATGCTCGAGGATGCGCAGCCGGAGGCCGGCGATGCGATCCCGGCCGAGGCGCTGCTCGACGGCTCGCGCCCCCTGCCCGAGGCGACGGAGGCGCTGATCGGCGCCTGCTTCGTGGCTTTTGGCTTCGAGCGCACGGCGGCCTCCGTCGCCGCCGCCTTCGAGACCCAGATCGAACATGCGACCGAGGCCCGCGTTGACACCAAGTCGGCTCTGCAGGAGCTGCTCGCTCGCCGCGGAGCGAGCGTAAGCTACGCAGTGGTCGCCGAATCCGGTCCCGCCCACCGGCGGACCTTCGAGGGGGAGGCGATCGTCGACTCCGAGCCCGTGGGGAGGGGGGAGGGCCGAAGCAAGAAGGCGGCCGAGCAGATGGCGGCCGAGCGGGCACTGGAGAGGCTCGGGGATTGACGTCGTGTCATGTCCGACTCACACGCGAGCCTTAGCCTTCACGAGCGAGGACGAAAGATGTATCTGAGATCGATCGAGATGAAGGGGTTCAAGTCGTTCCCCGAGCGCACCAAGCTGGAGTTCTCTCCGGGGGTCAGCGTGATCGTCGGTCCCAACGGCTCGGGCAAGTCGAACATCACCGACGCGGTGCTCTGGGCGCTTGGCGAGCAGAGCCCCGGGGCGATCCGCGGCGCCTCGATGCAGGACGTGATCTCGGCCGGCGGCAAGGGCGTCGGCCAGCGCCGCGCCGCCGAGGTCGAGGTGACGATCGACAACGGCCAGGGCCGGGCCGCGACCGAGCTCTCGGAGATCTCGATCCAGCGCCGACTCGACCGCTCCGGCGACAGCGGCTACCGCCTCAACGGCGCCCGTTGCCGTCTCGTGGACGTGGTCGAGGTCCTCTCCGACACCAATATGGGACGCGAGATGCACTCGGTGATCAGCCAGGGCCGGGTGGAGTCGATCGTCCACTCCAAGCCGCGCGAGCGGCGCCTGCTGGTCGAGGAGGCCGCCGGCCTCGGCAAGCACCGCAAGCGTCGCCGCCGCGCCGAGTTGAAGCTGCGCGCCGCCCGCGACAACCTCGACCGGGCGCTCGACCTGGAGCGCGAGGCGCGGGCGCGGCTGCGGCCGCTGAAGCGGCAGGCGCAGGCGGCCGAGTTGGGTGCGCGAATCGAACGCGAGGAGCTGGAGCTGCGCGGTCGCCTGGTCGCCGAGGAGCTGCGCTTCGGCGAGGACCGGGCGCAGGCGGCGCAGCAGGTCGCCGAGCGGGCGCGGGCCGAGCGGGCGACGCTCGAGAAGCGCCTCTCCGAGACGAGCGAGCGCCGGCGCGCCGCCGAGGAGCGCTTCGCGGCTCGCGACCGCGAGCGCACCCAGGCGTGGGGGGTGCTGACCAAGCTGCGTGGCGAGCAGCAGCGGATCGCGGTCCGCGCCGCGAGCCTGGTCGATCGGGAGTCGTCGCTGGCGGCGGCGCTGGAGGGGCTGCGGACGGAGTTCGGCCCGCTCACTCTCGACGTGGGCACGACCGGCGGCGCACCGGCGGAGCGGGCCCGCAAGCTGGAGGAGGAGCTGGCCGAGATAGACGCCGGTCTCTCCGGCGCGGCCGACGGCCTTGCCCGAGCACGGTTGGGCGACGCCGCCGAGTCCGAGCGGGAGGCCGCCCTGGGCGCGGTCCAGAGCGGTGCGGAGCGGGCGGCGCGACATGCCCGCCGGGCCGAGGGCCTGCTCGGCGAGCGCCACCGCGAGGCGCTGCGCAAGCGGGTGGCGGCCGGCGAGGAGCTGCTCGACGACGTCCGCTCGGCGGCCGTGGCGACGGCCGCCGCGGAAACCGCGATCCGCGCCCGGGTCGAGCGGATCGAAGCGACGGTGGTCGGCGGCGAGGGCGACGGCGACGCGATCGCCGAGGAGATGCGCGCCTGCGCCCGGCTGGAGTCGGAGCTGCAAGTGCAGATGAAGGCGGCATCCGACAAGCTGACCGAGGCGGAGGTCGAGGCGGCGCACCTGGGCGACCGCCGCGCCGAGGCGGCGAAGGAGCTGGCGACGATCGCCGAGCGGCTCGGCGAGGGTGTCGGCCCCGCCGAGAGGCCGCTCGAGGACACCGAACGCGAGGACATAGAGCGGCGGCTGCAGCGGCTAGACCGCCGCCGCGCCCAGATCGGGCCGGTCAACCCCCTCGCCGAGCAGGAGTACGAGGAGGAGCGCGAACACGTGGAGGCGCTGCAGGCCCAGCGTGAGGACACCGAGCGGGGGATGCGTGAGCTGGAGGCGCTGATCCGCGACGTCGACCGCGAGATCGAGCGCGCTTTCGAGCTGACCTTCGAGGCGACCGCCAAGAACTTCGAGGAGATGGTCGAGCACCTGTTCCCGGGGGGTCGCGGCCGCCTGCGGCGCGTCGACCTGCGGCCGTTGCGCGACGCCGCCGAGGAGCCCGCCGACGAGACGTCGGACGGCGACGAGGACGAGGGGGAGGAGGAACGCGAGGAGCTCGGGGTCGAGATCGAGGTCACCCCCGCCGGCAAGTCGACCCGCAAGCTCTCGCTTCTCTCGGGCGGCGAGAAGTCGCTGGTCGCGCTCGCCTTCGTCTTCGCCGTCTTCCTCGCCCGCCCCTGCCCCTTCTACATCCTCGACGAGGTCGAGGCAGCTCTCGACGACGCCAACATCGATCGCTTCCTGCAGCTGATCCGCCGCTTCTCGAACCGGGCCCAATTCGTCATCGTCACCCACCAGAAACGGACGATGGACGCCGCCGACGTGCTTTACGGCGTGACGATGGGTGGCGACGGCGTCACCAAGGTGGTCTCCCGCCGCCTGCCCCGCGACGCTGAGGAGGGCGAGATAGAGCAGGCGCTGAGACTCGGCGAGAGGGTGGCGAGCCCGCCGCCGTTCGCCGGCGCTCAGGCCGAGCGGGACGAGGAGACTGCGGACGCCGCTGCCGGCGTGCTCGGAGCCAGGCCGGCTGTCGACCCGGGTGCTGGCCCCGCCGCGGCGCGCGAGCCGCGCGACGACTCCGCCGCGGCCGCCTAGAGTCTCGCCCAGTGGCGACCTCCTGGCAGGAGATGCTCGAGCTCGGCGCGCGCACTGCGGCGCCGGCCATACCCACGCAAGAAGAGGAGGCCCAGCGCGGTGGTGTCTTCCGTCGCCTCCGCGAGAGCCTCTCGAAAAGCCGCCAGGCACTGGTCGAGGAGGTCTCGGCCAGCCTCTTCGACCGGATCGACGAGGAGACCTGGGAGCGGTTGGAGGAGGCGCTGATCCTGGCCGACGTCGGGGCCCCGACCACGGCCGAGGTGGTCGAGCGGCTGGAGCGGGAGGTGGAGGCGGGCGCCGTGCCCGCCGACGGTGAGGCGGTCCGCGAGCGGCTGATCGAGATCCTCGCCGACGTCGCCTCCGGCGGCCGCGCTCCGATCGACCTCAGCGGCGACCCCGCGGTGCTGCTGATGGTCGGGGTCAACGGGACCGGCAAGACGACGACGATCGGCAAGATCGCCTGGCACCTCTCCAGAGAGCTCGGCCTCTCCGTCGTGCTCGCTGCGGCCGACACCTACCGCGCCGCCGCCGCCGAGCAGCTCGCCGAGTGGGCGGAGCGGGCGGGGGCGGAACTGGTCCGCTCGGCGCCGGGCGGGGACCCCGGGGCGGTCGCCTTTGACGCAATCGCTGCGGCCGGCGCCCGCGGCGCCGACGTCGTGATCGTCGACACCGCCGGCCGCCTTCACACGCAGGGCGACCTGATGGACGAGCTGGCCAAGGTGCGGCGGGTGATCGCCAAGCAGATGCCGGACGCCCCACACGAGACGCTGATCTCGATCGACGCGACGACGGGCCAGAACGGGCTGCGGCAGGCCAAGATCTTCGCCGAGGCGGTCGAGGTGGACGGGGTCGTGCTCACCAAGCTCGACGGAACCGCCAAAGGCGGCATCGTGCTGGCGATCGCAAACGAGCTGGGGATTCCGGTGAAGCTGATCGGCACCGGCGAGTCGCTCGAGGATCTGCGCCCGTTCGACCCCGGCGACTTCGCGCGGGCGCTGCTGGCGGAGTAGCCCAGCTCGTTCGCACTTATGGTCGCATAGCGACCATAAGTGCGAACTCACTGCCCTAAGCTCCGCGACAGTGTTCGACCAGCTCTCAGACCGCCTTCAGGCAACGCTCACCGACGTCCGCTCACGCGGCAAGCTCAGCGAGGGCGACGTCGACGCGGCGATGCGCGAGATCCGCCTCGCCTTGCTCGAGGCGGACGTCAACTTCAAGGTCGTCAAATCCTTCACCGCGACGCTGAAGGAGCGCTGCCTCGGCTCGGAGGTGCTGGAGAGCCTCGATCCCGGCCAGCAGGTGGTGAAGATCGTCGACGAGGAGCTGACCGGGCTGATGGGCGGCGCCGGACGCGACCTCGCATTCGCCTCGAACGGCCCGACCGTGATCTTGATGGCCGGATTGCAGGGATCCGGCAAGACGACCGCCTGCGCGAAGCTCGCCCGTCACCTCGGCGAGTCCGGCAAAGACGTCGCCCTCGCCGCCTGCGATGTTTACCGCCCGGCAGCGGTCGACCAGCTGGTCACCGTCGGCCAACGCGCCGGCGCCCACGTCTACGAGCAGGGCACCGACCGCGACCCCGTCGAGATCGCCGCCTGGGCGCTCGACCGCGCCCGCGAGGAGCGGCGCGACGCGCTGATCGTCGACACCGCCGGACGCCTCCACGTCGACGCCGATCTGATGGACGAGCTGGCGAAGATCCGCAAGCGGACCAGGCCGCACGACGTTCTGCTCGTGGTCGACGCGATGACCGGCCAGGACGCGGTCGGGGTGGCCGAATCGTTCGCCAAGGTGGCCGAGTTCGACGGCGTGGTGATGACCAAGCTCGACGGCGACGCCCGCGGCGGCGCCGCGCTCTCGGTCAAGGCGGTGACCGGCAAGCCGATCCTCTTCGCCTCGACCGGCGAGAAACTGGATGCCTTCGAGCGCTTCCATCCCGACCGGATGTCCTCGCGCATCCTCGGCATGGGCGACGTCCTCGGCCTGATCGAGAAAGCCGAGCAGCAGGTCGACGAGCGCCAGGCCGAGGACCTGCAGAAGAAACTCGAAAGCGACCGTTTCACGCTCGAGGACTTCCTCCAGCAAATGCGCCAGGTGCGCAAGATGGGCCCGCTCAGCGGCCTGATCGGGATGCTCCCTGGAATGGGAGCGATGAAACAGCTGAAGGGGGCGGAGGTTGACGAGGGCGAGCTCGACCGGGTCGAGGCGATCATCCTCTCGATGACCCCGATGGAGCGTGCCAACCCGGCGATCATCAACGGATCGCGGCGCAAGCGGATCGCGAGCGGCTCCGGCACGAAAGTCCAGCAGGTCAACCAACTGATCAAGCAGTTCGACCAGATGCGCAAGCTGATGCGCCAGATGGTCTCCGGCAAGATGCCCGACCCCCAGCAGTTGCTCCAGGCGCAGGGGGGCGGCCCACGCCCGAGGGTCCGCAGGCGCTAACCTCTCGCCGCTCATGGCCGTGAGAATCAGACTCAGGCGCGTCGGCTCGAAGAAGAACCCGATCTGGCGGATCGTCGTCGCCGACAAACGCTCTCCGCGTGATGGCAGGACGATCGAGACGATCGGCCGGTACAACCCGCAGACCGAGCCCTCGACGATCGAGCTCGACGAGGAGCGCGCCCGCCACTGGCTCGAGCACGGCGCCCAGCCCTCGGAGACGGTCGCCGGTCTGCTGCGCGCCAAGGGCATCGCCGCCTCCGGAAGCTAGATGACCAACCGCCGATGACGGAGCTGCTCGAGTTCCTCGTCAGGGCGCTGGTCGAGGATCCATCGGCGGTCGTGGTCGAGGAGCTGGAAGAGGACGGGGCGCTGGTTTACGAGATCAGTGTCGCTGAGGATGATTTGGGGCGGGTGATCGGCAAAGGGGGGCGGGTGGCCAATGCGATTCGGACCGTTGCCAAGGCGGCGGCTGTGCGGCTGGACCGGCGTGTGGTCGTCGACATTCTTGACTGAAAGGTGGGGGAGGGGACGGGGGTGTCCAGTCGGGCGCTGGGTTTTTCGCCGGAGACGATGATTCTCTCGGGAGGTGGACTGTGCGAAAAACAGGACGCCGCGCCCGACTGGACACCCCCGTCCCCTCCTTTCCGATTCGCAAGTTCCGTCGCTGACGCCAGAATGACGCCATGAGGGTCGACATCTTTTCGCTGTTCCCGGAGGCATTCGAGTGGTTCCAGGGTCAGCGGTCGGTTCAGAACGCGTTGGCGGAGGGGAACGAGCTGCGGTTGTTCAACTACCGCGATACGACGCCCTTGGGGGCTGGGCAGGTTGACGATGCGCCGTATGGGGGTGGGGCGGGGATGGTTCTTCGGGTCGATGTGGTCGATGCTGCGTTGCAGGCCGCCTACCGGAATGGGGAGAACCCGCGGGTCGTGCTGCTGTCGCCCACCGGCCGGCTGCTCGATGACGAGTTGGCCGATGAGCTGACCGCCGAGCCCCGCTTGGCGCTCCTCTGCGGACGCTATGAGGGATTCGACGAGCGGGTTCATGAGCATCTGGCTGATGACGAGGTGTCGATCGGGCGATATGTCTTGGCCGGGGGGGAGTTGCCTGCGATGGTCTTGGCCGACGTGATGATGCGGAAGTTGCCGGGGGCGCTGGGGCACGAGCAGAGTGCTGTCGAGGAGTCGTTCAGTCCGACTCTGGAGGGGGCACCGGAGTATCCGCACTACACGCGCCCCCCCACCTACCGTGGCTGGGGAGTTCCCGAGGTGCTGGTGTCCGGGGACCACGACCGCGTCCGTCGCTGGCGCGCCGAGCAGAGCCAGGCGCGAGCCGAAGTGCTCGAACGGGGCGGCAAGTAGGTACGATTCCGCCACCGCGCGGTGGCCGAACCCGGCTCCGGCGGTTTTTTCTCGCCAATGAGCAGCATTATCGACAGCATCGAGCGACGCCAGCAGAGGCAGGGACTTCCGTCCTTCGCCCCGGGCGACCGCGTGCGCGTTCACTTCCAGGTCGTCGAGGGCAACCGTCGCCGCACCCAGGTCTTCGAGGGCATCGTCCTGCGTCGCCAGGGGTCCGGTTCGCGGGAGACGTTCACGGTGCGAAAGCAGTCGTTCGGCGTCGGCGTCGAGCGGACCTTTCCGCTGCACTCGCCGAAGATCGAGAAACTGGAGATCGCGGCGCGCGGCGACGTGCGGCGCGCCAAGCTCTATTACCTGCGGGGCCGGATCGGCAAGGCGGCTCGGGTGGCTGAGCGGCGGTGGGGGATTGACGACGAGCTGATCTCGGCGCCGGCTCCTCCGGAGCCTGAGCCCGAGGGGGAGGTGGCTGAGCCTCAGGACGAGACCGCTGCGGCCGCGGGTCCTGTCGCGGAGGAGGACTCCTCGTCCTCGCAAGCTGCGGGCGAGGAGCCCACCTCCACGCCACCCGCGGACGAGACGTCTGAGGAAGAGGCTCAAGACGATGCGCTTGGGGATGAGAATGCTGCGGAGCCCGAAGCCTCTGCGGAGGAGTCTGCTGCGGAGGTGGAGGAGGAAGCTGCTGAACCCGAGGCGGAGGCGGAAGAGCCTCCTGCCGAGCCGGAGGCGGAGGAGCCTGCTGCCGAGCCGGAGGCCGAGGCCGAGGGAGAGTCTGAGCCGGAGGCGGAGTCCGAGGCCGCTGCTGAGGGCTCCGGCGAGGGCAAAGACTGACCCCGCGGATTCCCAAGCCGGAGAGCCGGGCCGGCGGTTTCGTCGAGCTCGTCGTGATCGTTGCGTTGGCGCTGGGGCTGGCGCTGGCGATTCAGGCCTGGCTGATCAAGCCGTACCAGATCCCCTCGCAGTCGATGGAGCCCACCCTCGACGTCGGTCAGCGGGTCCTGGTCAACCGCTTCCAGTACCACCTCGCCGATCCCGGGATCGGCGACATCGTCGTCTTCCATCCCCCGGCAGGAGCTGACCGCGGCACCGAATGCGGCGCACCGCATCCTCCCCGGCAGGCTTGCGCGCGCCCGACCGGCACCCGCTCGGACCAGAATTTCATCAAGCGGATCGTCGCCGGGCCGGGCGACAGGCTGAGCATCCGCAACGGCCACCCGGTGGTGAACGGCGTCGAAAAGACCGACGAGCCCTACACCAACCCGTGCGGGATGGGCGGAGCCTGCAATTTGCCGAAACCGATCGTCATCCCGCCCGACCATTGGTTCATGATGGGCGACAACCGTGGGGCGAGCCAAGACAGCCGTTTCTGGGGTCCCGTCCCCCGTGACTGGATCATCGGCAAGGCCTTCGCCACCTACTGGCCGCCCGACCGCATCGGCATCTTCTAAGGGCCCGTCCAAAGCCCACCGGCGCCGGCTGGCGCGCTCGCGCCGGCTGTTCGCCTTCGACCGCGGCCTCGGCAGCCGCTACGTGGCCGGTGCCGACGAGGCCGGGCGTGGCTGCCTAGCCGGACCCCTGGTCGCCGCTGCCGTGTTGATCGACTACGAGACGATCTCGCATTCTGACCGCCGCGCCCTCGCCGGCCTGCACGACTCCAAGCAGATGAAGCCCGAGTGGCGTGAGGAGCTGTTCCCGGCGGTGCTGCGGGCGGCGACCCGAGTGAGCGTCGCGGTGCGCTGTGTGCGGGGGATTGACGACCGCGGCCTGCACGTCACCAACATCGAAGCGCTCGCCTGTGCCCTGGAGCGTTTGGGCCCGGACCAGGAGGCGATCTGCCTGGTCGACGGCTTCGCGCTGCGCGACTGCGCCGTCCCGCACCGCGCCGTGGTCGAAGGCGACGGCACGAGCGCCGCGATCGCCGCCGCCTCGGTCGTCGCCAAGGTCAGCCGCGACCGCTACATGCACGGCGCCGCCGGCACGCATCCTGGCTGGGGCTTCGACGAGCACGTCGGCTACTCGACCCCGGAGCACCGCGCCGCGATCGAGCGGATCGGGATCTCGCCGCTGCACCGTCGCTCGTTTGACTCCGTCGCCTACAGCCAGCTCGAGCTAACCGCCTAACACGCGCCCTCCCTTTTTCATCTCAGGGATGAACAACGGGGGCGCGTCGCTAGAAGGCGGCCCGCAGATGCTCCAATTCCAGCGGCTGGCCTGCGCGGTCGAAGGTCATGCCGACGGCGTCGAAGCGGATCTCGGTGTAGCGCGGCAGGTTGCGGCGCTCCGTCATCCAGGCGGTGGCAAGCCGGCGGATGCGCTGCTGCTTGCGGAAGTCGATCGAGAGAATTGGGCGCTCTGGGCCGAAATGCGATCCCTCGCGACCTGCCTTGACCTCGACGAAGACCAACGTCGAGCCGTCGAGGGCGACGATGTCCAGCTCGCCGTAACGGGTGCGGGCATTACGCTCGACGACCTTCCAGCCGGCCTCGACCAGCCGCGCCGCGACGAGGTCCTCCGCCCGCCGCCCCAGCCGCTGTCGCCGCTCGGTCATCGGCGGCGAAGCTAGGCCATCCGACGCGCGTCTGCCTTCGGTCACAGAGTCGGTCCAGACAATTTCCATTCGGGGAGCCACCCGCGCGCCGCGACCGGCGAGGGTCCCCGACGTGCTCGCTACGGCGCGGACATTCACGCTCGACGGCATCGCGGCCCGGCCCGTCCGGGTCGAGGTCGACGTGCACCGCGGCCTGCCCGCCTTCTCGGTCGTCGGCCTTCCCGACGCCGCCGTCAGGGAGGCGCGGGAGCGGGTGCGGGCGGCGCTTGCCAACTGCGGCTTCGAGTTCCCGCTGCGGCGGATCGTCGCCAATCTGGCGCCGGCCAGCCTGCGCAAGGCGGGGCCCGGGCTGGACCTGCCGATCGCGGTTGCGTTGCTCGTTGCCTCCGGGCAGCTGAGCTGGGAGGCGTTGCCACGGCTGGCGATGGTCGGCGAGTTGGCGCTCGACGGGTCGATCCGGCCGGTGAGCGGGGTGCTCGCGATCACGGAGGCGGCGCGCGAGCGCGGGGCGGAGGCGATCGTGGTGCCCGCCGAGAACGGTGCCGAGGCGGCACTTGCGGGCGGAATCGAGGTGGTCCCGCTGGAGGGTCTCATCCAGATCCCCGCCCTGGCGACGGGGGAGTGGGTGCCGGAGAGACCCGATCCGCTGCCGCTGCCGCTGCTCCCCGAGGAGGGCGGGCCGGACCTGGCCGACCTGCGCGGGCAGCCGCACCTTCGCTACGCGCTGGAGGTTGCCGCCGCGGGGGGCCACAGCCTGCTGATGATCGGACCGCCCGGCGCGGGGAAGTCGCTGGCGGCGAGCCGGCTTCCCTCGATCCTGCCGGCCCTGGCCCCGACCGAGGCGCTGGAGGTGGCGCGGATCGCCAGCGCCTGCGGGCGGCTCGGTGAGCGCCAGGCAGGGGGGAGGCCCTTCCGGACACCCCACCACACCGTCAGCCCGGCGGGCCTGGTCGGTGGCGGTAACCCGCCGCAGCCCGGCGAGGCCACACTTGCCCATCGCGGCGTCCTCTTCCTCGACGAGCTCTGCGAGTTCCGCCGCGACGCGCTCGAGGCGCTGCGCAGGCCGGTCGAGACCGGTTGGGTCTCGATCTCGCGAGCGGGCGCCAGCCGTCGCCTTCCCTGCCGGTTCATGCTCGTCGCGGCCGCGAATCCCTGCCCCTGTGGACGAGGGGAGAGCGATCCGGAGTGCGGCTGTGCGCCCGTCGAAGTGCGCCGTTACCAGGGTCGTCTCAGCGGCGCCTTGGCCGACCGAATCGACGTCCTCGCCGCGATTCGCCAGCCCGGCGCCGAGGAGATCGCCGGCCCGCCGGGCGAGCCTTCGATGGCGGTCCGCGAACGAGTCGCCGCAGCGCGGGAGCTGCAGGAGCGACGTCTTGGAGCGGGTCGCGGCAATGCAGAGATGACGCCGAACGAGGCACGCGATTGCGTGCTCAGCGACGGCGCCGCGGCGCTGCTTGCCGAGTCCTACTCTCGCCGCCGCCTAAGCGGACGCGCGCATGACCGAGTGCTGCGTTTGGCCCGTACGGTCGCAGACCTGGCCGGGACGGAGGCGATTGAACGCGAGCAGATGGCCCAGGCACTTCAGCTCAGGAGGCGGGAACATGGCCAATGACAGACCACGCGCCTGTCCGGAGTGCCTGCGGCGCGCCCGCCTGCTCGCCCATCTCGCCCCCTACATCGAGAAGATCGCGACCGGAGCGCCGGGTTCGCGCTCGCCGGAACTGCTTCGGCTCTCCAATGAGGATCTCGCCGCGGCCGCCGCCCCGCGCGTCGCGGATCAGGTTCTCGCCCGGATCGAGGCAGTGCCGGAGCGCCGCTTCGAACAGGACCTCGAGACGGCCGAGTGCTGGGCCTGTTGCCGCCACGATGCGCTTTACCCCTCCGGACTTCGCGATGCCGTCGATGCTCCTTGGGCACTGTTCGGACGGGGCAGCCCGGCGCTGTTGGCAGATCTGGAGCCGGCGGCGGCCGTGACGGTGGTGGGCGCGCGGCGGGCCACCTCCTACGGCCGCGAGGTCGCCCGCGGGCTCGGCCGCGAACTGGCCGCCGCGGGCCTGCTCGTGGTCAGCGGCCTCGCCTTCGGCATCGACGCCTGCGCCCACCGCGGCGCCCTGGAGTCTGGGCGCACCGTGGCGGTCCTCGGCTGCGGCGTCGACGTCGCCTATCCCGCTGCGCACCGCTCGCTCTGGCGGCAGATATGCGAGTCGGGCCTCGTCCTCTCCGAGCTGCCACCGCGGACCGGCGCCTGGCGCTGGACCTTTCCGGCGCGCAACCGGATCATGGCGGCGTTGGCAGGGATGACCGTCGTCGTCGAGGCGGCGGAGCGGTCGGGCTCGCTGATCACGGTGGATCTCGCTGCCGACCTGGGGCGAGACCTCGGCGCGGTGCCGGGGCCGGTCGGCTCGCGGCTCTCGGCTGGGCCCAACAACCTGCTCGCCGGCGGCGCCTGCCTGGTGCGTGATGCCCAAGACGTGCTCGACGCAATGCTCGGACCCGGGGCGCGACGGATAGACCGGACCGGGCCGCCCCTGGCGCCGCTGCCCGTCGCCGTCCTGGGCGCGGTCGAGGGGGGCACCGAGACCTGCGACGCCGTGGCCGCCGAGCTGGGCCTCTCCGGCGGCGAGGCGGCGGCGGCTCTCGCCGACCTCGAGGCGCACGGCTACGTCTCCTGCTCGCTCGTGGGCGTCTACACGCGCACGCTCCTGCGGGCGCCCGTGGGCATCTAGGCTGCCAGCCATGAGCAAGGCCCGCGTTCCTACCGTCCTCTCGATTGCCGGCTCGGACTCCGGCGGCGGCGCCGGCATCCAGGCCGACCTGAAGGCGTTCGCCCGCTGTGGAGTGCACGGGATGACCGCGATCACCGCGATCACGGCCCAGAACACGGTCGGCGTCAGCGCGGTCGAGTCGCTCTCGCCCGAAATGATCGTTGCCCAGGTCCGTGTCGTCGCCGAGGACATCGGCGTCGACGCGGTCAAGGTCGGCATGCTCGGCACGGTCGAGACTGTCGATGCCGTGGTCGAGGCAGTTGGGCTGGTCGGCGAGGCTCCGATCGTCGTCGACCCGGTCATGTTCGCCGAGAGTGGCGCCCGCCTGCTCGACGACGAGGCGCAGCTGGCGCTGGTCGAGCGGTTGCTGCCACTGGCCGCGATCGTCACGCCGAACATTCCGGAGGCGAGGGCGCTGAGCGGGGCGGGGGAGCGCGACTCACAGGAGGATCTCGCTCGCGAGGTGCTGGCCCTCGGCCCGCGCGCGGTCGTCGTCACCGGAGGGCATAGCGAGCAGGTCGTCGATGTCTTCTTCGACGGCGCGGAGGCGGCGGCGATCGAGGGCGAGCGCCATGCCGACGGAGCCTCGCATGGCTCGGGTTGCACCCATTCCTCGGCTCTCGCGGCGTTCCTCGCCACCGGATCGACGCCGTTGGAAGCGGCGCGACAGGCTCGCGCGGTCGCCTCGGCCGCGGTCGCCGCCGGCTTGCGCGACATGGGCCAGGGCCCCGGTCCCGTGGACGTGTTCGATCTCGCCGGCGGGCAGCCCATGGACGCCGACGATTAGATTCCAGCCATGAGCACCAACGGCAGCACCGCGACCAGCCTTCCCCGTCCCCGCTCGAGCGTCGTCTTCGACGGCCCGGAGCGCGCCGCGGCCCGCGCCTACATGAAGGGGATCGGTTTCGACGATGACGCGCTGAGCCGGCCGACGATCGGGATCGCCAACACCTGGATCGAGGCGATGCCATGCAACTTCCACCTGCGCGGCCTCGCCGAGCACATCAAAGCGGGCGTGCGCGCCGCCGGGGGAACCCCGATGGAGTTCAACACGATCGCGATCTCCGATGGGATCACGATGGGCACCGAGGGGATGAAGACCTCGCTGGTCAGCCGCGAGGTGATCGCCGACTCGATCGAGCTGACCGCGCGCGGCTACCAGTTCGATGCGATCGTCGCTCTCTCGGCCTGCGACAAGACGATTCCGGGCTGCGTGATGGCGCTGGCCCGGCTCGACATCCCCTCTTTGATGCTCTACGGCGGCTCGATCGCACCGGGACGCTGGCACGACCGCGACGTCACCATCCTCGACGTCTTCGAGGCGATCGGCGTGCACGCGGCGGGCGACATGAGCGACGAGGAACTGCGCGAGCTGGAGGGCGTGGCGAGCCCCGGCGCCGGCGCCTGCGGCGGCCAGTTCACGGCCAACACGATGGCCTGCGCCTTCGAGGCGCTGGGGATCAGCCCCGGCGGCTCCGCGATGGTGCCGGCTGAAGACGGCGAGAAGGGGACGGTCGCCGAGAAGATCGGCGAGCTGGCGATGAAGGTCCTCGCCGAAGACCTGCGGCCGAGCTGCGTGATCACCCGCGAGTCGCTGGAAAACGCGATTGCCTGCGCCTGCGCGTCGGGCGGGTCCACCAACGTCGTCCTCCACCTGCTCGCGGTCGCCCGCGAGGCTGCGGTCGAGCTCGGCATCGAGGACTTCGAGCGGATCTCCCGCCAAACGCCGCTGCTTGCAGACCTCAAGCCGGGCGGCCGCTTCGTCGCCACCGACCTCTACCGCGCCGGCGGCGTGCCGCTGGTCCTCCAGCGGCTCGCCCAGGCGGGCATCCTGCACGGCGATGCGATCACGGTCAGCGGTCGCACGATCGGCGAAGAGGCGGCGGCCGCCAGCGAAGCGGAGGGGCAGGAGGTCGTGCGGCCTCTCGCCGACCCGCTCAAGGCCGAAGGTGGCCTGGCGATCCTGCGCGGCAACCTCGCCCCCGAGGGCGCCGTCGTCAAGCTGGCTGGCACCGAGCGCACCAGGCAGGTCGGCCCGGCTCGCGTCTTCGAGTCCGAGGAGGAGTGCTTCCGGGCGGTCAAGGAGCAGCGGATCGGTCCTGGCGACATCGTCGTGATCCGCAACGAGGGTCCGGCTGGGGGGCCCGGGATGCGGGAGATGCTGCAGGTCACCGCCGCGATCGTCGGCGAGGGGCTGGGTGAGGAGGTCGCCCTGCTCACCGACGGGCGCTTCTCGGGCGCCACTCGCGGCTTGATGGCCAGGCACGTCGCCCCCGAGGCGGTCAAGGGAGGCCCGATTGCGGCGATCCGCGAGGGGGACGAGATCAGCTTCGACGTCGACGCCCGCCGCCTCGACGTCGCCCTCTCCGACGAGGAGATAGCCAAGCGGGTCACTGAATACAACGCTCCCGAGCCCGTCTACAAGCGCGGTGTAATGGCTAAGTACGCTGCGACTGTCTCCTCCGCCTCGGCGGGCGCGGTGACCGGCTGACACCTGGGCCAATCCCGGTAGGGGTGGAACGTCTTGTACTTTTTCTGGATATCCGACTTCGGACGGTCGCAGGCTGTCTTCAGAAAAAGTTAAGTGGAACCCCTACCGGGATTGGCCCCTACCCGGCGAGGAAGTCTTCGACGAGCCGGTTGAAGCGCTCCGGCCGCTCCATCTGCGGCACGTGCCCGGTGCGCTCGAAGATCTCCAGGCGCGAGTGCTCGATGTAGCGGTGGTAGCCAATCGCCGCCTCGACCGGGACGATGTGGTCGCTCAGGCCCCAGACGACCATGGTGGGGATCTCGATCTCGGTGAGGCGGTGCCGCGTGTCATAGCCGCCGATCGCGCGGATCGAGTCGGCGAAGCCCGGGGCGCGGATACCCGGCTCCATCTGCTCGGCAAGCAGCTCTGGGCGTACGCGGTTCGGATAGCGGAAGATACGACCGAAGGCGAGCTTGCGGGTACGCGGCCGCGTTAGCCAGAACTCGCGGGCGCCGGAGAGGAAGGGCACCGTCGCTTCAAAGGTGTTGACGAGCGCTTCGATCCTCCTGCCCTCGGCCTCGGCGAAGCTGATCCCGGCGGCGGAGACGAGCACCAGGCGCTCGAAGCGCGAGGGCTCCTCGATCGCCGCCTCGGTGGAGACGAAGCCGCCCATCGAGTTGCCGACGATCGCCGCGACCCGCTCGATCTCGAGCTTCTCGCAGAAGTCGTGGACGAGCCGGCCGTACGCGGCCATGTCGATCTCCCAGGTCGGCATCGGGCTGTCGCCGAAGCCGGGCAGGTCGAGGGCGATCGCCCGATGGGTGCGGCCGAAGTGGGGCAGGTTCTCGAGCCAGTTGCGCCAGCAGCCGCCGAGCCCGTGGACGAAGAGGATCGTCTCGCCCTCGCCTATGTCCGCGTAGTTGACCTCGGCGCCGGGCAACTCGACCCGGTGCAGGTGCTCGCGCCAGTCGATCCCAAGCCAATCGGGATCCTGATTGCCGTAGTCCGCCGCGGGGAAGACGGTCGGCTCGGTCGTCGTCAGCTCAGGCATACCCCATCCTTTCCAGAATCGGGATCTCGCGGATCTGCGGTGGTTGCAGGTGGTCCCGGAGGATCCCTCGCGGCCGCTCGAACTGGCGGTCGACCTCGATCACGGCGCGTGGGGTCGCGATCACGTCGACCGGCAGGTCATGCGAGGTGACCATCAGGTGGCGGCGCACGATCTGGATCGGGTGCACGGTGGTGGCGACCGTGGTGTGGTCGTCGATCTTGCCGGCGTCGATGAGGACGCCGTACTCGAGGTCCGAGTAGCCGCCGCCCTTTCCGATCCGAGCCCCGTTCAGGTTCACCGCAACCGATCCGCACAGCACGAAGTCGATCTCCGGCAAGTCGTCGACGGCCACGACCCGGCCGTGCTTGAGCGCCCCCTTGATCGTCGCCGCCTCTTTCTTCGCCGCCTTGGAGAGCCGCTTCGGCTCGAGGACCCGGAATGGGTGCGGGTCGCGCAGGCGGGGAACCGCCATGATCACCGTCTTGCCTTCCTCCAGCGCCAGGCGCCGGGCGTGGGTCTGCGGCGAATCTGGGTTCGCCTTGATCGCCCGGGCTCGCTTCCAGGAGCGGTGAGCGGCGAGCTTCTCGGCGGCCAGCCTCGCCCCGGCGAAGTTGGGTATCCGCCCCTCGGCGCCGGGAAAGCGCGACACGCCCTCACGGTCCATCGCCTTCCAAATCTCCTTGCGGACCTCGTCCTTGGCGCGCACGCTAGAAAGATATCCGCCACGCACTACGCAGACGGGAGGCGAGAGCCGCAGGCGTGTTTGCAGGGAGCGGACCGCACCGACCGAATCATCCGTGTGCCTAAACTTTTCCGAAATTCCATCCGAGGAATGCCTGAAGGTCCTTCCGGGCAATAAGGAGCAAATGGGGAGAAAGACGAAAATCGCGATCGCCACCGCCTTGGCGCTGCTCCTGCTTGGGGCGGTCGGCGCCTACGCCTACGACAGCACGCAGCGCGACACGATCGCCGAGGGTGTGACGGTCGGCGGGGTCGAGGTTGGCGGAATGGACGCCGAGCATGCCGAGCGCGCGGTGCGCAGGCAGCTGCTTGCACCGCTCCGTCACTCCCTGCGGGTCGGTTACGACGGTCGCCGCTGGCAACTGCCCGGTAAGCGCCTCCAGGTCCACGCCGACATCGACGGTGCTGTCGAAGAAGCGCTCGACGTCAGCCGCGACGGCGGCCTGCCATCGCGGGTGGTTCGCTACGTGACCGGGGGTGAGGTCGACGAGACGGTTCCGGCCGATGTCACCTACTCGCAGCGTGCCGTCAACCGCTTCGTGCGTCGCGTCGCCGCGGCGATCGACCGCGAACCGCAGGACGCGACCGTCGAAGCGAGTGGCAGCTCGCTCACCGTCGTCCCGCAGGAGAACGGTCGCAAGCTGCGCGACAACCTGCTGACCGACCAGCTCAACGCCGCCGTGCTGAACGCGAACGCCGACCACACGATCGCCGCCCGAACCCACCCCGTCATTCCGGAGGTCACGGCGCGCGAGGTGGCAGCGGAATACCCGACCTACCTCACTCTCGATCGCTCCAGCTACACGCTGACGCTCTGGAAGGACCTGAAGCTGGCCAAGACCTACACCGTCGCCGTCGGACAGGAAGGCCTCGAAACGCCCGAAGGCCTCTACCACCTCCAGAGCAAGGAAGTGGAACCAACCTGGAACGTGCCCGAATCGGACTGGGCCGGCAGCCTCGCCGGGCAGTCGATCCCACCCGGCCCGTCGAACCCGCTGAAGGCACGCTGGATGGGAATCTACGAAGGTGCCGGTATCCACGGCACCGAAGAAACCTCCTCGCTGGGGACGGCCGCCTCGCACGGCTGCGTGCGGATGTCGATTCCGGACGTGGAAGAGCTGTACGACGAAGTCGAAGTAGGTACGCCCATATACATCGGGTAGCGCAGGCGACCGCCGCCGCGCGGCGAACTTCAGCCCATGACCTGGGACGAGGCGCTGGCGGGATTCGACCGCGACATGCGGGCCCGCAGCATCGCTGAGCGGACGAGGCGCGCTTACGGTGGCGACCTCGGGCAGTTCGTCGAGTGGGCGAAGGGGCGAGGAGCCGGTCCGGGAGAGATCCGTCATCGGGACGTGCGCCGCTACGCGGCGCGGCTCTCAGCTGCGGGGGCGGCGCCGGCGAGCGTCGCGCGCAAGCTCGCCGCGATCCGCGGATTGTTCGACTTCCTGGTGCGCAGCGAGCGGCTTGGCCAGAATCCAGCCGACCTCGTCTCCAGCCCCAAGCGCGAGGACAACCTGCCGCGCGTGCTCAGTGCCGAGCAGATGCGCACGCTGCTGGAGCAGATCCCGGCTCGCACGTCGCTGGAGCTGCGCGACCGGGCGATGCTGGAGCTGGCCTACTCGTGCGGCCTGCGCTGCGAGGAGATCGTCAACCTCGATACCGGCTCACTCGACTTCGAGACCGAGCGGCTGCGGGTTCTCGGCAAGGGCTCGAAGGAACGCTTGCTGCCGGTCGGCGAGCCGGCCCAGCAAGCGCTGCGGCGCTACGCCGAGCGCGGCCGGCCGGCCCTCGCGGACGATCGGCGTGAGGCCGCGCTGTTCCTCTCCAAGAGCGGCCGCCGCCTCTCCAACTCCGACGTCACCCGCCGCCTCGCCCTCTGGATACGCGAGGCGGCGATCGGCGCGGGCGTCTCGCCGCACTCGCTGCGCCACAGCTTCGCGACCCACCTGCTCGAAGGCGGAGCCGACCTGCGCACGATCCAGGAGCTGCTCGGGCACGCCTCGATCTCGACCACTCAGGTCTACACTCGGGTCGATGCCGCTCGCCTCCGGGAGGCGTACGCTGCGACCCACCCCCGCGCATGACGACCATATAACCGCCCCGCGACCGTAGAATCGAGCCGAATTCCATGGAAACCGGCGTCAAAGAGGTGGAGCTGCGCGACTTGTGGCGCCGCTACAAGGGCGAGGGGGACGCTTCGGCGAGGGAGCGCCTCGTCGTGGCCTACTCGCCGCTGGTCAAGTTCGTCGCCGGCCGGCTCGGGGCCGGACTCCCCTCCCATGTCGAGGACGCCGACCTGATCTCCTACGGCCTGATGGGCCTGATCGGGTCGATCGAACGCTTCGAGCCCGAGCGCGGAATCAAGTTCGAGACCTTCGCGATGACGCGAATCCGCGGCGCGATCATCGACGAGCTGCGCTCGCTGGATTGGGTGCCGCGCTCGGTGCGCTCCCGTGCCCGCGAAATCGAGGCCGCGCAGGCGAAACTGGAGCACGAACTGCAGCGGGCGCCGAGTGAGGAAGAGCTGGCGGCCAAACTCGGAATCGACGAGGAGGAACTACGAACGTCGTTGCTCGAGATCGCCAACTCCTCGGTCTACGCGCTCGACGAGCTGTGGACGATCTCCGACTCCTCCGGCGACAGCGTCTCGCTGCTCGACACGATCTCCGACCCGCGCGCCGACGATCCGCAGGAGTCGCTCGCCAGCAGCGAGGTCAAGGACCGCCTCACCGACGGGATCTCCTCTTTGGCCGAGCGCGAGCAGCTCGTCATCGCCCTCTACTACTACGAGAACCTCACCCTGCGCGAGATCGGCGAGGTGCTCGGCGTCACCGAGTCGCGGGTCTCGCAGCTGCACACCAAGGCAGTGATGCGCTTGAAGTCCGCTTTACAGGAGGTCTGATGGCGGTCTAATCTCGTTGCGTGCCGCACAAGGCCGCAGACCGGATTCGCAACGTCGCCCTGATCGGGCACCGGGGCTGCGGCAAGACGAGCCTGCACGAGGCGATGCTGTTCGAGGCGGGGGCGGTGCGGCGGCTCGGCTCGGTGGCTGCCGGCACGACGCTCTCCGACCACGAGCCGGACGAGCAGGCGCGCGAGATGTCGATCGGCGCCTCGGTCGCCGCCTTCGACCATGACGGGCGGGAGATCAACCTGATCGACACCCCGGGCGAGCCGAGCTTCGTCGCCGACGCGATCGCGGCGCTGCGTGTCGCCGACGCGGCCGTCGTCGTCGTCAACGGAGTGAGCGGGGTGGAGGTGCAGACCGAGCGGCTCTGGCAGCGCGCCGATCACGAGGGCCTGGCCCGCCTCGTCTTCGTCAACATGCTCGACCGCGAGCGTGCCGACTTCTTCACCGTGCTTGACTCGCTCAAGGGCGCCTTCGGGCCGCATGTGGTCGCGACCGAGATTCCAATCGGTGCCGAGCAGGATGTCCGCGGCGTGATCGACCTGATCGACATGGAGGCCTTCGTCTACGGAGGAGCCGAGCGGGACGGTGCCGAGAAGGTCGAGATCCCAGCCGAGCTGCGCGAGCGGGCCGAGGAGTACCGCGAGAAGCTGATGGACGAGGTGGCGGAGAACTCCGACGAGTTGATGGAGCGCTACCTGGACGGAGATGCGATCGACCACGCCGAGATCGTCGCCGTGCTGAAGCAGGGGGTGACGGCGGGCCGGATCTTCCCCGTCACCTGCGGCGTCGCGACGAAGAATCTCGGCGCCGACCGCCTGCTCGAGGCCCTGGTCGAGGACCTGCCCTCGCCGGCGATGCGGGGCGCGGTGACGGGGCTCGGCGCCGGCGGTCAGCCGCTCTCCATCGAGCCCGACGAGGACGGCCCCCTCGTTGCCTACGTCTTCAAGGCGCTCGCCGACCCCTATGCCGGACGCATCAACCTCTTCCGGATCTACCGGGGCACGCTGCGCTCCGACTCCCACGTCGTCAACGCGAGCCAGCATGAGAAGGAGCGGATCGGCCAAGTGGGCCGGCCGCTCGGCAAGGAGCTGATACCCGTGACGGAGCTGGGCGCGGGGGACATCGGCGCCGTCGCCAAGCTGAAGCACACGCGGGCGGGCGACCTGCTCTGCGAAGCGCAGGAGGAGATCGCCTTCCCACCGCTGGATCTGCCGGCGCCGGTGATGGCCTTCGCCTACGAACCGAAGTCAAAGGGCGACGAGGAGAAGGCGGCGGCGGCCGTGCGGCGGCTGAGCGAGGAGGATCCGACCCTCGACGTCCATCGCGACGGGCAGACCGGCGAGCAGATCCTCGCCGGTCTCAGCCAGATCCATGTCGAGGTGATAGTCGAACGGATGAAGCGCCGCTTCGGTGCAGAGATCGAGCTGCATCCGCCGCGCGTGCCCTATCAGGAGACGATCCGCAAGCCAGCCGGCGCCCACGCCCGCTACAAGAAGCAGTCGGGCGGGCGCGGCCAGTTCGCCGACTGCCGGATCGAGATCGAGCCGGCCGAAGATGGCGCCGGCTTCGAGTTCGTCAACCAGATCAAGGGGGCGGCGATCCCCGGCAGCTTCATCCCTGCGGTCGCGAAGGGAGTCGCGGAGGCGATGCTGCACGGGACGATTGCCGGCTATCCCGTAAAGGACGTGCGGGTGCGGCTGGTCGACGGCAAGCACCACGACGTCGATTCCTCGGAGATGGCGTTCAAGGTCGCCGGCTCGATCGCCTTCAGGGAGGCGATGGGGGAAGCGGATCCCGTCCTGCTGGAGCCGATCGTGCGCCTCACGGTCAGCTGCCCCGCCGACGTCGTCGGCGACGTGATCGGCGACCTCAACTCGCGGCGCGGGCATCCGCTCGGGATGGAGCCGAAGGGCGCGGTGACGGAGGTGAAGGCCGAGGTGCCGATGTCCGAGGTGCTCGACTACGCCTCGGATTTACGCTCGATCGGCGGCGGGCGCGCCGATTTCACGATGGAGTTCGAGCGCTACGATCCCGTCCCGCCGAACCTGGCTGAGAGGCTCGTTGCAGCAACCGGACCCGGCGCCGGAGCCGCCGCGTAGCCGAGCGGGCCGCTGCTAGTTTGGGGAGCGTGAGCGTCGAGGAGACCTGCGCGGTCTGTGATCGCACGATCCTAGCCGGAGAGCGTACCCGGATCTATATGAGCCCCAAGGACGGCACGCGTCTCGTCTGCGAGCTCTGCCGCGGCCGCGCGGAGGGGCTCGGCTGGGTAGACCCGGCGGCTCCAGGCGCGAACGTCGGACGGATGGCCGAGCCGGAGCCCGCCGAGACATCGACGGGTCGCCTGGAGCGGGCGGTCGCCCGCTTCAACGCCAGCGAGGCAGCGCGCACGGTCGGTGGACTGATGCGCACCCTCGGCAGTCCCTTCGTCTCGATCGGGGCCGCGGCCGGCTCGCCCAGCGAGATGCGGGTCACGGTCGCCTGGGAGCTCTGCTGGTACCAGTGGAGGATCGACCTGGGTGATGAGCTGCGGCCGGTCTTCGCTCTCGACAGGGGCGATGAGATCGGCCAGCTCGACGGCTCGGCGCGTCAGTGGAACGCGACGGCGGGCGATGGCGGCCGTTTGACGCTCGGCGCTCCCGTGCCCGACGGCGAGCCGGTCGGCTGACGACAGTTCCGTGCAGAAGCTGATCGTCAACGTCGACGGTGGCGCCCGCGGCAATCCCGGCCCGGCCGCGATCGGCGCCGTGGTGCAGGGCCCCGGTGGCGAGGTGCTCGAGGAGCGCGCTGAGCGGATCGGCATCGCGACGAACAACGTCGCCGAGTACCGGGCGCTGCTGCTCGGGATCGAGCGAGCCGCAGCCCTCGGGGCGACCGAGGTCGACCTGGTCGGCGACTCCGAACTGATCGTGCGCCAGGTGAAGGGCGAGTACAAGGTCAAGGATGCGACCCTGCGAGAGCTGCACACCGAGGTGAAGCGGGCGCTCGCCGACTTCGAGCACTGGTCGATTCGGCATGTCCGACGGGCTCAGAACGCCGAGGCGGATCGACTCGTCAACCAGGTGCTCGACGGCGCCTGACGCAAACGGGGCGCCTTTTCCGGGCTATGCCGCGGAAAAGGCGCCCCGGTATCGTCGCTTCGTGGCGGATTCGCGGGCAGAGCCGATCGACTCCGGCGTCGACATCGGCCACGTCCACCTCAAAGTCGCCGACCTCGACCGCTCGCTCGACTTCTACTGCGGCGTGCTCGGCTTCGAGCTGCAGCAGCGGATCGCCGACGACGCCGCCTTCGTCTCGGCCGGCGGCTACCACCACCACATTGGTCTCAACACCTGGCACTCGCGCGGCGGCTCGCCGCCGCCGGCGAGCAGCACCGGCCTCTTCCACTTCGCGATCCGCTACCCGACGCGGCGCGCGCTCGCCGACGCGCTGCGGCGCCTCTCCGAGGCCGGCATCCCCCTCGGCGGCGCCTCCGACCACGGCGTCAGCGAGGCGCTTTACCTCAACGACCCCGACGGCAGCGGCATCGAGCTCTACTGGGACCGGCCCCGCGAGGACTGGCCGCGCCAACCCGGCGGACAGGGCGTCGACATCGTCACCGAACCGCTCGACCTGCCCGACCTGCTCGCCGAGCTTGACCCCCAGCCTTAGCCGCCGAGGACCGCGCCGACCAGGGAAGCGCCCCGAAGGCGATCACCCGCCAGACGACCTCGCCATCACCGTCGGCAGGAAACCCCGCGCCCCAGCTAGAATCCGCCCCGTGCGGCTGTAGCTCAGCTGGCTAGAGCGTCTGCTTGCCATGCAGAAGGTCGTGGGTTCGAATCCCATCAGCCGCTTGATCGAAAGCCCCGCTCCGGCGGGGCTTTTCTTTGACCGGGCAGCGGCTACGCCGCCGCCGTGGCCTTCTGACACCCAGCTTCGCTGCCAATTCGTTGCCGTCTCGCGTTCCGGACAATTTGTTCCTGACGGCATGTCAGAATTAGCTCTATGACCAAGGCCGATCTTCACCAGCTCGTGGACCGCCTGCCAGACCAAGCAGTCGATGGCGCGGCGATCCTGCTCCGTGAGGTTACGGATGGCCGGATCGACCCCGAGCAGGCTTGGTTCTGGACCCGTGAGTGGCAGGAGTGTGAGTGCGAGGCCGATGAAGACCTCGCCGGCGGTCGGGTCACTCGCTTTGAGGGCGACGAGGATTTCCTAGCGGAGTTGGACGAGCGCACGAAGCCGCTCGATGCCGACGCGTAACGTTCTCGCGTCGTTCTGGCGCGATTGGGACAAGCTGACCCCTCAGCAGTAGCGAGCGTTCAGGGAGGCTGTGGCGCAGTTCATTAGCGACCTCTCCAGCGGCGGTCAGGGCTTCCATCCTCGACTCCGCGTCAAGCGCGTTCAGGGCCATCCCGGCGTTTGGGAGATGACCTGGGCGTATGACGGTCGCGCAACCTTTCAGTACGGCGAGGAAGTCCATCCCGGCCAGCCGCACATCATCTGGCGTCGAGCCGGCACTCATTCGATCTTCCGTCGCCCCTGATCGTTTGGCAGCGGGCCGCGCTCGCTGCCCAAACCGGGCCGAACCGTGCCTGACGCAGCCCAATTCCTCAGCGGCGCAGATTCGGCTTTTTGGCTCTAGACTGCGCGGACGGCTGCGAGGTGGATCGGTTGCCGCAGAAGGTCGTGGGTTCGAATCCCATCAGCCGCTTTTCGGTCGTATTGCCGCTCAGGCACCCCGACGGGAAGGGCATCTTCATGGCACCGGTCATCGACAGGCGCATGACGGCGGAGATCGAGGGTGATTTCGTCGTCTTCCTGATCGGCATGCGGATCAATCACTTCCGGCGGGTCTCGAGGTGGTTGCCCGTCTTCTTCGCGATGCCGCGGATGCTGCGCGAGCTCAAGCGGACTCCCGAAGCGGGATTGCTTGGGGCAAACCTCTACATCGGCAGTCCGCGGCAACCGATGGTCGTCCAGTACTGGCGCTCCTTCGAGCACCTGGAGGCCTACGCCCGCAGTCGCGATGCCACCCACTGGCCAGCCTGGGTCGCCTTCAACAAGCGGATCGGGTCGAGCGGTGAGGTCGGTATCTGGCACGAGACCTACCTTGTCTCCGCGGGCAGCTATGAGTGCGTCTACAACAACACGCCCCCGATCGGCCTCGGCGCGGCGACGCGTCTCGTCCCTGCTGCCGGTCGCAAGGCTACCGCCGCAAGTCGGGCCGGTATTCGCGAGGAGGCATATCCCAACGGCGCCCCTACCAAGGGCATTGATGTTTGAGGGGGGTTCTGTGGGTAGCAGAGGTGCTTGCGAACCCCACGGTCTCGTCGCCGGTATCGCGCCGCCTTGTCTAGGACTCCGAGAAACCGCTGTCTCGTCTTTTCCCACGTATTTGAAGGATGAGTCGTCGGCCGCCCGGATCGAAACCGAGTGGCTTTCGCAATCGCCAGCGATACCTTCGATCAACCTCGGAGAGACGCTGTACATGCGAATCCGAGAACGTGGCGAGAAAGCCGCTGCCGCTGACATCGCAACGATCCGCAGGAACAGTGTGATCGTCGATCCCGATTGGGCGCTGGTTCCCTCGCCGCGCAGATCAAAGCAGGCGGCGGCCTGTCCTACGCTGACGCTTTCGGCACCGCGACCGCCGCGCGCCTGAGCGCTCCCCTTTGGACCGGCGACCCGGAGGTCATCGACCGAACCGACGACTTGCCTTGTAGCGTCGTTGACCTTCGTGCAGGGTGACTGAGTCGCAGTCATGGGTTCGAATCCACCAGCCGCTTTCCCCCGACAGACAGCTTGACCCGGTGAGCTCGAGCTGCGGCTATGCGGCGAACAGGGCGTGGGCGAGAAGCGCCGCCTGTGTCGGCTCCACCAGCTCGTCGTCGTTGCGGTAGCGGACGAGGCAGGCTCGCCGCAGATCGCGGACCGCATCGGTGGCTGTCTCGACCTCCCTGCCGTCCTCGGGGGCGGCGACGACCCGCAAGACGAGTTCGTCGACCGTCAAGCGGGCCGGGTGCTGTTCGATGACCTCGCTCAGGAGCGCGTGCCCGACTTTCATAGGATCGTATTTCGGCGGGGTGGTCCCGTCGGCTGCCATTCCTCTCATCCTTCGGTCGGCGGGCGACGGAGAGGGCTTGCCGCTCCCCTCCTGTCGCATCGACCTGTCCGGTTTACCTCGCAGCGGCCCCCGCCTTGCGCCTGCCGCGGCTCTCCTTCCTGCTACCGGTGCCGTTCCGTTTCGCCTCGTTCGGCGACGCGGCGTCAGTATCTTCCGCCCGCGCCGCAAGAGCGTGCAGGTCGGCGGGCTCCCAGGCAGCCTCGAAGGCCAGCAGCCCGAAGCTGTACCCCATGACCTCGCCCCCGTCGCCATTGGCCTTCGCCATACGGTCGGCAGCTGCACGCTGCTCCTCTTCGACCTCCCTGGTCGCTCGCTCGGCGATTGCCTTCACGTTGCGTTGTCCTTCGGCATCGAGGACGAGCGGGGTACGGGCTATGTGGTCGTGCGCCCCCTGCAGTTTGCCGGCCTTCAGGGCGTCAGCCAGGTCGTTGAACAGGTCGCTGGCCTGACCTGCACCGATCACCGCCCGCATTCCTTTTTTCATGCGTCGCCACACCTTCGCCGGGAGCAGGGTCTTGGCGGTCGCGCGATAGTAGTGCTCGACCGCCCCGCGGCGCGGCTCCCTGCGCGTCTCCTCGATCATCCCGTCGCAATCGTCGCGCAAGACTTTTACGTGGTAGGCGATCTGGCTCAGCCCTTCGTCGAGCGCCTTCGACAGTTCGTTCGGGCTGACCTCGCCCTGCACCGCAGCGAGCAATATGTGCTGCCGCAGGACGTGATCCAGCGCCTTGATGAATCGCGGATCCACGAGGGCCGGCAGGTGAGCCCCGCTGTTCCCCGCGTTCCCGTTGCGTGCTCTTGACATTCCTCGCCCCTTCCGGTTTACCGGGGACGTGGGAGGAGCGACCGAGCGCGCCACCCACAAATTACCCCGGACCCGACCACCTATGGTTAAAGGCAGTCAGTTCCATTCCGAGTAGTGCACAGTTACAGATAGGAACGGGTAAGTCTGTACCAAAATGTCGAACTGTTTTCGCCTATCGCCTGGTTATTACTTGGTGTCAGGTTTTTGCGAGGTGTCAGGTTTTTCCTTGCTAGTGAATCTCACTTGGCCGCGCGCGGGGCGTTTATCTAGGTAACGGGCTCGTTCATGCGCGAGCAGGGAGACGATGATCGACACCCCCTCCTCTCCCGTAATCGCGCGCCGGTCGGCCGAGTCGGCCTCTATCTCCATCATGCGATCCCATGAGCGTGCGTTCTCGTCGGCGAGGTCCCTGCGTCCTTGGGCGTCAAGATTGAACCATCGCCACGCCATGCATACCCGGGGGTCGTTGCTCACCTTGCCGGCCCGAAAGGCGGCCAATGCCTCGGCCACGCTTGACTGCAAGATCAGCCCATAGATTTCCTGTCGCGCCTCAAACGACATGGTCCACATTTCTTTGTCGGTGAAGAACGGGATTTCGACCGCACGATAGAAGTGCTCCCTCGTGTTCCCGGAGCCTTCCTCCACATAGGCCAGTTCGATAGAGCCGGAGGCCAGTAGCTCCTTGATGTGATGTTCGACTTTGCTGAGCGGAAGGCTCATCAGCTCTGCGAGTTCGCTCGGGCTGCGGGGCGCTTCGTTGAGGTAGCACAGGATGTCCACTCGCACGCCGTGGCCCAGGGCGTAAGAGACGGCGTCCTCAATTTTCCTCTTGCGAAGTTTGTTGGCTACCTTTTTCACCTTCGCCACCACGGGCGCTCCCTCCTTGGTTTGTTGATTTTCCGGCATTCAGGCGTGGCAGAGCATAAGCGGAAGGTCCGACAGGTTTCTTCCTCGCGCCAAATTTTTCCCTGATGCTAAATATTTCCTTAGCATAACTTGCCCTCCCGGCAACCCGCCGGAACCGACAACGAAAAGGGGTGAGAACAAATGCGGATCGCGCAAATCGCGCAGGTCAGCCCGACCCTGCGTATCGCAAAGCACGGTTAGGCCGCGCGCATTAAGGGGCCGATCTCGGCCCGCCTGCCTTGGGGCTGAGGTCGGCCCCCGTCTCGCCTTCATCGGCCAGGCGGCATTGGGAGCCGCAAGTCTACACAGGGACTTGTGAGATTTCCTAGGAGGCGCCAGCCCGCAGGACAGAGGCGAAGCCGGGGCAGCTCCTCGACTGGATAAAGTCGGCAGACGGCTGCGAGGCGGATCGATCCATCAGCCGCTTTCTTCTGTGCATTCGCGCGTCGACTACGAGCAGCACGGGCGCACTTATGCGCGGCACCGCCGAGCGGACCCGCGGATCGCGGCTCGGATTCATGCCGCCCTCGGCGATGCGGGCACCGTTCTGAACGTCGGCGCCGGCTCCGGATCCTACGAGCCGGCTGACCGCTGGGTCCTGGCGGTCGAGCCGAGCGAGACCATGCGCGCTCAGCGGGCACGCGAGGCGGCACCGGTCATCGATGCCCGCGCCGGGGCGCTTCCGTTCGACGACGACGCGGTCGACGCGGCGATGGCCTGCGTGACCATCCACCACTGGGAGCCGCCGGAGGCCGGCCTTGCGGAGCTGAGGCGCGTCGCCCGGGGACCGGTCGTCGTCTTCACCTTTGACCTCGGCTGCCTCCCCGCCTGGCAGCGGGAGCATCTGGGGGAAGGCCTGGAGGTCGAGCGTCCACGTTTTCCCTCACTCGACGCGGTGGCCGCCGCGCTCGGTGGTCGGACGCGCATCGAGCGGGTCCCGACGCCCGGCGACTGCACCGACGGGTTCTTTGAGGCGTTCTGGAACCGGCCGGAGCACCTGCTCGATCCGGCGGTCCGCGCCGCCCAGTCGATGTGGGCTCTCCTGCCGCCGGGGGCGGAGGATCGGATCGTCGAAGGCCTGGCGACCGCGCTGCGGTCCGGCGAGTGGGACGCCGAGCACGGATTTCTGCGCGAGATGGACGAGCTCGACGGGGCGCTGCGCCTCGTGGTCTCAGAGGCCTGAGCCATCCGGCACACGGCCCAGCTCGGTCAGCCGGTCAGCGATGTCCAGTTCTCCCGATCCCGCCTCACGCTCGTCGCCATGCTGCAGCGGCCCTCATCTCCGCGTTAGCCCTTCGTGGCCGGCGGCGCGTAGCGGTGGTGGAGCATCAGCGCGTTGCCGTCCGGATCCGAGAAATAGGCCATGTGGCAGACCCCGCTGTCGATGGTGTCGACACTGAACGAGACCCCACGCGATTCAAGCGCGGCGCGCGCCGTCTCGACGTCCTCGACGCGCAGCGCGATCGGATGGTTGTTGGCGCGGAAGTCGAGCCCGAAGGCGTCGGATTGCATGACGGCGATCGTGAGGCTGCCGGTCTCGAACTCGGCCGCCGGCATCTGCCCCCATCGCTTCGACTCGGGCAGGCCCAGCACCGTGCCGTAGAACTCGACCGCGGGCTCGAAGTCCTTGGTCGCCACGGTGATGAAGTCGGTTCCGGTGACGAGCGCAGTCTCGGTGGTCATCGCGTTCCCCTTTCGCGTCGTTGCGTGCCCGGGGAGCATGGCACGTCACCGCCGGGGTGCTGGCCGCCGATGGCGATCTGAGCCCGCTTCTCGCCGCCGCCGCCGGCATGGCCGGCGGCCTGATCGGCGACAACCTGTCCTACGGGCTCGGGGCGTCGCTGGGGCGGCGTGCCGAGCGACGGTTCTTCTCCTCCGGGCGAGGCCGCGAACGGATCGAGTGGGCGCGGCGGCAGCTGCGCAGACGAGGCGCCACGATCATCGTCGTCGTCCGCTTCGTCCCCGGTGGCCGCACGGCCACCACCTTCTCGGCCGGAACGCTCGGGATGCCGTGGCGCCGGTTCTTGGCCGCCGACGCCGTCGCGGCGGGTGTCTGGGCCGCCTATATGACCATGCTCGGCTACTTCGGCGGGTCCGCTTTCGAGAACGACCTCTGGAAGCCGATCCTCGCCGCCGGGATCCTCGTCGCCGCCATCGCGACCGGGGCAGAGCTCCTGCGCCGCGCCAAGCTCTCCTAGCTACGCTTCCTCTCCCTGGCGCCTTGGCGGAGTGGCTACGCAGCGGCCTGCAAAGCCTCCTGTTTTTCGTCCACTGTTTGCCTCTATAAAGCCAAACGGCGGTGGATTCGACGCTTTCGACCGGGGTCAGATTACGCGGGGATCACGCATGATCACGCACTATCTCGGCGGGTTTTGGCAGTGACTGCCAATTGATTTCGGCGTTTTCGCCCCTGATCCGATCGGCAGAACGACATATGGCACAATGGGTGGCATGCGTAAGACGACGGTCTATTTGCCCGACCAGCTGAAGGGTCGCCTGGAGCGGGTGGCCGCGGACTCCGGCCGCTCGGAGGCCGACCTGATCCGCGAGGGGATCGAGCTGGTCAGCGGTCGGGTGGGCGGGACGGAGCCCCGGCTGCCCCTGTTCGAGAGCGGCAAGCCCGACCTCGCCGAGCGGGCGGAGGAGCATCTCGCCGGCTTCGGCGAGCGGTGATCCTGCTCGACACGAGCGGTCTCCTGGCCGCGATCGATTCGAGCCAGCGAGACCATCGTCGGGCGGCCGCTGCCCTGCAGGAGACGACGGAGCCACTGCTCCTCTCTCCGTTCGTCCTCGCGGAGCTCGACTATCTCCTCGCGACCAGGGTCGGGCTGCAGGCCGAGCTCGCGCTTCTCGCCGAGGTCGGCCGCGGCGCCTACCGCCTCGAGCCGTTCGAGGCCGCCGATGTCGCCGTCGCCGAGGAGGTGATCGAGACCTACGCCGACCTCGAGGTCGGTCTCGCCGATGCCTCGATCGTCGTCCTCTCGCGGCGCCACGAGGTGCTCGACCTGCTCACCCTCGACGAGCGCCATTTCCGCACCCTCCGCGGCTCGGCCGACCGGCCCTTCCGGCTCCTACCCGCGGACGGCGATGCGGGGGTCGGTCACTAGTAGGAGGCCGCTGTCTGATTCCCTCTGGTCAATGTTTTAGCCTGCCGTCATGAGCGGAAAGCCGTCGGCAAGCTTCTTGGAGGCAATCGATTGGCCGTCTCTGGACATTGAGGTTTCGCGCCAACAGCGCAATCGAGAGGTCCACTCGCCGGCAATCTCGCTGTTCCGCTGGTGGGCACGGCGCCCGCACGCGCTGATCGGCAAGATCCTCGATGCTGCCCCACCCGACTACCGGATCTCGGATCCCTTCAGTGGCGGGGGGACGGTGGCGCTGGAGGCGGCGCGGCGTGGACTGGCGATCTATGCCCAGGACCTTCATCCCTGGGCGACCACCGGACTGGCCACCGCTCTCGATCGGGTTGACCCCGATCAGCTTCAGGCTGGTGGAGCCGCTTGGATCACTTCGCTTGAGGAGGAGCGCCGCCGCCTCTACGGCACCAGCTGCCCGAAGCACGACACCGACGGCGAGATCATCACCACGTTCTGGGTGCGGACGACGAGCTGCCCCGAGTGCAGTTCCAAGGCTTTTCTCTATCCGTACTCGATGATTTCGCTCGCCAGCCGGCGGAAGGATGAGACCCACGCATTCTTCGGCTGCAATGCCTGCGGTACCGTCACTCGCTCAGCTCGGGAGACCGTCGATCGCCGCTGTTCGGGTTGCCGCCGGCGCCTCGCCGACGAGGGTGTCTCGCAGCTTGCCGGCGGGCTCATCACCTGTCGTGCCACCGGCTGCGGCCGCGAGTTCCCCGCGTTCGGGGCCGAGCATAGGTGGCAGCCCGTCCTCGTCCAGAGGCTCTGCGGAGGAAAAGCTCACATTGACGCGCCCAGTGATGCCGAGCGCGATGCCGCGGTCCTTGACATGCCCGACCTCCCGGCGCCACTCAGGGCCGAGATTCCCCACGGTCTGGAGACCCGGCGCCTGCGCCGCGCCGGGATCAGGCACTGGTCCGACCTCTATCCGGCGCGGCAGATGCGCTCGATGCTCGCCGCCTCCGCCGCCCTCGACCGCCTCAACCTCGAGCCCGCGGTGCGCGCTCGCCTCCAGCTCATTCTGTGCGGGGCGGCTGAGATGGCCGGCTACTCGAGCCGGTGGGACCGTTTCTACCCGAAGGCGTTCGAGGCGACGGCCAACCATCGCTTCAGTCTCACCGGGTTCGCTGCCGAGGTGAACCTGCTCGCCCCCCGCGGTCGCGGGACCCTGGCGAGGCGTCTCATTCACTCGGTGCGGGCTGCCCGCTGGGGAGAGGAGCTGCACTCGGTCCGTCCCCGCGCCCTCGGCTCGCAGACGCGCAAGCTGCTTGACCCCACCGATCTCGATCGTCCCACGGTCGTCCGAGGCTCCAGCACTCGGCAGTTGTTGCCTGACCACTCGATCGACCTCGTCCTTACCGATCCTCCCTACTACGACGATGTCCAGTACGCAGAGCTCGGCGCCCTCTTCCTCACCTGGGCACAGTCGATCGACCTGATTGGCGACAGCGTTCACGTCGACTTCCGCGCCGAGGTCGTCCCTAATGCGAGCCGGGGAACCGGCACCACCCACTACTTCGAGCTGCTTAGCGCTGTCCTCACCGAGACTCGGCGCACCTTGAAGCCAACCGGCCGAGCAGTACTCACCTTCCACAACACGGAGGGGAAGGCCTGGTGGGCCCTAGCCCGCGCTCTCGGCGACGCTGGCTTTTACGTCACCGCGCTCGCAGTTGCCCACGCCGAGAATGAGACCGACCACGCCAAGCGCGGACGCCGCTCCTTCAGCCGCGACTTGGTGATCGAGTGTCGGTCGGCGCGCTTGCCGGCGGCGGAGGTGGTCGCCACCACGGAAGCGGGAGACGACCAGTCGCGGCAGCTGGTCGCTGCCGGTCGCGCAGTCGCAGAGCTGAGCGCAGAGCTCGCAAGCGGAGTTATCTCCGAGACGAGGTCCTATAAGCATTTCGGGCACCGCTACCGACATCACCTAGGCGATGGCCCGAGTACGTACATAAGACTTGGCAAAGCACCCTAGAAAGGGTTGAATACGCAGATGGCGATGACTGAGGAGGCGCGGGAGGCGCTGATCAAGGAGCGTGTCGAGGCGCACGATCCTAAGAAACAGGAATTCCTCAGTCTGCCCTGGCGGGACAAGACTGAACGTTTCCCAGTTATCGAACTTGAGCTCGACGCCGTCGTGCTGCGCCCGGACAGCCATCGCATACGGGCCCAGCTCGAGTCGCACGAGGAAGCGGACGTGATCAATGCCGACCCGTTCTCAGACAAAGCCCAGGAGTTGATCGCTTCGATCTTGCGGGATACCGGGGAGAACTTTCAAGATCTGAAGAGAAATCTTGATGAAAAAGGACAGTTGCAGTTCGGCGTGGTGACCCGGGCCGGGCTTCTGGTCAACGCCAACCGGCGAGCAGCCGCGCTCAAGGATCTTGGCAAGAAATACATCGATGTCGCAGTCCTTCCGCCCGACACCACGCTTGAGGAGATAAACGACCTTGAGCTCACCCTGCAGATGCAGCGTGACTTCTGGGAGGAGTACACCTTCACCAATCGCCTGCTCTTCGTCGAGGAGCTGATCAATAAGCAGAACAGAACTCGGAAAGAGGTTGCTCTCGCCCTTAACCCAGCTGTATCGCGGGATTCGAGGACGATGAAGAGGGGTATCGAAGAGGTCGAGCAGGACACCAGGGTGCTGACCATGCTCCGCGAGATCCAGGCCCGCAGCGGCAAGAAGATCCCTCTCACCAGCTTCGATGAGCAGGAGGTCGCCGTCGAGGAGCTCGACACCCGTTACAAGGACACGCACACGCAGGACCCGACTGGGGCAAAGAAAATGCGTGACATCCGCCTGCTGGGGATTCTCGCCGATGTTCCTTACCGGCGACTACGTCACCTTGATGGGGAGGTCCTCGACGAGTACGTGATCCCTAACCTCGCCGAAAATGAGGTGTTGGGAGATGTGTTGTCTGCCGTCGGCAGTTCCGACGGAGAGGTGGAGGAAACCGAGGGCGAGCCTGAGGGGCTCGGGCCGCTCGAGACTGACGACGGATCGGGAAAGGGTGACGACCCGGTAGACGGCAATGGCGAGGACCCGTCGGCCCCCGCTCAGGTGAGCGCGCTGGTCGATCTCGTCGCCACCACCTACCGCGATGAGGAGGTCGAGCTCCCGACCGAGGAGGGTCCACGGTCGGTCGACCGCAAGACGGTGGTCGAGACCCTCAAAGGTTCTCTGACCGACGCCGCCCTCGAAGTCGAGAGCGACAAGAAGCATGACAATCGTCTTACCCGGCCGATCAAATGGGCGGAAGAGGCTGAGCGCAAGCTGAAGTCGGCGGCCGATGCCTTTTCGGAAATGGAGGACTCGGAGGAGTTCGACTCAGATTCCTTCCAGGCGGCGCTCACCGAGGTTCGCAATCGCCTCGACGCCTTGATCGCCGATGTGGATTCGGCAGGCTGAGTGCCGGGAACGCTCGCGTTTGAGGTCCTGAACGCGGGGCGGGTCGTCGAGGCCCGGCGGGACGGGGTGCCGGACATCTTCTGGTCGCTGGCGCGGGCGGAATGGGGCTCGAGCGGTGCTCGCCCGGGCAAGGCTCTTGAGATCCGGCTCGAGGTCTTTGTCGCGAACCTCGGCTGGCTGCGTGACGCTTGCGTTCAGTACGGCGTCTCGCTCAAATGGGATGAGCCCAGCCTCGCGGTGGTCGCCCGCCACCGGGCCGAAGGTAGAGCGCTGACGGAAACGGTTCGCGGCGAGGACGGCGGCGGTACCGTCGATGTCTCCGAGCGGCTCAGCGGCAGTCGCTTCACGCAACGGGAGCTGCGCGACTTCCAGCGCGATGACGTTGGCCGGCTCCTAAGCATCGCCAATGGCGCAAACTTCTCGGTTCCTGGCGCCGGCAAGACCACTGTGCAGATTGCCTGCTACGAGGCAGAGAAACAAGCAGGGCGAGTCGACCAGATGCTGGTCGTGGGCCCACTCGCAGCCTTCGAAGTCTGGAAGGAGGAAGTGGCCGAGTGCCTCGATCCGCCACCGCGGATCCACTACCACGACGGGGGTGCGATTCCCGCGGCAACCGAGATCCTCTTCGTCAATTATCAGCGGTTGATCTACTCCTACGAATCGACTGCGGCCTGGGTGGCGAAGGCGCCGACCCTTGCCTGCCTCGACGAGGCACACAGGATCAAGCGCGGGCGGGCCGGGGAATGGGGATCGGCGTGCCTTGACATCGGCTACCTTGCAACCCGCCGCGACATCCTCACGGGTACCCCGGCACCGCAGAGTCCGCGAGATTTGGCCGTCCTTCTCGATTATCTCTGGCTCGGCCGCGGCCATGAGGTGCTGCCCTCAGGAGTCTGGGAAAGTCGCCTCCCGCCCGATATTGGCCCGCAGGTCGCCGAGGCGATCGAACCACTCTACGTGCGGACGACTAAGAGCGACCTCGATCTGCCTCCGGTTACCAGACGGGTCGTTCCGGTGCCGCTCGTGGGTCTGCAGCGCGAGATCTACATGGCGTTGCGCAGCCGCTATGCCGGAAGCTTCTCGCTCAGCCGAAAGGCCCACGTCAGCTTCCAGCGCATGGGGCAGGTGGTGATGTACCTACTGGAGGCTGCGTCGAACCCAACCCTGCTGACCGCTGGCTCCTCCACCGACGATCCGCCGTACTTCCGCCATCCTCCACTGGAGATCTCAGAGGACCTCTCGCTCGCCGAGTTGCTCGCCTCTTACGGCGAATACGAGACGCCGGCGAAGATCGTAGCCCTGCTTGAGCTCCTCGACAACAATCGCAAGGCAAAGCGCAAGACCGTCGTCTGGTCGAATTTCGTTCGCAACCTCGAGATCCTGCGCGGGGAGCTTGAGGCCTATTCCCCGGCGATGGTCCACGGCGGCGTACCGTCGGCCTTCAATGAGCCCGACGCCGAGCCTACGAGAGAGGGCGAGCTCGATCGGTTTCGCAATGATCCGGATTGCTGGGTGCTTCTCGCCAATCCGGCTGCGGTGGGAGAGGGGATCAGCCTTCATCAGGACTGCCACGAGGCCATCTATCTCGAGCGGACCTTCAACGCTGGTCAGTATCTGCAAAGCGTCGACCGGATCCACCGCCTCGGCCTCAAGCCCGGGACTGTCACCCGGGTCACCTTCCTCACCTGCACGGAAACGATCGACGAAGTGGTCAACGACCGTGTTGCCGAGAAGGCTACGCGCCTCGGTGAAATGCTTAACGACAGCGACATCGTCACCATGGCGCTCCCCGACGAGGATGACATTGGGCCTCCGTTCAGCCTCGGCGAGGATGAGGACGTGGCCGCCTTGTTCCGGCACCTGCGGTCTGAGGATGAGTGAGAGCTCCGTACGGACCCGCCATGAACTGCGCAGCGCGCACCAGGTCGCGCGGGCGCTGCACTCGCCGGGCAGCTCAATAGCCGACGCGCGCGAGTCCTACCGCAGGCTTCCGAGCGACGGGCTGCTCGCCCTGAGCGATTTTGACGTCGGGTTGCGCGTGCTCGTCGATGTGGCACTCGTCGAGATCAATGGGGGGGACCTGATCGTCGGCGGAGCTTTGGCGGCGATCGCGGCGGTCGATGAGAGCGCTGCAATCCGGCTCCTGTTCGATCTCTTGCTAGAGCGGCGTCCCCCGGACTGGCTGCGCAGCGCGGCGGGGGGGACGAAGGTGAAAGTCGCAGTGATCCCTGACCGAGACCGCGAGGCGATCGAAACGGTCTTGGCGGACCCGGCGATGAGGGAGGCCAAGCTCCTGCAGGCTGGGCGCAGGGTAAACGCGGAGAGACTGGCCAAGGTCGGGTCAATCGGGGAGAAGCACGTGGTCTTGGAGTGCCGAGCCGAGCTCAGCGACCTCGGCCGGGAGGATTTGGCTGCCGCGGTCGAGCGGGTAAGCCTGATCTCCGATCAGCTCGGATACGACGTGGTCGCGCCCACTCTCGACGGGGAGACGCGACGGCTTGAGGTAAAGGCGACCCGACGCAGCTCCTGGCGCGGCGAAGTATTCATCTCTCGCAATGAGTTCGAACAGGGCCGGGTCGATCCGAACTGGGCCCTGGTCGTGGTCGAGGTGGATGCCCTGAATGAGCCAACCCTCGCCGGTTGGTGCCGGGCAGAGGCGATCGCCTCGCTGATTCCAGAAGACGCGCACCCGATGGGGCGCTGGGCCAGCGTTCGCCTAATGGAGGTCGGCGCTCTCCTCGAAGATGGTCTGCCTCCAGCGGCCCTAGGCGAGCCAGTAGCGAGGTGAGCTAAGAAGTCGCGAGGCGGGCGAGGATCGAGGCACCTCGTCCATGGGCCGTGTCTCGTCGATCAGGTATCTGGCGGCCAGGGCGGTTGGCGTTGCCTCTGCCACGGAAGCCGGTCGGTGTTTACGGAACTCATCAACTTCGGCGAGCGACCATTGGATCAATCAGGGCGGCAAGGAGTGGGGTCATGGCGGCCCGTGGCCTTGACGGGGACCGGGTCGGTTACCGGCGCACGATCGCCATCCAAGGTGCGCAGATGTTTGCAGGCCGGTAACAACCCCTCGGTAATGGAGAGCGGGAGCCCGAGTACGACGCGCCCGTTGCCTCTTAAGCCTGCACGCAAAGCCGAAGTGGCCTCGAAGCCAGCAGGCAATGAGCGCAGTGCGCAGATGCTTGCGTACTCGTGCCGACCACCTGGGCAACCGCGAAGCCGACTCCCGGCGACTCCGGGCATGGCGTGCGCTTCACCGCCAAACCGCTATGCGAAGCCAATGGAGCTGCCCCTGAACCTCGAAGCCGTCTATCTTGAGGAATTCAAGCGGGCCCTCGCGTGGGCGTCCTGCCGACGACCGACCCGGGAGTTTTGGCAGGGAATTGGCAGTAATACCCAACAGCACATTTGAGGAACCGCCTGAATTTGGCTCTATGAGCCAGCTTGGCGCCTTGGCGGAGTGGCTACGCAGCGGCCTGCAAAGCCGTTTACACCGGTTCGATTCCGGTAGGCGCCTCTGGCTTCGGCAAGCGGAGTTTGGCTTGCTAGAGCGATTTGCGCGGCCTTTTCAGGCCGCTTCCTTCTCCGGCTGAGTCCGGCTGTTGCCGATTATCTGGATGTAAAACTGGCCCACGGCTGGCCCACGGCTTCGTTCATCCGCTCGGATTTCAGATTGTGTGGAACCCGGGTGCAACAATGTGTCGGCGATGAAGCCCCAAGCTCCAGCTGCCCCGAAGACTGAGCGAGACAAGCTGCGTTTTGGCCTGCCTGGAAGCAGCACCGAGCGCAAGGGTCGGATCAAGGCTGCGATCCAGGCCAATCGCGAGACGCTACGCCGCCTCGCCAAGTAGCCCTTGACGATCTACCTGGAGCTTGGCGATTACTGCGAGATCGCCGCTGAGTTGCTCGGCACGACTCCCGAGCAGGTCGCGCGCCTGCCGAGAATCGCCCTTGCGGACTCGGCGCTCGCCGCACCTCAGGCAGGCTTTGGCGGTCAGGACGCATATCCCACGCTCGTAGAGAAAGCGGCAGTCCTGGTCGAGCATCTGGCCCGTAACCATCCGCTGCCGGATGGCAATAAGCGAGCCGCTTTTCTCTCTGTGTGGCTGTTCCTTGAAGCCAACGGCCGACCGTTCGCCGGGGAAGATGCCGATACGGACGTTCCGATGGTGGAGAAGATCGCGGCTGGTGAAGCGACTCCCAACGAAATCATCCGATGGTTGGAGAGTCGTACCGCGCGCCAAGGCTGATGAATAGGCTCACGACGCGCCGAAGGAGGCGGGGGGAACGGTTGTGTCTGACGCAGAGCAAGCGATAGACGAGCAATTCGGTGCAGAGATTCGGGTGTGCAGACGCCTCTACGACTACGCGAAGGGGTTGCCTTTTGATCAATTGTTTGGCCCGATCACGATTTCAGGCTCGGATTAACGCAACGAGTTCGACAAGCGCCTGATCCACGTTGACGGAGGCTCCTTCGCCTTCCGTTATTCAGCTACCAAGGAGGCTCTTCGGGTGTGGGGAAGCCTCCCCCGTTATCTCCGTGTCGTTGGCCCCATTCCTTGACAAAAACAGAGAGATGCAAACCTCGCAGCCGCCTCGCTTTTTTGCGCCCTCTTTCGGCACATGGAAGCGAGGCTGACCGGACCAACGCGGGGTTGAACTCACGGCTGACGAGACGGAGTGTGCCGTGGGGTTCGGAGAGAGAGGCGTCCAGCTTGATGAGCTTGACCGGATGATTCTGGCGGTTAGCGCTCTGATCGACCGCGCCGCGAAGCGATACGCCTAAGTTGGCACGCGCGGTTTTGCTCATCTGGGTGAGGCAGTCGGGTTAGCCCTGCTCTCCGAGGCCAGGCTTTCCCCGATGCCCGACGACCCCAAGCGCAAAGCTGCTCGCAAGGCCGTCCGCGACGGACGACGCGCCGACCGGGGAAGCTGATCAGCGGTCGATCAGTTCGTCTTCTTGCTTATGTCCTGCAAGGTTGGCAAGAGCTCTATATCCCTTGGCAGCGTCTTGACGAACGGGCTTAAGAGTCGATCGATCCCTGATCTCGAGGAAGCCTTGCTGTGCGATTTCTTTACTTCCGCGAGGGCTTGCCGGAAGTTTCTGTCGCAGAGCTTCGAGAACCAGGACGGCTTGGCTGACCGCCTCAAAATCGTCATTTGAGAGCTTGGCGGCCAAAACATCGCGGTACGCCAGAGGAAGCATTTTCGGAGCCTATTCGAGGGAGCGTTTTTCCCTGGTCGTCTAGCGACTAGATGGTTGATTCCACGGCAATCGCCGTGATCAAGGGATCGAGAAGCGCCTCGCTGCCATCGAGTATGCGCAGGGGAGCATCGCCCAAGGCAAGGGCTCGGTTTGACTTCTGACATACGTTGTATGTACAGTCTTGGATATGCCGACTCCAAAAACCCAAAGGCTCAACCTTCGTATCGAGAAGGACGACGAGACTCTCTTCAAGCAGGCCGCACTGGTCCATCGGGAGTCTCTGACGCAGTTTCTTGTCGAGAGCGGTCGTGAGCGAGCCGAGCGCCTGCTCGCCGATCGAACCAGCTTCAGCGTCGATTCGGATGCCTGGCAGGTGATCGCCGCCGCGATGGACCAGCCGGCAAAGGCCCGACCCGAGCTCTCCAAGCTTTTCTCGCGCCCCCGCCCTGAATAGGTCGAGTGCCGCGCTTCCTCGACCCTCAGCCGCTCGGCAACGAGCATCGGATCAACGGATTCGATTGCGGGGTGGGGTCGCTGGACACCTGGCTCGTCGAGCACGCTCGGGCAGCGGCAGGAGCCGGGTCCGCCCGCACCTACGTCGTTGTGGACACCGAGCAAGATCGGGTTGTTGGCTATCACGCGTTATCGCTTGCCTCTATTGAGCACGCTGATGCAACCGAGCGGGAACGAAAGGGCATGCCGCGGCACCCGATCCCGGCCATGTTGCTGGCGCGACTTGCGGTTGACGAGGCGGTCCAGGGCAAGGGGATCGGAGCCTTTCTCCTGAGAGACGCGATGAGCCGGGGGCTCTCGGTGGCCGAGCAGGCGGGTATGCGTCTACTACTCGTTCACGCCCTGAATGACGAGGCCCGTGCTTTCTACGAACACTTTGGCTTCAAGCCCTCGCCCAGCGATGCAATGAACTTGCAGCTCTTGGTCAAGGACATAAGGCTCGCGCTCGACAGCGCGGACTGATCAGGGTGGAACGATTCCGGCAGGCGCCTTTTTTTTGGAATCGAAGCGACGACCACGTGATCGTCCTCTTCGAGGCGACGGGGGACCCGGCGAGGCGGGGCTGATGCCGGAGCGCTTCGTCATCATCGACGAGGAGCAGATCTAGACAGCAGTCACCTCGCGGAGTCGTTCGGGTGCGACCACCTGACCTTCGAGCTGGGAAACGAGCCACGTCGCTGGCATCTGCCGAGCGGGCACGTCTAGGCCCAGCCGAGCGGCCGGCCGAACGGAAAAGGGCCCCGTTACGGGGCCCTTTGGTTCCGAAGGACGTACCACCAGTCAGATCAAATCGCTGGCTCGTCGGTCCTCAAGTCTTGAAGTCTCGGTGTCGCGCCGGATGACTCTAGATAGGTAAACACGGCGTCTGTTCGAAAGTTGCACTGCTTGCATCGGCTCTTGCAGCAAAGGACTTGAGTCCCTGGGTTCGTCGACTTCTCGCCACTCAGGGGGCGCGCTGCGGGCGTCGGCTCGCCACGGCTCGCTGCTAGATTCAGGTACTCGGGGCGCTTAGCTCAGTTGGGAGAGCGCCAGCTCGACAAGCTGGAGGTCACTGGTTCGAGCCCAGTAGCGCCCATCCCGGAGTGCCTGCTCGTCCTCTAGGCTCGCCGCCTTGTGATCGGGACTTATGCAGCCGCGCTGGCGGTGTGCGGAGCCTCACTGGCGATCGGGCAGGCGGTGCTCGTGATCTGCGGCGTCCGGTGCTGGTCGTGGCTCTCCCCGGCGGTCGGTCTGGCGCTGATCTGTGCGATGTGTTGGGGAACCGTGCGGTTGCCGGGGGAGGGTGTGGTCTCCGCGGTGCTCGTGGTGACCTTGGCGGTCGCGGCGGTTGCTTTCCTTCGAGGACGGGTCGGGGAGGGGGGAGAGGCATTGCAGGCCGGCCTCTACGTGGCTCTCCCGGCCGTCGTGATCGCCTCGCTGCCCTTCCTCGTCGAAGGCCATTTCGGCATCCTCGGCACCGGCTTCAACCCGGACATGTCTCAGCACCTGCTGGCAACCGACCGGCTCGCCGAAGGCGTCGACGGGCAATTGCTCAACGAGGGATATCCGTTGGGCCCGCACGCCGTCGTCGCTGCTCTAAGCAAGGGGCTGGGAATCGGCTTGGTGCAGGGATTCAGCGGTCTCACCCTGGCAGTTGCAGTTCTGGCCCCGCTGACGGCCCTCGCGGCCTTGGCCGACCAACCATCACTCCGCCGCACCGCTGGAGCCCTCCTAGTCGGCCTCCCGTACCTGGTCGCCTCCTACTACGCCCAAGGCGCCTTCAAGGAGACTATTCAGGCCCTCTTCCTCCTCGCCTTCGTCTTGGCGCTCCGCGAGAGTGCTCGTCCCGAATGGACGGACAAGCCGCTGCGCTTCGTCCCGGCAGCAGTCATAGCGGTCGGCTCCGTTTACGTCTACAGCTTCCCGGGCCTCCTCTGGCTCGCGGGAACGGCAAGCATCTGTGCGGTCGTCGAGCTGGCCCGGAGCAAATTCGCATCTCCCGCGGGCCTGCACGCAATGTCCCTAGCCCTGATCGTCTTCGCGGTTGGGACCCTCCCCGAGCTAGGCCGGATGATCGACTTCCAGCGCTTCGAGACCTTCGACCCCAGCGGCCCCGGCCTAGGAAATTTGTTCGGCCAGCTCTCTCCTTTCGAGGCGCTGGGAATCTGGCCCTCGGGCGACTTCAGGCTGGCGCCCGGCGATGGGGCGGCACCGGTCGTCGTCTACTACCTCGGCGCCGCTTTTGGCACCGCGCTCCTTCTGTTTGGCCTGGTCCGCTGCTGGCGTCTCCGCGAGTCGGCGATCCTCGCCGCCCTGCTTGCCGCCGCCGGCCTCTACGTCGCCGCCCGCCTCGGCGGCACCCCGTACACCGCCGCCAAGGCACTCGAGGTCGCCGCTCCACTGGTCACGCTGGCGATCCTGTCGCTTGCGGGTGGCGCGGTGGCGGGGGTCCTCCATGGCGGAGGACGCCGAAGGCGTCCGAGCACATGGGGGAGGGCCGCCGCGACAGGACCCGCGGCCGCGCGGCTCGCGCTTGCCGTGTACATCGCAGCAGCGGGAGCGTGCTCGCTGCTCGCCTTCGCCAACGCGCCGGTCGGGCCGACTTCCTACTCGCCGGCGTTGACCGGCCTCCGCCCGCTGCTCGCCCCGCACCCGACGCTGGTGCTCATCCCGGACCGGCTCCTCGACGAGGAACAGGGCGCCCGTTACATCGCCTGGGAGCTACGCGGCGGCCGCGTCTGCATCGAGGCCGAGAGCGACGCCGACGCGATTCCGCCGCCGGGCGTTCGCTTTGTTTTGACCACCGATGCGGTCGATGGCGCTCCCTTCCCCGGCTTCGAATTGCGCCGCCGGGCCGCTCCCTACGTGCTCTGGGAGCGGCCAGGCCCGCCCGAGGGCCGCAGCTCCTGCCCGTTGATCGCCGAACGGCAGAGCCGAGCGCCAAACGATTGATGCTTTTTACCGGCCATAGGCGGGAAAAGGCATCAACGAAGGAGCGACGGCGTGCCTGCGTCTGCCCGCGTAGCATGGACGCGGCATGGAGGCGACTACGAAGATCTCCGCCACGTTGCCCGACGGAGCAAGCCTGGAGCTGACCGAGGGTGCCACCGGCGCCGATGCCGCCGCCGCGATCGGCCCCGGTCTGGCCAAGGCAGCGCTCGCGATCCGCGTCGACGGCGAACTGCGTGACCTCACCGCGCCGCTGCCCGACGGTGCCGAGATCGCGATCCTTACCGAGCGCGACCCCGAGGCACTCGAGCTGATCCGCCACGACGCCGCCCACGTGATGGCGGAGGCGGTGCTGGAGCTCTACCCCGGGACGAAGGTGACGATCGGCCCGCCGATCGAGAACGGCTTCTACTACGACTTCGAGTTCCCGCCCGACGTCAAGATCGGCGAAGACGACCTGGAGCGGATCGAAGCGGCGATGCGCGAGCACATCGCCGCCGACGAGCCCTTCGAGCGGCGTGAGCTGCCGCCAGGCGAGGCGATCGAGCTCTTTCGCGCCCAGGGTCAGGACTACAAGGTCGAGCTGATCGACGACCTCGTCCGCGACGAAGGGGTGGAGAGCGTCTCGCTCTACCGCAACGGTCCTTTCGAGGATCTCTGCCGCGGGCCCCATGGTCCCTCGACGGGGCGGATCGTGGCGATCAAGCTCAACTCGCTCGCCGGCGCCTACTGGCGCGGCGACGAGACTCGCCAGATGTTGAGTCGCATCTACGGCACCGCCTTCCTCTCCAAGAAGGACCTGGAGCACCATCTGGAACGGATCGAGGAGGCGAAGGCCCGCGACCACCGGCGCCTCGGCCCACAGCTGGGGCTGTTCATGCTGCGCGAGGAGGCACCGGGCATGCCCTTCTGGCTCTCGCACGGGACGACGCTGCTGCGCCTCATCGAGGCCGAGGTCCAGAAGCAGCTGCGCAAGCGCGAATACCAGGAGATCAAGACGCCGCACGTGATGGACGTCGACCTCTGGCACCGCTCCGGCCACTGGGACAACTATCGCGAGAACATGTACTTCACCGAGTCGCGCGAGCGCGAGTTCGCGGTCCGGCCGATGAACTGCCCCGGCGCCTGCCTCGTGTACGGGGCCGACCGCCACTCCTACCGCGAGCTGCCGCTGCGGCTCGCCGAGTTCGGCCAGGTCTCCCGCGCCGAGCGCGAGGGCGTCCTGCACGGGCTGCTGCGGGTCCGCGCCTTTACCCAGGACGACGCCCACATCTACTGCACGCCCGGACAGGTGGTCGACGAGGTGACCGGCGTCTGCGAGGCTATCGACGAGCTCTACGCGCGCTTCGGCTTCGAGGATGTGCGGATCGAGCTCTCGACCCGCCCGGAGAAATCGATCGGAACCGAGGAGCAGTGGGAGCAGGCCGAGGACGCGCTGCGGCGGGCGCTCGAGAGCCAGGGCCGCGAGTACAAGCTCAACCCCGGCGACGGCGCCTTCTACGGGCCGAAGATCGACTTCCACATCACCGACGCACTCGGTCGCTCCTGGCAGTGCGGCACCTGTCAGGTCGACTTCTTCATGCCGGAGCGCTTCGACCTCACCTACACCGATGCCGAGGACGCGCAGCAGCGTCCGGTGATGATCCACCGCGCTCTGCTCGGCTCAATGGAGCGCTTCGCGGGGATCCTGATCGAGCACTACGGGGGTCGCTTCCCGGTCTGGCTGGCGCCGGTCCAGGCGCTCGTGTTGCCGATCTCCGACCGTCACAGCGAGCACGGGGGCCAAGTCGCCGCGGAGCTGCGCGACCTGGGCGTCCGGGTCGAGGTGGACTGGCGTTCGGAGTCGATCGGCAAGAAGATCCGCGACGCCGAACTCGGCCGCTACCCCTACATGCTGGTGGTCGGGGATCGCGAGCAGGAGAGCGGCGAAGTCGCCGTTCGCTCTCACAAGGGTGGGGAGCTGGGGACAATGGACCTGGCCGCGTTCGCCGAGCGCGTCCACTCCGAGGAGCGCCAGGCCGAAGACGGCTCGTGACTGGTTCGGTCGGGACGGCGGCTCTGCCTCTATACTCCGGGAACTTGTTCGCAGGCATGCCAAAAAGTCCGCGCCGCTGACCGCCCGTGGCTGCCTCCGAATCCCTCGTCCTCTTGAAGCTCCACCTCTCCTCTAGATAGTGCCGGTCCCCCGCAGGTTCGACCGGCGCCCGCCAGAGCGCGATACGACTCGGATCAACGAGCGGATCCGCGTGCCGCAAGTGCGCCTGATCGGCGCCGATGGAGAGCAGCTCGGCATCGTCGAGACGGCCGAGGCGCTGAAACATGCCCAGGACGCCGACCTCGACCTGGTCGAGGTGGCGCCCAACTCGAAGCCGCCGGTCACCCGCCTGCTCGACTACTCGAAGTACAAGTATGAGCAGGAGCAGAAGCAGAAGCAGGCCCGCAAGCACCAGCAGCAGGTCAACGTCCGTGAGATCAAGCTGCGGCCGAAGATCGCCGACCACGACTACGAGACCAAGAAGGGTCACGTCGAGCGTTTCCTCCGCCACCAGAACAAGGTCAAGATCACGATCATGTTCCGGGGCCGCGAGCAGGCCCACCCCGAGCGCGGCCGGGCGCTGCTGAAACGGCTGTTCGAGGATCTGCACGGGCTGGCGACGATCGAGTCCGAACCGCTGCAGGAAGGGCGCAACATGAGCATGATGTTGGCGCCGAGCAAGGAGGCGGTGGCGGAGGCGAAGAAGGACGAGGCGCCGCAGGACGAGGCGGGCGAGGCCGCAGGGGCCAGCGAGTAGGGCCCATCCCGGTAGGGGTTCCACTTAACTTTTTTTGAAGACAGGCGATGGCCGTCCGAGAACGTCGCTGCAAAAAAAGTACAAGACGTTCCACCCCTACCGGGATGGGCCCTGTTCCACATCTTGCCGGATGGCCGTCAAGCCAGGACGTCGGCGATTCGCTGCGCCGCCTTGCCGTCCCAGAGGGGGGGAGGCTCCGGCCGTTCGGTGGGACGGTCGGCCAGGGCGGCCGGGATGCTGGCGATTGCGGCGGGGTCTAGGCCCAGCAGGGTGTTGGTGCCGGCGCGGATCGTCACTGGCCGCTCGGTGTTGTTGCGCAGCGTGAAGCAGGGGACGCCGAGGTAGGTCGTCTCCTCCTGGATGCCGCCGGAGTCGGTGAGGACGGCGGCTGCGTCGGCGAGCAGGGAGAGGAAGTCGATGTAACCGAGCGGCTCGCAGAGGAGCAGGCCGGGGTGGTCGGACTCGACGGCCTCCATCATCTTGCGAGTGCGGGGGTGGACTGGGAAGACGACCGGCATCTCACGTGCGAGCGTGGCCAGCCGCGTCACCGTCTCGGGTAACAGCTCGCCGTCGACCAGGGCCGGCCGGTGCAGAGTGACGAGCGTGTAGGCGCCCGCCTCGATGCCGAGACGGGATGCGGTCCCCGCCGCTCCGATGCGGTCCTCGAGCGCGACCAGCGTGTCGATCATCGTGTTGCCGACGAAGTGCATGCGCTCGTCCGGTATCCCCTCGGCGCGCAGGTTCTCGATTGCCTCGTCGCTATGCAGGAAGAGGTGCTCGGAGAACTCGTCGGCGACGATCCGGTTGACCTCCTCCGGCATCGTGCGGTCAAAGCTGCGCAGCCCCGACTCGATGTGGGCGACCGGGATCTGCATCTTGGCCGCGGTCAGGGCCGCCGCCAGGGTCGAGTTGACGTCGCCGGGGACCATCAGCAGGTCCGGTCGCTCGTCGGCCAGGACCGGCTCCAGACGTTCCATCGTGCGCGCCGTCTGCAGCGCGTGGCTGCCGGAGCCGACCTCCAGCATGTGGTCAGGTGCCGGCACGCCCAGCTCTTCGAAGAAGACCTCCGACATCAGCCGGTCGTAGTGCTGGCCGGTGTGAACCAGGGTGTGGCGGCCTTCGGGCAGGCGGTCGCGCAGCGCCGCGATCACCGGCGCCGTCTTGACGAAGTTTGGCCGGGTCCCGATCACGTAGACGATCCGCATCGGGCGGCAGCGTACCTGCGCCCTCCGGCGCCCCGGCGAGCCCGGCCGCCGGTCTGCTTCAATACCCCTCCCGATGCCGAAGATGAAAACCCATTCCGGTGCCAAGAAGCGCTTTCGCAAGACCGCCAAGGGCAAGCTGCGCGGGCGGCGCGCCTTCTCCAGCCACATCCTGGAGAAAAAGTCGCCGAAGCGGAAGCGGCGGATGGCACGACCGGTGGAGATCGCTCCGGCCGACGTCAAGCGGGTGCGGACCCTGCTCGGAGGTGGCAAGTGAGCCGGGTCAAGCGCTCAGTCCACGCCCGCAAGAAGCGGCGCAAGGTGCTGAAGGAAGCGAAGGGCTACTACGGCCGCAAGCACTCCTCCTACCGCTTCGCCAAAGAGCAGGTGCAGCGGTCGGGGATGTACGCGTACCGCGACCGGCGCAACCGCAAGCGCGAGTTCCGGCGGCTCTGGATCACCAGGATCAACGCGGCGGCCCGGCTCGAGGGCATGAGCTACTCGGAGCTGATCCATGGCCTCGACAAAGCCGGCGTCGAGGTCAACCGCAAGATGCTCGCCGACATCGCGGTCACCGACCGCGACGCGTTCCGCCGATTCGTAGAGCTTGCCCGGGAGGGTGCGGCCGCCTAGCCGCAGCCACATTCCACTTTCCCGGGCGGGCCGTCTTTACGGCCCGCTTTTTATTTGTCCGGGATCGGTCCCGGCCTTCCAGGAGAAGATTCGAAAGACCCGAAACGACAAAGATGATCGCCAGCCCCCACAACGAGAAGCTGAAGCTGATCCGCAAGCTGCGGGAACGCAAGCATCGCGAGCGCGAGGGCCTGTTCGCGACCGAGGGCGAGGACTTGGTCGAGGCGGGCCTCGCCGCTGGAGCCGAGCCGCGACTACTGCTGAGCGCCGCCGGCAGCGGCCTGGGTGGGGAGGAGGTCGACCCGGAGCTGCTCGCCGAAGTGTCGACGCTCGGCTCGGGCACCCGGGCGATTGCCGTCTGGTCGCAACGCTGGGCGGAGGCGTCGCGGCCGCCCTGCGTCTACCTGCACGGGGTCTCCGATCCAGGCAATGTCGGGGCGATTGTCCGCACCGCACACGCCCTGGTCGGCGGCTGCGTCGTCCTCGGGCCCGGCTGTGCCGATCCGTACTCGCCGAAGGCGGTGCGGGCGAGCATGGGCTCTATTTTCAGTCAGCCGCTGTGCCGGGCCGGGCTCGAGGCGACGCCGCGGCCGCGGATAGCGCTCGTCGCACACGGCGGCTCGGGGCTGTCCGCTCTGGACGGCGCTGCGACCCTCTGCCTGGGCGCCGAGCGGGAAGGCCTGCCCGACGAGGTGTTGGGCGAATGTGACCTGCGGGCGACGATCCCACTTCGCCCCGGGGCGGCCGAGTCCCTCAACGTCGCCGCTGCGGCAGCGATCGCCTGTGAGCGCGTAGCGAACGCCGCGTCCATATCTGATTCTTCGCAAGTGAGCGTGCGGGAACCATGATTGGGAAGCGGCTATCGTCGCCCGCCATGCACGAGGTGGCGCCAGATGCTTGAGCGGATTGAGAGGATCGGCAAGGAGGCTGCCGCCGCGATCGAGGCGGCGACGGGCACCACTGCACTGGAGGAGCTGCGGGTCTACTACCTCGGGCGCAAAGCCGAGCTGACGACGATCCTGCGCGGAATTGCGGACCTCTCGCAGGAGGATCGCGGCAGCATCGGTAGCGGCGCCAACCGGATCCGCCAGGAGCTGGAAGCGCTGCTCGAGCGGCGCGCCGCCGAGCTGGATGCCGCCGAGCTGGAGACGCGCCTCGCGGCCGACCGGATCGACGTCACCCTACCCGGAGCGCCGGTCCGTCCCGCCGGGCACCTGCACCTGATCACCCGCACCACGCGGCAGATCGAGGACGTGATGATCGGACTCGGTTACCGGGTGGTGGAGGGCCCGGAGATCGAGCACGACTACTACAACTTCACCGCGCTCAACCACCCGCCCGGACACCCGGCGCGGATGTTGCAGGACACCTTCTACGTACAGTCCCATCCCGAGCTGCTGTTGCGAACCCACACCTCGCCGGTGCAGGTGCGGGCGATGGAGGTGCAGCCGCCACCTATCTTCATGATCGTCCCCGGCAAGGTCTACCGGCGCGACTCCGACGCGACCCACAGCCCGATGTTCCACCAGGTCGAGGGGCTGGCGATCGGCGAGGGGATCACGCTCGCCGATCTGCAGGGCACGCTCGAAGAGATGCTGAAGGCGATCTTCGGCGAAGGGCGGGAGGCGCGAATGCGCCCGCACTTCTTCCCCTTCACCGAGCCGAGCGTCGAGTTCGACGTCTCCTGCTTCCAGTGCGAGGGAACTGGCGTGCTGGTGGGCGGCGAGCGCTGCAACCTCTGCAAGGGAATCGGCTGGATCGAGGTCGGCGGGGCCGGCATGGTCGATCCCAATGTGCTCGGCTTCGTCGAGTCCAACGGCTACGACCCCGAGCAGGTTCAGGGCTTCGCCTTCGGGATGGGGGTCGAGCGGATCGCGATGCTGCGCCACGGCGTCCCCGACCTGCGGCGCTTCTTCGACAACGACGTGCGAATGCTGGAGCAGTTCCCATGAGGGTCCCTTACTCGTGGCTGCGCGAATACTGCGACCCGGGAATCGGCACGGAGGAGCTGGCGGAGCGGTTGGCGATGACCGGCACCGAGGTCGAGCGCGTGGGAACCATCGGTCCTTCGACGGCCGAGGGCTTCGTCGTCGGCCGGGTGGTGACCTGCGAGCCGCACCCCAACGCCGACCGGCTCAGCGTCTGCACGGTCGATACGGGCGATGGAGAGGTGCGGACGATCGTCTGCGGCGCCCCCAACGTCGCCGCCGGACAGACGGTGCCGGTTGCGCTTCCCGGGGCGACGCTGCCGGGCGGGATGACGCTCGGCGAGGCAAAGCTGCGGGGCGTGAAGTCGTCGGGAATGATCCTCTCCGCCGCCGAGCTGGAGATCGACGAAGAGGCAGCCGGCATCCTGGTCCTCGACGACGACGGGTTGCAGCCGGGAACGCCGCTCTTCCATGTGATCCCGATCGGCGAGTCGATCCTCGAGCTCGAGGTGACGCCCAACCGGGTCGACTGTCTCGGCGTCTACGGGGTCGCCCGCGAGGTCCACGCGATCACCGGCGCGCCGCTCGGCCCAGAGCCGTGGGCCGAGGACGTCCCGGGCGAGGGCGAGATCGGCGAATACGCCTCGGTCGAGGTGAAGGTGCCCGAGTTCTGCCCCCGCTTCACGGCTCGAGTCTTCACCGACGTGAAGGTCGGTCCTTCGCCGGCATGGCTTCAGGCAAGGCTGACGGCCGCCGGCCAGCGGCCGATCAACAACGTCGTCGACATCACCAACTACACGATGCTCCTTACCGCTCAGCCGCTGCACGCCTTCGATCTCGACGAGGTGCCCGGCGGAGCGTTGATCGTCCGCACGGCGAAGGCGGGCGAGAGGATGACGACGCTCGACGAGGTCGAGCGTCGGCTCGATCCCGAGACCGTGCTGGTCTGCGATCGCAACGGTCCTTCTGGAATCGCGGGGATCATGGGCGGTCAGGCCTCCGAGGTGTCGAGCGAGACGACGCGGGTCCTGCTGGAGGTGGCCAATTGGAACGGCACCAACGTCCTCCGCACGTCGCGGATGCTCGGCCTGCGCTCCGAGGCTTCCTCCCGCTTCGAGAAGCAGCTGCACCCGGAGCTCTGCATGCGCGCCCAGCGGGTCGCCTCGAAACTGATGGTCGAGCTTTGCGGGGCGAAGCTCGTTCCCGGGACGATCGACGTCACCGCCGAGATCCCGCCGTCGCCGCGAATCCGGTTGCGCGGAGCGCGCGTCGAGGGCCTGCTCGGGATGCGGATGACTCAGATCGACGAGATTGCCTACCTGGAGCGACTCGGCTTCGGCACCGAAGCGGAGAACGGCGACCTCATGGTCGAAGTGCCGCCAGACCGCCATTACGACGTCACGCGCGAGGTCGACTTGATCGAGGAGGTGGCCCGCATCCACGGCCTCGACGAGCACTTGCCCTCGACCCTCCCGGCGATCGTTGGCCAGGCCGGTGGCCTCAGCCGCGAGCAGCGGTTGCGGCGCCGCGTCGAGGACGCGATGCGGGACCTCGGCTTCGACGAGGTCGTCGGCTGGAGCTTCACCGACCCCGGTGAGGCCGGGCGGCTGCGGATACCCGACGACGACCCTCGCGCCGACCGGGTGACCATCGCCAACCCGCTATCCGAGGATCAATCCACGATGCGGACGACCCTGCTCGGCTCGCTGCTCGACGTGGCGCGGCGCAACGTGGCTCATGACGCGGAGCGCGTCGCCCTGTTCGAGTCGGGCCGGGTCTACCTCAACTCCCCGCCGATGGGCCTAAAAGTTAACTCGGACGCTACTTTTCGGCCCGTCGGCGGGCTGGCCGGCTATTTTCCCGGCGAGCAGCCAGCGCCGGTCGCCGAGCCGCACCGGCTCGGCTGCCTGGCGACGGGGTCCTTGGGCCCGCACTCCTGGCGGGCCGGGGGAGAGGAGGCCGACTTCTTCGCGCTGAAGGGCGTGCTGGAGGGCCTTGCCGACAGGCTCGGAGTGGCCCTGGCCTTCGAGCAGGCTGCGGAGCCGTTCCTGCATCCCGGCCGCGCGGCGCATGTCACCGCAGGCGGCGTGGAGGCCGGCTGGATCGGCGAGCTGCACCCGCTGGTCTGCCGCGAGTGGGATCTGGATGGAGCGGCCGGCCTCGAAGTCGACCTGGCGCCGCTGGTGACCGCCTCGCCCGCGGGCGAGGAGGGCTTCGAGGACGTCACCACCTACCCGGCCGTGCGGCAGGATCTCGCCGTCGTCGTGCCCGGCGAGGTCTCCGCAGCGCAGGTTCGGGGAGCGGTCCTGGCCGGCGGTGGCGAGCTGCTGCACTCGGCCGACGTCTTCGACCTCTACGAAGGGGAGCAGCTCGGCGAGGGCCACAAGAGCCTCGCGCTGCGGCTCGAGTTCCGGGCCGGCGACCGCACCCTCACCGACGAGGAGGTGGCTGGCCTGCGCGAGTCGATCGCCTCGAGGCTGGGCGAGATCGGGGGATCGCTCCGTGAGTGACACGCGCCCGCAGCCGCTGGCCGGCGATCCCGCCGCTCGTGTCTTGGTCGCCGGCGCCTCGGGCTTCACCGGAGCCCTCGCCGCGCAGATCGTCTGGCGCCATCCGCGCCTGGAGCTGGTCGCGGTCAACTCGCGCAGTGACGCCGGCACGCGGCTCGACCGGCTCTATCCGCGCTACCGCGTGCCGCTGGAGCTGACGGAGCTCGACCTCGACTCGATCGAGGACGTCGACGCGGCGATCGTCGCCTACCCGCATGGCGCCTCGGCGCCGACCGTCGCCGCCCTGCGCGGCCTCGGTGTCCTGGTGGTCGACCTCTCCGCCGACTTCCGGCTACGCCACCTGCCGACCTACGAGCGCTGGTACGGCGAGCATGGCGCTCCCGAGCTGCTCGAGGGGGCCGTCTACGGCCTCACCGAGCTGTACCGCGACGAGCTGCGCGAGGCGGAGCTGGCGGCGACGCCGGGCTGCTACCCGACGGCGAGCGTGCTGGCCCTGGCGCCGCTCGCCGAGCAGGGTCTGCTCGGCGACGTCGTGATCGATGCAAAGCAGGGCGTCTCGGGGGCGGGCCGCGGCGGCGGCGAAGCGATGCACTACGCGAACATGGACGAGAACGCCTTCCCCTACAAGACCGAGGGGCACCGCCACCGGCCCGAGATCGAGCAGGAGCTGGCGGCGCTCGGCAGCGACACTCCGGTCACCTTCGTCCCCCACCTGCTGCCGCTCGACCAAGGCGAGTTGACCAGCTGCTACGCGCAGACGACCGAGCCGATCTCCAAGTCCGAGGTGCAGGCGCTCTACGCGGAGCGCTACGCGGACGAGCCCTTCGTCCACGCGGTCGACGCCCCGCCCGGTCTGCGCGACGTGCGCGACACGAACGAGTGCCACGTCTACGTGACGGTCGAGGAGCGGGGGCGCGTGCTCGCTTTCTCAGCGCTCGACAACCTCTGGAAGGGGGCGTCCGGCCAGGCTGTGCAGAACCTCAACCTGATGCTGGGGCTGGAGGAGACGGAGGGGCTGCTGTGAGCGGCACTGACACGAGCGTCGAGCGGGAACCCTTTTTCGCGTCACGCTGGGTCGCGCCGCCCGTCGGCGTCGAGGAGCTGGATCCGGCGCATTTGGCAGCCGGCTTCGCCGCTGGCGCCGTCGCTTGCGGGCTGAAGCCGAGTGGCAACACCGACGCCGCGATGGTGGTTGCACAGTCCGAGCACTGCGATTCGGCCCTGCTGCTGACCCCCAACGCCGCTGCGGCGGCGCCGGTGCGACTCTGCCGGCAGAGCTGCGATTTCAGGCAGATTCGCGCAAGCGCGGTCAAGGCTGGCAATGCCAATGCGGCGACCGGCGAGCAGGGGATGCGCGACGCTGTGGCGATCCAGGCCGCGGCCGCTGAGGAGTTGGGCCTCGACCCGTCGCTGGTTGCGATCGCCGCGACGGGAAAAATCGGGGAGGCGCTGCCTATGGACAACGTGCTCGATGGGATCCGGCGGGCCTCGAACGTCGTCGGTCCGTATGGCGGCGAAGCGTTCGCCAAGGCGATCATGACCACGGACGCCTTCCCGAAGCACTGCAGCGTGCGTTGCGACGGCGTCACGCTCTCGGCGCAGGCGAAGGGCGCGGGCATGATCCAGCCCGGGTTCGCCACGATGCTCTGTTTCGTGCAGACCGATGGAATCGTGGAAGACGCCGATGCGGTGCTGCGATCTGCTGTCGAGGCGTCATTCGAACGGATCACGGTCGACGGCCAGATGAGTACCAACGACATGGTGCTCTTGCAGGCGAGTGGCGAGTCGGGACGCCCGCTGCCAGAGGGATTGCTTGACGCGGTTCTCCTGCAACTGGCGCTGCTCATCGTCGGGGATGGCGAGGGTGCGACCAGAGTCGGTTGCGCGCGTGTCATGGAAGCGGCGAGCCAGGAAGAGGCCGAGCGCGCCGCTCGGGCAATCGCAAACTCGCCGCTGGTCAAGACGGCGCTGTTCGGGCACGATCCGAACTGGGGTCGGATCGCCCAGGCGGCTGGAATGGCACTGGTCGGAGAGGAGCTACCGGAGCTTGGACTCGACCATATCGATGCGAGCGAGTTCGCCGCCGATGCCACGGAGGTGGAGGTGCACCTCCGGCTGGGACGCGGCGACCACGGCGCCCACGTCTGGTTTTCGGACCTCGGTTACGAGTACGTTCGCATCAACGCCGAGTACACGACCTGAGGAAAGCGATGAGCGGCAACGTCGACACCCTTCTCGAGGCGCTCCCCTACATCAGGGAGTTTCACGGTCGCACCGTGGTGATCAAGTACGGTGGCGCCGCGATGCGCGAGGTGGAGCTGCGCGAGGAGTTCGCCACCGACGTCGTCCTGCTCAAGTACGTCGGACTCAACCCGGTGATCGTGCACGGCGGCGGTCCCGAGATCACCGAGTACATGGAACGGCTCGGGATCGAGGTGCGCTTCCACCAGGGCCTGCGGGTGTCCGACCCCGAGACGGTCGAGGTCGCCCGCATGGTCCTGCTCGGCAAGCTCAACTCCGACATCGTGCAGCGGCTCAACACCCACGGCCAGCCGGCGGTCGGGCTCTCGGGCCAGGACGGCTCGCTGTTCGAGGTCGCCCCGGTCGCCAACGTCGACGAGGTCGGCTTCGTCGGCACGATCGAGCACGTCGACGTCGACGTCCTCAACCACATCGCCGAGGACTACATCCCGGTGATCGCCTCCTCGGCCGCCGACGCCGAGGGGCGTCCCTACAACGTCAACGCCGACGAGGCGGCCGGCAAGGTCGCGGCGGCGCTGGGGGCGCACAAGGCGATCTTCCTCACCGACGTCGAGGGCTGGCTGGCCGACCCCGCCGATCACGACTCGCTGATCTCGCACGCAGCCGTGCTCGAGGTGGAACAGAAGCTGGAAGGGATCGAGGGTGGCATGCGGCCGAAGCTGCAGGCCTGCGTCGACGCGGTCCACGGCGGTGCCCACTCAGCTCACATCATCGACGGCCGCAAGCCGCATAGCCTGCTGCTGGAGCTGTTCACCAACGCCGGCATCGGCACGATGGTCACGCCGTGAAGCTGGCGGAGCTGCAGGCGCTCGAGGAGCGCTACCTGATGCGTACCTACCGGCGCGGGCCGGTCGAGTTCGTGCGCGGCGAAGGGGCGCTGCTCTGGGATGCCGAGGGGAAGGAATACCTCGACTTCCTGGCCGGGATTTCCGTCTGCTCGGTCGGCCACTGCCACCCGGAGGTCGTGAAAGCCGTATGCGAGCAGGCAAGCCGGCTGATGCACGTCTCCAACCTCTTCTACAGCGAGCCGATGGTGCGGCTCGCCGAGCGGCTCTCCGAGTCGAGCCTGGGCGGTCGCGTCTTCCTCTCCAATTCGGGGACCGAGGCGAACGAGTGCGCGATCAAGGTGGCGCGTAAGCACGCGCATCGCCGGGGCGTGGAGAGTCCCGCGATCGTCAGCTTCGAGCGCGATTTCCACGGTCGTACGTACGGGGCGTTGGCGGCGACGCCGGGATTGGCACAGAACGAGGCGCTCGGCCCAATGCTTCCCGGCTTCCGCTCGGTGCCGTTCGACGACGCCGGGGCGCTGCGCGACGCCGTCGATGAAAATACCGCGGCGGTGTTGATCGAGCCGATCCAGGGCGAGTCCGGCGTCTACCCGGTCGGCGAGGAGACGCTGTTGGCCGCGCGCCAGGCATGCGACGAAGCCAAGGCGCTGCTGATCTTCGACGAGATCCAGACCGGGGTCGGCCGGACCGGTTCCCTCTGGGCCTACCAGCAGACGCCCGTCCGCCCCGATTTGATCACGACGGCGAAGGCGCTCGGCGGCGGCCTGCCGATCGGCGCCTGTGTGGCGAGCCCGAAGGCCGGCGAGGTGCTGGAGCGCGGCGACCACGGCTCGACCTTCGCCGGCGGCGCGGTTGCCTCGGCCGCTGCCCTCGCAGTGCTCGGCCTGGTAGACGACCCTTCGCTACTGCGGCGCGTGCGCGAGCTGGGCGCGATGCTCTGCGACGGCCTGCTCGCCGTCGACGGAGTGCGCGAGGTGCGGGGCCGTGGCCTGATGGTCGGGGTCGGGCTCGAGCCGGGCGTCGACGCCACGGCGCTCTCCGCCGAGCTGCTCGAGCGCGGCCTGATCGTCAACGTCCCTGAGTCGGGCACCCTGCGCCTGCTGCCGCCGCTGACGGTAGATCCGACCCAAATAAAGCGCGCCGTTGCGCTGATTGCCGGTGCCCTCCTAAGCTACGCGGCGAGATGAGCTCTCCCAAGCTCCCGCCCGAGCAACGACCGCCCGCGACCGCCGCCGACGCGGCGCAGCGCCTGGCGACGATCGTCGACGCCGCCGAGCGCGCCGCGCAGAGCGTCATCGACGACGCCGAGGAGCAGGCTCGACGGCATCTCGAGGAGGCGCGAGCCCGCGCCGACGGCATCGTCGCCGAGCGCCTGCGCGAGCTGGCCGACGAGCTCGATTCGCCCGTCCCGGGTGAGCGACCGCCGCATCTGAGACCGGTGGAGGACGGCACGGGGCAGGACGAGCAGCCCGCGCGTCGCTCCGCCTCGGCCGGAGCCCGCCTGCTGGCCACGCAGATGGCCGTCTCGGGCGCCGGGCGCAAGGAGATCGAAGCGCGCCTGCGAAGCGGTTTCGAGATCGAAGACACCACCGAGATCCTCGACGCGATACTCGGACCGGAAAACTAGACGCCATGCACGACGACCCGACGCGGACGATGGGCCAGCCCGACAGGCCCCCTCACGGCAATATTCGCTTGCTGGTCGCGGGTCTGATCGCGGTGATCGTCGGTTTGATCGTCGCCGTGGTGGTGATCGCCGCCGACGACGGCGACGACGACGGCGTGACCTCGACGCCGTCGGCGATCACGACCCTGCCGACGACCGACGAGACGACCACGGACACGACCGAGACGACGACCGGGTCGACCACCGACACTACGACTGAGTCGACCACGACCGAGACGACCGCGCCGACGACGACCACGGAAACGACGACGACCGAAGAAGACGGCAGCGGCGGGATCGAAGCGCCGTAGCTCCGTGAGCGTCGACGACCTCTCGCAGCAGCAGCGTACGGCCAGCTACGAGGCCGATCCAGCCGAGGTTCGGCGGGTCCTGCTGCTCTACTCAGGCGGGCTCGACACCAGCGTGATGTTGAAGTGGATCCAGGACCTCTACGGCGCCGAGGTCGTCTGCCTCACCGTCAACCTCGGCCAGCCGGGCGAGGACTACGGAGTGATCGAGGACAAGGCGAAGCGGCTGGGTGCGCTCGAGTGCCATGTCGTCGACGCCCGCGAGCGGTTCGCGCATGACTTCGTCGTTCCCGCGATCAAGGCCAACGCGCTCTATGGCGGTGGTTATCCGCTGTTCACCGCGCTGGGCCGTCCCTTGATCGCCGAGCTCGCGGTCGAGCAGGCGCGACAGAGCGGCTGCGACACGATCGCCCACGGCTGCACTGGAAAGGGCAACGACCAGGTGCGGATCGAGGCCACGGTGGCGACGCTGGCGCCGGAGCTGAAGACGATCGCCCCGGTGCGCTCCTGGCAGATGGGGCGCGACGAGGAGATTGCCTACGCCCGCGAGCACGGCATCCCGGTCAAGGGCGGAACCGAGGCGGCGCCCTACTCGATCGACGACAACCTCTGGGGCCGCTCGTCGGAGGGACGCTGGATCGAGGACCTCGACCACGCGCCCGAGGACGACGTCTTCCAGCTCGTCACCCGTCCCGACGAGGCACCCGACGAGGCGGAGACCGTGACGGTCGAGTTCGAGGCCGGAGTGCCGGTAGGGCTGAACGGCGAGACGCTCGATCTGGTCGAGCTGCTCGAACGAGTCGCCGAGATCGGCTGCCGGCATGGGGTCGGCATCGTCGACCAAATCGAGGACCGGATCGTCGGGCTCAAGGTCCGTGACATCTACGAGGCGCCGGCGGCGGCGATCCTGCTCACCGCCCACGCCGAGCTGGAGAAGCTGGTCGGGACCATCCACCAGAACCAGTTCAAGCCCGAGCTCGACCGCAGGTGGGCATACCTCGTCTACGCCGGCCTTTGGTGGGAGCCGCTGCGCTCCGACCTCGACGCCTACATGGACGCCGTCAACGCTCAGGTGACGGGAGCGATCGGGCTGCGGCTTTACAAAGGAAGCGTTCGCGTCGTCACCCGCTCCTCGCCCAACGCCGTCTACGACGCAGACCTCGCCTCTTTCGCCGAGTCGGGCGGCCTCTTCTCGCAGGCCGCCTCGCCGGGATTCATCGAGCTGTGGTCGCTGCAGTCGCGGATGGCGCATAGGATCCGGCGGCGCGGGGAAGAGGGAACCTGATGATCTACCGCTTCATCGGCAAGGCGGTCGTCAAGTACGGCGCTCTGTTCCTGCGGCGTCGTTACGCCCGGCCGATCCGGATCGGTGCCGGCCTGGTGGCGGTCGCGATCGGGATCGCGGTGTACTGGGCGAGCCGCAACGTCCCCGAGGGCTGAGCCCGTGCGGAAGCCCGTCGCGGCCGCGCTCCTCTTGCTGCTGCTCGCGGTCGCCTCGGCACGTGCTGCCGACGTCGGCGACCTGCAGGCGAAGGTCGACCGCGGCAGGGACGAGGCCGCAGCCTTGGTCGGCGAGATCCGTGCGGCGCAGGAGCAGCTCGGCGCCGCCGAAGTGGAAGCCGCTGCCGCCGCGGATCGCGAGCGAAAGTTGAGCACGCTGCTGGCCGGCGGCGAAGAGCGCGCGGCGCAGCTCGCCGCCGACGTGGCTGCCACCGAACTCCGGCTGCAAATGGAGAGGCACCGGCTGCGCCGTGCCCGTCGAGCGCTGGCGCAGCGCCTCGTCGCGATCTACCGGAGCGGCGTGCCGAGTACCGCGAGCGTCGTCCTCGCCTCCAGCGACATGGACGAGCTCGCCGTGCGCACCGAGTACCTGGAGCGGATCGAGGACTCCGACACCGAACTGGCGGCCCGGGTCGAGCAGGTGCGCGATGCGGTGCGAAGCGGCCTGCAGCGGGTGGCTGCGCTGAAGGCGCGGGTCGACGCCTACAACGAGCGCCTCGTTGCGGCGCGTTCGGAAATCGCCGCGGTGCGGGGCGAGGCCGAAGCGGCAGCGGCACGGCTGGAGTCGCTCTCTGCGGCGCGCTCGGCCGCGCTCTCGACCCTGAAATCGCGGATCAGCGGTTGGGTGAGAGACATCCAGGAGGCCGAAGCTGCAAGTCGCGCGGCGGCCGAAGAAACGGTCGGCCGCTGGCTCGGCGGCCCCTACTCGATCCCCGCCTACATCGTGATGTGCGAGTCCGGCGGCGACTACGGTGCGCTCAATGCCTCCAGCGGTGCGGGCGGCGCCTACCAGATCCTCCCTTCGACTTGGGATCTCTACGGCGGTCAGGGCGCCCCGCACGAAGCGTCGAAGGCCGAACAGGACCGCATCGCCGCCGAAATCTGGGCCGACTCGGGCGGCAGCGCCTGGGTTTGCGCCGCCTGATCGCGCCTTTCGCGGCGCCTTCGTGCGAAACTTTTTGCATTCATCGCGCCATGGGTGATCCGAGCGCGGTTAGCGTGGCAGCATGGAGGCAATGAGAGTGAGCTGGACCGACGATCGCATGGACGACCTCGACCGCAAGGTCGACGGCATCGACCAAAAAGTCGACCACCTTGGCCAGCGAGTGGACCGGCTCGAGGTTCGGGCCGATGACCTCAGCCGCGAGATGCACGCGGAATTCCGCGCAGTTCGGTCTGAGATCAAATCCGAATTCCAGGCGGTCCGCGGTGAGACGAAGTCGGAATTCCAGGCGGCACGAGGAGAAATCAAAACCTTGATGGCCGTCGCGATCGGCGGTTTCATCACGCTCTTCGCAACGATGCTGGGTGTCATCGCGACGACCCTCACGCAGCTCTAGGTCGAGCAGGGGAGGGGCGGCCGGTGTCGAAGCGGGTCGCATGTTCGTGCGCAAGAAGCGTGGCTCGCCCGCGCGCCGGCCCAAAGGAAAAGGCAAGGCAAGGCCCAAGGGGCGACTCCCTCGCCCGCATCTCCCGGAAGGCCTTCAGCGGCGCCACCTCGACCTGATCGGCCTCTTCCTGATCGCCGTCGGGGTCTACCTGATCTTCGTCCTCTTCCTCGGCTGGGACGGGGGCAAGGTCGGCTACGGGGTGCAGACTGGACTCGAGTACCTGTTCGGCGAGGTCGGCGCGCGGATCGCCACGGTGCTGATCGTCGCGGTCGGCGCGATGCTGGTCACTGGCACCTCGATCTCGACCGTCTTCCGCGGCCTCGGTCGCGCCCTGCGCCATGTCTTCCTCGGCGGCCGGGACATCGCCCAGACGGCGATACAGCACCGCGAGCAGCGCCGCGACGAAAGGCCGGGCTTGGAGACGCGCGCCGGTCCCACCGACGTGATGAGCACCTACCCCGAGAACGACGAGTTCGAGCCGACCGTGGCGATCGCCGGGGACGAGCCCGACGACGAGCCGGCCACCACCGAGTTCGACCTCGATGCAGAGGCCGAGGTCGATCCCGATGGCAAGCCGGGGGAGGGGGGTCTGCCGCCACACGCTTACGAGATGGAGGTCCACGGCGAGGAGGGCCTTGGGGTTGGCACCGCCGCCGAGTCCAAGCAGGCATCCCTGACGCCGATGGGCAAGGAGCGCGGCGTCACCACGTCGGAGGAGATCGACTACTGCCCGCCGCCGCCCAAGGCGTTGGAAAAGGGCAAAGGCGACAAAGGGCCGGATCCCCGCGATCACGAAACGATCGGCCGCAAGCTGGTCGAGACGCTTGGCCATTTCGGCGTCGAGGCAAAGATCGTCGGCATCGTCAGCGGCCCTCACGTCTCCCGCTTCGAGCTGCGGCTGGCGCCCGGCACCAAGGTGAAGAAAGTCACCGAGCTCTCCAACGACCTCGCCTACGCGCTGGCCTCGACCGACATCCGCATCCTCGCGCCGATCCCGGGTAAGCAGGCGGTCGGCGTCGAGGTCCCGAACACGCGCCGCCGCCTCGTCCGGCTCGGCGACATCTACGACGGCCGCCCCGCGAAGACCTCGCCGCTGGTCGCCTGGCTGGGCAAGGGAATCGACGGCAACCCGGTCTGGACCGACCTGGCGAAGATGCCGCACGTCCTGGTCGCCGGCACCACCGGCTCCGGCAAGTCGGGCTGCGTCAACGCGATCCTCTCCTCGATCCTCATGCACGCCTCGCCCAACGACGTGCGCCTCGTACTGGTCGACCCCAAGCAGGTCGAGCTGAACCATTACGAGCACGTCCCGCACCTGCTGACGCCCGTCGTCACCTCGCCCCGTCTGGCTGCCAACGTGCTCGCCAACCTGATCGGGGAGATGGAGAGCCGCTACGGGATCATGGGCCAGGCGCGTTGCCGCAACCTGGCCGAGCTGAACCGGGCCAGGGCCAAGGCCAACGAGGCGCCGCTGCCGCACATCCTCTGCGTGATCGACGAGCTCGCCGACCTGATGATGGTGGCGCCGGCCGAGGTCGAGGACTCGATCATCCGCCTCGCCCAGAAGTCGCGAGCGACCGGGATCCACCTCGTGCTGGCAACCCAGCGGCCCTCCACCGACATCATCACCGGCACGATCAAGGTCAACATCCCGGCCCGGATCGCCTTCGCCGTCTCCTCCCAAACCGACTCGCGGGTCATCCTCGACCAGGGTGGGGCGGAGGCGCTGCTCGGTCAGGGCGACATGCTCTTCCGCGGCGCCGGCACCTCGAAGCTGGCGCGGATCCAGGGCGCCTTCGTGACCGAGGACGAGATCGCAAAGATCACCGGTCACTGGGCCAAGCAGGGCGAACCGGAGTTCGAGGCCGAGCTGCTGGAGAGCCGCGAGGAGGTCGGCGAGAACACCACGGACGACGACTTCGATCCCGACAGCGACGACCTGCTCGACGAGGCGATCCGCACCGTCGTCCAGACCGAAACCGCCTCCGTCTCGATGATCCAGCGCCGCCTTCGGGTCGGCTACACGCGTGCCGGCCGGCTGATCGACATGCTCGAGCGGCGGGGTGTCATCTCCGGTTACGAGGGCTCGAAGCCCCGGCAGGTCCTGATCACCGAGGCGGACCTGTCTCGCGTGCTCAGTGGTGGCCCGGAGGCCGAGCCGGTGGCGGCCGACACCGACCAGTCACGCCCATAACAGGCGCTTTGCACGGCCGGCTGGACCGAGTGGACACAATGTCGGGGTGGAGACCGGGATCGGAGCCACCCTGCGCGAGGCGCGGAACCGCCGCAAGGCCGACCTCTCAGAGGTGGAAGCGGCGATCAAGATTCGTGTCCGCTACCTGCGGGCGATGGAGAACGAGGAGTGGGACGCCCTCCCCGGCGGCGCCTACACGCGCGGCTTCATCCGCACCTATGCCGCCTACCTGGGCCTCGACGGAGAGCGCCTCGCCGACGAGTACCGGCGCGGCGCCGCCCCCTCGGACGGGGAGCGGGCGCCGAAGCGAGTGGAGCCGGTGACGAGCGCGGCTCCTGCCGGTCGCCGATCGCGCCTCGGCGGCCGTGCTTTGGCGGTGCTCGTCTCCCTGGTCTTGGTCGGAGCGCTGGTGGCGATCGGGCTGATCGGTGGCGATGGCGAAGACTCGCCGGCACCCGGCACCTCGCCGGAGTCGAGACGCGTGGCCGACGGCCCCCAGACGGAAGGTCGGGCGAATGTCGCGGCACTGCCTGGTGTCGCGGTCAGCCTCGAGGCAACCGCGGAAGTCTGGGTCTGCATGCTCGACGGCGACGAAGAGCCCGTGGTGGAAGGCGAGATCCTTCAGACGGGCACGCAAGCGGGACCGTTTCGCGCTGAAAGCTTCACGGTCGCCTTCGGCAACGGGGACGTCGTACTGACGGTCGACGGCAGGCAGGCCGCCACGCCGCCGAGCGCCAGCCCGGTTGGGTATGAGATCGACACCGGCGGCAAGCTGACGCCGCTCGAGGAAGGCGAAAGGCCGGACTGCCAATGAACGATTCCGCCACCCCTTCTGCTCCCACGATGACGGCGCCTGTAAGGGCCGGAATCGTGGTGACGGGAACCGAGGTGCTTACCGGTCGCATCGCGGATCGCAACGGGCCCTGGGTCTCCGAACGTCTGTCCGAGCTTGGCGTCGAGGTGGCCCACATCCTGGTCGTCGCCGACCGGCCCGCGGACCTGGAGGCCGCCCTGCGCTTCCTGGCTGACGAAGGGATGGACCTGATCGTCACCTCCGGCGGGCTCGGCCCGACCGCCGACGACCTGACCGCTGAGATCGTCGCCCGTTTCGTCGACAAAAAGCTGGTTCTGGACGAGGAGATGGAGGGAAAGATCGCTGCGATCCTTCGGGAGTTCGCCCGCCGCTTCGAATTCGACGAGGAGGCGGTCAGGGAGGCCAATCGCAAGCAGGCGATGGTTCCAGAGGGGTCGATCCCGCTCGACCCGGTCGGCACCGCGCCGGGGCTCGTCGTGCCCACGGACGGGCGGGTCGTGATCGTGCTGCCCGGCCCGCCGCGCGAGCTGCGGCCGATGTGGTCGGCCGCGATCGGCTCGCGGCCCGTGCAGGCCGTTCTGGCACGAGCGACGCCGCTGCACGGCTACACCATGCGGATGTTCGGCATCCCGGAGTCGGAGATCGCCAAGAGCCTGCGCGAGATCGAGAGCGGCGGGGTCGACCTGGATGCGGTGGAGATCACCACCTGCCTGCGTCGCGGTGAGATCGAGATCGACGTCCGCTACCGGGCCGAGACCGGACCGGTGGCCGAGGCGGTGCGAGCAGGACTCGCCGACCGCCACCGGCGCCACCTGTTCAGCCTCGAAGGAGAGACGATCGACGCGCAGCTCGCCGGGCTTCTGCAGGGACGGCGGCTCGGTCTCGCGGAGTCCTGCTCGGGCGGGCTGCTGGCGGCGCGGATCACCGACCTGCCGGGCGCCTCCACTTACTTCGCCGGGAGCGTCGTCGCCTACTCGAACGAGGCGAAGGCGGGGCTGTTGGGCGTCGATCCGGCGCTGATCGAGGCGCATGGCGCCGTTTCACCGCAGGTCGCCGAGGCGATGTCGCTCGGGGCGCTGGAGCGGTTCGAGGCCGACATCGCGGTTTCGATAACCGGGATCGCCGGCCCTGACGGCGGCAGCGAGGAGAAGCCGGTCGGCTACGTCTGCTTCGACGCCCGTCTCTCCGGCGGTGCCGCCATCGCCCGCAGCCCGGTCATCCCGGGCGGTCGCGAGGACGTCCGCGAACGCTCGGCTCTGGTCGCGATGCACCTGCTGCGGATCCTGCTGAACGGCGACGAGCCGCCTCTGTAGCGAAGCGGGCACGCACTTTTCACATTCGCGTGTTGTCTCGCGCGCCGTGGGCACGTAGCGTCGGTGGGCATGACGAAGGAAAGGCTGAAGAGTCCCCGGGCGAGGCTGTTCTTCGCCCTCGACCTGCCGAGCGTGGTGCGGGAGGGGATCGCCGCCTGGGGACAGGAGGCGCTCGCCGATCCGGCGCTGCGCCGCGTCGCCCCCGAGTCCCTCCACATCACCCTCGCCTTCCTCGGTTATCTGCCGGAGAAGGAGATCCCCCGCCTGGCCGAGATCACCGAGGCGAGTCAGGGTCCCTCGCCGAGGATCGCACTGTGCGATCCAGTCCAAAGGCCGGAGCGCGGCCGGGCGCGGCTCTTCGCCCTTCCCGCCGAGTCGCCAGCGACCATCACGTTGCAGGAGATCCTGCAAGGGCGGCTGGTCGCGGCCGGTCTGTGCGAGCCGGAGAAGCGGCCTTTCTGGCCCCACGTCACGGTTGCCCGGGTGCGGCGGGAGGAGCGTGGCTCGAAGCGGCCCGCGCCTGTCTCACGGCCTCCTCAGATGCTTCCGGAGGCGCTGCTGCGGCCCTTCGGTGGCGTCCGGATGACGCTCTACCGTTCTGAACTCCAGCCACGGGGTGCGCAGTACATCCCGCTGGCGCAAGTCGAGCTGCCCGCAGGCGGGCGGCAGTGAGGTGAAAGAGATGGCAGACAAGAAAGCGGCTTTGAAGGACGCCTCGGCCAAGGACGCCAAGGCCAAAGACGCCGCCCTCGCGGCGGCCGTGACCCAGATCGAGCGCGACTTCGGCCAGGGTGCGCTGATGCGCCTCGGAGCCGACAGCACGATCAAGATCCCGGCGATTCCGACCGGGGCGCTCTCGCTCGACTTGGCGCTGGGGATCGGCGGCGTGCCCCGAGGCCGCATCGTCGAGATCTTCGGCCCGGAGTCGTCGGGGAAGACGACGCTGATCTACCACATCATCGCCGAAGCCCAGGCGCGCGGCGGGATCTGCGCCTTCATCGACACCGAGCACGCGATCGATCCCTCCTACGCGCGGAGGATCGGCGTCGACACCGACGAGCTGCTGGTCTCCCAGCCCGACTACGGCGAGCAGGCGCTGCAGATCGCCGACCGCCTGATCGCCTCCGCGGCGATCGACGTCGTCGCGATCGACTCGGTCGCGGCGCTGACGCCGAAAGCCGAGCTGGACGGCCAGATCGGCGATACCACCGTCGGGCTGCAGGCCCGCCTGATGTCGCAGGCGATGCGCAAACTGGCAGGCAACCTGAACCGGACGAACACCGTCTGCCTCTTCACCAACCAGATCCGCGAAAAGGTCGGCGTCCAGTTCGGTTCGCCGGAGACCCAGCCGGGCGGCCGGGCGCTGAAGTTCTACTCCTCGCAGCGGCTCGACATCCGCCGCATCGAGACCCTCAAAGAGGGGACCGAGGCGGTCGGCAACCGAGTCCGGGTCAAGGTCGTCAAGAACAAGGTCGCTTCGCCTTTCCGGCAGGCCGAGTTCGACATCGAGTACGGGGTGGGCATCTCCCGCGAGGGCGGCCTGCTCGACTTCGGGATCGAGCACGACCTGGTCCAAAAGTCGGGCTCTTTTTTCTCCTACGGGGATACGCGGCTCGGGCAGGGGCGCAACAACGCCAAACAGTTCCTCACCGACAATCCCGAGATCGCCGCCGAGCTCGAGACCAAGATCCGTGCCGCCCTCGGAATCGGCACGGAGAATGTCGTGCCCGCCGAGGAGGCATCCGCTTCAAAAGACGAAGTCGCCAAGGCCGAAAAACCGCCGGTCGCCGAGGCCAAAGCCGCCTGAGCTCCGCAGCAACTAGGATTTTCGGCCGCGTATGGACAACGAAACGCTCTTTTACGTCTGTGGAATCGTCCTCGCCGTCTCGGCCGTGGCCTTCAGCTTCGCCGCTCTGCGTCTCGAGCGATTCCCGGGCCGCGCCGCGCCGATCGTCTTCATCTGGTTCGCCGTCCTGGTCGGCGGCGCCACCACCTTCTCCGTCCTGCACGCCAAGGACGAGGAGAAGCACGAGGAGGCGTCGCTGCACGAGGCGACCGAGGAAGCCGAACGGGCCGAGGACGAAGGCACCGAGGCCGCGCCGTAGGCCCCTATCCCGGCAGGGGTTCCACTTAACTTTTTCCGAAGACGGTCGGCGGCAATCCGTTGGCGTCGCAGCGGAAAAAGTACAAGACGTTCCACCCCTGCCGGGATAGGGGCCACCCGCAAGCGTCGTATCCAGCTTGCCCGATTTCGGCACCTATAGTTCTTCGGGATGCCCAGATATCACGTCACCACGTTCGGCTGTCAGATGAACGTGCACGACTCCGAGCGGATGCAGGGGATGCTCGAGTCGCTCGGCTACGAGCAGGCGTCTAGCCGCGCCGAGGCCGACCTGATCCTCTTCAACACCTGCTCGATCCGCGAGTCGGCCGACAATCGCTTCGTCGCCCATCTCGGCGAGGCGAAGCGGCTCAAGTCCGAAGACCCCGGCCGGGTCGTCGGGGTGGGAGGCTGCTGGGCGCAGTCGGTCAAGGACGAGGTCTTCGATCGCTTCCCCTTCGTCGACGTCGCCTTCGGTCCGGGCCAGATCCACAAGCTGGCCGAGTTCCTCAACTCCGACTCGCTCACCGCCCAGGGCTACTTCGAGTTCGAGGACTTCTCCGGCCACCTGCCGGCCCGGCGCGAGCGCGAGTTCCAGGGCTGGCTGCAGATCTCGCAGGGCTGCAACTGCCGCTGCGCCTACTGCATCGTTCCGTCGACCCGCGGCCGCGAGGAGAGCCGCGACCCGGCTGAGCTGGTTGCCGAGACTGAGTCACTGGCTGCAGACGGCGTGTGCGAGGTGACCCTGCTCGGGCAGAACGTCAACAGCTACGGCCGCGACCTGCCGGGCGAGTCGCGGATCGGCTTCTCCGAGCTGCTGGCACGGATCGACGCGGTCGAGGGGATCGAACGCATCCGCTACACCAGTCCGCACCCCAAGGACATGCGCGAGGACGTGATCCGCGCCCATGCCGAGCTGCTGGCGCTCTGCGAGCACATCCACCTGCCGCTGCAATCGGGCTCCAGCGCCGTCCTGAAGCGGATGCGCCGCACCTATGACCGCGGGCGCTACATGGACCGTGTCGCGCTGATCCGCGAGCACGTCCCCGACTGCGCGATCACCACTGACATCATTGTCGGCTTCCCAGGCGAGACCGAGGCCGATTTCGCGCAGACCCTGGAGGTGGTCGACGAGGTCGGCTACGACAGCGCCTTCACCTTCGTCTTCTCGCCGCGACGCGAGACCGAGGCGGCGACGATGGGCGAGCAGGTGCCGCAGCCGCTGAAGCGGGAGCGGATGGAGCGGTTGGTCGAGCTGGTGCAGCGGCGGGCGACGGAGCGGGCGCAGCGGTTCGTCGGGCGCGAGATGGAGGTGCTGGTCGAGGGGCCGAGCCGCACCGATCCGACTCGTCTGCGGGGGAAAACTCGGCACAACAAGACGGTCAACTTCGAAGGTGTCGCCGAGCCCGGTCAGTTCATCGACGTTGAGATCACCGCTGCTACTTCGACGACGCTCGGTGGGACGGAGAAGCTTCTGAGTCGCAGCCTGGGGTAGGGATGCCGGTGCAACCCCTCTCTCAACTTTTTCGGTGGGGCGGGGGCGGCTGTCCGCGATTCGCACGACGAAAAAGTACAAGCCGTTCGGGGCAGTGCCGACACCCCTACCCATGAACGTTCTCGCCATCTTCGGTCCGACTGGTGTGGGGAAGACCGGGGTGACGATCGCCTTGGCGGGAGAGCTGCGGAAGCGGGGCGAGGATCCCGTGGCCATCTCCTGTGACGCCCTTCAGGTCTACGAAGGGCTCAGCGTGCTCACCGGTGTTGCCACTCCTGTCGAGCAGGAGAAGCTGGAGCATCGACTGGTTGGCTTCGTGCCCGTTACCCAGCCGTTCTCGGTTGGGGACTACATGCGGCTTGCCCATGGAGAGATCGATGCTGCTTTGGCTGCGGGGAGAAGGCCGATCGTGGTGGGGGGGACCGGGCTTTATCTGCGGGCGGCGGTGGCGGAGCTTTCGTTGGTGAAGGTGCCGGCTGGGACGGAGGATTCGGAGCTCTGGTCGCCTGAGACTCGGCATCCGACGACGATCTTCGGGCTCGATATGGAGCGAACCCAGCTCTACGAACGGATCGATCGGCGTACCGAGGCGATCGTCGCCAGTGGGGCGGGGGAGGAGGTGCGACGGGCGGAAGCCCTCGGGCCGTCGCGAACCGCGCGCAACGCGCTTGGCTTCGACGAGCTGCTCGCCGGCGACATCGAACGGATGAAGAAACGCTCGCGCAACTACGCGCGCCGCCAGCTCACCTGGATGCGCAAGATCCCCAATTTGCGCTGGATCGACCGCACCGACCGGGACGACACCGAGGTCGCCACCGAGATCCTCGCGGACGTGCCGCGGCTCGCGGACGCATAGAGGCCATTAGCCGCGGCACGTCCGGGTAGGGTGCCGCCACGATGCGATTCGAGAAGTGGCAGGCGCTCGGCAACGATTACCTGATCGTCGAGGCTGAGGCGCTTCCGTGGGAACTGAATGGCGCGCGAGTGCGGCGGCTCTGCGACCCGCACTTCGGTGTCGGCTCGGATGGGGTGCTGCTGCTCTCTCGCAGCGACGATCCCCACTTCGTCGCCGAGCTGCGGATCTTCAACCCCGACGGCTCCGAGGCCGAGCTGTCCGGCAATGGGGTCCGAGAGGCGCTCCTCTACCTGCGCCGGCACGGCTGGACCGACCTCGACACCTTCTCTATCCGGACCGTGGCGGGGCCGATCACCCCGACGATCACGTCAGAGCGGACCTGCTCGGTTGAGATGGGACGCGCCGCGACCGCATCGAAGGATTTTCCCTCCGGCGAGCCTGACGGCCGCGGCACGCTGACCGCGGCCGGCCGCGATTGGGCCTTCCAGCACGTCTCGATCGGCAATCCGCAATGCGCGATCGTGGTCGGCGATGAGCTGGAGCAGCTCGACCTGGATGCAGTCGGCCCTCCGATCGAAAGCCATGAGCTCTTCCCGAACCGCACCAACGTCTCCTTCCTGCGGATCGACGGCAACCGGGTCAAGGCGCGGATCTTCGAGCGCGGCGTGGGGGAGACGCTCTCCTCTGGAACGGGCGCCAGCGGCGCCGCGGTGACTGCCTTCCTGGACGGCGTCCCCAACCCAATCGTCGTCGAGCTGGACGGCGGCGAGCTGGCGGTGGATGTGTCGGAGGACCTCGACGTGACCCTGACCGGCTGGGCCGAGCCGGTCTGCTCTGGCACGCTCTCGGCTGAGCTGCTGCAGGCGCTTGCCGACCTGCGATGACTGACCGCGCGAGCGCAAGACGAGTCATCTAGGGTTCCCGCCCGTGGCCGAGACGAGCGCCAAGCCAGGGATCGCCGCCCCCTCGAAGCGCCTGGAGGCGATGCCCCCCTACATGTTCCAGGAACTGGAGCGGCGAATCGCCGAGAAGCGCGCCGCCGGCATCGACGTGATCAGCCTCGTCATCGGTGATCCCGACCAACCAACCTATCCGCATGTCGTCGCGGCGATGCAGGAGGCGGTGGCCGACCCGGCCAACCACCAGTACCCGACCAACCGTGGCCGGGCCGAGTTCCGCGAGGCGCTCTCCGACTTCTACGGGGAGCGGTTCGGGGTCGAGATCGACCCCGAGAGTGAGGTCATCCCGGCGATCGGCGCCAAGGAGTGCATCTACAACCTCTGCTTCGCCTTCCTCGACCCCGGCGGCGTCGCGCTCGCCTCCGACCCCGGCTACCCCGTCTACACCGGCGGTCCCATCCTCGCCGGTGCGACCCCCGAGCTGTTGCCGCTGGCGCCCGAACTCGGCTTCGTCCCCGATCTGGGCGCCGTGTCGGCCGAGGTCGCCGCGAAGGCGCGCCTGATGTTTCTCAACTACCCCAACAACCCGACCGGGGCGACCGTCCCCGAGGGCTTCTTCGAGCTGGTCGTCTCCTTCGCGCGCGAGCACGAGATCCTCGTCGTCCACGACAATGCCTACTCGGAGACGACCTACGACGGCTACGTCGCGCCCAGCTTCCTCGCCACGCCCGGCGCCAAGGAGGTCGGGGTCGAGGTCTTCTCGCTGTCCAAGGGCTACAACATGACCGGCTGGCGCTGCGCCGCGATCCTTGGCAACGCCGATGCGGTGCAGACCTACTGGCGGCTGAAGACCAACGTCGACTCGGGTCTCTTTGACGCGGTTCAGATGGCCGGGGCCGCGGCGCTGCGCGGTTCGAGCGGGCCGCTGGAGCGGATGAACGAGACCTACGCCCGGCGCCGCGACCTGGTGGTCAGGGCGCTGGGCGAGATCGGCGTAGACGTCGCACCACCCAAAGGGACGATCTACGTCTGGGCCCCGGCTCCCGACGGCCACACCTCGACCTCGTTCGCCGAGCTGGTGCTGGAAGAGGCGGCCGTGGTCGTCTCACCCGGCTCGATGTACGGCCCCAGCGGCGAGGGCTTCTTTCGCATCTCGCTCACCACGCCCGACGACCGGATCGCCGAGGCCGTCGAGCGGATGCGCGAGCACCTGGCCTGAGCGACCAGGTGCCCACGCGATTCCGTGAGGGCTACTCGACCTCGATTTCGTCGACCATGCCCTCGAGGGCATGGGGTTTGCCGCCGTCCCGGTCGCTGATGAAGCAGAAGAACGCGTAGCGGCCGGGCTCGAGGTCGACGTTGACGAGCTGCGATTCGCCGCCTTCGATCACCGCGGTTTCGAAGCCGCCCTCTTCGGCGATCGGCGGTTTGCCTTTCTCGGTTTTGAAGAAGGTTTCGACATCCTCGGCAGTTGCGTCGCCTTCGATGCGCGAGATCAGCATGTGATGCGGCTCTTCGCCTTGGTTGTCGAAGACGATCTCCGCTTTCCCAGACGGAAGGGCGTCGGCTTCGAAGGCGTACTCTTCGTTCTCGTCGACTGCGGTAACCGTCGCGTCGCCCTCGAACGTCTCGTCCGCCTCGTCGCCGGTCACCTCGATCGCTGGCAGCGATTTCTGATCGGGCTGGTCGGCTTCGAGGTCGAAGGCGTAGTACCTGCCAGGCCTCATCACCTGGGTAGCGGTCGTCTCCTCGCCCGGTTCGGTTACGCCCAGGCCGCCGCCGGCAAAGAACCAGTCAGGGAACGGTTTGCCCTGCTGCGCGCCGTCAAGGACTTTGATTACCTCCTCGGCCGAGTGGTCGCCCTCGACCCGGATCAGCTGAAGTTCTCCGTCTTTGTCCCCTTCGTTGGCGAGCGTGATCTCCGCCTCGCCCGTCTCGGCGCTGCTGGGGCCCGAAACGGTTGCCCTTTTGCCCTCCTGAGTGATGGTGAAGGTGAGCTCCTGGGCGTCCTCCTCGCCGCAGGCGGCCAAGGCCGCTGCCGCGAACAGCGCCATGAGCAAGGATGCTGCGACTCGACCAGATGGTCTCACTGGGACCTCCTCGATGGGGACCGGATGTGGGCGCGCTCGTACCCGAGCGCAGCGCAAACCTAACGCTTGCGCCAGTAGCGGTCCAGGCCGCGCCACTGGTACTCCGGCGGAACCGCCTGCAGGAGGCGGGCCGCAACCTCCTCGCCATCGGCGCGCTCGGCGACCAAGCGGCGGTGGCGCGCCTCGTAGTCGGACTCGGACAGCTGTCGCGCCATCTCGGCCTCCTCGCGCAGTCGCTCACGGAGCACGGCGAGGTGCTCAACCGGCTCCTCGACTGCGCCGAAGTGGGTAAGGGCGAGGCGCTCCGGCTGCCAGCCTTCGACGATCCCGATCGAGTCCTCCCAGGCCTCGACGTCGATGTCGGGCGGAGGCGTTGGCGGCACGATCAGGTTCGTCCTCGGGACGAGGACTGCGGCGACGTCCCCGACGAAGGCGGTGCCGCTGTTCTCGTGCAGGTAGCAGACGTGGTGGGAAGCGTGGCCCGGCGTGTAGGCGACGCGCATCCCACGCACCTGCTCGCCGCCCGACAGCGCCGTGATGTTGGCCTCCGGCACGGGGACGATCTCACCCCAGAGCCTCTCCATCGCCTCGCCGTAGAGTCGCTCGGCACTGGCCAAAAGGCGCGTGGGATCGATCAGGTGCGGTGCCCCGCGCTCGTGGACGTAGACCTGAAGCTGCGGCCAGCGACGCACCAGGGCGCCGGTGGCAGCGGCGTGGTCGAGGTGGATGTGGGTGAGCAGCAGGGACTGCGGCTGTTCGTCGCCGAGCGCGGCCAGCAGCGTCTCGAGCGAGGACTCCGGTCCGGGGTCGACGAGCACCTCACCGACTTGCCAGCAGCCGATCACGTGCGGGCGGCCGAGATGCTCGACGTCGATGACGCGCATTGCCGTTCGAGACTTGCTCAGGCCGGCGCGGGGGAGGGGAACCGGTCGTCGGCTTCCAGCGTCTGCCGCAGGCCCTCCTCCATGCCGCGCGGGGCGTAGCCGAGTTCGCGGCTCGCCTTCTCGTGGCTGGCCCAGAAGGTGACGCCGTCGGCGGAGGAGATCAGCTCGCGCAGGTTGGGCGGCTGCCCCATCATCTTGCCGACCAGGGGCCCGATCGGCGTCAGCGCCTTCATCAACGGGGTGGGGAGGGCCCGCTTCGGCGCCTTACGCCCGCTGACGCCGGCGACGACCTCGATCGCGTCACGGATGGTCGTGACCGGCCCGCTGATCACGTAGGAGTCGCCGACCTTGCCCTTGTCGAGGGCGAGCAGGATGCCGGTCGCGATGTCCTCGACATGAGAGAGGCAGATCCCCAGCTCGGGGAAGGGAAGCAGTGGCATCTTGCCGGAGAGGAACTGTTCGAGCAGGTCCGCCACCTGCGAGGTGTCCCCGGGGCCGTAGACGCCGCCGGGCTGGACGATCGTGCAGGGAAGGCCCTCCTCGGCTATCATCCGCTTGGCGATCCGGTGCGCCTCCAGCTTGGTCTCCTCGTAATAGGAGGTGAACTCCTTGCCGGGATGCTCGTAGGACTCGTCCACGACCTTGCCGTGGGTGTTGCCGAAGGCTCCCACGGTTGAGACGTAGACGACCCTGGGGATCTTCGCGTCAAGCGCGGTCCGCAGCACGCGCTCCGTGCCTTGCACGTTCGCCTCGTACATCGCCGGCCGCTGGGAGGCTGGGATCCCCACCTCGTACATGGCGGCAGCGTGGATCACCGCGTCGCACCCCTCCATCCCCCTGCGGAGCGCCGCCTCGTCGCCGAGGTCGCCGCTGACGATCTCGCAACCGAGCCGCGACACCGCCTCACCCTTCGCGGGATTGCGAACGAGGCAGACGACCTCGTCGCCGCGCTGCCGCAACTGGCGCGCGACCTCGCCGCCGATGAAGCCGGTGCCTCCGGTGAGGAATACCTTCATTGGCTGACAGCCTATCCGCCCTCTCTCCTGGTCCGGGCGCGCCCTACAATCGAGTCGAGTGGATCGATCGAGGAACGGGCGCAACACGCAAACGCAATACGCTGCCAACGGCGCCGGCGTCTCCAATTCGCGGGCCCGCCAGCGGGCGCTCGCGATCGGCATCGACGACGGTCGCGGCGAGGGCGAGCCCCTGGCCGAGTTGAAGGAGCTGCTGCGGACGGCTGGAGTGGCCACTGCGGGGGAGATGCTCCAGCAGCGCTCGGCGCCCGATCCCGATCGCTACTTCGGCCGCGGCAAGTTGGCGGAGCTGAAGACTGCGATCGAGAGGGCCGGCGCCAACCTGGTCGCCTGCGACGACGAGCTGGCGCCGCGCCAGGAGCGCAACCTGGAGGCGGCGCTCGGCGTGCCGGTGGTCGACCGCACCGCGGTGATCCTCGACATCTTCGCCGACCACGCCCACTCGGCCGAGGGAAAGCTCCAGGTCGAGCTGGCCCAGCTCGAATACAACATGGCCCGCATGCGAGGGCTGTGGACCCACCTCGAGCGCCTCGGCGCCGGCCGCATGGACGGCGGCATCGGCACCAGAGGGCCGGGCGAGACCCAGATCGAGACCGACCGTCGCCTCGCGCGCGACCGCATCTCTGCCCTGCGCCGGCGCCTCGGCCGGTTGGAGCGCAATCGCGGCACGATGCGAGCTCGGCGGGAGCGGTCGTCGCTGCCGCGGGTCGCCCTCGCCGGCTACACCAACGCGGGCAAGTCGACCCTGCTCAACGCGCTGACCGGCGCCGAGGTCGGGGTGGGGGACAGGCTCTTCCACACGCTCGACCCGACCACCCGCAGCTTCGAGCTCGCCGGGCGCGACCACCTGCTCACCGACACCGTCGGCTTCATCGAGAAGCTGCCGCACCAGCTGGTCGAGGCCTTCAAGGCGACCCTGGAGGAGACCGTGCTCGCCGACCTGATCCTGCAGGTGGTCGACGCCGCCGCGCCCGAGGAGCGCCGGCTGGCGGATCTGGCGGCGGTCGAGGCCGTCCTGGAGGAGATCGGAGCCGGCGACAAGCCGCGCCTGCTCGTCCTCAACAAGGCCGACCTGCTCGAGGAGGAGGAGCGCCGCGAATCGCTGCTCCAGCATCCCGACGCCGTCCTCGTCTCCGCCCTGGAGGGAGAGGGCATCGAGGCCCTGCACAGGCGGATCGAGGCCGCCTTCGAGGAGACGCTGGCCGAGGTCGAGCTGCTCGTTCCCTACAGCGAAGGGGCGCGACTGCACGAGCTGCATGAGCTCGCCGGGGATCTCGAAAGGACCGAGCGAGCCGACGGTGTTCTCGTGCGCGCCAGCGTTCCGCCTGCCGAGTTGCACCGTTTCTCGGATCTCAGGATCGCCGCAGACGCTGCGTAGAGGGGAGGGAGGGCGGGGGTGTCCGGCCGGGCGCTGGGTTTTTCGCCCGCGCGTCGGTGTCTCTCTGGAGTGGCAGGGCGAAAAACAGGACGCCGCGCCCGGCCGGACACCCCCGCCCTCCCTTACTCAGGACGCGTTGTAGGGTGCGCGCGTGGAGCTGCGTGTGGCAAAGCTGAAAAACGAGGCTCAGGACGCGTTGTAGGGTGCGCGCCGTGGAGCTGCGGGTCGCAAAGCTGAAGGACGAGGCTGTCTTGCCCAGCCGCGCACATGAGGGAGATGCTGGGCTTGATCTTTATGCGTGCGAGGCGGCGCATTTGGGACCGGGCGAGAGGTGGAGTGTCGGCACCGGTGTCGGGGTGGAGATCCCGGGTGGGCAGGCGGGGTTGGTGCTGCCGCGGTCCGGCCTGGCGCGGGACCACGGCATTGCGTTGGTGAACAGTCCGGGCCTGATCGATTCCGGTTACCGCGGCGAACTGCGGATCCTGCTGTTGAATACCGACCCCGCCGAAACCTTCCGGGTCGAACCCGGCGACAGGATCGCCCAGCTCGTGCTGGTACCGGTCGCGCCCGCCGAGCCACTCGAGGTGGAGGCACTCGGCGACTCTGCGCGCGCCACCGGCGGCTTCGGCTCAAGCGGTCGCTAGCCGGCGTTCAGCGTCGTCGCAGCGTGAACCTGAACAGGGCCGGCGAGCGGTCGCGGTTGCCGGCTGCGTCGATGGCGAAGACGCGGAACGCGTGCGGGCCGGGCGAGACGAAGTACGCGCGCGGAGAACGGCAGGGGCGGAAAGGGCGCCGGTCGAGCTTGCAGCGGAAGCCGACGTTCCGCTCGCCGCTGGAGAAAGCGAAGGCGACCCGCCGCCGCGGGCCGGCGGCGAACAGCAGATTGGCCGGCCGGTGGAGTAGCCGCGTGCCGGGCGGCGTCCTATCCCTGGCAGGTCGCCGCGGCCGCGTGGGCGGCGGTGGCGGTGAGGACAGTCCGGGCTCTACGACGGGTGGCTCGGGGTTGGGGTCAGGTGGCGTGTCGGGCGGACGGAAGCTGTTCGGGTTGCGCTCTTCAACCGACTCGCAGGCGGTCGGCGCCGCATCGGGACCGTTCTCGGGGTGATCGATCTGAGCGGTGTCCCAGCCGTCGCCGCAGTCGATCGTCGGATCCGGGTCATCGAAGGGGAAGCCCGAGTTGGCGAGGATCGAGTCGTTGCCCCCCGCCGCGAAGTAGGAGTCGGCCCCGGGGCGACCCAGCAGCTGGTTGTCGGTGGGGTCGCCGACGAGGACGTCGGCGGCACTGGTGCCCTCGATGTCCTCGAGCGCAACCAGGTCGGTCAGCAGATCGGCGCTCGGGCATTGCGCCTGGCCCTGCGGCCCGACCAGGCCAGCCGCTTTCGCACCCAAGTCGATCGTCACCGCCTGGTTGAAGTTGGCCCAGTTGGCATTGTCGCGATCCGGGCCGCCGTCGAGCGAGTCGCCGTTGCAGACAGCGTTGGAGACGAAGAGGTCGTCGCCCGGGCCCGCGTCGAGGTCGTCGCCCCCCGCGTTGTTGGGCACGGCGTCGTCGCCGCCCCCGGCGTTGGAGACGTCATTGCCGGGACCGTCGACCAGCGCATCCTCGGTGCCACCACCGGTGAGTTCGTCCTCGTCGTCCCCGCCCAGCAGGACCACCGAGGTCGTCTCGGGAAAGCCGGTGGCGGAGAGGGAGTCGTCGCCGGCCAGGCCTGCGAGGAGGACCGAGTCGGGCGGTTCCGGGAGAGTGAAGGTCCCGGTCGGATTGCCGTTCGCCGTGAACGTGACCCGCGGCGGGCCGCTGGCATAACTGGCGACGACGATGTCGTCGCCGTCGCTGCCGGCGAGGTAGAGCGCTGGTGGTCCGCCGGCCTGGGGCGCCATCAGCCCGCTTGCGATCGTGCTCGGGTCGCGCGGGTCCACCTCCTCGTCACTGAACTCGCATTCGATGGTCGTAGCGGCATCGCAGCTGTCGCCCTCGGCGCCGCCGTAGGCGGTGTCGTCGCCTCCGCCACCGATGATGACATCGCCGCCGCCGCCACCGTAGAAGGTCTGATCCTCGTCAGTGCCGACGATGTAGTCGGGAAACGCGGTGCCGATCACGACCTCGAAGCTCGCCGCGTCGACCCCTTCGTCGAACCCGCCGCCGTTGGGCGCGAGGCCGTTGTCACCCCTCCCCGTCTCCAGGTTGACGTAGGCGCCTCGTCCCTCGGGCGTCTGCGGAAAGTTCTCGTAGACCGAAAAGTCCGGAAAGGAGTACGGCGGGTCCGGTCTGTCGAAGAAGCCCGGCGTGACGCCGGTGGCGTAGCTGAGCGTGTCGGTCCCGTCGCCGGTGTTCTGGATGTCGTCGATGGTGGCGTCGCCTCGGACGAAGTCGTTTCCGGCTTCGCCGTCGAGAGCGGAGTCTGCGCCGAAGCCGCCCGAGAGCCGGTCGTCGCCGCCACCCCCGCGCAGCTGATCGTCGCCGATGCCGCCGTAGAGGCGATCATTGCCCTCGCCTCCGTTGAGCCGGTCGTTGCCCCTGCCGCCGTAGAGGATGTCGTCGCCGCCTTCGCCGTTGACGATCGTGATGCTGCGGGGTGGCCGGATCGTGTCGGCGCATGGGGTCCCGTAGATCGAGTTGCCGACCGTTTCCGGTGGTTCACCGCATTGCGGTGCGCCGCTGGCCAGAGGAGGCGCCGCCGCGATGATCGCCAGCAGCGTTGCGATCGCGAGTCCGACCCTCGGCCTGAGCACCATCTCCATCCTCCATCCGTTTACCCGAACATCCCGCTCCGCACTCAGTTGCGGGTGGCCGCCGCCCGCGCGCACTCCTGGGCCGCGAGCTCGAGCCGGTCGTCGAGGGGCTCGGGCTCAGGGCGGGAACCGTGGCGATGCTCCAGGGCCAGGGCGATCAGATGGTCGGCGAGCCAGGCGTTCTTGGGCAGCAGCGGGCCATGCAGGTAGGTGCCGAAGAGGTTGTCGCGGCGGACGCCCTCAAGCCCGTCCTGCCCGTTGTTGCCGAAGCCGCTGAGGACCCGGCCGAGCGATTGGGCGTCGCTGCCGAGGTAGGTGCGACCGCCGTGGTTCTCGAAGCCAGCGACGATCTGCGGACCGTCGCCGAGGTCGGCCTCGATCGCGACGTTGCCGATCAGCCGCTTGCCGGGCGCGCGCACCGTCTCCAGATCGGCCAGGCCAAGCCCCGGCAGGCGCTCCTCGCCGAGCTGGTAGCTGTGGCCGAGCAGCTGGTAGCCGCCACAGACGGCGAGCAGGACGGCGCCGTCGTCTACCGCCGCGGCCAGCGCCTCGCGCTTGCTCGCGACCATGTCGGCGGCGACGGCGCGCTGGTCGCGATCCTGGCCGCCGCCGAGGTAGAGCAGGTCGTGGGCGCCCGGGTCGACGCTCTCGCCCAGCCCGGCTGCCGTGTAGGCGAAGTCGATCCCCCGCCACTCACAGCGCCGCTGCAGGAAGACGATGTTGCCGCGGTCGGCGTAGATGTTCATCTGCTCCGGATAGAGGGCGAGGAGGCGGAGCTCCATCAGCGCGCCTCGCCCTCGAACAGGACGGCGGTCGAGCCGACGTGGTCGCCGGTGGCGGGGATCTCACGGCGGCCGGCCGGGCGCAGCCCGACCTCCTTCGCCTTGCGTTCGAGCGTGGCGGCGTCCAGGGCCTGCAGCCGCACCTCGTCCACCTCCTCGCTCAGACCTCCGCCGGGCGAGATCGTCTGCCGCAGCCGCCGGACCACGATCGCGTCCCCGTCGACGGTCGTCTCGAGCGGCAGGCTCGAGTAGACCCAGCCGCCGACCTCGCGCGCGTCGGGGAGGGGGGAGGCGGCTGGATCGGCGACCGGCAGGTCATCGACTATCGCCACCGCGGCGAGCCCCCCGCCCTGCAGGTGTGCGGCCGCGCACCTGAGGCACGCGATCCGTGCCTCGGCATCAGCGAAGAGCTGCAAGAGCTGCATCGGAGCCAGGGCCAGCCCGAACCGTGCTCCGAGCTCGAACTTTCTGGCGTCCGCGACCTCGCCCTCGGCCGGCAGCTCGCCGGTGCGTTCGGCGAGGACGCCGACCAGCTCCGCATCGCTGTCCAGTCCCAGGACCCGGTGGCCACGGCGCGCCAGATGCAGGGCGACACGGCCGGTGCCGCAGCCGAGGTCGAGCACCGGCCCGCCGGTCTCGTCGGCCAGCTCCTCCCAGAGGGGTAGGTCGGCCGCGTAGCCGCCGCACTCGACGTCGTGCCAGATCGCGCTCATCGCCAGAACTCCGGCGCCAATCCCCGTGATGAGAGCAGCTTGTGCAGCTCGAGCAAGGCGGTGTAGGTGGGGAGCGCAAAAAGGCGGTCTGGTGCCTGCTCGACGGCTCGGTCGAGCGAGGCACCGATCTCCGGCTCGACCGCGATCGCCTCCTGCGGCCAGCCCGCGTACTTCAGCCTCAGGGCCATCTCCGGAGCTCTGGTCCCGGCACAGATGACGCGCCGCACGGCCCCGGCCAGCAGCTCGAAGTCGGCGTCCCAGACCCAGGAGACGTCGCGGCCGTCGGCGATCCGGTCGTTGAGGGCAATCCAGAGATCGAGGCCGCCCTCAGCGTCCTCGAGCTTAAGCGTGCGCAGGATCTCGTTGGCCCCGGCCGGGTTCTTGATCAGCAGGATCGAGACCGATTTGTCGCCGACCGGGATCGTCTCGACCCGACCGAAGGCCCCCCGGGCCTCGCTCAGCGCGGTTGCGATCCGTGCCGGCTCGACGCCCAGCTGCAGGCCCGCAGCGACGGCTGCCAGGGCGTTGTAGACGTTGTAGAGGCCGGGAAGGGGCAGTTCTATGCGCAGCTCTCCCTGCGGGGTGCGGACGGTGGCGAGCGAGCCCCGCATCCCCCGCAGCTCGATCCGCGTCGCGGCCACGTCGGGCTCGGGGCGCCCCGCCCCGCAGCCGGGGCAGGAGTAGTGGCCGAGGTGGCCGACGAAGGCCCGCGCATAGGCGTAGGGCCGGCCGCAGCGGCGGCAGTGCTTGGCGTCGAAGGCGTGCTGCAGCTCGGGCAGTGCCTGAGAGGGGTCGTCGACTCCGAAGTAGAGGACGCCGTCGCGGCGGCGGCCGTCACCGTCACGGCCGAGGTCGGCGACCAGCGGATCGTCGGCGTTGAGGGCGAAGCGGCTGCGCCCGGTGTGCTCGGCGACCGTCCGCGCCCAGTCGTCCGCCAGGACCTCGATCTCGCCGTAGCGGTCGAGCTGGTCGCGGAAGAGGTTGCCGAGCACGATCAGCGACGGGTCGAGCTGGGCGGACACCTCCGGCAGCCAGGCCTCGTCGACCTCGAACAGCCCCTCGCCGCCCCGTTGCTCCAGCAGCGCCGTGGCGATCCCCCAGGTCATGTTCGAGCCGGCCCGGTTGTGGACCGGGCGGCGGCCGTCGGCGGCGAGCAGGGCGGCCAGCATCCCGGAGGTCGTGGTCTTGCCGTTGGTCGCGCTGACCAGGGTCACGGCGCCGTCCAGGCCGGCACCGAGGCGGGAGATGGCGTCGGGGGCGAGGCGCAGCAGAAGTCGACCGGGGAGGGTCGTGCCGCCGCCGCGACCGCTCGCACGGCTGGCGGCACCCGCGGCCCTGGCGACGAGGCGCTTGGCGCCGAACAGCGCCCCGTTCGGAGCGGCGTTCACTCCCGGGCCTGCGGCGCGATCACGCTCAACGCCCGCGGCAGGATGCGCAGCGAGGCTGGAAGGTCGGTCAGGTGCTCGCCGTCGGCGTAGACGGCGAAGGGACGGCTGGCGCTCAACTCGAGGCGCGGAGCACGGAACACGCGAACCTCGTCCTCCTCGACGTGGGCGCCCTTGAACACCTTCGGCAGGTTACTCACGTATCGCAGCTTCCCGACCGCGCCGATCGTCACCACGTCGAACTCGCCGTCGGACAGCTCGGCATCGGGCGCAAGCAGCATGCCGCCGCCGTGGGCGGGGCTATTTGCGACGGAGACCGAGTAGCCGGTGAAGCGGGTCTGTTCGCCGCCGACCCGGACCGTGAAGCGGGCCGGCTTCCAGCCCAGCAGCGTCCGGATCCCCGCGTAGGCGTAGACGAGGTTGCCACGCAGCAGCTTGGTTTCGTTGGCGGTCAGGTTGGCCACGGCATCGAAGCCCGTGGTGGCGATGCCCAGGAACCGCTTCCCGTTCGCCTCGCCGACGTCGATGCGGCGAGTCTGGCCGGCGGCGAGGACCTCGACCGCGCCGAGCGGGTCGTCGGGGATGCCGAGCACCCGCGCCAGGTCGTTGCCGCGGCCCGCCGGGACGATCCCCAGCGGCGTGTCGGATCCGGCGAGGGCGCCGCCGATCGCGCCGATCAGCCCGTCGCCACTGAGGACTACCGGGATCTCGCCGGCCTCCGCCGCCCGCAGTCCCCTCTGGACTCCGTCCTCGAGCCCCTGGGTACGCGTCACCCGAAACGGAATGCGCCGCGCGTCGAGCTCCTGCTCGACGCGCGACAGGACTTTCAAAGCGCGGCCGTGCGCCGCCGACGGGTTGACCAGCAGGGCCAGCGGCATTCCCTCGATCTGCATCGGCCGTCAGCCTATTCGCGCTGTTCGTTCGCCGCGCAGGCATCCAACCCAGAAGGAGACCTTCGCCCCGCTTCGCCACCCTTCCCCTGGATACCGGATGCTTCAACCGGGATACGGGATGCCCATCGTCTAGGCTGTCGCGGCGATGGAGGGCGCCCAGAAGCAGAAGCTGATCGTTCTCGGCGTGTTCGCGCTGCTCGTGGTGGGGGTCGTGGCGGCGATCCTGATCGATCGTGGCGGCGGCGATGACGAGGGCTCGACGAACGAGGCGAGCGCCGCCGGCGGCTGCGAACAGGTGGAGGCGCCGAAACCGAAGAACGTCAGCTTCGGGGCCCCCAAACAGACCGTTACGAAGAGCGAGCAGCTGACCGCCGTCATCGAGACCAGCTGTGGCAGCTTCGAGATCTCGCTCGACACGAAACGGGCACCGAAGACCGTCAACTCGTTCGTCTTCCTCTCCGAAAAAGGCTTCTACGACGGGCTCACCTTCCACCGCGTCGCGCCCGGCTTCGTGATCCAGGGGGGCGATCCGCTCGGCAGCGGCACCGGTGGGCCGGGCTACAGCGTCGACGAGAAACCGCCCGCCAACCTCGCCTATACGAAAGGCATGGTGGCGATGGCGAAGAGCTCGGCGGAGCCACCTGGCCGCTCGGGCAGCCAGTTCTTCGTCGTGCTCAACGCAGACGCCGGCCTGCCGCCGGAATACGCCCTGGTCGGCAAGGTCGAAGAGGGCTTCGACGTGGTGGATCGGATCGGCAAGCTCGGCACGCCGGCCGAACAGCCGAAACAGACGGTCCTGATCGAAGAGATCTCCATCGAAGAGGGTTAGCCGGCCGCATGGCCAGGGTCGACGTTGGCGACGCGGCGCCGGACTTCGAGCTGCCTGGCAGCGGTGGCCGGACGTACCGGCTTTCCGACTACCGCGGCCGCAACGTGGTCCTCGCCTTCTATCCCGGCGACGCGACCAGGGTCTGCACGGCGCAGTTCTGCTCATACCGCGACGACGGCCACCGTCTCGACAGCCTCGAGGCGGAGGTTCTGGGGATCTCGCCGCAATCGGTCGACTCGCATGAGCGCTGGATCGAGGAGCGGAACCTCAACGTCCCGCTGCTCGCCGACGAGGACCTGGCGGTGGCGAAGCGGTACGGCGTGACCGGTTGGGTCGGCCCGTTCGCGAAGCTGGCGCGGCTCGACGACGCACCCGGGGGCCGTTACGTGATGCGTTCGATCTTCGTCGTCGACGCCGAGGGGATCGTCCGCTACCGGCACGTCTCGCGGACCGGCTCGACCTTTCAGACGGTCGACGACCTCGAGCTGGCGATCGCAGCAGTCGGCTGATGCCCGGCGATCCTCGGCAGTTCGCCGCCAGCGAGGCACCGATCCTGCGCGGTGAGACGGCCGGAGAAGGCCCACCGGTCGTCCTCTGCCACGGGATCACCGCGACCCGGCGCTACGTCGTCCACGGCTCGCGGACTCTAGAGCGCGCCGGCCACCAGGTGGTCTCCTACGACGCCCGTGGCCACGGCGAGTCGGACCCGGCGCCGTCCGACTCGGGATACGGCTATCCGGAGATGGTCGGCGACCTGGAAGCCGTCGTCAACGCCGAGGTGGGGGAGGGACCCTTCGTCCTTGCCGGGCACTCGATGGGCTCCCATACCGCCGTCGCCTACGCCTTGCGCCACCCCGAACGCCTCGCGGGCCTGGTCGTGGTCGGTCCCATCTACAGTGGCGAGATTCCGGCCGAGGCGCTCGTCTACTGGGCCGGCCTGGCGGCGGCGCTCGAGCGGAGAGGCGTCGACGGCTTCGTCGACTACATCTATCGCCAGCAGGGCATCGAGCCGTCCTGGCGGGAGACGGTGCTGCGCTTCACTCGCGAGCGCATGCTGCTGCACCGCCACCTGGAGGCGATCGTCGCGGCGCTGCGCCAGGTGCCGCGCTCGCGACCCTTCGAGGCGATCGCCAACCTGGAGTCGCTTGACGTTCCGACCCTGGTCGTCGCCAGCCACGATGGTCCCGACCCCGGCCACCCGCGCGCCGTGGCCGAGCTCTATGCGGAGACGATCCGGGGGGCGACCCTGACCGGCGAGGCAGAGGGCGAGTCGCCACTCGCCTGGCAGGGAGGCAGGCTCTCGCGTGAGATCGCCGCCTTCTGCGCCCGGCCCGAGATCGTCGCGCGTCGTTAGCCTTGGCGGCGATGGACGACATCGGCCCCCCGATCCACTACTCGGCGGTCCAACCCGGCACTCCCGTCTACAGCTCCGACGGTGTCGAGGTGGGCCGGGTCGAGGCGATGCTCGACAACTACCGCGAGCACATCTTCGACGGCGTCGTATTCGTCGACGGGGAGGGCAAGTTGCGCTTTGCGGACGCGCCCGAGGTCGACCGCACCGCCGAGCGGGGAGTCGTCCTCCGCGTTGGGGCCGAACAGGCACAGCGGCTCGGCCCGCCCGAGCGAGGAGCGCCCAAGTTCAAGCCCAACCGGGGCGGGCGCCTCAGCCGCCTCTTCGGCGGCGGCTGGAAACGGCAGTGACGGCGCCGGTGGCGCTCTGGCAACCGCACAGGCGGACCCCATAGTCTCCCGGCCGATGTCGGCGCCGGCAGAGGGGACGCTGCAGAGGATCGCGACTTTCCTCGCCGCCTCCGGCATCGCCGTCGCCGCCTACATCGCGATCGCCCAGGCCGACGGCGGCGCGCCGGCCTGTTTTTCCGGGGGAAGCGGCTGCGAGACCGTGTCGCGCAGCTCGCACTCCGCGCTGGCGGGGATCGACGTCGCGGTGATCGGCGTCCTCGGCTATGCGCTGCTGCTCGCCACTTCGCTGCTGAGGGGGGACGGCGCCCGCATGGGTGGCTTCGCGCTGGCCCTCACCGGCTTCGGCTTCAGCGTCTACCTGACCTACCTGGAGCTGTTCGTGATCGACGCGATCTGCCACTGGTGCGTAGTCAGCGCCCTGCTGATGACGCTGCTGCTCGGCGTCAACGCGCTGCGGATGACGGCATACGTCGGTCGCCGCTCGTGAGCACTGCCGCCGCGCCGGACGAGGGCCGTCGCGAGAGGCTGGTCAAGCTGGGCAGCGCAGCCGTCTTCCTGGCGATCGTCGCGGTGGCGATCCTGGTTGTCGTCAGCGAGAGTCAGACCGACGGTGGGAACACCGACCTGGAGGGCGTCGCCCAGGTGAAGGCCGACCTGCGCGGCATCCCGCAGCGAGGCCTGGTGCTGGGCGACCCCGACGCCGCGGTGACCCTGGTCGAGTACGGCGACCTGCAGTGTCCGGCCTGCAAGGTCTACGCCGAAGAGATCGTGCCTGAGGTGATCGGATCGAAGGTGCGCAGCGGCAAGGCAAAGCTCGAGTTCCGCAACTACACGATCATCGGCGAGGAATCGGTGCCAGCCGGCGCCGCGGCGATCGCCGCCGGTGAGCAGGGCCGCGGCTGGGATTACGTCGAGCTCTTCTACCGCAACCAAGGATTCGAGGGATCGGATTACGTAACCGACTCGTTCCTCACGTCGATCGCGAAAGGCGCCGGCGTGCCGGACATCGAGAGATGGAACCGCGATCGCAAGAGCCGGCGCGTCCTCGCCGAGGTATCGCGCACGACCGCCGAAGCGAAGAGCCTTGGCCTCGACGGCACGCCGTCGTTCGCTGTCGAAGGACCGGGTACGGAAGGGCTCGAGCCACTTCCGTTCCCCGAATCGGCCAGGGAGCTGGAAGAGGCGATTGACGAGGCTGGTTGACCCGCGCCGGCCGAGTCGCCGCGAGCGTCTTCAAACGAGAAGTTGACATAACCACCATTATCGTGCGTTGGAGCGGAGCATCTCGGGTCCGACGGGGTCTATCGCACAAGGCATAGATCGCCCGGCCCCACCTCATGCGCCGTGGGCGGGCCGAAGCGGAGTCGATCGAACCCCTGTATCAGCGAATGGCGGTGCCTCGAACCAACGGCTTGGTGATCGGCGGCGACTTCGGCAGCTCGCCACGCTCCACGGTCTCGACGCTCAAGGGCGAAGCCTCGATCGTCGCCACGGTGTCGCGGTTGCAGTGGCAGCCGTCCGCGAAGAAGCGCCACGGCTTCTCGAAGCGATCCTGCCAGCGCGCCAGGCCGGGCTCGGGCGCACGCACGTGCTCGACGAAGAGCAGCTTGCCGCCCGGCTTCAGCACCCTGGCGGCCTCGGCGAGTGCCGCCTTCGGGTCGGGAACCGTGCAGAGGACCAGCGTGAAGACGACGGTGTCAAAACTTGTCTCGTCGAACGGCAGCCGTTCGGCCGGAGCTTCGATCAGCTCGGCACTTGATTCCTCCTCGGCCAGCCTGCTCCTCAGTCGCTTGATCATGTGGGGATCGGGCTCGGCGAGGACCAGCTCGGTCACCGTCGCCGGATAGAGGCCCAGGTTGGCGCCGGTCCCGGCGCCGACGTCGATAGTGCGGCCCCTCGCTGCGGCCAGCGTCTCGCGCCGCATCTCCCGCAGTCCCGCCTCCTCGGTGCCCTTGAGCAGGCTGTCGTAGAAAGCCGAGAAAGCACGTCCCCAAGTGGCGTCGTAGATCCGGTTCATCGTCTCGTTGACGACTTGACCCGGCTATAGCCGGGTCAATCGATCAATCGTCGCTAGGCCGCCTCTCGTTGGGCGGTCTCCTCGGCGGCTGACGCCGCCTCTACTCCCGGCTCGCTATGGGCGGCACGCTCCTCGTAGGCGCGGCGAGCCCCGTGGTCGACTTCGGTCATCAGCTTGTCGACCTTCATGAAGCGGCCGAGCGCCTCGCGGGCACCGCGCGGCAAAAGGGCGACGAACTTGAACAGGGCGCCGTTGGCGCGTGGCACCCACACGTCGAAGCGCGGCACTTCCAGCGCATCGACGATCTCGTCGGCGACGTCCGCCGCCTCGACCGGTTTGATCAGTTTCTGGCCCACCCCGGCGGTCAGCTCAGTGTTGACCACGGTCGGCATCACGCAGGAGATCTCGACGCCGCTTTCGCGCAACTCGGCCCGGACCGCCTCGCTGAGGCCGACTACGGCGTGCTTGGTCGCCGAGTAGGTGGCGATGCCTGGGAAGCCGCCTTTGCCCGCCTGGGAGGCGATGTTGACGATGTGGCCGGAGCCGCGTGGGTGCATCCGCTCGATCGCCATCTGCGTCCCGCTGATCACGCCGTGCAGGTTTATGTCCACCTGACGGCGGATCGAGTCCTCCCCCTCTTCGACGAACGGCGTCACTGGCATGATCCCGGCGTTGTTGATCACGACGTCGACCGGGCCGAGCTGTCGCTCTGCCTCGTCGAGGAAGGAGGCGAGGGAGCCGCGGTCGGTGACGTCGAGCGCGACAGCGATCGTGCCGCCGCCGAGCTCCGCCGCGGTCCGTTCGGCCAGCGGCAGGTCGAGGTCGCCGATCGCGACGCGGCAGCCTTTGCGGACCAGCGCCATAGCCGTCGCCTTGCCGATCCCCCGGGCCGCCCCGGTGATCGCCACGACCTTGCCGGCTAGTGCCTGTCGCTGCTTAGCCATCGTGCCCTCCTCCTCCAGGCGCCCCTCAGGCCGCCGGTTTGTAGATGGTGACCACGGCGGCGCCGCCGAGGCCGATGTTGTGCTGCAGGGCCAGCTTGGCACCGTCGACCTGACGCTTGTCTGCCTGGCCGCGCAGCTGCCAGGTCAGCTCCGAGCACTGCGCCAGCCCGGTCGCCCCCAGCGGGTGCCCCTTGGAGATCAGCCCTCCGGAGGGGTTGACGACGACCTTGCCGCCGTACGTCGTCGCTTCCTCGTCGACCAGCTTGTGGCCTTCGCCCTCGGCCGCGAAGCCGAGCGCTTCGTAGGTGATCAGCTCGTTGGCGCTAAAGCAGTCGTGCAGCTCGCAGACGTCGACTTCCTCCGCCGCCACGCCGGCCTCCTCGTAGGCCTCCTCCGCCGCCTGCTTCGACATGTCGGAGCCGACGATCTTCATGCAATCGGTGTCCTCGGCGAAGGTCGAGGAGAGGTCGGTGACCATCGATTGGCCGGCGATTTCGACCGCCTGCTCCCAGAGCCCGTGCTCGTCGACGTAGCGCTCGGAGGCGACGATCGCGCAGGCCGAGCCGTCGGAGGTCGGCGAGCACTGCAGCTTGGTCAGCGGGTCGTGGATCATCTTCGCCGCCTTGATGTCCTCGAGCGTGTACTCGTCCTGGAACTGGGCGTAGGGGTTGTTGACCGAGTGCTTGTGGTTCTTCCAGCCGATCCAGGCGTAGTGGTCAGGGGTCGAGCCGTACTTCTCCATGTGGTCGCGGCCGGCGTTGCCGAACATCTGCGGCGCCGGCGGCGACTGCTCGGGATCGCGGATCTCGAACATCCGCATCGCGTGCTTGTCGAGCGCGTTGGTGCGGTCGGTGTACTTGACGCCGAGCGAGCCGGGCTCCATCTTCTCGAAGCCGAGCGCCAGCGCGCACTCGGCGAGCCCGCCCTTGACCGCCTGGCGGGCCAGGAACAGCGCAGAGGAGCCGGTCGAGCAGTTGTTGTTGACGTTGACGATCGGGATCCCGGTCAGGCCGAGCTGGTACAGCGCCCGCTGTCCGTAGGTCGAGTCGCCGTAGCAGTAGCCGGCGTATGCCTGCTCGACGTCCTCGTACCGGATGCCGGCGTCGGCGAGCGCCTTCTCCCCCGCCTCCTTGGCCCAATCGGGGTAGTCGCCGTCCTTCGTTCCCGGCTTCTCGAACTTGGTCATCCCGACCCCGATCACGAACGTGCGGTTGCTCAAGGCTCTGCTCCTGTCGTCTCCCGCGGCGGCGCGGCGATTGGCTGGCTGGCCAGGAATGTACCGCGCGGCGGCTACTGGGGGGGCGCTCCGAGCGGGTATCGCAATCAGCCAAAGTACCCTGAAGGGTCGTGTTCCTCGCAGAGATCAGCACCGATCCGGCCGCCGGTGTCGGCATCTTCGCGGCCCTTGCCGCGGGCGTCGTGTCGTTCCTCTCGCCCTGCGTACTGCCGCTCGTCCCCGGCTACCTCTCAGCCGTCAGTGGCGTCTCGGCAAGTGAGCTGGAGAGCGCCGGTTGGCGACGCGTGCTCGGCCCGAGCCTCCTCTTCGTGGCGAGCTTCTCCGCGATCTTCATCGCCCTCGGACTGACCGCGACCGCCCTCGGCTCGACGCTGCGCGACCACGAGGAGCTGCTGAGCAAGATCTCGGCGGCGCTGATCGTCGCGATGGGCGTCCTCTTCGTCGCCTCGCTCTTCGTCACCCGGCTGAACCGCGAGTGGCACGTCGACGCGCTGCTGGAGCGAGCCGGCAGGGGTGGCCCGATCGTCGCCGGCGCCGCCTTCGCGATTGCCTGGACGCCATGCATCGGCCCGACCCTCGGCGCGATCCTCTCCGCCGCCTCGCTGACCGACTCGGCCGGTCGTGGAGCGTTCCTCCTCGCCGTCTACTCAGCCGGCCTCGCGATCCCCTTCCTGCTCACCGCCGTCGCCTTCTCCCGCATGACCACTGCCTTCACGGCAGTCAAGCGCCACTACCCGGCGATAGTCGCCACCGGCGGCCTGATCCTGATCGCGATGGGCGTCCTGATCTGGACCGACCAGCTGACCCAGCTCAACATCGAGGCCCAACGCTGGATGTCCAACTTGGGCCTCGACTTCTGGAGCGAGGTCTGAGCTACCGCACGCCGCCAGCAACTGCCTCTTTTTTGAGGACGTCTTTCTTCTTTTCGATCGAGGTGATCGTGTCATGCAGGGACTTGGACCCGCCGGTGATGATGAGCGCAGTGAGGAAGACGTCGAGCCCACGCAAGATCTTGTCGCCGTCGCTGCCGAATACCCACTTGGCCGCCTCTCCCTCGCCCACTTCCATCCCGATTTTGACGCCCATCGTCTCGAGGAAGTACAGGCCGAAGAGCGAGCTGACGGCGATGCCGATCATCAGCGCGATGCCGTAGCTGGTCAGGGTTCGGTTCGCTTTTGCCTCGGGCGTGGCCACCCCCTTGAAAGGGGGCAGCACGGCCGTCAATGGTTGGATGATCCGCTCGATGGCTCCGGCCACGACGATGAATGCCGCGAAGAGGGCGAAGTTGGCGTCGGTCTGGAACGGCAGGTTGCGGGAAACCTCGGCCAAGCCTGCGACCAGTATGCAATAGAGGAGGCCGCCGCCCAGCACGACGAGAGCGAAGACCTTGGCGCCCGAGCTGGCTGCCGCGGCTCCCGAAAACGGGTTGTGGTTGCCGTCGTTTCCACCGTCCCCATCCCCAGGGTTTTGTTGGGGGGAGACGCCTGCTTGAACCACCATGGTCAGCGAACCTACATCGCGGCATTCCTATAAGTCAAGGTCTTTTGTGGACTCTGTTGCAGTCGATCAGTGCAATCAGTTTTGGCCGGGCATCACGGTCTGCAGCTCCTGGCCGACCGCCTCGACCTCTTCGAGCTCCTCCCCGTCCAGTTCGCGCGAGCAGACGATCCGGAAGCGGCCGGTACCGATCTCCGCATCGGGGACGACGGGCAGGCCGCGGATCTCCTCCCAGCCCAGCCGCTCGACCTCGAACGGGTTCATCCGCACCTCGGCCGCCGGGTACGGGCAGTTCCGGTTGTGCTGGTCGATCGCCTTCGCGATCGCCTCCAGGTTCTTCGCCTCTGCCGAAGCCACTGCCCGGATCTTAGGACTGCGGGCTCAGAGCCTGCCGCCGGCGTCGTACGCCTCGCCCGGCGTGGCGCCGAGGGCGAGCAGGCGGAGACCGTCGGGGCCTGGGATGACCTTGCGCTTGACCGTCGGACCGAGGCGGACGATGTGGTCCTGGTCGAGCGGATACTGCTCGCCGTCGGCTTCGACGGTGCCGGAGCCCTCGAGCGCTACGTAGACCTCCTCCTGGCCGAGCTGCTGAGGCCGCTTCGCGAACATCTGGCCGCCGATGCCCTCCTCGGAGTGGTCGTGCTCAGGATATTCGTCGGCGCCCGGAGCCAAGTCGATGATCGAGATCCCGAAGGAGCTGACGCCCAAACCGGCGGCAGCTTTGTGGAACCTGATCCCCTCGAAGAACCCCTCAATCGCCTCGAGCTCATCTATCCGCAAGTGCGTCACATCGGCCACGCCGGAATCGTACGCAGGCGAGCCGCGGTCTTGCTCCTCGGGCGGGTGGCGCGGTGGCGGGGGTCCCCCGCGGCGCGGAGGCGCGCAGCGCCGAGCACCGTGGGGGAGGGCCGCCGCGACAGGACCCGCCCGCCAGGGCGCCCGTCCCTCTCTCGTCCTACCATCGACCCATGGCCGACCGCCGCACAATCGCCCACCTCGACATGGACGCCTTCTACGCGTCGGTCGAGCTCCGCCGCCGGCCGGAGCTGAAGGGCAAGCCGGTGGTCGTCTGCGGCTCGGGGCCGCGGGCGGTGGTGACGACGGCGAGCTACGAGGCGCGCAAGCTGGCCGGGATCCACTCGGCGATGCCGGCGGCCGTGGCGCGGCGCAGGCTGCCCGACGCCGTCTACATCCAGCCCGATTTCACGGCCTACCGGGAGGCCTCCGGCCAGGTGATGGCGATTCTGCACCGCAACGCGGAGACGGTCGAGGTGGTCGGGCTCGACGAGGCCTACGTCGACCTGACCGGCCTCTTCTCGCCGAAGTCGACAATGCGCCGGATCGCCTCCGAGATCCGCGACGAGACCGGCCTCGGCTGTTCGATCGGCATCTCCGAGAACCGGATGCTCGCCAAGATCGTCAGCGAGCTGGGCAAGCCGGGAGGGCTCGTCATGCTCTCCCGTGCCGAGGCGCTGGAGCGATTCGCGGAGGAGTCTCCCGGCCTGGTACCGGGCATCGGCCCGAAGACGGTAGCGAAGCTGCAGCGGATGGGCATCCGCACGCTGGGAGGCCTGCGGAGCCATGAAGTCACGGCGCTGGAGCAGGCGTTCGGGCCACGGATCGGAGGCTGGCTGCAGAGGCGCGCTCGCTTCGAAGACGAGACGCCGATCACCGTCGTCCGGGAGGCCAAGTCGCAGTCGGCCGAGACGACCTTCGACGTCGACGTGGCCGATCACGCCGAACTCGCCATCCACCTCGCCTCGCTCTCCGAAGAGCTGTGTCGCCGGCTGCGCTCGCGCGACTTGGAGGGCCGCACGATCGGGATCAAGGTGCGGCTCGACGACTGGACCAACGTGACCCGCTCGCACACCATCGAGCAGCCGACCAACGACCCGTCGGTGGTCACCCCAGCGGCGCTGCGATTGCTGCGCGACTACTCGCCACCTCGCCCGGTGCGGCTGCTCGGCGTGCGGGTCGCCGGGTTCGAGCGCGATGCCACCGCCGAGCCGGAGCCCACCCCGGAAAAGGACCAGCTCCGCCTCGGCCTCTCCGGATGAGCTTCCTCTATGGATGAAGCTCCAGCGGCGGTCTGCGAAGATTGCCCGGTGAGCGATCGGCTGACTGGACTCGACAGCTCGTTCCTCCACATGGAGCGAGCCGGCGCGCACATGCACGTTGCCTCGACGATCCTCTTCGAGGGCTCTCCGCCCACCCACGAGGAGTTCCGCGACCACATCGAGTCGCGGCTGCACCTGGTGCCGCGCTTCCGCCAGAAGCTGCGCTTCGTCCCCTTCAGCCAGGGCCGCCCCGTCTGGGTCGACGACCCCCACCTCAACCTCGACTACCACGTGCGGCGCACGGCGCTGCCCGCCCCCGGCTCTGAGGAGCAGCTGCGCAACCTGGCGTCGCGGATCTTCTCCCAGCAGCTCGACCGCAGCAAGCCGCTCTGGGAGCTGTGGCTGGTCGAGGGCTTCGAAGGCGATCGCTTCGCGATCGTCGGCAAGAGCCACCATGCGCTGGTCGACGGTGTCTCCGGCGTGGACATCACTACGGTCCTCTTCGACGTCGAGGAGGAGCCCTCGTCGCCGCCGGTGCGACCGCCGAAGTGGGCGCCGCGTCCCGAGCCGACCGACCTCGAGCTGCTCGCCGATGCGCTGCGCGAGCGGGCGACCAGCCCGCGCGAGATCGTCCGCGGCATGCGGGCGGCGCTGCGCGCCCCGAGCCGGGTGCTGCGCGGTGCCGGCGCCACCGGCAAGCTGATCGAAGCGGGAATGGCCGCACCGCGCACGCCCTTCAACGTCGAGATAGGCCCCCATCGCCGCCTCGCCTTCGTTCGTGCCGACCTCGACGATCTGAAGCGGGTCAAGGACGAGCATGGCGGCACCGTCAACGACGTGGTGCTCTCGGTCGTCACCGGAGCGCTCGGCAACTACCTGCGCGCCCGCGGCCACGACACCGAGGGCCTCGAGCTGCGCGCGATGGTGCCGGTCAGCGTCCGCGCCGAAGAAGAGCGCGGCGCGCTCGGCAACAAGATCACCGCGATGATGGCGCCACTGCCGGTCTGGTGCGAGGACCCGGTCGAGCGGCTGCGGCTGGTGAACGCGACGATGGGCGACCTGAAGGGCTCGGGCCAGGCGGTCGGCGCCGAAATCCTCACCAAGCTGACGGACTTCGCGCCGCCCACGATCGCCTCCCAGGCGGCCCGCCTGCAACCTGCCCAGCGCTTCTTCAACCTGGTCGTCACCAACGTGCCGGGGCCGCAGTTCCCCCTCTATGTCCTCGGCCGGAAGATGGATGCGATCTTCCCGATGGTCCCCCTCGCCCGCCGCCAGGCGCTCTGCGTCGGGATCATGTCCTACGACGGTCAGATCGACTTCGGCCTGGTCGGCGACTACGACGCGATGGCCGACCTCGACAGCTTTGCGCTCGACCTCGAAGGGGCGGTCGCCGAAGCGGTCGCCACGGCGCCGGCGCAGGGCACCAACGGCCGGCGGAAAGCTGCCGCCAGGGCGGGCAACGGCGCGGTGCCGGCTCGGTAGTGCGGATAGCGCTCGCCCAGATCGACCCGACCGTCGGCGATGTCGACGGCAACGCCGCGAAGGTCGCCGAGTGGATCGAGCGCGCTACCTCCGAGGGCGCCGATCTGACGATCTTCCCTGAGCTTTGCATTCCCGGCTACCCGGCCGAGGACCTCTACCTCAAGCGCCATTTCGTCGAGGCCAACCGGGCGGCCGTCGAGGAGCTGGCTCGCGGAGTCCGCGAGATGGTGGTCCTGGTCGGTTTCGCCGAGCCGGTGGACGGCGGCGGCGATCACCGCCATGCGTACAACTCGCTGGCGGTGCTGAGCGGCGGCGAGGTGCGCGCCGTCTACCGCAAGAACCGGCTCCCCAACTACGCCGTCTTCGATGAGCAGCGCTACTTCGCGCCCGGCGAGGAGCCGGCGACGATCGACGTCGCCGGGACCCGGGTCGGTCTGACCGTCTGCGAGGACCTCTGGAGCGAGGGGCCGCCCGCCTCGATCGAGGCCAGCGAAGGCGCGAAGCTGATAGCCAACCCGTCGGGCTCGCCCTACCACCGGGGCAAGGGACAGGAGCGCGAGGCGATGTTCGCCGACCGGGCCCGCGCCTACGGCACCCATTTGGCGTTCTGCAACCTGGTCGGCGGCCAGGACGAACTGGTCTTCGACGGCCACAGCTTCGTCGTCGACCCGGCCGGTGACGTGATCGCCCGCGCCGCACAGTTCGAGGAGGAGCTGCTGTTCTGCGAGGTTCCCGTCAGCGCGCCCGGACCCGTCTCCGAGCCGCTGACCGATCTCGCCGAGGTCTACGCCGCGCTGACGCTCGGCCTGCGCGACTACGTCCGCAAGAACGGCTTCCGTCACGTCGGGATCGCCCTCTCCGGTGGGATCGACTCGGCGCTGGTGGCCCTGCTCGCTGCCGACGCGTTGGGGCCGGAGAACGTCAGCTGCGTCGTCATGCCCTCCCCCCACTCCAGCGCGGCGACGCAGGAGGACGCACGCGAGATCGGGCGCAACCTCGGCGTCGAGACGATCGAGATTCCGATCGCCGCCACGATGGCGGCCTACGACGAGGCCCTGGGCGACTCCTTCGCCGCCAGGGACGGAGCTGGGCCGGAGCCCCTGCCGCGCGATCCGACCCGTCCCTCGGAGCCCGACCTCGCGGCGGAGAACATCCAGGCGCGGATCAGGGGCAACATGATGATGGCGCTCTCCAACAAGCACGGCTGGCTGGTGCTGACGACCGGCAACAAGAGCGAGATGTCGGTCGGCTACGCGACCCTCTACGGCGACATGGCGGGCGGCTTCGCGGCGATCAAGGACGTCCCGAAGACGCTCGTCTACGAACTGGTCCGCCACCGCAACGAGGTCGCCGGTCGCGAGCTGGTTCCGGCGTCGGTTCTGGAGCGGGCGCCGTCGGCCGAGCTGCGGCCCGACCAGCTCGATTCCGACTCGCTTCCACCCTACGAGCTGCTCGATCGCGTGCTCGAGGCATACGTCGAGCGCGACCAGGGACGCGAGGAGATGATCGCCGCCGGCCTGCCGGCCGAGGTCGTCGACGAGGTCGTCCGCATGGTCGACCGCTCCGAGTACAAGCGCCGCCAGGCGGCGCCCGGCATCCGCATCACGCCGAAGGCGTTCGGGCGCGACAGGCGTCTGCCGATAACGAATCGTTTCGGCGGTTGAGAGCCTATTCCGGCAGGGGTTTCACTTAACTTTTTCCGAAGACAGTTTGGTGGCTGTCCGCGGACCCTTCCGCGGGAAAAGTACAAGACGTTTCACCCCTACCGGGATAGGCTCTAAGTCGCATTCGGCAGCGGCCTGACGGCGATGGTCATCTGCGCGAGAGCACAAAGTCGCCCGTCCCCATCCTTCACTTCTGCCTCCCAGACCCAGGTGGTGAGACCGCGGTGGCGGGCCGTGGCGCGCACTTCGGCCGAGCCCGCGGTGATCGGGCGGAGGAAGCTGACGGAGATCGACTGGCCCATCGCCGCCATTCCGTCGTCGAGCACGGCCAGGGCGGTCGTCCGTGAGCAGACGCTCTCGACCAGGCTCGACATTACGCCGCCGTGCATCAGGCCGACCGGCTGGCGCAGCTCGTCGCGCATCGGCACCCGAGCCCGGGCGTGCTCAGGGTCGTCGTCGAGCCATTCCGTGCCGATCAAGAGGTCGAAATGGGACTTCAATCCACGTGGGTCGTCGGCCATCGCCGGCACCCTATCCCGGACGTGCCGCAGCTTAGAGGGCCATATGGGTATCTAAGCTGCGGCACGTCCGCCGTCGGGGGTGTCGCATAGGCTTCGGCCCGGTGCCGCTCAGTGACGACCAGAGAGCCCTCCTGCGACTGCTCGCGCAGCGCGAGGAGGGCTACGAGGACATCGCCGCCCTTATGGGGCTGAGCGTGGACGAGGTGCGTGCCAGGGTAAAAGGCGCCCTCAGGGAGCTGGAGGGGGCCGGTGGAGGCGCCGCGCCCTCCCGCCCGAGTGCACCGGAGCTGGGCGGGGCCGGCTCGATATCGGAGCCCCCAACCTCGCCAAAGCCCCCGGAGCCGCCGCGACCAGTGCCTCCAGAGCCTTTGCCTCCGCCGCGACCGGCGGTTGCCCCTCCCCCTTCGAAGCGTCCGGCGCCGCAGCGAGGCCGGCGGCCGACCCTGCCAACGAGCCGGCGCCGCCTGGCGGAACTGGCCGGTGGCGCGGTGGTCATCCTGCTGCTCGTCCTCTTCGCCACCGGGGCGATCGACATCGGCGACGACTCCGATTCGGCCTCCGACCCCGGCGCCTCGGCCGGCGCGACGAACGTGGCCGCCGGTTCGGACAAAATCACCCAGGCCACCCTGGAGCCGGTCGACGGCGGGGAGGCCGGCGGCCGGGCGCTGTTCGGCAGACTCGGCAAAAAAGTCGTGCTCCAGGTCATCGCCGACGGCCTCGAGCCGACCGCGGCCGGCGAGTCCTACACGGTCTGGCTCTACCGCTCGCCGAAACTGTCGCTGCGGGTCGGCGCGGTGCGCGTCAACGAGTCCGGGAAACTCGGCGCACGCTTCGCGATTCCCGCTGAAGTGCTCGCGCTCGTCGCCAACGGGGCCTTCAAACAGATTGATCTCTCGCGAACCTCCGACAGCGCTTACGAAGCGGAAGTGGCGCGAGCCAAACGGCAGCAGCGCCTACCCCGCTACACCGGCGAGTCGGTTTTGCGCGGCGACATCGTCGGGCCTTTGGCCGAAGCGGAAGCGGCGGGCAACTAACTCGGCCCGAGAAGCTTTTCCGGGTTCATGATTCCCGCTGGGTCGAGCTGCTCCTTGACGGCACGCAGGGCGTCCAGCCCGAGTCGGCCGACCTCCGCCTCCATGTAGGGAGCGTGGTCGCGACCGACCGCGTGATGGTGGGTGATCGTGCCTCCCTGGGCGACGATCGCCTCCGAGGCCGCCCGCTTCGCGGCCGCCCACTGCTCGACCTCCTCGCCCGGCCGCGCACGGGCGATGAACGTGTAGTAGAGCGAGGCGCCGTCGGTGTAGGCGTGGGAGAGGTGGCAGAAGACGAGTCCCGGCGTGCCTTGGGCGGCAAGCGAGCCGTGGATCGCGGCGCCGACGGCCTCGCGCAGGCCTTCCAGCTCCGCCCAGGTGTGGGACGTCTCCAGCGTCTCGACCATCGCCCCCATGTCCATCAGCGTGTCGCGCAGGTAGGGCGCCTGAAAGCGGCCGTGCTCCCAGGAGCGGCCGGCTGCCTGGCCGAGGTGGGCGGCGCCACCCCGCCGCAGCTCGCGGACCGCGAGGGCGCGGCGTCGGGCGACCGACTCCTCGTCGCCCTCCAGGCCGATCACCATCAGGCAGCCGTCGCGGCGGCGACGCAGGCCGAGGTAGGCCCCGAACAGTGTGCCGGCCAACCCGCGGGGGCCGGAGAGGGCCAGCGATGCCCGCGTCTCCTCTTCGTCGGAGACACGGATCACGTCGGGCAGCCCACTGCCCTGCGCCAGCGCTCGCACGATCTCGGCGCCGGCCTCGAAGCTCTCTGCGATCCAGCCCTCGTAACGCCGCACACGGGGAGTCGGACGGACTCGTACGGTTACCTCTGGGATGACGCCGAGGACGCCCTCGGAGCCGACGATCAGCTCCCGAAGCGAAGGGCCGGCAGCGGTGTGCGGCGTGTCCAGGGTGCGCAGCTCTCCGGCCGGTGCGATCAAGCGGATCGCGCTGACGAGGTCGTCGAAGCGCCCGTAACCGCTCGACGCCTGGCCGGCCGAGCGGGTCGCAGCGAACCCGCCGATCGTCGCGAACTCGAAGGACTGCGGGAAGTGGCCCAGCGTGACGCCGTGGCGGGCAAGCGCCGCCTCGGCCTCGGGGCCGCGCAGCCCGGCGCCAAGGCGGGCGGTGAGCGAGCGACGGTCGACCTCGACATCCTGCAGCCGCGTCAGGTCGAGGCTGACCAGGCGGGAGTGGCTCCCCCGCAGCGGCTCCACTCCGCCGACCACGCTGGTGCCGCCGCCGTAGGGAACCACGGCTATCCCCTCGGCCGCGCAGGCCTCCAGCGCTCGCTGCACCGCGGCGGCGTCGGCCGGGAGCAGCACGGCGTCCGGTGCCCGCTCGAGCCGGCCGTCCCGCAGGCGGACGAGGTCGGCGTAGCCGCGGCCGGCCGCGTGGCGCACCCGGTCCTCAGCCGAGGTGAAGACCGCCTCGGCGCCGACCGCCTCGACGAGGGCATCCGGTACAGGTTGCGGATCGGGCAGCTCGAAATCGTCCAGATCCACCGTGCGCGGCGACAACGTCGACTCGTCGATCCACTCGCGCAGAGCGGCCCGCGCCTCGCTGTCCAGCTCCGGCGCAATTGCCGGATCGCCCCAGCCCCACCACTTGAAGTCTCGTCGCGGTTCGATCAAAAACCTATCCCGGTAGGGGTGGAACGTCTTGTACTTTTTCCGCGGTAACGCCCGCGGATAGCCACAAAGTGTCTTCGGAAAAAGTTAAGTGGAACCCCTACCGGGATAGGTTTTTCTCTCATCCCGAGGCTCCGAGCGCAGCTTCGATCCCGTCCAAAGCCTGGTCGAGGATCTTGCCCTGGCCGCCGCGCATCATCGGCGAGCCGAGACGCGAGAGGCCACGCAGGGTCTGGGCGGAGGTCAGCGCGACCTCCGTGCCCCCACCGCCGGGCCGCAGCGTTATCTCGACCGTCGAGCTGCGCAGGTGCCGGGCGAAGGGCGTGCCCTCGAGCTGCTGTTCCCAGACGTAGCGCTCGCCCTCGGCGGAGCTGAGGCAGCGGAAGTCGGCGCGAACGCCACGCCCCTCTGCGGTCTCCAGCACCTTCGTCCACTGGCTGCGCCGCCCACCGCCCTTGCGGTCGACGCTCTCGACCCGGCTCGTGCGTGGCCACCAGCGCGGCAGGTTGTAGGGGTCGGAGACGAGGTCCCAGACCTTGCCGGGCGAAGCCGAGACCGTTCGGCGGCGCGTCACCCGCGGCATGGAGGCCTCGAAGACCGAGTTGGCGGCAAGGCTCTCAGTCGCCCGCCAGGCGGCGCAGGTCCCGAACCAGGAGCAGGTGCTTGAGGTGGCTGACGGTTGCCGCCAGGCTCTCGAGGCTCTCGAGCGCCTCTTTGCGGCGCTCCGGGTTGCGGGAGCGCAGGGACGGGCCGAGCAGCGCTTCCAGCAGGTTCGCCTCGCGGTCGGCGGAGGAGCGGAAGACGCGCAGGTTGCGGGCTCCGACGCCGACCCGGGAGAGCTCGTTGGCGGCGCGGACTATCTCGCGGTCGGTCTCGTCGTAGACGGTCCTGCCGTCCCGTTTCTCGGGCTGCACGATGCCGAAGTTCTCCAGCTCGCCGATCAGCTCGGCGCGGGCGCCGGTCTCCTCGATCAGCTCGTCGAGTCCCAGGTAGGCGTTGGAGGTGTTGACGAGGATCGCCCGCCGCACCGCGCCGCCCCCTGGGCGTCGATCCCCGCCACTGCCGCCGAGGTCGAGGTCGCCGCCCGCCGCCAGCTCCTGACGGATCACCCGCAGAGGCAGGAACTCATCGCGCTGCAACCGCAGGATCGTGCGCAGCCGCTCGACGTCAGACTGGCTGTAGAGGCGGTATCCGCCAGGCGTGCGCCGCGGGCTGAGCAGTTTCTGGTCCTCCAGGTAGCGGATCTTCGAGATCGAGATGTCGTCGAACTCGCCCTGCAGGATCTTGCAGACGGCCCCGATCGTTAGCGCCTTGCGGGGCCGCGAGTCGCGCTGACGGTGCTGCTGCTCGGTCACTGCCATCAGGAATCCCCCTACTTCTCCAGGTAGCTCAGCTTGTACTTGCCGACCTGGATCTCGTCACCGTCGGCGAGCAGGTGAGACTCGATCCGGCGGCGGTTGACGTAGGTGCCGTTGAGCGAGCCGAGGTCGTCGATGTAGAGGCCGTCACGGCGCCTCACAAGCAATGCGTGGTTCCGCGAGACAGTGACGTCGTCGAGGAAGACCCCGGCGTCCGGGCTGCGGCCGATGCTGACCCGGTCCTCGGAGATCGTGAAGCTCTCCCCGGCCCGTCCCCCACCGGCCCGGATCACCAGCGCCGCGCCGCCACGCTCGAGCGCCTGATCGATGTCGATCGGCTGCATCTCGCCGGTGTCGTCGACCGTGTAGGTCATCGTCGTCGGCTCCTCGCCACCCTCGGAGGGCCCGCCCAGGTAGGCGCCGCACTTCTGGCAGTAGTTGGCTCCCTCGGGATTGACGAACCCGCACTCGGGGCAGTGAGCGGCCATCGGTCTCTCCTCAGGCCGCCGGTTTGTCCTCGGGGGGCGGTTGCTGCGCCTTTCCGGCGAGGATGTCGGTCAGCTGCGCGACGTCGTCGCCGGAGATCAACGAGTCCCCGCTTTCGTGCTTGTGCCGCAACCGGTTGACCAGCTCGGCGCGCAGGATGTCGATCTTGCCGTGCAGGACTCGCCGCTGATAGGAGATGTCGTTCTCCTCCGCGGTGAGCTTGTCGATCAGCTCTTTCAGCTCTTCGTCGCTGAGAGAGCCGAGATCGGGAAAGGTGTCCGCCATTTCACTCCTTGATCGGGAGGTCTCGCCTCCGTTGGCCGCTGCGACGATTATAGGTCGCTTCGGCCAAGGTTCAACTGTAGGTTGAAGGTTATGGAGCCTGGGCGCCGGATTGCGACCTGCCGGCGCGCGCCGCGTGCCAGCCGCTGCGTGCATAGAGCACGGTCGCGACGAGCGCCATGACCAGGCCGACGATCAGCGACGCTTCCGGCCCCCAGCCGTCGAAGAGCATCGCGAAGAAGATCCCTCCCATGATCGGGAAGACCGAAAGCCGGCCCGGCCAGTTGACGGCGATCTGGACGCCGTGGCGCAGCCCGTACTGGGCCAGCGCCAGCATCACCAGCTCGCGGGCGGCGAGCGCGGCGAGCGCCCAGCGCGGCAGTAACTCGAAGTGCCAGCAGACGACCGCGCCGGAGAGGATCGTGAGCCGGTCGACCAGCGGGTCGAGCATCGCGCCGAGCCGGCTGTACTGGCCAGTGACTCGCGCCAGGAGACCGTCGAGGTAGTCGCCGGCGGAGATCAGCCAGAAGACGATCGCGGCGGCGACGCTGCGGCCGTCCCCCGACTCGAAGGCGAGGTAGAGGAAGACCGGGAGGCCGGCGATCCGCAGATAGCCGACCAGGTTGGGGAGCGTCCACGGGTTGAGCGGCTCGCCCTCGCGGGTCTGGCGCGGCGGCGGACCGCTGCGGTCGAGGCCGAGGAGGCGGCGAACCCGGCCGCGGCCGAACGGGGCCGTGTCAGCCATCGAGGCCTTGGAGGAACGCGAGCGCCCGCTCGGCGGCATCCTCCACGGGCAATTTCTCCTCCGCGCTGTCGGCCCGCCCGCTCGCCTCAACCACGCCTTCGGCGAGACCGCGAGGGCCGACGACGAGCCGCAGCGGCGCGCCAAGCAGGTCGGCGTCGTTCAGCTTCTCACCCGCGCCAGCCTCCCGGTCGTCGTAGAGGACCTCAGAACCGAGCAGTTCCCGCAACTCCTCGTAGAGGCGGTCCGCTGCTTCCCTGGTCTCCCATCCTCCCGGCTTACCCAGTGAGACGAGATGAATTTGCCAAGGGGCGATCGCGCGAGGCCACACGATCCCGCGCCCGTCGGCGCCCTGCTCGATCGCCGCCGCGACGATTCGCGCCGGACCGATCCCATAGCTGCCCATCACGATCGGTTGGTGGACTCCCGCCTCGTCGAGGTAGCTTGCGCCGAGCGGCTCCGAATAGCGAGTCCCAAGCTTGAAGATGTTGCCGATCTCAATTGCCGGCTCGATCTCGATGCGGCCACCGCCTGGCGCCATGTCGCCAGACTCGACCGTGCGTATATCGAGTTCCTCAAATTCGAAATCACGCCCCGGGAGCACCCCCCGCACGTGCGTGTCAGGGCGGTTTCCTCCCGTTATGAAGGAGTAGCCCGCGATGCCGGTGTCCTTGATCACCGGCACCCTCGCCCCGACCGGGCCGACGAAACCGACCGGACCCAGCTCCGCCTCGATCTCGTCGGAATGGGCGGGCCGGAACTCGGCACCGAGCGCGTTGCGCAGCTTGACCTCGTTGAGGCGGTGATCGCCTCGCACCAGGACCAAGACCATCCCCCGCCCCTCGACCACGACCGGCATCGCCTTGATCAGCGCACCCGCCGGCACGCCGAGCGCTCCGGAAACCTCCTTGACGGTGGTCAACCCCGGGGTGTGGACCTCCTGCAGCTCGTCCATCGGCGCCGGCAGCTCGATCGGCTGCGGGTCGGCCGAGGCGACCTCGATGTTGGCCGCGTATCCGGGTGCCAGCGCCACCTCGTTCTCGCCCGCGGGGCAGGGCGCCATGTACTCGTGGGCGCCGGAGCCGCCCATCATGCCGACGTCGGACTCGACCCGGTGCCAGCGCAGCCCGCAGCGGTCGAAGATCCGCGCGTAGGCCTCGCTCTGCGCCTCATAGGAGCGCGCCAGCCCCTCCTCGTCGCGGTCGAACGAGTAGGCGTCCTTCATCGTGAACTCGCGGGTCCGCAGCACCCCGGCCCGAGGCCGCGGCTCGTCCCGCTCCTTGGTCTGGATGTGAAACAGCATCAAGGGCAGATCCCGATACGACCGCACCTCCCGGGCCACGTGGTAGGTCAGGCACTCCTCATGAGTCATCGCCAGGACCATCGCCGCGCCCTTCCGATCCTCCAGCTTGAACAACTCATCGATCCCGTAACGGCCGGTCTTCTCCCAAGCCTCAGCCGGCTGCAAAACAGGCATCAGCATCTCCTGACACCCGATCCCCTCCATCTCATCCCGCAGGATCGCCTCGACCTTACGAATCGATCTCCACCCGGCGGGCAAATAAGTCCACAACCCCGCCCCCAACTGCCGAATCAACCCAGCTCTCACCATCAGCTTGTGAGAGATCGCCTCCGCATCGGAAGGCGCATCCTTCAGCGTCGGCAAAAAGGTCTGGCTCAGACGCGTCACGCGGGAAACCTATCCGCAAGCAGAAGCACTCGCGCCGAGCAAGGAACTGGCAGGTGTCCACCTGCGCCGGGTAGAGGGTCCCCTGCCTGTGCCGAGCAGGGAGGGTCGGGTGCCCGTCCCGCGCAGCGGCGTCATGTTTTTCGCACAGATCACCAGCGAAAGCCATAAGCGCGCCCGGCGAAAAACCCAGCAAGCGGGACGGGCACCCGACCCTCCCCCACGCTAAGCCCGAGTGAATCTCCGCCCGGCAGTAGGAGAGGCATCCTCATCCAGCAAAACCTTGTCCGCCTCCCCCTTCTGCGAAGCCTCATGCTCCATCTGCGCAATCCGCTCAGGCGTCAAATCCCCAGCATTCTCCTCCTCGATCCGCGCCAGCCAAGCCCCGCCCTCAGCAGACTTCACCTCGTCCACCTCCACGTTGCCCCGATCGAGCGACTTGTCGATCTCCTCGAACAGGGCATTGACCAGATCGGCCTGCGGCACCTTCCGCAGCGGCTTGCCATGGGCAAAGATCAGACCCTCGTTCTTGGCGCCGGTGATGCCGAAGTCGGCGTGGCTTGCCTCGCCGATCCCGTTCACCGCGCAGCCGAGCACGGCGACCTCGATCGGCTCGGCATAGGCCTCGAGGCGTTGCTCGATCTCGGCGACGACGGAGTCCATGTCGAACTGAAGGCGGCCGCAGGTCGGGCAGGCGATCAGGACTGGGCCGCGCTCGCGCAGCTGCAGCGCCTTGAGAATCTCCCAGGCGACCTTGACCTCCTCCTCGGCGTGGAAGGTCGAGAGGCTGATCCGGATCGTGTCGCCGACGCCGTCGGCGAGCAGCGTGCCGAGCCCGACGGCAGATTTGAGCGAGCCCGACCACTTGGTTCCCGCCTCGGTGATGCCGAGGTGCAGCGGGTACGGAATCTTCTCTGAGAGCAGGCGGTTGGCGGCGATCGTGTTGGGGACGTTGGTCGACTTGATCGAGACCTTGAAGTTCTCGAAGTCGAGGCCCTCCATCAGCTCGACGAACTCGATCGCGGCGGCGACCAGCGCCTCGACCGGGCTCTCGCGCTCCAGCCCGTGCAGGTGCCTGGGCAGCGAGCCAGAGTTGACCCCAATCCGCATCGGCACGCTAGCGGCGGTTGCCCTCTCGGCCACCTCGGCGACTTTCTCGCGGCCGCCGATGTTGCCGGGGTTGAGGCGGATGCAGTGGGCGCCGGCGTCGATCGCCTTCAGCGCCAGGGTGTGGTTGAAGTGGATGTCGGCAATCACCGGGATCGGCGAGTCCTTGACGATCGTCCTCAGCGCCTCGACGTCGTCGTCGCGGGGCACGGCGACCCGCACCAGGTCCGCCCCCGCGTCGGCGACCTTGCGGATCTGCTCCATCGTCGCCGCCAGGTTGGCGGTCTCGGTCTTGGTCATCGTCTGCACGGCGACCGGGGCGCCGCCGCCGATCGGCACGCCGCCGACGAATATCTGACGTTTGGAAGCCATGTCTACAGCGTATCCGGGGGCCGACTCGCGCCCGCTATCGGACGTCGAAGCCCTCGCCGTTGAGGCGACCGATGTCGTTGGTGAGGCCGATGAAGAAGAGCATGATCACCAGCACGAAACCAAGCGCCCCGGCCCGCTCCATCACCGCGAACGGCACCGGCTTGCGCCGCACCTTCTCGATCAGGCTCCAGAAGATGTGGCCGCCGTCGAGCGGCAGGAAGGGAAAGAGGTTGATCAGGCCAAGGGAGAGGCTGACTATGGCGAGGAGGAGCAGCGCCTGGCGGGTGCCGAGCTCGTCGATCACCTCGTCGGCGGTGGCGCTTACGCCGACGATCCCGCTGACTTCCTCGCGCCGCTGCTCTTCGAAGAGCCTGGCGAAGACGGTGACGGTGCGGGTCGTCACCTCCCACATCGTTGCGGTTGCTTCCCGGGAAGCGCCACCCAGGCCGAGGTTGGCCGGTTCCGTCCCGTAGCCGAATCCGACCAGCGCCTGCCCTTCGGCACGGTCGTACTCCGGCCTGACCGTCACCTCTCGAGTCCCGCGGTCGCCCCTCACGGTGAGCACGGCAGGGACGGCGGCCCGGCAGCCGTCGACCTGCCTGCCGGTGCAGCGATGAGAGGCGATCTCGTCGCGGAGGCCTTCGACGCGGTCCCGGCCGTCGCGGTTCAAATATCGGGCGCCGTCTATGGCGAGGATCTCGTCGCCAGGCTTCAGCTTCGCCTCCGCGGCCGGCGTACCCGGGAGCACCCGCTCCACCGTCTGGTTTGGCTGGACGGCGCTGGCGGCGAAGAGCGCTAGGAGGATCGCGAACGCCAGCACGACATTCACCGCTGGTCCGGCCCCGATCACGACGAGCCGCTTCCAGACCGGCTGTTCGTAGTAGCCGCGCCCCTTGGCCTCCGGCGGCAGCTCCTCGTCGGGGTTCATGCCGCTGATCTTCACGAAGCCCCCCGCGGGGATCGCGCCAATGCCGTACTCGGTCTCACCCCGCCTGACCGAGACCAGCTTCGGCGGGAAGAAGAGGAAGAAGCGCTCGACCCGCATCCCGGTCGCCTTGGCGGCGAAGAAGTGCCCGGCCTCGTGGAGGATTATCAGCGCCGAGAAGCCGAGGAAAATCAGGACCCAGTTCATACCCTCGCCAACCCGCCGACCTGCTCCTCGGTGCGGCGGCGCGCCTCGGCGTCGGCCGCGAACAGTTCGTCGAAGTGGGTGACGGGCCGGGCCGGCATCTGCTCCAGCACCGCCTCGATCGCCGCCGGGATCGCGGTGAAGCCGATCCGGCCGTCGAGGAAGGCACCGACCGCGACCTCGTCGGCGGCGTTGAGGACGCAGGGGGCGGTCCCCCCCGCCCGGCCCGCCTCCAGCGCCAGCCGCAGGCAGGCGAAGGTCTCGAGGTCCGGTGGCTCGAAGCTCAGCTCGCCGACGGCGGCGAGGTCGAGCCTGGGCACGTCGACGTCGATGCGCTCGGGGAAGTGCAGCGCGTAGGAGATCGGCACCCGCATGTCGGGATATCCCAGATGCGCAAGCGTGGCGCCGTCGTTGAGGTCGATCAGCGAGTGGACGATCGACTGCGGGTGGACCACGACCTCGATCCGCTCGTAGGGAACGCCGAACAGGTGGTGCGCCTCGATCGCCTCGAAGCCCTTGTTCATCAGCGTCGCCGAATCGATCGTGATCCGCCCGCCCATTCGCCAGGTCGGGTGTGCGAGGGCGTCCTCGACACTGACCGCCTCGAGATCGGTGCGGCTGCGGAACGGACCGCCGGAGGCGGTGAGCACGAGCCGCTCCACGGTTCCGGGGGCCTCTGCCCCGATCAGCTGGAAGAGGGCCGAGTGCTCGGAGTCGACCGGCAGCAGCCTCGACCCGGTTGCTTCGGCCAACGCCGTCGTCAGCTCCCCCCCGATCACCAGGCTCTCCTTGTTGGCAAGCGCGACGTCGATCCCCTCGCTGAGCGCGACGATCGTCGGGCCCAATCCAGCGGCCCCGACCATGCCGTTGAGGACCAGGTCGGCCCCCGACGACGCAATCAGCTCGCGGATGCCCTCCTCGCCGGCCAGCACGCGACCGTCCCAAGCCGAGCGCCCCCGCTCGGCGGCGTCGTCGTCAGCCAGCGCTACGGCAGGCACGCCATGCTGCCGCGCCTGCTCCAGCACCAGCTCCCAGCTGCCGTTGGCGGCAAGCCCGACCACCTGCAGCTCCTCCGAGCCGGCGACGATCTCCAGCGCCTGCGTCCCGATCGACCCAGTGCTGCCAAGGATGACCAGCTTCTTCATCGCTGTAGAGCATAGGGTGAGGCCTGTCCCGGTAGGGGTGAAACGTCTTGTACTTTTTTCGCAGTGACGCCCGCGGCCAGCCGATAACTGTCTTCGAAAAAAGTTAAGTGGAACCCCTGCCGGGACAGGCCTCAGTAGACCAGCTGGACTGAGAGGTAGTAACCAACGACGATCGTGAACAGGACCGCGTCGAGCCGGTCCAGCAGGCCGCCGTGCGGACCGAACAGACGGCCGGTGTCCTTGCGTCCCAGATCGCGCTTGACCATCGAGGCGAAGAGGTCGCCGATGGGGGCGATCGCGGCGACGGCGGCGCCGATGATCAGCGCGTCGGTGCCGGAGAGCCAGTCCTGGTAGAGGCCCGCGAACCAGAAGCCCATCGTGCCGATCAGGAAGCCGCCGATCAAGCCCTCCAGGGTCTTGTTCGGCGAGAGGCTGGGGGCGATCCGGTGCGAGCCGAACATGCGGCCGGTGGCGTACGCACCCGTGTCGGCAGTGAAAGTGCCAACGAGGACGTCGATGAACAACGCCGCGCCGTGGTCGGAGAGGTCGCGCAGCAGCACCGCGTGGACCAGCGGCAGGCCGATCCAAAGAATGGCCAGCAGCGTGATGCCGAGCGAGACCGTAACGCCGTTCCGGTGCTTGCGGTCCGCCCCGAAGAAGAAGAGCAGGGGGAAGGTGGCGGCGAGGGCCAGGAGCACGTCGAAGGCGGTCCCAAAGTGGGCAGCCGCCACCATTCCCACCAGTGCCACGTAGGCGGCGATCTGGATCGGGCGCAGCGTGTCGGTCATGACGAAGTACTCGCGCAGGCAGACCAGACCGACGCCCGCGATCGCCACCGCGAAGGGCAGGCCGCCGAGCACCGCGATCGCGATCGCAAACGCGATCCAGGGGATGGCGACGAGGATCCGCCGCGCCGTCTCGCCGCGGAGGGCGCGGCGGCGCGAGGATTGCGGCTCCGGCTCGGGCTTCTCCCCCCCCACCGGCTCGTCCTCGAGCCCCTCGAAGAGGTCGATGGCCCGGTCGAAGTCGCCTCTCCGCGGTTGCCGTTCCTCCGGTCCCTCGTGCCCGGACTCCATCACTGGCCCCTCGTCCCGAAGCGGCGGCGGCGCGCCTCGAACTCCTGCAGCGACTCCTCGAAGGACTGCCGGGTGAAGTCCGGCCACAGCTCGTCGCGGAAGACGAGCTCGGAGTAGGCGCACTGCCAGAGCAGGTAGTTGGAGAGCCGCCGCTCGCCGCTGGTTCGTATGAGGAGATCGGGATCGTGCATCTCAGGCGCGTAGAGGTTGCCGCGGAACTCCTCCTCGGAGCCCCCTTCGAAGGTTCGCGCCGCATCGACGATCTCCGCCCGGCCACCGTAGTTGAAGGCGACGAAGAGGACGATGCGGTCATTCGCCGCCGTCTGCGCTTCGGCCCACTCCATCCGCTCGGCCAGCTCGGGCGCGACGCCCTCGCGACGGCCGAGGAAGCGCATCCGCACGCCTTCCTTGCAGAGCTCGGGGGTCTCGGCGTCGATCCGCTCGCCGAACATCCGCATCAGTCCCTCGACCTCGTCGGCCGGACGCGCCCAGTTCTCGGTCGAAAACGAGAAGACGGTCAGCTCCTCGATCCCCAGCTCGGCGGCGTCGCGCAGCCGCGCCTTGACCGCGTCGGCGCCCGCCCGGTGCCCCTCGACGACCGGCAGACCTCGCTGCTGCGCCCACCGCCCGTTGCCATCGGTGATGATCGCGACGTACCGCGCGGAGGTGCTCACACCTCCAGGATCTCCTCTTCCTTTCCCTTGAGGAGTTCGTCGATCTCCGCGATCGCCGCGTCGGTCTGCTTCTGCAGGGCGGCCTCGGCGCGGCGCTCGTCGTCCTCGCCCACCTCGCCTTCCTTCTTCAGCTCACGCAGATCATGCATCGTGTCGCGGCGGATGTTGCGCACCGCGACGCGACCCTCCTCGGCAACACCGTGGACCACCTTGACCATCTCGCGACGCCGCTCCTCGGTCAGCTCGGGCACCTGCAGGCGGATCACGCTGCCGTCGTTGCTCGGCGTCAGGCCGACGTCCGACTCGCCGATCGCCTTCTCGATCGAGCCGATCGCGCCCTTGTCGAAGGGCGTCACGGTGAGCAGCCGGGCATCGGTGGTCGCCACGTTGGCGAGCTGCTTGAGCGGCGTCTGCGCACCGTAGTAGTCGACGCTGACCCGGTCCAGCAGGTGCGGTGAGGCCCGGCCGGTACGCACCGTCGCCAGCTCACCACGGCTCGACTCGACCGACTTCCGCATCCGGCCGTCGGCGTCCTCGAGTAGCTCGTCGATCAGCTCCACTGGGTCCTCTCTCCGGTCACGCGGCGGGACCGCTGGAAACCAGCGTCCCCACCCTCTCGCCGCAGACGATCCTATCTATGTTGCCCTCGTCGCCCATGTTGAAGACGTAGATCGGCAGGTCGTTGTCCATGCAGAGGGAGAGGGCGGTCGAGTCCATCACCTTGAGGCCTCGCTCGATCGCCTCGCGGTGGGTGATCGCCGGGATGAACTCGGCCTCCGGGTGGATCGCGGGATCGGCGTCGTAGACGCCCTCGACCCCGTTCTTCGCCATCAGGATCGCGCCGGCGTGGATCTCCAGGGCGCGCAGGGCCGCCGCCGTGTCGGTGGTGAAGAACGGGTTGCCGGTCCCCGCCGCGAAGATCACGACCCTCCCCTTCTCCAGGTGGCGCATGGCGCGGCGGCGTATGTAGGGCTCGGCGACCTCCTTGACGTCGATCGCCGACAGCACGCGGGTGTGCTCGCCGAGCGTCTCGAGCGCGTCCTGCAGGGTGAGCGCGTTGAGGACGGTCGCCAGCATCCCCATGTAGTCGCCGGTCGCACGGTCCATGCCGGCCGCGGCGCCCTGCAGGCCGCGGTAGATGTTGCCGGCGCCGACCACGACCGCGATCTCGACCCCGCGACCGCGAACCTGTGCCACCTGACGGGCGATCCGCTGCACCTCCTCGGCGTCGGTACCGTGCTCGCGCTGCCCCATCAGCGCCTCTCCCGAGAGCTTCAGGAGAATGCGGTTGAATTTCGGCTCGGCGTCCATCGCGGTTCGAACGGCTGCGCTCGGGAGGAGCCTATCCGGGGAGGAGGGTCGCAGCGGGCCCTACTCGCCGACGCGGAAGTACTCGAAGCGAGCGATGCGGACGTTCTCGCCGGTCTTCGCCGCCAGCTCCTGGCGCAGCTGCTCGATCGACTTCGAGTCGTGCTTATCGGCGTTGACGTGGGTCTGGTCGAGCAGTGCCACTTCCGTCGCCCACTTGGCGACCTGACCCTCGACGATCTTCTCCACCACGTCGTCGGGTTTGCCGTCCTCGCGCGCCTTCTCCTCGAACACCCGCCGCTCGGTCTCCCGCTCCTCCGCCGGGATCTCGTCGGCCGAGAGGTACGTCGGCGCGGTTGCGGCCACGTGCAGGGCGACGTCATAGGCGAACGCCTTGAAGTCGTCGTTGCGGGCGACGAAGTCGGTCTCACACTGCACCTCGACCATCGCCCCGACCTTGTCGTTGGCATGAACGTAAGAGGCAATGACCCCCTCGCTGGTCCCCCGCCCTTCCCGCTTAGCCGCAGAAGCCTGACCCTTGACCCGAAGGATCTCAATAGCCCGATCGACATCCCCCCCCGACTCGGTCAGAGCAGCTTTGCAATCCATCATCGCCGCCCCGGTCCGATCCCGCAGCGCCTTCACATCGGCAGCGGAAACGCTCATTTCGCGTCTCCCTCGTCGGCAGACGCAGGCGTCTCAGCTGGGGGGACCGGAGCCTGTTTCTCCGACTCGGCGGCCGGTGCCTGCTTCTGCGGCTCCGCTGATGCCGGAGCGGCCTCGGGCTTCTCAGCTTTGTCTCCTGCCTTGGCCTCCGTGGGTGGCGCGGGGCTGGGTGCCTCGCCCGCAGCTTGCGAGGACGAGGAGCCCTGCCCCGCGACAGGACCCGCGGGCGGCGACGCCGCGGGCTGACGCTGTGGGGGCGTTGGCGGGCGCTGCGGCGCTTGAGCCGGAGTCGCAGCCGCAGCCTCCGCGGCTTTGGCCAACGCAGCCTGCTCGGCAGCTTTCTTAGCCGCCTCCTCGGCTTCCTTGCGCTCCTTCTCTTCTTCCTCGCGTTTCTTGCGCTCTTCTTCCTCTTTTTTGCGGCGTTCCATCTCAACGGCGATGCGGCGCTCCTCCCGGACCCGCCAGGCACCGGCGCCCTCCTCGATCGCGCCACCGATCGTGCCGATCACCAGCTGACAGGAGCGGATCGCGTCGTCATTGCCGGGGATCACGTAGTCGATCGGGTTCGGATCGCAGTTGGTGTCAACCAGGCCGATGATCGGGATCCGCAGCCGGACCGCCTCGCGCACGGCGATCTCCTCGGTTTTCAGATCGGTGACGAAGACCGCGTCCGGGAGCCGGTCCATGTCCCTGACCCCACCCAGGTTGTACTCGAGCTTTGCCAGTTCGGCCTGCATCCCCATCCGCTCCTTGGTCGGGAGCAGTTCGAGTTTGCCCTCGTCCTGCCAGGAGGTCAGCTCGTGCAGGCGCGAGATCCGCGCCGAGATCGTGTTGAAGTTGGTCAGCAGCCCGCCCAGCCAGCGCTGGTTGACGTAGGGCATCTTGCAGCGGTCGGCCCATTCCTTCACCGGCCCTCGGGCCTGCTTCTTGGTGCCGACGAACAGCACCGAGCCGCCGCTGCTGGACAGCTCGCCGGCGAAGCGGCGGGCGTTCTCCAGCAGCGCCTCGGTCTGGATCAGGTCGATGATGTGGATCCCGTCCAGCTCGCCGAAGATGTAGCGGCGCATGTTCGGGTTCCAGCGGCGCGTCTGGTGGCCGAAGTGGACTCCGGCCTCCAGCAGCTCTTTGAGGCCTGCCTCTGGCATTTCGAAAGGTCTCCTTGGTATCGGGTGAAGCCCCGCCGCCCTAGCCGGGGACTCGACCTCGCGGCCGGTCAGGATCCGGGGCGGCCCGACGGGGGTCGGTTTGAACTGAAGGATTGTAGTGCGGAGTCGCGTGCTAAGCCGTTCGGGCAGATGCCAGCGCCGCGGCGAGGTCGGCGGGCAGCTCGGAGGCGAAGCTCATCGCCTCGCCGGAGACCGGATGGGCGAAGGCAAGCCGGTGGGCGTGCAGGAACTGCCTGGTGAGACCGTACTTCTCCTCACCTCCATAGGTGACGTCGCCCGCCAGAGAGTGGCCGATCGCGGCGAAGTGGGCGCGGATCTGGTGAGTACGGCCCGTCTCCAGGCGCGCCTCGAGGTAGGTCTCGGAGACGAGCAGCTCGAGCACCTCGAAATGGGTCCGCGCCTGGCGGGGAGCCGCGCCCGAGACTGCCATTCTGTGGCGCTGCCGCGAGGCACGGCCGATCGGCGCGTCGATCGTCCCGGTGCGCGAAGCGAGGCGGCCGCCGGCGAGGGCCAGGTAGGCGCGTTCGACCTCGCGGCGGCGGACGGCGGCCTGCAGCGCGGAGTGGGTCTCCTCGGAGCGGGCGACGACGAGGAGCCCGCTGGTCCCCTTGTCGAGGCGGTGGACGATGCCTGGGCGCTCGGGGTCGGCGCCTCCGCCGAGGATCTCCCCCAGCGCGTCGACGAGGGTAGGGCCGCGATGCGAGGGCGCCGGGTGTACGACCAGCCCAGCCGGCTTGTCGACCACCGCCACCGCCTCGTCGAGGTGGACGATGTGCAGCTCACTCATCGCGCCACTTCCCGCAGGTAGCTCAGCGCCAGAACGGCGACCCCGAACGTGATCGAGACGTCGGCCAGGTTGAAGGGGGGCCAGGAGAGGACGTCGACGTAGTCGGTGACCGCGTCGGCCCGCACCCGATCGGCGAGGTTGCCGAAGGCGCCCCCGGCCAGCAGGCCGACCGCAACCCACATCCCGGGCCGATCCGGGTCGCGGGCGAAGAGCACTCCGACGACGAGGAGGGCGACCACGGTGAGGGCGATCAGAGCCGCCCCACCACCGCTCGCCAGCCCGAAGGCCACCCCCCGGTTGTGCGCAAGGGTGAGGCCGAGCGAGCCCAGCACGTCCACGTGTTCGCCGGGGACGAGGTGGGTCTCGACCACTGCCTTGGCGGCCTGGTCGAGCGCAACGACGAGACCGCAGAGCGCGCCTGCAAGGCGCCAGGCGCGGTCGGCGCCGCCGCTCACCCGGCTATCAGGCCGACGACGATCGCCTGCAGAACGAAGAGGACGATGACGCCGATGATCGGGCTGAGGTCGAGCGCGAAGCCTCCGCCGCCGAGCGGCGGGATGAAGCGCCGGAAGAGGTTGAGGTAGGGGTTGGTCGTCTCGGCGATGAAGTCGAGCACCGCGCGCAGCCACGGGTGATAGGGCATCCGCGGTATCCACGAGCTGAGCACGTTGAGGAGGATCAGCACGATGTAGACGAGGAAGAGCGCGCTGACGTAGTCGGCGACGTCGTTACGCGTCAATGCGAGCAGCACGGCACTCATCCCCTCATCCTCTCCAGCGAGGCCCGCACCGCCGCTTCGAATGCCTGTCGCGCCCCTTCTCGCTCCAGCGCCTCCAAGCCGGCTTCGGTGCTGCCCCCGGGCGAAGTGACTGCGATTCGGAGATCGGCTGGGCGCCGGATACGCATGAGCGATCCAGTGCCCGCGGCGGTCTCGATGACCATCTTTTCGACCAGCTTCTCATCCAGGCCGGCACTGACGCCGGCCTCAGCGAGCGCCTCGGCCACCAAGGCGAAATACGCCGGTGAACAGCCCATCAACGCAGTGGCGACATCGAATTGCGAGTCCGGCAATTCGATCACAGAGCCAAGGAGGCTCAGCTTCTCTCGAACCTCTGGGCTGAACTCCCCGGCAATGCAGAGAACGCCTCCGCCCACCTCCACCGCGACGTTGGGCATTACCCGCCCGACTTCGGCTTCGGGAAATGCAGCTTCGACCTTCCCCAGCGACGTCGCGCCCAGGATCGAGATAACCGATCTCGCATTGGCCAGTTCGCCGGCCGCCTGCTGAAGAGCATCGGGCTTGACCGCAAGGACCACGGTGTCGGAGCGCTCCGCCAGCTCAGCATTGGAGCCAACCGCTTCGCCCCCCAGTTCTTTCGCGAGCGTGCGTGCCTTATCGGAGTCAGCATCGAAGAACAGCATCTGGCTCCAATTCCCGGCCCAGCCCTTCGCAAAGGCCGTAGCCATGTTCCCGGACCCACAGAAGCCAATAACCATGCCGCGCAGCCTAGTCGTGGTCGATAGGAAGGGTCGGGTGGCTCTCCGACGCCGCGGCGTCCTCTTTTTCGCACAGATCACTCAACGAGAGCGGTAGCGCGCCCAGCGAAAAAGCCAGCAAGGCGGAGAGCCACCCGACCCTTCCCCCACCCCCCACAACTAAGACTGGTTGAAGAACCCTTTGTCAAGCAACCGAGCCTTCTCCTCAGCAGACACCTCAACATTCCGAGGCGTAAGCAAGAAAATCTTCTCGGCAATCCGCTGCATCCCACCCTCGAGCGCATAGGTGAGGCCCGAGCAGAAGTCGATCATCCGCTTCGACAGCTCGTGGTCGGTGGTCTGCAGATTGAGGATCACGGGCACCGACCGCTTGAACTGGTCGGCCACCTGCTGGGCGTCGTTGAAGTTGCGCGGAATGACGAGGTGGACCTTGACGTCGGAATCCTCGCCAACGGGCCGCAGTACGCGCGTGCGCGACGCCGAGATCGGCTCGTCGTCGTCGGCGAATATGTCGTCGATCTCGTCGCGGCGCGAACGGCGCGAGCTCGGCAGCCGCCGGACCTGCCCCGAATCGCGGCGCGATTCGAAATCGTCCTCGTCCGGCCCGAAGTCGTCTTCGTATTCCGGCCCGTGCTCGTGCTCTTCGGCCAGCCCGAAATAAACCAACGCTCTATGCCAGCTGTCGCGTAGTGCCATGCGTGCGTGTTTCGGCTCACATCAGCCGATTCCTTTGCAAAAGTATCGCTCAATGGCCGGTCGGCCGGCGGGTCCTGTCGCGGCGGCCCTCCCCCATGTGCTCGGACGCCGCTTTGCGGCGCCCTCCGCTATGGGGGACCCCCGCCACCGCGCCACCCGCCGGAGAATCGTCAGATGTAGAGCGCGGTGCCCAAGCGGATGATGGTGGCTCCCTCCTGGACCGCAACCTGCCAGTCCTGGGAAGTCCCCATCGATAGCCGCGTAAGCCCGTGTTCGGAGGCAAGCTGAGCCAGGCGGGCGAAGTGGGGCCGCGAGTGCTCGGGGTCGGTGCTGAACGGTGGCATGGTCATCAGGCCCGAGACGCGGACCGGGCAACGCTCGATGAAATGACCCAGCTCCTCCGGTGAGACGCCGCCCTTGCCCTGCTCGCCAGCCACGTTCACCTCGACGAGCGCCTCCGTGTCCGGACCGCCGTGGCGCTCGAGCTGCTCGAGGGCGGACTCGGTGGCGAGCGAGTGGATCAACCGGCAGATCGGCACCAGGTGCCTGACCTTGCGGCTCTGCAGGTTGCCGATGAAGTCCCACTCGAAGGCATCGCCCCAGCGCTCGTGCTTCGCGGCCAGGTCCTGCTGACGGTTCTCGCCGACCAGACGGACGCCGGCCTCGGCCAGCGCGCCCATCTCCGCCAGCGGCACGTACTTGGTCGCGGCGACGACCTCCACCCCGTCGCCCGTCGCCTCGCGCACCCGCTCCAGGTTCGCGGCGATCTTCGCCGGGTCGAGCCCGTGGATCAGGCCGGGCATCTCAGGCTCCTTCCGGATCCAGCCAGACGAGGCCGGCCTGGCGCCCGGTGCGGCCGGCGTCGCGGCGGTGGGAGAAGAAATGCCCCGTCTCGCAGCTCGTGCACAGTCCAGCCGCCTCGATTCGCTCCACGCCGGCCTCGCGCAGCAGTCGCTGCGCGACCTCGACCAGATCGAGCATCCGGCCAGATGCGATTCCCTCGCCGAGACCAGCGAAGGCACCGAGGGCCTCCTCATCCGCTTCGTAGCAACAGGGGCCGATCCCGGGGCCGATCGCGCCATCGGTGGCGCCGATCGCCGCGGCGCCCCGAGCCACTATCCCCCCCGCCAGCCCGCGCCAGCCGCAGTGCAGCATCGCCACGCCCCGCGGGCCGGATAGAGCGACGGGCAGGCAGTCGGCGGCGAAGACGAGCGCCGCCAGGTCGGGCTCGGAGACGACATGGCCGTCGACCTCGGGGATCTCGACACCCGGGTTGAGGAAAGGGCTTTTGTTCTGCGGCGCGATATGGGTGGCCAGCTCGGCGCCATGCACCTGGCGACCGACCACTACGCGTTCGGGGCTCAGCCCGAGGCCGGCGGCAAGGTGACGCCGGTTCTCCACCACCGAGTCCCGGTCGTCGTCGGTGAGGATCCCCAGGTTGAGGCTCTCGAAGGGGCCATCGCTGATACCTCCGCCGCGGGAAGAGAAAGCGGCGCGCGCTCCGGGTAGGCGCGCTTCGATCCATGCGATCCCGTTGGCGCTGCGCCACTCCATCAGGCAGCCGATTCCCTTGCCGCTTCCAACGCGGCCTCCAGCTCCTGCTCGCGGCCGGCGATCTCGCCGTCGAGCTTGCGGCGCAGCGCCTCCGCAAGGCCCCGGCCGAGCGCCGGGCCCTCGGGCAGGCCGGCGGCGATCAGGTCGCCGCCGTCGATCTCGAGGCCAACCGAGCACCATTCCTCGAGGTAGCGATCGAGCCACTCCGCCCCCAGCGCTCGCGCCAAGACCAACTCGACCGGATCGCGGCCGCGGGCCAGCTGCACCGCCTCGGACGGACTCGCGGGACGCTTTGCGGCGAGCTCCTCCTCCTTGGCGGGCGGGCCGAGTGCCGCCGCCAACACCGCCCGATCGCGCGGCGCGATCCCTTCCCACGGTGGCGTCGAGAGAAGCGCGGCCACCTGGGCGGCCAGTCCTACCCCACCAGGGCGCGGTTCTGCCAGGCCCCATTCGGCGAGCAGCTCGAAGCCACGGACGGCATCGGGCTCGGCGCCAAGCCGCAGCAGCTCCGCCCTGTGCCGGTCGGCCGAAACGGTGCTCAGGTCGGTGGCGCGCAGCAAAGCCTCGGTCTCCGGATTCAGCCTGAAGCCGAAGCGGGCGGCGTAGCGGGCGGCGCGAAGCGCCCGGGTCGGGTCGTCGACGAATGAGCGTCGGTGTAGGACGCGCAGCAGGCCGGCTTCGAGATCGACGCGGCCCTGATGGGGATCGATCAGCTTTGGCTCACCCCGGAGAGGCACCGCCATCGCGTTGATCGTGAAGTCGCGGCGCGACAGGTCGATCTCGATCGCGGAGGCGGGCATCACCTCCGGCAGCGCGCCTGGATGCCGGTAGCCCTCGGCACGGGCGGTGGCGATGTCCACCTCGTGCCCGTCGATCTGTGCCTTTACGGTGGCGAACCGCTCGTACTCGACGACTTCGGCGCCCAGCTCGGCGGCGAGCGCGGCAGCGTCGCCGACGACGACCAGGTCGATGTCCGAGCGGCCGCGGCCGAGCAGCAGGTCACGGACCGCGCCCCCGACGACGTAGACGGGTTGGGCCCCCGCTGCCGTGGCGATGTCGCTCAGCTCGGGATAGGCGGCTTGGAGTGCCTCACCCAGGTCCCTGCTCGGCTCGTCGGACACCGGCACCTCGCTCATCGGCTCAGCGTCGCACCGGGATCCCAGCGGCGGCGAGGTGCTCCTTCGCGTCGCGCACCCGGTAGTGGCCGTAGTGGAAGATCGAGGCGCAGAGGACCGCGTCCGCTTGGCCCGTCGCGATCGCCTCGCTGAGATGGTCGAGCGTGCCGGCCCCGCCCGAAGCGATCACCGGCACCGAGACGGCGTCGGCCACTGCCCGGGTCAGCTCGATGTCGTAGCCGTCGCTGGTGCCGTCCCTGTCCATGCTGGTCAGCAGCACCTCGCCCGCCCCGCGCTCAACCGCCTCGGTGGCCCAAATGATCGCCTCCCGTCCTTCGACGCGCTTGCGTCCGCCGTTGACGTAGACGCCCCAGCCGTCGTCCTCGCGCTTTGCGTCTATGGCGATCACGACGCACTGTGCGCCGAAGTGGTCTGCCAGCTCGCCGAGCAGCTCCGGACGGTCGAGAGCCGCCGAGTTGACCGAAACCTTGTCGGCGCCCGCGTCGAGCACGGCCTGTGCGTCCTCGACCGAGCGGATGCCACCGCCGATCGTGAACGGGATGAAGACGTTGTCGGCGGTCCGCCGCGCCAGCTCGACGATCGTCTCGCGCTTCTCGTGGGAGGCGGTGATGTCGAGGAAGACCAGCTCGTCGGCGCCCTCGGCGTCGTAGCGCTCGGCCAGCTCGACCGGGTCGCCCGCGTCGCGCAGGCCGACGAAGTTGGTGCCCTTGACGACGCGGCCG